>Ga0315314_1000006_pt1 | contig 500444 bp, 466 predicted proteins | sample TDP9_MG_FD_203631 | JGI IMG/M metagenome (GOLD analysis project Ga0315314, IMG submission 203631) | Freshwater sediment microbial communities from Lake Towuti, South Sulawesi, Indonesia - TDP9 | ecosystem: Environmental > Aquatic > Freshwater > Lake > Sediment | place: Indonesia: South...
GAAGTGCGAAGTACAACAAGCGGACGCGATTATTCACCGCACAGGGTTGTAGACGCGTTGGTCGGAGACGAAACTGGCTGCATCTACCTGAACCTTTGGGATGACAACATCGATAAGGTCAAGGAAGGCGAGACCCTCAACATCAAAAACGGCTACGTAAGCCTGTTCAGAGGCAATATGCGCCTAAACATAGGCCGATACGGCAGCTTCGAAACAGTCACAGAATCTCCAATAAAAGAAGTGAACACTCAGAACAACCTGAGCAGTAAACAGTATGAGCAGGAAAGACGGTTTGGCGGAGGATACGGTGGCGGCTACGGAGGCAGACGAGGCGGATACGGCGACAGACGCAGAGAAGACTACCAAAGAAGAAGATATTGAAACGAGAAGCTCAAAAGAACCCTCTTCTTAACGCAAAAATGCACATTCGACCCATAGAGCACACTCTCTACGATTCGGATTATTTTTTCACTGGCATAAAACCACAAATAGTACGCGCGAGACAAACATACGACATGAACTCAGAGATAAAAAAATCGTTAAAGAAGAGCTTTCAGGCGAAAACGCCAAAGCATGCATGCAAGAATGAAGAGGAAAGGAGACTGCACGATGAATTGGTGGATCTTGTGGACGCGATGATTGATCTACGCAAACGCTGGAATCAGATCGATGTTGAATTTGAACATTATATGACGGAGCTAGTGATGGCCTTCAGTTTGAGGCTCCTCCACAAGAGCGATTTCGGTAGGCATGCATGCTCAGATAAATGCCGACTAAAATATTATCGTAAACATCGCGCTAGAGAAATGCGGTTCATGGAATTAAGCGAAGACTTGAAATGTCCGAAACCATGTCCTACACAAGATAAGTTAAGTTACGAATTGAAGAGGTTATGAAAAAATGAGTTATAAACGGAGTAATAGAAAGACCCGTAAGGTTCATCGAAGACACCCTAAAAGAAAAGAGAAGGGTTGACCAGACATGAACTTAATTCAATGGCTAAACAGTTTTGTTGGTTCAAACATCTACATAATAGAATGCATACATGCACTTGGAAGATGGACTAAGCTTGCTGATATTCACGCGTTATCTTTTGGGTCGTAGCACCAATGTTTCTAAGTGGGGGTCCTCGGCTCGACAAATTATAATAAAGGATTATTTTAGGGGTAGGAAGAATGGAGTTGAAGGTGGGAGACAGTTTCAAATGTCCTGAAGGTCATGAAGCCACAATAGTGTGGATCAGCGAAGACAAGAAGGTTGTAGCGGTTAGGTGCCCTCAAAAGCACTTGGGAAAGGTACGGAAGGTGGCTGATCACACAAAACCTACCTTGCCATATAGACATCAACCCATGACGGAAAGACAAATCTATCTTAAGAACATGGTTTTCCTCATCGAAATTTAACAGGGCAAGGTCTACAAGTTAATCTGAGGCATTTTTGGTGCTTTTATAGGATAAACAGCAAACATTAAATTTTTATTTGACTATTTCGGCGTTTGCAGCTCTACGACCTACCCTCGTGATCTTTATTTTTATATGTTCTCTAGGCTTTGCATTGGCAACGAATATTACGAAGCCTTGAATTCTGGCTATGCCTTCCCCTTGGCGGCTTGTTTCCGTTATGTCCACCTCGTATTCCTTTCCCATCTCAACTGGGCAAGGCTTAAAGCCTCCACCATAACCACGTCTTCTCTCATAACTCATAGGCGTCTCCCCTCCCTTCACATTAGTGATGATAATGCTCACTTTATTCTTTGGCTACTTAGACTTCTTGGGTTTTTTTGCCTCTTCTTTGGGCTTAGCCTCCTTGGTTAAGGTGATTTCAATCGTTGAGACATTCCTTGCTCCGCCTTCGCCTTCTCTCGGTGGCATTTCTTCTGTTCCTAAGGAAATTTTGCTTATGCCCAGGTCTTTCATGAATCTGTGTCTGGTTATCTCGACGGCGTCGACGGCGGTTGTTATTGCTTGTCCTCGTGCCTTCAAAGTGACTTCCTCGGCGTTGGATCCGCTGAAACTTGTTATAATCCCTAACACGTAATTCATCGGAGGCTTTCTACCAACATATATGACGTTTGGTTCTCTACTCATTTTAACTTCCTCATTGTCTGCGTTGACCAGATAATAGATGAACCTCACGTATTTAAACACTGCTGACATTCTCTAATAACTAGAATGCGCGCGCATGTCACCGAGAAAGATGGCGTTATCCATCTAACACCTCAAAGACCAATAAAGAAAATGAAGGGATTTGCAAAGGGAGTAACCACACGTAATCTTAGGGACGAAGAGAACCGTTTTTGAAAACAGGCTTTTCAACTTCTATCAAAGCAGAAAACCCTAACAAACCCGAAACAACGCTTTTTTCTAAAAAAGACTGCAAAAATTAACACTTCTCGGCACACTTGATGAAAAATCACAAATTTTTTCCGAGTTTTCAACCAGAGAGAAGAAGAAGGAGAAGAAGAACAAAATTATTTTTTTCTCTTCCCCCTCTATAGAGAGGCTCACTCACCTGCACGCACACAAACACATCCCATATAAACCAAAACACAAACACATAACACAACAAAGAAGGCATCGCACCATGCCAAAACAAACACCATCCCCATCCTCACCAACCACACACTTCTGGCAAGGAAACCAAGCCTGCGCAGAAGCAGCCATCACAGCAGGATGCAGATTCTTCGCCGGCTACCCAATAACACCAGCAACCGAAATAGCCGAACACTTAGCCCTCAAACTCCCAAAGGAGGGCGGAATAGCAATCCAAATGGAAGACGAAATAGCCTCCTTAGGCGCAATCATCGGCGCCAGCTGGGCAGGAGCCAAAGCAATGACCGCCACGTCTGGTCCAGGCTTCAGCCTAATGCAAGAAAACATCGGCTACGCCTTCATGACAGAAACCCCATGCGTGATCGTAAACGTCCAGAGAGCAGGACCAAGCACAGGTCAAGCCACAAAATGCGGTCAAGGCGACGTCATGCAATCACGATGGGGAACCCACGGAGACTACGCCCCAATAGCCTTATCACCCAACTCAGTACAGGAAATGTTTGAACTGACAATCAAAGCCTTCAACCTAGCAGAAGAATACCGCACCCCAGTCATTCTCTTAGCCGACGAAATCATAGCCCACATGAGAGAAAACATCACCCTACCAAACCCAGACAAAATAACAATCGCCAACCGAAAAAAACCAAAACCAGAAGACAAAGCGTTCTTTGGCTCCCAAGAAATACCACCGATGCCAGCAGTAGGTGAAGGGTTCAACGTATCAGTAACTGGATCAACCCACAACGAGTATGGCTATCGCTTCACCGCCGACCCAACAATCCATCAACGATTGGTCAAGAGGTTAGTTGACAAAATAATGAACAACAAAGACAGAATTGCAGATTTTGAGTGTTACAATATGGATGGTTGCGAAGTTGGTGTGGTCTCTTACGGATGCACGTCACGCGCGCTCTATGACCTTGTAGACTTGGGTGAGAAAGAGAGGCTTAAAATTGGATTTATCCGCTTGAAGACCATCTGGCCCTTCCCAGACACAATCGTTCAAAAAATGGCTCAAACTACACAAACAATACTTGTACCCGAGATGAATCTTCGACAAATCTTCTACGAAGTGAAAAGAGCAGTCAACGGAAAAGCCCAAGTTATCCCCATAAACAAGATTGGCGGTGGAGAGATGATAACCCCCGAAGAAATCATAACCGAAATCAGAAGAGGAACGAAACATGCCCACTGAAGAATTCTCTATCCGAAAATACCTTCGAGACGTGCCTCTTCCTTTTTGTCCAGGCTGCGGCGACTTTACGGTCATGGATTGTTTCCTCAGGGCTGTTCACAAATTGGGCTATGAGGATCTACGTGATTTTGTGTTCTGTAGCGGTATTGGATGCGCAGCATGGATTCCATCTCCACACTTCCAAGCAGACACCATCCACACGACGCATGGCAGAAGCATTCCAGTCGCAACTGGAGTGAAACTCATTCGTCCCGAACTCAACGTTGTAGTTTTTGGCGGAGACGGAGACATCGTCGGTATCGGACTGAGCCATCTGATTCAAGCAGCCCGAAGAAACCTCGACATCACCGTCATCATGGTTAACAACATGATTTACGGAATGACAGGCGGACAAGTGGCACCCACTACCCCACTCAGAGCCAAAACCACCACAACCCCATACGGAAGTTTTGAGCACCCCCTTGACGCAACACGCCTTGTAGTCGCTGCAGGAGCCTCCTACGCAGCCCGATGGACCACCGTTCATGGGGAACAGATGAAAGAAGCAATAAAAGATGCTCTCAAGATAAGGGGTTTCGCTTTTATTGAAGCAGTCAGCCAATGCCCAACAGCCTTCGGAAGAAGAATGGGGCTCAAGACTGTTAGCGATATGCTTACGTGGCTTAAGGAAAACTCTATACCACTTAAAGAAGCCAACAAAATGACTGAAAGCGAACTCGTTGGCAAGATTGTTGTAGGAGAATTTGTACATAAAAGATTACCAACACTAACCGAAACCATTCACGAAGTGATAAAGGAGGCAACAAAAAGTGGCAAGGCGAGTTGAAGTGAGAATCAGTGGACTCGGGGGGCAAGGCGTCGTCTTGGCTGGACAAATCTTAGGGAGAGCCGCTGTTTATGACGGCAAGTGTGTCGTTCAAACCCAAAGCTATGGAGCTGAAGCAAGAGGAAGCGCCGCAAAAAGTGAAGTCATAATTTCAGACGAGAAAATCGGTTTTCCAAAAGTCAGAATGTGCGACATTCTGGTTGCCATGAACCAAAGCGCCCTCGATACCAACTTGAAAGATTTGAAAGAAAATGGAATCGTTCTAATAGATGAAGACATAGCAAAAGAGGTGCCTTCAGCTAAAGCCAGAGTTATGAAGGTGCCCGCAACGAAGATTTCAGAAAACGAGTTGAAGTCGAAAACTTTTGCCAACGTTATAATGTTAGGTGCTTTAACAAAAAAAGTCAGGATAGTAAGCCAAAAGGCAATGGAAAGAGGCATCACCGAAAGTGTTTCTTCAGAAACCAGAGGAGAAAACATTAAGGCATTTAGAAAAGGAATGGCATTCTGGAAACAGAAGTAGACACGAACGGAAGCACTCTCCGAAACACATACTTAAATCTCACGTTAGACTAGCAAAACACTGATGTTACTCACAAAGTTTGATCCTTGGAAGCCTCATACTGTTACTTACCAATTTTGCACATGCCCTAACAAGTTAACTTTTAATCCCTACACTGGTTGTGACCACAAATGTGTTTACTGTTATGCGTCCTCGTACATTCCCGAATTTTTCAATTGCAGACCAAAGAAACGTTTGGTTCAAATGCTGGAGAAGGAATCACGCAAACTCAAAGGTGAGATAATATCCATATCCAACTCTTCCGACCCGTATTCACCCATAGAGAAAAAATTGGGCTTAACCCGAAAATGCCTGGAAATACTGTCAAGACGAAACTGTAGGATTCAAATAATAACCAAATCCGACCTTATAACGAGAGACATAGACATCTTCAAAAGAACGACCTCCATGGTAGCGATTAGCATAACAACAGAAAGCGACGAGATTTCTAAAAAACTTGAACCAAACGCACCTCTATCCTCTGCAAGAATAAGGGCTATAGAAACGCTTACTCAAAAGGGAGTTCCTGTTTGCGTAAGAATTGATCCAGTGATACCGTTTCTGAATGACAACCATAACGAGCTATTAAAAACAGTTGCATCGATTGGCGTCAAACACATAACAAGTTCAACCTATAAGGTCAAGACCGACAACTGGAGAAGATTCAGCAAAGCCTTTCCGCAAATCGCAAAGCAACTAGAACCGCTCTATTATGAAAGAGGAGAAAGAATAAGGGGTTACCGCTATTTACCGAGAGAAAAAAGATATAGCCTAATGAAGAGAATGAAAGAACTGACCGAACAAAACGGAATGAAATTCGGAACATGTAGAGAAGGTTTAAGCCAACTTAATTCGGCTACTTGCGATGGTTCGTGGCTTTTGCTCACCACTAATCAATGAACGAAACCCGTACTCTGATAGTACCACCTATCGTCTCTACTTGTTGAACAACTGCATTAGAGACCAAAAATGGGCGACTTAGTGGCTACGCAGTAACAGATTGAATATTAATTCGATCAAAGCAACATAGAAGTTCTTCTCTACAGGTCGTATAAACCCTGGATAATAGTGGAAATATGGTCTCAAAACCCATGCCAACTGTGTCCCAACAAACATAAAGATCACACTTCCAACAACGAAGGCAAAGATCCATTCTGCCTCTGAATACACCTTGCTAAAACCTTTGAGCAAAAACGTCAACGCAAATAGACCGGCAAGAGCAAAAATTGCTATGTTAAGAAGAACAAGAAAAGCATAAGTTGTGTAGGTCGTGTTCGCTGTTGTAAGTATGAAGAAAAAGTTCACTGGAACCAGTGCAATGAGCACTACTGACATAACGGCAAGACCAGAAAGTAGAAGAACAACAATCTGGCGAAAAGTTATCTTTCCTCCGAGGAGAGAACTAAGCACGTACCAGCTAGGAACCGTTATGTACATGGAAATCAGAAGCAGCAACGGAATCTTTATGGCGTCATAAATGATCTGAAATCCACCCGCATAAAATCCCATCGTTGCCCCATAAACGGCAGAAAAAATCGCAATAGCAAGATTAGAGTTGACAAAGTACAGTTCAAGTTGTTTTTCTTCGATCAAGTTTTTGAGGAACACATCTCTCCGCTTAATGAACAACTCAATAACCGAAAATATTTCGAATTTTGCTCGAGACATGTCTTAACCTCAAAATCAGATCAACTGATTAAAAGTAAGTGAGGCATGTCAATTAAAAACTATTCGGTAATATTTTGTAAGTTAGGCTTCATCAATGAACCTGTTCGATGAAGGAATTTCTGGTGCAAGACCTCTTCTTTCTCTGATTTCTTTTATCACGTTAGACGCAACATTTTCTGGTACTTTCTCCCAGTGATCAAAGGTGTTTTGCCAGAAGGCGTGTCCCGATGTTGCAGACCTCATGTCGGCGGATAGACCAAAGGTTTCAGCGACCGGAATGTAACCCGTAATCATGGTTATTGGTCCCTTTTGTTCGGAAGCTAGTATTCTCCCACGTTTACGAACTATCATGTTGCTTACTTCCCCAACCCATTGAACAGGCACAGAAACTCCAATCTTGTATATGGGTTCTAAAAGGGCAGGTCCCGCCGTTAGAAATGACCCCAAAAGAGCTCTTCGAATCGCAGGCATGATCTGTGCAGGTCCACGATGAACAGGATCTTCGTGCAACTGAACATCCACCAGTTTTACTTTTACACCACGCATAGGTTCTTCACAAAGAGGACCACTTCCACATGCCCATCTGAACCCAGAAATGATCATGTCTCTTGCTTCTTGGAGGAACTGTATTCCCTTTGTGAGGTCTAGGAGGATGTTTTTGTGTTCCTCAATGGTCCAGACATTTTTTGCTTCTTCTGCTGGCCACTTTGCCTCCTCGTATAGTATGGTGCCTATGCGCTTTCGTCCCATCTCTTCTGCGATTTCTCCTTTCTCTATCATCTCTATGACATGCTCTTCAAGGGGCTCAACTTGTACCCAGAATCGGTTGTGCTTGTTTGGACTTTTCGCCATGGCAGACACACCCTCTCCTGAAACACTCTCTCTGTACATAACAATTGGCTTAGATGTGATGATCTCCAAACCACTACTGTAGTCTCTGAGGAATTTGCAAGCAATTTCTAGGTGGAGTTCACCCATTCCACTTAACAAATACTCTCCTGTCTCTTTATTTATCGTGGTCATAAGGTTGGGGTCTTCAATTGCCAAGCGGTGCATCACATCAACAAGACGAGGCAAGTCCCTTGGATGTTGGGGTTCGAGGGCGATTGTTATCACGGGTTCTGAGACGTATTTGATGCGTTCAAAGGGTATCATCGCGTCCTTGTGCGAAAAGTCTATTAGGGTCTCGCCGGCTCTCGCAAGATCCAACCCAAGCAATGCAGCTATGTTTCCGGCGACGATGCGGTCTACGACTTCTCTGAAGGCTCCCATGTACATGGACACTTGTTGAACTCTGTAGTCCTTTTTTGCTCCAACCAAGTAGATTTGATCGCCCTCTTCAATTGTTCCTGAAAACATTCTTCCTGTAGCGACAAGTCCTGCGTGGGGGTCTAACTGGGCTGACGTCAAGCACAGGATCGTTGGTCCGTTGTCATCGCATTCTAGCATTGCTTCTCCTATTTCGGAGTTCAGTTCTCCTCTCCAGATTTTTGGTACCCTATAGCTTTGAGCTTCTATAGGGTTTGGAAGTTTCTTAACAACCATGTCCAGTATTGCTGTGTGAAGAGGAACGGTTTTCTGGAGTTCCTGCCATTGTTCCTTTTGATAAGCATCCACAACATCGCTGAATTTTATTCCCTTTTTCCGAGCAATGTCAACTGTGAATCCCCATCTGTGGAGGGCGGAGCCAAAGGCAACCGTTCCTTTAGTGGGGTCAACCGTCCATTTTTCTCGATGGTCGGGTTCGCCATACAATTCAATTAAGTTGTTGAAGTCTCGGATTATTCTGAGAAGTTTATTCTGAACTTCGTCGGAGTTGAGCTTTAATTCTTTGATTAAACGGTCCACTTTGTTAATGAATAAGACAGGTTTGACTCTCTCAGCTAATGCTTGTCTAGTTACGGTTTCTGTTTGAACCATCACTTCTTCTACTGCATCCACCACAACAACAGCGCCGTCAATGGCTCTTAGTGCGCGGGTTACCTTGCCTGTAAAGTCTACATGTCCGGGCGTATCAATGAGGTTGACAAGGTATGGTCTATTTTCGATTTCATGAAGTAGTGAAATATTAGCTGTTTTTATGGTGATGCCTCGTTTTTGCTCTTCCTCGAGATAATCTAATACTCTGGCTTTACCAGCTAACTGAGGTGATAAGAGTCCAGCTTCAGCCAGCAGAGAATCGGTCATGGTGGTTTTGCCGTGATCGATGTGTGCGATTATGCCAACGTCTCGGATATCCTCCTTTTTACTCATAAGTTTAAGAATATCACTTGTCTGTCTGAAACGTGGACACATTTAGTTGTTTTCTCCTTTTATGCTCGGTTTCATTGAGAAATAGTTGCAGGATAGCCTTAGCACTGGCTTATTTAGCCTTCTTTCTCCATCGCTCTCTCTTTTTTTGAATTCTTTTCTGTTTCCTCTTCTTGGTCTTTTTAGTCATAGCATGGTGTCTAGGCATGGTACCATGTTTCCTTCGATAACTTTAGTCGTGTGTGTGGTTCTTAAAAGTTTTGCGCGGATTGTGAATCGGTCATCGGTTAATTCGTTAACTAACTCTTCTGTTATTTGTGGTATCAAATTCTTCTATCTTTGGCGTTTTTAGCTATGGTTGAGTTCAAGTTGTTTAGGCGGTTTCTCCATTGGAGGATATGGAGCATCTAAAATCCTAGTTATCTTTTCAGCCTTTTTCCTCCCAACGCCATTAACTAAAGAAAACTCTGCGACAGAGGCACAGAAAACTTTGCGGGCGGTTCCAAATCGCTTCAGCATACGATCAGCTAATTTTAGTCCGAGACCCGGAAGACTAGAAACCAGCGTCAATTGTGACTTTTCCAGGTTGATAGTCTTGGGTTTCTTGTGAACGAAGGGTCCCTTCGGTTGAACAAAACTCCTGCGCTTTGTTAAGGCATAGATTAGGTCTGCGGTTTGTTGGGCTTCTGCTGTGAAGAATACGTTTAAGCCATACTGAAGGGTCAGGGTTGCAAGAGCACCCCAGAAGACTTGAGGCTTTGTCATTCTTTCCATGAAGTAGGATAGTTTTCCCTCTACTATAAGGATTGGATGCTCATAAGTTTGGAACAATCGATGAGCTTGGTCAAACAGCCTGCCTGAATATAGTGATTTGAGGAAGTCGTGTTCTTGTTTTCTTTCAATGGCGGAGCTTGGGGAGATTATGTAGTCGCCTACTTCGAGCATTCGATATTCAACCTGTAACCCGAATTTTTTCAGTAGGTCTGGGATTCCTGAGATTTTTTCTCGTTCGTCCACGACTACTCGAAGAGTTTTGGGCATAGGCTGCACACTCTGGGTGAAACTTATTGTTGAGGGGGTTCAAAAGCGTTGATGAAGGTTCTGGCGTGTGGTTGTGTGTGCGTGTGTGACACCTCTAGTATAGAGGGGAGAGAAGAGATGTCATGCGCATAGGTGGGTTGGTATGCAAAGTTTTTCTTTCTCTTTGCTCCATTTGTAACTATGCGTGCGCAAAAATTGGTGGTTCTTATGGGTTCTAGGAAGGACCTTTCCTTCGCCAGTCGAATCGGCGTCTTTCTAGAAAAAGAGAGTTTCCCAGTTAAATGCGAATATAACGTGTGCTCTGCACACAAAACCCCCAAGATATTGATAAAGAAATTAGAGAACTATGAGAAATGTGGAGATGATATAGTCTACATTACGGTTGCGGGTCTATCCGACGCGCTCTCAGGCACGGTCGCTGGCTACTCGAAATATCCAGTCATCGCCTGCCCACCAGACTCCCAAAAATATGGATGGACCAAGGTGTTCTCCTCTATGATCACGCCTGAAGGCGTCCCAGTTCTCTTCGTTTCCGAACCAGAAAATGCTGCTTTGGCAGGGGTCAAAATTCTGGCACTCTCTAATCACTTACTCTACGAAAAGATCGCTACGTACCAACAGAAAAAGAAGGAAGAAGTCATAGAGGCTGACGAAGAGATAAAGGGAAAGAGTATCGCTAAGAGAGGTGTGGAGTAGAGGCAAAAAAATGAGTTATGAAGTGCGAGAGACAAATCTTCCACTCCCTATCTTCAAGAAAGGGAAAGTTAGGGACGTTTATGACTTGGGCGATAGGCTGCTGATTGTTTCAACTGACAGAATCTCAGCCTTCGACGTTGTCTTACCCAATCCCATTCCCTATAAAGGCGAAGCCCTAACTCGACTTTCCGTCCATTGGTTCAACAAAACAAACGATATAATTCCAAATCATATTTTGGATGTTGTTGATCCGAGGACAGTTCTGGCAAAAAAAGCCGAACCCATAAGGATCGAGTTCGTGGTCAGGGGTTATCTGTACGGTTCGGCTTGGGAGAGTTACAAGGAAGAAAAATCAGTATGCGGAATCAAACTGCCTTCTGGCTTAAGAAAGGCGGAAAGACTGTCAGAACCGATTCTTACACCCACCACTAAAGCCGAAATCGGTCACGACATAACGATGACGAACGATGAAGTTATCAGAAGAATTGGCCAAAAATTAGCCAGAGAGGTTGAAGAAGCTTGCCTAAAACTCTATGATCGGGCTTCAGGTGAAGCAGAGAAAAACGGAATTATAGTGGCAGATACCAAATTTGAGTTTGGCTTCTGTAATCGACAACTCCTTCTCATCGACGAAATAATCACCCCAGACTCATCCAGATTCTGGCCTCTCGACAAATACGAGGTCGGAAAAAGTCAAACCAGTTTTGACAAACAATACGTCAGAGACTACTTAGAATCCATTGGCTGGAACAAGCAACCTCCAGCCCCAAACTTACCCAATCACATCATCCGTGAAACTTCCAAAAAATATATAGAAGCTTATGAGAGATTAACTGGGAAAAAATTCTAGACAAGGTGAGGTTAATGACTATAAAAAGAGAAGAAATGCAAGAAGTGATGAAATCCTATAGAGAGCCCATATGCCTAAATTTAGGTTCCCACTCCGCTTTAGATGCTTGGCAAGGCCAAAGAAACTATGGATTAAGAAGCATAATCTACACAACACCACAACGAGCTAGAATCTATCTACAAAACCCCATGGTAGGCAAACCAGGTGAAGAAATAGAAAACTTGCCCGAAGCGACTAAAAGAGACTTGAAAGTTGTTAATGACCCAAAAGACTTGAAAAAGAGCGGCGGTTGGAGATGTGCAATCGTAATTCTAGACAAGTATTCGGACATTGTCAAATACGTTAAGGAACTGGTTGATTTAGAATGCCTGCAAATTCCTAACAGAGCGTTTTCCGCTTATGTTGGTGGCGACGAAAAATGCAGTGTTATCGAGAATGAGTTTGGTGTTCCTATTGTTGGGTCAAGGAAACTATTGAAAATCGAGAATCGAGGCGAATTTGAAAAAGACTACTATTGGTTTTCTGAGAAAGCGGGCATTCCTTTTCCAAAGTCGTACAAGTTTAAGGTTACTAAGAATGGCATAAAATTCGACGAACTCATTGATGAACCAATGTTGCTAAAAGCAGAACACGCCCACAGACGTATTGAACGTGAATTCATCTTTGCCGCAAACTCACAAGACTTGGAAGAGAAAGTGCGTAAGGAGATGGCTGCTGGAATCTTGGATGAAGAGTCACTCAAGAAAGCTCGCGTTGAACAGATTGTTTTGGGTCCCCACGCGAATTTCAATTTCTTCTTCTCGCCTCTTTATGCCAAAGAAGACTGGGGCGACTTGGACGACTGGTACGCCAAACTTTACAACGTTAGCGTAGAAGACGCAAGAACATGCCTAGCAAATGAGTTCCTATCCATAGACGAGCGTAGGGAGACAATCCTCGACGGCATCAAGCGCATGCCCATCGATGTGCAGGAAAAGTTGCGGAAGGTGCCTTCTTTTGAGGTCACAGCCCACGTGCTTATGAGCCTAAGAGAGTCTCTGCTTAAAGATGTGCACAGGTATGCGGATATGTTTCTCTTAACAGCGAAGAAGCATGAGCCTCCTGGCATCATCGGCTCTTGGTGTTTGCAGACTTTGATTACTTGGGATAAAGTGTCTAAGTACGAGTTAACTCCTAAGATTAAGGTTGACTTTACTAGCGGTGTCGAGGCTAAAACCGCGGTTGAATATGGCTTATACGATGTACCTAAAGGCGGAGAAACCTATATGCACATTCCTGTAACTCAGGATGTCGCTTTAAGACACGGCGGTGGAACCAACGTTCACATGGGAATCGGCTCGCAATACGCAAACGCAAAATATCAAAAAACAATGAGCATGGGCGACAGAATAGCCTTAGAAATAAGAAGAGCCTGGAAAAACAAACAACTTCCAGAAATAGTCACATAGCCCAATCACTTTTCCGACTCCGCAATTAGGTGGACCTTGTGTCAAGGGAGTTTACCTATGCTGAGGCTGGTGTAGATCGAAAATTAAGAATGAAATCTAAACAAGCTCTGAAGGTTCTTGAAAAAACGTACAGGTTCAGCAGATACGGAGAAGTAGTCCAGCTTCCTTACGGCAGGATTTTCCCCTTCGCTAAGGGATACCTTGACTTCGCTATCGAGGGAGTCGGAACCAAGGTTCTTGTGGCACAGCTGGCGAACAAATACGACACAATCGGCATCGACGGAGTGGCACTGGCTGTAAACGATGTCATCCGATCTGGCGCACGACCATTAGCCATAGTTGACAACATTCATGCACAAGTTTCTGACCCTCAACTAGTAGAGGAGTGGATGAAGGGTATAGTGGAGGGAGCAACTGAGGCTGAATGCTTGGTGCCAGGCGGCGAGATAGGAGACGTCGCAGAAATAATCAAAGGCGTGACTGGCAGAAAGAGCTTCGACATGGTCGTCGCCTGCTTAGGTGAGTTGTCTAAAGAGGAGATAGTCTACGGAAGCGACATCAAAGCGGGAGACGTTGTGATTGGTTTAAGGAGTTCCGGCATCCACAGCAACGGAATATCACTGGCAAGAAAAATCTTATTCAAGCAGTGGGGCGGAAAATACGACCCTTACGATGTTCCCGAAGGGCTTAACCGGGAAGTTGTCTATGAGGTTCTAAAACCTATGAGAATCTATGTGAAACCAGTGTTGAAGGTTTCCAGGGGGCACCAGATAAAGGGGCTAGTCCACATCACAGGCGACGCCTATCTCAAATTCGACAGATTAATGATGTTTTCCAAAGGGATAGGATTTGAGTTCGACAACTTCAAGCCACAACCTATTTTCAAGCTTATCCAAGAGACGGCTCCCGAGGTTAGAGCTCTCATAACAGATGAAGAGATGCTGAAGACATTTAACATGGGATGGGGCTTCGCAGTTGTTACAGAAAAAAGTGAAAGAGACAGCGTAATAGATAGTCTGGAAAAGGACAGGGTTGAAGCAGAACACATTGGGAAAGCGACTGATTCAAGAAGGATAGTTGCCATCTATAGAGGAAGAAAACTGGAACTAAGATGAACCTTTTAAATTTTCATTTAAATTTTATGTAGAAAAAACTTAAATTTTTAATCGTTCAATTATATTTTATGAAGTATCAAGTTAAAGTTGAAGTCTCTCTCAAACCAGGTCACTCAGATCCGGAAGGGGAAACGACAGAAAAATCCTTGCAAGAGTTGAAGTATCCGGTTGAAACGGTTAGAGTAGGTAAGGTTTATAGATTCACTCTTTCCGCAGACTCTCTAGAAGATGCAAAAAAGCAAGTTGATGAGGTATGTAGAAGACTCCTAGCAAATCCAGTCAAGGACAATTACGATTTTGTTATAGAGGAAGCAAAGTGACATTCCATCTTTACAAGAAGAGAGAAGTGCCCTTCAGACTCATTGAGGCAAACCTCCTAGAAGCCAACGACGAGCAGATGCTTCAAATCAGCAGAGAAACAGGAGTTGCTTTAAATCTCGAAGAGATGAGAAGGGTCAAAGAATATTTTTCTGGCATAAGGCGAAATCCCACCGATGTTGAACTCCAAACCATCGGTCAAACCTGGTCAGAGCACTGCTTTCACAAAACCTTCAAAGGCGACATAGTCACGCCCCAAGGAAAATTAATCGTTTCGAACATGTTTAGGGAATACATAGCAAAAACTACGAAAGAATTCCACCCGCCGTGGTGTCTGTCCGTCTTTGAGGACAACGCAGGTATAGTCGACTTCGAGAATGGTTATGCAGTTGCTGCCAAGGTCGAAACTCACAATCATCCCTCTGCGATAGAACCCTTTGGAGGAGCCGCCACTGGCGTAGGAGGCGTCATCAGAGACATACTCGGGGTCTGGGCTAATCCCATAGCTTGTACCGATGTTCTCTGTTTCGGTCCTTTAGACTACGACTACAAGAGGCTTCCTCAAGGAACGAAACACTCAAAATACTTGTTTGGAGGAGTTGTCGCTGGCGTCGGTCATTACGGCAACAACATGGGCATACCAACAGTCAACGGCGCCATATACTTCGACGAAGGCTATGTCGGCAACGTCGTGGTTTACTGTGGCTGTGTCGGCATCCTTCCCATGAAGACCTTCCTCCGAAACACCAAACCAGGAGATGTTGTGGTTCTGGTCGGCGGAAGAACAGGCAGAGACGGAATCCACGGAGTAACATTCGCCTCCACAGAACTCACAAAAGAATCCGAAGAGATTTCGAGACCCGCAGTTCAGATTGCAAACCCTATAGAGGAAGAAAAACTCAAGCGTGCTGTAATGGAGATAAGAGACCGTGGATTCGCTTCCGCTATAACTGACCTTGGTGGAGGAGGCTTATCCTGTGCCACTGGAGAAATGGCTCACAGGTCTCGCTGTGGGGTTCACATTGAATTGGAAAAAGTTCCGTTAAAGTATCCAGGTATGGTTCCATGGGAAATCTACATCTCTGAATCACAAGAAAGAATGCTCCTCTCAGTTCCTGAAAAGAACCTAGGAAAGATTTTAGAAATCTTTGAAAGTGAAGAAGCTGAAGCAACCCGAGTAGGTAGGTTTACCGAAGGTAACTTTCTTAAGGTACATTACCGCGAGCATGTAGTTGCCGATTTGGATTTGCAGTTTCTGTTCAGTCCTCCAAGAGCTAGGCGAGTAGCAGAGTGGAAAGAGCCAAATTATGAGGAGCCCAATTTCGCTGAACCCCAAAACCTGACTCCTGAACTTCTCCAAATATTGTCTTCACCAAATGTCGCAAGCAAAGAATCGGTCATAAGAACTTACGACCATGAAGTCAAGGGAAACACCGCCTTGAAACCTCTGCAAGGAAGATTTGGTGGACCAAACGACGGTGCAGTTATCAAACCCTTAAACGAGTCTTGGAAGGGAATCGTTGTCTCTTGTGGAATGAACCCAAACTACGGCAAGCTCGACCCCTATTGGATGGCTGCCTCTGCCATAGACGAAGCCATAAGAAACAACACTTCGGTCGGTGGCAGAAGAATCGCTTTACTTGATAATTTCAGTTGGGGAAGCCCAGAAAAACCAGACCGCCTCGGTGGACTTGTGAGGGCTTGTAAGGCTTGTTACAATTTTGCCAAAGCTTATGGAACGCCGTTTATCTCTGGCAAAGACAGCCTTTACAACGAATCACCCTTAGGATCCGTGACTCCAACCCTTCTAATCACAGCCATCGGAATAATCCCTGATGTGAGGAAAGCGGTTTCGGTTGACTTGAAAGGACCTGACAATCTGCTCTATTTGGTTGGCAAGACCTATCATGAATTGGGTGGCTCTGAATACTACAGAATGAAAGGTTTTGTGGGAACAACAGTTCCGAGAGTTAGGATCAATCAAGCAAGAAAGGCTATGAATTCCATTACGAAGGCGATAGATTCCAGACTCGTCAAGTCTTGCCACGATCTTTCTGAAGGGGGACTTGCAGTGGCAGCTGCTGAAATGGCTTTTTCAGGAGGCTATGGAATCGAACTCTTTCTGAAAAAAGTTCCCCGATCTGGGAAAGCAGTAAGAAACGACCATGTTCTCTTCTCAGAATCAAACAGTAGATTTTTGGTGGAAGTTTCAGAGAAACAAAGAGAAGATTTTGAAGCCTTAATGAAAAATGTGGATTATGCTGTTGTTGGTAAAACTCGAAGGGACACTCGTTTTCTTGTGTACGGCTTAGATGGTAAAGCAGTGGTTGATACTAGCATCGATGAACTGAGGCGGTCTTGGAGAAGCACTTTGGAGGAATAAAATGAAAGAAACGGGAATTAGGGTTTGTATATTAAGGGTTGCAGGAACCAATTGCGACGCTGAAACAAAAAGAGCCTTTGAAGACTTGGGGGTGAACGCCGAAATCGTTCATCTCAATAGATTAGTTAAAGAAAAGACGCTCTTTGATTACAATGCCTTAGTATTTCCAGGCGGGTTCTCTTACGGCGATTATGTGCGAGCTGGCGCCATATGGGCCAAGGGAATCGTAGCCAAGCTTGGACGAGACTTGAAAAAATTCGTTGAGCATGAGAAGCCTGTTCTCGGTGTTTGCAATGGCTTTCAGGTCTTGGTTGAGGCGGGATTGCTGCCTGGATTTGACGGGGTTAGTGAATATCCACAGGCTGCCTTGGCGACGAACGAGCCGATTGGGTATCGTTGCATGTGGGTTCACCTAAAGCACGAAAACTCTGGCAGATGCGTGTTCACTCAGAAAATTCCGAAGGAAAAAGTGTTAAGGATTCCGATAGGGCATGCTGAGGGGAGATTTATGTTTCCAAAAGAGAAGGAGAAGGGCTATCTGCAGGGGCTTTATGACAATGATGAACTCGTTTTCAGATACTGTAACGAAAGAGGGGAGTATGCAGAGGGCAGGTATCCCGTGAATCCTAACGGAGCTTTCCACGACATTGCAGGCATCTGCAGCCCAGATGGCACGGTGTTTGGTTTGATGCCCCATCCAGAAAGAGCCTATTATGGCTGGCAATTACCCGACTGGACAAAGAGAGAACACGCTCCAAAGTATGGAGATGGAAGGCTGATCTTCGAGTCCATGACAGAATATTTAACGAAGCTTTGAGATGTGAGTTAATGAAGCCTTATGAGTATCACGTTTTCGTGTGCACTTGTCCAACGTGCTCAAAGAAAGACGCAGAAAGTGTTTTGCTGGCTTTTAGGAAGAGAGTTGAGAGGCGAGGTTTGTTGGATAGGGTGAAGGTTACGAGGACTGGTTGTCTTGCGTCAGGAGAGTGCGAGTATGGTCCACTTGTGGTTGTTTATCCTCGTGGTGTTTGGTATCGTTTCGTGACGGTTAGCGATGTGGACGAGATAATAGAGAGGCATCTGGAGGGGGGTCAAATTGTCTCTAGGCTTCTACACTTTAAACTCAGTTAAGCAGTGCTTTTCTAAGAACTTCTGATAACGAATGAAAGTCAATGACGAATTGCTTCATTAATACCAAGAAGGACACGACATAGAGTGCAATGATGTTTCAGATTCACGCGTGAAGGTGGTCAACTATTTTTATGGGTCTTTCCCTAGTATCTCCAATTCCTTTCTGATTTCTGCTATAACTTTGCTTGTTGTACCTTCCAGTTGTGATGCATGCGCTATTATTGGACCGACTAATGAGGCCCGAATCTTTTCAAAGTTAGAATAAGATAACAATGAACTATAATGCATTTGAAATTGTACATCTATTTTACGACTCATGTGCTGAAATTCATAGTAGAGATCCGAAATCTGTCTCACTAACTCATAATTCCGAATTGATTCGAGCCCTTTACTAGTGGTTGCTTGCCAGGCGCTCAGGTCAAGATTGTAGAATATGACATCAGTCTTTAATTCTCCTTGCATCTGCTTGAGAAGATTTTGGTTGTGTTGAAGTTCATCTCTTAATGCTGTCAGTATTCGTTTAGCGTCTTCTCTTTGATGGCTAGCCGAAGTCAATCTATCAATCCACAAAGCGACTGGTATCCCAATGAGAACTCCGATTAACGTTGAAAGCAAGTTGGTGACAAAATCTAAAATGTTCATGCCACCACTTTGTTTTATATTTTGCTTTGCAAGTAGAATGAAGCAAAATTACATATAAACTAAACGTAAATACTTAGTCCTCGTAGTTGATCACACTGAATACTAACGGTAGAAATATGCGGGTTGGTTTTAGGTTTGTAGCAGGTGCCTTATCTTTATAAGAACCATTATATTTTTTAAGAATTGAAGAAGGAGACTCCTTCTAGGATATCACTATGGATGAAAAATATTCCCAGACTTGTGAAGCATGCTTACCTTTTAGAACAATTGAAGATTTCAAGAATTACATCGAAAGAAGAAACCTTGAGGAACAGCTTACCAGACTTATCAGAGAAAATGGTGCTATCGCTGTGATTGGATTTGGAGGGACTGGGAAAACCACTCTAGTCAACAAAGTACTGTTCCGCTTAGAGGAATATGAAAGAATTGATGTGCTGGTAGAAGGTACAGAGTTTTCCCTTTTCAGAAGCCCTCAAGAAATAATAAGCAATTTCCTCTGCATAATTATTGACACCATAGGCAGAAAATCTGGTGTTAGAGTTCACTTAGCAGAAGCGGTCGAGCTTGCCAAAAGTCTCGAGATCCCATCACATTCAATCTATTCTGTCCCAAGTAAAGACATTCTTGAGGCGGTGAAGGAAAATGAAAAACTAGATCTTTATGTAAGCAAGATTCAAGAGCTTCTTCAGAATCAATCAAAAACCTTCATTGTTGTTCTAGATGATCTCGTAGATTTGATAGACAGAAGTGTGAGAAAATTCTTAATCACTCTAATCAGAGTATTACATCAATCTCTGGGAAGTAATAAGATAAAATTTCTTGTAGTTGCTAGAGAAACAAAAACTTTGGGGAGAGAATTATTATTAGGAAAAGATGAGATTCTTGAACTAGAAGATAACTTTAGTTGCATTAGGATCGGTGGATTTGAGAAATCCCAGGTTGAAAAATTCTTGAAAGATATTATGCATTTTACATATGAGAATAAGGGTGTTATCGATGTTCTATATAGAAAGACTCAAGGTCGGCCAAGAGTTCTGTGTTATGCCCTCACATCATTTAGAAGAAAGTATAGGCTCAGTTATGTATCGTTACAAGACGCCAAAGATGAAACTAAATTTCCATCAACTCCAAAACATCAGTTGAACAATTATTTGAGTGAAGTTTACGGCAAGCATAGAATTGAGCTCGTTGCAGCTAGCGTTCTAAGAAACTTTACACAAGATGAATTAAGTCACCTCTGTTCAAAAATTGGAAAAAAAATTACCGAAGATGATTTCAATTCGTTCAGAAATAGCGGATTGTTAGAGGAAATCAACGAAAAAGTATTCGTTACTAAGGATATCTACAAGCCACTTTTGGTTGATATCTATGAGTCGTTATTAAGTGATAATGAAAGGTTCAGATATAATAGACTTATGGTCCATTTTCAGAGGAAAAAAGTATCATTTCGAAGCGATTTAGCTGTAGTGTTTCATGTTCAGCAGATTTTGGATTATGCGCCTTCCAATGAAAAAGAGGAGTTACTAAAAGCACTGATGAATTCAGCGCATCGACTTAGCATTGATGCGCTCAAAGATGAGTTTTTTATTATTGCGATACATTATGGTGCAGTAGCCCACGCCGCTGCCGTTGAATTGAAAGCACATGAGAGAGCCCTTTCGATTATTCAAGCGATACTAAGATCTGCTCTTAATGCAAAAATAGGTCGACGGCTCATGGAAGACTATTTCAGCAAAGCGAACGAAGAATACAATGCAATCATCAAAAAGGATGATAATCTAAGAAACAACTTCGTTTGGATCATTTGCAGTTATGCACTTTATTATTGTGATAGTTTACGTCTTTATAGTGACGCTCTTCAAATCCTAGAAAAGGCAAGAACATTGATTGATGAAATCGAAAACATGGAAGACAAGCTAGAATGTCTTGGAGAATTTTTTGATGCACAAACGCGAATACATTTAGAGCTGGAAGATGCTGTTGCAGCAAGAAAATCAATAAACCTGTTCAAGAATACCATAGAAGAACAGAAGAATAGAAACGAAATTCCCGATGATATGTACAATTATAACATGGCCTTGGTTGAAGATCATGAGGCCGATGTTTGGAAAATGGACGGAGATCTAATGGAGGCGTTGGCACACTGTAAAAAATCTATAGAATATTTTAAGAAGGGACCTGGTAGAGCGGTAGTCCAAGAACTGAAACTTGCGACGCTCCAGCTACTAGCTAATGAGATTCACGAGGCTACAGAAATTCTCGAAGGGGTACTCGAAGAAGCAAGAAGTGTATCGCCAAAGCATTACATGGTTTTTAATATTACCTTGACATTTGCTCATTTGATCCAAGGTGAGTTAGAGAAAGCAACTGTCATGGTTAAGGAATTAGACACTTACCTCGAAACTCTTCCACATCTTAAGTCGTATCCCGCTGTTGTGCTAGTGAGAGCCTCGCTCCTTGCGAATCTATTACTCCATTGTAAAAAGAGTAGTGAGGCAAAGGAGCTAACAAAACTGTTGGTCAGCTTAACAGAGTCGTTAAAGACAATCCACCCCAGCCCGGAGCTCTCAACATTAATTGTATTTTTTGATTATATAACAGGAAAGAAGAACAAAAATGATACATTAAATTACATTGAAAGTTTACAAACTCAAAATAAAGCAAAACTAAAGATACTCAAACAATTGAAAAGTTCAATTTCAAAAGATGACCTACAGAAGACAATAAGAGATATCATGAGGATTTTACCACAGACCTATAGTTAGCTTTCGCTTAAATCTAAAAATTCCGCGTGCTTACATTTCTTTCAAGTTTAAAAATATCGGTAGTCCTTCTCTTGTGCTTATTTTGGTTACGCATTTTGACGCACAAAGTTTCCCAATCTTCCACACTCATACAAGTCCTTGCCCTTAATCAAGCCATACAAGAAACCAACACAGAAAGCGTCACCTGCACCCGTTGTGTCAGCCATCTCAGCCTAAATCCAACGAAATCACTATTCTTAGGCTAGGGTTTTCAGCTCTTTTTTTATACTTTCTTCTAGCTTCTTAGGCAGTAGCGTACGTTTTTCTGCCAACAGCTGGTAGAATGCAGCTCTCGGAATCCCCAGCATTTCTGAAGCCTTTCCAGCTGAGATTTCGCCAGAACTATACATATCCAGAATCTCATCTACAAACTTCTCACGAATACGCCTAGGAATCGCTGTAACTTCCAAGTTCAGTGCCTTTCCTCTAACTCTTCTAATATAGCAAAGAAGTTCTTTAGTATTTCTACACTCATCCTATACCCAGAAACCCTCAACTCTTCAACCCCGGTTTTAGCTTCTGAAACTGAGATGAATCCGTTTCGCACGGCGTCAATCAAAATTCCGAGGCAACCCCGAATTTTGACGCCCGCTTCGTCAGCCAATCTCCTTATCTCTTCCTCGTCTGCCAAAACGAATTCTGGCTTCAATTCAAGAGCCAGCTGGATGGTCTCCGCATTTGCCGTTTGAATCTTGAATTTCCTAGCTAACTCCCTAGCTTTCCACTTGTTAATAACCCCGACAACTTTAATCCATCCATCATCGACAGCCTTCTCAGTCTCAGAAGCACCAGGCAATCCCCAACCCTTCTCGACAACTTCCTCAAAAATACCTGGAGAAATCACAGCATTGCCAAATAGCAGCTTAATCAGATGAAAGCGCCCAATTCTAGAAAGATGAATCAGAACAGAAGCATCAACAACAACCTGCATGAAATCACCTCGTTCCCAGATATATTTATCACTTAAGATCCTGAAGCCTCGGCAACCCAGCTCTAGCTCCAATCTTTGTAATACATCTTGAAGCCACAAAATTTCCAAGTCTTCCACATTCATACAAGTCCTTGCCCTTCATCAAGCCATAAAGAAAGCCTGCACAGAAAGCGTCGCCTGCACCTGTTGTGTCAACAACCTTCACATCATAAGGCTCAATCAAATGACTCTCTTCGCCGTCAGTTACATAGCAACCTCTCTTACCCAACTTAACCGCAACTATACTTGCCCCCTCTTTCAACAGAACCTTTGAACCCTTTCTGTGATTCTTTCCCGTAAGCAGTTTCAACTCATTCTCATTCGGAGAAACAACATAACTCCTTTCCAAGAAAGATTTGAGAAGCGTTAATCCCTTCCTCGCGTAAAGTTCTCCCGGATCAAAACTTAGTCTTACGTTTGAAATGGCTTTGAGAAGTTTCTTCTGCGCCATAAAGGGTTTTTCTCCAACAAAAGACGTAAGATGCAGAAATTCAGCGTTCCCCGCATAGTCTGAGTTGATCTCTTCAAACCCAAGTGAGTCGTTAACCCCAGGCGCAACATAAAGCGCCCTATTGCCCTCCTTATCTATGAACCCGAAGACTATTCCACTCATTCCTGTACTTGAGACTGCTACGCCCCTTACGTCCACGCCTTCCTTCTTGAAATCATCTAAAAGAAATCTACCCTCACCATCGTCTGCAACTTTTCCTATAAACCCCACTCTCAATCCCAATCTTGCCAAGCCCACAGCAGTATTAGCCGCTGAGCCACCAGGAGCCTCCACAAAATCCGTGATGAAACTGTGCTCGTCCTCTCTCGCTATTCTATTAACCCGATAAAGTTTATCCACGTTCAAGGCGCCAAAACAAACAACATCAAACTTCATCTAAACAACTCTCTGAGGTAGATTCTGTATTTTCCGAGTTTTCCACCATAGTTGCCAGCCGAGATTCTGACCACTCCCTCTTCAGTACGAGCTGCTTCGATGCCTGCCTTCATCGCTTGTTTCACAGCCTCTAACGAAGTTCCGTGAATAACAATTTCAGGTATGTAGTTGACACCCTTTGGAACTTTTGACTCCTTTCCCAACCTTTCTCTTAGAGATGGACAATACGGATGGTTGGTGGTTCCTCCTATCCATGGAAATTTTGTTTCAGGTTTTGACCCAGCAGAACAGATGTCAAACGGTGTGATCACGCCTTCGATTCTTCTTATTGTGTTTAGCGCTTTCTTTCCCGCCTTCATCACCGCTCTCTTTGTTCTGCACATGTACCAGAAGTTGCCTCCAGTCACTCCCCGTGCGTATCCTATGTAGCGCTCTATTCGGAAGTCTGGAACCATTATCGGAACCGTAATCATTTGGCGTCCATAGTGCTCTTCTTTCCATTCGTAACCGTCTCCGCAGTGGCCTATTCTCTCCATTGTGTCAATTTTGCCTTCAGGATTTGGTAACGCATCAAAAACAGATGTGAAGGGTTTGACAAGTATGTCTTGGCGTATGCGGTAGGAGAGTTCTTTCTCGAATTTCTTTATTACGTCATCAAGTGATTTTTTCTCTTCAAGTCCCGCCCAAAACTGTATAACAGCGCCTTTACGTTTATCTGGCGTTTCCTTTTTGCTCAGCCACTTTTCGATGCCTCCTTCGGTTCTGCCAATAACCGCAGAAGGGGTAGCGGTAGCGTCTTCTGCAGCTCTCTTAACTGTCGCGTTGTCATCAGCGGTTACTAATATTCTTGAATATATGCCCTCAAATGCTTCGGCGAAAGTGTCTTCTACTTCGGCTTTCACCCTAATCCCCCAACCGCTTCTCCTCTAACAGTCTTCCTGAAAGCCGTGCTCTCTTTTATCAGCCTCTTTTTGTTTGCTGAGGTTATTATTTCGACTTTAGGGATAGTTTTAGGATACAGTTGCGATATTTGACTCTGCAGAACTGGAGAACAGTATCTCCTTAACCCTGAATAACTCCAATCTCTAGCCAGTTCTAAGACACCTTTCCTGCCATAACTGTTGAAAACCTCTGCAAGAACAGAAGTTACAGCTGCGTTATCTGAGAGAACAGCGATTTCGGCTTCCCTTATAGCATAACTGTTGCCATCAAAAGATACAGTCAGTCCATCGTTTTCTCGCACTAATTGAAACGATTGTACGTCCGTAATGCTGTCTCCCACATACATAGTATCACAAAGTTTGCAACCAGTTTTCTTCGCAATGTCTTTAACAGCATTTGCTTTTTCAAATCCGCCCACAGGATTAACCTCTCTCAACATTTTGCCTGACTCCATCCCTGAAATTTTTTCCCAGAATATCTCATCTAGTCTTTGAATGGTTTGTCGGTCTCTTTCAGAAAAATCCTTGATAGAAGTGGCATCTTCTGGGATTTTTATCATGGGCATGGCGACTATTTCTTCCTTAAGACGTTTCAGCTCCTCCACTTCTTTTCTGCTAATCTGGTATTTGTCTAGACTTAGTTCGGTGCAGTAGACGTTCTTGAAGGGAAAGCCCACAACATCGCATAGGGCTTGCATGTACTGTTGGTAGCTGGTGCTAACCACAAAAGATGGCATAATGCCTCTTACAAACCGTAGCGTTTCCTTTGCACCTGGAACTAGCAGGATGTTTTTTGCAGAGAATTCTTTTATTTTTTCGTTGGTTGCCCCGAATGCCTGAAGAAAAGGCAGTATCAGCTTTAGAGTGTCACCAGCCTTGTATCCAAGTTTCTTAACAATGTCTGCTTGAACATCGTCGTATTTGCTGACTAAAGCGAAGAAGGTGCTTCCGTTTGGGATGAAGTGTTCAGTGAGTTCGTATGCGTTGTCGTTTTTGGAGATTGGGCCCTCGCAATCTGTAACAAAGACTCTTTGTGCCCTTCTCACCTGTAGCATTCTCTGTTCCAGCTGTAACGCTACTGCACTCATTACTGACTCCTCAGCTTCCTCATGTGCTCTATGCTTTTGGCTATGTGTTCCTTTGAAGCGATGTCGGTTCTGTGCCAGAGAGAGCCACCTTTGATCGCTCTGACGCCTTCTAAGGAAATGTTCCTTGCGTCTTCTATGTCGTCTCCAACACCGACTACGCACACTGTTCTCGATGTCAGCGCATAGGTTTCTTTGTCTCTTAACTCCATTGAGCCGGGATAAATGCGAATCTTATCTCCATACTTTTTGGTCAACTCTTGTGCTTGGGTCATGTCTACAGGCTTTTTTGCGTCATTCCAATCAGCACGATGAGGGAAAGCATCCTTGAAACCAGCATAGTTAGGTGGTGCCTTGTAAATCACTACAGTGGCTTGTTTTTCAAGTTCGACACGTCTCAGATTTCCGTCGAGGATTCGGAAACACACCTCAACGAAATCATCCTTCATCACTGGTAATAGATTTTGTATCTCTGGGTCGCCGGGTCTGCTGTTGTTTTCTAGGATTTTGGGTCCTCTGCTGGTGTGCATGAAGGCACAGTAGAAGGGCATGCCACGCAAGTTCGGGTTGCTTCCTCTGCCCCTCAATTCATCAAAGATTTTGCTGACGATTTCAATTTCCTTATCTTTGTCACTGGGGGTCATAAAGGGAAGCCAATCGCCAACATTCTTATAGGAACCCATCCCGCCCGTGTTGGGTCCTTCATCATTGTCGAAGGCTCTCTTGTAATCTCGTGTTTCTGGGAGAGGAACTATGTGTTTTCCGTCACAAAAAGCTTGGAAACTGGATTCTTCGCCCTCAAGTTTTTCCTCTACAATCACTGAGCCATGCTCGTAGTTAGCTAAAAAATGGTCAAAAAATTGTTCCCGTGTGTTGAAGTGATCACCCCAAACCCCAACCCCTTTTCCAGCTGCAGGGATGTCGGGTTTCACAGCAACTTGATTGTTGAGTTCATTCAGCCATAAAGCAACATCTTCTTTTACTTTCTCCGTGGTGCTGTAGTCTTTCGGGTTGAAAACTTTAAACTTAGGATTGATTTCTGGCGCGACTTTCTGAAAGAGAATTCTTTGAGCGACCTTGCTTCCCTCGATGGCATACCTTTTTGTGGGGCAAATCATGGGTATGCGGGTTTCCTTTTCAACTAGGTCTCTTACGCCGTCGATTATTGGTTTTTCAGGACCAACGATCCCAAAATCAATCTCCTTCTCATGTTTTTTAGCGAACTTACAAATCTCTTTTACATCGAGGTCTGGAATAACCATGTGTTTCTTTGCCTTGTCCGCGTTGAAGGGATTTCTCTGCTTATCCACAACATAGATTTCTGCATCGTAATTTTCGCTACGACAAAAAGCATCAACCATCGCAACTCCTCTTGAGCCGTAACAAACGACTAAGATACCGACTTTGTCCATAAAATCACCGTCCTATTTAGAAGAAATCTCAAATTCTGACAACGATCGAAAAATTGGTTTCTTCAGTGTGTGGATACAATTTGTTCACTTACAATTTCGTAGAGTCTCCCAGTTTCTTTGAATCCTCTCTCGAATCTTTCTCTCATCGCTTCCGCTATCTTTTGAGCTAGTGGAGTAGGATAGTTTCCCGTGATGCATCCCATGCACAACTCGTCTTTTTTCCATCCGGTTGCCTTAATGAGCTTCTCAATTGGTTGGTAGTTTACGGTGTCTGCACCTATTAGTTTGGCGATTTCGTCTGGGTTGTGTCGAGATCCGATTAACTCACCGTAGGTAGCCATATCCACCCCATAGAAGCATGGACCTATTATTCTCGGAAATGTAACGAAGACATGCACCTTTTTCGCTCCCTTCTTACGCAGTTTCTGTATAATCGTCTTTGTTGTGTCGCCTCTGACGATGCTGTCTTCGGTCACTATGACAGTTTTCCCACAGAGTTTGTCGTTAAGAATGTTGATTTTTCTGTCAATGGTTCTATACCTTTCTTTAGGTAGTAGAATGAACGCTCGTCTCGTCACATACCTGTGCCTTCTGGTCGCTCGCTCCCACCGCAACCCCGTCTCTTCATGAAGCCCGTACGCGGCATCATCTCCTGTCTCAGGAATAGACAGAATCATATCAGCACTCTTTGTAGTTTCAGAGTGTTCCCTTCCAAGATTTCTCCCAAACTCCTCTCTAACCTCGTAAACATACTTTTTTCCTAATTTTGAATCTGGTCTAGCAAAATAAGCGAACTCAAATGCACAAAGAGCCCTTCTTCTACACGGAACCACCTGCTCTCGCAAAAATCCATCATTTGTAAGAGATACAAGTTCTCCAGGTCTTATTTCAGAATCATACTTGAGGTTGTTTATGTCCAAGCCAACGCTTTCTGAGGAAAACGCGTTTACGCTGTGATCTCTGCCGTATCCACAGCAAAGGGGTCTTATTCCGAAAGGATCTCTAAAGGCAAACAATTTTCCGTCCTGAGTTATCCCTGTTACAGAAAAGGCACCATCTACTTCATTCATGCAATCCTTCACGGCCAAGAATAAATCATCGTATTCCATGAGTCCCATGAGCAGTTTTTTACAAATTAACTCTGCGTCACATGCGTACGGAAACTTCCCCAGTCTTTTCTCAATCTCTCTTCTCAATTGAAGACTGTTGACGACGTTTCCGTTGAAGGATATGGCGACGCTGTTTTTTTCGTCTTCTGCTAGGGTTGGTTGCATGCCCGTTGTTAGCGACTCTTCATCCGTTCCCCCAGAAGTCGTGTATCTCACGTTTCCAATGCCGACTTGTCCTGGCAACCTCTTAAGCCAGTTTTGAATATCCCCCTGTGTGATCTCTGGAACCAGATCTAAACTCTTGTGAGCGTTGAATTTTCCGTCAAATGTGATGAACCCATGGGACTGATGACCTCGGTGGTTTTGTGATCGCAGTCCCCAGTAGACGTATGGGAAAACTGGTTTGCCTCTCAGATCGAGTACTCCGAAAACACCACAGGCTTCTTTCAAGTAGTCTGCCATAGTTCAAGTTAACTAGGAAATTATTTATTTGTTTTGTGGTATTGTGCAAGTATTTATTAGCAAAATAATCACTTTTATGTATATCATCCACTTTGGGGGGATGGAAGAAAATCAGTAACTATTCCTTCACAAACAACATCAAAACTATCGTCAAACATGTCAGCACTAAAGAGACATAGAACGGCGTTAACTTTCCAAAACTGGTCCACAAGAGACCAGCAATGACTGAGGCTGGCAACGCACACAAGCCAACAATCATTTGGAATGCTCCCAGCATACTTGCTCTATGATTAGTTGGCGATAGTTCAGAAACAAACGTTCTCTGCACTGGTTCCAATGCAGCTCTGTGTAAACCATACAAGGTAAACAAAAACACGATTCCAAGATAGGACTCGACGTAAACAAAGCCTAAGCATACGAGTCCCCAAAACAAATAGGACAAAATCAGCACGAATTTTCTGTTAAATCTGTCAGCAAGTTTTCCGAAAGGTAAAGAAAACAATGAAGCCACACCAGTAAAAACTAGATACAGGACTGGAATGAAGGATGTCTCAAAACCGAACTCTTGAGCATAGATCAATAGGAAGGAATAACTGAAAGAGCCTACGGAGAACAAAGCACTTAGAGACAAAAACAGTTTAAAGTTGAAAGTAATGTCCTTCAAGGAAAGCCCTTTGTAAATTTTCTCAGTTTCCTTGTCCTTTATGAATGTGAGAATTAGCAAAGCTGCAATGAGTGATGGAACAGAAGCGAGTAGAAGCAAGTTTCTGTAGCCCAAATAAGTAAACAAGAAGATACAAGTGATTATACCGCAAACTGCGCCTAAATTGTCCATTGCTCTCAATAACCCAAAATTCTTTCCTCTATTCTCCTTCGTTGACACATCAGCAACAATGGCGTCTCTCGGTGCACCTCTTATCTTTCCTGACCTGTCTAAAATTCTAAAAGGAATCAGATGTTGCCATATAGTCGATAGAGCATAACCTATTCTTGACGTTGAACCGAAAATGTAACCAGTCCAGATGAAAATCTTTCTCTTTCTTATTCTATCAGAAAGATATCCAGAAACTGCCTGTGAGATAGAGACTATGGCGTCACCTAAGCCGTCTATTAAACCCAGCACAGTCATGTTTACTCCTAAAAAAGAGGTCACAAACAAAGGCCAAATAGGATATATCATGTCTGAGCCAAAGTCATTTAGAAACGAAGCCAAAGAAAAAACCGTTATGACTTTTCCACTTTCTTTTTCGTTCACGTAACGCACCCTATGTTGAACCAGACCTTGTCTATTCCACAAGTTTCATTTTAAGTAAGAGTGTGTTAAATAGATCCGAAGTTACTGAGGAGACCTGACGCTTCAAGTAATTATCTCACGGCTACGACCATTGCATCGTTGTTATTTAAGTGTGACGTTTTCGCCTGAACTGTGGTGCTGGGGGTCAGGGTTATGCTGTGGTTTAAAGCTGTCAAGTTCTGTGCCCCTGAATTTTGGCAGTAAAAGTCCATCTGAAGTATGTGGAATAACCGTTAAAGGAAAGAACAAGTGGATAACTCTAATCCAGAATGCAAGCCATGCAATGGTTAACTAAACCTGCAACGAAAGCCTCAAATTCTCTCTTGTCTATTGACAGATATATGAGCCGACCAATTATCAGAGACATTGCTGGAATTTATGACCAAGCAGAATTTGTTCCTTCTATTGTTCCTAAGATGGAATGGAGCACATTATTCTTTCACTTAACTGGACAGCATATAATATGGTCGTATGGGTATAGGAAAGCTTTGGAAGAAGCTTACAATAAGGATAGGGATGCTCTGAGGAAAGCCCTTATTGCACTTCTGAGACGGAGTATTTCTTATTTCAATGATGAAATCTCAAAATATCCGGATTTACAAGATGAATATAGAAAGAAGATTTCTAATAACGAGATGTTAATCGCAAAGTTAGAACGCCTTTGGTAAATCCTGGGCGGAAAGATACCCCACAACAGGCTATTGTCTATCACCCGATTTTTTACGAGGAAGAGAATCAACCTACAGCCTAAAATCACATGAATGAACCCATACTAATGTTTCCTTCTTAACCAAGACTAAACCATATTTGGAGCCTACTAGAATCATATACTAAACCTACCCTAGACCCTCTGCGTGTGCGCGTGCGCCCCTGTTACCTCTCTCTACAATACTCTTTTGAGGGTTTCAATGCTAAACCTCGTGTTGGCACAACCGTTCTTGACAAGAGGAACCGCCTGTCCCGCTCGCCCCAAAGCCTCAAGGTAGTTCCCCCCCATCGTCAACTCCTGACCACACGCAACTCCCACAATCCCCTCGTAAAAATTATCCTTCAGTATCTTAGGTACACAAGAGCCACCAGGCAAAATATAGACATCATATCCCCGCTTCTTTCCAAGTTCAGTCGCACGGTTGATTAGACAGTCTGGAGAGCAACTGGCACAAAAATATGACGGAATATCTGGGTCGAAACGTGATTCGCACCTACTATCCATATATTTCCTCGAGCAATGGGGTAATAGAAGCGCCCGTCTCTTTGTTTTTAGAAACCTTTCCTTTCCTGAAATATTCTTGACATATATATCCACCAAATCTTCAACAAGAGTGAGAGCATCAGAAACCTCTAAGCCTGTGATTTCGCGAATCTTGAATTTTTCGGCGAGATTTCGTGCTTTTTTCCCAATTCTTCGATGCACATCTTTCTCATGGGAGACCTTAGCAAGTTCCCTGAAAAAAGACTTGGACACACGAGACAGATCAAAGCTAAATCTGTAAGGCATATCTCTTAGTTCAACGACTAAACCTTTAAAATTAACTATCTCATATTCCTTGTATAAACTTAAAAATATCTGGAATGGCACTCTAGGAGTTACCTCATTATGGGAATACTAGGTAAATTATTAGGAAGAAAGAAAGCCAAAGAAAAATCTCCCGAAAAGACAGAAGAGACAAAGACTGAACTGGAAAAGTTTTTGGCTGATGACAAAGAGACCTACGAAGCGTTACAAAGAAACATGCTCTTGGATCCCAGAAAAATTGGAATGCCTCTAAAGGAAGCAGCAGAAAAGGCGAAGGAATTTGAAAAGCAAGGAGACGTCTTGAGGGCAAAAGTATGGTATGAGGTTGCGGGAGGCCTCGCAATCTATGAAGGAGACGTTAAAAAAGTTAAAGAATATTTCAACAAATGTGTTAAGTTATCACCGAACACTGAATATCCTATTTTAAAGAATATTGAAGGAGCAGTCCAAAAGGCTCAAGAATACTATAGGAGACATCTGATGGAAAAAAGATAATTTCATTTGTGTTAGAAATTAAAGATTAACCAGAGAGAGTAAAGGCTGTAAGTTACTGTATCTGTCTGCTCCTGATCTCGGGCAATGGGCTTTTGTTAACAAATACACGTGCGTAGAGCAATTCTCCACAGTAAGGACATAACCTAAACTCTGGAGATATTCCCTTCCCACAAGAAGGGCACATTTTCAGCCCTCCAAAATTCTTTTCCAATCTTTCTAACCTTGTCATCAACAGTCCCAAGTCTGCCTTTAGCGCGTTGGTGTTCTCCTTAACCGCGTGAAGAGCTATGCTGTTAGATGTCAAAGTGCTGTTCATCATTTCCAGCGTGCACAGACTTGATTCAATCGTGTGGTCTGCTGGGTTTTCTTCTGCTTCAACGTTTGACAGCATTTTGTTGATTAAGATTTCAACTGGGTCGTGAAAAGCGATGAGGCAGGTGATACCGAAAAAAATGAACGTCAAGATTATAGATGTCCACGTATAGGTTCTAACATCTAAGTCCTCTAAGACGTTCATGATTGGGTAAAGTTTTAGGATTGAATTCACGTTTCCAACGGTGAAGGAGAGAACAGCATCAAATGTGTGTAGGACCGCTAAAAAAGTGAGGAAACCAAATATCCAGACAGCAATTCCCTTTTTTATTTTGGTTCTCTCCATAATTTTCTAGAGGTAGCCTCTATAAGAAACCTACTTCTAATCGGAAATATGTCTTCTTTCGAACAGTTTCGCTAAGGCTTAAATCTTACTTTACTTATCTCTCTCGAAGATGCGACTTCACTTGGACACAACTGAATTGGAGAAACAAAAATGCAAGTGTGTGCTTTAGTAACGAGGAATGACACCTATGGGCGTCGTATTATTGAAAACATATGCAAAAGAGGTTTCGCCCATTGGATTCGGCAAATTTACGAATTTGAACCAGCCCCACCGAAGGACCTTTTAGATAACCCTGAAAAATATCTACCTGTAGATATCTCAGAATGCGACTTGATTTTATCCCTAGGTTTACCCTCAGAGATACAGTATACTTTACCAATTTTGGCTAAGAAAATGAGAGCCAAAGCTGTGATCGCACCAATTGACAATTCTAACTGGATTCGACCCGGCTTAAGAGAGCAGATACGAGGGGAACTGGCTGAGATAGGCGTAGTGTCAGTCTTTCCAAAGCCCTTTTGCGCTCTTGAAAAAATCGGAAACCCCTACGTGGATGAGTTTGCGGAATATTTTGGGAAACCAGAGCTTGAAATAGAGACAATGAACGGTGTCATTCGAGAGGTTCGGGTAAAGCGTGGCGCTCCATGTGGGTCTACGTGGTTTATTGCAGAGAAGCTTGTTGGGGTGGAAACCTCTCCACCGAAGGTTCGAGATGAGATTGCCAAGGCTCATCACGTGTATCCGTGTCTCGCCGGCATGACAGTTGACCCTGAATTTGGAGACGCAATCCTACACAGATCTCAATACATAATCAGAGATGCGGTTGAAAAGGCTCTTTCAGTCAAACTAAATTTAAGGTCAAGATAAAGAGGGAAGTTAAAGGGAGATAACGAACAGAAGACGATCAACCAATTCCTTGTAGCGATTACGAATGGTGACTTCCGTTACCTGAGCGATTTCGGCTATCTCTCTTTGGGTTTTCCGTTCTCCAGTCAACACAGACGCGATGTAACTGGCAGCTGCCGCTATGCCTGTGGGACCTCTACCCGACGTGAGCTTGAGTTCTTTGGCGGCTCCAAGAATTTTGTGGGCTATTTCTTCCACCTTCCCTTGAATGGTGAGTTGATTAGAGAATTTAGCAATGTATTGGCTTGGTTTCAGGGGTGGAATGAAGTAGTCGAGTTCTTTTACGAGAAATCTGTAGCTGCGGCCAACCTCTTTCTTGTGGATGTTTGAGGCTTGGGCGACCTCCTCTAGAGTTCTTGCGAGTCCACACTGTCTGCAAGCCACATATATAGCGGCAGCCGTGACCCCTTGGATTGATCTGCCTCTTATGAGTCGCTCTTTGACTGCCTTGCGATAAATAACTGAAGCCGTTTCGACAATGTTTTTGGGCAGGCTGAGATTGTTGGCTATTTTAGAAATCTCAGATAGGGCAAACGCGAGGTTTCTCTCCGTGGCGTCTGAAACTCGAATACGACGCTGCCACTTTCGGAGACGGTAGATCTGGGCTTTTTGGCCGGGGCTGAGTCTTTTTCCGTAAACGTCGCGGTCGTGCCAGTCTATCATGGTTGAGAGACCTTTATCATGGATGGTGTATGTGAGGGGGGCGCCAACTCGGGTTCTTTTTGCCCTTTGTTCGTCGTCGAAAGCTCGCCATTCTGGTCCTCTATCTGTAAGTTTTGCGGCTACGACAAATCCACAATTCATACACACGATTTCTGCGTATTCGTAATCTCTCATGAGTCTGGCGCTTCCACATTCGGGACACAGTTGAACCTTTACGGGTTGGGGAGACGTTTCTTCACTCATTTCTTCTTCCTTCTCTTCTCTCTTGGAGGCTTTGAAGGAACGGCATAGAGAATGTGACCAACGTAGCGATGTGGTTCTTCAACAGTGGTTTTTACTGAGACGTAAGGGAAGGAGACAGGCCCGAATACGTCGAAAACCATTCCAATAGAGCTTAGGTTTTCGTTTATGACTTTGTCGCCGATTTTTGGTAGGTTTTCCACCTTAATAATGATGTTTTTATTAGGGCTTACGTGAAGGGCTCGGCCTATTCTCTGCAAGTTCCCTTCTCCTCACAAAAGGCTAAAGTCTTGACCCAAGCGCTTTATTTAAACTTTTCCAAAATTTTTGATATTTTTTAAGTTTTTTAAATCGATTCCTTGTTTTTCTCCTGTTTTCATGTGTCAGAGTTTCCCGAAACAATTAAAGATTTTAGTCTTATAACAGATTGTGGGGAGTTAGATGCGGGAAAAGGACAGGGTTGTTTTGTGGCCTCTTTACTTTGATTCGACCAAGAGTCGAGTTGAGGGGCGGAGGGTTCCTAAAGCTTTTGCTGTGTCGTCTCCTAAAGTTGAGGAGATTCGAAAGGCGGTAGAGGAACTCGGGTTTCGATGCGAGGTGGTTTCTGATGCTTCGCATCCTAAGTTCTCGTGGCATAGATCGGGCATGGTTGTCGTCTTTAAGGCGGGTCCTAAGGGGCGGATGATTAGGCAAATTGCTAAGCATCTTTTGGTTGTTGAAGAAAGGGGATAAGTGTGATGTTAGGAAGATTTTTTGGGGATGAGGATGGCGTTTACTACTCCGTTTTGTCCTGGTCGAGATGTCACTTTGGCTGTTCCGATGGGTGTTTCGATGAGTGCTCCTTTTGTTATTACCCCCCGCCGGTCGTAGTCTGCGTTTGCGGGGTTCTTCACCACGCGGACGATTTCAGTTTTTTGGGTTTTTCCCGTGGTTGGATCGGAGATATTTGCTTGGGTAACGCTTAGTAGTTGGATTTTCGTGTTTCTTCCGTGCCCTCTACTGAGTTTTTTCTTTGTTTCTCCTAGTGTGGTTTCTGTTGGGAAGGAGCCTTTCTCGAATTTTCTTTTCTTTCTGTATGGGCGTTTTGTTCCGCCTGATGTTTTCTTTTTGTGGAGGGTTCCGTGCCATACTGACAAGCTTTTTTGGTTCTCCTTTGTGGTTTGGTGAGACTATTGGAGTTGGGGATATAAACTTTTGGAAAGGCGTGGAGGATGGGGATAGGGTGGTTTATGACTATAGTTTTAAGTTGAGGGCGTAATCAGTTATGGGGAAAAATATGGAGTCTGGTGGGTGTCGAGTGAAGGCTGTGCTTTTTGATTTGGGAGGTACTTTGCTCAAGACCGCTGAGATTCCTTATGTGATGGAAAGGATACTTAAGGACTGTGAGGTTAATCGTTCTTTGGAAGAGATAACGGAGGCTTGGAAGAAGGCTGAGGAGGATTTGGATTTTCGGGATTTGACGAGGCTTTTGGACGAGTTCTGGGTTCAGTGGAATATTCGGATTCTGAGTAATCTTGGTGTGAGTTCGGATATTCGGACGTTGGCAGAGTTCATTGCGACTCACTGGTGGGATTATTGTGATGTGACGCTTTATTCAGATGCTGAGAAAATTTTGCCGTTGTTAAAGAAGCAGGGATTGAAGATGGGGGTTGTGACGAATGGGTTGCGGAGCGATGTGAATGAGATTTTGCCTAAAGTTGGTTTACAAGGGTTTTTTGATGTTGTGGTTGTGATTGACACTTTGAGGAGGATGAAGCCTGATGTGAAGGTGTTCAGGTATGCCTTGGAGAGGTTGGGGGTTGAGGCTTGTGAGGCTGTTTTTGTTGGGGATGAGGTAAAAACGGATTATATGGGCGCGCAAAAGTGTGGATTGCCTGTATATTTGATTGATCGTGGTTGTAAGGTTCGGGATGTGGGTGTGAAGAGGATTTCTAGTTTGGAAGAGTTGTTTGGATTGAACATTTTGTAGGGTTTTGTGTGTGTGAGAGAACCTCTCTATAGAGGGGGAGAGAGGTAAAATTATTTTTTTCATCATCAACTTCTGTCTGTTTGAAAAAGGGAAAAATTTTTTGTGTTTTTTCATCAATTGAGTGAAGGACCAGCGATTCTGATTGTCTGATTTTGGAGCAGACGCCACTTAGGGTTCTGTTAGCATGATAATCCATGATAAGAGTTGATAACCTTGTTTTCAAGACTGTTTGACCTAGGGGACTGCCTTTGTTTGAAGAATATCTAAAGGGCTGTTAGATGTGAAGTTGAGGTTTCAGAGGCACTGGGGGAGTGTGGAACATTCAGGAAAGACTTTCGTTTTTTTGAGTAATTGGAAATCTGAATGTAGAATGTAGGGCATCAGATTTTACTGAGATTTTCTTGTTTGTTTCATGAAAGATTGTTTCATAAGTGTTAAATATCTAGTGTGTTAATTATGTTATTCGATTTTGTCGAGTTTCTTCTTGTTTAGACGAGGAAGCAAAACAATAATTGAGAAAAGGAGGAAAAGGAGAAAGTTGGAAAGGAAAATGGGAAAGACAGGTATAATGATTACATTGCTTTTGATGAGCATGGCTTTGATGGCTAATCTACCAACAGGCTCTTGGGTCTACAGTGATGGAAAGGAGAACGTCTCTGGGCGATTTGAACCGATGTGGGTTTACCCGAACTGCACAGGGGACACAAGGTATGAGAAGTTTGGACCTAGGGCAGATAGAATTCTTGTCCAAATGTACAGTACAGACGAGGCCATGTGGGATGCACTGGCATTGGGTCAGATAGACTTAACCGACTGGCCATTGACGACTGCCAGGCGTACTCAGTTTAGTCTTGATCCAAACGTGAAAGTTGTCAGTGCAGGCGGTGAAGCCGGCTTCTACACGATCGACTTCAACTACAACCCCAACCCAAGGATGGGTAACCCGCCCGGTTCTCCGCCTAATCGTCCAAACCCCGTGTACGACCAAGTGAACAACATTCCGCCCATATCCAATGACGTAAACTTCAGATTAGGAGTTGGCCACCTGTTCGACAGGACAACGTTCAATGTATTCGTGGGTGACGCGGGCATTCCAATCCTTACCCCTATTCCAAGTTACATGAGTGGTTGGATGTGGCCAGGCTTAACCGGCTACGCATACAGCCGCGTTGATGCTGAGGCGCATTTTGCGGCTGGCAAGATAAAGCAAGACACGGGCACCACTCCTTGGACAAGGTACTGGGACAGAGACGACGACTACGTAGTTGACCCTGGAGAGAAGGAAGCCTGCATGCTCAAATTCACCTGGAGAATGGACGAATACAGAAAGAAGGCAGGAGAGATGCTCTATACCGAGTTGTTGGAGATGAACTTCACAGTTCCCATCGGCCCCGGATGGGGTGGTCCCAGATTTGGTGGTGAAAACTATCAGCAGGTCATGCTGGACAAGAACTATCACATGACCACCCTGGGCTGGATCAATGTCGGTCCTGACCCAGACCATGTATACGACTTGTATCACATAAACTCCTATTGGGATGACCCGACGAGTGGTTGTCCCAACACTGCTGCCCTCAACGACACCGTGCTGAACACCTACTCAGAGCAGGTTAAATTTGCTAAGGACTCAACTGAGGCTCTGGCTAGTGGATATTTGTGGCAACAGAGATTCGAAGCAATATGCGCTCAGATTCCGCTTTGCAGCGCCAACGAGTTCAAGGCGAGCAGAAAATGGTACTGCGGTGGCAACGCCGAAACCATAGTCACACCCGACGATGGAGAAAACAAGTACAGAGGGATGAATTGGACTGGCGTAGTCAACATGCAAGGATGCGGTACGGACAACTTTTGGAGTTTTTTGAACATGCATCCTGAAGGTTATGAGTTTGGTGATGGTGAGAACATGACGATACGATTGGGGGTCGGAGCACCGAGCATTGCATCGCTTAACCCATTATATGTCAATAGTAAAAACGAAGGAGAATCACCCGAACCTTTTGTAATAAGTGCACTATATGATACCTTACTTAAGCGAAATCCCTACAACCTCACGGAATTCATGCCTTGGCTATCTGAATTCTACGAAGTGGGCACATACCTACATCCTGTCTATGGAACATGTACTAAAATCAGGTTCACTCTAAGACCAGACGTCGCATGGAACGATGGAACATCCCTTACAGTGGCGGATGTACATTTCACCTTCGTAGAGTTGGACGACATCCTAAGTGTACGTGGACTGCCACCCCCACGTTGGATAAGCAACGTGATGGACATCGTAGACTTCCGAATCTTGGATCCATACAACTTTGAAGTTCTTTTCGATGTTAAGAGTATGTGGGCGTTAAGCTGGGTAGGACAGCAGACGATTCTACCAAAACATGTATGGAAACCGATTTGTGAGAGCGGAGACCCAACAGCCTTTGCTCCAGACCCCAACCTAACAGGCTCAGGACCGTGGAGATTCGTAGAATACGTACCTTGCCACCATGTCCTAATGGTAGCCAATAGAATAGAAGCCGATATGACGATCAGCCTTAGAGACTATTACTTCAGATACTCTCCCGTGGAGGTTTATGTCGATCTCCCAACTTCAAAAGTTAACCCCAACACACACATGGAAACCAACGTAATGGTTCGTAACCTTCTTGCAGCGTCCGCAGTTGATGTAGTCGTTTTCGTCTACTTCGACGGCGATTTGATTGATATCAGAACATTAACCCTGAACCCTGACTCTAATCTTGTGCTTGGGCCATATCTGTTGAACATTACAGGAGGCTTCCACTGGACCCGTGCAACGTGCATCATAACCTCAGGAGGCCTGCCAGGCAGGGATCATGGACATGTCAAATGGTTGTGGGCAACCGTTAAAGAAGACATAGTCGGCACCTACCACATTACTCCAAGTCTATATGCCCCGGACTTCAAGGTTGACATGAAAGATGTATATCAAGCCGCCAGGGCCTTCGGTTCTTATCCAGGCCACACAAGATGGAGCCCAGTAGCTGACCTTAACAGCGACTACAAGATCGACATGGGAGACATCTTCTACATCGCCAAGATATTCGGCTATCAACAAGTGGTTGAAACACAGAAGGAACCTGTCCAGAAATGGCCTCCAATAGATAGCAAGGCATCAGAAAACCTTGACAGTATTCCTGTTAAAAAACCAAACAGATGGCACAAAGAAAATATCGATGGTATCGATGGCGACGACTACCTGCTTTCAAACCAAACAGACAAGGATGGCAACATAGTTCAACTATGGATTTTAAACAATGGCCAGTACGGCGTAAGATATTACGATGCTAAAAGTAAAAAATGGGTGTGGATCGGCAAGTGTCCGTTTGTAACAGGTGACAATAGTGACTCGTTTAAGGAGAAAGATAAAGAAGGCCGAATCACCAAGGTTAAGTGGATATCTAAATGCGATCAACACCCTGACCCTGCAAAGCAAGTTGGAACTCCAGGACACAGATGGGAATACGAATACGACCCAAAAACAGGAAAGCTTACAGCTAAAAAATATGACGCGAATAACCAAAAGATTGGCGGCCCAGACAATCCGTTCGACCCGCCTAATACACCCGGCGGTTTACCTGGACCTTAGACTGGAACCTGATACACCTCATGAAGCAGTAGCGCAAAATTTGACCATTCACACCAAAAGCTACAAACAACCCCGACTCCCCCTTTCTACTTCTTCTCTTGGCTTCCAGGCTTGGCGAAGTCTTCGAAGATGTTCTTCAACTGTCGCTTCATAGTCCGTAAATCATGGCTCAACCCAAAATAATCCGCAAAATACTCAGTCGTCCTTATCACTGTGCTTCGTCCCGTCCTCTCACGAACAATCAAGCCAAGATCCTCAAGTTGCTTAAGATGACCATAAGCGTGTCCGCCCCTAACATCGATGACCCGAGCCTGAATCACCGGCTGCCGATAAGCAATATACGATAGAGTCTTCAAGGGACCCTGAGAAAGAAGAGGCCTCAAAGCCAGTCTCCTCACCTTAGGCGTGTATTCCGCCTTCAACTGCAAAACAAAACGCTCGTCCTCCAACTCCAAAATCTCCAAAGCCGTGTCACGCTTGGCATACTCCTTCATAAGAGCCCTCACCAAACCCTGAACCCTATTCTTGGAGCGGGAACCAACAAGAGAACCCAAAGTCTTTAAGTCAAGCGGACGCCCAGCTACGTAAAGCCCTGCCTCTACAACCGCCAAATCCCGCTTCCACTTATCTCGCTTAGGCTGTTCCACCGATTTCTGCTCCACTTCCCCCAACAACAGCCGACCCTTCAAACAAACCGATATACAACTCCTCAGACTCGTCTTCTTGCCACAGGTCCACCTTTCCAGTCTGAGCCAAAAAAAGCAGAGTGAGAAAGGTCTTGATCGCCTCAAGCCTCTCTAATCCCGCCACAACGCTTGAAAAAACAACCAACTTCGCCTCTCTGGCCAGTTGAAGCAACCTCTCGTAAAGACGGTTCATCCTCTCCTCAATCTCCATTAGATAGAGGTCAACGGGCGGAAGAATCTCAGGCGGAGCCAACAGAACCCCTTCATCCAGAGGCTCCAACTTGAACAAGCGTTCACCCTTCAAGACCTCATCCAAGACGTCCAACAAGTGCTGAATAGTCGTGGACGTCAACTCATACCTAAGAGGCAAGAATAGAGGCGGAGGCAAGAAATCAGGCGGACTCTTCGGGGGTGGCGGGGGCTCCTCCAGTTTGAGCAGCAGCTTCGACTTCATCAAGTAAATCGTAGCCGACGAATCCAGTGCCACTCCAGACGCCCTAAAATCAACTTCGCCCCTCCTCTCCATCTCAACCAAGAAGGAAGACAACAAAAAAGAGATGTTGATGTCCCAGGGTACTATCCTCTGCAACTTATGCAACTCAAACAAAATATTCAATGGAGGCTGAAGATAGAAGGGCTTCTCCACAGTCGAAGACGAAGACACTAGGCGACCTCCTTAACAGCTTCCTGAGTGGGCTCTTTGAAGGTGGTGGAAACCACATGAGATATCCCATTACGCTCGTAGACTCCATACACTCTCTGAGCCTTACCAACCATCTCAGGCTTCAAAGTGATAACCAAAAACTGCGACTTAGACGACTCCTCCAAGAGCAGCTCCCCGAGCCTCCCCACGTGAAACGCATCCAAATGCGCATCAACCTCATCCAATAGATAGAAGGCGGCAGGCGTAAACTCCTGCAAAGCAAAAATAAACGCCACCGCAGCCACAGACCTTTCGCCACTACTAGCCCCACTCACAAGAATCGGTGGCTTACCGGGAAACTGAACAACCATGTCGATTCCGCCTGCAAAGGGCTCCTCAGGGTTCTCTAACTTCAGAGCGGCTTCTCCGCCGCCAGTCAATTTGAAGAAATGCCTGCCGATGTTCTCGTTTGTTCGATTGAAGGCATCTGTAAAAACCCGATGCTTCTTAAGCTCAATCTCGTTCATGAAAGAGACAATGGACTCCTTCTCGCTCTCCAACTCGTTCATGCGCAGAGACAACTCCCTGTACCTACCAACCTGATCAGCATAGTGCACTGGCGCCAACTGATTCACAGCGCCCAACCGCTCCAACTCCAAGCGCATGAGCCTCAGCGACGCCTCAGCCGCCTTGACCTGCTCCAAAGAAACCAGCAGGGGCTCGGCGTAACCCAGTTCCCTCAGCCTGCCAGAACTCTGGTCCAACTGCAACTGTAGCGTTTGAACTTTCAGTTGGAGATCATTAAACAACTGACTGACTCGCTCATACTCGGCGTCATACTGCTGCAGCCTCTTGTCAATGTAGTCGATTTGGGAAACAAACTTCTTAGACTCTTCCTTGGCGGTTAGGATTGAACGCGACAACTCCTCCTTAGACTTCTCAAGCCCAGACAACTCACCCTCAATGGTCTCCTTTTGACGCAGTGCCTCTGCAACCTCCCCATCCAGAGTCGAAATCTGCTGCCTCGTCTTCGACAATTGAACCCTAAAATTACTAACACCCACCTTGAGAACATTGTCAAACTTCGACTGAAGAGTAGAAAGCTCGGTCTCCACACCACTCATGGTTTGCCGCAACTCTATGATCTGATCCCCTAACCTCTCCCGCTGAACCTCCATCTCTTGGATTCGAGACAAATCAACCATCTGCCTTAGAGCGACCAGTTCGCCCCGCAGCCTGCGTATCTCCCCCCTAACATCATTACGTTGCGCCCTCAGAATCCCCAACTCAGTCTTTCTCTTCTCCAACCCTTCTTGAACGCCTTGAATACCCTTGTCCGCGCGTTGAACGTTTCTCTTCGTGTACCTTATGTTTCTGCGTATCCTCGCAATCTCTTTGTCGAGAGTGGTGATCACCTCTCTCAACTGGGCAGTCTCTACCCGAGTCTTATCTATCTCCTCCTCAAACGACGTCACGTTGCTTTTTCTCTTCGAAAGATTCCCTTGAAGAGCCTTAACTGCTTCATCTAGACGCTGAATGGCAGACTCGCTAGGGATGATCGAAGAGAAATCTATGGGAGCGCGGTAATAGCCACACTCGATTCCGCCACCAGCCTCGTAAAGGTCACCGTTCACAGTGACTGCCCGATAACCCTCACGACACGCTGAGAGAGCCGCCTTCTCATGCCCCGCTACCAACGTGTCTCCGAAGACATAAACCACAGCGGGCTCAAACTCCTTCGTATACCTTATAAAGTTGGGGGCACTCCCGCTCAACTCCTCGATTTTTGGCGTTTCAACCGACTTTATGTTAACCAACCCCTGCAAAGGAATGATCTTGATTCTCCCAAGTTTTAGACGCCTCAACGTTTCAGTGCAAGTAAAGGCCGTATCAAAATCTTGAACAATAATCGAGTCCAACCAACCTCCTGCAGCCGCCTCTATCGCACGCTCATAGCCCTTCTCTATCTTGATTAAATTTCTGAGGCGCCCGTGTATGCCCGAGATCACGCCGAGTTCTCCGAGTTCCTCAATGTTCTTTAACGCTGCTTCTTCTTTGGCGATTTTGTCCGCGATTTCACGTTGAGTGGCAAACTCCACCACGGCTTCTCGGGCGGTTTCTGCGATTTTGCTTGCCTCTACGATTTCTACTTCCATAGATTCTTTCTGTACGATTTTGCGGTCAAGTGCTCGCTGAAGACTTTGCAGATGTTTTTCCTGTTCCTTCTTGACTATCTGAAGATCGGCAAAAGATTTTTCGAGTTCGTTGAGGTTGGAGGTGAACTTGCTCTTGCGAGCTTGTAAATCGCCTAGTCTTCTTAAAAGAACCTTTACTCCAGCCTGACCCTTGGCGTAGTTGCCTCGAAGAGCCATGACATTCTGATATAATTTGTCTAGCTTCTGTTCGGTTTCACGAATCTTCTTGTTGTTTTCTCCAAGATTAGCCCTTAACTCGGCAACCTCACCTGAAACCGCCTCATGTTGAGATTGCTTCTCTGCGATTTCGCCAGATAGTTGGTCGTGAAGTTGTTTTAGTTCGCGAACTCTTTTTCGGTTTTCAATGATTTCTTTTCTGATCGCCTCTAGCTGCTGAGCGTTGTTTTCTTCAACTTTTCTTAACCCTTCAAGACTCGTTTTTCCGGCGTCTATCTTTGTTGTTAGTTCACTCAATTTTGATTTCAGGTCGCCTATCTTGATTTGAACCTCCAAGACTCGGGTGCTTCCTTCCTCCACCATTTCAGAACCGAGTTCCATCCACTTCGTTTCGATTTCGTGGCGCTGAGACCTTAACCCCTCTCTCAATTGCCGTAGTTTCTCGCTTCTGAGCCTAACTTCTTCAAATCGAGACGAAAGCTCATCAATTTTCTTCTTTGTTTCTGAGATTTCATGGGAGATTTTCATGGCTTCGAATCTCTTGATTTCTTCGGTGACGAATGTGTAGCGAAGGAATTCGTTGCGTTCCCTCTCCAAGTCATCAATTCTTTTTTGTACTTCGTCTACTCTGCCCATTGCTGTTCGAATGGATATCTCGGCGGTTCGAAGTTTTTCTTCTGCTTCTGTTTTCTCGGCGTCGTACTGGGCTATACCCACTAAGTCTTCTATGACTTTTCTACGTTCGGAGGGAGATATCTCGGCGATGCGTGTGATCGTTCCCTGAGCAACGACATTGTACCCGGATGGGCTGATTCCAGCCATGGAAAGAATGTCCACGGTATTGGTTCTTGAAATTCTTCTTCCGTTGAGTCTGTAGACGCTCTGACCGTTTCGTAGGATTTCCCGAGAGATAGTCACGGTGTTGGTGTCCACTGGTATTCGATTGTCGTAGTTGTCGAATTGAATCACGACTTTGGCAGTCTTTGCCTTTTCAATGCCGGCGTTTGGGGCGCCGTGAAACATCAACTTTGCAAAGTTTTCTGCTCTGAGTCTCCTTGAGCTTAGCTCGCCTAAGCAGAACAGGATGGCGTCCACGATGTTGGTTTTACCGCTTCCGTTTGGTCCGGTAAACACGGTGAAGCCCTTATCAAGCGTGATGGCAGTGGGTTTTGGGTCTCCAAACATCTTGAAGCCTTTCAGTTCAATCTTCTTTATGTAGGGCATTCTCTTGGAGCCGCCTCCTCCACCTCAGCACCATATGGTAAAGGTTAACTCTTATAGAGTTTACACTTTTCTCTATAAAACTATTCTATAGATAAAATACAACTCGTTTTAACTGTTTTGCACTAAAAGGAATGAAAGCCTTCAACGCTTTCTTGTTTCCTGTAGTTTTCCTGCCAGTGTTTTAACAAAAGACTTTATACTTTCTGTGTTCCCGTAAACGAGCATATATCCATTCTTTTGCATTTTGCAGGAGAGATTTTCTTCCTCAGCTAATCTTTCGATTTCTTTTCGAGGAGTGTCCTTTGAGACTTGAACTCTCACCCAGTGTTTACCTCGGGGAAGCCCTGGAACAAACTTGGAGACGGTTTCTTTTGTCTCTTCAACTTTCTTCCTGGCTTGCGAAAGCTTTTCCATCCACTCCTCAACGAATTTCGCGCCGTATCTTTCTTCGGCTACCAAGAAGAGATAGGATTCAACGCTTTCTAGGTATGTTTCGATTTGAGGGATATTCTCAACGTGTGCGGGGTCAGCTTTGAAAACTTGGATCATTGTTTTAGCCGATCGAAGATCGTTCATCACGTTGGCTGGAATGGTTTCTCCTTTCTTTCGAAACTCTACGATTAGGTCTGCCAGCACCTTCCATGCTTCCCCATAACCCATTGCACCACACCAGTTCCAAGGTTCTTGATATGTGGTACTTTAAGCAATCGGTAGGCTTACATTAATCTTGCCACTTTCATGTCTGGTCAGTGTCGTTTATGGAAGAGGGTTATGGTTATCTTTTGATCGCGTTGGCGTCGATTCTCTGGGGCACGTTGGGCGTCCTCGGGAAGATGGCTTTCCAATATGGAATTACGCCAATCCCGTTAATCATGCTAAGGCTTTGCGTATCCTCTTGCACGTTATTCTTCATGATTGTTATCTTCAAGAGGGAACTGCTCAAGATAAAAAGACACGACATCCCTTTTTTCGTGATCTTCGGATTGTTTCCCATAGCATTACAAAGGATTGCCTATTTCTACGCTTTAGATTTCACTACAGCCACGGTGGCGGCGATGCTCTTCTACACTTATCCGGCGATTGTTGCAGTCGTGTCAGTCCTTTTCTTTAAGGAGAAAGTCGCGAAGAAAACGGTACTGGCAATCATTCTAACCTTCTTCGGAGCATCATTTGTCGTTAAAATCTATGAAACCTCCCAACTCGTTGTCAATCTTCCCGGGATTTTCTTTGGGCTGTTGTCTAGTGTGCTTTTTGTTGTTTACGTTGGAATGGTGAAGCGGTTAAGGAAGGATTATAGCAGTTGGACCTTGGTTTTTTATGGAGACGGATTTGGTGCCATCGCACTGACTCTTGTTTTGTCTTTTTCACTTCCAGAAGTAACAAAGTTTTCCATTCAACTCTGGTCGCTTATCCTTGCCATAGCTTGGATACCGTCTTTGTTGGGCTATTTTCTCTATTCTCATGCGTTGAAGTATGTGGAGGCGACCAAAGGAAGCGTTGTCTCCATAATAGAACCCGTATCTGCTGGAATGTTCTCAGTGGTCGTCTTGGCAGAAATTCTCGAGCCCTTCCAACTATTTGGCATCGTGCTTGCATTCATAGGGATTGGTTTACTCTCTTATCGATCTAGCAAAAAGTAGCTAACCTTTTTTATGAAGACAAATGTTATGTTACGAGTTGATGACTATGAAGATTGTTGGAATTTGTGCTTCTCATAGGAGGGGTGGAAGTTCCTACCGTTTGCTAGAAGAAGCGATGAAAGGCGTAAAGGAGGTAAACCCCACGGCTGAAACCAAAATCATTGAGTTGGCTAAGTTGAAAAGCAGTCCTTGCCTCTCAACCTGCCCAGAAGGCTGCGCAAGAACAACCTTCGAATGCGCTGTTAAAGATGACCTGCAAACAGTTTTTAGCGAAATGAAATCTGCGGATGGAATCTTGATCGCATCTCCAAGATACTTCATAGTGCCATCAAAACTGCAGGCATTGATGGAAAGGATGTACTGCGTCAATTACTGCACAAAATATGAAAACCCAGAGGCAGTTCATCCACTCGCCAACAAACCGATTGGCTTTCTCACTGTTTCAGCATCCGGCGGATACAGCACTATACCCTTGCTGGAACACTTAGAAAAATTCGCTTTGTGGCTAAACATGAAACCCGTAATGACAGAGACGTTCCCCTTCAGGGGTGTGGTCGCTAAAGACCCAGCTGAGAAAGACGCCCAGGCTTTACAGTGTGCAAAGGCGCTTGGACAAACAATAGCAAAAGCGATATAGGAAATGCTCGTGGGCATTGAATGTATCTGCAAAACGGAAGATGCTGAGAGCTTAGACAGATCCCAAATACGAAAAGGTTTTTTAGAATAGCTATTGATAATATCCCCGAAAACTCTCCTTTCTATTTCTTGTTGATGTTTCTATGATAAGATTGCGAGTTTTGTCGCAAGCTATTTATAAGTGGCTTGCGAGTATATCCAACCAGTGATGCTTATTGTCGATCTCTGAGCTTGGGGAGCAAAATCCTTGGTGGAGAGACAAGGCTCTGATTGAGGATGATCCGCTCATTCGGGCATGGGAGAAGTCTTCCTTTAAGTGGTGGCCAAGGATAGTGGAGACTTTTAAGTGGGATGCAAAGGTTATTTACAGCCTTAGAGGACCTAGACAAGTTGGTAAGACCACGCTTCTTAGGCTTAAAACTAGAGAATTGCTGAAAAGTGGTGTGGACGGTCGAAGAATCTTTTATTGGGCTTGCGACCAGGTTGAAAGCTTCGAGAAATTGTCTGCTATTGTAAATGGGTATTTAGATTGGGCAAGAAGATTCTCCCAAGATATGTTGTATTTATTTCTTGATGAAGTGTCAGCAGTCAAAGATTGGCAACGGAGCATTAAGTATCTCTATGATATTGGTAAATTAAGGAATTGTTTGGTTGTGCTTACTGGTTCTCATAGTCTTGACTTGGTCAAGGCAACTGAGAGCCTGGCTGGAAGGAGGGGTGAAGTAGACAAGCTTGTGGATAACATTCCTGATAAGGTATTTCTTGGTGCTAAGTTTTCGGAGTATGTAGAAACACGAAATGAAGAAGTTTTGGAGGTACTGCGTGAACTTCGTCTTCTGTCAATGTGCAATAGGTTGCAAGTTTTGCATTGTTTGGCTAGTGGAGAGATACCTGATCGTCTTAACCAACTTAGGCTCTATCAAAAGGATTTGAATGGGCTTTTGGATGATTACCTTATCACAGGCGGTATTCCACGTGCTGTGAACAGTTATGTTTCTCAAGGTGCGATTCCTGATATCGCGTATAGTGATTATGTGAATTTGATTTTGAGAGACATTGTGCGTTGGGGCGGCAATGAAATTTATTTGAGGCAAATTGTTCAACGAATTGTTCAGACATTGTCATCGCAGGTTAGTTGGAATGCTTTAAAGGAGGAGACTGAGATTTCCACTCATGACACGGCACGCTGGTATGTAGATATTCTCAATAATAGTTTTGTTGTTTCTTATTTGCATCAGCTTGACAAGGACAAAGGTGTGCCCTATTACAGGAAGGCAAAGAAGATTTGCTTTAGCGATCCGTTTATTTTTCATGCTTTGAAGTGGTGGGCTCTTGGAGTTAAGCAGCCTTTCGCCGAGGCATTGGAGTTTTTGAGAGATGCTGGAGAAAAGAGTAAATTGACAGAGTCTGTAGTTTGTAACCACCTGATTAGGCTTTTGTTTAACATGGAGCCAAGTCCTCAATTCGACTATACAACGAGATTGTTCTATTGGGAGAGTGGCAAAAAGAGAGAAGTTGATTTTGTTATAAAGTTTGAGCAAGATTTTTTGCCTATTGAACTAAAATATCAATTAAAGATGCAGAGGAGCGATGTTTTTGGTATCATTGATTTTGAGAAAGGCGGAAGGTCTCATAAAGGAATTATTGTCACAAAAGATACGTTGGCTGAGAGAAAAACGCATGTTGAGATACCCGCCTCGATCTTCTTGCTTCTACCATAACGGTCAATATTAGTTACCAATATTAGTTACCAATAACACAAACTTGCTTTTACGTCTTAAACCTACGAAAAGGTTTTTAGTCGCATCCCCACAAGTGAACAAGCAAAACCAGTTTGAAAGCGTGAGGTGATGAGTTTGTCCATATTCGCTGCTCCAGGAGCTTATGACCGTGCAATCACGGTATTCTCACCAGACGGGCGCCTCTTCCAAGTTGAGTACGCCCTTGAAACCGTGAATCGCGGGTCAACTATACTCGGAATGGTTTGTTCTGAGGGAGTTATTTTAGGTGCAGAAGAGAGAATGGAAACGAGACTGCAGGATCCCGATTTCACTCTGAAACTTTTTGAAGTGGATGACCACCTAGGAGCAGCTGTTGTTGGCTTATCCTCCGACGCCCGCATCCTCATAGACCAAGCAAGAATCTACGCCCAAAGCAACAAACTAATGTACGATGAACCCATCGACGTCGAGATCGTCACAAAGCGGGTAGGAGACATAAAACAACTCTACACTCAACACGCTGGAGTAAGACCCTTTGGAGTCTCGATCATATTTGGTGGCGTTGACAAAACAGGAAACAAAATATTTGCAACTCATCCAAGCGGCTCCTATAGAGGCTATAAAGCAGTCGCAGTCGGCATCGGACGTGAAACAGTAGAAAACGTTCTCAAAGAAGATTATAAGGAAGATATGGATTTAGATTACGCAATAAAACTCACTATAAAATGTCTCTTCAAATCTTTTGAATCAAGAGGAGAAACGCCGAGAGTCAAAATAACTGTAATTCCATCCGCAACCAAAAAGATGAGAGCGCTTTCAGATAAAGAGGTAGAGACCTACCAGAGGGGTATTGAGGGCCGTGGAGTTTAATGAGCGAACGCTACACAGTTGCGCGGATAACTCGAGATGGCGAACACTTCGAGATACTGGTTAAGCCTCAACCTGCCTTCTCTTATAGACTCGGAAAAACAACCTCAATCTCCCAAGTGCTCGTGACAGAGACCATCTTCACCGAAGCCAGCAAAGGAACAAAAGCGTCTGAAGAAAAACTACAAAAAGCTTTCGGAACAACTGACCCAGTCAAAATCGCAGACATGATCTTAAAGAAGGGCGTCCTCCAGTTAACAACAGAACAGAGAAGACAACTGACAGAAGAAAAACGAAAACAAATCATCTCCTTCATATCCCGCCACTGCGTAGACCCCAAAACGAATCTGCCGCATCCTCCTCTACGCATAGAAAAAGCCATGGAACAAATCCATTTCTCTATAGACCCGTTCAAAGAGGTTGAAGAGCAAGCAAAAGAAATCACAAAGCTGTTGCGACCGATTCTACCACTTAAAGTGGAACAAGTGTCCGTAGCGGTGCGTATTCCACCAGAATACGCCAGCAAAGTATACGGAACAGTGAAAGGATTCGGCACAATCAAACGTGAGGAGTGGCGGGCGGACGGGTCATGGTCCGCAATCATAGAATTACCAGCAGGACTTTACGGTCCCCTTTTAGAAAAGCTTGGAGAAATGACACGAGGTAATGTAGAAGCAAAATTGGTTGAGTAAAACTTGATGAGGAATGAGACTTGCCCACTTACTTTGAAAACAAACAACTCGTGGTGCCCGGCGATCTAATTGCTGAAGGGAAGTATGGAGCCGGAGATAGCACCTACAAGGATGACGATAAAATCTATGCCGCCAGAGTTGGGTTAGTTACTTTGGAAGACCAAACCATTCACGTGGTGGCGCTGAAAGCATTTTACGTACCATCTGTTGGCGACACAGTCATCGGAAAAATTGTTGAAGTAGGGATCAGTGCTTGGATGGTAGACATCAACGCGCCATACGTAGCCGTGCTCCGAGCGTCAGATGTGTTAGACCGACCGTTCAACCCGCGAAAAGACGAGTTACCCGCCATTTTCGATGTAAACGATCTGTTAATAGCCAAAATAGTTGCTTATGACCGAACACAGGATCCCCTCTTATCAGTGCGTGAACCTGGACTCGGAAAGATTTCGCGAGGGCAAATCGTTGAAATCACCCCCACAAAGATTCCACGAGTCATAGGTAGGAAAGGCTCCATGATTAGCATGATAAAAAAGGAAACAGGGTGCCAAATCACCATTGGTCAGAATGGACTAATTCTTATAAGTGGCAAAACTCCCGAAGACGAACGATTAGCAGTCATGGCTGTTCACAAGATTGAACAAGAATCTCACACGAGTGGATTGACGGATCGTGTGAGTGAGATGATTCGAAAAGAAAGAGAGGTGTAAAAATGTCAAGAAAAACTCCTAAGAAACTGATTAACGAAAACGGTACTCGTTTAGATGGAAGAGAGTTGAACCAGTTGAGACCCTTAAAAATCGAGGTCGGCATCCTTGCAAACGCCGACGGTTCAGCTTACATCGAACAAGGAAAGAACAAAATCCTCGCCGCAGTGTATGGACCAAAAGAACTCCATCCGAAACACCTAGCCTTACCAGACCGTGCCTTGCTTCTCTGCCGATACCACATGGCACCTTTCTCAGTTCAAGAAAGAAAATCACCGGCTCCTTCCAGAAGAGAGATAGAACTCTCTAAAGTGATTCGAGAAGCCCTCGAACCCTCAGTTTTCCTTGAACATTATCCAAGAACATCTATCGACATCTTCATTGAGGTCCTTCAGGCGGACGGTGGTACGAGATGCGCGGGAATCAATGTGGCTTCTCTCGCCTTGGCAGACGCAGGGATTCCGATGCGCGATTTGGTTGTCGCGTGCGCGGCTGGAAAAGTGGAGGGTCGATTGGTGCTTGATTTGACTGACGTTGAGGACAAGGCTGGAACAGCAGACTTACCCTTAGCTTTTATGCCTAATCTAAACGCTATAACATTGCTTCAGATGGATGGAGATCTAACCACTGACGAGTTTGAGCAAGTTTTGAACCTTGCCATAGATGGATGCAAGCAGACCCACGCTCTTCAGAAAGAAGCGTTAAAGGCAAAATACGTGGCTGTGAAGGAGGCTGTGGAAGAGGAATGACATCTTCAATGTCAGTCGCAAAAGTGAAGCAAAAGCGAATAGCCGAGCTGATTTCACATGGGAAGAGACTGGACGAGCGAGGATTGAATGACTATCGAGAAGTCCAAATTGAGGTAGGGATTATAGAGCGCGCCGAGGGCTCTGCTCGAGTGCGTTTGGGCAAGACCGAAGTGATGGTTGGAACAAAAATTGAGGTGGGCGAACCTTTCCTCGATGTCCCTAACGAAGGAGTTCTCACGGTTAGTGCGGAGTTAGTGCCATTGGCGTCGCCTAAATTTGAACCTGGACCACCAAACGAGAATGCGATAGAACTCGCGAGAGTTGTTGATAGGGGCATTAGGGAGTCAAAGGCAATCTCTCTGGAAAAACTTTGTGTCACACCCGGAAAAAAAGTCTTTGTGGTTTTCGTTGATGTTTATGTTCTAAATGACGACGGAAACCTGATAGATGCCTCTGCCATGGCTGCACTCGCCGCGTTGCTCAACACAAAAATCTTCAACTATGAAGTCAAAAACGGTGAAATCGAAATAAAACCAGGATACACTCAACTTCCTATAGTCGACTATCCAATCGCAGTGACATTCGCGAAGATAAACGACAAGTTGGTGGCTGATCCATGGCTTGTGGAAGAGCAAGTGATGGATGCAAGGCTCACGATAACTATAGACAAGGATGGAAAAATCTGTGCGATACAGAAGGGTGGCTACGGCTATTTTTCTATGGAAAAAATTCTAGAAGCTACAAAAATAGCTCAGCAAAAGGCTGAGGAGCTGCGAAAGATTGTGGTGAAGGACTGATGGGTCGAAGACGAACAAAGAAGGTGGGTTCAACAAGAGGCTTTGGCGCTCGTTACGGTGCCACAGTTAGAAAACGATACATACAAGTGATCTCAGAAACCAAGAAAGTTCACAAATGCCCCCAGTGTAGTTCTGAGGCGGTTCGACGGCAAAGCGTTGGCGTTTGGAGATGCAGAAAATGTGGCTTTACTTTTACAGGTGGCGCCTACACCCCCTCTACAAAACTTGGTGTTGTAGCAAAACGCTCAGCAAAGGGCTTGTCACCATTAGAAGTTTCTATGAAGGAAAGCGAAGAAACGGTGAAGTGATGCGATGGAGAGAGAGACAAGAGAAGAAAGGGATGTTAAATGGGTCTTGATGGTTTCTCTAATCATGTTTTTTGTGCTGAAATGGTGGTATATCTTAGGTCGTCCCTTGCCCTATGCCTTCTTTGACTTTTGGTTTTTGATATATTTAATCAATATTTTATCTGTGATACTGACAATAACCTTCGCTGCCCTTAACAAAACACCCTTTGCAGACACGGAAGTAACTTATCAGCTCACCATCTTCTTCTTCGTGGTCTCAATGGCGCTGCTCTTTGTCTCTCAACTTCAACTCGTCTTAACGGTTGTCTACTGATCTAAGTCAATCACTAGACCTAACACAGTTATCTGAAATGAGCTGAAACCATGCCCGAAAGAAAAAACATACTATTGACAACATCTCGAAGACCCACAAGCAGAATGAGAAGCTTTTGCCATGATCTTGCTGGTTGCCTCCCTGATATTGTTAGAATCAATCGTGGCAAACTAAATCTTGATGGCATTGCAGAAAAAGCACTTGAAATTGATGCCGATCGAGTCGTCATGGTTGATCGCTGGAGGGGTGGTCCTGGAAAAATCCAACTTTTCTTTATGAAGGAAACCAGTTTAACGCCAGTTCCTCCCCTAATCTACATTAGGGGCATTAAGCTTCGAAGGGAGTTTGAGATAAAAATGAAAAAGGTCCAGTCTTCTGTCATAACCATCTCACCGGAAAGTTCTTTTCATGGCGAGAAAATTGCAGTGGTTTTGGCACGTTTCTTCAACATTCCAGTGTTATCGGTTGAACAAGCTGGTTCTAGGTATTCTGCTTCCATGCATGTTTCAGCAAACAACTCAAGTCGAATCACGATTACTTTTGTGCTTCTACCCGAGTTTAGGGAAGTGGGACCCCGCATAGGTTTAGCAAAGGTGGCATATTTCGGCGAGGTTAAGTGAAATGTTTCACTCAGAAAAGAAAGACAGAAACACTTTAATCAAACCTAAGTGCCTTTCTGAAGGCACCGATTTCTTTAATAGATAGTTTTTGTTTAGTGGCACTTTGCTTTCAATGTTCGTGATGTCAGAAAATGAAGACTCAAGCCACTGTTAACTTAAGCTTCCCTTCTAAAAAACGTCTACAGATTGTTCTTGAGGCTTTAAGGCCTGAAACGAAAATCTCGCCTGCGAGTCGTTCTAATGTTCAGGTGGAAGGTAAGGGTAATCGTTTGACATTAGTTTTTGAGGCAAGAGACACGTCTGCTTTGAGGGCTGCTCTAAACTCTTATTTACGTTGGATTGTCACTATAAATGATGCGTGCTCTGCGATAGAGGCTGTCGAAAAACAGAAAGGCAAGTGTGCGTTTTCCTCAACAGAAAACACTTTAAATCTGATGCGAAGTTAAATGTTAAGAACCTTTAATATCTAGATGGTGGATGGTTAGAGAGATGAGTGAAGACATTTCAAAACTTCGACCTCAAGTTCAGCAACGGCTACTAAGACTCCAGCAACTACAACAGACGTTGCAAGCAGTGTTAACCCAGAAACAACAGCTCGAGCTAGAGCTCAATGAGGTGGAGCAAGCACAAAGTGAACTGGAAAAACTGACTGACGAGGCGGTGATCTACAAGTCTATTGGTTCACTTTTGGTAAAGTCGGAAAGAACCAAGGTTACGACCGAACTAAAGGAGAGAAAAGACCTTCTCAACATGAGAATCACTGTATTAGGTAAGCAAGAGGAACGACTAAGAGTTCAAATGAAGGATTTACAAACAAAACTGCAGCAAGACCTGCGTCCGATTTCGCCTTCGCCTGTATAAGGTGAAGAGGTTTTTGGAAGAAATCGGTATACCACCTCTTAGCTCAGAGCAATTGGAAGAGTTGTGCGAATTAGCTGAAAAAACCGCGAGAAAATACGTCTTCTCGAAAATTCCTTCACGCAAAATCACCACTCTGAACGTAACGGTTGAGGTTAAAGGAAGAAGACCAGTCACCGTGAACGTTGATGTGGAAATCAATTTGTCGCCGTTGATGAGAAACTACGATGTTGCGAAACTGGCCAAAGAAGCGACAGAGAAGGTTTTCATATCCGTTGAAGGATACTTGAGGGAACTTGCGTGCAAATCCAAAAAATAACTTCGCTCATAGACGAGTGGAAGGCTAGGTTGGTGGTTCTGCTATGCCACCACAACGCCGACCCTGATGCCGTTTGCTCAGCTTTTGCTCTTTCTAAGTTGTTGAAGCGTCTGAAACCAGAGTTGAATGTTGAAATGGCAACAGCTCAAGGTCCAAGTCGCCTTTCAAAATTCTTGCTTAATTCACTTCCCGCAAAGTTGACAATACAACCACAGATCGAGGAAGCGGATATCCTAGTGTTATTGGACACCAACACCGTCCAGCAGTTAGACGAGTGGAGTGAACGAGTTGTAACATCTGACGCACCTCTTGTCGTGATTGACCATCATGCGAGCCATCCAGAAACCGAACGTTTAGCAACTCTGTGCATCACAGATGAAGAGGCCTCTTCCACCTGCGAGATTATTTATCGGTTTTATAAGGAGGCCAAAGTTGAGATTGGGAAAGTTGAAGCGGAGGCGTTGTTTCTTGGGATAGCCTTTGATACAAGGCACTTCATTTTGGCAGGTTCGGGCACACTTAAGACGGTGGCTGAGCTTATTGATGTTGGGGTCAACGCTAAAGAAGCCTTGTCTTTGCTTTCGTTGCCTATGGATCATTCTGAGCGCATAGCCCGACTCAAAGCAAGTCGACGAGTAAGACTGATGAGAATTAAAGAGTGGCTGGTCGCTCTCTCTAATGTAAGTGCTTACCAGGCTTCTGCAGCGAGAGCCTTGATTGGATTAGGAGCCCACATCGCAGCTGTAGCGGGTCAAAAGGGAGAAAAAATTCAAGTTAGCTTGAGGGCATGTCGTGACTTCTACGATAAGACTGGGATTCACTTGGGTCGAGACATAGCAAAACCCCTTGGAGATTATCTCAACGGCATGGGCGGCGGACATGCGGTCTCTGCTGGAGCTAATGGAGTTGGAGATGTAGAGGTTGCGTTAAAACGATGTGCAAGACTGTTAAAGGAATCCATCGTGAATTCGGGTTAAGGTTTAGCACTCTTTTTTAGGTAGCTACTCTTAAATGAATGAAAAATCTTGCAGTAGAAACGAAACAGGCGACCTTAACATTGGCACTCATCGAGACTAAAAATCTAACGTTTACGTATCCTGGCGGAACAAAACCCGCAGTTGGAGACGTGACAATCTCGGTTGAAAAGGGAGACTTCGTGATTCTTACGGGTCCGAGCGGTTGTGGCAAAACAACTCTGTGCAGATGCTTTAACGGTCTTATCCCCCATTTCTATGGTGGAAAACTTGAAGGAGACATAACTGTTGCTGGTTCAAATGTGACTGAGTGCTCGATTCATGAATTCGCCCGACACGTTGGCATGGTCTTTCAAAACCCCGAAAACCAACTTTTCGCATTATCCGTTGAGAAAGATGTAGCATTCGGGCTTGAAAACTCTGGAGTACCAAGGGAGGAAATGAGAGAAAGAGTTGAGTGGGCTCTTCAGATGACTAGCATAGAAGAACTTCGGGAGAGGGCACCCCACGAACTTTCTGGGGGTCAGCAACAACGTGTCGCCCTAGCATGCGTGCTTGCAATGCAGCCAGAGGTTATGGTGTTTGATGAGCCGACTTCCTTCCTTGACCCGCTTGGCGCCCAAAAAATCTTCGAGGTGATCAATGAACTAAACAAGAAGTTGGGCATCACCGTAATCCTTGTTGAGCATCGGTTAGATTTGGCTTCCAGATACGCTAACCACGTTATTGTTATGGATGAGGGAAAGGTCGTTTTGGATGGTGAACCCCGTCGAGTTTTCGACTCTGAGAAGGCACGATTGATTGGTGTAGGAATCCCTAAGGCAACCAGACTTTGCCAAGTTCTCAGAGAAAACGGAGTGAAACTCAGCGAAGTCCCCATAAATTCCGAAGAAGCCTCTCAACTTCTGAGGAAGGTGTTAGTCCATGATTGAAGTTACGGACCTTAGCTTCACTTACCCAAACGGCATCGAAGCCCTAAAGGGGGTCTCCATAGCCATACGAAATGGAGACTTTGTCGCTATCATGGGTCAGAACGGTGCAGGTAAAACAACGTTAGTGAAGCACTTTAACGGACTATTAAAACCTGCAAAGGGGGAGGTTCTTGTTGACGGAGTCAACACCCGAGATGTCAGCGTAGCTAATCTCGCTCGAAAAGTCGGGTTTGTGTTCCAAAATCCAGATCATCAACTCTTTTGCGAGACAGTAGAAGACGAGGTGGCTTTTGCTCTCAAAAATTTCGGTTATGCGAGGAACATCATAAGCAGACGAGTGAACTGGGCTCTCAACCTCTTGGGTTTGACGCAATACCGCAAAACGTCCCCTTTCATGCTCAGTGGCGGAGAGAGAAAGCGAGTGGCTTTAGCCTCTGTTCTCGCCTGGAACCCTAAAATCGTCATCCTTGATGAACCAACCATTGGGCAAGACTATCAGCAGAAAGAAAAGTTGCGCCAGTTTATCACTCAGCTTAGGGCTCAGAAGAAAACTGTAGTTATTGTAACTCACGACGTTGAGTTTGTGGCAGAGTGCAATCCTCGTGTCGTGCTGATGACTGAAGGAAAAATCGTGGCTGATGGGAGAGCTGACAAGATTCTCACAGACTACGAACTTGTCACAAAGGCATCCTTGGTGCCTCCGCAAGTGACCCAGATTTTCATGAAACTCTCCGACTTGGGACTACCATCCGATGTAATCGACGTTCATGAAGCGAGAAAGATTTTGCTTGATGTTTTGGAGGGTTCTTGATGAGTGTTTTTGACGGGTTAAAGTTCAGAAAGGTTTCGTCGCCTGTTCACAATTTGGATCCACGGGTTAAATTCTTCTTTGTTTGTGTGCTCTTTGTGGTGGCTGTTATGTTTGTTCAGTTATTGCCGCTTCTCGTGTTGTTTTTTGTTCCCATACCATTTGTCTTCGTGGCTGGTGTGAAGCGGGAGTGGATACGATCCTTGAAGGGAGCTTCTATGCTGGCGTTCATTATTTTCTTTTTCAACTTCTTTTTCAACTACATCTACAACGAGTATCCCAATATTCCATCCGCATCCCTCATAGAATACTCTGTAACGATGACTCTCCGCTTCATCGTAATGGTTGAAACCTTCTCAGTGTTCTTTCTAACGACCTCACCTGATCTGCTTGGATTGGCACTTGAGCAGAGTCGTGTTCCCTACGAGTTCTGCTTCGCCTTCACCACAGCGGTTCGCTTTGTCCCGGTCTTGGCTGAGGAAGCACAAACAATAATGGACGCTCAAAAATCCAGAGGACTAGAACTGGAACGCGGAAACTTTCTGAAGAGAATAAGAAACTACATTCCCATTTTGATTCCGCTGATCGTTAGTGCCATACGTAGAAGTCTAGAACTCGCAGAGGCTATGGAATCCAGGGCGTGGGGAGCGACCAAAAAACGGACCAACCTCTACGTGCTAAAACTAAGAAAGAAAGATTATGCCTTGGTTCTTACTTCCATTTTTATCTTGATCCTTGCCATTCTGGTCTGGCGATTCATTCCCATTCCAGCCTTGAATACGCTTCTGTCCTTTTCATGAATATATCCGTTGATTTATCGCACTCCTAAATCAATTATGTGGGTAGCAAAGGATAAGAGTTTCAGCGCCTGACGCAGGGGCGCAGCCTCACCATGTCTCATTAGCCTAGGCTAATGGAACGATACCCCCTACCCCCTTCAGTAAAATGCCTCAAAAATGAGCTTAACGTCAGATTTAGTATGGTTTCCTTGCCAATTTCTTCAAAAACTCGTTGCTAGTCATTACATGACCACACATGAGTGGCCATTGATGAGTTATTAAATGCTTTTTGTGAGTTTGCTGTTCTTCATCGTCCATCGTTTCCACGAGATCCGATAATATGATGGTGAATAATCCTTTGGTGAAACCATCGATAAGAGTTGCGTTGATGCATGCTTCTGCGAACACACCGGAGAGCAAATATGTGTCCCATCGACGCTTTCGAAAGAGTTTTTGAAGACCCACATCCGCAAAAGCAGAATAACTATTCTTCACGAAAATCTCATCGGGTTCGCGTAGACTGATCCCATTACAAAATTCAACAGATTCCTCAATGTCATGCTCAGTGTAAAAAGTTGCATAAGGATTCTCCTGGTATAATCGATTGATGTTTCTTGGTAAATACTCCGTCCTCCAGGGAGTTGACCGAATCCAGATTATTTCACCACCAAGTCTACGATACTCATCAGTAAACTCTACGACACGAGGAATCATTTGCCTTATTCTATTAAATGTGATATCTATTTCAGGACGCTCAAACTTTTCACTGCAGCATCCATTCATCAGATCAACCACAATCAGAGGATACACGCCAACAGTTGCGTTGATAACAGGTTTTTCGATTTCTGATGTTATCCATATATGCCATCTCGGCTGAAGAAGATAACAAACGATAAAATCACCACGACATTAAGTTTCGGGTCAGAAACACTTCTTCACAGAACAACATAAGATCGTGGCAGTTGTTATTGGTAGCCCGGGAGTTACCTACGCCAGAGTTGAATTCATACTATTTCTCATTAGAGTCTTCCGAAGTTCTCTGAGCATTTGCTGTATGAGTCACCCTGCTGCTGCCTCCACCATCAGTATTGGGGGTGAGGTTTCTCCATACTTCTTTACGGCTTCAACAGCTTCATTATATTCTCTAACAGCTTCTGCTCTCTGTTCTTCTGGCAACATGGAAGCGTTGAGCAAAAAGTACGGCGGTGCTACACTTAAGCTGAAATCAAATGTTTTGATTTTAAATATTCTCAGACCAGCGCTTTCGAGAAGATTTGTTAGTTCTCCTTCAGCAAGGTAGGGCAACTCGCCTGGGCTATACTTAACTTTGCAGTTGAACATTTTGAGATGGGCTTCTTGTGCTTTGTTCTTCGCAAGGGGTAGGTTTTCCACGACAATCACACGCCCATCCTTTTTGGTGACTCTTTTCATTTCTTTGAAAGCATATTGAATGGTTTTTATGTCTTGAAAATTTCGAATGGCATGAACTGAAGAGGTTACAGAGAATGTTTCATCTTTGAAAGGCATTTTTGCGGCGTTTCCTTTTACTCCGGCAACCTTATTGTACAGTTGCAACTTTCGCATTGTTAACTTGAATCTCTGCCACCAGCCCTTGCGTCCAAGCCCGTTCATCAAGTCGAGACCGATAACAAATTTAGCTTGATACGATACGGCTATGGTGAAGAAACCTCTTCCGCAGCCCACGTCAAGAACAATGTCATCTTGGTCTATGTCCATTTTCTCGGTGAGCACAAGTCTTTCTTTACCCACGTCGGAGTTTAGGTAAACATCCTTCCAAGAAACTCCGAACTCATGAAGCAGTTGACGTAAAACCTGCTCATATTTAGCCATGAAATCAATGAATTGTTGCATTGATGAACCATAAAGAGTCTGTTCTTCAGGAAGAGCTACGTTAACCTTATGCTGTTTAACCAATCTAGGCACTGATTGAATCATTACCCCTTCTCCCAGGAGTCTCCAGTCTTCGCTCATGTTTACTCACGCAATGTATTCCTTGAAAAGAATATTAGCCTTGTCACTTGAGTTATGATAGAAACGCTGTTTACTGATTCATACTCTCATTTCCAAATACCTCATTTCTTCTCAGCTTTCCCGATTCAATAAGATCATCCATCTGCCGCAGAGAATCCTCAAAAACCTTCCTAACATCCGAAACCTCACCCATACCCTAACGTGCCTCCAATTGCCAATGAAAACAAAAAAAGAAGGGGAGATGGGCGAAACACTCCTCGGCAAATTAGTATAAATTATACGCTAGACTGTTATTATTTACGTATTTACAAAATGGTTAGATAGAACGCAAACGAAGAATCTTACACAACTAATAAAACTGGATAGGCAAACATAAGGATGATGTGGTATGCGTAGACAACTTGGATTGCTAGTGACTTTGACAACTATTCTCATAGGTATGTTAGGTTTTGTGGTAAAAGTTCAGAAAACAGAAGCAACTGGACCCATACATATTAGGCCTGATGGAAGCGTAGACCCTCCAACAACAAATATTACCAGTAGAGATAATGTCACCTACACTTTTACTAATAACATTTATGATTCTATTGTGGTTGAAAGAGACAACGTAATAGTGGATGGAAACGGATACGCACTACAAGGCTCTGGAAGCGGAGATGGTTTCAGCTTGTCCCACACAAACAACGTGACGATCAAAAACACGAACATCGAAGGCTTTTACATGGGTATCTACCTCAACTCCGCATGGCATAATGTTATCTCTCGAAACAACATAACAAACAATGTGCATTCGGGCATCTATCTTCATTCCTCTTCTGACAACACTATCTATAGAAACAACCTAACAAACAACTTTTATGCCCTCTGGTTCTACTCGTCTTCTCAAAATACTGTCTCAGTAAACAGAATAGTAAACAATAAGGACGGCGTCTTTCTTGACTCATCTTTTAACAACACAATTTCTGAAAACAACATATCAGACAACCAACGGCGCGGGGTCATCCTCCTTTCGTGCTTTAACAACACTGTTTCTGGGAATAGGATAATCAATAACACTAACTTCGGAGTTCGTCTCTACCAGTCTGGTAATAACACAATTTCAACAAACAACCTAACACACAACATTTATGGCGCTTGGTTTTTTTTGTCGGCTAATAACAGATTTTACCATAACAACTTTATGGACAACACTCAGCAAGTGTATATCGAATGGACTGGCGATGATAACTTTTGGGACAATGGTGTTGAAGGGAACTACTGGAGCAATTACACTGGAGTTGACCAAAACCATGATGGAATATCTGATACAGCACACGTCATATATGCAAACAACGCAGACAACTATCCTTTGATGGGCATGTTTTCTAGTTTCAACACTCCTATCGGCTATTATGTAAACGTTGTCTCCAACTCAACCTTAGAAGACTTTGAATATTTCGAGACTAACAGCACAATAAAGATTCATGTTTCTGGTGAAGAAGGCATAGGATTCTGCAGAATCAGTATTCCACACGTGTTAATGAATGTAAGCGGCATCTCAATCATTATTGATGATGGACTAACACCGGTTCTTTACTATAACTACACGTTATATGACAATGGCACTCACAGGTGGATTTATTTCTCTTATCCACATTCGACACATGAGATCGATATTATACCAGAGTTTCCATCACTGGTCATTCCACCTCTCTTCATGACAACAACTCTACTAGCAGTCATAATCTACAGAAGAAAGCATTCCATGTAACGCCATCACCAAACTTATAACAGAGAGCCTTCACTCCCGTCGTATGCCATCGGGTGCAATGCAAAATGGGAAAAAAAGAAACGTCGTGCTGTATTTAGATGTTAAGTTGATTTCAAAAAACAGAGAATTAGGTTTTAACCTTTCTAAAATGTTTGAAACCATTTAAAACAGTTAACCAATTTGAGAACGTTTACACACAAAATAATAGTGAAAAAATGCATTGTTGGTAGCCCGGGATAGGTTCGCGCACTCGTTCACACTCTTACCTTTGGCTACGATTCGGTAACGATTCATAGCAAATTCACAGCCATATTGAGCTTGTTTTGAGAGTAGAATGTGCTGTCTTCGTCTTTTAGGCGGGGGTTCGAGTCTCTTCTGATTCACCGAGTGTTTCGACAAAAGAAGTCAATTGTTGGTTTTTACTGAGAAATACTCATCGAAAAATCTTTTTTTTAAATCTGCGCGTGCATTCTCGCCTTGCGTGCGGTGAAAGAAGAGGTTACGAGCGAAGAAGATACTAAACGTACAGGGAGAATTCCAGACTACTTTACAAATTTGTTTGGATTCCTTTTGAATTTCTTCTTGCATTTCACGCTACAGAAATAGTATGTTTCTCCGTCATGACTCATCTTAAATTTAGATGTCTTTTCGTCCAGAACCACGCCGCAAACAGGATCTCGGGGCATTGTCTTGCTCCTCACCCTTGCGCGCGTGTTGCGATGCTGTTTGGATTTGGGGTGTGTAGTGGTTCTTTTTTGAGGAACTCCTCATAATTCTCGATAACTCTTAATTTGCTGTGTCTCCCGATTCTCAGTTGAGTTTCACCTTTATATGCGGTGACGTTCACATTTTCAATTTCAACTATATCATTAACGGAAAGTGAGTTTATTCGACCGTTCCATAGAGTTAGTTTCACAGTGCCAGTTTCATCTGTCAAAGTTACATTTGCAAACATGACGCAATCGTTGTATTTTGTTAGGACTAATTGTGGTCTTGAAATTGCGAGAACACGAGCTTTCAAGTTGATTCGCTTCATTCCAGTCTTCAAATCCCTGATTTTAAGATACCTTACTTCACTGTCATTTCTTTTCTTCATTAGAGCATTCTTCTCACTTTCAATTATATATGTAAATTCTTTCAGTGGGGTTGTTTCTTTAAGCAGTTTCTCGGGTATGGGGAATTGCGCAACTACTTTGTAGTCTGTGGTTATAAGAAAAATGGCACGGTTTCTCAGTTTTTCACGGCACTGGATTGTTAGTTGCTTGCATTTGGATCTTCGATTCTTCCAGGCGTCCACAATCTTGTTGAAGAGTTTGTTTGGGTCGATTCTGTATTTTGCAGAAATTCTCGTGAGATACTCAATGAGCCTCATATCGACTGCAGAATGACCCTTACCTCGAGGTCGTCCTCGTGTTGTCCATCTTCTACTTTGCATCCAATCCATTCCAAAATCCCATTTGATTGTTAGCTCGTTTAAAGACTATTGTTAAACGGTTTCACTTGAATTGTTGAATGCCTAGAGAGCACTATTTTTGCCCCGTCTCTATGAGGAATACCATTCCCTTTTTTGTCTGGGTTTCGATGTTTTTGCTGAACTTTGTGGGAGGAGGGGTTATCTGGCTATGATATCCTGTGCATTTTAATCCTGCTAGTTTCCCATCTTGCGAAACCCACACAACAGGGCTTTCTCTCCCGCACTTTGGACACCTGACGCGGTCACCTATTTTAGTCATCTTTAGCACACACTGGAACTTGCTCTCGACTCGTCTACTTGCGTGACAGCGTTATCTCCATTGTGGAGACCATTCTTGGTCTGCTTTCTCCTTCTCTTGGCGGCATCTCTTCTGTTCCTATAGAGATTTCGCCTATTTCCAGTTCCTTAAGGAATCTGCGTTTGGTTATCTCAGCCACATCAACAGCAGTCGTTATCGCTTGCCCACGTGCTTTTAGGGTTATTTCTTTTGCGTCAGACCCTGAGAAGCTTGTGATGACTGCTAACACGTAGCTCATTACGGGTTTTCTTCCAACGTAGATTACATCCGGGTTTTTAGACATACAATATCCTCTTTCTCAATTTCTTGTGCAACGCCGTTGTTGTCCTTTGGCGAACAACTTAGCGAATGCCACTACTATAGTCAGGGTTGCTTATAAGCGATTGCTAATGCGTGCGCGTATCCATATGCTTTTAAGTTGAAAAGGTGTGGTTGTTTGCATGGGTATGGTTTTCCAGTTCAATGAAAACTGGTATGTCTTGTTTTTAGCCTTCTTGTTATCGTGGCTGGTTATTTTGATTGGTAGAAGGAGTTACAGGAGAAAAAGAGAGATCAAGGAACAGCTTTGTTTGGCTTTGATTGGTTTGTTTATTCTGTTACTTATGGAATTCTTTGGTACATCTGTGAACCTATGGCATTACGTCCCTGGAAATTGGCCAGTAATTCTGTGGCCAACATACTTCGTTGCAGTATTATTTGGATATCAGCTGCTGAGGTTGGTTGAGGGGCCTGTCTTCTAATGAGCGTGCGATGAACTTGAAAAATTTTTCTGGGCTACTCGTAATAATCATCGTTGGAGTATTGATTGTCGCGGGGGCATTGTACAGATACTGCAATAGATATAGATGTGCCCATGCATGCGAGATACGTCTCTTAAATACCAAAAATGCACGCACTGAACTCTCAGGAGCAGACTGGCGATTTTGCGCCCAAGTTGTAGTCAAATTATAGCCAAAATGTAGCTTTTTGGTAGCCCGGGAGAGATTCGAACTCTCGTCAGCGGGTCCAGAGCCCGCAATGCTTAACCACTACACCACCGGGCTAGGCTCGCAACCAACAACAAATGACCACATCAACCCTAATAAATATCTAACCAAAACAACCCCCATCCCCCTTCTATAGAGACCTAGAGATACACAGACACGCAAAACACTCACCCAACAAACCAACCAATCAAGGCCCTTCTCCACCTACGCACCTCAAGTATAAGTTCCCTCGCAAGACTCAAAAGCTCACACGCCTCTCCACTATCAACGCCACCCAAACCAAAAGCCTCCACAATCCTCTCACACATCTGCGCCGACTCTTCTAAACTCTTCAACACCGAAAGAAAAGTCACACGACTAAACTTGGTTTCCTCTACCGCAGAGACAAAAGGAACATAACTCTCAACTATGCTATAGATTGAGGAAAGCAAATAGTGGGAGGCTCCAACGTATTTTTCTTTATCAATAAGATTCCTTGTTCTACCGACCGTACCATGTAAGAAATCAGGTTTCCCATAATACTTCAACTTGGTCTTAACTCTAAAATCTAAGGAATCGACCACAGATCCATGCTTCCTGACACAAGAAGAAAAATCGTTCCAAAAACCCTCAAACAACTCGAGCCTTCTCTCCACATTATCAATACTCACCTCAGACAGTCGAGCCACTGTCAAAAAGCCAGTATAAATGTGGGGCATCCCAAGTTTGTCCGTGGATTTTTCAAGAAGTTCGATGAAACGGCTACTGGAAGCTGGCGCAAAATTGATCTCCAGAAGTGTCTTCAAGATGGATTCTACAGCCATTCCAGCAAAGACACAGGCGCTTTGAAAGTCGCCTCGTTGATAAGCAGAAAAAGCTCTGCTTAACAGTACATCCGACTCCACGACGTAGCATTCGGTTCTAAGATCGACACGATAAGGCTTCCTATACACTCTGACCAACCAATCCTTAGTGTTTGTCAAAAACCAGTCTCTGTCATACAAAACACAAGCCTCATAAAGTCTCTGATCAAGCTCTAACGGAAACTGTCCTGCAAGCCATTTTTTAGGAATGTAATTAAGATCAACTATCACGCCCTTTAGGTTAAAGCGCTCCACATACTCACAGTCGAAGTCTCGCTTATCTATAATCAAAAGGTCTAAGTCACTGCTGGAAGCTGCATCACCCCGACTCCAACTTCCAAACAAACCAACTCCTGAAACCGTTTCCATTTCACTCAATCGTCTCACGAACTTCTCTAATGGACCGCGAATATCTTCGGGTAGCTGAGCCATTCCAACTCCCGTTAGGCTTTAACTTGTTACACACTTGAACTCATCCGTTAATAAACATTCAAATTTTCCTGGCTCCTTCTGACAACATGTCAGAAAAGTAGAAGCTAAAACTCGATATGGTTATCATCTATTACTCACGAATACTTCTTAAAAAACCGTAAGATTTATATATTGAGACATGCACTTTGCTTAAATACGGCGGGGCCAGATGGACGGTTTCTGCATCTGAGCGTGGATGAAGAACCCTATAATTGTGACGGATATCTCGCCTACTTCACTCCATCGAGGGAGGAACTTGGCGAAGAAGGAAAAACAACAATTCATGGACAGATGCCCAGAGTGCGATAGTGCAAACCTTGTTCACGACTATGATACCGGTGAAACAATTTGCGGAAACTGTGGCCTAGTTCTTCGTGAACAAATGATGGATAAAGGTCCAGAATGGCGAGCGTTTACGCAAGAGGAGAAAGAGTCCAGAAGTAGAGTCGGGGTTCCAACATCTTACTCTGTCCATGACAAGGGTTTATCCACCGCCATAGGTCGTGTTGATCGTGACGCCTTTGGGAGAAAACTTCCGCTATCCACTCGATTACAGATGTGGAGACTTAGAAAATGGCAGATACGATCTAGGGTTCATTCTTCCGAGGACCGTAACCTTGCTCAGGCTATGGCAGAACTTGATCGTCTTTCAGACAAGGTCTATATTCCCAGTGCTGTTAAGGAGAAGGCTGCGGTTGTCTATCGTAAGGCTCTTGACAGAGGATTAGTGCGCGGTAGGTCGATTGCTGCGATAGCGGCTGCAGCTCTTTATGCCGCTTGCCGAACCACTGGAACCGCTAGGACTTTACGAGAGATCGCTGACGCCAGTTTGGTTGATAAGAAGGATGTTGCACGATGTTATCGGTTGTTGCTTCGGGAGTTGGATGTTCAGATGCCCATCGCTGACCCTCTGACATATGTCTCGAAGATTGCTGAGCGAACTGGGATTTCTGGCCCGACTCAGGGTTTGGCTGTTAAGATTTTGCGAGAGGCTAAGGTGCAGCGTGCTGCCGCTGGGAAAGACCCTATGGGCTTAGCTGCAGCTGCTCTGTATATTGCTTGTTTACAGAATAGTGAGAAGAAGACTCAGAAGGATATTGCTGAGGCTGCTGGTGTAACTGAAGTTACCGTGAGGAATCGTTATAAGAGTTTGAAGAGGCAGTTAAAACTGGAACTGCCAGACTAGTGTAGTGCTTTTAAGCTTCCGCCTTCTGGCCTCGCCGTATCTAATATCTTTTAATTGAACGAAATTTGTGAGGAAAGAGTGTGAAAAACTTGAGAGGTATTTTTGTAGTCTCATAATCTTTATTATCGAATAGTCAAATAGTGGAGAACTTGAGAGGCGACAGGTATATATGACCAAGAAGGTTGTCATCGTGATTTCTCTTGTTGAAGAGAGCATTGAAAAATCCAATGAAGAAATTGAGAAAGATGTATTGGAGGAACTTTCAAAGGATTTGCCTAGAATTCCTTGGTTTAAGTGTGTGGAAAGAGTGACAGTGACGGAAGCTTAGATTTTTACAGCAAGGTTGCTATGAAGTTTTGGATTTTTTCGCGATTCTTTAGAATGGCTTTGATGGTCTCTTCGCCTTTATCGGTTAGCTTGTAGACCCTTTTGTTGCTGGTCTGCATGCCTCTTACCAGTCCATCTCTTTCTAGGAAGTACAGAACAGAATAAACTGTCCCCGAACTTACCATGATGTTGAATTTTTTGTGAATGAGTGCGATGAAGTCGTAACCGCTCATAGGACGACCTTTTCTAAACTCTGCTAGGAACAGTATGTCCATGAAGTTTTTGATGAGTCTCTCATGAATTTCTTCTAGAATATCAGTTTCCAAAGTAGACTCCAACGTAGAAGATTTTTATAGAAGATTAGTTTTAAGTCTTGGTGTCTGTGAGGTCACAGTTACAGAGGCGATTTCATGGTTCTGTTTTCGTTTGATGAAGCCGCAAAGGAGTTAGCCAGCTTTGGTCTCACGGGCAATCAAGCAAGGGCTTATGTTGCACTCGTTCAGCTCAGGGTTGCCTCGGTGAGCAAAATAGCTCAGTTGTCCAGAATTCGTCGAGAAGAGATATACAGGATGATGCCTAAACTTGAGAGACTGGGGTTGGTGGAAAAGATCTTGGGCAAGCCTGTGAAATACAAATCTGTTCCACCAAAAGAGGCTCTTTCCACACTTTTAGAACACGAGCGGGAAAGTGTCAATAGTAGAATGGCTGAACTGGCAGAAAAGGGAAGGCGCCTATTAAAGCAATTGAAGTCTGTTGGAGTCGAGGGGACAGTAGAGGAAGAAGGCCCACGCTTCGTTTTGATTTCGGATAGGGAGCAAGCGGTTCGTAAAATAGCGACGATGATAAGGAAGGCGAAGAAGAGTATAGCCATAGCAACGCCTAGATATGGTGTTGAGCTTGGATACGCCTATTTCGACATATTTGGAAAAGCTGTTAGGAGGGGAGTGAAGGCTAGGCTTCTCTTGGAAATCGATGAAATTGACGGTCTTGCGATCAAGATGTTAAGGGACGCTGAGCTGTTCAAGGGCGCTGTTGAACTGAGGCATGTAGACAATTTAACAAGCCACATAGTGATCGCCGATGATGTTCAAGTGATGGTTGGAACATTCCTTAGACCAACTGGGGAGAGGCATGTTGACCTTTGGACGAACAGCCCTGCCTATGTAGACGTGATGAAAGCGTTCTTCGACAGAGTTTGGGAAGACTCGGTTGATATCAGTTCTAGAATTGAGTATTTGCAAACAGGCAAACCCATTGAAAGAACGTTGGTATTTAAGGACCCCAAAGAAGCTTACGAGAAAACCTTGGAATTGGTCCGTTTAGCCAAAAAAGAGATATTTGTTGCTACGGTTCCGGAAAGAATTACAGCGCTTCTCAGGAATTATCCAATTAAGGAGCTGCGAGAAAGAGGTGTAACAATTCGACTCCTCGTTCCTGTAACTACAGAAAATATAAATGAAGCAAAGAAGTTTTTGGAATACTTCAAGTTGAAGCACATAGACAAGATCAGCGTAATGATGGGAATTTATGATAGAGAACATCTTATCTTCCTTAGACACCCTCCTCCGGATGTTTCAAAAGACCCAGAGTACAAAGAGCACTTTAAGGAAATGGTTTACACGAATGACCAGAAATACTTAGATGGCTTGATTGCTTTTGCGGAACAATTATGGGACATGGGAGTTGATGGGCGAGAAAGGATAATTGAGTTAGAAACAGGCAAGCGCGTTGAACGGACTGAAGTCATTAAGGGAAGAGACGCAATCTACGAGAGGGGGTACGAGGTTTATTCTAGAGCAAAAACCGACAAGCTCACTATAACTGATGGCTCTGGGGTTGAACTTAGTCTACGCGATTTCGCATCAACCAACATTGAACTAAAGAAGAAAGGCGTTAGAGTGCGATACCTGACAAACGTCACTGACCAGAATCTAGACATTGTAGAAGAAATGTCCAAACAATTCGAGGTTAGACACACTGATAACGTGCCTTTCAGGTCTTTACTCACAGAAACTGAAGCGATGTTCTCGTGGGTTCCTATAAAGGACATGCCAGATGCGGCGATCTATTCCAACAATGCTGAAATGGTACGTGTTTTGTGGAAAATAGCCGAAGATGCTTGGGACAACGCCATAGATGCACAGTCGAGAATTGACGAAATTAGGAAGGGAAAGCCCATTGGAAGAGTATCGAAGCCCATAATGGACCACATTTCAAAGAAACAGAAAACAAAGATGTGAAAAAGCATGAAAAAAGTTATTATCGTTAGAAAAGGAGAGAAAATGAAAACAACAGCTCTAAAAGGCTTAGAATATGAACTTCTCATAAGGACGGACGTTCTAGAAGCATTATTAGGCACATTTGAGCCTGGTGCCTCACTCGGGCTACCATATAAACACATTGGTGAAGAAGTTCACATCATATTAAAGGGAGAACTGGAAATCGAGATTAAAGGGAGAAAGCATTTACTTAAAGAAGGAGATGTCATCTGGTACTCCTCAATGGAGCCCCATACGGCAAGAAACCCTGGAAAAGAAAAAACAATCTACTTCTCTGTTGTAAGCCCACCAACATTCATGTAAAAATGGGAAAACATCGTAAATTTTGGTAATTTTCAAACCGCAGCTCACCTGAAGAACATAGTTTTGGTATTTCTTGTTTGAGGAGGAGAGTTTTAGTTTTCCGAGAAAGAATAAGATTTATTCAGAAACCACCTAATCACTCATGGAGGAAAACGCAATAACCGACGTCTCTCAGCCAACTATTCTAAAACTTGGCGGCTCCGTCATCACAATAAAAGATAGACCCTTCACTCCAAACAAGAAAGCAATCACAAGACTGGCAGAAGAAATCGCACGATCCAATGTTAACTCTCTCATAATTGTTCATGGTGGTGGCTCTTTTGGACATCCAGTTGCAAAAGAATACGAGATAAATAGGGGCTACAAGGATTCATCACAAATCATAGGATTCTCGAAGACTCATCAGGCGATGACGAAACTAAACAGATTAATCATAGACTCCCTGATAGACCAGAATGTTCCAGCGGTGGAAATACAACCCTCATCCTGCATAATCACGAAGTCAGGTCGAATTCAAGTTATGGAACAGAGACCACTCACACATATGCTTCGAATGGGATTCGTCCCAGTTCTATACGGAGACGCAGTCCCAGACTCGGATACTGGATTCGCCATCTTGTCCGGCGACCAACTCGTCTCCACACTCGCAAAGCGACTTGAAGCAAACAGCATAATCATAGGCACGGATGTTGACGGAATCTGCACGGCAGACCCAAAAATCGATCCTTCTGCAAAACTGATTCATCACATGATCTTGTCTGAACTGAAGAAACTTCAGCCCAAAATTGGAAAAGCAAAGGTGACAGATGTGACTGGAGGTATGCTTGGAAAAATAATAGAGTTAGTTCCAACGATTGAACGAAAAATACAAGTAATCATCGTGAACGCGGCAAAACCTAAAAATGTTTACAAGGCGCTTAAAGGTGAAGAAGTTGTTGGGACAGTCATCGACAAAGGTGAAAACGTTGCCCAGCCAAACTGAGAACAGAAAACTAGATCACATTCAAATCTGCTTGGAGAAGAACGTTCAAGCACGACATGTGACCACTGGATTTGAAGACGTTTTCTTTGTGCATAGAGCTCTTCCTGAGATTGAAAAAGACAAAATCAATCTTTCTACGGTTGCGTTTAATCACAAATTTTCCGCTCCTCTAATTGTGGGAGCAATGACAGGCGGAACCTCAAAGGCTATGAAAATTAACTCAGTCATAGCCGAAGCAGTTGAGGAAATGGGTCTAGGAATGGGAGTGGGAAGTCAACGAGTGGCGATTGAAGACCCAAGACTGGAAAAGACTTTTTCCATCGTCAGAAAGAAGGCGCCCACAGCGTTTATAGTGGCTAACATTGGTGGTCCGCAGCTTGTGAAAGGGTATGGTGCCAAGGAAGCTAAGAAGGCTGTCGATGTGATTGAGGCGGATGCGTTGGCTATTCATTTAAACCCGTTGCAGGAGGTTGTTCAACCAGAAGGGGAAACAAACTATACGGGAGTCCTTAAGAAGATAGGTGAAATCGCAAAGGCACTTGATGTGCCGGTCATTGTTAAGGAGACAGGCGCTGGTGTAGCAGCCGAAGAAGCCAAGATGCTTGAAGGTGTTGGTGTTGCTGGAATTGATGTGGCAGGTGTTGGTGGAACGAGCTGGGCAGCAGTGGAGTATCATCGGGCAAAGGAAACTCAAGATGAGTTTCGTCAAAGACTTGGTGAAGCCTTTTGGGATTGGGGGATACCTACAGCCGTGAGCGTTGTCGAAGTAGTGCAATCAGTCGCCCTAACTGTCATTGCTTCTGGTGGGGTGCGTACGGGTGTGGACATTGCAAAGGCTACAGCGTTAGGCGCAGACCTGTCAAGTTTAACCTCGCCCATATTACGTCCCGCCACTAAGGACGCTAAAGAAGTTAAAAAAGCGCTTCAACTCATAATAGAAGAGTTGAGAAATACCATGTTTCTAGCAGGAGTCGATTCTATTCAGGAACTAAAGGAAATCCCCCTCGTGCTTGTGGGAAGAACAGCCGAGTGGTTGAGAATGCGGGGTTTTCATCCTGAATCCTACGCTAGAAGGAAGAGAGGGAAAACACATGAAGATAGATATTGAGAAACTTCTCGAGGAAAAGGCGCCCCTCATTGACAAGGCAATAGAGAAATACATTCCGAGAAAATATGACAAGGACTCTCTGGTTTTTACTCTTGGTCCACCAAGATACGAATATAGTGAGGAAACCGTCAACAAGGCAATTTCAGAACCTATGTGGGAATTTTTGGATAGGGGAGGCAAGAGATGGAGACCAGTCCTTTTCCTTTTAATATGCGAAGTTCTCGGAAAAGACCCAGAAGAGTTCGTGGATTTCGCCATAATACCCGAGGTTGTTCACAACGGACTTCTAATGATAGACGACATCGAGGACAGCTCTGAATTCAGAAGAGGAAAGCCTTGTACCTACAGATTGTTTGGGGTCGACATCGCAATCAACGTGGCAAACGAGATGTTCTATCTGCCACTTCTACCCTTGATCAAAAACAGAGACAAACTCTCTGATGATAAAGTAATCAAAATATACGAGATTTACGTTCAAGAGATGGTTAATGTGGGTTTTGGACAAGCAATGGATATCGCATGGCATAGGGGACTCGCAGATGCCGACAAAATAACTTGGAAGCAATACGCTCAAATGTGCACGTTTAAAACTGGAACAATAGCGAGAATGGCAGCAAAAATTGCCGGCGTGTTGTCGGACGCCAACGAAGAACTCGTTGAAAAGTTGGGAAGGTTTGCAGAGTCGATTGGTGTAGCCTTTCAGATACAAGATGATGTTTTGGATTTGGTTGGCGAAAAATTTGCCGAGGGAAAGGGCGGATTGGGTCGGGACATAACCGAAGGCAAGAGAACTCTTATAGTGATTAACACGCTAGAGAAGGCGACCTATAGAGACGAAAAGAGACTTCTAGAAATCCTTAACATGCATACCACGGACCAGAAACTGATTGACGAAGCTATAGAAATCGTTAGCAAATATGGCTCCTTAAAATATGCAAAAGAATTCGCACGAAACTTGGTGGCGAACAGCTGGAAAGAAATTGACAGTCTTCTTTCACCATCTGACGCAAAGGAGAAACTAAGAGCGTTCGCAGACTACCTTATTGAAAGAAAAATCTAGCTCCACCTTATAGTAAGGGAAATATCTTTGAGTCCAAACACCAACAAGGAAACTAAAGAAGCAATTCGTAAAATCGCCCTTCTCAACGCATTCCATCATGAAGGAAAGGCGCAAACGCAGTCTGTTCTGGGTAAACTGCTTGCGGAGCAACCTCACCTTAAAACTAAGATAAAAGAAGTCGCCCCTCTTGTCAATGAAGTCGTCGAAGAAGTCAACAAACTCGCGCTAGAGGAACAGAGAAGACTGATTGAAGAAAGTTGGCCAGAAGCACTGCTTAAGGAGAAAGTTGAAGAAGAGAGAGCACTGCCACCATTGCCTAACGTTGAAAAGTATAAGCGGGTTGTAACCCGTTTCTCTCCAAACCCTGACTGTGTGTTACATTTGGGGTCAGCTAGGGCGATAGTCCTCTCTTATGAGTATGCAAAACGGTATGACGGGTTGTTTTATCTTCGTTTTGAGGACACAGACCCGAGACTCAAAAAGTCAGCGTTACAGTTCTACGATTCCATCCGAGAAGACCTCGTTTGGTTGGGATGCAAATGGGATGCAGAGTTCATTCAGAGCGACAGAGTCCCCATATACTATGAGCACGCTGAGAAGCTTCTTCACGACGGACACGCATACGTCTGCACTTGCCAACCAAAAGAATTCCGCAAAAGGATTTTAGCCAAGAAGCCTTGTCCTTGTCGTGACTTACCGCCAAAGGATAATCTTGTTCGATGGAATCACATGCTGGATGGGACTTACAAAGAAGGAGAAGCGGTAGTAAGGGTTAAAACTGATTTGGGTCATCCTAATCCAGCGGTTCGAGAGTGGCCTGCCCTCAGAATCATTGACACAAGAAAGTATCCGCATCCAAGAGTGGGAAGCAAATACCGTGTTTGGCCGCTGTACAATTTTGCTTGTGGAATAGACGACCACTTGATCGGTGTAACACATATCATACGTGGAAAAGAGCACTTGACCAACCAAACCCGTCAAGAATACATGTATAAACACTTTCGGTGGGAGTATCCAGAAGCTATCCATTACGGCAGACTCAAGATAACAGGAGCATCCCTCAGCAAATCGAAGATTGTTGAGGGAGTTAAAAGTGGCTTTTACAAGAGTTGGGACGATCCTAGGCTGGCTACCTTTGCGGCTCTGAGAAGAAGGGGAATAACTCCGGATGCGATTAGGTCTTTGATAGTTGATGTTGGTCCTAAGACTTCGGATGTGACGCTGAGTTGGGAGAATCTTTACGCCTATAACAGGAAAATAGTTGATCCCATTGCAAATCGTTACTTTTTTGTGCAAAACCAAATAGAACTTACTGTTAAGGGGATTCCACGATCTTTTGTGGCAAAGCTTCATTTGCATCCAGATGATTCGGAAAGGGGCTTTCGCCGCTTTGAGATAAAACCAAAAGATGGATGCGTGTCTTTTTTGGTTTCAAGGGATGACATTAAAATTTTGAAGAGTGGGAGAAATGTTCGTTTGATGGAACTTTTCAACATCCGAGTTGAGAAGGTTAAGAAGGGGTTGGTTGATGCTGCCTTTCACAGTGAGTCTTACGAGGAGGCGAAAGAGGTTGGTGCTCCTTTGATTCATTGGATTCCCGTTGGAACTGGTGTTCCATGCGAAGTCGTGATGCCTGATGCTTCTGTCGCTGAGGGGATGGCTGAAGACTCTTGCAGAAGGTTGCATCCAGATGATATCATTCAGTTCGAGCGTTTCGGTTTTGTTCGAGTTGATGACTTGAATAAGAAGTTAGTCGTGTATTTTGCTCACAGATAGTTAATCGGTCAAGGGAAAAAGGTTGTCTGAACTAATCTATCGAGCTTGGCTCGGTGAAGAAGGGTAAAGTTACTGTTTCAGGAACTGTCAACAAGGTTCACCGAATTACCCATCTTATTTTTCATCTCGATTGTAAAATGTTTTGCTTTGAACTAGCCACCAAAACAAACAACCAAACACCCAACCCCCTTATCCACCTCTCCATCCGTCTGTCTCTCTACGCCTAAACCTCTCCCCCTCTATACTAGACCTAGACAGACGGACAGACAGACAGACACATAAACAAGCATCATATAGAATACGAAACATTCATAAACCCTACCACCGATAAAACACAGCATTTAAAAAGGGTGAGGCTAATGTCAAAACCATTCTACATAAAATTCGAAATCCCAAAAGAAGTCGCAGACGCAGCCTATGAAGCCCTCCAACTAGCCACACGAACAGGCAACGTAAGAAAAGGCACCAACGAAACAACAAAAGCAATAGAAAGAGGACAAGCAAAACTCGTCATAATAGCCGAAGACGTAGAACCCCCAGAAGTCGTAGCCCACTTACCACTGCTCTGCGAAGAAAGAAAAATCCCATATGTATTCGTCCCCAGCAAGGAAAAAATCGGAACCGCATCAGGAATAGACGTCCCAGCAGCCTCAGCGTGCATAAGCGAAGCAGGCGACGCCACATCACTGATAAAAGAAATCTCCAAACGCATCGAAGAACTGAAGAAAAGAGGAACTAGCTAATGAGCGAGAAGAGCGAAAAGGAAGCAGAGGAGGCATTAACCCCCGCCGAAGTCATCCAAGTAATCGGACGAACCGGAACAACAGGCGAAATCACACAGGTCAGAGTCCGTATACTAGAAGGCAAAGACAAAGGACGCATAATAACCAGAAACGTGAAAGGACCTATAAGGACAGAAGACGTTTTGATGTTGAAGGAAACCGAACGAGAAGCAAAGAAAATCACAAGATAAACGAGAGGGTTCACTTGTGCCGAAAACACGAAACTGCTCCTTCTGCGGACACGAGTTCCCATCAGGCACTGGCATCATGCATGTCAGAAACGACGGAACAATCCTATGGTTTTGCTCAAGCAAGTGCAGAAAAGGTTCTCTAAACCTGAAACGGGATGCACGCAAGATCCGATGGACCAAATATTATGGAAAGGAAGAAAAAGGGAAAGCATGACATCTGTTCTTCCATTTCCATGAAACTTGTTTAACAGTCTCTAAATCATCGAACAAAACTTAAGTAACGAGGTCTCACAAATGAACGTCGTATTACTAGGTTCACCAGGCGTAGGCAAAGGAACCTACGCCGACATCCTTTCAAAAAAATACAAAATCCCAAAAATCTCAAGCGGAGACTTATTCCACGAAGCAATCAGAAAGCAAACGGAACTTGGGAAGAAAGTGCAATGTTACGTGTCCTCTGGGGAACTGGTTCCCGACGAAATTGTTATTAAACTCGTGAAAGAGAGACTTGAAAAAGATGACTGCAAAAAAGGATTTTTCCTCGACGGCTTCCCAAGAACAATAAATCAAGCAGAAACTCTAGACAAATTCAAGAGGATAGATAAGGTTTTGAATTTCTTTGCTTCAGAGGAAGAGATTATTTCTAGGCTTAGTGGCAGAAGAACCTGCAAAAAGTGTAGAGCCATTTTCCATGTAAGGAATAAGCCTCCCAAAACAGATGGAATATGCGATTACTGCGGTGGAGACCTCTACCAACGCACAGATGAGACTCCAGAAACCGTCAAAAACAGGTTACGGGTTTATCTCGAAAAGACAAAGCCTCTGATTGATTACTATAGAAAAAAGGGACTCCTCGTTGAGATAGATGCAAATTATGGATATTCAGAAATTGACAAAGTGATTTTTCAATGCGATGAAGCCCTTTCAGATACTAGAAATTCGTAGCGGCTAACAATTTAGTGTTATCTCGTCTACTCAGGGAGCGCTTAAAATTATTTTTTCTCCTCTTCTTCATCACTTAGAATGCTTTGCAGACGATTTTACGACTTTTTTCCAAATATCCTCGTTATCAATGCAACCGATATCCGCCGCGTTCAAGTTCCCATTGAAATAACTGAAAGACCTCGCTCTGCATCCTCCACAAATGTACTTGTCCCTACAGTTACCACATCCAACAACTCGTCCGTCCACTTCGTATGTTTCCAGATTTTCTCTTTTTCTCAAACTCCAGAGCATGGGATTGTTGTCCCAAATCTGTTCTAAATCATCTTTTAATATGTTTCCAAGCACCGTACGCTCATTTGTTGGGAAGAAAACACACGGTTTTATGTCTCCATTAGGTTCCAAGGCAATGTAGAGTCTACCCGCTCCACACCCACCTAGGAAGTTCGCCACCGCCTCTACACCCTTTTTGGCGGCATAATGAGCAGATACAGTGAAATCCTCTCCTTTCTCCACCGCAAGTTTCTTTACCACACTTGCAAATTGGGGACAAGTGCTAAAAAACCTGTCAACGGCTATATGGGACTTTCCGAATTTTTTCTCTTCCTCTTTTGCTTTTAGATACAAACCGACAATTTTTTTCCCTAGGGTTTCGAGAAGCAACAACCTTTCTTTTGGGGTTAGATCAAGCTCTACAAATTCTTTGGCTCTTCCTGTTGGGATGTAGTTGAAGTGCATAAATCTTATTTGCAATTCCTCTGCCATGTCCATCATCTTCGAAACTTCGTTTAAATTGTCCCTATGAAACGTTGTTGCTATACACGTATCCAAACCCTCATCCACACAATTCCGTATCCCATCCATTGTTTTCTCAAAGCAACCATGCACCATTCTGAAACTCTCATGGACCTCTTTGCTGGCGCCATCAAGACTTATTTCTACGTATTCTATGCCCACCTCTTTGAGCCTCCGCACGTTCTCCTTTGTAAGCAATGTGCCGTTTGTCGCTATGCTTAAGTATGGTATCTTCTTTCTTGCGTAGGATGCAACTTCAAAGAAATCCTTTCTGATGAGAGGCTCTCCTCCAGAGAAGGATAAAGCTGGAAGTCCGACGCCAGCAATGTCAGATAATTCATCTATCGCCATACATGCCTCTTCTGTTGTTAGTTCTGGGCGATGAAAACCCGCATCTTCGTAACAGTGTTTGCATTTGAGGTTGCATAAGTAAGTGAAATTCCAGACCACTTCCACGGGACCTGCAGGAACAAAGGGAATCCGTATACCATACTTTTTGATTCCTTTTACCATTAAGGCGAACCCTTTAAACCATGCATTCCCATACTCCTGATCCAAAAACCTGTCTTTCATGAATTTCTTATCAACCCGCAGGAGTCTGCTACTAATTCCCAAAAGAGGACTTGCCAATTTACTGTTCAAACTTTCACAATTTCTACAAAGCTCGATGTTTTCACCGAAAAAGCCCTTTAGAGAATTCATTAATAAACTTCCGTCTTGTTCACAGTCTACATCAACCCTCTCTATGATTGACCTGAGTACTGGGTTGATTGCAAGTAGAAGCGCATTCCCAAAGGACTCCTTCTGCATGGGTTCCCTCCGCAGAAATAATCAGTTATGTTGCCCTTTAAAACTGTTTTACTTCGTAGATGTCCACTTATAACAAAATGGTTTTTAACGCTAGCGCGCCATTCATGTTGGGAAGGGCTTAAATGCCCATAAGGCAACCTATTGTAGTGGTGCTCGGTCACATCGACACTGGAAAGACTCTACTTCTAGACCAGATTAGAAAGAGCAGTGTTCAAGCCCGTGAGGCTGGAGGCATGACCCAACACATTGGAGCCAGTTTTTTCCCAGTAGAAACGCTAACGAATATTTGTGGTCCTTTGCTAGAAAGATTGAAGGGAAAAATACAGATTCCAGGATTACTTGTTATTGACACACCTGGGCATGAAGCTTTTGCAAATCTTAGAAAGCGGGGTGGCGGAGTTGCAGACATAGCAATTCTTGTCATCGACGTTCTGAAAGGCTTTGAAGCCCAAACCCATGAGTGCATAGAAATCCTACAAGCGAGAAAAACTCCTTTCCTCGTGGCTGCAAACAAAATTGACAGAATCCCGGGTTGGAAATCAAATCTAAGTGAACCCTTTCTGACATCTTATCATGGGCAGGACCCATACGTCCGTCAAGACCTAGACGAGCGCCTCTACGCAATTATTGGAAGTTTCTCTCGACTCGGTTTTCGAGCTGACCGCTTTGATAGGATAACTGATTTCACCAAGACTGTGGCTGTAATTCCGGTCAGCGCTAAGACAGGAGAAGGTGTACCAGAACTCTTGGCGGTCCTTGTCGGCTTGACCCAACAATATCTTCAAATCCGCTTAGAAGTGACAGAAGGACCGGCAAAGGGTACAGTGCTGGAGGTTAAAGAAGAAACCGGCCTCGGAGTAACCATTAACGCCATCATTTACGACGGAGTACTTCAAAAAGGCGACACCCTTGTTATCGGAGGAAAAGAGAAAACCATTGTAACCAAGGCACGAGCACTTCTTCTACCCAAACCGCTGGATGAAATCAGAGACCCTCGAGACAAGTTCTCTTCGGTTGATGGGATTTATGCTGCAGCTGGAGTGAAAATTGCGGCTCCTGACTTAGAAGACGCCTTAGCTGGGGCGCCCTTATACGTGGTTCCATCTGAAACAGACCTTGAGAAGTACGTGGAGACAGTTTCTGAAGAAGTGGAGAAGATTAGAATTGCAACCGATTTGGAAGGCGTTGTGTTGAAAACTGATACGCTAGGCTCTCTTGAGGCAATCAGCGAATACTTAAAATCACACAACATCCCCCTAAGATTCGCAGACGTTGGCGATATTTCCAAACGAGACATAACTGAAGCCACAGTGGTTAAAGAACGTGAACCACTTTATGGAGTTGTTCTAGCCTTTAACGTGAAGATGCTACAAGACGCGGAGGAAGAAGCAAAAAACAGAAAGATTCCTATCTTCCAGCACAACATCATCTATCATCTAATTGACGACTACATGAAATGGATGAAAAGTGAACAAGAAGCTCGTCTTCAGAAAGAACTTGAGACCTTGATTAGACCAGCCAAGATGAGAATTCTTTCTGGCTACATCTTTAGGAGAGCAAAACCCGCCATTGTAGGAATCGAAGTTTTGGCAGGAACAATAAAACCAAAATATCCTCTTGTTAAAGAAGACAGCACAGATGTTGGTGAGATCAAACAAATCCAAGATAAGGGGCAGACCATTTCTGAAGCGAAAACTGGAATGCAAGTTGCCATTTCGTTGGATAAACCAATTGTGGGGCGACACATCTTTGAAAAAGATACACTCTATGTGAAAATGCCAGAATCTCACGCTAAGATCTTATTAACGAAATTTCAAGACCACTTGTCGGTTGAAGAATTGAACACACTAAACGAATTTGTTGAAATGATGAGGCGCAAGTCACCTTTTTGGGCGGGTTAATGATTATTCTGACGATGCTAAGTTCTTTATAGCCTATACATCGTTCTCTTACTGTATTCAGTGCCATTGTAGAAACTGACATCTTAGTATTAGGCATTCATATAGTTTATTAAGTCTACTGATATAATATACCATGCTTCAAGTGCAGAAGATAATAAAGTTCACTTATAAATGCGCGATGAGGTTAAAATGAAAGCCATAGAAAAGGAGCATGAATCTTTACAAGAAGAGAGGAAACCTTCAATATTTCGTAGAGTCTACCCCATTAATGAACCCTACGTTTACGCTGCGATCGTGAAGGAACCAACCACTCACAAGATACGATATGAGGCAATTGAGCCAACTCTTCTAAAGGAAGAAGAAGAAAAACTTAACGAAATTAAAGGTCTTCTTATGGAAGAAATAGATGTTAGTCTAAACGACCTTGAAACTAGAGAAAAAGCAGGGTATTACCTCAAAAGCAAAGTTCTAGAAATAATAAACGACTATCGCATAAAAATTGCAAAAGAATCAATTGATAAACTCATATATTATATTTTGCGAGACTTCATCGGCTACGGGAAAATTGATCCACTTATGAAGGATCATTTAATCGAAGACATATCCGCCGATGGAGTTAACATCCCAATTTATGTTTGGCATAGAGAACATGAATCCGTACCCACCAACGTCGTCTTTGGAAACGTGGATGAGTTAAATTCTTTCATAATGAGACTCGCATACCTAGCTGGAAAGAACATTTCTATTGCAACACCCCTTCTTGACGCATCACTTCCAGACGGAAGTCGTATTCAACTAACTTATGGAAGTGAAGTCACTCGAAGGGGCTCTACTTTCACTGTCCGTCGATTTCGTGTAGACCCACTGACAATTTCAGACCTTATCTCTTTCAACACCTTGTCATCTGATGTGGCTGCTTACTTCTGGTATGCTATTGAAAATAGGGCATCTGTCCTTGTGGCAGGAGGTGTGGCTGCGGGAAAAACAACCACGCTAAACTGTTTGTCGATGTTTATAAAACCTGAATTGAAGGTTGTAAGCGTCGAAGATACAGCGGAACTTAACCTACCCCATGAGAATTGGATTCCCTCGGTTGTGCGAACAGGATTTGGACTACAGCAGAAAGGAACTGGGGAAATTACGCTTTTTGATCTCTTGAAAGCTGCGGTAAGACAAAGACCGGATTACATAATTGTGGGCGAGGTTCGTGGCGAAGAGGCATACACACTTTTCCAAGCAATGGCTATGGGTCACCTAGGCATGTGCACGCTTCATGCCGAATCAGTGGATGCTGCTATTCGTCGACTAGAATCTGAACCCATGAACATTCCTAGGTCTCTATTGACCATGATCGATGCTGTAATGGTTCAGTTACGAACTGAGATTCAAGGTAAACCATCCAGAAGGGCTTTCAACGTAACAGAGATTACGGCTCTAGACCCGAGAACGAAGGAACTCTTGACCAATGATGTATACCGTTGGGACGCAAAACATGACACTTTTTCCTATTCTGGTCATAGCCACATTTTAGAAAGGAACATGAAGACACTAGGCTTAGAGGAAGCGGAAATACAAGAAGAACTTCACCGAAGGAAGGTTGTTTTAGAGTGGATGGCAAGAAACAACATTCGAAGATATACGGATGTCGCCACAGTGATCCGAGAATACTATCTTGATCCAGGTCGCGTTTATAAGAAGGCTCGATTGGGAGTAAAATGAAAACAAGCGCACTCAGAAAGCATCTTAGAAAAACCCACCAACAAATCGTAAATGTGTTACATCCATTTATCTCACCAATTCTCAATCTTTTTTATGGCTGGATTGAAAGTATTCGATTGGGAATAACAAAGCCTCAAGTTTTAGCTTATCGAGTGATCGGGGAAAAGACAGCTCGGTTCTTACCTTTGCTCAGAGACGTAGACAGTAACCTCTGCAAATCCGGTTTAATGACCAGTTTTAAGGCGTATGTCAGCTTAAGTATACTAGCAACCTTGTTTGCTTCAATTCTTACTTTAATAGTTGTTCCACTCATTTCAATCTCAGTTCTCCATCTTTCCCTCTATTCTTCAATGTTCTTTGGTCTTGGAATAGGTTTACTTGTAGGAGCCTCTACTGTGATCGGTTTCTATGTTTATCCCATTTATCGTGCAGACAACTTGAAAAGGACATTAGAAGACGGTCTTCCCTTTACAACTGGTTACATGGAAATAATGGCTGGGGCAGGTGTACCGCCTTACAGAATATTTCGTTCCTTGGCTCAAATTGATGCTCCTTTAGCGGTTTCAAGAGAGGCCAGAGTAATAACGAGAGACGTGGAACTCTTTGGATTCGATGTAATCTCGGCTCTGGAGGCTGCGTCCAAACGATCGCCTTCCGACAAGTTCAGAGAGTTGCTTGAGGGTTTCATTGCAACCGCCCGTTCTGGGGGAGATTTAGGGAATTATCTTAGAACTCGCTCGCGTCAGTACATGAAACTAAATAGGATCGCATTACGAAAATTTTCGGATACACTTGGGGTGCTCTCTGAGTTTTATGTCACTATGTTGGTTGCAGGTCCCCTCATTCTTGTTGTGATGCTTGGAGTGATGGCGATGTTGGGGGGAAACTGGTCGGGTTTATTCAACTCCCAATCTCTGCTATATCTCCTCACTTACCTTGGTATACCAGTTGGATCGATTATGTTCTTAATAATCTTGGACGCTGTTTCACCGAGGCGATAAATATGCCTAAGATTGAAAAGTGGGAGAGAAGAATCGCGTGGGTTGTCTCCGGTATCTTAGGCACCGCCATAATAATAACAGCATTTATAACACTTTTCGGCAAGCCACTCTTTGATGACTATATGTTACTCGCTTTAGTTGTCACCGTTTTTCCGTCGGCGGTATTAGACTACATGAATTATCGCTGGAAAACATCTGTGGACGAACATCTTCCAGATCTCTTTCGAAGCATTGTGCAGGCTCAAGAAACGGGTATGCCTCTTCCACAGGCTCTAGATGAGGCTTCAAAAAGAGATTACGGACCGTTAACTAAGGAATTAAAAAAGATGGTGGCTCAGATGTCTTGGGGGATGCCTTTTGAAGAAGCGTTTCAGTCTCTGGGTAAACGTGTTGACACTATATTGATGCGGAGGACGGTCCCACTCGTAATAGAAGCCAGCAGGTCAGGAGGGCATATCGAAAGAGTGTTCGATCCCTTGGGAAGATTTATACAAATGAACATATTAGCGAACAAGGAACAACAGGCTCAAACAAGACCTTACATCGCCATTGTTTATGTTGCATTTTTTATCTTCCTTATCACTATAACTCTACTTTTTAAAACCTTCTTTGTTCAGATGATAGACCTCCCCATTATGGGATTCTCTTCTTTGAATCCTGAAACAACAAAGAAAATCTTCTTTCACATGACTATGATTCAAGGTTTATTTGGCGGCCTTGTTGCTGGAAAAATGGGAGAAGGCACAGTAAGCGCTGGCTTAAAACACAGTGCATTTCTTTTGACATGCGGATATCTCGCCTTTAAACTAATACTTTAAGGGATGAAAAATGAAAAAGATGTTTTTGAACAAAAAGGGGATCACCCCTGTGTTAAGCAATCTTTTGCTTATGGTCATTGCAATTGCTGGAATGTCCGTTGTCATGACCGCAACGTATGTGATCACTAGTAACCTTCGAGAGACCATGGGAGAACGTTTCATCGTTGAGGATGCGTGGTTTAGAGCAGGAGAGGTCAATCTTTATCTTCGCAACGTTGGCAAAGTGCCAATCAAAATAGGGGCTGTTTATATTAATCATACTGCAGGATCTTTTGTGCCGCTTGAATTAGACACTGGGCATCATGGCTGGATGAATGTTACTTATAGCTGGAATTCTAACTCGTTATATCACATTAACATAGTGACTAAAAGAGGAACGCAGGTCGCAGATTATTACGAGTCTCCACCTTGAAAAATCTAAGAAGGTTTACTCTTACATGTTTTTGAAGCTATGGAATTAAAGTTTCTAAAACCTTAAGCACTCCCTTTTGGTCTTTTGCTTCGATTACGTTAATCTTGTAGAGAGCCGCAAGTTTTTTTCCGTTTTCACTTAATTTCGGTACCGCAACTACACACGCCTTATCTGGAGCAACATCATATATCTTTGCAAACATGGCAATGACGGGTTGTTCAGTAACCACATCATCGTTCGAAGATGCAAGGTCAAACACGATTACATTTCGAGGGGTCATCTCACGAGAAGCTATTATGTCAAACACGTGGCTAGCACCAGACGCTCCTTTCAAGTGTCCTGGACTTTCCACTCTGTACCCACGTGTTTCCAAAAACTCTTTTATCGGAGCAATCAGAACCCATCCCAAAGAGACTTCTTTCATTGCTTGGCTGCTCAAAGTGTAGGAGTATGCGTCTTTGCAAATTGCATCCTCGAACATGAAATCCTTATTACAGTTGCGGCAGAAATGGGAAGTGGTAGGGATGTCGAAACTTTTGCCACACTCATTGCATTTACACCATACGCCAGCTTTCCTATAATCTTTATCGACTTTTGTTAACTCTTTGTTGCACCTCGGACACACAAGTTTATCATCTGTTTGAAAACGCTCTTCAGTATCAATGTATCCGCATGGAACATGTTCAATCAGTGAACTCTTCTGGACATTAAAGGATTCACAGTAAGGACAGCGGTAACGAACAGAAACGTTAGCTGACTTACAATTAGGGCAATGAATAACTTTGTCGTAAAGTTCTCTTTCTAGAACACCCTCTTTGAAAAGTTGTTTCAAGAAAACCTCGACATCAGAAGGAGGACCAACAATTGCCTCGACAACTGGATACCCATACCCAGATTTATAGTCAAAGACAGGATCGATTCTTTTAATCTCTCCACTAATGAATTTGCTGAGGAGTAATTGGACTCTATGATCCTTGTAAACTTCAACTGGTTGAATCTTTGAAGTCCGAGACATGGTCTTCAGCCAAACTATATTTTACGAGTTTATATTCAAACCTAACTTAACTTGCTAAGCCCTCCACTACATACCTCAAATTTTCCATCTGATCTTGAACTCGCAATTTTCAGCACCAGTAGCCAAACACTTCACTTCAACCGCCTCCACAGGTTTTCCCAACACTACACTCATACACCCAGCAAAATACCCACGAGTCCAGTGACAAACTTTATAAGGTTTCCGTTGTCTTGCAAGCGCTTCAAAAGATTCTTTCACAATTATTGTTCCTCTGAGGTCTTTGAAATCGACATCATGAAACTCTACAATCCCCCAGCCCAAGGCTTTTGCAGCTTGAACTATCGCTGAAACCAGCTCCTTGGCTTTCAGGTTGTATGTATTTCGTAACCCTGTTGCTGTGCAAGTGCCAATTTTCTTTCCAACGTTGTAAAGGACTGCTTCTAATCCTGAAGGTGTCAAGATTCCCTCAAAGCCTTCCCACAACGCAGCAAAGGTGTCTGTTCCCATGATTATCGCCCTGGAATTTCCATGTAACACTGGAAAATGTATCACTTCGTAGGGTGCTGGTTTAGGTTCTTCAAACTTGACGTCTGCGACTTCATGCAAGCCTTGTAACTTCTTTTCTAGATCCTGTATGCTCAGTGCAGCCTTTGATATGTCTATGAACGATGTCCAAGCTCCAAGCTCTGGGTTGCCAGGGATGTAAAAAAGTGCTCCTGTTTTAATGTTGACATTAGCGTCAGCCAACACTTTCGCTGCTTTAGCTATCGCTCCCCGAACGTCTTTAAGAATGATACAAACTTCATACAATTTTTCGCCTGGTTTTACTTCTTCCATTGAAAAAGTTCTTTTTGGAAGTTCCGAAAACACTCTCTTCACCCAGAATTTCGCCTTAGTTTGATGTTGTTTTTGTTATCTCTAAAGTTTATGAAACCAAAATCTTAACGGATAATCCAGAGATAATGTTTTAATAAGATTATGAAATCTTTCTAAGACTGAGAACTTGGAGAATCTAAGCATGTCTCGAGGGAAAAAACGGGTAGTTCATTGTCCTCAATGCCATTTCACCTTTGATATATCATATGGTAGAGCATTTGCGTGTTCAGGATGCCCGTCTCTAGTTCAATGCGACATGGCAAAATGCCCTAAATGTGGACATGAATTCCCGTTGCCAGACTTGTTTGGGCGTGCGTATTCGTATCATAAAGAGCATACTCCATCTTACGAGTATTAGCACGATTGTGATAACTCATCTTAAACTCGCAACCATTACAACTGCTTCGATTCCATAACAAAACACCAGGAAGAGAGAAAAACTACATTAATAAGAAGGTGATATTTCAAACTCAACATAAGAGGAATCCCAGTTTGGTGAGTCATGGTGACTTCTGAGAAGCCTTTGAGACGTTTAGTCTTCAGGTGGACGGCACTGAAAGGTCTGACTGCGATGGTGCTGTTTTTCTTATTAGCCCTCCTCATCGAGTATTTTGTCGTTACATTTTTCTTATCCTCGGGTTTAACGGATCAATTCCCACTGACACGAAACTTTCAAATTCCAGGAACTGGTTTATCGTTCATCGTAACTATTAGCCCGCTTTACCACTTGGTACCTTTAGGTGTAATGTTTGTTCTTGTCTCGGGTTGGACATATCTCACAAAGTATATCGCGGTGGTTCCGCACGGAGTGAAGCCTACAAAGAAGCCGATTCCATCAAGAGAGAAGTATCAAAAAGCGAAGAGGAAACGTTTCAAGCTGTTTAGACGTTTTTCCGAATGGGTAAGTAAAAAGTTTCAGCGGGTTAGTTGGACTTTTAAAGCAGTTTACAAACGAATAAGTAGTGCTCTCCTTCAAATTCGTGGTATCTCCTACTTAGTGCAACGGTTGTCTTTTGCAAGAGCAGCACTTAAAAGCGCCGTAACCGTTCTCGCAGTTTTTCTGGTCTCAGCACTCGGGTTGTATCTTCTGGTATACCCCACACTAATGTATGATGTAGTAGTTGGATTTCACAGGGGAAATCCATCGTTTCATGGATTTGTTTTGAACACTATCGAGATAGCTAACGGTTTAGGACAAGCCGTGTCTCCCATTGGGTTGGGTTCAAGCATAAACAACGCGATGACCTCTGCAGCACTTGGTTTTTATACCACTTTCGAAGGGTTTGTGGCTTCAACAACCAAGTCTTTAAGTAAATTGGATCTTGTGTGGAAGTATACTATCTGTCAAAACTTCGCTGCCTGGATATCTGCTTTGATTGCTTGGGCTTATGGGCAGCATAGTTCTCGTCTGTATCATCGCAGACCACGATAGAGAACTTCTTAACTGAACATAGCTATATAGGATTGAACTGGGAGGTTTGGCGAGTGGCTGATCGTTCAAGATTTGGTCCTGCTGGGTTTCCACCAGCTTTTAGAGAACTTGAACGTCCCATAGAAGAAGTACCCAATTATCTTCACGAAGAAGGTCTTTCTGCCTTTGAGTATCAGGCGGTTCGTTGGGGACCTAAACCTCAGATGAAGAAGGAATCTGCCGAGAAACTTGGTATCAACGCCATTCAACAGGATGTTTGGTTATCCCTTCATGGCTCGTATTTCATAAATCTTTGTGGAAACGCAGAAACTGTGGAGGCAAGTAAGAAACGGTTGACCGCATGTGTAACAGCGGCAAGTTGGATGGGTGCACACAATGTTGTTTTTCACCCTGGATTTTATGGTAAGAGGTCTCCGAGAGAAGCGCTTCAATGCTGTGTAGAAGCGATGAATGAGGTTGTAGAGTCCCTGAGGTCACTTGGAATGACCCGAGTGTATCTTGCACCTGAAACAACTGGGAAGTCCTCACAGTTGGGAAGTTTAGATGAAATAATTGCACTGTGCGAAAAAGTAGAATCAACGCTACCAACTATAGACTGGTCTCACATCCATGCAAGAGAAAAAGGCAAATTGAAGGACATAGACGATTTTAGGAAAGTGATTGACGTTATTGAGAAGCGACTGGGAAGCGACGCTGTGAAAAATCTGCATTGCCACTATACACGTGTTGAATTCACTGAAAAGGGAGAGAGATGCCATCACACAATGGACGAACTCGACTACGGACCCGACTTTGAGCCTTTCGCAGTCCTTATAGCCGAGTTGGATTTAAAACCAGTCGTAATCAGTGAGAGTCCAATTCTGGATGTGGATTCCCTAAAGATGCGCGACATCGTATTGAAGAAGTTGCAGAAAAGGCGTTAGCTTTTATTTTTTGCGATAAGTTTTTCTACACACTCTATCTTGCTGTTGATGGGAATGGGGTTTGGCGCAACTCAAGGGATTCGACAGGCTTACAGATGTTGATGAGGCCTTCTCGAATTTTTTAAGCAAGTTTAAATTGAAACGGTTGGGTTCGGTTAGAGTTCCTTTGAAACTGGCTTTGGGGAGGGTTACCGCTAAAGATGTTCTGGCTAATTACGATCTTCCTCTCTTCGATCGTTCAGCTGTAGACGGATACGCAGTCAGAGCAAGAGACACGTTTGGTGCATCTCAGTCTAGCCCAAAGATTCTCAAACTGATTCAGAATGGGCGAGTAGGCAAAATCGAGACCGTGAAAATATGGACTGGGCACACGCTTCCCAGGGGCGCAGACTCTGTCGTAATGTTGGAGTATACAAAGCCGCTTCAAGACAAAGTTGAGGTGTGTGCTTCAGTTACCCCTGGCGAAAACGTTTCCAAAAAAGGAGAAGATGTCAAAAAAGGGGAAGTGGCTGTAAAAGCGGGAACAAGGTTAAAACCACATCACATCGGTTTGTTAGCCGCCCTTGGAATGACCCATGTGAGGGTAGTGAAAAAACCTAAAGTTGCTATTCTGTCAACTGGCAACGAACTTGTTGAACTGGGTCATACACCTAAATCAAATCAGGTAGTGGACGTTAACCGACTGATTCTCTCCTCTTTGTGTTCAGAGATCGGCGTGAAACCCTTAGACCTCGGCATAGCAGAGGACAGCGTAAAAGAGATTAAAGCAAAAATCCGTGCTGGATTAGAAGAGGCTGACGCCCTTATTACGACTGGAGGAACCAGTGTTGGACACGCTGATCTCGTTCCAAAGGCGGTAAATCAGATAGGAACGCCGGGAGTTGTTGTACATGGAATAGCGATGCGCCCTGGAATGCCAACCGCACTCGCGGTTCTTAGCGAAAAGCCAATTTTCGTTTTGTCTGGAAATCCGGTGGCAGCCATGATCGGCTTTGAGGTTTTCGCTCGACCCGTACTTCTCAAACTTTTGGGAGTTGAAGATGCACTTCGCCCCGTAGTAAGAGCAAAATTAACTAGAAGAGTCCCATCGGTATTGGGGCGGCAAGTCTTCTTGAGGGTTTGTGCCTTTGAAAAAGATGGAGAATTCTTTGCTGAACCTGTCCGCATAAAGGGTTCTGGGGTTCTTACAACAATGACAGAAGCGAACGGATATGTTGTCATTCCAAAGGATAGAGAAGGGCTTGATGAGAATGAAAACGTCCTTGTACATCTCTTTGACGAGCTGAGAAGGGAGCGAAAGTGTTTAGAAAACTTGTCTCCTTAGACGAAGCAATGCAAATCCTTCAACAGCAGGTCCATGCCAAACCAGTCGGAGTAGAGCAGGTCTCTCTTCTTCAAGCCCACCAACGTGTGTTAGCGAAAGACGTCAACGCTCCTTTGAACGTTCCACCCTTCAACAGATCAACCGTAGACGGCTACGCCGTCAAAGCTGAGAACACTTTCGGCGCTGATGAAGAAAATCCCGTCACACTAAAACTTCTCGGACATGCGACTGTAGGTGAAATGCCTAAGATAGTCGTTGAGGAGAAGACGACTGTGGGATTAGTCACTGGTGCGCCGTTGCCTTCGGGAGCGGATGCGGTTGTTATGACGGAATACACCGCTCAAAAGAACAATCATGTTTCTGTTTACAGTGCAGTCTCGAAGGGAGAAAACGTGATGGAGGCTGGTTCCGACATTCGCAAGGGCGAAACTGTCATCAAAAGGAATCAGACATTATCCTCAAGTGACATAGGAGTTCTTGCAGCACTCGGCTATACAAAAGTCGATGTGTATAAGCGACCAAAAGTTGCTGTAATCTCCACTGGTGCAGAAATTGTTGAGCCCGGAGAGTCTCTTCCACCAGCAAAAATCTACGACATCAACGCATACACTATAAGTGCCGCAGTCCAAGAGTGTGGAGGACAGCCCCTCAACTTTGGAATAATCCCAGACAAAATGGATGAACTCAAGGCTACACTTAAGAAGGCACTAGATTCAGCAGAAATCGTCATAACTTCTGGAGGAGTTTCCATTGGACCTATGGATGTTATTCCTAAGGTTTTGAACATGTTAGGCGAACCCGGAGTCATCATCTCTGGGATATCCATCAAGCCTGGAAAACCGACGACTATCGCAGTGGTTGATAGAAAGCCAGTTTTCTCTTTGCCAGGTCACCCTACTTCTTCTCTACTCGTATTTCACATACTCGTTCGTTCAATAATTTTGAAGATGGCTGGAAGACAGCAAGAAGCTCTTCTTGTGCTGAAGGCAACTACAGCCGAAAAGATGTTTCAAGCGAAGGGGCGACGAACTTTTGTGATGGTGAATCTCGTCCGCGACAGGTCTGGTAAACTTCTTGCTCGTCCGGTTCCCTCGGGTTTGTCTGGTGCGATAACAACTTTGGCAAGGGCTGATGGTTTTGTGGTTATCCCGGAAATGCGACAGTTTTTAAATGCTGGAGAGGATGTTACCGTGTATTTGTTCAAACCTCGTCTCGAGTTTATTCCCTCGTGAAGTGGTCTCTGTGAAAGTGGGCGTAGTCGGGTGTGGAAGAATCGCAACTCTGGTTCATCTGCCTTCACTCACCAGAATCCAAAAAATCGATGTTGTAGCTGCTGTGGACACCAACAAGGAGCGACTACACGAAACCTTAGAAAAGTTTCACATAGAAGAAGGATACGATGATTACCTCCTCATGTTAAAGAGGGCGGATGTAGACACAGTTTTTGTTTGCACCCCACCCCAACAACACTTCCAGATCGTCATGGATTCTATCCAACACAACAAACACGTTTTCTGTGAAAAACCGATTGCGACTGCGGTTGAAGAAGCGGCGACAATAAAGACGGCGTTAGAAAAAAGGAATAGAGAAGATTCTGATTCTCTGGTTTTGATGCCTGGGCACAATTTCGTTTTCACCCCATGCTTCGTTGAGGCACTCCAGCGTGTTAAGGATGGAGAAATTGGAAGTCTGCAAAAAATAGTGAGTTGTGCGACATCAAACTTGATGTTCTATGGAGCAAAAACCGACTTTCGTATCCACGCCAAAGGCGGAGTAATCGAAGACCAGCTTCCCCACATTGCTTATCTGTGTCATGAGGCTGGAGGTCCCTTAGAAAGGGTTGTGTCAATTGACCCCCGTCGCAGAGGACACACTTTTGTGGATGATGCTAGTGTTGAAATTGAGTTAGCGAGTGGAATCCAAGCCAGTCTCTCGGCACGATGGTCTGGTCTGATTCCCGCACTAAAATTCGACCTACTCGGTGATTCTGGTCAGATAAAAATGGATTTGCTGAGAACTCCATACAACATCATATTGGTTGAGGATGGCGAAAGCAGAACTATACGCATGGGACGGAGATTTCAACAATATTTTGATGTTCTTCGAAACAAGCATCCATCATATTTTCTTGAACATATGCACCTTCTTAGATGTGTCGAAGGAGCCGATAAAGCTAGGGTTACCATTGACGATGGCATCAATCTCGTCAGAACCCTGTCTGAAGTTATGACAATTTTTGAGGAAAGCCCCTATTCTCCTGTTGGAATGGAAAAAGTAGTCATAGTGAAAGCAGAAGATGATGTTGGAGAAGCCGTTCAAAAGTCGATCCACTTGCTTGGTGGGTTAAACATTAAGCGGGACGAGCGAGTTGTGGTAAAACCTAACGTTTGTTACCACAAGAATCTGAACAACATGATCATAACTGATCCTAGAGTGTTAGAGACTGTCATTAGCTTAGTGAAAAAAAGAACCGACAATATTGTGGTAGTGGAGTCTGACAATAACAGTGGCACAGCAGATGAGAGAGTGCGCCAGAGTGGAGTGATGGATTTAATCGAAAGGTGTGGCGTAGAATTCCTTAACCTATGCAACGATGAGACTGAAGAACACGATGTTGACGGGCTCACTCTTAAAATTCCAAAAACGGTCTTAAAAGCAGACTTTTTCATCAACATCCCCAAAGTCAAAACATGCAACATTGAACACACATTCGTCACAATCGCCATGAAAAACATGTTCGGCACCTTAGCAAACAGAAAGAAGCAAAAACTTCACAAAAAATTGATGGAAGTTCTCTTGTTCTTGAACCGCACAATTCGTCAAAATCTCATCATCGTGGACGGAATCGTTGGAATGCAGGGACTTGGTCCCATACAAGGTAACCCAGTGGACTTGGGACTGGTAATTTCTGGGCTAAATCCTGTGACAGTTGATGCTGCCTGCTGCCACATCATGGGAATCAACCCGTATGCGGTGGAACCACTCTGGAAAGCCTATAAGGCTGGAATAGGCGAGATCGACATAGATCGAATCCAAATTCTGGGCGAAAAAATCAATAGCGTAACCAAAAAATTTGACTACCCAATGTTTTCTCCTAACAATGTTTTTACTGCATTGAAAACGACTGTTAGAGCTCGTTTAGGAAAAGCATGACGTAGTCACTAGGGAGATGGGCGCATATGACCATAACCTTTGACATCGGCATCTGTGCATACAACGAGGAGGCAAATATTGGAAGGCTTCTCCAAAATCTCTTAACTCAGCGATTAGCCAAAGGCTTCAGATTAAACAAGATCATAGTTGTGGCAAGTGGGTGCACAGACAAAACCGAAGAAATAGTCAAAGATTATTCAGAAACACACTCTGAGGTAAAGTTGATCACGGAAGGAGAAAGAAGAGGCAAAACATCAGCCTTAAACAAGATGTTAGACACGGTGCAAGCAGATGTTCTGGTGTATTTAAACGCGGATGTTGTGCCCGTGCAAGGAAGCATCAACGCCATGCTCAAATACTTTTTAGACAACTCCGTGGGCGCAGTTACTACTAAGGCGGTTCCAGTGGATGACCGCAAAAAATTCGCGGGCTTTTACTCCCACTTCTTTTGGCTCTTCTCACATCTCATTTGTGTCAATTTGTTTGTTAAAGTCCACGGTGAACTCTGTGCCATTCGATCCAAACTGATTGGGAAAATTCCGTGGGATGTTCCCTGGGAGGACCATTATTTTGAGGTGGTGACTCGTCGTCAGGGGTTTAGGGTGGTTTATGCCCAAGACGCCACGGTTTTTACGAAGGGTCCAGGAAGCGTTGCCGACATCTTGAAGTGGAGAAGAAGAACTTTCACGGGTTATCTATATCTAAGAAAGAAATACATCGACTGGACACCGACTCCAGACCTCCTCAAAGTTTTCTTCTTCCTGAACAAGGTTGTTAACTTGAATGACCTCAGAGAGGTAGTTTGGACTTGGGTCATAGCCTTCTTAGAGGCTGTTGTTTTTCTGATGGCTCTGTTTGATTTGAAAAGGGGTTATGTCCCTGCGAAGTGGCAGCCTATCGCATCAATGAAGAAACCCTTAGAAGGCTAGTGGCTATCGCCTAGTGAAAATCTTGTCTCTTAACAAGAATGTATACGGATGCGACAAGGGTTGCAATCACGTAGATGACCAGCATTATTTGAAATAATGCCCATTCAAAATTTGGGAAAAACGCCTGTTGCTGCATGACCGAGACGTATAAGGGTGTTACGGCAAGGGTTATCTCGGGGAAAAGGAGGATCATCACTAGCCAAACTGCCCACTTTCTCATCTTGATGAGACCGTACGCCGATATTAGACACAAAATCGCTAAGACTCCAATCGGCGGAATGGCAGACATCGCCAAGATTACAATTTGGACTATGCCAGCGATCACGTAAAAGATAGAAACTACAGCAACCCCTAACTTCTCAACTCTGAGTATGGACTTTAAAGTCATTCTCTCAACACCACTCCCGTATTCAGACTATCGCTATAACTTTGTCGGGCAATAAATTAATTTCGCAAGGAGAGAATAAGCTTTAGTTGTCAATCCTCATACACCAAGTCAAGGAAGCCATGTGAATATGAGTTACCGTGAACTCTTCGTCTCTCCCCCTATGGTCTTCGGTGGTTTCCAAAGGTCATTCGAAGAAGCCGACTACGTGATCTTGGGAGCACCCCTAGACATGACCAGCACTTTCAGGGCGGGTTGTAGATTCGCTCCCTCTGCCATACGACAGGCGTCACTCAATCTAGAAACCCACAGTTTCAGAGCGGGTATCGACGCCGAAGACTTGATGGTTCATGATTTAGGAGACCTTCACGTCACTGGGAATGTTGATGAAAACATGAGGCAATTGCAGTTAGTCGTTAAAGAAATCTTAGAGGCTAAGAAACTTCCTGTCCTAATCGGAGGAGAACACACAATAACCTTAGGCGCCATCAAAGGCATCGACAAAAACGTTGCGATAGTGAGTTTTGACGCCCACTTAGACATGCGTAACGAATACATGGGACTAACAATGTCCCACACCACGTTCATGCGCAGAATCTATGAACAAATCAAGCCCCAAAAAATTCTGGATATCGGAACCAGAGCAGCATGCAAAGAAGAACTCAACTTCGCAAAAAAACAAAGAACCCAATTCTTGACTGTTCAGCAAATACTAGAAGATGGCTTGAAAAAGACTATACAAAAAATCGAAACCAGCCTTTCGGACTTCGATAAAGTCTATTTAACAATCGATATGGATGTCCTTGATCCAGCGTTTGCACCAGCGGTTCAGAATCCCGAACCCAACGGCTTAGACACGCACACACTTCTAGAACTTCTCTATGAAGTCTGTAAATGTTCGATAGTCGCCTTTGATTTGGTTGAAGTCGCACCGCACTATGATGCAGGAACAACTTCAATCCAGGCAGCAAAAATAGTTTTGGAAACCCTGTGCTACATAGAAAGAAACCGCAAAGCCTAAGATTCTTTCAAGAGTTTTGCGATAAAGAATCCGTTGCATTCATGAAGGTGAGGATAAAGTCTCTGACATTTGTTTTGCCCTCTCAGTCCATCTAAGCCTATTTTTGGCAAAGTCTCTACAAGCGTGAACTCTGGATGCCACTTTAAGAACCGTTCAATCAGCATCTCGTTCTCCTCTAAGGTAATGCTACATGTAGAATATACTAAGAACCCTCCATCGTTGACGTGCTCTGCACACTGGTTCAACATCTCCCACTGCAACTCCGCCATCCTCAAAACCGATCTCTTTGTAAGCCTCCACTTCGCCGAAGGAATTCTACCAAAGGCTCCAGTGCTGGTGCAAGGAGGATCCAAAATAACCAAGTCAGCCAAAACCTTTAGAGGTAAAGGCTTACGTGCGTCAGCAATAACCGGAGTAGCAATTTTAACGCCCATGCGCTCTGTTTCCTTTTTCCAAACCCTCATCCTGCGTTCTGAGTAGTCTATGGAATAAATGGTGCCTTTATTTTCCATCAACTGAGCTAAGTAGGTTGTTTTTGCGCCTGGAGCAGCGCACACATCAAGCACCATCATGCCAGCATTGGGATTTGCAACTTCCACGCTGAGGCAACTGGCTTTGTCTTGGATAAAAAAGAAAGCATTTCGAAAACTTTGTGTTCTTGTGAGCGGATGCTGACTCCTTTTCACTTTGTATGTGTGTTTGAGTTGCTGGACCTTTTCGAGAACGATGCGGTCGCTTTCTATGTTTTTGAGCACCGTGTCCTCTGATTCTTTTAAGGTATTGATTCTTATGTACGTTGGAGGGATTTCCTTAGAACTCTCCAGGTATTCTAAGGCTTGTTTTCTTCCGAACATCTTGAAGGAATCTTTTACAAACCATAACGGGTTATAGGTTAACAGCCCAATTTTCTCTTCATCACTCCCCCCTCTCAGGAGAACATCCGGCTCCACATTAAGCATCTCACCTAACACTTCTTCAACATCTGAAAACTCGCGCCAACCCAATATCGAACGACCAATCCGCACCATATCCACAGCTTTCTCAAAATCACCACCAGCTATCTGAGTTTCATATGTATACAAACGAAGAAAAGCCCGCAAACCAAGCTTAAAATCGCCGAGTGAACGAGGCGTTAACACAGAATTTAGGAGAAAATCGATAAGATTCTTTGCGCGAAGCGTTTCGCAAACCAGTTTGTGTGCCAATCCAATGGTCCGTGAATCTTCTATTTCCAGTTGTTGGGCTGCTTTGTTCAGTGCTGATCGTTCTCCTAGTCTTCGTAACTCAATCCAACTCAGTGTTTCGATGGCGAGTGCCCAAGCGTCTCTTAACAACCAAATTCTCCTTCTCAGATATCTTGATAATGTAAGGATTAGAAGATGACGGTCACTTGCGCTGAACACAGAGTTTTTTAGGGCATCAGACACATATTAGATGGGAAACGAAAGGAATGGCGAAGAAGAGCTTAGATGAATTCTTTAAAACTGCTGAGACCTCAGTGGAAGAAGAGAAAGAAGAGTCAGCGCCTTCAGAGGAAAAGCCATTAGAAGAAAAGAAAACCCCAAGTTTTGACCTTGCTCCCCAAAACTTACCTCCTTCCTATTTCGTGTCCGCCACTTACGACGGGAAGAAAGGCTCTGCACGCATAAAACTGTATGAGCCGAAATCTGAAAAAATCTACTTCTGGCACGACAACACTGGACACAAACCCTACTGCTTAACAAACCTATCGCCCATGGAACTTGAAAAAATCGATCGCGTGACATCTCATCCCGGATTTGACCATCTTGAATTGGTGGAAAAGTATGATCCCCTTCTGGATCGTCAGGTCACTCTGACGAAAGTTGTTGCTAAGGACCCTTTAGCAATCGGAGGACGCCCAATAGGATGCATAAGAGACATCATTCCAAAGGAGTACCCAAAGGTAACTGGCATAGAACAACCAGTCAAGGTGTGGGAGGCGGCCATAAAATATTATCAGTGTTACATTTATGATCGAGATTTAGCTCCCGGCATGATTTATAAAATAGATAAAGTGAAACTCGTTCGGGTGCGACATGACCCCTCTGAGGAAACCATTAAAACAATTCGAGGGCTGTTTCGAGATGAACCCAAAGAGTTCCTGCAATACATTGAGACGTGGGCGACACTCCTCGAATATCCAGCACCAAAATTTCGAAGGGTTGCACTCGACATTGAAGTTTTCCCCCCAGTCGTGGAGCGGGAAGGCGTCAAAACAGCACGCATCCCAGATCCTCACGAAGCAGACTACCCAGTGATCTGTGCCTCGCTCTATGGATCAGACGGGAAAAAGAGGATTCTGCTTCTGAAACGAGAGAACATAAGAGAAGGCACTGTAAAGATACCTTCGGATGTCAGTGTTGAATATTACAGTTCCGAAGAGAAAATGATTTCGGAGATTTTTGGGGCACTTTTCGACTACCCTTTTGTTATAACTTTTAATGGTGACGACTTTGATCTTCGATACTTGTTTCATCGGGCGCAAAAATTGGGCTTTAGGAGAAGCCAGATTCCCATTGAGGTTGGGAGAAGAGTTTGTTTGCTCACCCACAGCGTTCACATCGATTTGTACAAGTTCTTCTTCAACAAATCTATTCAGATTTACGCATTCGGTCAGAAATATCGTGACGTAACTTTAGACAATGTTGGCAAAGCGTTAATAGGTCTCGCTAAGGTTGAACTCACAGAACTTATGACTGAATTAACGTATACGGAACTCGCCCAATATTGTTTTCGAGACGCTGAGATTGCTTTTCGCTTGACAGCATTTGATGACGACTTGGTCATGAAACTCATCTTGGCTATTGCAAGAATTAGTCGCATGCCCATGGAGGATGTGAGTCGGCAAGGGGTTTCAAGGTGGATTCGAAACTTTCTTCACCACGAACATCGCAGAAGGGGAATGCTGATTCCCAATGCTGAGGATATACTTGCTCTAAAGGGAAAGACCGCCACAAAGGCGATCATAAAAGGTAAGAAGTACAAGGGAGCAATTGTGGTTGAACCCGTGCCTGGCGTACACTTTAATGTGGCAGTCATGGACTTTGCTAGCCTATATCCCTCGATAATCAAAGTTTACAACTTGGGCTACCAGACCATTCTTTGTCCCCACGAAGAATGCAAAGATAACAAAGTGCCTGAAACCCCTCACTGGGTGTGTAAGAGACATCAAGCCCTTGAAAGCCTATTAATAGGAGCCTTAAGGGATCTAAGAGTCAAGTGGTATAAACCAAAATCAAAAGATAAGACGCTGCCAGCCGAGTTGCGAAGTTGGTACAATGTTATACAGAGTGCACTCAAGGTTATTCTTAATGCGAGTTATGGAGTTTTTGGCGCTGAAGCTTTTGACCTATATTGTCCTCCAGTTGCTGAGGCGACCGCTTCTGTTGGAAGACACGTAATAACAGGGTCAATTAAGAAGGCGGGAGAGTTGGGAATCGAAGTTATTTATGGAGACACGGACAGCATCTTCTTGAAGGGTCCATCCCAGGGTCAGATTAACTCCCTTGCCAAGTGGTCAGATAAGGAATTAGGGATGGAATTGGACGTAGACAAGGTCTATCGCTACTCGGTTTTCAGTTCAAGGAAAAAGAACTATCTCGGAGTCTTCCCTGACGGAAGTGTTGATGTTAAGGGATTGACTGGGAAAAAGAGGCACATTCCCATTTTCATCAAAGAAGCTTTTTTCCAAATGGAAGATCGTCTGGCGCAGGTGAAGTCACCCGTAGATTTTGAGACTGCCAAAAAAGACATTCGAAAAATTGTTCAAGACCGCTATCTAAGACTGAAAAGACGTGACTGGGGAAAGACTCCAGATGAACTTGCGTTTCAAGTGGTTCTCGGAAAAATCCCAGAGGGATACACAAAGACGACGCCTCAGCATGTGAAAGCCGCTGTCGTCCTTCAGAAGAGGGGTTACGACTTGAAGGCAGGTGAATTGATTAGTTTTGTGAAGGTGACGAAGGAGCCTCACGTGAAGCCTGTTGAACTGGCTTCCAACAGTGAAATTGATGTGGACAAGTATGTCGCTTACTTGCAGTCAACTTTCGACCAGGTTTTGGATGCGATGGGACTGAACTTTGATGAAATAATTGGGCTAACTAAACTTGAGAGATTCATGTAAGCTCACATTATGGATTTCAAGTTAGAACCTTAAGTCCACGAGACTTTAAGGGCTCGATCATGTTTGGTCTGCTTAAAATGGCGAGCAAACTGTAGCCGATCAAAGCGATAGCTATGAGACTGCTAATGGTGATGCTGACGATCATAGCCGCCCATACTGGTAGAAATCCGAGAGCAGCTGGTGCTGAAAGGAACGGAAATGTCCACAAGTATCCTCCAACGATGATGCCTACTGGAAAAGAACCAGTTATACATGCCAATAAGCGTCTTCTTCTAAGCAACAGAATAACAGTTGCGGAGATCAAGTTTGCAATCGGACCAAACACCACATCCACTGGACCAAGAAAGTAATATGCGTTAGTGAGGAAGCAGCCGACCGTTACTCCAGCTACAACGGGCCAACCTAACAACGCCGACAAAGCAATGAGACAGTCTGCGATGCGGAGTTGAACCGGACCATAGACCGTGGGGTTGCCAACCGAAATCATTTGCACAACATTTACAACCACATACAAACCAGTAAAAACCACTGAAAGAGTCAAATCTCTTGCATCAAATCGCATATTTCTCACCTCCACATCCCGGGGTTTATTTATGGCGGAACGGGTGGGGGTGACCCCTCACTCACCCGCCGATTAAACCTTCATTTGCTATTACTTAATAAGGATTCTGTAATTAGGGTCTGTTGCGTATTCTGTTGCAAGTTCGACGAGATAATCGGGCTAACCAGACTTGAACGTTTTATGTGAGATGTTAACTTTCGTTTGTTTTCTTATCTTTCAGCGTGTCTATGGGGCTACTGTCGTCGTGCCTATTGCTGGTGTGGCTTCGTTTCCAGCCATGTCAGTAGCGTATATTTCGTATCTGTATTCTCCGTCTGGAACGATCAAGCCTTGGACTTTTCCGTCCCAAGTCATGCTGTTTGGTCCGGCGAGTTGGGTTGCTCTCAGAATTTTTATGAGTCGGCTTGCAGGATCGTATATCTTTATCGTCACATGGCATTTCTCGGAAAGCGTGTAGTTGATGGTTGTTGTTTGTCCGATGTGTGGGTTGAAGGGATCTGGATGATCGGATACGTCTGAGATTATTGGTTTTGCAGTATCTACGATTAAGCTTATGGTCTTAGGCTCCAGGGGGGTTCCATACAGGTCTTTGCCTGTTAAGGTTGCGTTGTAGGTTCCTTCTGGGACGATTTTTCCCGCTTCGTCTGTTCCGTTCCACACTTGCTGTAGCATGGCTCCTTGCCACTTGAAGGTAGCCGTGCCGTTCCAGCTACGCATGATGGTTCCGGAGCTGTTTCTTATCTCCAGAATCCAGTTGACAGTGGTTGAGAATGTTGCTCTGATTGTTGTGGTGTCTTGTCTGCCATCGTTATTGGGGCTGAAAGAGTTTGGCGTGCAGTGGAAGGATAGGATGCGCGGGGGTTTTATAATCATAACAACTCCGTCTATGTAGGTGTTGTCCGCTATGTCTGTCTCACTTGGAACTGGGGTGGCGTGGGCGCTTATGGTGTAGTTGCCTTCGGCTACGCCCGTGGTGTTCCAGGTGAGGGTGAGGTTTGTGGAGTTTCCGCTTGGTAGGGTTGTGGTTGTGTAGTTCTTTCCGTCTGGCATAGTGATGGCGGTCTCGTTGTAGTAGACAGTGACATTGAAGGTCTCAGTGTAATCTCCTTGATTTTCAACAGTTACATTGATAGACAAGAAGTAGCCTTCTCCAACCATGGTTTTGGAAGGCTTGACGTTTGTAACAGTGATGTCGTGATTTTCCATAACTATGAATGTGGTTTGGTTCATTGTAGTAGGATATCTTACTGCATTGGCGGTTGCATATACGTGATATTCTCCAAGTGGCGTGTTCTTGTTGAGTCTAAAACTGTCCTCGTATGTTCCGATAGGTGATGAGAATACTATGTCTAGGAAAATTGTGTTGTTGCGCGGGTTTTTCACCTCTACGGCGATCTTTGCGTCCTGAATAGCTGTCCCATTTGTGTCTGTTAAGTTTCCGCGTATCTTTACAACTTCTCCAGGTCCATAGTGAGGTCTTTCCGTCTGAACGGTTAAGACTAGCTCGGACGAGGCTGTTTCAGAACTTGGTAAGAATGTTGTTCCGGAAGCGTTCAATAATGTAATCATTGTTACGACAACCAAAAGTGGGCGGAGGATTTTTCGTTTAAATGTCACCATTTTCCTCTAACTCACGTCAAATGTCGCTATCTTGACGTCTAAGCCTACTCCGCCTTCAGAGGGCCAATCCGTGAAAACCATCACCTTAACGGTGTAGGTTCCTGCAGGTGCTTCTTGTGGGATTCTGTAGCCAAAGACGAGGTTTTCCTTTGTCCCGACAGAGAAATCTTCGAACGTGTAGCTAAGGAACACCACATTGCTTGAAGGATCCAAAATAACCGTTGATATTAAAGCGTTGGTAAACGGGACGCCAGTGTTGTGAATTGTGAAGTTTATTTGTACCATGTCTCCTTTCATGAAGTTAACCGTTTGATTTCCATTCTGATCTGCTGTTGCCAGGTATGCAATGTTTACCTTGATTTCGTGAATTTGATATGCCATTTCAAAGCACTGAAGGTTTCTGAATCGTGTCACATGGGCGTCGCCTAGGGGATGAACTTGCGGAGTCATCTCGAAACACTGAAGATTTCTCAATCTAGAGATATGGGCGTTACCTGGTGGATGAATCTGCGGAGTCATTTCGAAAGATTGAAGGTTTTTGAGTCTGGTTACGTAAGCGTCGCCTAGCGGGTGTACTTGTGGAGTCATTTCGAAGGACTGAAGATTTTTGAACCGTGTTACATAAGCGTCCCCAGGTGGATGAACTTGGGGGGTCATTTCAAAACATTGGAGGTTTCTGAGGCGTGTTACGGAAGCGTTGCCCCGGGGATGCATGGAAGGTGTCATTTCAAAACACTGGAGATTGCGAGTCCTTGAGACCTCTGCATTTCCTGGATCACCATGAACCCGTGGAAATATGAATAATGGAAGTAAAACTATTGCTAAACAAAGGGTAAATGTACAAGCAGGTCTCGGACCTTTCGGCAAAAGAAGTTCTCCATCGCCATGCTATTTTGCTACAACGTAGACATCATCTAAATAGACCCCACCCTGTAGCGAAACTTTGGTCACCTTATTCAAGGGTAATGGAATAGCAATTTGATACCACTTTCCACCGGCATAGGATACATCGCTTTGGAAGGTCAATACATCGTCCAGCCATATAGAAATTTCACCGCCACCATACATGGCCGCTACAAGATATGCCTCTGTATATTTCCCAGCCATATCAAAGCTTTTAGAAACCCCCCAGTAGTAGGTATACCAAGAACATGGCCAACTTCGATAATAAACCCACTTATGCAATTGTCCGCCGCTCCATCCTTGCGATGTTTCATCATCAAAGTTATCGCAGCTACGTCGAGTCCATGCTATCGATGTTACATCTATGAAATGGAATTTAACTGTGAAGTTACCTTGGCTATAAAACTGTGTATATGCTTCATCTAAGTATGCCTTGACTGCAAGTTCAACACTTTCATGGAGACTTCCCTCAGGAATTCCTATTGGCTTTGTTCTGTAAACGTTAGAATACGTGAAAGTCTTAATAGGGTCCTCGATTTTAATGAGGCCAAATGGTTGAGGACCTACAAACCAGCCTGGCGGCGGCTCTGTGTACTTGTCAATCATGAAGTACAAACTAACGTTTTCGTAATTCTCTATCTTAAGCTGAATGTACATCCTCAGAGAATCATCCTTAAGATTGTTAATGCAAACGTAGTAGTCTGGAAATGCATCACTGTACGTCGGCTTAAAACCCTTCCAAACAACACTAAAATGATTTCCCCCAGTCTTCATTTCAGGGGAGCTTCTGGAGCGAAGCACTATTATTGTTCCAAGGATTGACGCCGAAAGCACAATCGCCGAAAACAACAGTATCTTCACATGCCTAGATTCCAACACAAATCTCTTTTCACTCAACAAACTCACCGTCTCCACATATTTCTACGGACTTTATATTTATAATTTGCTAAACAATATCTGCATATTAGTATGATATCCTAAACTGCACCCACCCTTATAACAAGAAAGAAACATCTCATCAAAACCAAACACATACTATATAAATGATAGAAAGTAGATCAAACGTGTAGGTATGGCATAAAGTATTTATGTAATACTTATTAACTTAAAGTATGATGAAAATGAGCTACACCGTAACCTGCAAGGGAACAGTCACCATCCCAGCCAACATCAGACGAAAATACCGAATCAAAGAAGGCACAAAAATAGAATTCATCGACACCGAACAAGGCATACTCCTCATCCCCGTCCCCCCGCTAGACCAACTCTTCGGCATAGACACCGAACACAGCGACCTCATCCTCCAAACGGTACGCAACCTCAGAAAAGAACGCCAAGAAGAAATAAACCATGAAGAAACCGAACTCTAAAACACTCATCGACACAGGCATCCTCCACCTATACTTCGCCGGAGACACAAAAGTCAAGAAATTCTTCAACGAAATAATAGCCGAAAAAAGCGAAGGACTAATCCCCGAACCCATCCTCACCGAATTCTACTACAAAACATGCATCTCACTCGGCAAAGCCATAGCAGACACTCGATACTTCCAACTGAGACGCCAAAAAAACCTCACAATCACAACACAAAACGAAAAAATCACACACCTAATGGGACAACTAAAATGCGAGCACCGAGGCAAACTCTCACTCGTCGACTGCTCCGCCATCGCAACCGCAAAAATCCACAAAGCCAAACTCGTCACCACCGACCATGTCCTAGCCGAGATCGCAAAGTCCGAAAGAATCCAAACCGAAACCCACAAGTTACCACAACAAAACCGTTAATGTAAACAATCTTGAATCACTGAATGGCAAGACCTCTGCACGGCTGCTACCAATAAAGCATCATATTTGGATCATATAGTAAACCTACCCTACACCCTGTGCGTGTGTGAGAGAACCCCACAGCGCCTAGTAGGCTTATGCAGTCAGTTGAACGCTCTTGCCGAGTTCTTGAGCAACGTCTTGTAAGCCCAGTTTAGCCAGCGTTTTCTTTGTTGGAATGCCTCTCTTGTCCCAGCCTCTTCTGTCATAGTATAGTTGCAGCATGGCGTCGTATTTGGTTCTGTCCAGTTTTGTTCCTTTCAGAGGACCCTTTGTGAGGGGTTGGTCAAACCATCTTGCAGGCGGAGTATCCATGCTTCTGTTCCAACTGTCTCCGTATTCTCTTATCCAGAACGCCCTTGTCAAATTGAAGACCCTGTCTGCGATTGTGTAGAGGTCATTCATGCTCATGTCTTGACCAGTGGCAACCTTCAAGAACTTGGGATACCACTCTAACTCGAAGCCAACCTCAACCCAAGGCAAACGACATGTCGTTAGACACTCGAACATTCCCCCTCTTAGTCGCTGCAACTCAATGGTCTTGTCCACCTTGGCTTCGCCATAACTTTCGCGTCCAGCCTTTACTTCCCAAGATATGACCCAGGCGTCTTTGTGGTGGGCACCTACAGACGCTGTGGCGTAGGATAAAGCCATTCCAGGTGTTGTGTGACAGTCGTAGGCGGATATTTCTAAGCCCTTTACTTGCATCGCCCACTTCGGGGTTTCTTTGCCGAGTTTTTCAGAGGCGTACCTTACTCCTTCTGCGAGCATTGCGCCTATTTTTCCTTGTTTGTGGACTATTTCGTCAGTGAGGGAGCGAGCCTTGCTGTAATCGCCCCATTCTATTTTGTAGTCGACTAAATTTTTCTCTGAGGCTTCCATGATGAATCCAATAGCGTTGCCGAGCGAGATTGTGTCTATTCCATAGTCGTCGGCTAGTCGGTTGAGGGCTGCGATTTCTTTGAGGTTGCCGAGACCTATGTTGGAGCCTAGCATGGCGACGTTTTCGTAATCCAGTTCTGATTGCCTGTTGTCTATGTCTTCCACAACGTTGCCACAAGTCATGTTACACTCTGGACAGCCTTTTTGGGCGACTTTCAGTTTCTCCATTGCGAAACCGCCTATCTTGTCTGCTTCATCGAAGACCCCTTCCTTATAATTGTGGGTTGGGAGGACGCTGTTTTCTTGGCTCCATTCTATGGTTGACATGGTTCCTTGGCGTTTCCAAAAGCCGTAGTTTGATTTTTTCAAAATTTCTCGGTATGCTTCTGTACCTAGTTTTTTGAGTTCGTCTGGGTTTTTTGTTGGGATTGTTTTGGTGCCGTTTATGGCGACAGCCTTGAGGTTCTTGGAGCCCATAACTGCGCCTATTCCTGGTCTTCCGCCTGCCCTTCCTTCTTGTGACACGATTGTGGCGTATTTGATTTGATTTTCCCCCGCTGGACCAATGGTTACAACGCCGGTGCTTGTTTGGAATTTCTTTTTGAGTTGCTTTTCGGTTTGGAAGGAGCCGAGTCCCCAGTAGTCTTTGCCGTCTATTAATTCTGTTTTCTCATTTTCAATACGGAGGACTGTTGGTTTTTTGGCTTTTCCTTCGATTATGATTGCGTCGTAGCCTGCTCTTCTCATCTGCACCGTTGCCATTGTGCCCAAGTTTCCGTCTCCGTAGCCACCAGTAAGAGGGCTCTTTGCCGCCGCCACCAGTTTGCCACTACTGGGAAGACTAAAGGCGGTTAACGGACCTGCCGCAAAAACGAGTTTGTTGTCTGGCGATAAGGCGTCTATGCCCGGTTTTAGTTCATCCCACAGAATTTTGGCTGCAAATCCTCTTCCGCCGAGGAACTTGAGTGCGAGTTCGCTGTCATAGTTTTGAGCCACCGCTTTTCCTCTGGTCAAGTCAACTCGTAAAAACTTTCCATTCCAGCCATACATCGTTTTACACCACGAAATGTGAAGTACCCCATATAGGGGTCTTTCTATATTTGACTTTCTAAGGGTGTCATTATTGATCCAGATAGTTCTTAGTCTTGTCTTCTTTGATTGTTGAGAGGAGAAGGAGAGAGATGGGTTTGGGAGTTGTCTTTTGGTTTTTATGGTTCTGTTTTTCCGAAGTTTCTGGCTACCAAGTATACGTCGCGCATGTCGACTTTCTCGTCTGGGAGCCCTTGGGGACCGGTTATGTCTACGTTTGGGTTCCAGCGTGGATGGCCTGGGTAGGAGCCAAAGGCTCTAGCAACCAGATAGATGTCTCTCATGTCGCATTTTCCGTCTGGATAGCCGTCAGGCCCGGTTATGTCGCCTGGCATAGCGGCTATGATCCAACCGTTTACGTATGTGTTGTCTGTTGTGTCAGTTTCGGGGGGGACTGGATGAGTGTAGGCGGTTATGGTGTAGTTGCCTTTGGCTACGCCTGTGGTGTTCCATGTGAAGGTTATGGTTGTAGAGTTTTTGGTTGTCAGGGTGACTGTTTGCTTTCCGATGGGTGACGGTGATAGTCCGAAGTGTATCCAGATGTTTAAGCCGTAGTTGTCCATCACAATGTTGAGGTCCTCCGCATCTACGATGAGGTCTTGGTTGATGTCTGCGTTTGGGTTCCACATGCGGTGTCCAGGATACGAACCGATCACTGCTGTTATCAGGTTGATATCTATGGTGTCGATGTAGCCGTCTTTGTTTACGTCTCCTATGCTCCAGAAGAGTGTCCGTATTTCAGGATCGATTTGATCGGGTGGCGGAATGCCGTGGAATACCATTACATTGAAGGTTTCGGTGATGTCGCCTTGGTCTTCAACTGTGACGTTTATGGAGACTGAGTGTCCTTGTCCCACTACGGTTTTGGATGGGATTAGGCTTGTGATGGCTTTGTCTCGTATCAATAGGGGCAGGTGGTCTTCGTTGCTGCCTCCGGGTATCTCGTAGTCAATGTCTCCAAAGCCGTTATCGTTTGAGTCTGCTTGATCCGGGGGGCTGAGACCCCAGTAGTTTCCGCCGATGCATAGACCGCCAACAATGTTCTTGGCTGGTCCGAATGTGAATTGCTGGGAAATCTCCTCTGGGCTTAAAGCTCTTTTGTAGATGCGGACTTCGTCTATTGTTCCGTTGAAGTGCCATCCTCCGGGTTCTCCGAATTTGCCGATCCTCACGGGTAGATTATTGTTGACGTCAACTCCTGCGCATGCAACTTTTGTTCCTGCTAGGACGCCGTCTATGTAGAGTTTTAGGGTTCCTCCTTCTCTCACGCCAGCCATGTGATGCCATTTGCCATCTGAAACAACCGCTGTGGTGTTTTCAGCCCAGTTCATACTGGGACAGTAAACGCTGAATCTTAGGTGCTGACTGCCACCGGACCAGTCGTTGCCAAGCCACCAAGCGTTGCCGGAACCCCAGCCATCCCACTTTGAGATTACTATCCAGTCGGCAGTTGAACTGGTTTTTATCCAAGCTTCCACCGTGAAATCGCTGGTACGGGGGTCTAGCAAGCTGGTTTCTGGGATTTCAACGTAATCATCAACTCCATCAAAGCTTAGAGCCCCTCCGTATTTTCCTTCAGTCCATGTTCCTCCCTGAATTGTTCCATGGTTTTCTTTTCCGCTTAAGTCGCGTGCGATAGTGCCTGATCCTTCATTGAAACTCCAATAGCCCATAAGGGATGAGTCTGTAATGTTCCATGCGTTGATTCCGTTGTCCCAGGCGTTATTTGTGTTGTTGAGGAAGTTATCGTAGACGAAATTGCCATTGGAATCGTGTAATTCAACCCCGTAAGTGTTTGAAATTACAGTGTTATGGAATATCGAGTTATTATGGGACCAAGATAATCTGATGCCCATAATATTGTTCTTTGCCATGTTGCCGATTAATGTGCAATTATCAGAACCATGTAAGGTTAAGCCAACATAGTCGTTATTCATTGCTATGTTGTCGTTTACTGTGCAACTGTCGGAATGGTCTAGACCTATGCCAGAATTGCTGTCTGTCACTACGTTACCAGTTACAATACAGTTTTCAGACTCGCAGAGGCCGATGGCACAAAGCGAAGTGTTGTACGCCCTGTTGCGGAATATTGTACTTTCTTTAGAGCGCCAAAGGTAGAGCGCCTGATAGCCACTATCGAGGATGTTATCTGAAATATGGCAGTGATCTGCTCTGTCAAGACAAATGCAACTGTAGAAGGGTGGCTCGGGTGGCTCCTCATACAGGCTTTTAATCGTAAATCCTCTGATAACAACGTCACTTGCGTTAACCATGATTCGGTGATCGTTTGGACAGATATCGTCTGGCATAATAATTGTGACTTCTGCTCCAGCCCCGATAATATTCAATGATTTATACACCTTTACATTTTCTTTGTAAGTTCCAGCATTAACCGTGATAGTGTGTCCATCCAGGGTTTCAGGGGCATCTATCGCCTCCTGAATAGTCCAGTAATCCAACCCCGTATGTATATTAATAACAGGCTTGATGCGCACAGTAACCCTCGGGCCCCCCATGACATTTATAGCAATGCCTTTTGCCTCAACTCCAAGTCTATCCCTTGCCCAGAACCAATAGGTATAGTCATCTCCAGCTTCTGATAAGATGATGTAATATGTATAGATTTTACCATCTGTATAGTCGGTATCTGCTGGATCTTCTTCTTTCATTACAAATGGACTGCTTAGAATTTGTTTATCACCTTTGAGTAGGTAAAGTTGTGGGTATCCTGAAGCAGGCGGATGATTATTCTCATCCTTATACTTTACTCTAAAGGTAAATAATCTGCCAGCTTTTCCTTCATCTGGCTCAATACCATCGGTTTGATATCCGACATCACCTGCCCAGTCGAGAATTGGATAGTCGTCTACCACTACTTTAACATCTAGTCCGCCAGTTATTTCATTGGTATCAAGCCTTCTTGCTGTGAGGGAGAATATTTCGCTATCCCCAAGATTTCGTACGACTCCTGGAATAGGATGCAATCGAAGTGTCACGTTCCCTTCTTCACTAGGAGCTAATTCTGGAAGTATGATGGAAGGAGTCCACAATGTTCCTTTCTCTGGAGAAACGTCAACTGTAATTCCATTAGTAATGTTAGTGGGATTCTTTATGGGAAACGAAAACTCAATAACATTGTCCTTATTCGCTGTTGAGCAACCATGGACATCGCAGTTTTCACATCCCCTGTTATTGTTCAAATTACAATCACTGACGGGCTCTATATTAGCTCTCACACATGCATGAACAGTATTCCCTCCTGCAGCAGTTGCAACTACACTTGTATCCCAGCTTGGTATCGACACCCATACTTCTTTTCCAGAAGGAATAGTAAGGGGACCGATAACATTGAAGTCTGGTCCACTTCCTCCAGAAAATCCGGTGTATTGGTCCACCCAACTTAGAGCCTCTTTGCTCCAAGTAAATTTCACATTGATGTTAGCGTCACTACAGCCTTTATTATAGATTCTTGCTCGAATCTCATATTGCTGTGCATAATTAAGTTGACCAGAAGGCACAAAATTGCCACTCTCATAAAGCTCAATGTCTGGGTTATCCCATACTAAAGGCGGAGGCCATTGCTCTGGGTGATCCTGTGTATAAATTGATGGATCCGGCTGAGTTCCTCCTGGTTGGTAGACCTCGACGATTGTGATTTGTCCATCATCATTGTCTTCGGTGTTCACAGTATAAGCATCATTTATGTTTACTGGGCGATCTATAGTAACTCCTGGTGGAAATTGTGCCCATGAAAGATCTGATACTGAGGCTATCACTTTGACGTCGGTACTAGGACTAATCTCAGTATCTGGCCATCGCCAATTCCTTACATGATAATGGCCTGTAAACCAGTGATAATTGAAGTCATGGTTTGTGTTAAGCGAGTTAAGGAGATTGACAAGGTCCGTATACTCACTTTGCTTAAATCCAAAAGTATTCTCATCTTGCAGTTCCCAGTTTATGAAAATTGGACCAGTGGTAGGATTGTATGTACCAGTTCCCTCTAAGTTGAATACCGGTGCATGATGACTGAAAAGGATTACATTCTTACTTCTCTTGTAACCACAGTTATATCCAGTATTAGGATCACAATAACCATATTTCTCAAGGTGCTCTTTCAACCATTTAATTGTAGGGTGTGCGTCACTAACATACTGGTTCTGTATGCGTGCATAACCAAACTGAAGTTTTGGAAAGGTAATTGTACCAAATTGAGTAGTCTGTATTTCCCAATCATTAGGATTAAAATCATCTCTTGCACAAAGATCTAGACATACAAAGTGATAGCCCCCATAGTCAAATGCAAAGTTCTGGAAATATGACGGTGGAAAAAGTTCAGGAATAGGAGCAATTGGCATTCCTCCTTGTTTCGTCCAACCAGATAAGATAGTAGATAACTGATTATATACAGGGTCAAAAATCTGATCAAAAATTGCTTCAGGAGCTTGACCCGTTCCAGCTGGATAATCAATGTATACAGGAATGCTACTACCATCTGGTCGAGGAATGGGTGTTCCAGCAAGATTGCACCATATATCATGGTTACCTATCACAGGGATGTAAGGAATTACCAAAGTATCCAATATGCTTTTAGCTGTCGTAAAATCAGTTTGATACTCTTGTGAAGTAGCTTTTTCACCTTGTATAATATCCCCTAAAACTATCACAAATCGAATATCTTCACCGCCATTAACCCTGCTATTAATCTCAGTTACTGCATCTTGTAACTTAGTGGTATCTGACTGTGGATCAGCAAAGATAGCAAAAGAAAAACATAGACTTCCACTTCCAATTGGAATTATCTCCGTTCCAATTGAAGTTATCTCCGGTTGTAACTGACCGAACCAGTAAAAGTCATTTTTCCATAGGTAAGCAACATCAAAAGCTGCAACCAACACGCTTGTCAGAAACAACATCAACAACATTCCCGTAATTACCTTCATTATATTCTCTCACTCTCCTCCCAATAGTCAGTAACAAGAATACTCTATTGTACAGTTTAAAAATTTAAAACTTATGAAACATTGTTTCATTAGAGAAAACAAACAAAACTGTATCATCTTATAACAATATTCAGTTCCGAACATGATCGATTCCAAAGACAAACAAATCCCAAGGAAAAAACTCTTTTTTGTGAATCAAATGAAACAAAGTGCACTGTTATGGAAAAGCAAGACACTGAGACGTTTTCCGCCAAGCCTCATCAACTACTTTTCTGTTATCACTCAGAAGAGAAACAACTCCAAACCAAACAACAGAACCAAACTCATAAAACTTCCCTCTACCCCTCTACACCCGTCTGTCTCTTCAGTCCACATCCCTCCCCCTCTATAGAGAGGTTCTCACACACGCACACACAAACGCCAACAACACTAACTCTTCTTCTTTAGATACCCATTCTCCAAAGCCTTCAGCAATCCAGTCAAAACCAAATTCACAGGAGTCTCAACCCCAAACCGTTCACCATACCTCACAATCGCTCCACTCAAAAAATCAACCTCCGTCCTCCTTTTATTCTCCACATCCACCAACATAGAAGGCTTATGAGCACCACCCTTCTCCAAATACTTCGTAAACTTGTCAAGGGCATCTTTACCAAAGTCGTACCCATCCTTCTTGGCTACTCGCAACCCTTCCTCGAGCACTTTCACAGCCAAATCACGACTAAACCCAAACTCCATCGCCTCCTTCATCGTTTGCCCAGTTAAAGCACAAACAGAACACAGAGCAGAGTTCAAAATCGTCTTCTCCCACACATGACGCTTAACATCCGAAGATTCTTCAGTTTCTAATCCAGAAGCCGTCAACATTTCCGCAATCAGTTTAGTCGTCTCATCAGTCGTGTACTTCCCCTTCTTAAAGGCGCCAACATAATTAGGAGGCTGAAACCAATTCATCCTCACATGACCAGGCTCAACAAACTCCCCAGCATAATTAATGACCACACGATAAGCAGTATCAACCCCCAAACCCTCCGCAATCAACTGCTCATTATCCAAACCATTCTGAAAACTAACAACCCGCATCCTAGCCTTATACACTGGCTTGAGCTCAGCCAAAACAGGCTTCAGAAAACAAGCCTTCGTCACAACAAAAACAATCTCAGGCTCAAACTTGGCAAGTTCCTTCATAGACCCAGCAGTCTTCCTAATCCCAACAGTCAACTCCCTAATCCCAGAAACTCGTAAACCACCCCTATTAATCCCTGCCAAAATCTCTTTAGCAACATCCTCTACTACAACATCCACTTCGCCCTTCGCCAAATGAGCAGCCAAAATAGAACCGACAGGACCCAAACCAACAACCCCAACCGTCGGTTTTCTCGACACCATATCTTATTCCCCCATTTTTCCACTACTGTGAAGCAGTTAAATTATAAGAACGACTATTAAGGATTTATTTTCGATGAGAACATCACGGTGCAAGAAAATGAGAAAACCACTCTGGACACCTTCCGAAGAACGCATGAAACACGCTAACATAACCAAATTCATAAACCTCGTCAACAAAAAGCACGGTCTCCAAATTAACTCCTACAACGAGTTGTACAAATGGTCCATTGAAAACATATCAGATTTCTGGGCAGCCATGTGGGAATTCGGAGAGATAAAAGCCTCTCGCAAATACAAAGTGGTAGTTGACGATTTAACTAAGTTTCCAGGCGCAAAATGGTTCCTTGGTGCAAGACTGAACTTCGCCGAGAACCTCCTAAGATATAGGGATAACCATTTAGCCTTCATATTTAAAGGAGAAACCCAGAAATCAGCCAAAATGACCTATGCAGAACTGTACAATTCTGTGGCACGTTTGGCTAAATCGTTACGCGAGATAGGTGTTTCTCTGGGAGACCGTGTAGCCGCCTACATGCCCAACTTAATAGAGACAACGGTCGCCATGCTCGCCACCACAAGCCTCGGCGCCATATGGTCCTCCTGCGGCACGGAGCTCGGTCCAGGAGCTGTTCTAGACCGTTTCAGCCAAATCGAACCAAAAGCCTTGTTCACAGTTGATGGCAACCCATACAAAGGAAAGACTCTTAACGCTCTCCTTAATGTCGAGAAAATCGCCAAAGGCGTACCTTCACTGGAGAAAATCGTTATAGTCCCCTACATTGAAGAGAAACCCAATATCAGTCACATTCCAAAATCTGTGCTCTACAAAGACTTCATGTCCCAGGAAAAACAGGCGAAAATTCGGTTTGAGCAAACGCCTTTTGACCATCCCGTGTACATCATGTTTTCTTCTGGGACGACTGGTAAACCCAAGTGCATGGTTCAAGGAGCCATAGGCATCCTCATCAATCACCTGAAAGAGCTTACATTGCACACCGATTTGAGGCATGAGGATAGGATTTTCTACATCACGAGTCCGAGTTGGATGATGTGGAATTGGCTAATCAGCTCCTTGGCAGTCGGGGCTACTGTTGTGCTGTATGATGGTAATCCGAATTATCCTGATTGGGGTGCCATGTGGAAACTGGTTCAAGACGAAAAAATAACTATCTTCGGTTGCAGCGCAAGCTACATCAACTATCTTAGGAGCGTAGGCGCTGAACCCGGCAAAGCCTATGATTTGTCGTCGCTGCTAGAAATCTCGCAAACTGGCTCACCCCTCTCTTCTGAAGGTTTCGAGTACGTTTATCGTGAGATCAAGGAAGACTTACATTTCAATTCAATCTCGGGAGGCACAGACATCAACGGTTGTTTTGCCATTGGGACTCCGATTCAGTCTGTGTATGCGGGTGAGTTGCAGGGTCCAGGTTTGGGGATGAAGGTGAAAGCGTATGATGAAAACGGCAAGCCAGTGGTTGATCAGCAGGCAGAACTCGTCTGTGAGGCTCCCGCTCCTTCTATGCCTCTTTACTTCTGGAACGACCCAGATGGCAAAAAGTACAGAGACGCTTACTTCAGTTTTTATCCTAATGTTTGGCGGCACGGCGACTGGATAATAGTTCACGGCGACACAGGTGGGATAACCTTCTTGGGGCGTTCTGATTTTACTTTGAAACCCTCTGGAGTGCGTATAGGTCCAGCTGAAATATACAATGTTGTGGAGAGGTTTGAAGAGGTTGCCGACAGCATGGTTGTAGGGCAAGATTGGAGGGGAGACCAACGTATTATTCTCTTTGTCAAGGTTGCTCTAGGATTTCAATTAACAGAGGATTTAGAAAGTAGGATTAGGAGAGCGTTGCGTGAGGAGGCTTCGCCTAGGCATGTTCCAGCCTTGATTATTGAGGTGCCTGATGTTCCTTACACGTTTAACATGAAGAAGGTTGAGAGTGCTGTCTCGAATATAATTCATGGGAGACCGGTCACAAACAGGGATGCCTTGATTAATCCTGAGTCGTTGGATTTCTATGAGAAGATTCTTCCTGAACTTCAAAGGGAATAGGTAGTGTTGTGTGTGCGTGTGTGAGAACCTCTCTATAGAGGGGGGAGAGAAGAAAAATTATTTTTTCTTCATCATCATCTCTGTTTGAAAACGGTGAGAAAAAATTTTGTTTTTTTCATCTACTGAGTCTAGGAACTTTGTTTTGGCTTTCTGATTTTGGAATAGACGTCGCTTAGAGTCTTGTTTAGATGATAATCTATGATGAGAGTTGATAACTTGGGTTTTCAAATTGTTTGCTGAGAAGGCTACTAGATTGCGACAAGGACTATGGCGATAAGTGCGAGCAGTATGCCTAAGCCCTTTGTGAGTGTTATTTCTTCGTGTAGGATTAGGTAGGATAGTAGGACTGTTATGACTGGGTAGAGGGATGTTAAGGGGATGACGACGATGGCTTCTCCTTCTTGTAGGGCTGAGTAGAAGGTGATGGTTCCTATGACGCTTACTATGCCAGCGATTAGGGCGTAGTTGAAGCCTTGGGAGCCGATGGCTATGGTGGGTTTTTGGCTTATGTATATGAGTAGGGAGGATGCGAATAGGATGGCGTTTGTTAGGATGTAGATTTGTGGCCAGTTTGTGTGTTGGTATGCGAGTTTTATGAGGAGTCCCATGGTGCCCCAGGTGATTATTGTGATTATGCTTAGTATTAGCCAGTTCATGGCTTCAAGATTTGAGGGTATTCGGTATATATGGTTTTAACATAGAGAGGAGAATTTAGAATCTGTCTTTTTTGGATGTTTTTTCTTCTTCATTTTCTCTCTGGGCTTTTAATGGTTTTAGGGAGTGTGCGTGCATGAGTGACAAGCATCTTAAATAGAAGTTATGGCAAAAGGACTTACCAATGTGATTTTTGGAAGGAGGTGAGAGTTTTGGCGATTAAAGAGATGCCCCTTGAAGAGAAGTATGACAGGCTACTTGACGCATACTACTTGAACATTGCTACATTCTACTCTCTTCATAAAGAACTGGGAGTGGGAGACAAGTGCATTGATTGGTCGGTGAAGGTGCAGAAGAAGATGGTTCCAAGCGTTTGGGGTGTGGCATTTAAGTTACTGAAGACAATTTCTCCTGGCAAGGCGTTCAGCCAGGTTGTTGACCAATATGTGTATATGATGCAAACAACTCAGCCCTTGTCAAGCATTGAGTTAACTAAGGTTTCTGATCGTGAGGTAACTGTGAGGATCAAGAATTGTCCTGTGCTCGGCAGAATGAGAGATGTAGTGAAAAAAGCTGGTCTGAACCTGGACCCAAGATTCATGTGCGAGTTTGAGCCGAAAATGAACCGAGAAGTGGCTAAGGAGTTTGGAGTAGACTTAACCTGTAAGCTTGAGGAAAACGGGTGCATACATACAGCAAAGTTAAGATAGTTTGATTGATTCTTCTGTCTTCCCACTTTTTTGTTCGTGCGTGCGATTTCGAGAGTGATTAGAGTCTTAGAACCTAACCTTATCCTTCTTGGCTGTTTTTCTCTTTGGTTTTCCCTTCCATTCAAACCCGCATACACTGCACTTCTTTGTGCTTCCGTTAATTGTTATCTTCTTTGAACCACAGTTAGAACACCGCTCCTTTCTTCCACCCATTTTGCTTTTCACGCTCAGACTAGTTGGGAGTGATTTTGCACATCTTTTTCCTTCAGCTTTCCGATAGTGAAACGGAGACCCATTCCGTCTGACTCAGTTGAATTAGAGTTGCCAAGAGGTAAGGGTTTCTATCCATGTCTCTTATGTTGATTTGCACATCTACGGCTTGCAGACCCTTATATTCATTAACATGCCCAAAACCAACGTCAATTTGTTCATTGGCTTTAATTTGATATGGTCCGTATCGCTTCATTACACCTTGATGACCTACATGCACCCAAGTATCTATGCCATCACCTCCCGTATTTGCAACAATGAGATGGTAATTTCTGGTGTCTATTAGTCCCCATAAGACGTGGATCCCCTGCATTTCAACTCTTAAATGAAGTCGAGGCTTGATTAACTCTTTATGTCTCTTTCTTTCGGCTTCCTCTAATTCTAAAGCAGTTTTTGAAACGGAAAGACTTTCTGCAACTGACCTTTGAACCTCTCTCATTACATTTATAAGACCGCTTAATTCCGACCCAACATTTTGGAGTTCTGTTCCTACTGCTTGAAGTTGCTCAATAAAGGCTTTCACTTGTGTTTGAGTTGCTCTTTGCAATTCTATGTTGCCTGAAACCATGATCAAATACATCATTGCTATGGTGAGAACAGAGATTCCCAACGTAACTCGAAAAGGATCTGGATAAACAATGGAGAATATCACAAAGAGAACTAAACTGATAGCGTAGAGATACCATGCTCTCTCCAGTGTGACCTTGCGTTTGACCCACACTGCCCATCCTCGCACAACGCTCATAATTAAGACACCAACATGACCGTTTCTTTCCTGCTATAAACAATCCCAGCAATCGACAAGATTGCTCCCATAACTAACCCAAAAATTGCTAGGAATTTCTTTTCAACTTCTCTCATATCGAATCTCCAGATTTAGTTATTCTTTTGACATTTTAAGCCTTTGGAAAAAAGAAAAAGTAGATTTCAAAGCACGTTTTTATCTGTTCCAAAGGCTTATACATACGGATCAAAACTTTAGTCTTTAGGTACGATAAAAAAATCAAGGAGTTGAAGATATGGCAAAGAAGAGGGAAGAAAGAGAGTTTCAGCTGGAAATGCTAAGACTTGAAATCAAGCATCAAGATGTGTTGTCTGCTCTAACCTTGTTCTTTGCAATAGAATTCTCTGCAATGGTTTCGCTTGTAACGACTTATTTGACTATTTATATCAATACTGGAAATCGAGTCTGGCTTCTTGCCACTATAGCAATTTTTCCACTGTTTGGTATAGCGATGTTCCTTACACTGCGTTACTATGGAGGGCAAGGTGCAAGAAAAATAGAAGAGAATTTGCAACAAGATATTCAAAAGATTCGAAATAAATTTATTGACAAAAAACCAGTTGACGAAGGTAAGGAATAAACCTAAACGCTTTCTGATGACTATTCAATCAGAAGAATATTTCTCAAATTGGTGAAAGAAGTGATGGACAATGACGATGAAATTTTAGAAAAGTGGTGTAAGGAAGAAGAGGTTGATTATCAATTAGCTAGCGAGCTCAAAGCAAAGATTTTTCCCCTACTTGAAGAAGCTCATCGGCGATTAGAATACCGCTTTGACAAGGCTTTTCTTGAGCAAAGAAAAGGAATGGATATTCGACTTACCAATTCTAAAACAATATTGTTACTACTTGCAAAATTAAGACCTGAATATTTTTCTATCAAGGAACGAAGAGTAATCACACTTCATCTTGAATATCTGACTCTTGTAGAAGGCCTATTGGCTACTCAAATCAACTTTCTAATTTTTTCCCTCATCGCTAATGGTCATCGCCTGTCATCTAACGGAAGAGGAAACTATGTAAAAACTCTAAGTGAAATTGAAAAAGTAAATTTTGTTTCTAGGCTAAAATTTCTGAGAAAACATGGGTTTAGAAAATTAATCGTAAACAGAATCGACATCAAACTTAGAAACAGTGTAGCTCATTTATTTTATGAAATAAGTGAAGATGGAACCATAAAAATCGGGGAAAAGAGGATAACACCAGAAGATTACGATAAGCTATATGATGATTTACGGAATATATCCTACTCACTTTATCTTATCGATCTTCTTTACTACAGAAGATTTGCATGATGAAGTCACTATTGTTAACGGAACCAAATAAATGAGTATTTAATTGTTGAATGTCTCCTCTCTAACAACACTCCAAACCTAAGTGCCCCCACCGAGGCTTCTCCGGTCTTTCAGAGACATAACTCTCCAAGAGACACGACATCGCAAAAACTTAGAAAAACCAACACAAACTCATCATGATTACACCTAAAAGAATCAGGAGTCTTCTCAGAGTTGCTATAACAGTTCAATTCTTGTTCTGGTTCCAGTCTTAAAATACTCCGAATCAGCCACCCTAACCTTACCGTTCAAAACCTTCTCAAATATAGACATGGCTAAAAGCGCAAAAGGACAAGTCACATCCTCAGGCTTCAACTCCGCATGAATATGCGACGCCCAAACACACCCATCAACACGAAGAACATACCTCTCTGAACCCAACTTCTCAAACCGAAACTCCCCAACGATTCTAATGCCCTTAATATGTATGTAAGCCTCTGAAACAAGATACTCCACAACCTCCCTTTATTGACAAACCTTTTCTGAATGAAACACAAAATGATGCGCATTACCCTTCGTCAGACACAGGAGAATAACATAGATGTCTACTGTATTTGAGATCACAGCTTACGATGGCAGAAGAATAAGATTAACCAAGGTGCAGTTGACCCACATTATCTTCTTCCATCCGGAAGTTGAAGGAGAACAAAACAGAATAAAGGAAGTTTTGCAGACTCCAGACACAGTAATCGTAGGCGCCACAGAAGATACGATGGTCTACTACAAGTTCTATCCCTCAACCCCAGTCGCCTCAAAACACCTAACTGTCATGGTTAGAATTCTGAACGAGGAAGGGTTTATAATAACGAGCTACTTTACTGAAAGGATGAGGAAAGGAAAAACACTTTGGAAAAAGTTCAAATCGTGATGAGCTACGACCGTGACGCCGACACAGTCTACATAAGCTTCGGCAAGCCTAGGAAAGCGGTCTCTGAAGAAATTGACCCATATGTTATAGTTAGACGTGACCCAAAAACCAAAGAGATGGTGGGCATAACCATAACAAACTTCAGCAAATACTTCGAAACAAAAAAACAACTAAGCATAGAAACCCCCGCATAGAAGAAAACTGAAGCCCGTAGAACTCTCAATAATATAAAATAAAGTGTTTAGTTTCACGTTCTTTGTATCGGCGTTTCTACCCAGCATTTTGCATCATAAAGCTTCCCTCTAAGCCCTCTATGAGCCCCTCCCTTCCTAAAAAGCGAGGGTGGAGGAGCCTTTCTAGCTTCATAAACCAATCTCTTCCCCATGACACAGTCTCCAGCTTTAATATGCACACTCACTTCGATTCTGCCTCCTTTACCTCCCCCTCTGCCATCAGTTGCTTAACCGCCTCGAAAACGGTTTCAAGCTCCAATCCATAGTGGTCGGCTATATCGCTTGGGTAAACCGCCCCTTGATGCTCGTCAAGATACTTCAATATCATGTTCCTGGCCTCTTTAACAGAGGCTTCCCTAACACTGATGATCTCTGTTTCCCCCAGCATCTCAAGCTCGTCCTCAATAGCCTTCCTTGTAAACTCCGAGAAGTTGAGGAACATCCCCTCATCAATCAACCTCTTTATCTTCACGTACATCGACTTAGGAATCTTGCTGGCCACCTGATACGAAACCTCTTCCTGAATCGTCATTACAAGACACCTCCCGTTACACATGGATAAATATGTGTAACAACTATTAAACCTTTTCAATTCCCAGCAACACAACCATTAATATGAAAGACACCCCTAAACTAAACAAACCCCAGAGTGACTCACCATGCAAGTTCTACAGCCCTTCACAGACATACTCCATAAAAGACACGAAATCGCAAAAACTTGGAAAAACCAAAACAAACGACCCGTCATAGGCTGGAACTGCACTTACACACCAGAAGAAATCATCCACGCTATGGGTGCCTTACCAATCCGAATCCTAGGAAGCATGAAAACCGCCACCACCCGAGCAGACGCCTACCTACCCCGCAACGCCTGCTCCTTCACCCGCAGCGCCCTCGACCTCGCCCTAAGAGGCGACTACACTTATCTAGACGGCTTAGTCACCAGCAACAGCTGTGACAACTTCACCAAGACCTACGACCTCTGGAGACACTACACAAAAATCCCCTATTTTCACTTCATAAACACTCCCCAAACAAACACCCCAAAAAGCCACGAATTCTTCTATCAAGAACTCCTACGATTCAAGGAATCCCTAGAAAAACACTTCAAAACCCCAATAACCAACAAAACCCTACAAGACGCAATCCAAGTCTACAACGAAAACAGAACCCTCCTAAAAAAAGTCTACAACCTAAGAAAGAAAGACCCACCACTCGTCAGCGGAGTCGAAGCCCTACAAGTCGTCCTATCAAGTGTGCTAATGCCCAAAGAAGAACACAACAAACTCCTAAAACAACTACTAAAAGAAATACCAAATCGCTCAGACTCACCAAAACCAGGCGTAAGACTTCTAATCACAGGAAGCATAATGGACACAACGGATTTGCTTAGCATAGTTGAATCAGTCGGCGGAATCGCAGTAGCAGACGACCTGTGCACAGGAACAAGATACTTCTGGAACCTAGTCCCAGCAGACAAGGACCCATTAAAGGCTGTCAGCAAACGCTACCTAAACAAAATCCCATCCCCCTTCATGTACGACCAACGCCAAGAAAGACTCAACCACGTCAAAAAAATGATAAAAGACTACAAAGTCGAAGCCGTCATCAACTTTCTCTTAAAATTCTGTGACACACACCTCTTCGATGCCCCCCTCTTAACACAAGAACTCCAAGACGAAGGCTTACCAGTCCTCACTATCGAGTACGAGCACACCAGAAGCGGAATAGCCCCAATAAAAACAAGAATCGAAGCCTTCATCGAAACAATAAAAGGAGTCCCATAGCCATGCCAAGAATACAAACCCTAGAAGGCTTCTACCAAAACCACATCCAACCCCACTACCAAAACGCCCACCAAGCCCAAGAACAAAACAAACCCATCGCATGGGTAGCCTCAACCTTCCCAGTCGAAATCCTCCAAGCCATGGACATCACGCCGATATGGCCAGAAAACTACGCCTCCGTATGCGCAGCAAGACAAGTCTCCGTACGATTGGCGGAAATCGCCGAGAGACACGGCTACTCCAGAGACCTCTGCTCCTATGCCAGAACAGTAATCGGCTCCATCCTAACAGAAGAGAAAGACATCCTTCCAGAAGGAGGCATGCCAAAACCCAACTTTCTAATGGCGTCAACCGCTGCATGCGACACCCACCTGAAATGGTTCCAAGTCTTGAGCCACCATCTTAAACGCCCCCTATACCTCTTAGACATACCTTATAACATCACAGGTGCAGACGCAAAAAACCTCCAATCGGACCACATACGGCAATACGTCTCACAACTCGAAGACCTAACCTCCTTCCTGGAAAAACAGACTGGCAACCGACTAGACAAAAACAAACTGCAAAAAGCCATAGCCCTCTCAGATCGCACTAGCAGTCTCTGGCTGGAAATCCAAGACCACCGAAAAACCATTCCGACGCCTATGGGAGCAAGAGACGCCTTCTCAGCCGTATTCTTCATGCTGTGCACACCCGCCACCCAAACAGCAACAGACTTCTACGAAAAACTACGAGACGAAATCAAAGAACGAGTGAAAAACGGCATAGGCACAACAGAAAACGAACGGTATAGACTGATCTGGGACAACCTTCCCATGTGGTTCAACCTAAGATTCTTTGACTACCTAAGCAGTTTAGGCGCAACTATCGTGGCGGAAACCTTCTCACACGTTTGGACTGGAAGCCTAAACCCCTCAAAACCCCTAGAAAGCCTAGCCAGAAAGTATCTCCCAAACTTCGCCAACTGTGGCGTCCAAAGAAGAATCGACCTCATCCTCAAACTCGCAAAAGACTTCCACGCAGACGGGATTATTCTTCCGACCAACTGGGGGTGCAGAATGATGTCAATAGGAGAAACCATCGTAAAAGAAGTGGTCGACAAGAAACTCGGGGTGCCAAGCCTCATACTCGACGTGGACTCATCTGACTGGAGAAACTATGACGAGGCACAGGTCAAAAGGAAAGTCGAGGGATTCATCGAAATACTCAGTAGAAGAGACTAACTCTCATAAAGTCTGAGTGTAGCGTTCTCGCAACTTCCTGTGCACAACCTTCCCCGTAGCGCTTCTCGGCATCTCAGACAGCGAAATGAAATCCACCGATTTCGGCTTCTTGTACCCAGCGATCTTGCCTCTACACCATTCAATTATTTCTGTTTCAGTGGCTGTTTCGCCCTCCTTCAAAATAACAACAGCTTTTACGGCTTCGCCCCAAATGTCGTCTGGTACGCCAATCACAGCAACGTCAAAAACCTTCGGATGCCTTGATATCATCTCCTCGACCTCAGAGGGGTAAACGTGTTCTCCGCCGGTTATGATCATGTTGTCTTTTCTGTCAACGATATAGTAATAGCCTTCTTCGTCGCGTTTCACCATGTCTCGTGCGGTGAAGAGGTCGCCTTTGAAGGATTCCTTGGTTTTCTTGGGTAATTTGTAGTATTCGTCGAACATCATGGGTCCTCTTGAGTACAGTTCTCCGACTTCGCCCACACCCACCTCGTTTCCCTTCTCATCTAAGAGTTTTATCACGTCTGTTCCGAGACACTCCCGTCCCATTGACCCCAACTTTCTCAGCTGATCTTCAGGTTTGAGAATTGTGACCATGCCTGCCTCTGTAGACCCGTAAGCCTCGTATAATTCGACGCTTGGAAAACATTTGAGTATGCCTTTCTTGATGTGGCTTCGGACTGGGGCAGAGGAACACAATAGTTTACGCACTGACCTCACGTCATACTTTTTCCTCTCGTTTTCTGGAACGTTCAGTATTAAGTTGTAGTGGGTCGGTATCAGCGATGTGAAGGTTATTTTCCCCTCAGTCATAGTCTTGAGAAGTTCAACGGGGTCGAAGCCTTTGTCCCGTCCCACGTAAAGAGACGCACCAATGTACAAAAATAGGGGTCCATAAAAAGTGGAGTTCACGTGATAAAGAGGCATAATAATCATTCCGTAGTCTTTCTCTGAGAAGCCAAATTCCACGGCGTTAATCAAATAGAAGGCTATGTAAGATTCGTGGGAGCGAACAACCCCCTTTGGTATGCCTGTAGTGCCCGAAGTGTAGATTTGAAGCCAAGTGTCTTTAAGGTCAACTTCCACATTGGGTTTGCCTTCAGAAGACTCTGCGATGAGAGTTTCGTAGTTAACGTATCCTTCTGGGGTTGCTTTGCCCACAACCACGTAATTGTTACGCTTAATTTTTTTGAGGTTTGAGCGAATTGAATTGACGGTGTCTACGAAGTCTTCTTCTATTATTATTGCCTTTGCGTCAGAATTATCAACCACATATTCGATTTCTTTCTCAATGTAGCGCCAACTGACTGGAGCGCCCACCAAACCTGTTTTTGCGAGAGAGCAGAGAATTTCTACAAATTCGATACGATTGTGAAGCAGAATCGCAACTCTGTGACCTTTTCGCAACCCCATTTTCAGTAGAGCGTTCGCAAGCCTATTTGTCCTCGACTCCAATTCCGTGTATGTCAAAGTTTTCCCATGCCAGTCCTTGACAGCCAATTTTTTGGGGTAGTTTTTTGCGTGCACTTTTAGGATTTCACCGAGATTCAGCGAAACCATACTTTGAGCTCCTAATCTTAAGATGAGTAGAGTAGTCTGTAGACATTTTAAAATTATTTTTCCTTCATCATCATCTTCATCATTGGGATATAGGGCGTGCCGTGAGGCTTGTTTGTGAGGAAGAAATGGACGTATTAGCTGGTTTTGGTTCTTAGAAGTAGTATTATTCCTTTGGAGAGAAACAAACCTGTAGCCACTATTGTTATGAATATGAGAAATATGAATTCAGTTTGTAAAGGTTCGTTGACAAAAGAACGAATCATAACAATGGCAATTTCTGCGCTCAAGATACCTATGAAAAAGAAGGAGTAAAACAGCAGTCTTGGTACTAGGTTCCGACCAATCCAGAGATGCCCTTTGATGCTAGCTTTTTCCTTAACTACATATTCGCCATAGGTGTTTCTCTGCAGCAGACCTAAGGTTTCGAGTTTTTGGAGGTGTCTATATGCCACGCTTGGGCTGCTGAGAATTGCACCTCTCATCACATCTCTTGGACCTACAGGCTTACCTTCTTGGAATACGTAAAGGTATACTTTGAGCGTAGTGCCCTCAAGCTCTTCGTCACTAGGCACTGTTCAGCGCCTCGTCTCAATGTACACGTCTATTCCATTACTGTCTATACGTAATAACTGATTTTCGGAAAGAGCTGTATTATACAAGAATTCTTTCTCAATTACCAGCAGTTGAACATACTTGAGGCTGAACCCCCTTGATAAAGAACCTCCCCCATAGGGTTGCCCTATAGCTTCTCCGAACAAGTATATCGTTCCATTTTCTAACGCAGCATAGGGAATATTTGGGACTTCCACCATCCCAGTAAATCCAATGAGCCTTGAAGTATTGGAAGGCCAATATTGTGACCATCCGGGATAGAAACGGCTCAAGTCTCTTAAATCTGTCAGGATAGGGTTCTCTTTTGCAACTCCGAAACTTTCGCCACTAATCGGTGAAACAGTGATTTGTTTAGCTAGTTTTTCGCTGCCTATAATCTCAGTGCCGTTGTGGACGAGAATCTCTTGTGCTGCAGACACCTCGAATTCTTTTAGGAGAGCTAATCTATCTGAGCGGTTTGTGACGTTTAGAACGATGAAATATGATACGAGTCGAATATCATTCTCCCAGAAGTCACTGAGATTTCTCCACAAGCCTGTGACATTCCTATTGAACTCTTGAACACCAAAGTACGCGTAAATGATGTCAACTTCAATCTGCACTTTTGTCGTTAACGCAAAGTTTGGAACAAGAATAGGCGAAGCAGCGGCCAACCCAAGCATCAAAGCAATAGCATTGGCTAGAATCATCTTAATGCTCAATTTCATTCTTTCACCAAAACAGCTCTTTTATGGAACTCCTTTAATACTCTACTTGAAGAACACCATTGTTCTCATAGAGGAACAAAAATCGTGGAATTTGAGGTCTATCCAATTCACGGGTTAAGTGGTAGAGAAACTGCATCCGCCACACGACTTTTGACGTCATGAGAAATTATTATATTTGCTACGTTACCTTATTCAGATACCCTATCAGAGTGAGGTGTCAATGATGGAAGTAAAGAAGGTCACAGTTTTGGGAGCTGGCTTGATGGGTCATGGAATCGCCCAAGTCTCAGCCCAGGTCGGAAAATACGAGGTTAATCTTAGAGACATAAAACAAGAGTTCATCGACTCTGGAATGGGAATGATAAAGGGAAGCTTACAGAAGTTCGTTTCGAAGGGAACCATTTCAGAGAAAGACATGAACGAAACTCTTGGCAGAATCCACTCAATGATTGACCTGAAGAAGGCGGTGGCAGACGCAGACCTCGTAATAGAGGCGGTTCCAGAAAATCTCGAACTAAAGAAAAGTGTGTGGTCAGAAGTTGACAAATATGCAAAAGAAACCGCAGTTTTCGCCTCAAATACTTCATCTATCAGCATCACTGAAATGGCATCCGCCACACGAAGACCAGAAAAGTTCTGTGGAATGCACTTCTTCAACCCACCCCAATTAATGAATCTCGTGGAAATCGTGAGGGGAGCCAAAACATCCGACGAAACCGTAAAGACGGTTGCTGAGGCAGCCAAGAAGATGGGTAAAGAAACAGTCATCTGCAAGAAGGATGCGCCTGGATTTATCGTTAACAGGGTTCTCATCCCAGCCCTAAATGAAGCCATCTACCTCGTGCACGAGGGCATAGCAGACCCAGAAGACATCGACAAGGCTATAAAACTCGGTTTGAACTGGCCAATGGGACCAATAACACTGTTAGACTATCTCGGCTTAGACACGACTTTATCTATAACAGAGGTTTTGCAGAGGGAGTTTGGCGACAAGTACAGAGCCTGTCCACTACTCCGCCAGATGGTTAGAGCAGGCTTATTAGGGAGAAAGACTCGAAAAGGATTCTATGATTGGGAGAAGAAATAGACCAATTTAGAAGGAGAATCAGCGAATGAAATATGAAAACATACTTTATGAAAAAAGTGAGGGAATAGCAACCATCACAATCAATCGCCCAAACGTACTGAATGCCCTAAACATGCAAGCTCTACAAGAAATCTCGTCGTGCATGGATGATGCAGAAGAAGACGAAACCGTGAAAGTCATAGTTATCACAGGGGCTGGAGATCGATCGTTCTGCACCGGTCTCGACCTCAAAGCGATAAAGGGTCTCACCCCATTAAATGCAATGAACCAAGATCTGCTTGGACAGAAATTAACTAAAAAAATAGAGGAACTAAGAAAGCCAGTAATCGCTGCCATAAACGGCTATGCGCTAGGTGGAGGTCTGGAACTGGCTATGTCCTGTGATCTGAGGATAGCCTCGGAAAATGCAAGACTAGGGCAGACTGAGTTAAATGTGGGACTGATTCCAGGCTGGGGAGGAACTCAGCGTCTTCCACGACTCGTGGGCAGAGGGATAGCCCAAGAACTGATTTTCACGGGTAAAATGATTGACGCAACGACCGCTAAGCAATTGGGTCTGTTGAGCGCAGTTGTGCCGCCCGACAAACTAAAATCGGCTGTCAAAGAACTCGCCGCCGAACTGATGACCAAGTCGCCTGTTGGCATCCAGCTCGTTAAGCGATTGATAAACAGCAGCCTGGAAATCGACTTGACAAGAGGACTAGTGCAGGAAGCACAGGCTTACGGCGTCCTTGTCTCCACTGAGGACTTCAATGAGGGAGTTGCCGCTTTCATAGAGAAGAGAAAACCGAAGTTTAAGGGAAGATAAAAAAAAATCTTTCTTTTAAAATAAGCTGGAATCAGCGAAGCCATATGAACTTATGGTGTGCACATCAGCCATGAGTTACTATGAAAGACCTAAACTTATGCGATTTTAATCATTTCAAGCATTCCTGTTATCAGACTTGGTTGGATTACTCTCTTCTAATGAAAGTGATAGCTTCTTTCATAGTGTATAGGAGGGATTCATATTTTGGATTCATACGAGTTAAATAAGCAACCGCAATGCTAAGTGGTCTGAAAGGAGATGAATATCCCATGAAGGAAGGAGCCCAAATTTACAAAACTCATAAAGTTCATGTGTTTCTTAGCAAGTTTATCAGCGAGAATTTAGGCACGATTTATCCAATTTTTGATCTAAAACATGGGTATAGATATCCTGATGTTGAGGAAATCGTGAACGACCCCGAAAGCGCTAAGGAATTTTTAAGGAACCTCTATGATGCTGGTATTCTGAAGAAAGAGCTTTACGATAAGGTCCTTCACTGTCCAAAATGTGGTTCAGTTAATATTTCCATACATTATTGTTGTCCAAAATGTGGTTCATTTAACATCAAAAAGACTTCGCTGATTGAACACATTAAATGCGGATACATAGACTCTGAAGAAAGCTTCCAAACAGGCGATAAACTCATTTGTCCCAAATGCCATGGAAAATTGAGTAAGATAGATGTTGACTACGTGAAAGCCGGAACGTGGTGTAACTGCACTGAATGTGGCAAAAGCTTTGACATTCCCTCTCCGTCCCATTTCTGTCGTGGTTGCCATCAAATCTTCACGTTTGAAGAAGCCGTTTACGAGGACGCCTACATTTACAGTTTAAGAGAAGACGTGACACAAAATGTGCACTGGGGCCTTACCACTTTAATAACAAAGTTTCTGCAAAACTGCGGATTTGAGGTGGAGAGCCCAGGTCTCTTAGATGGGAAATCAGGTTTAAGTCACGTATTCGATGTAGTAGCCCGCCGCCGCTTAGGAACAAATCCGAATGTTATCGTGATTGACCTAGCTACAGCAAGTGATAAGAATGTTTCACAAGATTTCGTCACCGCAATGTTTGGAAAAGTTTATGACTCCACCCCTAACAAGGCGTTCTTAATAGCAGTTCCTAAACTCGAAGATAACGCAAAAAGATTAACTGGTCAGTACAATATCAAGTTGATAGAAGCGAAGAATCACGATGATATTATGAGTGCACTCAAAGCATTGATAACTTAGCATAATTCAACGGGGCTAAACAATTCAAAGAGCACACTATCAAGTCTTTACTTAATGATAATGTGAGATACGCATATACTTATTTAATTAGCCGTCGTGTGAATTTATGTTTTCGTTTTGTACAATTAAATGCGATTTTTTTGAACAAAACTAAAATACCTTCTTAGACAAACTAACGATATCAACTGGAAGTGAGGTGATGGGTCAGGGATGAAAATACTCTTCGTTGTTCTGATATGTTTGGTGGCCATCTCAGTTATTTATGGTTGCAACACTCTACTGGTTAATAAGTTCAGTGAAGTCGCAGAAATTGTACTTTTTCATGGAGATACAATGTCCATTAATCTAAGTAGAAACGTAAATCCGCTGGGAGACCCCATAAATAATCCGTATCCACGTTAATCATACCGAAAGTAAATTCCCGTTTCTGCATAATCTCTCTAGAAGAGTTGCGATTTGAGAGTCCCCGATATATCTAGATGTTAAAAAGAGTTATTTTTGACCAGATACGCTAGACTCAGATATGCATAATTCTAGTTTGAGGTAGGCTTTGCTATGGGTTTATACAACGACTTTGAGTGGATGCTTAGATATGCAAAGATGCTCGATCCAATAAACGCAAAGATACTGGAGGGTCTTGGCAAATATGGACCCCGTAATGTTAGATTTTTAGCCAAATCAATATGTCTGCCTCCAACAACAGTGAGCTTCCGTGTTAATAGGTTGATAAATGAGGGTTATCTTAGGATAAACGCCAATCTAGATCATCCTAAACTAGGGTTGATGAAAGCCGTTCTTTTTGCTGATATGTTACCTGGGCTTGAAGATACGCTTTGGAGAGCTATCGAGAGTCTTGGCTTTTGGACATATATATCAAGATGCTATGGAAAATTCGACGGGGTTTATGCTCTCTTCGCTTTTCCGGCTGAACAGAAAAGAAAGCTTGAAGATTACATAGACAAAGTTTTAGGGCCTAAGGCTCTTGCCCATTATCTTTTTTTCTGGATCAATAACCGATATACAGTAGCTCCCAGCTTCCTCTGGTTCGATTTTCAGGGGAAGGGATGGAATTTTCAGTGGCGGAAATGGGTTGAGGAGATTTTGAGTGCCCCAGAGAAATTTCCTGAAGGCCTAAGAGATCCGGAAGATTATCCCATTTTGGTTGATGAAATCGACTTGTTGATCTTAAAGGAATTGGAGAAAGATGGAACGGTTGGATTCGCTAGATTGGCGGACACCCTTGGTTTAACACCCGAAGGCGTAAGATACAGGTATTATAGACACATCATTGAACAAAACCTTATTGTTGATTATGACATTGCGATTTTCCCCTATCCACCTCAAATATCTGATATGCACAGTTTTGTAATTGAGTTTGAAAATGAGAACGCTCTTGCTAAGTTTGCTAACTCGCTGCAGAAAAAACCCTTCATCGCAAGTTACGCAAAGGTTATCCAGAAAGATTTTGTAATAATGCACACGTATACGCCAAGGATGGAGTTTGCAAACCTTATCGAATCTCTGAATCAATTGGCTGAAGAAAAAATAGTCAGAAATTTCTTCCATGTGACATTGGACTTCGCCTCATCCAAATGTCAAACGATATCCTATGAGTTTTTCAAAAGGAAAACATGGATTTACGATAATCAAAAGAAACTGGAAGAGTTAAGAGAGATTATTGAGTGCGAATTGTAAGCATGGGTTCATGTTCAAAGAATTTCTTGCAGACTACTATCTGCTAGGCACTGCATGTTTCAAAACCAACATAAAATAAAAGATAGTAGATCAAGAGGGCTTCTTCATATAATTCGCGCTAACCTTTAGTTGGTTAGTTGAAGTAATTTCGATGGTTCTTTAAGAGGGAGCAAAAATATAACTGTGTAGATTCTAACGTAGTTGAGGTATCTTGATGAGGAAAGTTGCTATTGTGGGTGGAGGGGCAACTCGCTGTGGAAAGAGGGAGGCTACTTGGAGAGAACTGGTGCAAGAAGCTGGGAAAGAGATGTTTGAAGATGTCGACGACATATCTCCAAAAGACGTCGAAGCCCTCCTAGTTGGTTCAGCTCAACCAGAACGATTTGTGTTTCAAGTTCATGTGGCACCAATGGTCGCCGAATATCTCGGCATGACACCAAGAAAAGTAATTGCAAAAACAGAACTCATGTGCGCTTCTGGTCAAGCCGCCATCAGATACGCTTGGGCTTGTGTTGCAAGCGGTATGGCTGATGTTGCTGTCGCATTTGGCGTTGAAAAAATGTATATGCCAGACATGGCTGAAGCCCAAACAAACATGACTTGTGTGCTTGATCGGGAATGGGACGGGATAAACGGGTTGTCAGCTCCGCCTTTCTTCGCCATGACCGCTCAGAGACACATGCTTGAGCATGGCACAACAAAGGAGCAGATGGCATTAGTCTCGGTGAAGAATCACCACTACTCAACAATGAACCCCCTCGCTCAGTTCCAGAAGGAAGTCACAGTAGAAGACGTGTTTAAGTCTCCTGTGGTGGCACCTCCACTGAATTTGTTCGACTGTTCAGGCATAACAGACGGAGCCGCGGGAGTTATTCTGGTTCCAGCTGAAAAAGCCAAAAAATACACGGATACACCAATGTACATCATCGGGTCTGGACAAGCCAGCATAGGCAACACCATAAACAATCTCGCCAGCATAACCGAATGGATTCCACTCAAACTAGCCGTCGAAGAAACCCTAAGAACAGCAAAAATCACACTGAAGGACGTAGACATCGCGGAACTGCACGACTGCTTTACGATATCTGAAATCATGGAATACGAAGCCTTCGGCTGGGCTAAGAAGGGCGAAGGTGGAAAGTTCATAAAAAACGGGGAACCGTACATAGGCGGAACAATAGCGGCAAATCCAAGAGGAGGACTACTCGGATGTGGTCATCCATTAGGAGCAACGGCAATCCTTCAAGCCTTAGACATACTGCAACAGTTCAGAGGCGAAGTTCCAGAGGGAAGATACGTTAAGGGAGCAGAAGTAGCCGTTACACACAACCTGAGTGGCGCCGCCAACGTCCACAGCATACTAGCCTACTCGAGGAGTGAAAGATGAAGAAGGTAAGATTCGAGAGAATAAAACGAACAGAAACGATAAAACTTCCCTACATGCTGGACTTCTATCCACTAGAAGACGAGAAAAACATCAGGATAAGCCAGTTCTTCAACAACTTAAAAGAAGGACGCCTAACAACAACAAGATGCAAGAAATGCGCTAAAGTCTTGTGGCCCCCAAGAATTGTGTGTCCCAGTTGCTTCTCGGATGAACTGGAGTGGACTGATTTAGGAACCGAAGGTGAGCTCTACGCCTTTACGGAGATGAGACTCGGCGCACCCTTAGGCTTTGTAGAAGACTTGCCGTTCTGTATTGGCATCGTGAAGATAGGCGGGCTTTCAATATCTGCTCGAATAGACAACGCGAAATACGAAGACCTCAAGATAGGACAGAAAGTTCGGTTGAAAATCGTTGAACTAAATGACGGAAGAGTATTTTATAGATTCGAAGTGATGAAGTGACAACTTTGAGAAAAGAGAGTGCTTATAAAAAAGATGGAAAGGCACAAGTGAGCAAAGTCAAGGCATCTCTTGATCTGAAAGAGTCCACAAAGAAAGCTGTGGATTTGATAGGCGGTCTGAAAAAAGTTGTTTCCAGCGGAGACAAGGTGATTGTAAAGCCGAACTTCAACAGCGACGACCCCTTCCCAGCTTCCAGTGACCCCGAATTTGTGGAAGCCGTTGTTTCTCTGTTGTATGAGGTTGGTGCATCTCAAGTCATAATCATGGAGAGTTCTGGAATGCCTTGGCTCCCCACAAAAAATGTCTTAGAGAAGACGAGCATGTTAGAGGCAGCCAAATCATGCGGAGCTGAAGTGAGGGTTCTCGACGACAGAGAATGGATTGACACTGAAATTCGAGGAAAGCGTTGGAAAAGCGTTTCGATAGCAAAGGACGCATTTGAAGAAAACGCTAAGTTTGTTTGGCTTCCCTGCATGAAAACACACAGGTACGCGCGCTTCTCTCTAAGCCTAAAGTTAGCAGTTGGCTTTCTGGGTTTTAGGCAAAGAGGCGACCTACACTCTGCCTACCTAGAAGAGAAAATCGCAGAACTCAACTTGGCCGTACACCCAGACCTCATCATAATGGATGGAAGAAAATGCTTCACCACTGGAGGACCAGACATAGGACATGTAGAAGAGCCAAAAGTTATCCTTGCCAGTGGAGACCGTGTCGCCATAGATGTTGAAGCGTTAAAGATTCTCAAAAGTTATAAAGCAGATAACAGACTTGACATGAACACTTGGGAGTTTCCACAGATTAAGCGGGCTGTGGAATTAGGGTTGGGTGTCAAGAGCGAAGATGAAATATTAGTTATTTCAGAATAGAACTCAAGGCGCCACTTTGCACTGTTTCTTTCTTCCAAGAGACTGTGGTTGAAAATAAGAGAAAAACGGAGAAGGGCGGTTTATCCCTTCTGTGTTATTTCTTTAACTACCCCAGCAGCAACTGTTGTTCCCATGTCACGTATTGCAAATCGGCCAAGCTCAGGAAAATCGCTGTAGGCTTCAATTGCAATAGGCTGAACTGGTTCAAGTCGAACAAGTGCACCGTCTCCAGTCTTCAGAAAAGCCGGTTTTTCCTCAACAGTTTGTCCGGTTCGTGGATCCAATTTTTTGATGAGTTCTACAAATCGACAGGCGATTTGTCCGGTGTGAGCGTGTAGCACAGGCGTGTATCCAGCGGCTATAGCGGTTGGGTGGTAAATCACGATGATTTGTCCCAAAAACTCCTTTGCAACGGTTGGTGGATTGTCTGGATGACCCCCTACATCTCCTCTTCTTATGTCCGTCTTGGATACGCCTCGAACATTAAAACCAATGTTATCACCTGGCTCTGCTTTAGGAATCCTCACATGGTGAGTTTCAATCGACTTCACTTCTCCTTTGACGTTTGCAGGCATGAAAACTAGGGTATCGCCTTCTTTCACTACGCCTGTTTCCACTCTGCCAACAGGGACTGTTCCGACTCCAGTGATCGTGTAGACGTCTTGTATTGGAAGACGTAGCGGTTTTTTGACGGGTTTCGGTGGCATTTCAAACACATCCAAGGCTCCGTAGAGAGTCGGCCCCTTGTACCACGGCATCTTGTCGCTGGATTTAACTAGATTATCGCCAAACCAACCAGAAGTGGGAACAAACGGAATCTTCTCAACCTTGTACCCAACTATTTTTAGCATCCTCGATATTTCGTTCTTGATTTCTTCGTATCTTTCTTGACTCCAGTTGACAGATGGGTCATCCATTTTGTTGACTGCTACGACCAGTTGGGTTACTCCTAAAGTGAACGCGAGAAAGCCGTGCTCTCTGGTTTGTCCACCAGCACCAATGCCGGCTTCGAACTCTCCTCTCTTGGCAGAAACGAAGAGAACGGCGGCGTCTGCTTGGCTGGCTCCTGTGACCATGTTTTTCACGAAGTCCCTGTGCCCGGGTGCGTCGATGACTGTGAAGAAGTATTTTGGTGTCTCGAATCGAAGGAAGGCAAGGTCTATGGTTAAGCCTCTTTCTCTTTCTTCTTTCAGTTTGTCTAAGACCCATGCGAATTTGAAGGTTTCTTTGCCCATTTTTTTGGCTTCTTCTTCGTAGGCTTTGGCGGTGCGTTCATCTACGGTCTTGGTGAGGTAGAAAAGGTGGCCTATAGTAGTGGATTTTCCGTGGTCTACGTGCCCGATGATTATTAGGTTCAAGTGGGGCTTTTCAGGTTTGCTCATTTCTTCTCCTCCGTTTTCAAATTTTCCCTCAAGTGTGGTGAAATTCGTTACATCAAACTGTTTGTTCAGTTATTTTAAGTTTCCCCTAAAAATTCTGATGTTGCGAAACGAGTTGTGTTTCGGAATAGGCATTCTACAAGTTCTACTCCATACGCTTATTTTCAACGAAAATGGGAGGCTTAATTCGCCCTGAAGAGTTCCGCAAAAAACGCCACGAAGTTCGGTTGGGAATTATGGCAAGAGACTAAAGGGAAGGTGAAATAGTGGGATTCCAATTCAAACCAAAGCTGGCTACGGTTCTCGCTGTTCTCAACGGCGGCTCAGTGCATCGATTGAAAAGCATGAAAGTATGAACTGCCCAACTCAAAACATTTCGGGTGACTCATTCACCTCATGTAGGAACAGAAAGGGTTTCTGAAGATCAATCGACGGAATTTATAAAGACAGTTTTCTATTATTAGTTCGATAAGTTTATGATTGACTTAGTGCTTTGGGTCACATTGCTTTTGATTAGTGTTTTCTTCTTGTCGAAAAGTGCAGATTGGACTGCGGATTCCGTTGTTGCTCTGACCCACAAATTAAATACCACAAAAGTTGCTCTGGGAATACTCTTGATCTCGCTCTTGTATATCCTCCCGGAGCTTTTGGTTTCGCTCTTTGCGGCTATGCAAGGCGAACCCGAAATAGCCTTTGGCAATGTCGTTGGGTCGAATATCGGCAACATTGCGTTTATGATAGGACTTTCTACCATGTTTTCAACTCTTATGGTTCACAGAAGAATGATAATACGAGACGGTATTTTCCTCATGGTTGCCACAATTTCTGCTTTCGCTTTTATGTTGGATGGTCTTGTGTCGCAGACTGAAGGAATTGTCCTTCTGTCCTTAGCTGTGTTCTACATCATCAATGTGTACGAGCAAGAAAAAATTGAGGCTCCGGAGGAGAGGGAGAGAGAAGCTATAGAAGTCGCAATTGAGTTCGACTTGCTGACAACTCTGACCGGAAAGCGCCTCGAAATAAGAAACGCATACGTTTCCTTTGCACTTGGAATAATCCTATCGCTGATTACTGCGGATCTCCTTGTACGGTCGGTAGTCAAGATTGCTAGCATTCTTGGCGCTTCTGAGTTGCTGCTGGGAATGACTGTTGTCGCCTTGGGGACATCTTTTGCGGATATTGCCACAGCAGTTGCGGCTTCTAGAAAAGGACATGGTGACTTGGCTGTTGCAGGTTGTCTTGGTGCGAATTTATTCACATTAATGATTGTTCTTGGACTCACGGCGCTCATACATCCATTACAGGTTTCAAGTGAGACGTTGCTGTTGAACGGTAGTGTTTTCCTTTTCATAACTGCTTTATTCTTCGTTTACATGATCACAATGAAGATTGGAAAATTGAAAGGTCTTACACTCCTCTTTATCTATGTGGTCTTTTTGTTTTTGACGATAGTTGCGGAAATTTGAAAAGGAGTATGTAGGAGTTGACTCATCACTGGGGATATGTTGGTGCCATTTCGTCAGCCTTATTATTTGGAATGGGGGCGACTTTAAACAAGATAGCCTTAGCAGATGTCCATCCAACCGTCGTGGCGGGATTAATTTACCTCTTTGCGGGCATAGCCCTGTCGCTAGTTCGTTTCTCACCACTTCGCAATTGGATCATGTCTCTTCTGGAGACGCCTACAAGGACCGAGGCTAAGATTGGCAGAAAAGACTTGGCCATACTTGCATTCATTGTTCTTTCTGGCTCCACTGTCGCACCTCTTCTGTTCCTCAACGGTCTTAACCAGACAACAGCGATAAATGCTTCCTTGTTACAAAATACAGAATCTCTTTTCACAATACTCATAGCGCTTCTGTTTTTGAAAGAAAAGGCAGGCAAGAAAGATTGGGTTGGTATTCTTTTCTTGATTGGGGGAGTTTTGTTCTTAACGACTAATGGCGAATTCTTCAAGTTGACCTTAACTCAGAGTCTGTATGGCAATATGCTAATAGTGACAGCATGCTTGTTTTGGGGCATCGATAACAGCTTGAGTAGATTCTTGAGCAAAAAGGAGGATATTATCCTTATAACAGCACTGAAATGCCTAGCAGGTGGAACGATTCTGCTCTCATTGTCAGGGGCACTTAGACTCGAGTTTCAGATTTCTTTGTCTATTTTTCCTTACTTGATATCTGTGGGAGCTTTCAGCATAGGCTTCTCGATTCTCTTCTTCATGTTGGGTCTCAGAGAGATAGGGGCTATGAAAACAGGCGTTATATTCTCAACATCGTCACTCTTCGGCGCTGCTTTCGCCTTTCTAATGCTCAGAGAAAATTTCTCCCTGACACAATTAATAGCTGGATTTGTAATGCTGTTAGGAGTTTACATTCTGTATAGAAATTCATATATCGAAATAGACTGTACCCACATACTTGATCATCCATGAATCTGTGGAGAGATATTCCGCCCGGAGACAAGATTCCAGAAGTGGTTAACGTAATTGTAGAAGTCGTAAGCGGGTCTCGAGACAAATACGAGTACAATTTAGAGTGGGAAGCCTTCGTATTAGATCGAGTTCTCCACTCTTCCGTTGTTTTTCCAGTGGAATACGGCTTTATTCCCCAAACCTGGTTCGATGACAATGACCCGCTGGATGTTATGGTATTGAGTCACGAACCCATGGAAGTTGGCTGCGTAATACAAGCAAGGACAATTGGTCTCTTAATCATGGAAGATGAAGAAGGAGAAGACCCAAAAATACTGTCAGTGCCCACGCGCGATCCGAGATTTGATGGATACCGTGATATAAGTGAAGTTCATCCACACATGTTGAGAGAGATTCAAGAATTCTTTGAAACGTACAAGCGATTAGAACCTAGAAAATGGGTTAAATTCAAAGCATGGAAAAACGCTGAGGAAGCAAAAAAGATCATTAACTATGCAATCAACTTATACAAGAAGACTTTTTCCAAACCAAAAAATAACCCAAGTGATTCCGATTTCTAATATGTTAAGGGATAAGGAAAGAGTTCAAGCTGGTTCACAGACGAGTTCTAAAAACAGATATTAACATTCTTGCACTGACATATTCTTAGGTTGCTGAAACATGCCAACAAACCTACCTGCAGAAGCAAAGCATAAATGGAGCGAAGTTTCTGCGGCAAGAATGCCTCAACAGAAACTTCAGCTATTGCAGGAATTCTTGAGTTTGGTTCCAAAGCACAAGGGAACCGAACGTCTACGTGCTCAAGTTAAACGCCAGATGGCAACACTACGGAAAGAAATTGTGGAGAAAAAGCAGAGGCGAGCGGGAAAAGGTGGACCCAAGTTTTTCATAGAGAAAGAAGGGGCAGCCCAAATCGTGATTTTGGGTATGACCAATGTCGGTAGAAGTAGCTTGTTGGCTTCAATCACTAACGCAAAAGTTGAGGTTTCTGGCTACCCTTACACCACCAGAGAGCCTATTCCTGGCATTTTCCAATACGAGGACCTTCAGTTTCAGATGATCGAAGCCCCGGCTTTAATGGAAGGCGCCGCAGAAGGCGAGGCATGGGGTCTTCAAACATTGGCACTTGCTCGCAACGCAGACGGACTCATCTTAATGATTGATTTATCACAGAGTCCAGCGAAACAATTCTCTTTGATTTTAAGCGAGTTGGAAAAAGCAAGAATCCTCATTCAAAGACCGCTCGCCCAGGTGAACATCGAAAGAAAACATGCGGGTGCTGGTCTCAGAATAATTGTCTTGGGGCAACTTAACAACAGCACCCTGAAAGATGTTGAAAACTTGCTGAGAAGCTACCGAATCCATGATGCGACTGTGAAAATTTATGGAGAAGTGACCTTAGACGATATAGAAGACGCGATTTTTGAAAACGCCACGTATCGACCAGCAATTGTTGTTGCAAACAAAGCAGAAAACCCAGAGGCAGTAAAGAATCTGAAGGAACTAAAGAAAATGGCTGGAGAACAATTGAAGGTATTATCAGTTTCTTGCAAAACTCATGCTGGATTAGAATCGCTGGGAAAAGAGTTGTTCGAGTCAATGAACTTGATTCGAGTTTATACGAAGGAACCAAACAAGAAAGAACCGTCCCAAAAACCGTTTATTCTCAAAAAAGGCGCTACGATTCTTGATCTTGCCAAGCAGATACACAGTGATTTTTACAGACAGTTTTCCTACTCCAAAATTTGGTCTAAACGCCTACCGTTTAGTCCACAAAAAGTCGGGTTGTCTTTTTCTCTGGAAGACGGAGACACCGTGGAAATACACACGAAATAGTGCGATAATCTCTCTTATCTGGACGCCCGCGCCACCCTTTCCATTTCATTCCTCTTCTTTATCGCCTCACCTTTCATATCGTTGTTCGCAGCCAAAACAAGTTCTTCAGCAAGACACTCCTCATATGAACGAGGGTTACCGAACGTTGCCTTCCTTGCTCCCTCGGAAATGAAACGTAGAGCCAAGTCAACTCTTCTCTGAGGCGAAACGTCAACAGCCATGTGATACACAACTCCACCATAACTAATCCTGGTCGTGTCTTCGCAAGGCGCAGAGTTCTCCACCGCTTTAACAAGGACTTCGATTGGATTTTTTCCAGTGCGAAGATGAACAATCTCAAGGACGTTCCTTACGAGGTTGATGGTTCTAGCCTTTTTCCCGGCGCTTCTTCCCGGTCGCATAAGATCATTTACAAGTCTCTCTACAACGTTGACTTCTGCTTTGCGAAACCGTCCGTGTTCATGGCGTCCCATGCTGTGGGGAACGTAAACCGGTCTGAGAGATAGGTAGCGTTTAAGCCCTGGGTCTGTGACTTCGACGCCCTCAAAGCTCCATTTTCCGAACAATTCGATCTCTGGTTCTTTGCTCAAGTAGATGTCACCTAGATAGCCTTCTGGGTTTTAAAGCCTCTATTTAAATCTTGTTAAGGAGCCATTTCTCAGACCATAAAACTAAACGATAGATTAGCGTAAGGGTTTCTCTTTTTTGCCTAACACTAACTCTTTGAGAGAAACTCCATTAACGGTAACAACCTTCCATCGAACTCCAGGTATGTCCCCCATGCTTCCCCCACGAGAACCTCCAATGCCCTCAACAATAACTTCATCATGTTCGTCGACTACGTTGAGGGCGCCGTCTCCTGGCAGAAAGGCTGTTAGGCTTCGACCATTTTTTATGAGTTGCGTCCTCACGCATTTTCGGATGGCGCTGTTGGGTTGCTTACTCTCCACTCCAACTTTTTCCAGAACTATTCCTCGAGCCATGGGAGCTCCTTGCAATGGGTCTGATTTGATGTCGAGTTTCTCCATTCGGCGTTTGTAGTAGATGTTACTCCAACGAAACTTCTTTCGTCTTTTGTTTAGTTTTCTTGCGGCGAACTCGCCTCTTGGAGACTTTGAACCCATGGCTCATCGTATCCTCTGCCACAGATAATCCGCAAGTCTCATATTTAAATTATGTAATTCAGGGTCATCGGGTTGAGTTAAAGAACCAGAAGAAAAGGGAAGTGCGATAGGTTTATAATAAGATTTTTTCTTATTGTAAGAATGGGTGGGGAACAGTTTGGGCGATTTGACCCATCATTTAAGATTATCTAGAGAGAAGCGAGAGGCTGCTTTAGACGAGTTTGGAAAGGGTCGATACACCGTTGTTGGTGACATGGTCTTGAAGGCTGTTGAGCAGGCTATTGAGGCTGTGGCATCTAGCGAGGGTAAACATTTTCATGCGAATCCTAGAATGGCTCATGCTTTGAGAGTGAAGTGGGCGAAGGAGAATTTTCCTGAAATTGCGGCAGATTTGGATGCGGTTTGGAGTGCCTACGGAGACTTGGGTTATGATGGGTTGGATGGGGAAAGGGCAAAAGAGGCTGTTGAGGCTATGGAGAGGATCATCGATGCAATTGAGAAGCGAAGTGAAATCAGATTTAAGTGACCTAGTAAAGGCTATAGCTAACGTCGAAGGTGTAGTAGCCGTTATCCTGTTTGGTAGTAGGGCAAGAGGAGACTATGACGAATACTCGGACTATGACTTGCTTGTTATCTTTGAAGACGAGGAAGTTATGTGGAGAAATCGAAGGAAACTGTTTGAGAATGTTGGAAGGTTACGATTGTTCACGCAGGTTTTGACGCGTAGCATAAGAGAGTTTGCTGAGAAGACTGAGCCAACTTTTAGGCAGAACATCCTTGAGCATGGAAAATTGCTCTATTTGCGCTATCCTTTTGAGGCTCCGGCTTTCTGCGAGAACTTGAAACCTATGGCAATAGTCAGCTATAGCATGAAGGGGTTGCCACAGACGGAAAAGATGAAGGTTGTCTATCGGTTGTTTGGCAAGAAAGGGAAAGGGCAAAGTGTTTGTGGCATTGTGGAGGAAAACGGTGGATTAAGATTGGGTGATGGATGCTTCATGATTCCAAAGCAAAATCTCGACTCGGTAGTGCAGATTATGAGCGGGTATGGCATCCAGTTTAGAGTTCTTGAAATGTATTCACCACGCCAAATCTGGGGATAGACGCATGCAATCTGTAGTCATGTGAGTGTAGTGAAAAATAATCTTGGTTTTTTCATCTTCTTCGCAAATGTCGTCGTAACTTCACCTAGAAACTATGTCATGTGAAATTTTAGGCAAGTGCCTTCACTTTCTGTATTCCAATCACTCTCTGTTTTAGGAGCCCCTTCTTCTCCTCTTCTGTTAAGGTTTCCAAGTAGAGCTCGACAGCCTCTTTCACATTATCCATAAGCTCGTTGAGCGTGTCTCCCTGAGTGTGACAACCGGGTAATGCAGGTACAAAGGCTACGTATCCGCCAGTTTCATCCTCGATTATAACCACATCAAATTCATACATTATATATCATCTAACCATGAGGCTTTACAGGGTTGATATAAGAGTTTTTATATACACTCAGTGGCTCCCACATACTCCAAGCCCAACTTCACTGCGTCGCTTTTGGGAATCAAAGTTCTTCCCGCACCCGTGTCCAAGTAAGCTTCGTATTTCTTTCCTCCTCTTGGGCCCTTAACTTTGATGTTTGCCGTTGGGTTCCCTTCCCGATATTCGATTTTCGATGGTAAAGGCCTACAGCAAAAAATAAAGATAAGACGTAGCCGCACAGGGCCCAACTTTTCTAAAATAGAATTGTTTACGTGGGTATTTCTTAATTGCTTCCTTGTAAGCCTCATCTAAGTTTGTTCCTATCCCAGCGACATCCCTGGATTCAATTTCAATGGCTACAATCTTTCCCAAGTAAGCCTTCTCCAGCCTTTCCTTATTCTTCTCATAGACTTCTTCGCCTTTAATGACCAGTATCGACTTCATTACTTGAACCCAACTAATCAATTGTGAATCAAACCTTAAATATGTAACGTTCAGCGAGATTATGCGATACTGGACCCAGAAAAGTAAAAGCAAACCTATTGGAATTAAGTTAGGGTTGAGCAGTTTTTGGTTATGTCTTTCATTCTAGGTTTTTGTACGTCGCCTCACTTTCTGCTTTTTCTCGTATTCATCTGCACATTTTGCGCAACAAAATATGAATTGTTCTCCATAGATGGTTCTCTTGTAATTCGCAAGTTCGCATCTTTCATCCTCAGCAATTCTTGCTCCACATGACTTACATTTTACAAATTTCACTGCTTAACCCCCTTCTTCTCCTCATAGTCTTTTATAGCGGCGTGCAAAGCATCCGCAGCTAAGTTAGAACAGTGCATCTTGATTGGAGGAAGCCCTCCAAGACTCTCTGCAACATCAGCCCTAGTAATCTTCAAAGCCTCATCAATGGCTTTCCCCTTTGCCAATTCGGTGATCATGCTGCTTGTGGCTATCGCTGCGCCACAGCCAAAGGTCTTGAATTTAATGTCCTCTATGTGGTTGTCTTTAACTTTTATATACACAGTCATCATATCGCCGCATACGGGGTTTCCAACCGTGCCCACTCCATCTGCGTCTGGGATTTCTCCCATGTTTCGTGGGTTCTTGAAGTGTTCCATAACCTTTTCAGCGTACACGGTTTCACCTCAGCAACTCTTTAGGTGTTAATGGGGAGATGGCTCTTAAACGCCTTACGATGCTAGGCAATATTCCAACCACATAGTCGATTTCCTCTTTTGTGGTCCATCTTCCCAGTGTGAACAGTAGCGATCCGTGAGCCTCCTCATGAGCCAAACCTATAGCCAACAACACGTGAGAGGGCTCAAGAGTCTTTGAAGTGCATGCTGAACCAGAAGAGGTAACTACTCCCTCCATATCAAGACTCAATATCAAAGACTCACCCTCAATGTAACTGAACCTAAGATTGGCATTGTTGGGAAGCCTCTTGGCTGGATGCCCATTCAAAAAAGAATGTTGTATCTTGCCCAAAACGCCCTCTATTAACCTGTCCCGCAACCCAGATAACCTAACACTCTCAGATGCCAGCTCTTTCTTTGCAATCTCCGCGGCTTTGCCCATACCAACTATAGCTGCCACATTCTCTGTGCCAGATCTTAACCCTCTCTCTTGACCCCCACCATGGATAATGGGTTGAATTCTGATTCCAGTTTTAATGTATAAGGCTCCTACTCCTTTCGGACCATAAAGGTCATTGGATGAAAGAGAGAGCAAATCTATGTTTTTGTTTGTCACATCGATGGGCACCTGACCCGCCGCGGCGACAGCATCCACATGAAAGTAAACGTTTCTCTCATGGGCTATCTCTCCAATTTCCTTTATCGGTTCAACTGTTCCTATCTCGCCGTTAGCGTACATGACTGAGATGAGTATAGTTTGGTCTGTGATTGAGTTCTTTAAGGCTTCAACATCTACTACTCCATATTTATCTACGGGCACGTAGGTGGTTTTGAACCCCTCTTTCTGCAGGTATTTGAAAGTGTTAATCACAGACATGTGTTCGATTGTTGTTGTGATTACATGATTTCCTCGACTCTTATTGCGGTAGGCAACTCCTTTAATGGCTAGGTTGTTACTCTCCGTGGCTCCAGAAGTAAAGATTATTTCCTCCTTTATTTCAGTGCCAACAAGGTCTGCAACACTCTTTCTCGACTCCTCTACAGCCCTCTTTGCCTCTTGCCCCACAGAATGAACTGAAGAAGGATTTCCAAAACTTTCAGCGAAGTAGGGCTTCACAGCCTCAAGAACTCTTGGATCAACAGGTGTTCCAGCGCCATAATCCATGTAAACCCTTTTTATCGCCATCCACATCACCTTTTATTTGACTTTCCTGATCAGAAAGTGGATTCGGCTACCCTCTTTTCGTATCTCAATAAGCTCCTGCCCCGTCCTTTTCGTTAAACTCTGTATATCCGCCTCTGCAGCCGGGTCGTCAGCGATAATCTCTAAAACCTGTCCAACATTCATCCTATCCATTTCCTGACGAGTTCTGAAAACAGGTTCGGGACAGTAAAGTCCTATGCAGTCGAGAGTTCGATCCACTTTCACTCTTCCAGACATTCCAATGCCTTCCAGTAATTCACATTCAAAATATTCTCATATATCAACACTATGGTTGTTCAATTTTCTATTGGGTTATATGATTTTGTCAAAATGTTATGTGATAGATACATTCTGTATTTGGAAGTAACGTTTGGCTAGGAATCGGATTCTTTCAGCATTTCTTCCATTTTTACCAATGGCGACCCCTTTATCTCTAGGGTTCACAGAGACAACAGCTATGGTTTTTCCATCCGGACGTTCTGATATCCTTATCTCCTGCACCTGAGCTGGTCTCAAAGCGTTTTTTATGAATTGAGCAGGATTTTCCGAATGTTCTATTATTTCATGCTTTTTTCCAGTCATTCTCTCAAGAAGGCGAATGTTTTTGCCTTGTCTCCCTATAGCAGTCCCGACGTCCCCTTCTTTTACAACGAATATTATTCGATTGAGGTCCTCATCAACCACACAGTCTTTTGCGGTTGCCCCGGTTATACTTTCAAATAACGCTATATAGCGCATTTCTCGGCTAGTGAAGCGTATCCCGCTAGACATTCGTTTCCTCCGCGAGCTTAAGGATGTTTGAGTCTCCATGATCCCTCACAGTTAGTGCTGACACCATGAACGGTTTTCCACAGACTGCACCCAATTCTATGCTGGTTCCATTATAAATAATCATCGGAATGTTAGAAAGTTTACAATAATATTGGATGTCTTCACGAATTTTTTGTGGACAATTTGCTGCAACAACAATTAGTTTGGCTTTTCCAATTTTGGCGATGTTTATTGCGCTTTGGGCTCCAAACAAAACCTTTCCAGTTTTCACGGTTGTAGTGATTGCCTTGTTGATGTCGATCATTCTTCTGTTTCCTCGGTGCGAATCGTTGACATGTAAAGGTCCACTAAGCCGGTGCCAATGGGTATGGATTGTCCAACTATAACGTTTTCGGTTACTCCTCTAAGTGGGTCACCTTCTCCTTTGATGGCTGCCTCAATTATGTTTGGAACAGTGATTTCAAAAGCGGCTCTTGCAAGAACGCTTGTCTTTTCTCCACTAATTCCATGCCTTCCTATCTGCCGTACTTCACCCGTTGCGGTCATAATATCGGCTACCAACATCACATGTCGTACGTCTACGTCAAGACCCTGCTCCTCAAGAACTCCCAGCGCCTCGTTGATTATGGCGTTTCTAGCGGCTTCAATTCCAAAGGTTGTGGCAATTTCGTGGATATGATTAGTTATTGTTCTAGTGGGGTCTACACCACGAACTTCAAGAACCCTCGACAAGTTGGAGCCATCTGTCCGTATAACCCATTTTCCCATTTCCTCAGTCACGAGAACACGACGAATGTCGGGAACCCCTTTTACCAATTGAGTAGACACTTTTTCGAGTATTTTTTTACGTTCTGTAGGTTTCTTAGGCTTAAGTATTATCTGATTCTCTTTCGTCCTCAAAGTACAGTTGGGTAAGCTTAAAGTCCTTTGTAACTCTTCTAAGGTTACGCCACGATTTTCCATCATTGTGGAGCTAAGCCTAATAACAACCTCCTCCTTTTCAGGATCATCGTATAAGGCATCAGCGACATCTTCAACAGTTGTACAAATGATGTTTCGCGCGATCTCAGTAGCCTTCTCCTTGCTTACTTCATGCTCCTTATCTAAGCAAATGGTCATAATTGGAGTTGAAGGCATACGTCGAGCATCCACAATCTCAATAAGACGTGGCAAACCCAAAGTCACGTTCTGCTCTCTAACTCCAGCATAGTGAAATGTTCGAAGCGTCATCTGAGTCCCTGGCTCCCCCATAGACTGGGCAGCCACGATTCCAACAGCTTCCCCAGGTTCAACAAGGGCGTGTCTGTAGTTTTCTAAAGTTGAATCGATTACTTGCTTTACACCTTTCTTGCTCAACTTTGCTTTGGGTAACTCTTGTTTTAACTCTCTAATGAGAATGGGAGTTAACTGATTTTCTACTTCTTTAAGGCTTTCTTTAATAAATTGAAGAGATGTGGGCTTGCCCTTTTCCAGCATAATCTTAACTTGCTCGACAAGACGACTAACATTGACAGCTTTTCCGTGATCACTTTTAGCAGGATCAACTCCATCCTCTCCATACCGAAACTGAATGATATCACCGACAGAGTTTCGAACAGTTTCATCATACTCTATGCGCAGATGCTCCAAAGCATTGATTAACCTCCTTTGCATGTATCCACTTTGTTGGGTTCGCACTGCGGTGTCCACCAATCCTTCTCGGCCACCCATAGCATGGAAGAAGAACTCCACTGGGTCTAAGCCTTCTCGATAGGAAGAGTAAACGAAACCTCTAGCTTTAGGTGAGGGATCACCCACTTTAAAGTGAGGCAATGCACGCTCAAGATACCCACGCATAATCCGTTTTCCCCTTACAGACTGCTGCCCCACACAAGCGGTCATCTGACCGATGTTGAGGTTGGAGCCTCTCGCTCCTGTTCTTGTCATCATTACACCAGAATTTTCGATATCAAAATCTTCATCTGCGATTCTTCCAGCCTTATCCCTAGCGTTGGCTAACTCGTTCATAACATAAATCTCAAAAGACTCTTGCATGGTTTGGCCTGGAAGCCTTTGTAATGAGCCGTTTCGATAATCTTTTATCAACTCTTGTATCTTGTTCTCAAATTTTTGAATCGCTTTCTTAATTTTTTCTTGGGAAGCCGGGGACAACTCTAGTTCATCAAAGGAATAAGTGAACCCGCGCAGTGACATGAAAAGTTTGAGGAGTTGACAAATACGATTCAGGAATTGCCTTCCAACGTAAGTGCCGTAATCCTTTATTATTCTATGAAGAAGGCTTTCAGATTGTTCAGCACCTATGGAACGTCTATCAATCACACCACGCTTTAGAACACCGTTTTTTATAACCACATAAGCGTCGTATGGACAGTCTTCATATAGGCAAGTAGCGCAGCCACGACAAGTTGTGGCTTTCAACACGTAATTCAAATCTTTGGGGATAAACAGACTGAATATCTGTTTTCCAGTCCAAAGGGGCCTAGGTTTTGTTATTTCTGGTTCAGGAAGAGGCCCATCATATTCGGCAGCCATCAGGAGTCTGCAAACTTCTTCTTTGGTGAGGTAAGTTGATTTTCGGGTGAGGAGATACGCTGTGGTGATGAAATCTCGTATTGCTCCTATAATGGGTCCTCCAAATCTTGGAGAAAGAATTTGATCTTGAACTTGCATGAGAAGACGCGATTCTGTTTGTGCTTCCTCACTCTGGGGTATATGTAGGTTCATTTCGTCGCCATCGAAGTCTGCGTTGTATGGAGGACAAACGCAGAGGTGTAAGCGAAAAGTTTTGTGAGGTAACACTCGAACGTAGTGTGCCATGATGGACATGCGATGAAGAGAGGGTTGCCTGTTAAAGATGGCGGTATCGCCGTTTTTGAGATGACGCTCTACAATGAATCCTGGCTCTAACACCTCTGCAACCTTTTCTCTGTCAACGACAAACTCCAGTCGAACTCGTTTACTGTCGGGTCTGACAACGTAAAGTGCACCCGGATATTTTTCTGGACCATTGATAACTAAACTTTGCATTTCCTCAAGGTTCCATTGGGTGACTTTCTCGGGCATGGAGAGTCTTATAGCGACATCCATCGGCACTCCCACTTCATTGATGTCAAGATTCGGGTCGGGAGAAATCACAGTGCGGGCTGAAAAGTCCACCCTTTTCCCAGAAAGGTTACTTCTAAACCTCCCTTCTTTACCCTTAAGGCGTTGCGACAGAGTTTTGAGTGCTCTACCTGAACGATGTCTAGCAGGAGGAATTCCAGAAGCTTCATTGTTGAAGTAGGTTGTCACATGATATTGCAACAGTTCAGATAGGTCTTGGATAATGAGTGTTGGCGCACCAGCTTCCATATTTTCTTTTAAGCGTTGATTAATGCGAATTATGTCTACAAGTTTATGGGTTAAATCGTCTTCAGAGCGAATGCCGGATTCCAAGGTTATTGAGGGTCTTACGTAAACAGGAGGAACTGGGAGAACTTGCAGAACCATCCATTCTGGACGGGCACTTGCTGGCCTGAAACCAAACAATTCAAGGTCTTCATCGGATATGCGTTCGAGTCGTTCTCTAACCATACTTGGTGTTAATCTTTGCGCACCGCCCTCAGGAACATCCTCACTGAATTTTGTTGGTTTCTCGAATATTATCTTGTATTGTGGTGCCCCGCAGTGAGGGCATTCTTTTCCTCTTGCCTCTTGTAAAACTTTTTTGTAAAGACCACTGGGCACCTCTCCCAACAATTTTCGAACTTGGTTAATTCTTGACCTGATTTTTTCAATTTGATCCGTCGGCGATAAGGTGCGTCCACAATTTCTGCAAGTGGCTCCAAGAAGTTCATTTATTATTTTAGTAAATTCTATGTGAATAATTGGAACAGCGAGTTCGATATGACCGAAGTGTCCGGGGCATCTTATTGCCGTGTTGCCACATGTTTTACATCGTTGCCTTGGCTCAAGCGTTCCCAGTCGTCCGTCCATAAGTCCGGATATTATGGGCGTTCCATCTTCGTCATAGGTGTCAGCGGTTTGTATTTCGGCAACAGAAAACCTTCTTACTTCTTGGGGGGATAAAACACCGAAGAAAACTTCGTTTATCACTTTTTGAACTGTTTCTTCCACAGACATTCTAGGCTCTCTCCTTCAATTTGAGACGAGGCGCTATGCACAGGCTCATTAACTCTTGCAAAAGAAGTTTGAAAGCGTAAGAAACAAACACGGGAGAAATTCGTGCCTTCTCGTCACAAAGTCGGCAGAGATATTTGCGCTGCCTGATGTCGTAAAAGGCAATGTACCCACAGTTCTCACACACGTAAAGAAGATACTTATCAGATTCTTCAAGCAATCTATCTCGCAACAGCATCGCAGCACCATGCCCAATTAAGCAGTCTCTCTCCATCTCTCCAAAACGCAACCCACCGCCCCTTGCCCTTCCTTCGGTAGGCTGACGAGTCAGCATCTGAACCTGTCCTCGCGCTCTAGCGTGGATTTTGTCTGCAACCATGTGATGGAGCTTCTGGTAGTAGACTATTCCCATGAAAATGTGCACTGCAAATTTTTCGCCTGTGACACCATTGTAGAGGGTTTCTCGTCCTGTGTTGCTGAAGCCAAGTCCAATTAATGCCTTTTTTAGTTCTTCGGGTTTTTCGCTGATGAAAGGCGTTCCATCAACATATCTTCCCCTTGCTGCGGCAACTTTTCCAGCCATGGACTCCAGAAATTGCCCAATAGTCATTCTTGAAGGAATCGCGTGTGGATTTATGATGATGTCTGGAACGATGCCATCAGCAGTAAATGGCATATCTTCCTGTGGTACAATTATACCTATCACACCCTTCTGCCCATGTCGAGAAGCAAACTTATCACCTAGTTCGGGCACACGTTGGTCACGAACTCTGACCTTCACAAGTTTGTTTCCTTCACCATTTTCGGTGAGGAAAATATCGTCGACTATACCAGTTTCAGAAGACCTGACATCTACAGAGGTATCCCTTATGGTAGGTCCTTTAACCTCAAACTCTTTGTATTCTTCAAGAAATCTCGGGGGGCTTGTCCTTCCGATAAGCACATCACCCCCAGCAGTGTCGGACTCACGACTTACGATGCCATCTGTTTCAAGAAGACGATAATATTGTTCCCCACGGTATCCACGGACGCCAGATTCTGGTATAACGAAACGATCTTTCAATCCACCGAGGTATTGACGACCCTCTGCCTCGTAAATACGGTAAAACGTAGAGCGCCCCAATCCGCGTTCGATAGATGCCTTGTTGAAAATGAGGGCGTCTTCCATGTTGTATCCTTCAAAGGATATAACGGCAACGAGATAGTTTTGCCCAGAAGGCCTAAAATCATATTCTATGATATCTAATGGTTTTGTGTTTACCAGTGGGGTCTGTGGATAGTGGAGAATGTGGGAGCGGGAATCAACTCTGTTGAAGAAATTTGTGGTATGTAGTCCTAAGGCTTGCTTTGCCATGGCGGCTTCGTAAGAGTTGCGTGGAGACTGGTTATGTTCCGCATAGGGTATAAGGGAAGAGCATATCCCAAGCATGGTATAGGACGCAATCTCCACATGAGTATGTTCAGGAGTGACATCATCAAAACTTAGCGCTCCAAGAACGTTTTCTTCTTCTTCAGCATCGATGTATTCGATTATACCGTTCGCTATTAGATCTTCCCATCCCCATTCCCCGGATCGAATCTTCTCGATGTGTTCAGGTTGTAGTTTTGGTTCACCATTCTCTACAATTATAAGCGGGCGTCTCACTCGTCCTTCGTCACAATTAACATAAACCTCTTCTCTTTCACCGAAGATTTTGGAGAAATAGGCAACGTTAACCTCTGTAGATATGTTTCCTTTCCTACGTTTCTTTATTATTTCGGCAACCAACTCTTCTGGCGATGAGGAAAAACCGATCAGAGAACCGTCTACAAAGACTTTGGTACAGCTAGACTTAACTGGCTCATTTGCCTCTGGAACTGGAATCACTCCCATCCGATAGAGAGTGTGCTTCATTTTTTCCGGATTCACAGTCACGGAGGTGGTTGCAGATAAGGCGAGGTTCTTTACTAAGCCGCAATTTGATCCCTCTGGTGTTTCGTTTGGGCACAGCCTTCCCCAATGTGTTGGGTGTAGGTCTCGTGCCTCAAAGTTTGGTTGGCTGCGACTGAGTGGTGACTGCAACCTTCGTAGGTGGCTTAATGTAGAAATGTGGTTTGTTCGATCAAGAAGTTGAGTGATACCGACCCTTCCTCGTCCCCAGTTGCCAGTTGCCAGAGCGTGTTGAATTCGTTCAGTAATGATACCGGGACGAACAGCGGCAGAGACCGTTATCATTGGGCGCTTAAAACCCATGCGTTCAAGTTGATATTTTATGTCTCTGCACAGATTTCTGAGGGCAATCCTGAAAAGATCTGCGAGCATAGGTCCAGCGAGTTTCAAACGCTTGTTTTTAAAGTGATCTTTATCGTCTGGTTTTCTCCGTCCGAGTTTTAATTCAATAACCCGACATGCCATTTCGCCTATGAAGAGCGCCTTATCTTTACGGGATTCGATTGTGCGACCAATATGAGGCAAGAAGTTTCGATCAAGAATACTTTCTGCCTTCTGCCGACGATACTCTTCGATCTGTCCGTGAGCCACCCGATTTCCAATGTACATTATCGCATCTTTGACCACGTCAACACCAACAGCTTTTTCGAAAGAGTATTCCAACTCGCTTTGCACAACTTTTTCAGGAGAAATTGCCTCTGCTATTTCCTTGTCAGATTCTAGTCCTAGTGCTCGCATAAGAATTACGATGGGTATCTCGGTGGGAACGCCTGGCATTGAAACATAGATGGCGCCGTCTGATTTCATTCGTAGTTCGATTCTCGCTCTAAAACCGACCGTTGTGGAGAATATTTTGGCTTGATAAATGGGTTTGGCGCCGCGTGTGTCGATGTCTGTGAGGATACGGTTTGGGGCTAAGTCTTCTAGAGCGATTATTACTCGTTCAGAACCGTTAACTATGAAGTATCCTCCTGGGTCGTTTGGGTCTTCTCCTTGGGCGACTAACTCTTCTGGAAGAAGTTGAGAGAGGACGCAGAGTTTTGACTTCAGCATCACTGGAAACTTACCGATTAGGACGAGTTCTGTTTCCATCTCCCTGCCGTCGATTATAGGGGTCATTTCAAGGGAGAGTGGAGCTGCGTATGTTAGGTTGCGGAAACGAGCTTCCATCGGATAGATTTCATGTTTTGTGCCGTCAGTCTCGGTGATGTAGGGACTGCTAATCCTTGATTGAGGATCAGGATCAATGACCCATAATCGACCGAACTTGATCTTGTACGGGTTTTCTGGAATCTCTATTTCAAGTTCGCCGACTTCGTCTATTACCTCTTGAAGATCGTGTTCGACGAATTCGTCGTAAGAGTCAAGGTGTTGTCTGACTAAACCTTTTTCTTTAAAGAATGATTTCAAGAGGAGTAAGAGGTCGTCATGCGATATTTCCAAATTTATCTAGCCTCCAAGTTCCTTTCAATAAAAGACTGAATCGTGATTTTATGTACAGTTTCTTCCAAACTAGGAGATTCCTCCAATGGGTCGGTAGGCATTCGACCCGAAAAATCAGGGCTCTCCGTAAGGATTTCCCCATCATATCTTGAGGTGCTAACAGTAAACAATTCAGCACACTAATAAACTTTACTTATTCCCTATTTTGCTTGAAACTTAGAGAAATTAGGGAATCAATTTTTATTTAAATTACGATGGGGTTAAGTTATGGATGAGAAAGTTGTTCAATGCAAACTTAATACAATGATTGGTAGAACATTAATTGAATGAATAGAGTGGAAGCATGAATTCGGGTTTAAAGACGGCTGTCAGCAAGTACATGAGTTATTTGCTGAGACACAACCCTGAGAACTTAAGGATGGATAAGGAAGGGTTTGTCAGAATACGTGATCTCTTAAATAATCTGAGGAAAAGATACGAGGTTGATGAACGCTTCGTTAGAGAGGTTGTAGAGAAAAGTGATAGAAGAAGGTTTCAAATATTCGGCGACAAGATTCGAGCAATTTATGGGCACACCATCGATGTCGAGATGAAATATCCTCTCGATGAGAATGTTAGATTTCTTTACCACGGAACCACGGAGCGGTCGGCTTCTGTAATTCTGAGAGAAGGCTTGAAACCCATGAAGCGTGGGTGGGTTCATTTATCAGCAACCACCGAAATAGCGAGGGATGTTGGAAAGAGAAGAACCAAAAAGCCAACCATATTAGTCGTTGATGTAGAAAAGGCTCGAAGGGAAGGAATAAAGTTCTACAGAGCGACAGACCAAGTTTACCTTTCCGAAGAGGTTCCCTCAAAGTTTATCAAAATCCTTGGTAACACACATGAACCAAAAATTGAGACACCTATACTCAATTCCTCTAAACAGAAGTGATCTGAAAATGAAGGTTCTATTCGTGTGCACGGGGAATTCTTTCAGAAGCCCAGTCGCCGAAGCCCTCTTGAAAAAGTTTCGAAATGACTTTCTTGTTGAGTCTGCTGGAACAGAACCCGCAAGTCACATAGCAGAAAACGCAAAGAGATTCTTGGAGAAAGAAAACGCTCTCGGAAATCTGAAAAGTGAACCCGAGGGAATTGAGGAGAAAGACGTGGAAGGATACGATTTAATCATCGTCATGAAGGAAGAGCACAAGCAAATTATAGTTGAACGTTGGCCACTCATGGAAAACAGGATTCTCGTTTGGAACATCGATGACCCAATATACCTTCCTTCTGGTTCATCTCAGAAAATCTTTGCGAAAATCAAGAGCAAAGTTTTAGAAATGGCTAGAACCTTGTAGAGTTGAAGGTGACTTGTGCGGCTGTAGTCTAGTCTGGTTAGGACTTCGGCTTCCCGAGCCGGTGACTCGGGTTCAAATCCCGGCAGCCGCACCATATATCTCCGTGCTTAAATCTAAGCTCTTTTCACGAAAAAAGATAATGAAAATTTCGATTTGAAGAGCCACCTTTCAGGTTAGCTTGCTCAAAACCCTGTTTATTCGCTCTTCTCCTGTGCCACTAATGATGTATTTATCATTTGTTTTTAAGATATGGCGCTCTTTCTCTAGCTCCTGCAAAGATTGGGTAATTCTTCCTTGAGTGTAGTACTTGCCTAAAATGCTTCCGGTCTCTCTTCTGCTGATTCCATTGGGACAATTTAACAGCAACAACAAGATTTCGCTTTGACAATCGATTGGTTTAGTTACAAATACCTTGCCTTCATGTGTTTCAATGAAAGGAACTTTCCTTTGCATCAGTTCATTTATGATTTCAACAATTTTCTGTGAGTCTGACGTATGATACAACCTCACAAATTCAGCCAAAATCCAACTACACGCTGAAATAACAAGATTCGCATCCATATAGTCTGGATTTATTTCCTTCACATGAACAGCTGCTCTTTTGCTTCTTGGGTCATAAATAAGTGAAGAAGCTGTTCTTGGTATGAGAATCCGAATTGATTCAGGCAATTGCTCTGAGGAAGTCTTTTCTAGTTGTTCTTTGACTTTGTGAAAACTTGGGGCTTCTTTCTCTATTTTACCGGTAAGCAAAAAGGCGAGAATTCTGAAAGTGTTTTCAGCAAATTTACCACCTTTCCAGAGTGTTTCTTCCCAACGACCTTTCCTGTATTCAATCAGAATTCTTTCATAGGATGATATAAGATCCTCTACAAGCTCTAAGGGGATTTTCTTAGAAAGCTCCTCTACCACACTTTCCTTTAAAGTTTCTTTATTTTCCATGGTCTCACACAAAATATACCCAAGCTTTCTTTTTCCCTATCAACTTTCGAGCCCGTTTTAACACGTCGTTTCTAACTAGTTTGAGAAGGTAAGGTGGCAGATCAGTTGTCTTAACAATTCTACCCTTAGCGTGAAGGGCATCCCTTATCTGCGATATTGTTCTTTCCTCGTCAAAAAATCCCTCGCTTTTTAAGTCGATGAGAAGATCTTCTGTGCTTTTCTTTTCATGAACCATCTTAGGTTTTTTCTCTAGGATTTTTTCTAGTGCCGAAATTCTTTTTCCATGCTCTTCTAATTTCTTTTTTAGTTCAGCAATTTCTTTTTCCAATCTCATTTTTCTGCCTTATACTTGTTTTCTAAACTCTTTAACAAGTCATCGATCTTGAAGGGATTAACTTTATAGACCCCTTTGCTGACACGAAAAGCGAATTTTCCATCCTTTAATTCCTTTAGCCTCGCCAGAACCTGATCTTTTGGAATCATCAAAGAACTGCTTAACTCCTCTCCGTCAACTTCTGGAGAAATTTCAGAGTCTAAAGAGTTTGCCAAGAATTTTGCGGCTAAAGCAACCTTAATTTTTTCAATAGTGGTAAGTTCGGCTTTCTCGATAATAACTCCTCCACTTTCTGTCACTTTACAAAAGCGTAGTAGCCTTTCTACGAATTCCCTTATCCTTTTTTCGTCGATCTTTTCACTAACGATGAATTTTCCTTTTAAGTTCTCCATATAGACCATTTTTGTATATTGTATTTCTGTATTTAAACCTATCGTTTTCCACATACTAAAACATGAATTTCTTAAATGAGTATCAAGCCTTATTCTCTTGGCGCGATTTTCAAAATTTGAAATTCACGTATAGATATTTTTCCCAAACCGATTTTGCTTGAAGCCAAGATTGAGAGAACGAATTCAAATCTGAATTCTACAGTCTTATACTGCACCAATATTTAACATTGAATAGGTCTAAACAACTAGAAATGTAACACGTTAGATTGGAGGTTTGACAAGTTTTCTTTTAGGCAACGGCAGTTTCATCCATTTCTCAAAATCCACACTGAGTGGCTCCAACTCAAACAACCGTTTCCTCCGAAACTCCAACACACTGCTTTCTTTTCCCACAAACTCAGCAGCGGTGATAACACTGTGTTCAGACTTCTCTGCAGCGTCAAAGATCGGCTGTGAAGATTGCTTCCATTCCTCATCCCGCAAAAGGTGATGCCCAAAAATCACGACTGGAACATTCATGGCGATTTTTTCTAAATTCTGCATTCCCAACGTTATATGCTCCTTTTTGACTCTAAACTCGCCCAAGTAGGTTGGAGGTCCACCAATAATGATTAACTGAGGTTGCTCGGTGAGAATAATGTCCAGTGTTTTGTCGCACATAGGACCCTGAACATCCGACGCAAACAACATCTTCTCATCGTTATATTCTATGGAGGTCATTAGAATCCAGCCGAGCTCAGAGTTTACAGGTCCGTGAAAAACTGGCTCAGAAAACTTCACGAGCGTGTCTCCAAACTTGAAGGTCTTTCCATCGGCGATCTCTAAACGTTTGGCGTATTTACCTCCCGTTTTTCTGAACAACCAGCCCCGTCGTCTCTGACTGAAATTTACCATTTCCTGATAACTCTTGACAAAGACCAATTTTCCCTCGTAGATTTGCCTTGCAATGTGGGGCGAGGACCAGTTACAGAACCAGTCCACATATGAAGGCGTATGGTGATCGAAATGGTAATGGCTTAATGTAACCACTTCCGCTTTCTCTGAGGCTTTGGCTATTTTCTCTCGACACTCGGCAATGGCTTCGTATTCTTTGGGATGGGGAGGAAATCCGAATCTGTTGGGAGCCAACGAAACTCCAGCATCTAAGAGAATCTTCAGGTCTGGCGTCTCCACATAAGTGCACATGGACCTGACGCCAAAGCTCTCATCAGCCAATGGAACGATTTTGATTTTCTTAAGCATTATAAGCCTTCCATAACCTTCTAGACTCGAACTATATCCTTTTATCGGAGAGATACATTTAGCTTTGCTAGGTGGGCGATGACGACTCTGGCCCCACTGAAGAATGATTGAGATCTTGAGTGCGAGAGCCCACCTCATTAAGCGAAATTACTTCTGATTCACTATTGCTTAAACTTTCTTTTTAATAGACAAAAGGCATAAATCACTTTGGATGCACAATAATCAAGCAAGGTGATGATGTGCGTCGATATTCTAGCGTTTTTAAGGATGAAAGCAAACTTGACATTAACTATGTTCCACCCCGTCTCCCTCACAGAAGTCTTCAACTTGACCTTCTGAATCAGTTTTTTTGTTCGTTGGTGGAAAGCCCAGGGAAAATGGCGCAGCGTGTGCTCATTACTGGACAGATTGGAACCGGAAAAACGGTTCTTTCCCAACTTTTCGGGCTTCAAATAACCCAAGACGCCCGAGATAAGGGAATAAACCTTCAGTATGTGCATGTCAATTGTCGTGAGTGCAAAGGAAGTCTTTTCCTGATTCTACAACAAACAATCTCAAAGTTTCATCCCCATTTTCCGAGGCGTGGTTATTCGGCGGAAGAGATTTTGCATGTGCTTATTCAGGTTTTGGATGAACAAAACTTGTACTTGATTTTGACTTTGGATGAGTTGGATGCGTTAATTCGCAATGAGGGATCGGCGCCACTCTATAACCTCACGCGCATTCAAGAAGACCGTCCTAATGCTCCTCGAAGGCTTTCTCTTATATGTGTTCTTCGTGAGATTGAACATTTGGATTCGCTTGACCCCAGCGCGAGGAGCACCCTTCAACACAACATAATTCATCTGAGTGAGTATTCGAGGTCTCAGCTTCTGGATATTCTTGGTGATCGGGTTAATCTTGCTTTTAGGGTTGGTGCGGTTTCTGGTGACGTTTTGGGTTTGATTGCTGGGTTGTCTTCTTCTGAGGGGGGTGACGCACGTTATGGGATTGAACTTCTGTGGCGTGCTGGAAAGTATGCTGACGTGTCGCAGTTAGTGGAGGTTTCGGCTGAGTGTGTTCGTATGGCGGCTTCTAGTGTTTATCCAACTGTGAGTAAGGATGTGATTTCTTCGCTGGGGCTTCATGAGAAGTTGTTTCTCTTGGGTGTTGCGAGGCGTTTCAAGCAGACTGGAGCGGTTCAGATGTCGATTGGTGATGCGGAAGAAGCGTACGCTGTTGTTTGCGAGGAGTATGGGGAGAGGAAGCTTGGGCACACTCAGGTCTGGAACTATGTTAAGGGTCTTTCTGCTGTGGGTGTCATTGAGTCTCGTCTTTCTGGTGTTGGACAGAGAGGCAAGACCACCATGATTAGTTTGTCGAGGGTTCCTGCTTCTGATTTGGAGCGTGAATTGGTTAAGGTTTTGTCTGTCGGAGGTAACTAGGAGGGGGTTTTGATTTGGCGATTGAGGAGGTTTTATCTTCTAAAGGAAGGGTGAAGATACTGAGGATTTTGACTGAGATCGGGGAGCTTAACATCTCAGAGATTGCCAGACGTGCTGGGTTGAATTATGCGACCACGAATCGTCATTTGGGGGTTCTTGAGGAGCATGGTCTTGTTCGGCATAAGAGGTTTGGGAGGATTCGTATTTTCCGTTTTAATGAGGCAAATCCAAAGGCGGAGTTGATCGGGAGGTTGATGGAGTTGTGGAAGCAGACCGATAAGCCTAAGCAGAGTGTTAGATGAGTGAGGATGGTGGTGTTGCGTGTCTATGGTTGACGTGACAGAGAAGCCTGAGGTTTTTCGTGAGGCTGTGGCTAAGGGTTTGATTAGATTGAAGAAGAAGACTTTGGAGCTTATAAAGAAGGGACGTGTCGAGAAGGGAGACGCCTTCAGTGTGGCGAGAGTTGCGGGGGTTTTGGCTGCCAAGAACACGAGTGGGTTGATTCCTTTGTGTCATCCATTGCCATTGACGAGTGTTGGTGTTGATTTGGGGGTGGTTGAGGGTGTCGGAGTTGAGTGTGTAGCAACAGTGAGGACTCGGGCGCAGACGGGAGTTGAGATGGAAGCGTTGGTTGGGGTCGCCGTGGCTTTGTTGACTGTCTGGGATATGGTGAAGCAGTATGAGAAGGATGAGGGTGGGCAGTATCCGTGGACGGTTGTTGAGGACGTTAGGGTTGTGAGCAAGGTGAAGGAGGAAGGAGGGACACGCACACACGCAGAGGGTCTAGGCTAGGTCTTCTATATGGGGCAAATATGTTCCAAATAGAAGATTTTGCGTTGCTGCTGATTTCTTGTCAGTTTTCCTGGTTCTTATTCTTCTGTCGGGGTGAAAACGCCGAGAAATTTTGGTTTTGGCTGTCTGATTTTGGAGCAGATGCCACCCAAGGTTCTGTTAGCATGAAATCTATGATAAAAGTTGATAACTCTCTTTAAGAGAATCTTGTCTAGAAAGGAGGATAATGAAGGGTTGAGTGAGACTGCTCGGGTTCATAAGGCTAAGGCTCCTAAACGGGTTGGGTTCGCTGTTATTGTATGTAGCAGTAGTCGCTTTGAAATGGCTAAGTTGATGAAGCAGGTGGATGATTCTTCTGGGGATTTGATTGTGGATTTGTTGGAGAAGGCTGGGCATAGGGTTGTTTTTAGGACTGTTGTGCCAGATGATCGGGTCTTGATTGGACAAAGTGTTGGAAACGCTCTGGGGATGAATGATGTTGATGCGGTTATTACTTGTGGCGGAACGGGTGTCAGTCTCTCGGATGTGACGATTGAGACGATAAGACCACTATTAAGGAAGACCTTGCCAGGTTTCGGCGAGTTGTTTCGACGGTTAAGTTACGACGAGATTGGTTCCGCAGCTCTGCTTAGTCGTGCGTTAGCTGGGGTTGCAGACAAGGGAAAAGTGATTTTTTGTGTTCCTGGTTCGCCTCAGGCTGTAAGGTTGTGTTTGGAAAGGCTTATTTTGCCTGAGGTGGGGCACATACTGAAACATGCTCACGAACGATAATGACGAAGTGTGTATCGTTGAAAGCCACTGTAACGGAGAAGGGTGCGATTCTTTTAGGAAAGTATGTTGCCTGTGACGCACACGAAGAAGGCAAACCGATTAGGGTTGTTACTCACATTCACTCTGATCACCTTCTTGGCTTAGGACAGAGCCTGAAGACGTGCGAGATGGTGGTGATGACTCGAATCACCAAGGATTTGATAGATGTTATGAGGAGTCCATTGTTTTTGATGGCGGGAAACGTGAAAGCCCTCGACTATAAAGAAGGGCTTTGGTGTGATGACGAAAAAATCACTTTGTATCCAGCGGATCACATCTGGGGAGCCGCCCAAGTTCTTGTCGAAGACGCCGACCAAACAAGGATAGTTTATACTGGTGACTTTCGTCTCCCAGAGACCCCGATAATTGAGTGCGACATCCTTGTTATAGAGGCTACTTACGGAAACCCAAATCATGTCAGACCCTTTGGAGACAAAGTCGAAAACTTCCTTGTTTCTTTGGTGGAGGAGTCCCTGAAGAACGGACCAGTGTATCTGTTTGGTTATTATGGGAAACTTCAAGAGGTTATGCAGATTTTGTATAAGGCGAAGGTTAGGGTTCCGTTTGTTGTTCCAGAGAAAGTGTTTCATGTTTCGAAGATTTGTGAGAGGCATGGTATGAGGTTTGGGAGAAGTCTTTTGTTGTCAAGTGATGCCGAGGCAGAGTTGATATTACGAAGGAATGAGTCTTGTGTTGCTTTCTATCACATGGGTTCTCGACGGCGTGTGGGAGGGGATGCTTTACGGGTTTATTTGAGTGGCTGGGAGTTTGGAAGCCCAGGCCGCCAAGTAGGTGAGAAAGAGTACAGGGTTGCTTTGAGTGACCACTGCGACTTCAACGGCTTGCTGAGGTATGTACGGGAGAGCAAGCCGAAGATGGTTATAACGGACAACTACAGAGTCGGAGACGCCTGTGTTTTGGCAAGAGAGATCAGAAGGAGGTTAAACATTCCTGCAGAACCTCTTCCACGGTAGCGTAACCCTTAAGATTCTCACAGTCACTCTAACTGTTGGATTTGTTTGTTCTCGGTTTTGAAGCCTATCTATGCGAAACTTGTGGTGGTTGGAGGAGCCCTATTAGTTGCTGGGTTGTTTGCGCCCTGGTATTTTCTCGTGACCAACGAAGGAGAATATTATTATATGAATGCTTTTGGGGGCTCCCTAGTAGATTTCTTGGTTGGTTCCGAGTTGTTTAATCCTTTGGCAGCTTATGTTTCTCTGATTTTCTCCATCGTTACACTAGTAGTGCCGTTTATCGCTCTAAGTTTACCAGACCAGAGCAGAAGGAAATACGTTGGTGTTGTTAGTTGTTTAGGAGCGATTTGTGCGTTGATGAGTATCATATATCTGCATCTTTGGCTCGGCGAATTCAGCCCTAAAGGTTCGTTTGTCAATTTTGGTTCGGGTGAGAGTTGGGGTCCGAGCGTTGGATATTTTCTAAGTTGGGTGGCTATGGGCTTTCTTTTTGGAGCTACTTATCTTTCTGAAGGCTTGGTTCAGAAACCATCTATAGAGACTACTTGATGTGTCTGTCTAGGTCTAGTATAGAGGGGGAGAGACAGAGAGACGGGTATAGCCTCGTCTAGAGCCTGGTACTGGAACTGTGTTATTGGATAAGTTACATATTTGGGGTTCACTTTTTATGTAGTGGCAGAGGTTTATGGTTTTGAGCGGTCTGGTTGACGCGGTGGATGAGGAGAAGATTGAGAGTGAGCTGAAGGGAAAGACGTTTCAGGTGTATTGGTTTTTGTTGAAGTGTGGGGGTGGTGTGGGTGTTAGGGAGGTTCAGAGGGCTTTGCGGTTTTCAAGCCCGAGATTAGCGGCTTATCATCTGGAAAAGTTGGAGGAGCTCGGATTGGTGAAGAAAGAGCATGGGGAATATTTCTTGGTTAGGGAGGTTAAGGTTGGTGTTTTGAAACAGTTTGTGAGGTTTGGAGCCTTTCTACTTCCGAGATATCTTTTCTATGCTACGATGTTTACTACCTTTCTGATTTATATTGTGGTGAGATTTGAAGAGGTAAGCACATACAGCGTTTTTGCTTTGGTCTTAAGTGTTCTTGGCACAGTCATATTTTGGTATGAAACACTGCGGGCATGGCGTCAGAAACGTTAACGTATAACACTTTATACATTCTGTATAAAACTGTTATTTTATATATCGCCAATTTCAAGTGGTAGGTTGGTGATGAAGGATTGATCTATGAAAATAAGAAATTAGCCATTTTTGGAATAGCTGGTGTTCTAGTTGCATGCTTAATTATTACGGCTGTTATCTGGGTGCCTTGGCATCCGTCTCCTAAGGTGCTTTTGGGCGTGTCGGCGGGGTCTGGGGATGAGTTGTTGAGGCTGGAGGGGCGTGAGGGTGTATCGTATTGTCAGGCGATCGACCTCATTCGTCCACCAAGCTTTGTGATGGATGTTACGCTTTACGAGTTTTCTAAACCCCTTGGGATAGGCAGCGAAGCCGATTTAGTAATTACGGTAACCTCAAAACTTAATGTGTCTGAGACTTTCTTTGTCGCTGGCAGGATAGTTGCTTGGTTCTCAGAGTCGCGTGGAGAATACACTGAGGGAAGGCCGCCTACTGGCGGCGTATGTTTTATCAATGAAAGTTCAAGATGGGTATGGACCGGGGAAATCGACGCCAACAGTTCAAAAACCTTTAATCTGAGAATAAAAGCCATGGAGGTTAGCACCGTGGACCTAGAGATAGTTGTAGCGAAAATGAAGTACGAAATAATTGGAGATGGAATACGAACGGCGTACATCAGCTGGGATAAAGAGTACATATTTCCAATAGAGCCTCCCTATTATAAATCTATACGGATGGGGTTTGCGATATTTAGAGACAACATCTTAGTGTACCCACAAGGTCTGCCTCTGATAATGCAAGACGGCGAATGGACCTATCCACCCCATGTCCTTGTCGATATGAAGCATGATATCCCGATGAAGCCCTACCCCTTCTTTTATGGTCTTGGAAGCGAAGACAATCTAACCATAGAAATATATCCTTTCATAGGGAACTTGACGGATGTGACTATGAGGCTCGTTTTGGAAGAGGGAATAGCCCTTGTCGAAGGTCAGACAACATGGACTGGAAACGTTACGATAGTGCCATATACGGTAATTCGGCTTCCTATGAAGATAAGATTTGTCAAGGTTGGCACGTGGTATATGTACTGTTACGCGGAGAAAGACGGAATAATAGTAGGAGTGCCGCGAGGGTTTCAAGTTATAGTATCCAATGATGACATTACATACAATAGGATGTGATTAATTAGACAAGTAACGCATACATGCGGGTTCAAGAAAGTCGCACAAAAACTAAATACTGCTTAAACTTATAATTTTATTTATGCCGGGTAAACAGCTCCAGACGATTGGCATAATCGTGACGATTCTATCATTTATTATGATTTCCATAGCATACCCATCATCTCTCGCCCCTGCAAACAGCCCACCATTCCAAAACATCAAACAACCAGCTCCGAGCAACACCACGTTATCCCTAACATCACAGGCTCGACAAGTTATTTGACAGGCAATTTTAGGTATCGCAACACAAAAATCGACGACTACATGCCGCTTGCGTTCGCTTACATCGAAGTAAAGGATGACGGTTACGTTCATGGAGCAGGACAGACTGACATCAACGGAAATTTTAACATTTCCATATACGTTCCTCCTTCTGGGCTCACAGTCAGATGTTACGTTTACACCCAGAACTTTTACACATGGAACTACAAAGTGAAAGTTGTTCCATCTGATTCGGACTTCTCATACTCGGATAGTACGGCCTCCATGTATTCCATTCAGCCTGGTGAAACCAAGACAATCAACTACACGTTTCACCATCAGGATGAGATTTGGCGGAATGCTTTTACTGTTTTTTCTTATCACACCGGCCTCAATAAAGGGTGGTACTACATATACAACACAACTGGCAGTGACATACTGAACGCTACCGCCCGCTACCCCGTTCCAGGTCCACAATATGATAACGATACGCATGAGATACACCTTCCTGGCTATACGTATTCCTATCCCGATACAATTCTCCATGAATATGCCCACTATGTAATGCATCACGTTTATGGTGAGTGGCCTCCGAACGCCACCGGCCCGTACGAGGTCAAAAACGTCAGCAATCCTTTCATGGCGTGGACCGAAGGCTGGGCATACTTCTTCCCACTAGCGGTCAAAAACAACGGAACATACGAAATGTTCCCTGACGCCACCATCGATTTTGAAGCTCCCCATTGGTGTTCTCCTGACTGGAACGACAACGACAGTGTTGTAGGCCGAGTGACAGGCGCCCTATGGGACATCTTCGACCCAAACGACGACGGCTACGACACCTTTACAGATGGATTCACACACGTTTGGAACATCATGAACACCACACCCTGCTACACTTTCCACCAGTTCTGGTACGCATGGGTTGCACTAAACCAGAGCGGTACTCCAGGCTACCCAAAATCAATCACGCTCATGGCTATATTCCAAAACTCCATAGACTACAGAGAACCAGGCGACATAGATGGTCCAAACGACCTACCCGACTACAAAGTTGATTATATAGACGTCTATGAAGCCTCAAGTCGTTTTGGAACCAAGAAAGGAAAACCAGGTCCCCCCGAATACGACCAACGCGCCGACGTAACAGGTCCAGAGGGTATACCCGATGATAAAATAGATATGAGGGATATTTATTACATAGCCAGACTATTCGGAACAGAATACGAAGATTGCTAACCACACATTTCAAGAACATCAACCTGCTATTGTCCACGCTTCCCAATAATGAACTCTTCAACCCACTCTCTCGCCACGTCATCAGCCACCTGAACAGGCGGATGCTTAAACGCATAAGAAGAGATACTTGTTAATGGACCGCTTACCCCTCTATCCAAAGCCAGTTTCACCGCCCTAATAACATCAATAACAACCCCAGCACTGTTCGGCGAATCCTCCACCTCCAGCTTCGCAGTAACCGTAACAGGAAGATTCCCAAACTTCCGACCCCTAATCCAAACATAACAAACCTTCTTATCTCCCAGAAAAGGAACGTAATCTGATGGACCAATCCTCGTGGGAACCTCATAAGGAATCATACTCGTCACAGCCTCAGTCTTACTAACCCGCTTGGTCTTCAACCGCTCCTCAACAGTCATGTTCTCAAAATCCGTGTTCCCACCCAGATTCAACTGATACGTCTCCTCCACCACGATGCCCCGATCCACGCACAACTTAACCAGGTTCCGATGAAGAATCGTGGCACCCAACTGACTCTTCACATCATCCCCAGCCACAGGTAATCCTCTCTTCCTAAATTTTTCGCCCCACTCGGGGTTAGAGGCGATGAATTCGGGTATACAGTTCACGAAGGCACAACCCGCATCGATAGCGGCTTGCGCATAGTGGCGAGTCGCCTTGAAACTTCCAACAGGAAGATAGTTCACCACCAAATCCGCCTCAACCTCTCGAAGAACAGCGGACACATCGACAGAACTAAACTCCTTCTCATCATACGTTCTAAAGGATTCCCTCATGTGCGGAGCAACACCATCCAAAACTGGTCCACACAGCACCTTTACGCCAAGTTCAGGCACATCCGCAAATCTGGCACAGCAGTTTGGTTCCACGAAAATGGCTTCTCCGAGGTCTTTCCCAATTCTATGTTTATTAACCTCGAAAGCAGCCACAAACCGTATGTCACGTATGTGGTAGCCCCCAAAATTGACGTGCATCAACCCCGGACACTTAACATCCTCAGTCACATTCTTGTAGTATTCAACGCCTTGAACCAGAGCCGATGCACAATTACCCACACCGACTATCGCAACCCGAATTTCTGGCAACCTTCACTCCTCAATGACACGTTAAACAAACACCTCCGCTTTACTATTCAAGTCTTATTTAATTTTACCAGAAAAATCAACCAATAGAAAAGACTTATACTGTTCTGACCACAAGAGTGTAGATTAAGCCATCTACAAGAATCATCTAAACCAGAGGATGAGGAATTGGACGTCAGTTACGAACCCTTCCAAAAAGTCGCAATAATGGAGTGTAACAAATTCCCAACACCAGACGACCTAGCGAGATTCGCTAACATCGCAGCAGGAGGAAAACCAACGGGCGTCTACTGGGCTGAAGGAGTCGCCTTTATTTATTTTCCTGTACCAACAACAACTGACATAGCCACTAAGGTTCTTATTGAAGAAAAGAAGGTCTACTGGGCCTTCGTAAGTTATGCACTCATGCCTTTGTATCACCCGTTGATTGAAACCAAAGAAAAAATCATTGTCCCAGTCATTAACATGTCTGCGAGTCCTCTCTTCCAGAAAGTGGCTCAGTGGCTAAAGAAACACGAAAACAAGATTACCTAGAGATAATAGCTTGCTTTTGAAAGGCGTCCAAATACTGCTCGAAACAGTTGTTCTTCTTCAGATATTGTCCATACTTGACTAGAGCTGCCATAGCCCGCGCTGCATCCTCTGGCGAAGAATAGGATGGAATCCCCAGTTTGTCAAACCTAGACCGAATGTACAATGCCATTTCAGTTTCGCCTATAGCACAAGCTACAATGGGTTTTGTGTAGTTTTTCGATAGGCTTGCCACCCTGTCAATAAAGTCCTCCTGCAGTGAAGGAGTGTGATGCATCCCAAGCAAAAGAATCCCGTGAATATCAGGGTCATCAAAGACTATTTTAGTGCTTAGCTCAAACATCTCAGAGGTCACCGAGCCCGTGAGATCGACTGGGTTGAGATTTGTTGCGAAGGAAGGGATTTTGCCCTCTTTCTTCAGTTTTTCAAACTTCTGAATGGTCTCATCAGAGAATCTCTTCACGTTCAGTCCCTTTGACTCGCTCTCATCCACCGCCATGACGCCTGGTCCACCCGCATCGGTGATCACAACAACGTTTTTTCCTTCCGCTGGTGGTTGAAAGGCTAGTGCTTTACCTACATCAAAGAACTCCTCCATGTCCTTCACTCTTATGACCCCGACTTGCCCGAAAACGCTGTCGTAGATTTCGTCAGAGCCTGCGATGGCTCCAGTGTGGGACATAGCTGCTCTCGCTCCGGCTTTTGTCTTTCCAGTTTTGAGGGCGGCTATAGGCTTCTTCTTAGTAACCTCTTTAGCAACCTTCATGAATTTTCTTCCGTCATCTATGCTTTCGGCGTAGAGGAGAATAACCCTTGTCTTTTCATCATACAATAAATAGTGAAGCATTTCGGACTCGTCTACGTCACATTTGTTTCCAAAACTCACGAATTTACCCACACCTAACTGTTTGCCAGTCAAATAGTCTAGTGCTGAGACTCCGAAGGCTCCACTCTGAGTGACGACGGATATAGGACCCGTCATGGGGCGTGGAGTGGCAACCACCTCATCTCCAGTGCTGAGAACCCTTGTCTCGGGCAGAAAAAGCATATCAACGCCAGTTTGAGAATCATAAACGCCAAGGCAGTTGGGTCCAAGAACCCTTATACCCGCCTTCTTTGCAATCATCGTCACTTCTTCTTCAAGCTCTCGGTTTCCAACCTCACTAAAGCCACCACTGATTATTGCTACCACCTTCACTCCTTTGAAGGCTGCTTCTTCCATAACCTTAGTAACGGTTTCAGCTGGAACCACTATGACAACAAGTTCAACCTCTTCCCTGATATCGGCAAGCGACGGATAACACTTGAACCCAAGAATGAATTCCTCATGAGGATTCACCGGGTACAATTCTCCTTTAAACAAGCCTCTTCGCTTATTTTCAACAAAATTTTTGAAGATGACATGACCAGCCTTCATAATTTTTCGTGAAGCGCCTATAACTGCAACTGATTTTGGGTTGAAAAATAGGTTCATTTGCCGAATTGTGGACTCCATTTCTCATCCTTTCTTGTAGTTGATGAACTTTCCAAATATTTCATGTTTACATATTCAAGTTTTACCTTTCTTAGAAAAAGACCTTACAATAACAATGGGCTTGTGCTCCACCTTCCCAAGCATCTCCCACGAAACCCCAGTTAAAGGAGCACTGAATTTTTCAGCCATGTCCCATACAGTTCTCCCAGCACCAGACCCTTGAGACCTATCAGCGATATCAGCGATATCAAGAGCCTCGATAACTTCCATTTTGGCGCCAGCCACTGCAATAGGTGTGGCTCTCTGCGTCATTCTGACAAGTCTTCCGAAAACGTAGGATATGAACCCTCCAAACGAGTGTATCCCGTTAATAGGTTTGGGACGCGGAGTAAAGTGAAAACCTTTTATGGAATACGTTTTATCCGTATCCACTATCATTATAGTTACATTCCTTCTTAATTTGAATTTTATGTGGTTACGAATCTCTCGCGCTATTTGATGAGGGTTTCTTAGGGGGAGACTAACGTAAGAGTACGGAACATTGCTTCCATCGATTCCCCCTTCTGACCCGTGCATCAAGGCTTGCAAAAACCCTGCATGTTGTAGGGCTACTTGTTTGTGGTTGCTTCCTTCTCTCGCTGGGTATGTCCTGAAGTGATGGATAGTTCTCTTTCTTAGATGACACAAAGGTCCCAGAATGTAGCCCCAAACATAACGCATCCAGTATCCCGCAAGAAACTTGGCAAATGCACCCGCCTTGACATCTCCTTCATCAACAAGGTTACCTAGCGCTACGGAGATGGCTTTTTCAGAGATGGTTACGATGTCTCCGTCCTCAATTTTGTATCTTATAGAATCGATTATCCTTTGAAGATAATTTTCTCCGGGCTTCCAGTATGGGTTTGCTATTGCGAACGCTTGATATTTGCTAAGCACTTTTATCACATGCACAATATTTCATGTTTCTTAATGAAGTCTGAATAAATACATGACATTCATCATTAATATACAACACCTACACATTCATGAGAATAAAAGCCTCTGAGGCAAGCTGCGATGACTCAAGGAACTCAAGTTTCATCGGGCGTTGATATATTTCAACTCCTCTCAGAGGCTTCGAAAAAGAAAAGAAAGGAGAAAAGGGCTCAACTCCTTCAGACTCTCGGCATAAAAGAGTTTTTTGAAGAAGGCAGCATAAGCATCGACAAAAGAACCTGTAAGGGAGTCGAATGCAAACTTTGTATTGAAGCATGTCCAACCAATGCGCTTTACTGGAAGTCTGGAGAAGTTGGTGTCGTTGAGGAGTTGTGTGTGTTTTGTACAGCTTGTGTCTATAATTGTATTGTTGACAACTGCATTCAAGTGAGCAGAAAACGCCCCAACGGAAAAACAGAGAAATTTAGCACCCCTAGAGATGTCTTGACTCTTCTGGGACAGATTAGCTCTCAGAAGAGACTTAGCAGGATAGAATCACGGTTACCCACCATGGAGGCCTATCTTGAACGATACGGCAGGTAGTTTTCGCTTTGGAATGGGCACATCTTCGTGTACACTATAGATGTAGGTTCTATCTTTATTTTGATTTCATAAGTCTAAAGTATTCAGAAAACAGAAAAGTTTTGCATACTCTTGGAGTGTGATGAAAAATGCAAACAAGAAGTGTATTGGATGCTAAAACTGTTGTGGTAGCAGTCTCTTTAGTGGCGTTAGTGGCATTGGCCGTGTGGAGCATTGGGCTTTGGCTAACCTCAACTCAGTCTTTGCAAAATCAAGTGAACGACTTGGTAGCACAAAAGAACAGCCTACAAACCCAAGTAACTATCTTACAAACTCAAGTAGCTGGCTTACAAAACCAAGTTGTCTCGTTGAACGCGGAGTTAGCCGCGAAACAAACAGAAATCGAAGAGTTAGAAGCGATGGTCACAGTCTATAGCATGGACATCGAAAACCTCCTCCAACGGGCTTATCCCTATCAGCCGAGTGGGCCTCACCGCTTTCTAATTCAATAAAGAGAACTGACACAAGAACAGAGATACCTCAAGTTGACCCAACCGTTACGATAGCTGCCACATAGGGTAGAATCTTCTCTCGATGTGCAAACTCTAGTTAAGACGTTCGATGCAGGGAAAAACGATAGACCTCGTTACTTCCATTTTTCTTGTAGAAACTTTGGAATGTCCGACGAGTCTCGTGGACCAACCAGAACTTCCCAACCAGAGAGCTCTTCGATTTCTCCGCTTAGTCGTGCTGCCTTGCCCGGTATGATGAGTTTCTTGTGCTTAACTTTCTCTTCGATTTTTGTCTGTTTGAGGGCGTCAGCTACTTTGTCGGATGTTAGCTTGCGACCTGCAACTGCGCTGTCAACGGCTATCCCTTCTGTGTCGATCACTAACAGGTAGCAGTTTATTCCCGCAGACTCTATGTCAGAAGCCACAGTATAGAATGTGAGAGCAAAGTTTGTTGTAAACATCACCGGCGAGTTTTCGTTTGGCTTTCCAAAGACTCTAACGCCTGGTTCCACTGCCACGGGTTTTCTCGGATCTGTGTATATGTTTTGTCTGAGCACCGCTGTAGGTAGCAACACCCAACCATCTGTGCTGTGCGTCATAAGGATGTCTGCGTACCGTGTTATCAGCATTGAAGCCAAGTACGCTTCGTTCCACGCATTAATCTCGGGAGCATCAGTTTTCTCTGCCCAAGCCACGATTGGAGTGCCCATTAACGGAAAGCCCAAAAGCTCGTCGCCTCTTTTGCACGCGGTTCGACGAAGCATGGTGAAATTGTTGATGGTGTCGGCAGTTCCTTCGTTGGGAAAGGTGCCAGGGTCTAAAACGATGTTTTCAACGCCGTAATCCAACAAAGTTTTGGCTAGAGATCGGAGAAGATTGAGGTCGTTTGGCGCAAAAACAACTAGGGGGCAGTCGTACATCAGAGCGAGTTCAGCCATGTCTTTCCAGTTGTCTTTAGTGGCGGCGTACAGGAGTGGTCTACGTTTGGGAGCCACCATTAAACCACTTTCAAGAACCTCAGCGTTGAATGAGCAAAAGATGAGAGGAAGACTTGTGCTTTCCACCACTTTCTTTACCGCTGTTCTGAATTTTTCCGGGTCGTTTGAAGTGGATCGAACAGCAATCATATTGAGCCTAAGGTTTTGTCCGATGTACTCGTAGGTGAAGTTTTCAGTTTTCCTTATTCTGCTCACCATTTCGTCGCTTGGCATCTCGTCTGTGACATCGATGGCGATGGCTGTTGGATTAAAATACGTGAGTTCGTGGCGATACATCACTAGTTTGCCGCCAATCTTGACCGCGCGGTCACCCGTGCCAATAGTGATCTCCTTAACTGGCGGTTTGAGCATCTCCCAGAGTTTTTTGTAACTTTTTTCATGTTCCCTTGTTAGAAGTGGCGGACACTTCTCTATTGCAACTTCCCTATTGACCACCTTGGTTGCGAACGCCATGCAGTTTTCTTGACCGCATTCTTTGCAGTTTGTTTTTGGGAGTAGCATGTAAACGTCGATTGGACTGATCTCCTTGACTCCTGCTCTCTTGATCTCTCTCTCAGACAATGCTCATCCTCTCTTAAATCTTCATAGAAACCCAGTTAGCTATTTTTTCAGCTTGTCCAGAACCCTTGCTCGTTAGATGCTTGATGACTTCTTTCACGGTCTTGACGGCTGCAGGATGCATCATCATAAACAAGTCAACACCAGCAGACAGAAGAGTCAAAGCCGTTACAGTTTCCCATATCGGACCCCGTAACTCCCTTGGACCCCACTCAGGATCCATCTCCATCCACGCTTCTCTAGCAGCCCAGGCGTTTGTGGTTCCTGATGACATAGGGTGCTGAAGTTCAGGATCACCCATTAAAGCTGCCAATCGAGCACGCTCCATTATAGTGTACGCATAGTCAAGTCCATAACCCAGGGCTGCCGTGGTTGTGTCCATAATGATTTGTTCTTTTGGAAGAAACTCATAGAGCCTACGATTTAGTTCTCGCGCCCGGTTCAAATCCATAGGAGAGAAAGCCAGAGCCACGTGCCCATGCTTTTTAACAAAGCCCGCGGATCTTTCGATGTCCATGTCTTGAGTTATCGAACTGATCAGTAACCTTTCTCCCTCACCCACTTCTGCCACCTTCTCAAACACATCCATATCTTTCTGAGGGTCGCCGCAACCACCGACAATGAGGGGAACATCAACCGCTTGAAGAACATCTTCAACCGTTTTCGCTGCTTTCTTTGGTGGCGTATCTTGAAGAAGAGGATCAACACTGATTAGATGTAACGTGATTAGATTGGCGCCAAACTTGTTGACGGCGAGTTTTGCCCAAGCTACAGGATCTTCTAAAACGTCTTTGAGGTGCATTTTTACGGCTTTTGCCAAGGGAATCTTCGTGTCAAACACGTCGAATGAGATGACTGGAGGGTGAGGGGTTGGGTTTTCAAAGAGATAGAAGGCTGGAGATTTTTCACCACCAATTGTTATAGATTTTCCGCGGGTTCCTCCTTCACTTTTTGTTGCTCCCAGTTTCACTTCGACGATTTGCCCCGGATATTGGTCGATTGGTGGAGTGAACTTTGCTTCGAGGATTGTTGTGGGCTTGACTTTTGCTAATGGTGCAACCAACTTGGGTGGAACGCCCATGGTGGTGCCGGGTTGGAGCCAGATTTCTAAATCTCCAACAGCCAAGTCTACATCCTCGAGTTCTATTTCATCAGCTTTTCCTAGAAGATCGAGAAGATCGGTGAAATCGTCGCCGAGCTTTATGGGTTTCTTTCTCTCCTCTTTCTCCACCATGCCTTCTGTCACTTCTCCGCTTTCTTCTCAACCTTAATTATGACCTTTTTAGCGCTTATCTTGGCATCCTTGAGAATGATTCTGAAACCGCCTGCAGTGACGGGCATTGTTGGAAGTTGAGCCACTGGTATTGCTTCGGGAGCCACCTCTGGTACGGCTTCTGCTACAGCCTCAGGGGGTCTCGCTTTCCATTTTTCGACAACTGGATGCCCACGGTCCTTGAGAAAAGTTTTTAGATCCTCGATGGTTTTCGCTTCGTTCTCTGTGGCGATTTTGTCACCCAACTCCTTGGGTAAGAAGTCTTTAACCCGTTCTTTGATGCTTGCGGGTATCCACACCACACGGTTCCAGCCTCCGTCCGTTTGAAGGAACTTTGGAGACCTCATGTATTCGACGGATATGCCGTGGAAGCCGTCTACTTGTCTGCCACCGGCGGTGGAGTCGGCTATGGTTGAGAATGGCAATCCATTTACGGTTGCTTCCTTGAAACCTCGATGAACGAGTCCGAAACCGTCCACCTCAGGGATGTAAAAGGCGGCGGCTTCGAAACAACCACACGAGGTGTGAGGATAGCCAAACGCTGTGTAGAGCCACACCTTATTGATTTCTCCGAGTGACTTCTTCTTCACTGCTTCGTCAACTCCGCTGTATTCGCCTTTGATGGGATCGAGTAACTCTCCTTTTTCAATTTCAAAAACTGGTCCCTTTGGGTCAACTCTGGCTGATGCTCTTCCGTCAAACCAGCTGATGGAACCGCAATTGGAGTATCTTTGGGGTGTGATCACGCATACGTGTGTTGGAGCGAATGACTGGCAGAGTGTGCAACCGTAGAATTTGTCTGCTTCCTCGTCTTTCATTCCTCTTGCTTTGGCGTCTCGGGCTTCGTAGATTTTTAGTGCCTCTTTCCACGGTTCTCGGACTCTTTCGGGGTCTGTGATGAACGTGATTTCTATTTTCTCGATTATGGGTAACTCGCTTTTGAAGAGCCTTTGTAAGACCTTTCCGATGTGTTCGAAGGAGTTTAGACCCTTCTGGAATGATTTTTTGCTCAGTCTCAGCCAGATGTCGTAGCGTTGGTTGAGGTGCATGAAGCCTTCTATGAAGTTGCAGTATTCGTGTATGCGTCTTTCAACAACTCCTTCGAGTCCTTCTTCGATTTGTTTGCCAGCGACTTTGATGTATATGCCGAAGGGTAACGAACTTCCTTCTTTTGCGTCTTTGATGTCGGGTCCGATGATCGTTATCTTGTTGTCTTCTACTTCCTTCAGGCTTTTTGCTCTCACAAGTTCGAATTTGGTTTCTATGTTTGGACCGCCGAGTTCCACTTGCATGTCTTGTCTTCTGATTCTTTCTCCTTCGTATATTACGCCGACGTCTACTGGTATGTCTTGAAACATCGACATTTTTTCACTTTCCTCCTAACTTATCTAACAGTGTTTTGAAACTTTCATTCCAATCCTTAACTGAAAGGTTTGGAAATGACCATGTTGCGTGGGGGTTATAGAATCTGTCGAGGCTTATGGTCTTAAGATTTGTGGAGAAATGTTTCAGTCCGGATAATACCACGAATTCCATGTAATAGGGGAATCCCATGAACATCGCGAGGTCATATGGACCTTTTCCGTCTAAACCTTTCCAGTCTGGGTCCTGAAGCCTATTACCAATATCCATTGCAGACATCCAAGCAGTGGGTTGAAAACCCTTCTTAAGGAATTCGTTCACCATGTGTGCTGTGGCAACTACAGGAATTTTTGTGGTTTTGCTCATGCGGATTGCGTAATCAATCATCTTGGCATCGTCTGAGTAGTCTTCGGCGGCTTGGTGTCCAACGACGAGGATGGGACGCTTCGCCCTCTTCACCATCGCCACCACCACTTCAGGCTTCAAAATGAGAAGAGCCTTCTTAGGTCCCGCAATTTCGGCTGTCTGCCACGGTTCTTCTTTCACACCCATGTTATTCACCTCTTTTTCTGATGAGTCTGGGCAGTAGCGTTGGGTCTGGGATTCTCGTCTCCTTCCATCCCTTCTTCTCCAGAAGTTTAAGTATTTCGTCTTTCATTGTGATTGGTATGTCGGCCTTGTTTCGGACGAAGAGGTGTATGTCGTCGGGCATGACGCCGTAGAGGCGCTTGTGCAGGTCGATGTAGTGAGTTAACTTTATGGCGCGACCCTTGGTGGTGTCGTTGGGTCTCATACAGAGCTTTGCAATCATTACTATGGCTTCCTCCTTAGTCTCAGCCGTGGTAAAGAGGTGCTCAGGGGCTGGACCCACGTAGACTTTGTCGCCAGTTCTGGCATCGTAAGCATACCAGTCTTCCTCTTTGTCTTTTCTTCCAAGGAGCATACGTCGGTACTTAGATCCATGGGGTCCAACGATCACAGGTATCCCTAGCCTCCAGACGCCTGCGGCTATTGACGCCGCCTTCTGAGAGTATGCTCCCCAGGCAACTCCCACTGCCCCCACTCTGTTAAAAATGTAATCAGCGATTTCCTCGTAATTAGCCCGCAGTTTCCTCTTTGCGAAGATGTTCGCAATCTTGATGGCTGCTCCGGCTATGTGGGAGTTGGATACGCATGAACCCACGTTGACGATGCCACCAGCGTCGAAGGCGCCCGGATATTTCTCATAGAGGGTCTTTCCCTCCTCATCCTTTACGGTGGCTATGGACATGGCTGAGCATCCTGAGGTGACGACGATAAACCTGCGTTTCGCGAACTCTTCGGCGATTTCCGCAACCTCTTTTCCGCTGTGGGGGTAATTGGAGCATCCGACGAGGGCTACTACTCCTGGAATCTCGCCGAAGACTATGGGGCTCCCCACTTCCCTTATTTCCACGTCTTGGATGGCGCCTCTTCCAACCCGCATTTTAAACTTCTCCTCCAGCAACTGTTTTTCTCCCGCTTTCACTATGAAGCTGTGGAGTGGGAAGTCGTTGGGGCAGGCGCTGTCGCAGCGGGCGCAACCGACACAAGTCTCGAGGATTTCAGCTAGCGGGTTGAGGTCTCCCTTCGCCGCTGCTTTGATGGCTTCTGGGATGGGTTGGTTGTTTGGGCAGGCTCGCATACAGTCGTTGCATTGGTTGCATTTTTGAGCCGCTTTAACGATTTCCTCTGTTTCTGGGATGACCTTGAACTTCTTTCGTTGTGGGGCGACAGCCATTACGGTTTCAACTGCGACTTCTCCGACCTTGTCTGGGTCTAAGATGAGCACTCCGGGAACCTTTCCTTCCACTAGGTCTGATATTGATTCTTTCGGTGGGGTTTCGGTTCTGTTTTCGAGTCCTAGACAGTTTTTGGAACTTGAGGCGATTACTGGTGCCTTAATCTTTTGGGCTTCGACTAGCGTGTCTGCTCTGATACACTGTTCGTCAACTACGATTAGGTCGGCTAGTCCGCTTCTGATGTAGCGTAGTTGCCAGGATATGGGACCGACTATCTTAGCCATTGAACTGTATCGGGTTATGTCGTGGGCTGTGCAGCATATGCCTACAACCTCGACTTTGCCTATTATTCCTTTGTCTGTTAGGTAGTCGATTATTCCGATAGAAGAGGGCACATTATGACCGATGACCAAGATTGTGGGTTTAGAGACGTCTGCTATGCCGAAGCCCAAGTCGGTTAGGGGAGCCTCGGGGTCTGCCTTCGGAAAACCGTAAGTCGAAATCTGGGCTATGTCTGCGATTTCTAGACCAACGTGGTCTATCATTCCTGCGTGGAATACTTTGGACTCGAAGTCTAGGTTGCTTCCTTCCTGACCCGTGTGGGTGGATGAGAGGAGTTGGGTGACCTGCTCTTCGCAGTAGTCGAGGGCGTCTTCTAGGTCTTTGAGTGTTTTGGGTCTGATGCCGCAGACTAGGCGGGTTATGGGAGCCTCTATCTCGATGTTTAAGCCTCCGATGTCGATGGGGGTGTTTCTGCCGTATTTCTCTATCAGGTGTTCTATTAGGTGGCGGGCGTGTGCTATGTGGGTGGCGGCGCCTATGCAGCAGGCTAAGAGGACTATGCGTGATTGTTGGGCTGCCATGTTTAGTCCGCAGGCGCCTCGTTTGTCTCCTGTTAAGTCGCATTTGCCGAAGGTGCATAGGCAGCAGACGTCGCAGTATGGCATGTACATGGGTTTGTATCTCTGTAGGAGTTTGAGGTCCCACTCTCGGAGGTCTGTCACTGACGGAAAAGGGGTAGGTCCCATTGGTTCAGCCCATGTCTCTTCATAGATTCTTCCGAAGGATAATTCGAGGTCTTTTATGAGGGTGGCGTCTGTTTTTAGTTCCTTTACTTTCATGTGTAAGTCTTTTTTGGACAATTAACACACTACTCGCGAAATCTTGTTAGAGTCACGGAATATCGGGAACTAATCGTATAAACCTTTTTCCCTAATCTTCCGCGTTTGCACACTGTACTTTGAGAAGATCTTGGAGCGAAGTCAGGAATTAGCATAAAAAAGAGGGGGAGATGTTTCTTATTTTCGGATAGCTTCTTCTAATCTCCCAGATATAGTTCGCCTTCGCCTTCATATTCAGGGTAACCATCATATATCATCGGTGTCTGTGACCACAAGGAGTGTCTACGAGCGTATCTGAATGCTTCCTCCACAGTTACCTTCCCATCGAAATTGTAGTCAGCACTGCCCTTAAATCCTTGAACAAGGTAGTGAGTAAACACCATCTCGTATCTTATCAATGTGAATGGCCATTCGCGTGCATCCCTTAGAGGGATTTTCCTCAGCCATGGGCCAACATTTTCGGCGCAAGCTGTAAGAACTATTCGACCACTTGGAGTTTCTTGGGCAAGGTCTGTCCAAGACGGTGCAATTCCAAGTATTCCCTGCCACAATGTTTGTCCATCTGTTATGAATCCACCACTAAAGCTTATGTCCAAGATGACTACGAGGTTCTGAGATTGTATCTTGTCAGTCTTAACTGCAAAATCCTCGTCCCACATGATAGTATCGTGCATTTGTATGTACTCAAGGGGTTGACTTTGCCCACCATGACCAGCGTAGTAGAAAACAACAATATCCTTAGGAATCGCAACTGTTTGAAGCCATGCAAGCTCATCTTCCACTATCGCCCTGGTAACATCGTCATCACCGACACCTATTTCGTCTACGAGAAGGTGGATATGATCTGGAGGAAAGCTCATGTAGTCAACAAGAATGTTATACATGTCTTTCGCGCTGTTGCCTGGTCCTCCCCAAGAATTCAGTTCAGAGTCCCAGTATTCATCTACGCCAATGACAACAGCCCACTTGGTGGGTTCCACGCGCGCTATTTTGAATATCCATAAATCATTTAAGTAGTATGCTCCTGCATTGCCACCAAACAGAATCAGTTGATTGTTAATTGAATCCCATACATGGATGGCTTGCAACCAATCTCTTGGAGAAGGACGTGCCTCTATATCCAGCACTTCCCACTTGTCTGATGCTGGGTCGTATATCCATGTTTCGCCTGCTGGAGCAGGGGTTTGCAACTCCCCACCGAAAACTATCACTACATTATGAATAGGGTCCCATACGGCACAGGCATTGGCCAGAGGAGAAGGCATATTTGCCTTTTGAAACCATTGGTCCATCTGGGGGTCGTACACCCATGTATCGTTCCACGATCCATACTGTCCATAGGTCAGACTTCTTCCCCCAAAAACTATCATTACATTGTCTTTGCTATTCCAAACAGCCATATGGGATAGTCTGGCTCCGGGACCATCTGTTTTTCGAACCCATGTGTCCGTCAAGGGGACATATGCCCAGGTATCACCTAATGCGCTGTCTGTAGGATGATGGTAGCCCCCGAACATAATCATTTGATCATGCACTAGATCCCAAACTCCAGTTGCCCAGTTTCTTCTACCTGGGCCGTCTGCTCTTTGCGTCCATGTGTTGGTAGTCGGGTTATACGTCCAGGTGTCTTGGTAATATTGATAACTTGCGTAGACGGATTCTCCGCCATATACTATCATTTGATTGTTTTGTGTGTCCCATACGGCAACATGTGTTCCTCTTGTCATGGGTGCATCCGAACCTCGTGACCACGTGTTAGAGACTGGATTATACATCCATATGTCATTTAACCCAATGGTCCGCCCTTGACTATCATGAGAACACCCCCCAAAAACAATCATTTCGTTGCCATAGGAATCCCAAACTGCACTATGAGCTGACCTTGGATACGGTTCAAAACCAGTTGTAATTTCAAGCCAAACACCTTGCCATGCAGGTGATATCGCTGCCATTGGCAATGAAAGTAGAGGAATGGGTATGAATGCTGATAACAAAGCAAGGCTAAACACTAAACATTTCTTCATTTTCTTTTCTCCTAATTCTCGGTAACTTCAATGTATCCTTGTTGTTTTCTTAAGAGATTTGTGTTGCCTAAAGTTATAGAAGAAAGTTCTATTTGCTCTCAGAGTTTGTTGCCACTTTTGGTGCACATGGGAACGTGTAGACACTCTCAATGAAGTTGAGCCTTAATCCTTATATAGGATTGGTTTGTTTTCGGGCAATCACCCGATTATTGTGTCATTGATTACGTCGTATTCTAGGAGTAGGTATGAGTTTTCGAGTTTCTTGCAGTTTTTTAGTTCTAACGCTTTTAATAAATGCAGTTCCGATGGGTCTGTGAGGGAGAAGCCATCGACCAGTGTCGACGTGTCTTTTCCTCCGACTATCAGTGGTGCCACCACGATTTTTATGTGGTCGATTAAGCCGTTCCTGAAGAATATCGAGTTTAGTGTGCCACCGCATTCGACGGTTATTTTCTCTATTCCATAATTCTTCTTTAGTTTTACCAGTAGATCGGCGAAGTCGATTTCGGTTTCGTAGTATATGACTTCTAGGTTTCTGTGTTTCTTTTTCAGTTCGATTGCGGGGTGTTTTGGATTATTTGTTACTATGAATAGTTCTTCAAGCCAATTGCACAGGTAGTTGAGTCCGTTTTTGTTTAGGTGTGGTTTTCTGTCTATGACCACGAATTTTAATGGTTCCTTTTCAGGAGTTACCTTCTTGTCGTTGATTCCTACTTTTTCTAGTACGCGACCTGAGTCTAAGTAGTTGGGTCCCAACGACTGCTCTACTTCATAGTATTGTGCAAATCCTTCTTTGACGCCTGTGATTCTTTTCCAGTCTTGGTCTGAGTCTAGGTTGTCGGTTGCTCCTGTGGTTATTTTTCCGTCGAGTGACATGACTAGGCATAATGTTGTTTCTGCTCGGACAAACAGCCTGATCGCCTCCGTTGCTTTTCGACTTGCATATAAAAGACTCAGAAAATAAAGGCTTGTATCTTTGAAATGCGAAAATACCCCGAATTCAAGTGTTGGAGTTAGATTTAGATTGGACAAGCCTAAACGTCATGGATGGACTCACTCGGCAAGAAATGTGAAAAAGAGACTTTATCACATCAAAACAGGTTTGTTTCTTTTTTTTGCGGAGTATGCTGATTAAGTCACTGATAAATCACCCATAAACAACATAACAAATCACCCTAAACCAAACCCAAACACAACCAAAAACAACAACCAAACCAAAAACAAAACCCAATAATATGGTGTTGAGAATGACTGGAAACGTCCAGTTTATCCCGTTGATCACTATGGATGCTTGATTCGTTAGTTTTTATGGAAACTTTGGTTTAATTGCCTTCGCTGTGCACGCGGACACACATTTTAAGCAGTATATGCATTCAGGATCGGCGAATTTTTCCCAAGGTAACTCTAAGATGCGCACTTTCATTGGGCACGCTTCCACACATGCGCGGCATCCCACTTTTGTGCATTTCACTAGGTCCCTCTCTAAGCCTAGGAAACTGAATCGATTCAGAAAAGCCAGGGCTGCGCCGTGTGGGCAGAAGTATCGACACCAACTTCTTGGGATGTACACACCTAAAACTACAACTCCCATCATTATGGTTAACTGAACCCAAAAGAGTATAGGCTTTGACAAGATTCCGTTGGCTATCGCTCCAAGTATGTTCTCGCCTGTTTCAAACCAATACGGGATAGTGTAGCGAGTTTCCAATGCAATTTCTGGCAAGGTAGCGAAAATCGTGTTGGAGGGACTTAGAACGTCGAAGGGTGCAGAGGCAAAGGCGCCTAGAGCCCTTTCAAAGCTTCGACCCATACTAGCAGCAAGCAAGACCGAGAGAGAACCACTAACGAACAAAACGATCAATAAAACCCCATATTTCACTTTGACCATTCCGTCGTGAGTTCTGAAAGAAACTTCAGAATGCTTCCTTTTAATGTAACCTAGCAAGTCTTGGATGAAACCGAAGGGACACACCCATCCGCACGTGGCTCTGCCTAAAACTATTGCTACTAGAAGGAATGATGCTATCGGAAGCCAAGGGAATGTTACCTCATAAAGCATTAGTTGAAGTGCTGAGAAAGCGTCGCCGACAGTTTTCTGAGGTGTCCATATGCTGTGAAGAATTGGGAGAAGTAGGGGTGAAGGTTGAAGACCAAAGACGATTGCGTTGAGTAGTAGAAAACAAAAGAATTGGGTTATTTTTCGTGCTGTCTCTATCCTAAAAACGAAGTTCTTGAGCTGGGATGCTCTTTCTTTCATTTCTGTCATTGCTCCAGTGCGTGCTCTGTTGGTTCTTGATTTTGTTGTTCAGAAAGGTGAATCCAAGTTGCATAAAAATGTTTCATTGATGAACTTTTAAACCTTGGTTTTTGATGTGTGCGTGTGTGAGAGTACCTATATAGAGGGGGGAGGGTGATTGTTAGTTTGGGTGTTCTTATCGGCATCTCTCGTTGATTTGCGACCTCTGAATCCAACATTTATCGTGCTCATGTCATGTGGAGTGTTGTTTCACAAATCTTATCTTATGAAAGTGGAATAGAGCGTTCATGGTTGAGTTAAAACCCACCGATGGCACTTTTCTACTGGGTCCTCTGGTGATTTTCATTTCCGTCTTCTTTATGAGAGAGGTTAAGACTACTGATGTCATAGTTTTTATGCAAACGATTCAAGCCAACATGGCTGCGATAATAGTGCTGGCTTTAGGAGTGATACTGTTATCCATAGGCATTGCCGAGCACTCTCCTAACATAAGAGGCGGTTTTTTCATGCTACTTGAGAGCACCGGCCTTTTCTCTGCGATATTGGGTTTCTTCTTTTATGGCGTGTCGATGGTAAGGGGACTAGTCGATGCAGTCTACACCATAACCATTTCTCCACTATATTTCTGGGCAGGTCTCATAATCTGGGCAATGGGGGTCTTCTCGATAACGTATGCGGGTATCAGTTCAAGGAAAAAAGAGGAAGGAATCGTGTTCCTCAGTGCCTTACTTACTTTGGTACTCGCTTGCTTTTTCGTCTGGGAAATCTTTCTAAAATAATGAATTGATATCCGCCCTTACATGAAATCGGCTATGCTACGCTGGCTAGCCTTTTCAATTGGCTTTTCTTCCTCACTTGTTTCTTCGAAGATCACCAACTGACCATAAACTCCATCATAGCCCGGGATCACTTTCACTTTTCCTTCCCTAACTCTAATGATGGCTTCCGCAATTTTGGAATCAACAACTTTAGTCATTTTTTCTTTTGGCGCATCAATGAGCACGTTGTACTCGTTGTCAAACTCTTTGATTAGTTTGTTGTAGGCGTCCCATACCTTTGTTGTGCTGGGATAACTGGCTCCTAAAACGGTTGCGATAATTTCGGAGAGAGGCAAAAGATGCATGTATCCTATCGCTCCTTCAGGTTTAAATCCTATTGGGCGGTCTGCAAGCTCCTCCACTCGTTGCTCTACCCCTTTAGTGAGCCTTCTGCGACAAACTGGACAGCGGTTTCCAAATTTTATCGCTTCTTGAGGGGAAAGAGAAATGTTACAGTTTCTGTGCCCCGTCCAATGATACTTTCCATAGGCTGGGTCAGTTTCGATGGTGGATATGAAACTTCGTCTGTCTTTGTTGCGGATGGCATTAATCACCGTAGTATATGTCAGTTCTTCTAGCTCAAACACGTTCGCTTCTCTTCCAATTCTCCACGGCCAGTGACTGTGGCTGTCACTGTTTGAAACTAAAGCATACTTATCTAGAGTGCTTAATCGCCGGTTCATTGGTGGATCGGATGAGAGACCTGTCTCTAAGGCGTAGATGTGTTTGGTCATGTCTTGGTAGCAGTCTTCCACTCGATCAAATCCGCTAAAGGCACCGAAGATGCTGAACCAAGGAGTCCAAGCATGAGACGGTATGACAACGTTATCCTTCGAGACCTCCATCACTTCTTCCACGAGTTGAGGGGCATTCATGCCCAGAGTGGGTCTTCCATCGGCGGCGAGGTTGCCATACCGAGCCAATCTTTCGTTGATTTGAACCGCAGTTTCCAGACTTGGGGTCAAGATGACGTGGTGAATTTTTTTAATTTCCTTCTCGAAAGTGAAGATTGTGCTAACTTCATTTGTTATCATGTAACGTACTGGAGAGTCGGGGTCTTCTGCATATCCATAAAGGTTGGTATTGGAGATTTCAACCAACTTCTCTTTCAGTTCCTCAAGCCATTTGGGGTGGGTAAAGTCTCCTGTACCTACGAGGTTTAAACCCTTGATTCTGGCGAAACGAGTGATTTCATCGATGTTCATCTTCTCGCTTGTGGCTCTACTGTAGCGACTGTGGATGTGTAAGTCTGCTATAACCTTCAAGTTTTCACCTGACTCTCAACTTCAAGTTGTCAGATTCACTTTCGCTTCTTGGTGAACGATAGACCATCATTTTCGCATACATATTCAAAGCCAGCTTAGCAGTCCGTTTACTTCTCTTAGTGTTTGTGCTATTTAACGTAAAACTCTTCGGGTTTTCCTCATGAACAGGTATATCAGTTTCAGTAATAGTCTTTGAAAAGGTGCATTTTTGCTCTGGAAACCTTGCTTTTAAACTTCTAAGAGAAAAGAGTTAGACTGCAAAGGGAAAGGAGGAGTCTCCTTCAATGAAGAAAAAGGCCCTGAACTATCGGTTGTATTGGAACCAACCGGGATTGATTTCTCGACTGCCAGAGGAGCAGAGAAGGAAGGTAGTTGAAAAGTTTTTCGAACTTGTGGAAAAGAGTAAAGAGGAAAACGCTAAACGAAATAACAAGATTATAAAGGAAAGAAATGAGCGCTTTCCTTTTAGTTGTAGATGAACCCTTCTAAATCTTCTGTAATATGCTTCTGATTTAGGATAAAGAATGAACAAACAATGGCTCTCAACCCTTACCCTCGCCTTTTCTCTTCATGTATTTTTCAAAAACCTTTTCCCAGTCCATTCTGTAAAGGGCAATTACAACTATGGCTAGCAATACTGCCGTGATGATCATTCCTATCCAGCTTTCTTCTTGACTGAATAATAAGAGAATGAATTGACCTCCTGTTTGACCCAAGTAGGCGAGAATATAACACATAAGTAGCTTGCCCAGTAAGCTAGGGATGAACGCTTTGACATAACTGTATCGCAAAATCCCTAAAGGTATAAACAGCAAGTCGTCTGGTAAGGGAGTTAAGGCAAAGAGGAATATGGCGACTGGTCCATAACGACCAAACATTTTCAACAGGTAATTCATCTTTCTTTGGCGTTCGCCACTTAATAGTGTTCGTCCATAGTAGCCAAGCAGGTATCCTGAAAATTCTCCGATTGCTGAACCAGTTCCGCCGGCAATTGTTAGAAGTAGTGGGTTGTATCCCCAAATACCGAGCCAGAAGATGAGGAGTGTGTACGGCACTGGTATTATTATTGAGGCTGCGCCTATGATGCTGATTAGGAAGACTCCGAAGTATCCGAACTGTAGCCAAAAGTAATTCATCCAGTCTGGGGGTTCCAAGCGTTTTCTCCTTGGTGATTTTGTTGTTTCTATCCGTGTTTAAGAGTTGCTGTAGTGGTCTCCTTTGTCGCGTCACATAAAATTCTGGACTTGACGGCTATGTTACTCGAATAACTCTCGTTGGTGTGACTATAATGTTGACTGGAACGTCCCATTCATCTGTGGGAATCTTCTCAACTATTTGGATGTCATGAATTGTTGTGATCACTAGAGTTTGAGGCGTGAAACTGCCTGAATCCTTCAATACACTGTATTCTTGGTCGGAGTAGCCTCTTCCCTTGCCCAGTCTCCCTCCGTCTTGCGACACAGCCACAGAACCCGCTATGAACAAGTCCACCTTCACCTCAGAGGGCTTGACAAAACGACCATATTTAAAGGCTCCGCGGATAGTTGATGCTTCCGAAATGGAATTTCGGGGAACAAAGGTGGGGTTGAGCATAAGGAATCCTTTTTTAAGTCTAGGTGTTGCCATAACAAGGAGTTTACTATCTTCTAAAACCATTTTTCGAACAGGCCTTTGCGGAGAGTCAGGAGTGCAAAAAACATTCTTCGCTACTTTATATTCAGATAATTCTCGTAATTTCCGAGCCGCTTCCTCTGCTCCAACAAAATTGGGTATCCGATGAAAAACTGGTTTCGGAAAACAGGCGATTCCCTTCTTTTCCATGAACTGCCAAATTCGCATCCTAATATTTTCCTTAGACAAGCAGTATCACACCAAAGTTCGCCAATGGGAAGGTTAGATTGTTTAAATACTAATACCTACAAACTCAATTAAACTTGTGGGGTTGATGTGCAGTGGCTACCGTGAAAAGAGAGGAATGGGGTCACTATGGCAAATGGTTTCGCAAAGTGCTGATAGATGCAAGAATATTGGACTATCGATACCCCATTAAAGGGTGTGGTGTTTGGCTTCCTTATGGCTTCAAGATACGGAAAAACGTTTTTCAAATCTTACGCGATCTGTTGGATTCTCTTGGACATGAGGAAGCGCTGTTTCCTTTAATGATCCCCGAAAACGCATTGGCTAAAGAGTCCTCTCACGTAAAAAGTTTTGAAGAGGAGTGTTACTGGGTCACTCACGGTGGCACCGAGCCACTGAAAATCAAATACGCTCTTCGACCAACCAGCGAAACTGCTATTGCGCCTATGCTGAAACTGTGGATTCGGTCACACGCCGACCTACCACTAAAATTGTATCAGGTTGTAAATGTTTTTAGGTATGAAACCAAGGCTACTCGACCAATTATCAGGATGCGAGAGGTCTCAACCTTCAAAGAAGCCCACACTTCTCACGCCACTTTTGAAGAAGCCGAAGAACAAGTGAAAGAAGCAATCAAAGTCTACAAGGGCTTCTTTGATGCTATGGGTGTTCCCTATCGCATATCAAGGAGACCGGATTGGGACAAATTTCCGGGAGCCCTTTATTCTGTAGCCTTTGATGTAATATGCCCAGACGGGCGCGCTCTTCAGATCGGGACTGTGCACAATCTGGGTCAGAACTTCTCGAAGGCCTTCGACATCATTTATGAGACTGAGGAAGGAAAACAGGAATACATTTGGCAGACGTGTTATGGAATTTCTGGGAGAGCCATAGCTGCAGTTTTGACTGTGCACGGTGATGACTATGGTGTTGTGTTGCCACCAAAAATAGCCCCCGTACAAGTTGTGATTATCCCCATTCCATACAAGGGTAAGGAAGAACAAATTAACAAAGCCTGCGAAGACATCGCCGCGATATTGAAAAAAGCAAATATTCGAGTTGAAGTCGACCTTCGAGCTGACTTAACCCCGGGTTCGAAATTCTATTACTGGGATTTAAGGGGTGTCCCCATTCGCATCGAAGTTGGACCCAAAGACATCAGAAAAGACGAAGCCACCATCGTCCGAAGGGACACCTTAGAGAAAAAAACCTGCAAAACAAGTAGATTGGTAACCACAATTCAGGAGTTAATGAATAAGATGATGGAGGATTTGCGTCTGAAGGCTTGGGAATGGATGAATAAACGAGTTCACCGTGTCGACAACTTGGAGGAAGCCAAAAAGTTGATAGCGAAAAGAGAAGGAATCGGAGAAGTTTTATGGTGTGGCAAAGTTGAGTGCGGTCACAAACTGGAGGAAACTGCAGAAGCACGAGTCTTAGGAGTCCCCATGGATGCCAAAGAAAAAATCGATGGAAAATGCGCGATTTGTGGAAAAAACGCCACTAGCATAGTTAGAGTTGCAATAGCCTACTAGTCCTAAAGAAACGCTTTGACGGCTTCTTTTCCCGTCATTCCAATTTTTACTCCCATTGACTGCGCTTTGGAAGTGACTGTTTTTATTTCAGCCTTAAGAACGTCTTCAAAGTCTCTTACTCCGCTTACTATTGCTGCAGCTACATTGAATTTTTCGGCTGCTTCTGCGTTGAGGAAACTGCACATGACGAAACCAGTTCGTCCTATTATCGCGAGTAGTGGTGGGGAATTTGGCAAGTCCACCTTTAAACCCGTAGCGGTTTTACCATCTATTTCCAGTGGGGTCTCACTTATCACAAAATTCACGCTCACAATCTATATTCTTGAAAAAGCAAAGGTAATATTATGTTTTGCCTCCGCTACCCCAGACGAGCATCATCTTTCATCAGGCGATGTCAGTTCATCATCGGCAACATAAGAATAGGTTAACAAACCATAATAAGATTTCGGACATAAAGAAACTTAAAATGTTGACAAAACTGAAACACAAATTCCAAGCATGGTTAGCATCAGTAGCAAAGGCTATGCATAGAATAGGTTTGACCCCTAACCATGTAAGCGCCATCGGCATAGCATTTGCCTTTCTTTCCGCATTCTCTTATTGGAAATGGCAACTTTTCAATCAACTTCTGCTTGTTGCTGCGCCCATATTCCTTTTGATTTCAGGTTTCTGCGACGCCCTAGATGGTGTTTTAGCCAGGTTTCATGGGCAAACCACTATATTTGGTGGCTTCCTTGACTCTTTACTAGATCGTTATGCTGACTCTGCAATTTTTGTCGGAATCATTCTAAATGGCTTGTGCAATCCGGAATGGGGATTAGCAGCGTTGATTGGTTCATTGTTAGTGAGTTATACACGAGCAAGAGGGGAAGCAGCGGGAGTGAAGATGGAAGCAGTAGGTGTGGCTGAACGTGCCGAACGCATCATCATAATAGCCGCAGCAAGTTTTGTGACAATCGCTTGGAAGGAAGCATTAAGCTGGGCCATAATAATACTCGCAATATTAACGAATCTAACGGTGCTCCAACGTGCCTTCTTCTTTTATAAGGAGACAAAGAAGAAACAAGAATAGTTTGTTAGACTTTTCTTAAAAGCGTCTTCCTCTTGTAGGACGTAGTCGTCGCTCCTCTCTTGCGCGCACTTTGACCACGCCCCGATGCACCGCGCAAGAGACACAGTAGTATTTTGTTTGCTGAGCACTAGCGATGTACGCGCCTTTTTGACGCAGTTCCTTGAACAAGACTGGGTCAACCATGGACACCCGTCTCGACTCTCTCTTTGCTTTGTCGCGTGGCACCAATTCTCCACACTGGCTACATTGGACTAGTGCGCTTCTTCCTTTGGCACCTTTGGATCTTCCCCTGGATTTTCTCTTAAAGGGCACTTCGAGTCCTCAATGGATCAAATTGCTGAACATACTTATTAACCTTTGAGAAATTTTTTTTGTGTTGGTTGGGTTTGTGGGTGTTTGTGTTTTGGGTTTTGTTTTTGTTAGGGTTTGTGTTTGTGGTTGTGTTTGGGTTGGGTTTGAGGTGATTTGTGGGTGATTTAATGGGTGTTTGTTGGTGTGTTTTTGGGTTGTTGCTAGTTGGATCTCATGGAACGATGGGTTAAATGAGTGGTCGATTGGTTGGGTTATGCCATACGCTGTCTCCGCTGTTTGGTGAGTGATATGCGGAGGCGGTGGTTGTGTTGTTGTAGTTTGGCCTGTTGTTTGATGGGGCGGGAACTGTCATCAAGCTTGATGTGAATAGGTCTATGGTAGGATTAACCCACTGCAAAGTGATTATGTAACGGCTCCACTGGATTGCTTGTTTTCTTCTCTTTTTTGAAGGTATGATCCATACCGCTGAGATTAGACCGAAGGCAAGGATAGCCCAGTTGAGGATTGGTGGATTTGATTGGCTGCTTCCTGTGTAGCTGATGCGGATTTGTATTGTGCGTGTGTTGTCGGCTGTGTTGGTTTCGCCTAGTACGGGGCTTGCTTCTGCGGTTATTTGCCATAGGCCTGTAGTTGGTGACCATCCCTCGGTTATTTGGGTGCTGGTTCCGGGTAGTAGGGTTACGGGTGGGTCACCGATGCGACCGTAGTGGATGCTCAGAGAGGTGGTTACTTTGCAGTCGCCTGGGTTATAGATAGTCGTGTAAATGGTGGAAGCATCAGCTCTAAGGTCTGTAACAGCAACATCACGGATGAGATCGATACTTCCGTGGTATTTACCTCCGTTTGTACCTTCCCCAGGCCCTGGGGTAATAACTGGCGTAGGCTTCCGAATGGGCGGTGGCAGAAGGCCTTCTTGTTGTGGCCCTGATATGGGATCAGGGGTTGGAGGCGGCTTGGGCTTAATGAAACACTCGCTCTCTACTGCTTTCAGAAAGTCACTCCAAGCTTGTTTTGCACTATCTATTACCATCTTTACTGCGTCTATAGCTTCTAGTTCACGGATAGCTTGTTTTAACTTATCTTTTGCTTCTTTATACGCCCCTCTTTTCAAAAGAGCACCGATAGAGTCACAAACGCTGCCGAGCGCAGAAGCTCCACTTACGACCTTCTGCAATACTTCACTGATTGGCTTACTTGCAGCTTCTATATATCCGGCTGGCACCCATTCTTCAGGCCCGGCTCCTTTAAGCACAAAACACTCTGCAGTGAGTAACAGGCCATTTAAAGCGACAATGGGGTTTCCGGTAATGACTCCTAGTATACCAACAACAATTCCTACGCCAGCTGTGACTAAATCTAGTGTGTTCTCAGAAAGTTTGCTTTGAAGAGCGATTTCCGATTTTCTAAAATTCGCCAAGGCGTTCCTCCATTGTTCATGAAGTTTCCCTGAATTTTCGAAGGATTCACGATATTTCTCAAAATGCTTTTTGATGCATTTTTGGTCATATTTGCTTAGGTCAAATACTTCCTTACCGATGTCTACTCCTTCAACCTTGCCTCCGAAAATTGGATAATCTTCGAGTCCAAGTGGATCTATCAGATTTATTGGGTTGTTTTTCGCATAGGTGTATAGATTTACACCATCCAGTACTCCAACAGGATCCTTTGACAGAAATCTTCCTGCATGTGAATCATAATACCTTGCTCTGTAATAATAGAGGGCAATTTCTTCGTCAATTTCTCTCGATGTGAATGTGTAGAAATTTCTTACAGTGCCTGTTTTGTTGACAATTGTTCCAAATGCATCGTATTGGTATGTAATATCTATATTTCCGTTAGAGCTGATTAGAGAATCTACATTGCCTAGTCCGTCGAAATGATAGTAATGGACGCTTCCATTTCTGTTCACGGAAACTGGAGCGTCCATTCCCGGACCATGAGTGTATCTTGCTTTCTGCGAACCTGTTTCATCATACTCTAGTAGTATGTCTTCGGAGTCATAGAAGTATATGGTTGTATCTGTGCCAGCAATCTTGCCTAAGCGACTCCCTGTCGGAGCGTATTTGAACGCAATGTTTTGGGTTGGAAGTATTGCCGCAGTTAACCTGTTCTCATAGTCAAACTCGTAATAAGTAGTAACATTGCCCGCAGTCTTAACTATCAAGTTGCCGTTGTTATCATATGCATATGTCACATCCCCTGCAGCTACTAGTCTGTCATCCGCATCATACGTATATACGGTTACATTCCCATTTGTCTTTTGAATTACTCTGTTGCCAACAGCGTCGTATTCGTATTTGACCCTTGTCCCACTAGGATAGGTTACGTATACTAATCTGTGGAGTGCATCATATTCATATAACGTTGTATAAGCATCATCCTCTGTCATAGAAACCCTGTTTCCGGCATTGTCGTATTCGTACGCATAGTCGAATAAGGTGGTATTTTGGTAATCTTTTGTTGTAAGATTCACTAACCTGTTAGCTTTATCATACCAACAAATAGTGTAAACATTGTTGGGATAAGTTGTTCTAACCACTCTTCCCCCACCATCATATTCATAAGTAGTGAAATTGCCAAATGGGTCTGTGATTCTCACAAGCCGATTCAATGCATCATATTCATAAGTAGTAACGCCGCCGTTAGGGTCTGTCATAGTTTTTGTATTGCCAACCTCGTCATACGCATAAGTTATCGTCTTGTTAGAAAATCCGTAATCGATTGTAACAGAGATCAGTCGATTAAACTCATCATATGAGTAGTATGTAGTCTCTCGTAGTCCACCAGTATTTTCTATCTTAACTACATTTCCTTCAGAGTCATAACTGTATGTTACGTTACTTCCATCATCATAAGAAGTCAACAAAAGATGACCTCGTTCATCATAATCGTATATCGTGGTTCCACCATTGGCGTCTATTCTCTTTATAATGTTTCCAAGTGAATCGTAAAAGTACTCAGTTTGATATCCTCGTGGTGAAGTTACTCTTCTTCGCCTATTCAATTCGTCATACTCAAATCTGGTTGTGTGACCATGTGCATCTGTAATATTGAGCAGATTTCCTAGGACGTCATATGCAAAGGATGTAGCATTATTCGTTGCGTCTGTCACTTTTATCAAGCGATTCAATGCATCATATTCGTATTTTGTTTCATAGTTGCTAGCGTCTATTGCGCTGACAACATTGCCGACTTCATCATAACGATATTGGGTATGTTTGCCTAAAGCATCAGTTTTTCTTATAAGGCGGTTTAGAAGGTCATAGGCATACCTAACTGTGTTTCCATTGCCGTCAGTCTCACTTATCAAATTTCCCAAGGCATCATATTCGTATAAGCAAGTATAGTTTAAGGCATCTTTTGTTTTCACCAAACGATCTAGATTGTCATAGTAATACCTTGTACTGTAGCCTCTTGCGTTTGCAGCCTCCACCACATTACCTACAGTATCATAGCTCAAACTTGACGTATGACCCAACGGATCCTTGAATTGAACTAATCTGTTCAAAGCATCGTAGTAATATTGTCTAGTATGCCCATTCTTGTCTGTGAAAGCTATGATGTTTCCAACGCCGTCATAGGAGAATGTGGATACTCCTCCAGTCGGATCGATAACCTTAACTAATCTGCCTAAAGCGTCATACTCGTATCTGCTGATCTGGCCTTTGGCATCTGTATAAGCTATTTTGTTTCCATCGGCATCATATGAAAGTGATCGAGCGCATCCCAAGGAATCTGTTATTTCTATAATTCTACTTAGTTGGTCACGTTGAAGAGATATTGTGTGGTTTTTGGCATCAATAACAAGGACTAATTCCCCTACTTCATCATATTCATATTTGGTTTCACTGCCCAATGGATCAGTGATCTTTTTCAGTCTATTCAATGCGTCGTACTCGAAAAAGGTAGTATGACCTCTTTTATCGGTCTCACTTATCTTGTTGCCCACAGCATCGTAGCTGTAGCGTTGTTGGTTTCCGAGGGCGTCCTCGAGCTGAATGACTCTATCTAACTCGTCGTATTTGGTTTGGGTGATTCCGCCTTTGGCATTCGTTGAACTTAACAAGTTCCCCTCTTTGTCATATAGATAGGACGTTTGATTGCCCGAGGCGTCTTTGACCCTTTCAAGACGGTTCCTGAAATTGTGGCTATAAACTGCTTCATGTCCGTTTGCATCAACTTTTCTTATTAAACTCCCTTCTTCGTTGTAGAAGAATCGAGTCAGACCACCGTGAGCATCTGTCAAATTAACAAGGCGATCATCGTTATCATACTGGTAGGAAGTCATGTGCTCGTTTGGATCAGTTACAGAAATTAGTCTTCCAACTATGTCATAAGTATAAGTCGTAATGTTTCCTGTCGCGTCAGTTAGGCAAATAACATTGCCACGAGTGTCATACGAGTAGGATGTCTCATAGCCCCGAAAATTCCTTTTTCTCACCACATATCCATAAGCATCGTAATCAAGATGGGAACTGTTTCCAGTCGCATCCGTGATCAGAATCAAATTTCCCTTCGCATCATAACTGAAACTTGTCACAAAACTACGGGCATTTCTCTTACTTGTTAATAGAGAAATAAATTGATCATTCCCATCAGTATTGTTCCACTCATAAAAAGTTGAAAAACCCAGCGGATCTGTTTCATTCAGCAGATTCCCGAATGCATCATATTTATAGATATAGGAGTGCCCGTTTGCATTAGTGAAAGCGATTTTATTCATGTCGCTATCCCAAGACATAGTCGTGGCATTGCCCGACGAATCAACAATCCGTGTTGGATTACCAGCATCATTCATCTGAATTGTGGTGTTGAATCCCATAGAATTTGTTGCTGTTGCATTTTGAACATCATATCTTATAGAATATGTCCTGAAAGACAATGATGGCAGTCCAAGCGAGTAGTCGTACAGTCCATTCCATATCTCCGCAACCTTGCCGTTGGAATAATTAGACTCGAACATTCCACCACATCGATTGACAATGCTCTTCAGGGTATGATCTGCATTGTAAAAGTATAATGTGAAGTATCCCATAGCGTCAATTACCTTAATCAAATTGCCGCAAATGTCATACTCATACCTAATCTGCCTACTTAAGGGATCAACAACGCTACTAATCCTGTTCAGCGCATTGTAACTCAGTATCAAAGCCAAGCTAGAATCATCTTCAACTCGAGTGAGCTTTCCGTCTGCATAGCTGAAAGTTAAATGGTTGCCATTCTTATCTGAAATATTCAACAACCTACCAACTGAGCTAAAATTATACTTCGACCCATCCTTAAACCAGAGAGTAAAGGACCCATCCACATTCTTTATCAAACGAGAATGAACTCCAGGCGGCGGAGAATACCTACCACCACCAACACTTGTAAAATCATGAACTGAACCATCACCTTCAATCAATGAAACAACGGCTCCATTTTCCACCAAGTAAACATGATAGTTGAGAGTCCAACCATAACCAAAACCTGTGCTGGTTGCGTTACGATGACTGTTATACGCCCTAACAATCTCAATGTCAAAACCCCTAGCCTTAAACGAAATATCACGAGCCGTAAAATACAAATTCCCAGTCGCAGAATTAACCATACCACCAATATAATAGTACCAAGGCTCAAAACCCGTATTCCCACCAGACCAAGAAAAACTCGATATCATATTTGGAAGGAGAAAACTCGAACTTAAAATCAGCATCAACAACAATGCTGACAACCATACCATTCCACTTCTCTTCATTCCACCTTTCTCTCCTAACGAGGTTATACGCCCTCATCTCGGCAATCGGAAGGGAGAAATCGCCAAATCAGTGAAGGCTTCTGAAGGAATAGTAGATTACAATGAGGTAACCCTTCATACTAATAAGACATAATAACTGCGCTTAAAATTTTCGGCGTAAGCATCTCTGGCTTTACAGTTTACGAGTGATCGAGCGTCTTAGAGGTGCTGCTCCATAAACACCCAGTCACAAAGAAACAACAGAAAACATCACGTTAGAGGGGGGTTGATGTTTTTCAACGTTTAAGCCTACGCTCCCTTAACCCATGCTGATTCTTCATCTTTTTTACGGCTTCTTTTGCTTGATTGGCTAGGGTTTCGAACTCTTTCTCGTCGTAGAGCTCGTCGGCGTCGAATCCAACGCCGTCTATGATGAATTTGGGCTCAGGAATCTTGATGGGCTGTACCGTAAAGCTGTAAACGCTGAAATAGTCAAATAAAACTATATTAGGATGTCATTATTTCTTGCTTGGAAAGGAATGTTTGATCTAGTTACGGTAGGACATTTTGCCATTGACTTAATCAAGTCACCAAAAATACTCGCCCCAACCCCGACTCTTGGGGGTCCTCCAACCTACGTGTCTTTGGCAGCAAGACAGCTCAACTCACGGGTTTCTGTGGTTTCCAAGGTTGGAGAAGATTTTCCAAGAGAGTATATCTCTTGGCTGAAGGCTAAGAAAGTGGATTTATCTGGACTAAAGATTGTCAAAGATGCCTCAACCACGAGTTTCCTTTTGAGGTATAAGAACGGAAAACGAAGGCTCCAATTGAAGAGTCGAGCTCCACCCATTTTACCTGAAGACGTACCTGCTTCAATGACTGCAAAGGCAATTCATGCGGCACCTATTGCAAATGAGTTATCAATTAACGTTATCGAGAAATTAAGAACTTTAACTAACATCCTTTCTTTAGACCCACAAGGACTTCTACGAACTTTTGACAAGTTCGGGAACGCTAAATTGAAAAAATGGGATGACTCGAGAGTTCTTGAACAAATCGACATATACAAATCATCCTTGAAAGAAGTCAAGATTGCCACAGGACAGGCAAATTTGCAGTCAGCAATGAAGAAAATTCACAACATGAGACCAAAAATAGTTCTAGTCACAAAGGGATTAATGGGATCAGCACTTTTCTTTGAGGGAAGATTCCACGAGATTCCGGCTTGTAAGCCAAGAACAGTCCTAGATCCAACAGGCGCCGGGGACGCCTTCATCGGAGCTTTTCTGGCTGAGTACGTTAAAGGAAAAGATCCACTTTGGTGTACGTGCGTGGGATCTGCCGCATCGTCCTTTGTTGTTGAAGGTGTTGGACCTGCCGTTTTTGGGAGAAAAGATGAAATCTACAGGAGGGCAAACAAGATTTACGAAAAGGGCACATAACATTCAAAACAAATAATACTAACCGCTATTGTAATATGCACTTCGAGGAGTTGATTTGGGGCGAGTTTCCAAAGGCGTCAAGTGCAGCGTCACCGGATGCGATAAAGAGGCTGTTCGTTCACTATCATCTGAAAAGGTGAGTTCAGCGGGTTTGAAAGCTGGAGAGACGAGACGAGCCTACCTCTGCAAGGACCATTACAAAGAGTACAAAAAGGCGACCAAAAAAGAGAGGAAGTTAGAGCAATGGAGGTATAGAGGCTGAGAATACTTCAACTCCACTCAAACTTCATAGAATATAAGCCAGTAGAAAAAGAAGCAGCCATCGCTGAGGAAACCGAGAAAGAATGGCAACGAATAGAAGAAGTTGTAGTTCTGTTTACCTGTATAGAAAAAGGAGACAACGAAGCAACCGCAAAAAAAGCAATAGAAGAAATCAGATCATCACTCGAAAAATTGAAGGCTAACAAAATTCTGGTTTACCCTTACGCTCATTTAAGTAGCGATTTAGCGAGGCCAGCTGACGCGTTAAAAGTTGTTAAGGCTATGGAGAAATACGCAAGAGAGGCTGGGTTCGAAACCTATAGAACGCCTTTTGGTTGGTGCAAACAATTCTCAATTTCCATAAAGGGACATCCACTTGCAGAACAAATGAGAATAGTCTTGCCTGGTGAGGTTAAGGAAGAGGCAGAGAAAGTTTCAGAAGCTGTAAGAGCAGAAGAGGCACTCAAATCCTTCTGGTATATTCTGCAGACAAACGGAACGCTTGTTCCAGTGGACGAATATGACTTTTCTAAACACGAAAGTCTGAAGAAATTGGCGCGATATGAGATGGTTAAGGTGAGGGCGGTTCAGCAGGTTCCACCTCATGTAAACCTAATGAGAAAATTAGAGATCGCAGACTACGAGCCAGGTAGCGACCCAGGGAATTTCAGATGGTACCCGAAAGGAAGTCTGATAAAATCACTGTTGGAACAGTTTGTAACACAGAGGGTGATAGATTACGGCGCCATGGAAGTGGAAACTCCAGTCATGTATGATTTTCAGCACCCAAGCCTAGCCAACTACCTCGATAGATTTCCCGCAAGACAATACACTCTGAAATCTGGTGAAAAAGACTTCTTCCTAAGATTCAGTGCGTGTTTCGGTCAGTTTCTCATGCTTCACGACGCCCAAATCTCCTACAAACAGCTTCCCCTAAAAATCTACGAACTAACCAAATACAGTTTCAGAAAAGAGAAGAGCGGTGAACTCGTCGGGTTAAGAAGACTCAGGGGCTTCACGATGCCCGACTGCCATGCGATATGTGCCGATCTGGATCAGGCTAAGAAGGAATTTGTGGCTAGGTTCGAATTGTGCAAGGAAATCTTGGAAGGCTTAGAACTGAGCAAGGAAGATTATGAACTGGCGATTCGATTCACCAAGGATTTCTACGAAGAAAACAAGGACTTTATTGCTTCTTTGGTAAAGCTGATAGGCAAACCCGTCTTAATTGAAATGTGGGATGAGCGATTCTTCTATTTCATACTGAAGTGGGAATTCAACTTCGTAGACAATTTAGACAAGGCTTCAGCCCTCTCAACAGACCAGATCGACATTGAGAATGCGGAGAGATACGGCATAGCTTACATAGATAAGGAAGGAGAAAAGCGGTATCCACTGATTTTGCACTGTTCCCCAAGTGGCGCTATCGAAAGATGCGTGTACGCTCTTCTAGAGAAGGCATACCGAGAACAAAGAAAGGGAAACGTACCGATACTTCCCCTCTGGCTCTCACCCATCCAAGTACGCGTGATTCCAGTCTCTGAGAAATTCGTCAAGGATGCCAAAAAAATAATGGAGAAAATCGAGAAACATTGTATAAGAGCTGATTTGGACGATCGTCCACTCACAATGCAGAAGAAAGTTAGAGAAGCAGAAACAGAATGGATCAACTATGTTCTCGTAATCGGACCCAAAGAAATCGAGTCAGGCATCTTGCAAGTGAGGGATAGACAAGCAAGGAAAATGCGGAAAATGAGACTTCAGGAGTTAGTAAGTGAAATAAAAGAGAAAACCAAAGACAAGCCTTTCAAACCTTTGACACTTCCGAAATATCTGTCTGAGAGACCTCGATTTTTCGGCTAATCTTAATGGAGATGAACGCAAAAACTATATCAAGGTTGAAGAGAATATTCTACGTTTCTGGAGTATGGCTAAGTTGGAGCAAGAGTCCTTCATCTATATAGATGGAAAGTTCTATCCCAAATTCGAAGCAAAGGTTTCTGTGTATGACCATGGTTTGCTCTATGGCGACGGCGTATTCGAAGGCATACGTGCATACAACGGTGTGGTTTTCAAACTAAAGGAACACATAGACAGACTATACCGATCAGCACACACGATCATGCTGCAAATACCCTTAACAAAAAGCGAAATGACACGAGCGGTCTTAGAAACACTAAGAAAAAACAAACTTAAAGATGCTTATATTCGCTTAGTCGTTACTAGAGGGGTTGGCGACTTGGGACTTGACCCAAGAAAGTGCTCTAAACCAACCACCATAATTATCGCACAACCCTTGCAAGCGCTTCACGGAGAGGATGCGAAAGAGAAAGGTGTAACTACAATAATATCGTGGGTCAAACGGGACCCGGTTGACGCAACCACCCACGAAATCAAATCACTAAATTATCTGAACAGTATCTTGGCCAAAATAGAAGCCAACACCACTGGTACAGACGAAGCCATATGTTTAAACAAAGAAGGCTTTGTTTGTGAGGGGGTAGCAGAAAACCTATTCATCGTGAAGGATGGCATCATTGTGACCCCGCCTGTCTCGGCTGGAGCCTTAGATGGAATAACTCGAAGAGTTATAATGAGTTTGGCAGAGAAGTCGGGTTACAAAGTGATAGAAAGAAACGTCACTCCAAATGAGCTGTTTAACGCAGACGAGGTCTTCTTCACAGGAACCGCTGCAGAAATCGCCCCCGTAAGAGAGATAAACCAAAGAATGATAGGTGATGGCAAGCCTGGGTCCATCACAAAACATCTAATGCGCGAGTTCAACAAGATTACAAAAGACCCTAAAGAAGGAACCCTTATAAGTGGCAGTTAAGCGTGTCAGCATCACTTTGATGACATGAAATGCTCGAGTTGATCAAGAGCCTTTTCAAGTGTTTGGATGGGCGGTAGGAAAACTCCTCTGAAATGTCCAGAACCATAGGTTGCACCAAATCCTGACCCGTGCACGAAGAGAATGCCCGTTTTTTCCAAAAGACTATACACAAAGTCCACATCATTCTTCCATTTTGAGCCGATCTCCTCAACTTTAGGGAAGAAGTAAAAGGCTCCTTCAGGCTTGACACAACTGATTCCGTTAATTTCTTTGAGTCGTTTATAGGAGTAATCTCTTCTCTCCTGTAATTTTCTAGCCATACTAGATACGTGGTCTTGTGGTCCTCTTAGTGCCTCTACAGCGGCTTTTTGAACTGGAGTATTAGCCGAAAGTCTTATCCTAGCCTCTTTTGTGACACACTCTCTTAGTTCCTCAAGTTTCTCGTCTTCTACATGAAAATAGACGTAGCCCAATCTCCATCCAGTCATTAGATACGCTTTCGAGAAACCATTAAGCCCAATTACAGGCACATCCTTGGCTACGTAAGATGTGCTCACAAACTTTTTTTCATACACGATTTGGTCATAAATTTCATCAGATATCAACGGAAGATCATGCTCGCCCGCCAAATCCGCTATTGCCTTAACAGTTTTTTCGTCATATAATGCTCCACAAGGGTTGTTTGGATTTATGACAACTATTGCTTGTGTTTTGCCCGTTATTTTAGATCGGATGTCGTCTAAATCTGGTTGCCACTTATTTTCTTCAGAAGTTCGGTATGGAATTGGCTTACCACCAAAGAACGTTACGTATGAAACATATGGAGGGTAAGCTGGACCGGGCACTAGAATCTGCTCTCCCTTCTCAACCAGGGCTGCCATAATCATTTGAATACCCTCTGAAACACCTGCAGAAACTATTACGTTTTCAGGTGAAATGTCGATGCGATTGACCTTCTTCTCCTTTTCGCAGATGGCTTCTCTTAAATCGGGAAGACCCTCTGAAGGAGAGTACCAGTTGAACCCCTTTTTAACTGCATCAATCAGCGCTTGTTTGATGTGTTCGGGTGTGTCGAAGTCGAATTTTACAGGGTCTCCTATGTTGAGGTATATGATTTCTTTTCCTTTCTTCTCTAGTCCTTTAGCGCGCTCTATTACATCTCGTATTGCGTATTCAACGGTTTGTACTCTTTTAGTAACTCTCAACATTTCTCATGACCAACTGATGTTTGTGCGTCCTATAAAAAAGTCTTTTTCATCGAAATCACGCTTGATAATTCAGTGGAAAGGTGGTGGAGTAGTGTAGTTTGTACGAATTATATAACTCGTATAATTTGTTGTGGCATGTACAGCGATCAACACATCCTTCTCTCTATAGTTAGTCCAATCCCATGTACACCGAAATGTGGCAATTGAGTTTGAATTAAGCGTATACGGAAGAACTGGAAGCGCATCCACCATTTCTATCATGGTTCCATTCTCTAAGGTTACTGTCATCTTAGTAATGAGGACATCATCAAGCGAGAATTCAGAGTTTCTCACAGTGAAATTGAAGCTTTTTGTGTCGATGGGATCGAAGACAACGCTGACGATTGCAAAGAACACACGTGTTGATGTAACTCCAGTAAACTCTGCTGTATAGTTTTCAGCAGAACGCATTACAACGGTGATGTTCTTGTTCTGATAATCTGACCAATCCCAGGGGCAAATAAAGGTTACGTTGGAATTTGGCCCTAGTTCGTAAGGAGGATCAAGTGGTGGTGCTGTCTGTGTTCCATTTATGCTTTGGATAGTACCATTTTCCAAAACTAAAGTTATATCTGTCAAATTAACGTATGTAGTATAGAATTCTGAGTTTTGAACAGTTAAATTGAAACTATCTGTCTTTGCGGGGTCAAAAATGGCATTTATGATCTCTATTGGAGAGGGTGTCACTGTAGTATAATGTACTGTGTAATTCTGTAAGGTATTAACACTTAACGTGACATTCTTGTTTCGATAGTTTGTCCAGTTCCATGGGCATTCAAAAGCTATAGAAGAGTTAGGGTTAAGTAAGTATGGAAGAGATGGTTTCATCTCTGTTCCGTTTATTTCAACAAGTGTCCCATTTTCTAGGGTGAGGGTCATTTTTGAGAGGTTGAGGTAGCTTGGGGAGAGTTCTGAGTTTCGAATTGTTAGGTTAAAGTGGTTTACGTCAGGTTCGCTGAAGAGGATATCTGTGACTTCAACAACCATCGGTTCGGGAGTTAAATAAGAAGCGTATGAAACATATCCCTGCCACGTGTGTGCAGCTATTGTAAGACTTGCGTTTTGATAATCGGTCCAATCCCATAAACATGTAAAAGTGACAGAGGAGTTGGGTGGCAATGTGTAGGGAAGTGACGGAATAACGTTTTCTGCTTTCAAAGTCATTGTCTGTGCCGTTATATCTGTAATGGTCACATAGGTAGTCGAGTTTTCATGACTTTGCATTGTTAAGTTGAAGTGGGAGAAACTTATCGATGAGTTAAAATGCACATCAGTGATTTGGAGTCCTACAAAAGGGGTCAAAGCTACAAACGTGGGACCAGACCCATCCTCGATAAAGGCAGTGACTCCTACGGTTTGGCCTGTGTAATTTCCCCAATTCCAAAAGCACTGAAAAGTTTCATTGTAACCATCTGAAATCTCACATGGAAGGGATGGATAAGTGGTGGTTATGTTATGAATTTTTCCATCTCCGGTCAAGGGGAGGATTCCTAGAATGTTGGCTTTTGAAGGAGAGTATGATGGGTTCAACAAAGTAACGTTAAAGAAACTTGTGTTTTGAGATATAAAAGACACGTCTGTGATGGCTACGGTGGTTTTATCAGGAATTGTTATGCCGAGTTTGATGATGCCTCCCATAACCCATAGATATGACAAGAAGGACCCTATTACGAAGGAGATTAACACTGACAGGATAAGAGATAGCCTTGAGATAGCCTTTATGCTTTGGATGAGTTTCATTTTGTTTCCCCATACTACGCTTATGATGCTCGTTTCATTGGTTACCTCAAGTTTTTCTGTGGAGTAGATAAAGATTCGGGTTGTTGAGTCAGTTGATGTTAGCTTGGTTGCAGTTGTCTCGCTCTTTCGGCTGCCTTTGTGACAGCTGATATGATAACCGCCCTCAGTTTTCCTCTCTCAAGTTCTAGAAGCCCTTCAACCGTTGTGCCCGCTGGTGTGGCTACCATGTCCTTTAGTTTTGCCGGGTGTTCTCCTGTTTCGACAACCATTTTTGCCGCGCCTAGAGTGGTTTGGGCTGCGAGGGTTGTGGCTACGTCTTTTGGCAAACCGAGTCTTACGCCAGCATCTGCTAACGCCTCTATGATAAGATAGATGTAGGCGGGCCCACTGCCGACTAAGCCTGTGGCTAAGTTCAGGTATCTTTCGTCGAGTTGCATAACTCGTCCGAGTAAGCTGAGGGTTTCTGTGGCCTTTTGCAAATCTTCCTTTGTAGTGTTTTCAGAGGGAGATAACGTGATCATGGCTTCTCGGACGGAAACCGCTAGGTTGGGCATCACCCTGATCACTGGAATATCCTTTGCTACGTATTTTCTGAGAAACTCTAGTGTGACGCCGGCTGCGATTGAAACCAAGATTTTTCCGGTCTTGATTGAGGGGCCGATTTGTTCTAGGACTTTTCCTACGTCTCCAGGCTTTACGGCTATTATGGTTATGTCGCTGAAGTTTACTGCTTTTTTGGGGTCGTCGACGCATTCTATTTTGTAGGTTTGAGTGATGTAGTTGCGGCGGGTTTGTATGATTTCGTAGGCTTTGATGTCTTTTGGGGTGTGTGCGCCTGATTTTAGGAGTCCTGAGATTATGGATTCTCCCATTTTTCCTGTACCTATGATTGCGATTTTCCAGGGTTTGTTCAAATGGTTTTGTTCCTCCGTTTGGTTTTCGATTATTAGGGGTTTCTAAGTGATAAGTTTTTACTCATATTAGTTGTGTGCGTGTGTGAGAACCTCTCTATAGAGGGGGAGAAGAAATGGAATTTTTTCCTTTAGTTGATATCTGGTGTTGCAACCATGTATAAAAGTAGATTTCTAATGTATTTCATTTCTTAATCCTTTCTGTGACTCTCATGAGTTCTTCAATTGTGGCTCTTTCTTCTATTGTTGAGATGTCCCCAAGAGGCTGATTTGTTATAGCAGCCTTGATCAGTCGTCTCATGATCTTCCCGCTCCTTGTTTTTGGAAGCTTTTCAACGAAGAATATGTCGTCTACTATTACTATGGGTCCTAGGGTTTTCCTAACAACTTCTCTTAACTCCTTCTTCAACTCGTCAATTGATGTTGGTTGCTTTTTTAAAACCGCAAATGCACAAGCCACCTCTCCTCTTAATGGGTCTGGTTTACCTACGACCGCTGCCTCAGCGACGGCTGGGTGCGAGAGTAGCGTGCTTTCGATCTCTATCGTCCCGATTCTATGACCAGATATCTTGATCACCTCGTCAACCCTGCCGAGAAACCATATGTATCCGTCTTCATCTCTCATAGCTGCATCACCCGTGTAATAGCATCGAGGTATCGTGTTCCAGTAATCATCAACGTATCTCTCTTTATTTCTCCAAATGGACGGCGTCAAACCTGGGAAGGGCTTTCTACAGACAAAGTTGCCTTTAACGCCAGCAGGTAGAGATTTACCATTATCATCAACGACATCTCCGTCAACACCGGGCAGCGGGATGGTTGCTGACCCCGGTTTTATTGGAAGAGTCACGATTCCGTAGGGGTTACCAACCATGGGTCCACTGCTTTCTGTTTGCCACATGTGATCGATTACGGGTACCCTATCCTCAAAGACTTTTTTCTGAAGCCACTCCCATGCAGAAGGATTTAGAACCTCTCCAGCACAGAACACGGCTTTTATCGAGCTTAGATCGTGTCTTCTGGGCCTTTCGTCTCCATGTTTCATCAATGTCCTGGCACCTGTTGGGGATATCCACATCTTGCTCACTCTGTTCCTCTCTACGATTTTCCACCATATGTCTGGTGTTGGGTAGTCTGGAACACCTTCATACATAATGGTGCAGCAGCCGAAGAGTAAAGGAGCGTAAACGACGTAGCTATGTCCCACTATCCAGCCTATGTCAGAGGTGGACCACCACACATCTGTGGGTTTCATGTCGTAGACCCATTTGCCCATGGCGTATATGTAGACCTGATAGCTTCCGTGGGGTTGAACTGTACCCTTTGGCTTCGCCATGGTTCCAGACGTATACAGTATAAAAGCTAATTCTTCAGCCCTCATGCGGGCCACCTTTGAATCTATTCCCTCACTTCTGTTAAGTGCCTCCTCCCAGTATATGTCTCTCCCAGCCATCATAGGAGGCTCTTCCTTGCCTCTTCTCAGCACGACAACCCTTTCAACGCACTTAGCCTCTTTTAGGGCATCGTCAACCACCCTCTTCAGTTTGACCTGCTCACCTCTTCTATATCCAAGATCAGCAGTTAGAACTATCTTCGAATCCGCGTCCACTATTCTATCAGCTAAGGCTCCATACCCAAAGCCTCCGAAAACAACGCAGTGTATAGCGCCTATTCTGGTGGTAGCCAACATAGCAATTGCGGCTTCCGGAACCATGGGTAAGTAGATGGTTACTCTGTCACCTTTATTCACGCCTAATGCTTTCAATGCTGCTGCAAGCCTTTTTACCTCATAGAATAGCTGGTTATACGTCAACACTCTGGTCTCTTCGGCTTCTCCGGTTTCCCATATTATGGCTGTTTTGTTGCCCTCTCCTTTCTTGATGTGATAGTCCAAGCAGTTGTAGGAGAGGTTGGTTATACCGCCTTTGAACCATGTGAAAAAGGGATAATCCCACTCGAAGACCTTATTCCAAGGTCTGAACCAGTGGAGTTCTTTGGCGATTTCGCTCCAGAACTCTTCTGGATGTTCTAATGCTTCTTTGAGCATCCGCTCAAGTTGTGGGGGATAGTGTATAGACTTCAAAGCTTCCATCCTAGAGACCTTTTCGGATTTATCAGCATTACTTAACGAGAGTTAAAATAAGGTTTTTCACTCTCTGTAGGGTGTGTGTAAGACTTGTTTTACTTTTTCGGTGATTTTTGGTCCGAGACCATACACGGTTGTTGCCCAATCGTTTGCGTTTATTAGGGCGTTTATTGGGGTTTGGTAGGATTTGAGGATGGATACTGCTTTTTCTCGTCCGATGTTTGGGAGGCTCGCTATGAAGAATATTTGTGAGTCTGTTAGTGTTTCTGTTTTCTTTATTGGATGTACCACTGGGGTTCTTTTTTCGATTATTTGTTCTTGCTTGGCGGCTGTGTACAGGAAGTCTACTGTTTCTTTGTATGAAGTTGTATGGATCATGAATATGCCTTGTTTTGCGAGGGAGAACATTGCTCCCCACACGGATGATGGTTGGATTTTGCTGAATTTGTAGATTATTGGGAGGTATCCTTCTATTAGGATGAAGGGTTTGGAATAGACTTCTTTCAGTTTGAATAGTTGTTCGAACAGGTATCGTCTTGTGAGCGTGTATACGAAGTCGTGGACGGTTTTTCTTTCGATGGCGCAGTGGTCTGATATTATGTAGTCGCCCTTTTGTAGAGTGGTTATTTGGATTTCTGCGCCTGTTTCTTTTAGTCCTTTCAGAATTTTTGGAGCTGTGTTTGCCTCTCGGGTGTCTATGATGATTGTTGGTTGTTCTCTTGTGGTTTCTTCTTTGATGTATGGTATGAGGGTTTCTGTTCCTGACATGTGCGTCCTCAACTGTGCCATTAGTTGTGTTTTCGCCTTTGTTTCTTTTTCTATTCCTTTAATGTATTGAATAAGATATCCCTTGAGTGGGATGGTTGTTTGTGTGTTTGAGTCTCTCTGTTTCTAGGTCTCTATAGAGGGGGGAGAGGAGAAGATTTCTGTTTCGTTTTCAACTGTCGAAAGAATCTATAATCTTAACCGTCTGATTTTGAAACAGACGCCACCAGAGGTTCTGTCAGGTTTCATCCTCTATTTTTGGTTTTATAATTGTGGATTTGAGAGTCCTTATGAGTTCTAATCCTTTTTTGGTTGGTTTGTATCTGTCATGGCTGTCTCGGCATAATAGACCGTTGATTAAAAGCAGATTGAGATACTTGATCTACAGGTTATCGCCCAAGCGTCAAGACCATTGTCTGATCTGTATTCCTTGCATTTTGGACAGTATCCTCTCATTTGATCTATTGATTACGTGAAAGAAAAGAACATGAACATTCCGCTTGGGTAAACGTGCCCTAATTGCTTGATATTCGAATAGCACTGGCTATCTGAAAGTTCATTTAAATGATCTATGTGAAATTTCCTTCACATGAAATCTTCTGAGGCAAAGATAACAATTCGTGAGTTATAACAATAATCACATCTTCCAATCCTTCTCCACCCATCTTCTAGTTATTTCTTCTCTTTTTTTCTTCATCTGAATCTGTTTCACTCGCAAAATGAAGATGAAGGAACAGCAAACCTACCAATTTATCGAGTGCCTTCAGAGCAATGTATAATTCCGATTCTGATTCCAAATTCTTCTCAATGCTTTTTATTTCTCATGAAAGATAGCCTTATTTCTCATGAACAATAAAAGGAGGTGATCCGTTGGACTTGAAAATTGCCTTCTTGATAGGTCTAGCCTTTCTCAGTGTAGGGATTGTCACCATGACGTTTGTTTTGCCAACCGCTAGAGTTTCGACTTTCGATGTCTATGGTATAATCAAACGCAGCGTTGACTCTTTGGAAGCGCAACGACTACTCGTGCAACCTTTAGGTGGCGATGATGCACCTGGGGGCTGGCCCTGTTAACTTTTAAAAGTCTAAAGCGTCTTTGAATAAATAGATTGCCAAGGACGAGTTATGCAACGGCGAGAAAGAAAATGCTAAAAAAGTCGAAGAAAACTAGCACCGGCTTAGACCTTACCGATATAAAGATATTAGAAGCCATCGGAATCCACGGACCTAGAAGCATAACGAGGGTTGCAAAGAAACTAGACATGCATCCAGAGACTGTGAGATTCAGGATAAAACGTATGCGTTCCTCCTTTCCCCTCTTTTTTGTGGCAAATGTCTATCACACGTTTGTGGGACTGAGAAAGGTTGTTGTTTTGGCTGAAGCAACGCCTGGTTATGAAGACCTGCTTCTTGATTGCCTAAAGACAAACGAGTATTGGCTTTACACAAGCCCCTCCTATGGTTCGCCAGAAATAAGGCTGATGGTCTATGGAATCCCGAAGGAGCACATGTCAGAGTTTGAGAAATTTCTTCAGCAAGTGAAAAGCCTTGGGATCGCCCAAGACATACAAGTTTTTTGGACGACTTGTTTCCAAACAGTGAACTTGACTAGAAACTGGTTCGACGGTGATAATGGAAATTGGGTATTTCCTTGGGATGAATGGATCGAGGAGATCCAAAATGAAAGAACGAAGTTGCCATTTCCACTTGTAGAGCCCGAGGATTACCCTCAAAAAGCGGATTATATCGACATAATTATCCTGAAGGAATTCGAGAAGAACGCTGCGGTCAAGTTTACCGATCTGGCCAAAATACTCCACGAATCCCTACAGACCATCGAGTATCACTATAAGGAACATGTCATCAAGGAACGCTTACTCGAAAGTTGGCAAACGTACATGCTCTACTTTGATGTAGCAACTTCAGACTTGATATTCTTCAAATTCGACTTTGACAATCATGAAAAGCTGAGTAAGTTCGCCTTGTCACTTCTAGATAAACCCTTTGTGACTACTGTGGGCAAAGTTTTCAGCGAGAATTCTCTACTTGTGCAAGTATATCTTCCAAGGGCTGAATTGGGAGAACTCACGAGAAGACTTTCGAAGTTGGTTAGAGAAGGTTTTTTGAGATTTTACTATTACATTATCTTGGATGGCAGAAGAACAAAGCGTGAAACTATCCCCTATCAATCTTTCAAAGGTCCATCTTGGATCTACGATCATAACAAACACCTGAAAAAACTACAAGAGTTGGTAGAGCAAACTAAGATCAAACACAATTAGTTATCCTTCGAGTTTCTTGATTGGACTTGGAGTCGGGGTAAGAGTTCAACCCCGAAAGTCTTTTATTTCCCACAACAAATTAGGTAAAAAGTCACGTAAAATGAAAAAGACACGTGCGGTGACACTTTGAACGCTGGATTTCCAAAAAAGCTTTGTGAACGCCTTGTGAAGGATTTTCTAGATGTTTGGATCTTGAAAAAGTTAAGCAACGGCCATCCCTTAAGTGGCAATGATATCATCGCATTCCTTCACTATGAATTTGGTCTCTTAATAAGTCCGGGCACAGTTTATTCCACGTTGTATTCTTTAGAACGTGAAAGCTTCGTTGAGGGTGCATCGAACGAAAGAAAGAGGTTCTACGTGTTAACAGAAAAAGGCAGAGCAGCTATCGAAGCAACTGTAAATGATAGAAAACAGATTTTGAGGTTTCTAGCAGAACTCCTCAAACCGAATTGAACATTTCTTAGGTCTCAGTCACCTTGACTTATTCAACTTTTTCCATCCAAGGAATTGTGGTCGGGTGTTCAGAGAGCTTCTTGAATATCTCGTTCTCAATCTCTTTATTCGCTCTATCAACGCTTTCTTCAACAAGACGAATGACGATGGTCGCTTTCTTAATCATCTTCAATTCTCACCAAATTGTTTTTGGTGAAACTGCATGATATAAGTTATCAAAATAGAAAAAAACCTTTTGTGTTTCAAGTATAGAATAGTTATCAACAATTTGTTTTCAGTGAGTAACTCACGTTATGCCTCTGCTACCCCAGAACAAGCATCATCTTTTCATCAGACGACGTCGGTTCATCATCGGCATTATAAGACAGAGTCAACGAACCATATAAGATTTCGTGCATGGACAGCATCCGCAGTAAGAGGAAAAATCAAGGGGATTGTGAGCAGACGGCGATGTAGTCTTTACTGTGGTTGTTCGTCTTCAGTTTTTGGATTTTGAGTTTTGCATCTTTGAGGAGTTCTATGAATGAATCTTCGGTGAACTCCTTCTTTAGTCCAGTTGCGGCGATAGTTGCCTGATTTATGCTCACTCTCTTGATTTCCTGTAGCGTTGTGGAGGGGTTTGGGATGTTTTGGAGAAGAGTAATGGCAAATATTGTATGGAAGGTTTGGTTCATGAAGGGCAAGTGGTCTGCATCCGCGAGTATAATGTGGGTGTTCGGATAGGGTTTTTTGTGGGTCTTTGCTTTTTCTATGAGTTTTTGAGATGTGTCGATGCCTATGAGTAGTTGAACTTTGCTCGCTATGTATGGGAAGAGTAGCCCTGTTCCGCAGCCCACATCTAACACGAAATCATTCTTGCTCAGTGATACGTTTTCCAGAGTTGCTTCTATCTTTTCATTCTGTTCGTCAGCGTACTGAATATCGTAGACTGGGGCGAGTTGATTGTAATGGTGCATAGTGTTGCGTTTCTTGTTCCACTCAGCCATGCCTATTCAGAAGTTTTATGTGTGTTATCTGCTTCTAAAATTGTTGGCAGATGACGATGCGTAAGCACAGATCCCTTGTTACCTTGGAAAAACCATGCCTTGAAGAAGCCGAAGCACTAGTTAGGCGCGCATTCTCAGAACGTAAAAGCCTGATCATAGTGGGTAACTGTCGGGTTGATTACAGGGGACGAGCCAGTTCCAAGTTAGAGGCTGGGGAACGCATCGTCCTGATTAAAGAGGACGGTTCGGTTCTAGTTCATCGTCCAACTGGTTACGAACCCGTTAATTGGCAGCCGCCTGGTTGCGCTTTTCAGACTCAGGTCCGCGACAAGGTCTTGCAGATTCGAGCGGTTCGGAGGAGACCTTCTGAATCAGTTAGACTGTTTTTTGACCGTCTTTATCTGGTTTCTTTGTTGAGTTTGATTGATGCGGGTGAGTTTTCTCTCTATGCTAGTGAGGAAGACATGAAGAGGGCTGTGTTACTCGAGCCATCACTAATTGAGGCTGAGTTTAAGCCGATCTCCTATGAAAAGAGGGTGGAACCTGGCTTCATCGACGTTTACGGAATAGATGAAGATGGAAACTTTGTGGTGGTGGAGATCAAGCGTAAGACAGCGAGTCGTGATGATGCTTTACAGTTGGCTAGATATGTTGAGTCGGTAAGGGGGTCTGTGAGTCGTAACGTTAGGGGGATCTTGGCGGCTCCTCACATGGGGAGAGGGGTTCAGAAAATGCTGGCTACCTTGGGTTTTGGCTTCAAACCCTTAGACCCAAGAAAATGCGCCGAAATCCTTAGCAGACCAGAAACAAGAAAGCTTGCGGAGTTCTTTGAACCCAGTCAATAAGGGGATTTCAGTGACACTTTTCTATGTTTGTCGCAGAAATTCTAAGGAATGTAGAGACTGTGGTTTCTGCACCGAGTACTTTAGTTGCCCAGGCGTTGGTAAACCCAGCATAGAGCGCTTTGAAACCGCATGCATCGACTGTGGCGTTTGTTACAACGCTTGTCCTTACAGGGCGATTGAAAGAATAGAAGACATCGTTCCCAGAAAACAGATTACGATAAGTGTGGACGGCGAATACTTTGCGGTGCCAGAACGAACCACGGTGAAACACGCTTTGGAGTCGCTGGGTTTAGAGTTTGGAAAGTTTCCCAACGAAACCAAGATTTTTGCTCCCTGCGAGACTGGCGGATGCCTTGCTTGCGCTATGCAGATTAATGGAAAAACTAAGCCAGCTTGTGTGACACCAGTTCAAGACGGCATGATTATTGGTTTGGAGTTGCCAAAGGATTACGTTCCGTTGCGTAGGGTTTCGGGGTTTCAGCCTCATTCCGTTGGTGGTGTTGGCACGCCTTGGTGGGTTAAGAAGAGTGGTCAACGCTACGTGGAGGTTGCATGCTTCGCTCACGGCTGTAACTTACGGTGTCCTCAATGTCAAAACTACACAGCCACATACGACAATGTGGCTCCTGCTCTAACGCCCTTCGAAGCAGCTGAGATTTTGACGGCTGAACGAAACAAGTACGGAGTGGATCGCATGGCGATATCTGGCGGGGAACCAACACTGAACAGGGCTTGGTTGATAAGGTTTTTTGAGGAATTGCGCCGATTGAACCCGGACGATGACGCTAGGCTGCATTTGGATACGAATGCGACGATTTTGACGACTGGGTTTGTGGACTGTTTGGTGGAGGCTGGGATGACGGATGTTGGTCCGGATTTGAAGGGACTGAAAACCGAAACCTTCATGAAGATAACTGGAATCGTCGATGAGAAGCTTGCTAGGCGATATTTGGAGAACGCTTGGTCAATAACAAAATACATTGTTGATAATTATCATCCCGAGCCCTTGTTTGTTGGAGTTGGCATTCCCTACAACAAGTATTTCATAACGTTAGAGGAGATTCGAGAGATGGGTGAAAGAATAGCAGAAATAAACCCAGAAGTTCAGGTGTGCCTACTAGACTATTTTCCTAGCTTTCGCCGATTCCACATGGAAAGGCCGTCTGTGGCTGAGATGAGAAAGGCACGGGAAACGTTGCTGGAAACTGGACTAAAAACGGTGCTAGCTCAGACAACCATTGGGCATTTGGGACCTTAATGAAGACTATTCCGTCGTTAAGAAATAGGGGGTTCTTCTTGTCACTTTGTTACTTCATTTTTGTATCTTTCACAGTGTATTCTTCTGGGGCAGAGTTCACAGTAGATTCTGTGTAACAACCTGTAAAGTCTATTGTGGCTCATTCCCCAACTGGCGCCTAGTTTTGTAAACCCTTTCGACCTGGCTGAATAGACTCTCTGCACAAGTACACCTAAGACAAATGCAAAGAACACGATTATCACATCCAATAAGACTTCCTCCCATAATCTATTTTGCTACACACGCATTTAAATCTGGAACAAGACTTGTGATTCAGAAACCCATGTTACCGGGCACAAAGCCTTGTTTTTGTGTTACGGGTTCAAATTCCCACAGAAATAAAAAGATAAAAACATTACTACAAGATGTGCGCGCATCTCATAATTTTGCCAATGACTCTTCGTAATCAACGACAACGTATCTTTTGCCCCTTTGAACCACCCGATGCCCCTCTTTTTCCAAAAGTTTCTTTTGGGCTTCAACTCCACCTGGGTATTTCGGGTTTATCTCCCCGCCAGTTTTCAGGGTGCGCCAGTAAGGAGTAACGTCTCTTTCACCTTTTCGTCTCTGTTCTTCGGCGGCGTTGGCTGCAATCCAAGCGAAAATGCCTGTGGTTATGGGACAACCAATAGTCGCTCCGTGCTTTTTAGCAAGAGCCGCGCGAATTTCATTGATGGTAATGAGCTTCCCTTCAGGCACTCTTTTCATTATCTCGTTGACTTCCATTGGTGCCGGGATAGCCACTGTGCCGGTACCCCATCTCTTGCTCATTTTGTCAGTGATTTTTTCTACTTTTGGCAGACCCTTGCTGTCCCTTAACTTTTCAGACCAACTTTTTCTTTTTGACATGATTTTCCCCTTCGGATTATTTTTCGATTTTCTTAATAAATCTTCAGCGCCTCATTAAATGCCCACGGTTGTGCCTAGAACAAACATTTCGATAAAGATCCAGGCTATAAGAGCCACGAAGACAACTATCGCTCTGCCTTCTTTCGCTTCGTAAAGAGTCATGGGACCAAGATAAAACTGCATTGCAAAGGAGTAGAAGCCAGCGAACAAAGAAACGTAGGGTAAGAACCCGCCGAGCAGACACGGTCCAATCCCATAGCATAAGGCTTTCCAAGCGTTCAGAATAGACCCTTGTCCGCCTATAAGTCTGTAAATCAAATGTAAGAACAACGTCAAGAAACAAAGATTTAGAACAGCAAAAGCAAATATCAAGACCGCCTCGATCAAGTATGCATAAGCTCCGTAAAAGTCGAGAAAGTTGTTCTTCACGAGCCTATATGCCATGATCTGCGCTTGATAAGACGAAGATAAGTCTGTGCTCTCTATGCCAAAATAGTTGACGATGGGTGTGACAACAGAAATGAAGAACGTCACCCCCACAAAGAAGACAAAAGCGGGCTTCCAACTCTCAGTTCGCACACTACTAAAGAATTCACTGGGATTGGTCAACTGCTTTATCAGTTTCTTCATCATTCAAAGCATACATCCTTACGAACCAAAGGTTCAGAACTTGCCCATTTAAGTTTAATGTGGCGAGAAGGTTTTGGAACCAGCAACCCATACATACATTTAGAAGTCTATAAAATCTCAACTTGATTTATAGTTTAGAAACTCATGTGAGCAGTATGAAAGTCTTGTTCGTGTGTTCCGGCAACGCCTATCGAAGTCCCGTAGCAGAGGCACTGTTGAAGAAACTCAGACCAGACGTAGAGGTAGATTCTGCAGGAACAGATTTGGCAATTCCAATTTCAGAGGCTACTAAGAAATACTTGACAAGAGAAAACGCCCAAGAATATCTAAAGAATGCCCCTGAGGGCTTGGATAAGAAAGAACTTAACACTTATGACCTAATCATCGTTATGCAACCCAACCACAAAGACATCATCTTAAGCAAGTGCCCAGAATGCATAAACAGAATCGTTGTGTGGGACATCGACGACCCGTATTTTCTACCGCACGGGTATGCTGAGAAAATATTCGAGCAGATCAAAGAAAAGGTGTTGGAACTGGCTAACTCATTGTAAGAGTGTATGAACCATTATTCTCAAAGCCTTTTCACATAGTCTGTGATTTTCTTCTGGAAAAGAGCATCCTGCAACAACTTACTCTGCTCTATCCACACTTTGAGGGGAATCTGGAATTGGCTGGCTATTCGCTGGAGTGCCTCTTCTAAAGTGTTGTATTTCTGTGGCGTCTGTCTCATGGCGTTCCTAACGTTCTCTCGCACTTGCCAAACACCTACGGGCATGATATAGCCAGGATGGGCTTCTCTCAAAACCACTACAACTGCTTGTCTTCTCTCATTCTCCAGTAGTTCACCAACAGCCAATCGTGCCGCATAGTAGCAACCACCTATGCTGGCGTAAGTAGTGCGTCCCTCAAACCCCTCCCAATCCGAAAACACAACAATATTGTGACCTGTTGGGTTCCAGACAGTGCCTGGATACCAAGCCTCCATGATCTCGTAACTCCAAGCCCCAGGCATCATCAACACTTCAAACCTGTTGTCCAGATACCTCGATTCATAAACTCGAAACTCGTTGATTTCTGGGAATGTCTTGATTTTTTCAATCGAGTCTTTTGAAATTATGCTGTCAACTGCGGTGATGCTCCAGCGGGTCGGCACAAAACGCCTGTTATCCTTCAAACCGAAGGAGCCGACACTGAAGGCGCGTTGTATCCTTGAAACCAGCACACCCTTCCCATATAACGTGGTTACGGCTTCCACCGCCTTGAGGTCAGTGTCATCATACGCCTTCTCTATCTGATGATCCCAACGAGACGTCCCAACCCGTATATCTCTGAGAAGAGCGGAAGGCCCAAAGGGCTGAATCTCATCATCGAGAACTAAGGCTCGCTGAGGCTTATTCTTCAGAGCCAACTCAACATCCACTGGTCCCACGGACAGGGCCAGCTCTCGGGTTCTGTCCATGATCTTTCCAGCCTCCTCAAACCTCTGCACATGAACCCGGTGTTTCCCACGTATCAAAGTCGACCTAAAGGCGACGATGTCGTCGATGGATTTGCCAAACCACAGTTCTGGCAGGTCGTAGAGACTGGTGTCCTCATGAACTGGTGGCACCAATGGTCCTGCGTAAACGTATGGGTATCCAATTCGTCCCACGAAAACTCCGGGTGGAGAAGCCCCGTCAACACCCAGACTATCGATTAGAGGCATAGTCTTGAAATAGTATTTTAACCTGACAACGACTGGGCATCTGGTTTTTCCGCATAAGGCTTTGGCACCCTTGCAGACAACGCACATGGTGTTTCTTGCGACCGTTGTCAAAGAACTTTTATCATAGCTGATGTCGGTGGCGACATCTTGGTCGTCGATTAGTTGTATGAGCCAACGATTGTCTTCAATGACCTTTAGTTTCTTAGCCACCGCTTCCTTCTTCCAGAGACTTCTAGTTCCAGCTGTGAGTTTTCTCATACGGTTGTTGCCGCCGACTCTTCCAGTTCTTTCTTAGCGTTTCAAATATTTTAGTATAGATGACTGAAACTATTCTACAAAAACTCGTTTCCAGAACCCTTCTTGCCCTCTTCTTAATTCTGGAATGAAGATCAGGACTAGGAATGCGAGGATTGGGTATGAGACAAGGTCTGTTGAAGAAACAAAGGCGTTCTTCAGCACAAGGGCGTCAAATGATTCGTTGACAAAGGGGTACAGAAGAGGATTAAAATCATGATGCAGAGAATCAATCAAAACGTGGGATAAACTTCCGACGATACAGCAAAACACAAGCGTACTGGAAAAACTACACTTTTCTTCAATTTCCTCTTTGTCTAACCTAAAGACAAACGAAATAACTGTGGGGTAAGCGAAGACTGTTAACAATACTGCTATAAGTGTGCCAAGAATAGCGGCACCTAACAGACTGTGAAGAACCAGCCTACTGTATAAGCCGCCTGTAACAAACCAAACGAATGGAATCTCCAAATCAGGTGCCATCGTGCCCACTATCAGAGCAGGCAGATTCAGTTTTCTCTGCCATTTATTTAGCAGATAAGCCACCACCGTGTGTAGAGGGGTGAAAGGCATTTCGAAAGCCTCGAAACATATACACACTTATCTCTTATCTTAAACACTTCGTAAACGCTGTCAAGACTGCCAGTAAGATTTATCTTTCATGATTCATTTTTGATTGCAGAAAAGGAGGACGTTTTCTTGTTTGAAGGCTGGCTTACTGACACATGGCTTATAATAGCCAATGTTCTGCTCCTCCTTATTTCACTGGTCATTTTGGACAAAGCCAGCCACGTAACAATTACCAACGCTGTAAGAGTTTCGAGTGTAACTGGATTTGGAAAAACAACTGTAGGCTTCGTTCTAGTTGGGTTTTCCACGTCTCTGCCAGAATTGTGTGTCTCCATAGTCGCTGCGTTGTCCTACGGACGAACGATAGGGGTTGCCATTGGAAACGTTTTAGGGTCGAATATAGTGAATGTCTGCCTGATAGTTGGAATAGTTGTAGTTCTGATGGCGCTAAGAAGCAAGAAAACCGCAAACATGTTTCCGCATATCACAAAAGAAGACATGGGAAGCCTCTACTTCGGTCTGTTTGTGGCTTCAATAATCCCATTGTCACTTGTGTACATTACATACGCGAGCCAAGTCGTAGGCGTAATTTTACTAGTTATATTCATCGTCTACATGTATCAGTTGTCAAGAATAAAGACTGTGCGAGAAGAAGGCAGTTTGGGAGAGGAGAAAAGAAAACTGTCTCAGTACGGCACCTTCACCCTTTTAGGTGCGATGTTTGTTGTCTTAAGTTCATATTTTATTGTTGACAGTGCCTCCTTTATCGCAACACTCCTCGGTGTGCCTCCAGTGGTGATAGGGGCAACGATTGTAGCGTTTGGCACAAGCATTCCCGAGTTGGCTACAAGCCTTAAAGCGGTTAGTCATGGTCATCCTGAGATTGTCTTTGGGAACATTGTTGGGAGTTGCTTCATCAACATAACATTAATTCTCGGAGTGCCATTGATTGTGTCTCCGTTCACGGTAAACATGACTGCCTTTCTAGACCTTGTGATATTCTCTCTTATCGCGAACCTGTTTTTATGGTACTTTTTAACCAGCGAAAGAATAAGTTGGAGAGAAGGCGCGGTCTTATTGTGCATATACGCGTTGTTTTTGGCAACAACTTTTGGAATAATTCAACTTCGCTAAGCGTTATGGCAATAGGGCGATAATAAGCGGAGCAAAAACCGTAGCGACGAGAGCCATAACAGTAATCATAGTATTAAGCGAAGGCCCAGCTGTATCTTTGAAGGGGTCTCCAACGGTGTCACCTATAACCGCAGCCTTGTGTGCATCAGAACCCTTGCCACCAAATGCTCCAGCCTCAATGTATTTCTTGGCGTTGTCCCATGTTCCACCAGAATTTGCCATTAACAATGCAAAGATTATTCCAGTGACAATACTGCCCGCTAGAAAACCTCCAAGAGCCTCTTTACCAAGAGCAAAGCCAACTAACAGCGGAGCTACAATAGCTATAACACATGGAAGCACAAGTTCCTTCAAAGCACCCTTTGTTGCCATATCAACACACTTGGCATAGTCGGGTTTAGCCTTTCCCTCCATCAGACCCGGAATCTCCTTAAACTGTCTCCTAATCTCTTCGATCATCCTGAAAGCATTCTTTCCAACAGCCAATATTAACAATGCAGAAAGCAAAGGTGGAACCATAGCTCCAACAAAAACCCCAGCAATAACCTTAGGATCCATTAAATTCAAAACGAATAACCCTTGAGGGTTCTTTTCAATCCCGACAACCACTGCATACGCCGCAAACAACGCAAGAACTTGCAGAGCGGCAGCACCTATGGCGAAACCCTTTGAAATAGCCTTTGCAGTGTTACCAGCAGCATCCAATTTGTCAGCCACCTTTATGACTTCCTCTCCTAAACCCGACTGCTCAGCAATACCCCTTGCATTGTCCACTATTGGACCGTAAGCGTCAGCAGAAATTATCATTCCTAAAGTAGCTAACATCCCCACCGCAGCTATGGCGATGCCGTAAATAGGTTCAATGCCGAATATTACGGCGATATACCATGAAGACAGAGTTGCGGCAACAATACCGATTACGGGAGGTACAATGCTTATTATGCCATACGAAAAACCAGACAGAATACTCGTAGCAGCTCCTGTTTTGGCGGCTTCAGCTGTTTTCAAAACGGGTGGTCTATCAATGGACGTGAAATAATCTGTTGTCATGCCTATGATTACTCCTGCTACCAATCCTGCTGTGGCTGCTAAAAATATGCCAAAGCCTTGGCTCCCGATTTCTAGGAAATGGATTATCAGAAACGTTAAAACAGCAAATATTATGCATGTTCCGAAGGTCCCTCTGTTGAGACTCGCACCTGGATTTCCCTTCACTCCCACTCTCACGAAGAGCATTCCAAATATAGATGCAAATATTCCAGATGCTTTGATTAAGAGTGGAAGAATCACAAACTTTGGGTCTCCTAGTGTTGCACCGATTATCATAGCTGCTATGGTGCCAGCGATGTAGGAGTCTGTTAGGTCGGCGCCCATTCCAGCCACGTCTCCCACGTTGTCTCCCACGTTATCTGCAATAACAGCTGGGTTTCTCGGGTCGTCTTCGGGGATGCCGATCTCTACTTTGCCGACTAAATCAGCGCTTATGTCTGCTGTTTTTGTGTATATACCTCCTCCAGCTTTTGCGAAGAGGGCTAAGGCGCTCGCGCCAAAACTGAAGCCCAGAATTGTGTCCAGAGCTAGTTGTGTGTTTTGGTAGATGCTGTTAAAAATGTAGTATAGGGTGCTTACTCCGAGAAGAGCCATTCCTACAATGGATATTCCCATCACTGCTCCCCCATAGAATGCCACTGGAAATGCTTTATTCAGTCCGCTCTTGGCTGCATTTGCCGTTTTCACATTTGCCCTAACAGCCGCGCTCATTCCTAGATAGCTGGCTAAACTTGTGCAGACCGAACCTAAGATGTAGGCTATTGCTATGCCAACGCCATGGCTTACGCCGTTCATGTAGCCAAAAAGTACTCCTAAAATAGTAGCCATCACCAAGACAAAAAACGCCAAAGTCATATTCTGCCTCTTAAGGTATGCCGTTGCTCCTTGTCTTATGGCATCTGAAATCTCCTCCATTCTTGGAGTTCCACTTTTTTGTTTGTTCACGTACAGAAAGAGATACAACGCAAATGCCATTGAGACCAAACCCGCGGAGGGCGCAATAATCAACCAGTCCATTTTTATCCAACCTTACGGATTTCTTCTTTTAAAGAATAGATGTGTCTTTTTAATCTTTTCTTAAATCCATGTCCTCAAAGTTTTTTGCACAAAAGAAAAGTCTATAAGTGGATGTTTCTTTAAGGCTAAAGGCATAATCTTAGCAAGCAGGAAAAATGGACTATAGGGAGTTGCTATGGCTTCTGCATGGCACAGCATGAAAACTGAAGAAGTCTTGGGCACTCTAAAGGCTAACCCAGAAGGGTTAAGCCGCGAAGAAGCCCAACGTAGACTGAGCGAATATGGATACAACGAGTTGAAGGAAAAGAAGCGAAGAACAGCGTTACAGATGTTTCTCGACGAGTTCAGAGACATCTTCATTTTGTTACTTATTGCAGCCACAATTTTCTCGGTTATAATAGGCTACTACGAAATGATACCCAAACCCGTTTTTTCTGGGACGACTTATTCAGGAACTTCTACCACACTCGTAGACCCTGCATTGCCTGGGGGTTTTGTTGGGAAGTACGTCTACTTCATTAACGGAAGCAACATGGGTGAATTCAGGCAGATAGAAGTCTCCAACCCTGGCAACGTTACATTCGCACCCGCCTTATCCTATCCTCTCACAGCATGGGTTCAATATGAGATAAGGCTCAATGCACCTGTAGGGTTCCTTGAAACCTACGCAGACGCAATGACCATTGGAATAATTGTCATTCTTGTTGCCATTGCTGGCTTTGTTCAGGAATATAGGGCGGAAAAAGCCATAGAAGCCTTGAAAAAACTAGCTGCCCCCAAAGCCCATGTCTTGCGAGACGGCAAAGAAACTATGATATTTGCACGAGAAGTCGTGCCTGGCGACCTATTACTTCTGGAATCGGGAGACACTGTTCCAGCTGACGCACGAATCATAGAAACCGTTGAGTTGAAAACAGACGAGGCTGTTCTAACAGGTGAATCCACTCCAGTCGACAAAAATTTAGATCCTTTAAGAACTGAGACCCCCACTGCTGACAGAAAAAACATGCTCTTCATGGCTACACACACAATTTACGGCAGAGGAAAAGCTGTTGTAGTGTCCACGGGCATGAGTACAGAGTTTGGTAAAATTGCTGAAATGGTGCAGACTGCTGAAGAAGAGGAAACTCCTCTCGAAAGAAAGCTCGACAGTTTTGCAAAGAAAATAGCAAAGGTTGTTGTGGCAGCCTGTGTCATCATTTTTGCTCTCGAAGCCTTTGATGTTGTAGCCACACGGGTCTTGGAGTTGGAGGGATTTGTTCAAGCATTCCTGTCATCTATAGCATTGGCGATTTCTGCCGTTCCTGAGGGACTGCCCGCCATAGTGACTATCACCCTCGCCTTGGGCGCACGCGAATTTGCTAAACGAAACGCCATCATTAGGCGATTGTCTTCAGCGGAAAGCCTAGGCGCAACCACCACCATCTGTTCTGACAAGACTGGAACCTTGACGAAAGGCGAAATGACGGTTCGACGGATATACGTGAACAACAAAACTGTTGAAGTCACTGGAGTTGGATATGAGCCGAAGGGCGAGTTTCATCAAAGCAACAGCGGAATCAATCCTCAGAACGATCAAGACCTGTCTCTTTTGCTGAGAATAGGCGCTCTGTGTAGCAACGCCCAACTAGACAAAAATGAAAAGGGCTCTTGGAGCATAATTGGCGATCCAACCGAAGGCGCACTCATTGTTACAGCCGCTAAAGCGGGATTCGAAGAGAAAGAACTGGAAAAGAGTTTTCCACGCATTGCTGAGATTCCGTTCACGTCTGAAAGAAAGTGCATGACAACGGTGCATTCTATGGAAGGTGGAGAACACGTTGCTTACATGAAGGGCGCTCCTGAGATAGTCCTTGAAAGGTGTAGCTTTATTCTTGACGAAGGGAAAGAAAAGAAACTAACAGAAAAGAAGAGAAAAGAAATTCTTGAAGTCAACGAAAAATTTGCCAGCGACGCCCTTCGTTTGCTTGCGATGGCGTACAGAAAATTGCCGACTACGCTAAAGGAATTTAATGAAAAAACCGTCGAAGCTGACATGGTTTTTGTAGGTTTAGAAGGCATGATTGATCCCCCACGAGAGGAAGCGATAGAAGCAAACCAAACGTGTCAGAAAGCCGGAATAAGAGCGGTAATGATAACCGGAGATCACAAACTCACAGCCATAGCGGTAGCTAAAGAGATTGGAATAATGAAAGAAGACAGCATGGTCCTTACAGGAGCGGAATTAGATCAAATAAGTGATGAAGAATTCGATAAAATTGTTGAAAAGGTGGCGGTCTACGCTCGAGTTTCGCCTGAACACAAACTCCGCATTGTGAAGGCTTTGAAAGCGAAGGGTGAGATTGTAGCCATGACTGGAGACGGCGTTAACGATGCTCCCGCGGTGAAAAGCGCGGATATTGGCGTGTCAATGGGAATATCTGGAACAGATGTGACAAGAGAAGCATCAGACTTGGTTCTGACAGACGACAATTTCGCCACAATAGTGAAGGCGGTGGAGCTGGGTAGAGCAAGCTACGACAACATCCGCAAATACGCAAGATTCCTCATCGCCTGCAACTTTGACGAATTACTCGTGATAGGGACATTTGCCATACTGGGCGGCTTGTTTGGGCAGCAAATGTTTCCGCTCCCGTTGCTTCCTGCAATGATATTGTGGATAAACCTAGCAACAGATGGAGCACCAGCGGTGGCACTGTCAATGGATCCACCAGATGAAGACGTTATGAAGAGAACTCCGCGAAAACCAGATGAAGGCATATTGCATGGGATGGGCGCATTTATCATCGCTTCATTTTGTTTGCAGTCCATCGGAACGATTCTTGTCTTTGCCATAGAATATTACCTGTTTCCGGCACATGGTTTTGGCACTCCTGAGACTTTGGCTGAGGCACGGACCGTAGCCTTTGTGCAAGCTGCGTTTTTTGAGTTGTTTGTCGTTTGGAACTGCAGGTCTGAGACACGGAGCATTTGGAGAATGGGACGTGACAGTTTCAAGAACAAGTTCTTTGTAATTGCGGAAATAATTTCAATCACTGCGACGCTTGGAATATGCTACATACCAATAACAGCAAAAATGTTCGGGCTTGTTCCTTTAACGCTAACAGACCTCTTCTATGTGTTGGCAGTGGCAAGCTGGGGTCTCTTTGTGTTGCCTGAACTTTTCATGAGAAGAAGAGTGTGGCGCTGGGCGTAACTAGCGGTAGTGAGAATCTAACGCATCGAAACTAAACCGTTTTTATTATGTTGAAGTTCGCTGCTCTTCTAAGTCTGTTCATCACCGCCAGCCCGATGCCTTTCGGAGTTATTCCCTCGGCGATTATGATATCGACTTTTTCCTTGTCAAACTCTCTAAGAAGTCGGAAGAGGTTCCTAGCGATAGTCATCATGTCGTTTCGGCTTCCAAGAGACTTGACAACGTCTGCATTATATCTTGATTGGCTCTCATCAGTGGTTAATACACCAACCTTTCTACCTTCAGCCATATGCAGAGCGGCGAGCTCCTGAACAGTTCTCACAATCTTGTCACGTTTGCCTTCAACAACAACCATCTCCGCGTCTGGAGCATAATGCCTATGCTTCATTCCAGGCGAACGCGCCTTCATTACACGCATTTTCCTGTTTGCTACCACAATGGGATGCAACTCAACCTCGCCTAATAGACTCTTCAACTTCTCATAGGGTGTTCCTCCAGGCCTCAAAATCTGAGGAATCGGAGTTGTCATGTCGATGACCGTTGATTCCACCCCGATTTTTGTGGGTCCAGCATCCAATATCACGTCGATTCTTCCCGCAAGGTCGTCTATGACATGTTCAGCCGTTGTGGGGCTCGGCTTGCCGAAGAGGTTTGCGCTGGGAGCCGAGATTGGGGTCATCGACTCTCTTATCAGAGTAAGAGCAACTTCATTGCGGGGCATCCTGATACCTACGGTGTCTAAGCCAGCAACAGTTATGTCAGGCACAATCTCGGACCGCTTCAACACAAGGGTCAGTGGACCAGGCCAAAACTGACTCATAAGCCTCTCAGCAGTCTTCGGAACATTTCTCGCCAGCCGATACACATCTTCTTTTCTAGCTACATGAACAATTATGGGGTCGTCTGCAGGACGATTCTTTGCCTTAAAAACCTTCTTCACCGCTTCTGGATTTAGGGCGTCTGCACCGAGACCATAAACCGTCTCTGTTGGAAAGGCGACGACACCACCATTTTTGATCATGCTGGCTGCGATTCGAATTTTGTCGATTTCAGGCTTTTTGGAATTTACTTTGAGCAGAAGAGTGCCCCTTACTCTCTTCATAGAGATGTCGGACTTTGAAGCAACCATGTTTCTAGGATTAGACATGCTATCAGCGAGTTCTCCGTAAACACCTTTACCTTAAGGATAGAATCTCCTGATCGTGCGCGGAAATGGAATGGTGTCCATTATGTTTTCCAAGTCGAGCATCCAAGTAAGCAGTCTTTCGACGCCCAATCCAAACCCTACGTGTGGCACTGTTCCATAACGTCTTAAGTCAATGTACCAGTCGTAATCTTTTTCGCTTAAACCAAACGCTCTAAGCCTCTCAAGTAACCTCTCCTTGTCATCTTCCCTTGCACCGCCCGTGGATATCTCACCGATCCGTGGAACAAGCATGTCTTTTGACATCACGAGGTCTGGGTTATCCCGATAGGTTTTGCAGTAAAACGCCTTAATCTGAGTCGGATAAGCATATATAAACAAGGGACCGCCAATATCTTTCGCCATGGCTTTCTCTTCTTCAAAGCCCAAGTCTTCGCCCCACTTGATTTTGAACCCCTTCGAATTCAACCTTTCAATAGCCTCTGTGTACGTGATCCTTGGAAAAGGAGTCTTTACAGCAACCAGTTTCGAAACGTCTACACCTAATCTCTTTATTTCCCTTTTACAGTTTTCAACGGTCTTGTGGCATACAAAACTTACTAGGTCTTCTTCCAAACGCATTAAATCATCAAGGTCAGCGAAGGGCCATTCAGCCTCCACATGCCAATACTCAGTCAAGTGCCTTATAGTTCGACTCTTCTCAGCCCTGAAAGAAGGAGCAACACAGTAAACCTTCTCCAAAGAATAAATCAGAGCTTCAAGATGCAGTTGGGCGCTCTGCGTTAAATATATCTGATCATCAAAGTATTTTAAGCCGAAAAGGGTTGCTCCACCTTCAACGGCACTAGAGATAAACATAGGTGGTGAAACCTCAATGAAATCTTTGCTTCTAAAAAAATCGTGGATAATTCGTAAAACCTCACTTCTCACCTTCATTATCGTGTTCATCTTGCGGCTTCGAAGCCACAAGTGGCGAACATCTCGTAGAAACTCCTCGCTCTGGTCCTTTGTAATCGGAAAAGTTTCGGCAAGCCCAACTATCTCCAGTTTCTTAACGGAAATCTCAAAACCCCCAGGAGCCCTTTTGTCCTTTCTTACAGTCCCACTTAGTAAGACAGAAGATTCAATCGTGACCTTCTCTGCGATGTCCCACATGGGGCTTTTCTTTTTCACAGTACACTGAATAATGCCTGTGGCGTCTCGTATTACAAGGAAAATAACATCCTTGCTCTCTCTTTTGCGATAAACCCATCCTTTAATGGTTACAGGTTCTCCTTCGCAACAACCACTTATGATCTCTTCAATGGAAGTAGACGACATCGCTTATCCTCTTTCACTACTACTAATTCACCCTAAATATTTACTCATCCATAAGACTCTTTCATTAAAGCCCTAATCAAAACTTCAACTCATAAAGAATGTTGTTCACAGAAATTTAAGACCGAAAAGGCGATTTAAGAAGAGAGCGAGCTTCTATAGCAAGAGCAAAATGAACCACACTTTGAAAACGCTTTGAAAATCTCTGAAAGACATTGGAGCTTATTTGATTTGATTCAAAGCGGTTCTACACTAATCTCATACGTAGTACTTGATCCCACAAACCCCTCTCACGGAAATAACTCGTAAAATATTTTTCAATGTCGGTATTCGTCACATTTCTACCTATTGCCAAGAATTTGATCTCACCAGCTTTAGGCCTCGTTCTAAATCTCGGCAGCATCGTGTCGGGGTCCATGTTAAAGCGCTTTACGATTTTTATCCTAAAACGTTCCAAACCATGCTCAGGACAGTTATACTCGACTAGGAGGCTTGCCACTTCTGGCTCACCCACATTATCACGTTTAAATCAGTTTGATAACGAATTCATGTATGTGTTATGAATTGTAAAATAAATAAGTCTGTCGCTTTCTGACCATTTACGATACTATCCAGATTCTTGTCTGAATCAACGAATTCATAGTTGGGAAGAAAGAATTGAGCAAAAAGTATGAATAGGTAACGTTTTTGAAACATAAATAATGATTGAGTCAGAAATGAGATGGCTCTATCTGAAACAAAGTTAAAACAAAGGAGAAAACATAAAAAGATTGCTTCATCAAGACAAGTCCAAAAAAACTATGCACTGGTGCAACAACCTTGACTTATAGGTCTGCAGCTAAATTCTATGATTTGTTTGGCGAGAAAAACGACTTGGAATTTTACAAGGAACTCGCTCTTCAAAGCGGAAAGAACGCGTAGAATTAGGTGTTAGAACCGCTCGGGTAGCAATTCCTTTCGCAAGGGCTGGGGTAAGGGTTGTAGGCATCGATAATTCAGACTTTGCTTAAAGAGGCTCGAAGGAAATTAGCCAAGGAACCAGACTGAAAAGGAAAACGTAATTTTGAGAAAGGGTGACATAGGAAATTTTGAACTCAAACAGAGGCATATTCACAAGAAGAGATTTTGAAAGGCACATCTGCAACCTTGATCTTTTCTTTGATGTCCATAAAAACGGAAAACTCACAGAGAGATATTATGAGTTTGGGGAAGTTGCGATACTATCGAAAAAGGAACTTACTGACTTACTAGAAAAACTTGGCTTTGAAGTAGAATTTGTCTATGGAGACTTCGACAAAGCACCATACAAACCAAAATGGCCCTAAAATAATACTAGTCACGAAGAAGAGACAAGTCCACAACAAATTAAAGGATTGACTATAGACTTCTATCCACTTGGAATCGTCATACCATAAACGGTAGAATTATTTACGTCTTTTGAAAAATAGGAACCGGTAGAGCAAAAATGAAGTTCTCCTTCATAAACCCCAGTCCAAACGTCGAGCTTCCCACATGCGAGAAACATAAGGCTATCGGTTCATGGCCACCATTAGGCATCTTGTACGTTGCCACAGCCTTGAAAGAGGAGGGAATCGAAGTTTCTGTTTTTGATCAAGCAGCTAAGAACGTGTCCGTGGAAGCCACAGTGGACTGGGTAAAGCATCAAAATCCTGATCTTCTGGGTTTTTCTACGTTGAGTAGTTCAGGCCGAACTGCGGCAATTGTTGCGCAGGAGGTCAAAGGAGAAAATCCTGACTTGCCAATAGTTTTTGGTAATTATCATGCAACCTTCAATGCTGAAAGGGTTCTCAAGACTTATCCTTGGGTGGATGTGGTTGTTCGGGGGGAAGGTGAAGAGGCAAGTCTCGAAATTCTCAGATGCTTAGAAAAGAAGGGTGACCTAGAAAATATATTGGGTGTCACTTATCGAAATAAAAACAGAATTGTGTCAACACCTGATCGTCCGCTGATAAAGAATCTTGATTCTTTACCCTTCCCAGATCGTGCACTACTAGACGGAGAATACCACTCAACCGTGGCTGGACTGAATGTTGCCCCCAAAAAGTTCACCACAATAATTTCCTCCCGTGGATGCGTCTATCGATGCCGTTTCTGTGGGTGTCGTAAGTTTGCTCGCAATCTCTGGAGACCAAGATCAGTGAAGAATGTCATAGACGAGTTGTGTTTGTTAGTCAGCGAGGGTTATAGCCAGTTTCTTTTCGTGGACGACAGTTTCGCCACAAACCCAAAGAGAGTAATCGAGCTCTGTCGAGAGATCAGAAGAGAGAAGATGAATATAGAATGGATCTGTGAAATGCGAGTTGACCACTGTTCCTATGAAATGTTGCGAGAGACTGTAAAAGCGGGTTGCATAATGGTTTACTATGGAATCGAAAGCGCCAATCAACGAATCCTAGACTACTACAACAAACAAACAACCCCCAAACAGGCTGAAGATGCTGTGAAGACCGCAAGAAAGGCTGGAGTAGACGTTATAGTGGGTTCCTTCATATTGGGTGCCCCAAAAGAAACTAGAGAGGAGATTTTAAACACCCTCAAATTCGCCCAGAAAATAAGTTTGGATGTCCCCCAATTCAACATACTCGGAGTCTTTCCGGGAACCGACCTTTGGGATGAACTTCAAGTTGCGGGTGTCTTAGATGCAGATAAATACTGGGAGACTGGTGTTTGTGTGAGTGAGATTTCTCCAGATGCTGTGCCCTTTGACCTAATTAAGCACTTGATTCATGAGTACTTCAGAGATTTCTTCTTGCGCCCAAACTTCATTTTTTCGGAGATAACACGAACGTTGAAAAGTTCTTATCGACTTAACCTTTTAGTCCACAATCTTAACCGAAGAGGCGCTATCGCAGAAAGCCTTCGCCATCTAACATAAAGATGATTTCGTCCACTGACCACTTATTTAAGCCTTGAACCACTTGAATATTAGGTATTGAATTTTTTCTGTTTCTAGGTCGGGTATGGCTATTATGAATCTTTTCCTCACCGTGGTGGCGAGTCGACCAGCCTTCACGATCTCTGTAGCCGTAACCTCGTCTCTTGTCTTTTTCACTGAAACCATGTATGGTGCGTGTTCCACGCCTGGTCCGTGCTTGTAGACGGCAAAATCGCATCCATACTTAATCCCTGGCGTAACAATAAGTTCACTGTCACGCAGGTCCCGATACACCGCATATTTGAGATCGAACTCATCGTACAGTCGTCTTGCTCTTTTGCGCAACTTCTCGAAACTGACCTCAGCCTTTTTTGGTCCTTCCGAGATAGTGATGACCCCTTTTTCCAATAAATAGAGACCTTCAATGAGGTCAAGAATCAGAGGGACACTGAAATCTGAGACCTTTGGCTTGGGAATGCCTATGGGTTTCCCATAGAAGCCAAGTTTATAGAGTTCAGATCCCCTTTCTGGACTCCAAACCACAAGAAAGTTTTCGATGAATTCTGTTTCAATCTTTTCGGGCATTTTTTCCCCTTTTACATCGCAAAGGCTAGCGCACGAGCGGCATCAGATGCGTCTTCGGCTTTGTCAGCCGCATCCTCCAGCAGTTGAATCACGTCTCTTAACAGGAGTAGGGCAGGGATTTCAAGGGAACCACTGATGATTTTTACCTCCAACTCCCTATAGAGGTCATCAACCGCTCGTTCAGCGATTTCCACTTCCCTCGCTTTTTCTAGAGTTTTGGTTGACCCGTAGCTTAGGGTCATCGCTGTTTCCCGAAGTTTTGAAACCGCCTCAAAAACACCGTCTGACAGTTTCTTCAGCCCTTCCTTTAGGTCTTTAGGCACTTCCCAACCTCTCTCCATAATCTCCAGCAATCGGAAGGCTATACCTTCACAAAAGTCTGCGATTTCGCTTGTCAAGTTAGTGAAACGTAGAAAATCCTCTCGACTAATCAGGATAGCCCCTATTTCCGCGAGTTCTTGTGAAACCATGCGCCTCGCCACGTCCACTTCATCCTCAGATTTCTTGATTTCGTTGAAAAGTTGTCGTGTTAGGTTTCTGTCGCCCTTTGAAAATGAGTCCACTATTAGGGGAACTTTGCGGGCGGTGTCTATCACCTTTCGTAGATGATCTTGGCAAACACTGAGGGCTCTTCGTTTTACTCGTTGTTCGGTTTCCACTGGAAAGACCATGGACGCTGACCTCAGAAGTCCCTTGTGGTTGTCTAACATAAGATATACGGAAGTATTAAAAAGCATAGCGAAAGGGAGAACCCTGGTTAACCCCTGATTGGGTGTCCCAAGTCTTCAAAATCCATTTTATACTTGAAGTAGGCATGAAGCAGCCTAGGAAGTTCATCAATAGCGTTTCTAACTTGCCTCCAACTATCACGGTCACGTACGGTTACAGTGTTATCTTTGAGAGTTTGATAGTCCACCGTTAGTCCAAGCGGAGTTCCTATCTCATCAGCACGCGCGTAGCGTCTCCCAATTGACCCAGATTCGTCGTATTCTGCTGTGAAACCTTCATCTATCAGCATCTGATGGACTTGTTTCGCTCTTTCGGGTAATCCATCTTTGCTAACGAGGGGGTAAACGCCTATTTGTGTGGGTGCAAGGTCTCGTGGGAGATTCAGTAGAACTCGCCCTCTTTTCTGTTTGTAGGCATATTCTAAAGCTATGTAGACTAGTCGGTCAGAGCCGAAACTTGGCTCTATAACGTGAGGTATAAATCGCCTTCCTTCCTCCTTTACTTTCTTGCGGACTATTTGCACATATTCGGGAAGGATTTTGAATGCCCCAACCGTGTAGAAGCCTTTGCTCTTTAGTGAAGCCTCAACCTTCTGGGGATCAGCATTTGACAAGAGCTTAACAACTTCAGGGGCTTTGTCTTTGAAAACTGGTCCGATCTTAGACATGACTGGTTGAATGTTTATCTCTTCCTTCAAAACTGGCTTGTCATATTCTTTGAAGACTTTCATGTCGACGCCGCTGAACTCCATGTGTCTTTTTAAGTCGTAGTCTGTGCGATAGTTGTGACCAGAAACTTCCACCCATCCCCATCTGTCCAAATAAATTTCTTGATCAAACCCTTGTACCGAATAGTGAGCTCTTTCCCACTCCAACTTTTCCATAAAACGTTGTTTCTCTTCTGGCACTCCGAGCTCCATCAGGAAACGCTTAGACAAAGCCATGAAGAACGCGTGCCACTCAGCCTTAATGTATCCACGTTTTAGGGCTTCCTTAACCGTGGCTTCTATTGAGTCTTTTTTGCCCTTCAATTTGGCTTCAGCCGTCACTATTCTCAGGGTTTCGTTTTCTACTTCCTTCAGTAGGGGGCAGTTCGGTTCTTCAGGGTCGAAAAAGAACTCGACATCCATAATCGTGAATTCTCTCTGCCTGATTAGACCCTGCCTCGGCGAGATTTCATTGCGTAATGCATGGCCGATTTGGAAAACGCCGAAGGGAAGACTCTCCCGAGCGTAGTCATAAAGGCGTCTAAATTCTACAAAAATCCCTTGAGCGGCTTCGGGACGACCATACCCAATAGCCTCAGAGTATGGTCCAATGGTTGTTGTGAACATTGTCAAGAAATGTCTGGCTTCATTGAATTCTCCCCCACACTCTGGGCACTGCAAATCGTGTTGTTTGATTTCGTTTGTTAACTCTTTTAGGTTTAGTTTCTCGGTTTCAGTGTCGCTCATCCCAGCTACTTCTTGAAGGAGGTGAAAAGCCCCGAACTTGCGTTTGCATTTTTTGCATTCGACCAAGGGTTCTCTGAAATGGTCCACATGCCCAGAGGCTTCAAATATCTTTCCAGGCGTGATCACTGAAGATTCGATTTCAATAATGTTGAGCTGGTGTGTGAAAAATTTTCGAAATTTGTCTTCGATTTTTCGTTTAAGCATCGAACCTAAGGGACCAAAGGTGTAGAAGCCAGCTGCTCCTCCGTAGATTTCGTAGGAAGGCCAGAAGTAACCTCGACGTTTTGCCATTTCACTGATTATCTCGAACTTGTCAGAAGGCATCGCTTCCTCACCACTTACGAAACTATATAAGCCCATATAATTGAAACTTGTTTTTCAACTTTACCCGTTGACCTTTAGATAAGATTTCATTTTAAGTGTTGTATAGGAATCCCGTTAGACTCAAATATTCGACCTTAACAGAAAATACTTGAGGGGTGCGTGCTAAGTAAATTTTTTCTCTCCTTTCTCTCTCAAGGGCTCACCCGAGAGCAAAAAGGCACGCAACCCTTCTCTTTCTTAACACTTCGAGCTTGAACTTCGAGAAACAAACTTCTAGAACGGTTTAACCACTTGGAATAAGAAAATTCTATTTGGTTAGTCGACTACAAAATGAAGTGGGTATGTTGATGAGAAGACTAAGTCGCCAAGACTTGATGGACCTTGTTGATGGCGCCGCTGTTTTCTCGGCGGGCGGTGGCGGAGACCCTGAAATGGGCTATAAGATTGTTGACAGACTGGTTAAGGACGGTCGAGTGGTAAATCTTGTCGACCCTGTTGAGGTTCCTGATGACGCTTTTGTTGTGAATTTTGCGTGTGTGGGCGCCACAACCTCGGTGGGATACGACAGTGATGCTGCGGTTAAAACGGTTCAAACACTGGAACAGTACGTGAAGCAAAAGTTTTACGCGGTGATTCCCGTCGAGCTTGGAGGATTTAACACGTTGGCAGCGGTTGATGTGGCGGCTAGGCGGGGGATACCAGTGGTGGATGCTGATGGAGCGGGGCGAGCTGTTCCAGAGGTTCATCTCAAGGTTTACACTATAGACAACATTCCGTTGGCGCCCATGGTTGTGGCTGATCTCCACGCTCGAAATGTAGTCATAGCGAAGGAAACACAAGATTCAAAGTCAGCGGAAAGAATCGCTCGAACTCTTGCCACTGAGTGGGGTCACAGCGCCTACACAGCCCGACGAATTCTAACTGGAAAACAAGTGAAAACCTCTCCGATCTTGCATTCTCTTTCTTCATCCATCAGGATTGGAATGATATTAAGAAAGACCGTGGAACCAATAAGAGCAGTGCTTAAGGAGACTGGTGGCTTCAAACTTTTCGAAGGTGAGGTTGACAAGATCGAAAGGAGGACGGAAGCTGGCTTTACATGGACAAAGACTATGCTTAAAGGGGTACACGAATATGAAGGGTCAAGGTTTGAGTTTAGAGCGAAAAACGAGGTTCTTGTTGCCTATAGAGATAGTAAACTTGTCGCCGTCGCACCCGACATCATAGTGCCAGCACACCCCGAAACAGGAAAATGCATCACAGCCGAAAAAATTGTGAAGGGTGGAAAGTTGGTGGTCTTGGGTATTCCGGCGCCACAGAAGTGGAGAACCCTAAAAGGTTTGGAATTATGGAAGGATGTTTTGGAGCGGTCTGCCATAAAGGAAATCTACGTTCCTATTGAACAACTTAATAAGTAGTTTACTCATTTTTAACGCGCTCGATCACTCTGACGTTTAGGGTCTTTCCTTCATTGTCGATCCCAAATTCTAGGAGGACACGGTCGGTCAATTGCTTGTTTGTATTGAACACTTCATGGCAAGTTCCGCATTCGATGTCTGACTCGAGTTCAGCCACATACCAAGAGGCATCCACATAGTAACGTTGACAATGTGGACATCGAAAAACCGCTACGTCTAGCCAAGCCTTCTCCCCCAATTTAATCACCTTTTCATCGTCAACCTCACTTACTAGATTATAAAGTAAATGTCAAACCTTATGAACACAATTACATTATACCTTGAATGTTTCATTCCAGATGGTGTGTGTCCATGCCTCAAATCAAAGTTGCATTAGTTGGTGTGGGAAACTGTGCCTCTGCGATAGTTCAGGGCGTCCACTATTATAGCGATGCTGAGGAAGAAAAAGACAGCTTAGGACTTAAAAACCTCTTTTTGGGCGGTTACCACCCACAAGACATAGAATTTGTAGCAGCATTCGATATAGATGAAAGAAAAGTTGGGAAAGACCTTTCACAGGCGATTTTTTCGCAGCCAAACAACACCCCGAAAATTGCGGATGTGCCAGACTTAGACGTAGAAGTTTTGATGGGGCCAGTCTTAGACGGCGTGGGCGAATACCTGAAGAATGTTGTCAGAGTTAGCAGATCAAAAGAAGTTGATGTAACTCAAAGGTTAAAGGAAAGCAAAGCAGACATGGTGATTAATCTTCTTCCCAGCGGCGCTGTCAAAGCGTCGAGATGGTATGCTGAAAGGGCGTTAGGAGCCAGATGCGCCTTCATAAACGCTACACCAACTCTAATCGCCAGTGATGCTGCATGGGACAAACGCTTTACAGAGGCGAAATTGCCCGTAGTTGGCGATGACCTAGTTGACCAAGTGGGCGCAACGATACTTCATAAACTTCTTCTCAGAGCCTTAGCGGACCAGGGGGTGCGCATTGCTGAAACTTATCAGTTGGATGTTGGTGGAGGGACAGAGTCACTTGACACGTTAGAACGGTCTAGGGAGGCTAAGAGGGCTATGAAAACCAAGTCGGTCGAGGCTTCTTTGCCATATAAGGCTGCGGTTGTGGCTGGCTCAACTGACTATGTGGACTTTTTGGGCAACCGCCGAGACAGTTACTTCTGGATGAAAGGGTTCTACTTCGCGAAAACTCCTATGCAACTTGACCTGCGATTGAGTACGATTGATGCTCCAAACGCTGGCTCGGTGATGCTTGACGTTATGAGAGGTGTCAAAATCGCCCTCAACCGAAAAATCTGCGGTTCACTCATAAGCATCTCAGCATACGCCTTCAAGAACCCCCCACAAATGCTGCCGTTAGAAACAGCGGAACAATGGTTCAAAGAATTCATAGACGGAAAAAGAGAACAACAGAATAACTTTCACAATCAAATTTGAAAGATAGTTGTTAAATGTGGGAGTGCCTCTGTTCCCCACTTCTTAAGCCTGATCGTGCTTGCAAGAGGACTTGATTATGACAGAAAAAACTTGATTGCAACCGAAAGAAAGATTCAATGCGTGCGATAATCAGGTCAGAACAAGTTTATATGGACGTTTTGATCTGTCGATTCTAAGTAGTCCTTTTTTCTCCATTTTCTCGACAGACTTTCTAATGAAGTACTCCGGCAGTTTCGTGGTTTGCGAAATCATTGTTACTGTGGTGTTTCCTTCTTTTACTGCTTTCATCAAGGCGTCCTCAGTTAATCTTTCTTCAACTATCTTTTTCAGAGTCTTTTCTATTGGTGATCCAATGTTGTGTTTTTCTCTCAATTCGACCAAATTTTGATACAATGCATTTTCCCATAGCCTTCCAGATAAAGCTGTCTGACTGCGACATTCCTGTTCTATGGTTTCCCAGTTCAGACCAGACTCAGCCAGTAATCTCATGTCCTCAAGATCAGCTTCACGTTCCGTAATTCCCTTAAACAGAAAAATATCCTCCTTTGACGCTAACAAAACTTTCAAGCGTTTCTTGTTGTAGAAATTGGTCGCTCTTGATATCATCTCTCTGGAAAAAGTTAAGGCTCGACAGACTTTTTGAACGAATATGTCCCATCTGAAACCATCTCTGTTTTCTAGGATTTTGGTAGCCTCCATTTCTCTGTAAGGCCTAGAAATTTTCACGGAGCTGGGAGAACGATATCCTAGGCTTTCTAAAGCGAAAGTCACAGCGTAAAGCTCACGTGCGCTTTGAAGAACAACATCAATATCTTTAGTTGCATCTTTGAGACCAAAATGGATGAGTCCCATACCACCAATCATAAACAACTTAACTGGAATCGAGATTTTTGATGATAATTTGTCCAATTCTCGGATTATGTATTCCTTGTTGAATGAAGGTCTCTGCATTAATCTACCACCCTATACTCTTTTGCCTTTGTTATGAATTCAGCCCATGTCGGCAATGACAAACCTGTCCGCGCTCCTTTGGTTTTCAAAAACTGTAGCATGGCATTGACCTGGAGCCCTAAGTCAAGCCTTTGCGCCTCTTTCATCAAATATTCTTTGTCAATTTTTCTCAAACTTTTTTTCAACAACAACAAGCTGTATGTTACATAACGGACATTGTCCTTTTCGATCAATAAAGTGTGGAGAATTACATCTTCTATTCGAATGCTCTTTTTCTTTTTTGAGTAGAAGTAAACGTCAAAGTCAGAAAAGATCGGGATGCCGAAATCTTGAAGACGAGAAGTTGCTGTCTTTAGAAAATCATACTGAAGAACCGCAAAATTCCTAGGCGCCCTGAACACGCATTCAAAATTCTTTTGCCAAAGCATTACCGCTCCTTCCGAAACAGAACTAACAAGAGTGTCTAATAGAAATCTCTGGTATTCGGTCAGGAAGTTCACCAAGATCGAGAATCTTGGGTTGATGCCGTAACCTTCATGGTCAGACTTTATGATTCCCAATGCCATAAAGTCTTTAGAATATCGCCAAAATGTAACTTTTGAAAAATTCTCGAAGGTAATCTCAGGATAATTCAACACTTGAAAAAGAACTTCTATCCCCAGACCTGATAAAATATCCTCCCATTTTATATGATTGTATGTTACAAGGAGTTCTCTAAGAAGAGACGCATGTTTAGAATCTCCAAAATAGACATACCTTTTGGGTCTTTCTCTCTTTGTCTTGTAGACTATTATGCGTTTCTGGAGAAGTCGCTTTAGACTATATGACAGAAGATTCGGCTTAATTGAAAGATTCTTCTTTAACAGAGAAAGAGAATGATTTTCTCTAGCTATTTCCTTTAATATCTTAATCTCTTGCTTGCTGAAAGTGTAGTTTTCCAGTTTCCTTTTCATGTCATTTCATATAATTGAATAATTATATAAGGATTTCAATTTTATGAAATCCCAGTAAATTGACTATCTTATTATAATAAGGGCGATGTAATTTGGAGAAAGTCGCAATAAGCCTTAAAAAAATCGATCTTGACTACGATGAGGAAGCAGATGTACTTTACATTAGTCTTGGAAAGCCAAGAGAAGCTAAAGACAGCGTTGAAGTTGAAGACGGGGTCACATATAGGATAGCAGACAACGAAGTTATAGGCATAACAATAATAGACTTCAAAGCCAGAACACTTAAAAAATAATTTAAACAGCAAAGATTCCAGCTTTGTAAAACTTAGTTTGAAATCAGAGGAATTAAGTAAGTTAGGTCTAGGCACACAAGAATTATTATCTGAAACTCCAATGGAATCTTTGAAAATTGTGTTAGACTATCTAAAGAAGAGAGAAGAAGACTATGAAGTACAGTCTTGGAGAAGGAAAGAAGTCTATCAACCTTTAAGTCGAAAACAAATGATAATCAAAAAGCTTCAAGAAAAACAAGAAGAAAACTTAGACCCTTATGAGAACTATGAACTGTTCCAACAGATAGATGATTCAGAAGAAGATTCTTAATAAAACAGTTTTTTCTATATAGGTTTTGTTTGGGTTTCGATGGCTTGGAGTATCTTGATGTCTTCTGGTTGGAGTTGGCGGAGATTTTGAGGGCGATGTCGACTGATGACATGGTAGACAAGAATAGATGGGAGTGGTGATTTAAGAGGTGTGTCCGTCTACCTCTATAGAAGGGCTAGTTATGTAACAAAGACCACACCAAAGACTTAATGAAAAGTCAAATTAGGGGGAAAAACCTTGTATGTTTGAGAGGATAGGGGTTTGAAAGAAATTAAAGTATCTGTAGATGACGAGGAATATTCGTTTATTCAGAAAGCAAAAGCAATTGTGCCAAAAGAATGGGTTCCATTTGAGCAATTCCTTTTGAGAACAGGCATGATAGGTTTCGCTAAGTTCCTCATTACAGGGTCGGTATTCGAAACAGAGAGTGATGATGTTCTTTGGCACAACATCTTTTTGGCAATATTGGAAGGATACGAGAAATGGCTAGATAAGGTTAAAGTAAAAGACATGTCGATTCCACCCAAAGACATGTATCGTTAATGAGGAGTGCAATTAGGCATGACCTATAGTGGATTGATATATCGGGTAAGAAGGAGGCTGAACCGATGATCGAGTGGAGACAAATTACAGAAGGTCTAAGCAACACATTCCAAAATCTAATTTCTTCGGGGTTGGATAATGTAAGTGTTGAGGAGGTTGCAGATTCCTACGTTCTGATTAAAACTCACGGAATTCGGGAGACTCTTATATTCCTTGATTCATTTGGGTTGCCCACACAGGCTTTCGGAAGATTTCCCTTGTCTTACCATTGCTGTAATGAATTCGATGGTCAAAGAATCGCTTTTCCGATTGTGTCAGGGTCTTGTTTGGATTTCTACGAAGGAAACAAAAAAGCAATTGAAAAAGGTGTATATTTCTGCTTCTTTTATAGCTCTAGAGAAGAATCAACAAAGAAATTCAAATATAATGTTTTAGAATTGTTGAAGAAAAATGGATTAAATGAAAGGAGCATTGTCCTCATTCCTATAGTTGGTCAAGTAATCGGAGAAGATATTGGCGAGCTTGTCTCAATTCTGTTCTTCCGAAACAAAGGATTGCTGGCGACGAATCACAAATATTGGCTTCAAGGAGCTAAGGCTCCAGACGTGATTTGTTGGAGAACTCCTCTGGTTAAGAAACTCGCAGAAATGGGAATACTTGTTGACGGAGGAACACTTGTTGAATTGGCTTTTGCTAGAGTTCTGAAGCGGGTTAAGAGCAAGATAGTCGACATGGAAGAAACCACGGCAGTAGTTGAAGTGGAAAGCAGTAAACCTCATTCAAGTATCTCAAAAGCTGTATCACAGTTGTTACGTGACCCACAAAGCTCTCGATATTTGTTAACGGGTTTCTTTGATGAGGGGTATGCTATGTGTCCTTTCGATTTTTATCATGATTCAGAAGTTGGAGTGTTGAGCTTTGATGAGAAGGGCATAAAATTTCACAGTTGTCCAAAGAACTATTCTACGGAAAATAGAGAATTCTTCATTAGACAAACTAACGAGGTTATCAAACAAACTTTAATGATGAACTTCACGTTGGATGAGATTTTCAGGATGGTTGGGCAATCTAGCTCTGTTTATGGATTACTGAAGAGTATCCATGAATTGGATGTTAAGCGTGTATTGGAAGCCATCATTGAGTAAAACGAATAGCAAGCTCAATGTTACTTTTAGAAAACATATAAAATGCTAAAAAATCTTAGTAGAAAAGAATTAATCGAAGTTAAGAGATACCATCTGAAGATGGTTAGATTTGGCATCTCCTATAGTCGGATATATCATCACGCTTATTTCTCAATATGTTGGATAGCAGAACAAAAGAACTAATGAGAATTGTTCTAGACAGGTGAAAGCAAAATGCAGAAACCCGATTTGAATAGAATGTGGGAGACTTTCATAAAGTTCTCGTGGAATGATGTACCTTTGGGAAGACATTTTGACATAATTCGGAAAAAGGTGTATCCTTTAATTTCTCGTTTGAAAGATGAGGGTATTATTAATTGGTATTGCTTTCTAATTCATGACAGGAATAGCGGAGTTCCAACATCTGAAGATGATATAAATCCGTATTTTCATATAAGATTTGCAGTTAAGAAGGAAATTAACCCTAAAGATGTTCTTCCAAGTTATTGTGTCCTAACAAGAAAAATAGAACGTGAATGGGTTGCTCAAATTTCTATTGGAAGAAATGAAGTTATGAACACATCGTTATTTGACCCCGAAGAAATTGAGGAAGCATGGAGAATTATTGGAGAACAATCTGAATGGCTATTCAGCATGTTAAATATTTTCAAGAAAGACCAAAACATACCCTTAAGATATGTTGGTCAATTTTTGCATTATTATGCCAATATGACACAATTGAGGATTGAATAAAAACCCTACCTAGTTTTTGACTTGTTTTTCTGAGGAATATGTTGAAAATTTCAAGCCAAAACTAGGTAATTGCTTAAACATTAGACTTTCATGGTTAACCTTCTTTATTCTAAACCTCTTTCCAATTTCTAACCTTAAAGAAGGTCTATTTTTGAAAAAGAAACGTTTATTAAAGAAGAAGAGAATACATCTTATGTTCAAAAAGAATACAAAACTATAAGTTATTAGCTTTAAGCTAGTTCCTCTAGAAACGTACTCCCTTTTAACGTATTCAAATCATTTGAGAAGGTGTTAAGAAAATGAAAATACAAGAGAAAAAGGAGAAGATCATTACTGTAAGGCTAACTCCTCATGTCTATAACAAATATAGTGAGATATTGAAATTTCTAGACAAGGATATGAGCTCAGATATCCGAGACCTTATCCTCACTAGGATTTATGCCTTTCAAGTAGATTCCTTTAGAATGAAAATTTTAGAAACAGAAGAAAAGAAGGTGAAGAAGAATGACCACTTATGAAGAAAGCTGGGAACAAAAAAAGATTGAAGAAATTGAGTCTAAGCTTTGGGAAACTGAAACCTTACTTGAAGAACTAATGGAAAAGGAAGAACCAAAAGATAACTTACAATATGTAGATTGGAGTAAGTTCCAATGCTCTGTCTGTGGACTGAAGGGATTCAAAAACAACGGAGCATGTTACATGGAGACACGAAACAGAGGCTTCACATCAGACCCACAAGACATCGAAAACCCAACCACACCAATAAATCACCATTAAACCACCCATAAATCAACCACAAAACACCCCAAACCAAAACCAAACAAAACCAAAAACAACAACCATCAACAAAACAAAACCCCAAAAACAAACAACCCACAAACCCAACAAAAACAAAAAATTTTTTCACAGCCCCAAAGATACGAAAAGTTAAAGTAAAAGAGAGGCTCATCAACATCAACAATCAGTCGGAAGTAAAGTCATGAAAATCAAAGTAACCTCTCAACAATACAATCCACTGCTCAAAAGAAAAGAAATAATTTTCGAAGTAAAACACGAAGAAACAAAAGGAACTCCATCCCGAATTGAAATAAGAAAAAAACTTGCTGAAACACTCAAAACAAACATCGAACTATTGTACATCAAAAAAGTAGAGACAAAAACCGGAACAATGTTAGCTGCTGGGGAAGCCAACCTCTACGATTCCCCTGAACAAGTCAAACTTGTAGAACCAGAGCACATCATCACCAGAAATGTGCCACCAGAAAAGCCAACAGAAAAGCCAACAGAAGAGAAGAAGCCCATAGAAGAAAAGAAGGAATGATGAATGGCGAAAGATGCCAAGAAAGCCGAGAAAGCGGAGAAAGTTGAAAAAGCCAAAGTTGAAGAAGAGAAGGTAGAGGAGAAGGTAGAGAAAAAGAAAGAGAAAAAGAAAAAAGTGGAGAAGAAAAAGAAGAAAAGAAAAGGGCTTTTCTCTCATTATAAGATTGAGGGAGACAACCTTAAACGTTTACTCCCCTTCTGTGAAAGATGCGGAATCGGATACTTCATGGCGAATCATGGTAATCGGTTCACTTGCGGACACTGCGGTTTCACCAGGTATAAGCCAACAGAAACAGAGGAGTAGCATACACTTAAATTCTGAGACTCCCTTAAAGCTCTGTGTAAATGAGGACATTAACACATGAGTCAACCCCAAATCCAAGTTAGAGTTTTCATAAACAACATCTCAGCTGAACGCCTTTGGGAAATAGGAAAACCCATTCCACCGGTAAAAATTGCCACCAACCTTAACATTCTTGGGATAAACAAGAAACGACCAGACTTGTTAGAGGCTCCCTTTGTTCTGACCATAAATTACACGCCACCAGTAGCTCAAATAAGCGTAAAAGGAAGAGCCCAAATAAAAGGGAAGCAGGATGAACTAAAGAAAATCCACAGCAGCTATGTAGAAAAGAAGCCTCCGCCACCAATCGTTGTCCAATCCATCTCGAATGTTGTGTTCTTAGAATCCGTAATTATCACCAGAACCCTAAATATTCCTCCTCCAATTCCTCTTCCTCAAATCACTCCGATGGAGAAGGAGAAACCCCCCGCTGAACCGACTTACCGAGCTTGATCTCAGAAAGATTCTTCAATCCTTCTAGAAATCGGTAGATACCCATCTTAGTATTTTTCACTATTATTTCAGAGGAACATACATGGATGAACGTGATGCCCCAATGCCTGGCGTTCCATGTTTAACTGGCTTGTTTGTGATGGCAAACTCACCCAGATAATGTCCAATCATCTCAGGAATTATCTCCACGGAGGTGAAATCCTTCCCATTATGAACTAGGAAAGTGACACCAATCATCTCTGGAAGGATGATCATGTCGCGTGCATGGGTTTTGATAACAACTTTTTGTCCCTCTTTTAACGCCTCTTTTGCTTTTCGCACATTCTCGAGAAGGACTCGTTGTTCTGGCGAGAGCCCACGGTGCAGACTACGGCGTTGTCTTGACGGAAGTATCCTTATGAACTCATCCATCGACATACTTCCCAGTTCATTCAACGCATAACCACGATAGGCGAATTCTTTGGGCAAAGTCTCTACCTCACTTCACTTGACTTACTAAATTCTATTAAAACTTTCAGCAATAAAGTTATCCTCTCTTTCCTTTACGACCAGTGCTCCTTGCCGCGATTAATCCCACTTTTTTCCCTGGCGGTGCACCACGAGAAACCGTAGTGACTTTACGTCCACCTCTCTTACTACTTCCGTACGGATGAGACGCAGCGACCATGGCAACACCCCGAGTTCGTGGATACTTCAGACCCTTAGATCGTTTCCAATGAAACTTGGCGCCAGCCTTGAGGAAGGGTTTTTCAACTCGACCAGCTCCCGAGATGACTCCAATGGTTGCTCGACAGAAGTCGTTTACATATCGGGTTTTTCCAGAAGGAAGCTTTATCATTGTTCCTTCAGGAGTGTGCGCCACTACAGTTGCGTAGGCTCCAGACGAACGTGCAATCTTGCCTCCATCTCCAGGTGAAAGTTCAATATTGCATACCATGGTGCCTTCTGGGATGCTGCCTAAAGGAAGCACATTGCCGATGTCTACAGAAGCCTTGCTTCCAACCTGTGTGGGTTGACCTTCGTAGACGCCTTCTGGAACAACCGTGTGGAAAGTTTGACCAGTTTCCAGTTTCACCGAGGCTATTGGTGACCCCCTACCGGTTTCATGAAGAATCCCCGAAATTTGACCTTGAACAACTCCTTCTTTCTCTTCTTTGGATAGGATAGGATAGTGGGCTGGGGCAACTCTCCTGTGGGAGGGTGCCCGAAATGTTGGGGAACCCCTACCACGTCTTTGAACACGAATCCTCTTACCCATAAACTTGTATCTCCTACAGAATGCCTAGTTTGATTGCCACATCTACCGCCTTATAGTCGGGATGAAGTTTTACAAACGCCTTCTTTTGACCTTTTGGCGTTACCACCACGTTAACTTTTTCCACTACGACTTCGTAGAGCTGTTCCACAGCCTTCTTGATGTCTGCCTTTGTTGCTGCTGTGTTTACGATGAAGACAAGTTTGTTTTCGGTTTCAAGTATGCGACTCGTAACCTCTGTCATGAGAGGATGACGAATGACCTCGTAAGGGTCCATCTCATTGCTTACCTCCAAGCATGGATTCCAACCTTTGAAAAGCCGAATTCGTCCATAAGGTGAACCTTCCAGGATGGGTTCCCGGGGCTAAAAGTTCTATATTTAGGCTATCTACAGTTGCAATGTCCATCCCTGGGATGTTTTGGGCTGCTTCAACAACTCCTTCATTTTTGGCGATTACAAGAAGTGGTCCGACTGCTTGTTTGATTCTTCGACCTCGCCTCTTGCCTTTACCAGCCCTAATCTTTTTGCTCTCTCTAACCCGAAGGATGTCAGGCCAAACCCCCAACCGAATAAACGCATCTCTAACCTCACGGGTTTTTCGTAGGCTCTGAACTTCATCCATCACAATGAGTGGAAAGTCTGGGACCTCATCTATCACATGCCCGCGAGAGGACACGATTTCTTTTGAGGCGGTTGCTGCCACTGCTGACCGCAAAGCAAGCCTCATCTCCTTCCGAGGAATTTTCTTATCGATTTTCTTTTCAACTTTTGGTGGGTGTGTGGCTCGTCCCCCAACGGCAAACGGGATAAAGGCGGCTCGTTGGCTTTCCTTCACTCTTGAAACCCTTGAAATTCCCAAACCAACGCCTCGAGATTCGGCGGTTGTTCTTTTTCCAGCAAAGACATCTCGACCCTGCGGTTGAAAATTATGAGATTGAACTGCGATAACAGCCCTCTTTATAACATCGGGTCTAAATGGCGTCTTGAAAATGGGAGACAGACGAACTTTTCCAGCGGCTTCGCCCTTGAGATTAAAGACCTTTGCTGATATTTTACCCATTGTTTACCCAACTTATTATTGCGGTGATTCGAGAGATATTTGCGTGATCTTTGGTGGGGCTTCAGGGGCTTTTTTGGGTGGTCGTGCCGGACATCGTAGTCGTATGAGGCGTTTGGCTGGACCTGGTAGGCTTCCGTCTATGAGTAGGTATGTTCCCTTGATTGGTCCATATCGTAAGAACCCTCCTTTCGGAGTAACCTCGTTTCCCTTGGTTCCGACCTTTAGGATGCGTTTGTTGTATTCGGTTCTTTGATGGTAACCCATTTGACCTGCTCTTGGAACAGTGTAAAGAACTCTCGAGGGGTTCCATGGTCCAAGAGTCCCAACTCCTCTTTTGGTTTTTCGGGATTTCCGAGACCGGATTCTCACTCCCCAGCGTTTCACAGGTCCCTGCCATCCCTTTCCCTTCGTTACTGATATGACATCTAAAAATTGTCCTTCTTTGAAGACATCCACCACAGCGATTGTTTTTCCTAACAGTTTTTTAGCGTAAGTGAACTGGTCTTCTATGGACCCTCCATCCACCTTGATTTCCATTAGTTCAGGTTTTTTCTTTGGAACGCCCGCTAGTCTTGGTTGAGTAGAGGCTAAAAAGCGAAATTCTACAATCTTTTCGAGGTCTTCCTCCATTTTCTTGAGGGTGTTTTCTGGGTTAAAGTTTTCTGGAAGGGTGAGGAGGCGGTCGAAGTCATCTGGAGGATTTTTCATCCAAGCTTCAGTTAAGGTCTTTAGACCGTACGAAGTTTTGGTGTAGGCACGAAGAGCGCAAATCAGGATTGGTGGAGTGTCGAGGATAGTTGCCGTGTGGGCTGTTTCCTTGCCAAAGTCTGGAGATGCTGGTTTATCTTCCACTAGATAGACATGGGTTGTTCCAGCTTTGTAGCCCATGAAACCAAGCAATGCAGGCCCTTCTTCCACTGTGGGCCAGAATCGTATTCTGCCGATTTCACTTGCAGCACGTCCTCTAGGTAAATAGGCTAGTGAACCCCGTTTGGGAGCGTGCTTTTTTCGGTGGCCCATGTCTGGTTATTCCTTCTTTGTTCCGTTGTTTTCATGTTGCCTTTTGTTTCAATGAGAGTGTTGGGTTATAAACGTTGCGAACCTTTCGGATGGAAGAGAAGATTTTTCGCTGCCTATAGGATGATGATGAATGCAGAAGACTTTGCCAAATTTTTGATGTGTCTTATTTCGAGTCTGTGACTGTTACTTTTTCGATTTTCTTGCACCAAGGGATTCTAGAGGTTATCTTCGACAATTCTTTAAGTATTTCCTTTTCAAGTTCTTCATTTGTCTTTTCTTCGCTCTCATCTAGTAAAGAGATAGTTATTGACGCTTTCTTGGGCAATTGACTCTCTTCCCTCACCTGTTGTTAGTTTCAATTCTTTTACAGAATCTGCTAGTATGCTCTTAAATTTTATGAATCACTGATGAATCATGAGTAATTCATTTCAAATATTCTTGTTTCCAATAAAAAGAATACCTTACCGCATCTCTGACAAATTCCGAGATACTCTGCCATCCACATTCAGGGTGCTCTTTAAGTATCTTTTCTATCGCTTTAACCATCGGTTCTGGTAGCTTGACCGTTCTGTAATAGGACATTCGCGTTCACTCTACCATAGATGTGAATAAAATGTTTATGAATTCCTATTGTTGTTCACTCGGATTCAGAACTTCTCGTGTAAACACTGTAGGTTTCTTCTCTAGGCGGTGAACAACCAATGGATGAGCAAACGCTTCCAAAGTCTAAAGCCAGAAGATTCCGAATCTGAATTAAGAATACTGCAAATTCATAAATATTTAATAAAACATGCACTAGAAGACTGGGATCTGGAGGTGAAAGACCAAAACATCACCAGTGTCTAGCTGCGAAAAACCTCCTTTCAACACCCCCTTTTTTGGTTAAGAACACAAACCCAAGGAGATGAAAACTACAAATTTGACCAAGAAACTAAGGAAGGTAAAACATGTGTGAACTAAGAGCCTTTTGTAAAAAGTTTTATGGATTGATCTGCAAGAGGGACAGAAACAGTCTGAGGTGCCTTAAAGTCAGGGGAGACAACGGGAAACTAGTAGACCTGCAACTCAACAAGGACGATTTGGAAAAGATACGAAGGATTAATGGATACTAGTTTGAACCCGCATCAATACAATCAAAACATACGGATATTATTTCCAGACAAGCGAGTTCAAAACCGCCAAAGTGGAGTACAGTGCCTCTTCAGTTCTCACAGTCTCGGTTCCTTGCCCGGGAATGGTGTTAACCACAAAGTCTGTGACCTCACTGAGTTTTAGGCCTTCTTGCGCTATTATGTCATAAAGTCCCTTAGTAGGAGCACCGAAGACAATTAACACTCTGCGCGATTTCTTCCAGCGTTTCACCAACTCTTCGGTGACCTCTATTAAAGGTACTCCATACTTAGATGTTGCTACTACCAAGTTAAAGGATCGGGTTTTTAACAACCGACCCAAAGTTATGTTTGAGGCAACCACTTGGTAACCCCAGTAACCTTCAATTTCATCACGACTTACCACAACTGCCTTTGGAGACTCTCCAAGATTGACAATTTTCACTGTGACTCGGGTGTTGATTGCGATTCTTTTTTCGGAGATGAGGGCTGGTCGCTCCACTCCAATGTCGACTAGAGAACCCTTCTTAACCGAAGTCACAACGACGCCTTCTCGATGTTCTCCTAAAGTCAAGTCCGTTAACTTATTCGTCAAGGGATGATGTGGAGTGCGCAAAGGTGGAAGAATACCCACGTATCGCAATTCTGGCTTTATCTCGAACAACCGCTTTCGTAGATATTGCGGGGTCTCCATGTAAGAAAGAATCATGTAAATCAGATTTGCCTCTTTGCTTTGATCAACACCTAGAATGTCTGGAAACACTCTAATCTCGTCAACTCGGAAAATTGCGGCTGCTCTTCCAACCAGCCCAATTCTAAAAGTTTTCTCTCTGAGATGGGGAACGTCCGAAACCAAAGAGGCTGGAATCGCTATAGAAAGTTTCTGCCCATATCTCATTAATAAGACACCTCTCATGTTAAAGGAAACATGACCCTATTTCTTAAATGCTTTAAAGAAGATAATGGTTTAGTTGGCGGTGAAAAATGCCACATGCCTCTATTTTAGATCGAATCGACGAGATCAAGAGGATTGATGAAAGTGGAATGCTAAGCCATTGTATAAAAACTTCAGAGTATTCTCAGGATGCTGTCGCGCGGGCTGAGCGAATAAAGGTTCCCGCCAAAGTTAACATTTCACGAAAGGTTTCGATCAAATACAATAAGCCTCACAACATCGTTGTCACTGGTATGGGAGGCTCTGCGGTGGGGGGAGAAATTCTTAGAGACTGGCTGCGGGATGAACTACCCATTTCCATAGAGGTTTCAAGGGATTACGCTCTTCCCGCTTACGTGGACGAAGGTACTCTCGTGTTTGTGGTTAGTTACTCTGGGGAAACTGAAGAAACCCTGAGTTCATTTGTGGATGCCCTTCGTAAAAAGTGTATGATTATGTCCATAACCTCTGGAGGACACTTGTTTTCCTTTTCTAAGAAGTTGAATTTGCCCATTGTGCAAATACCCGGAGGGCTTCCTCCTCGTGCCGCAATTTCGTATCTCTTCTTTCCTCTCCCAGTTTTGCTAGAGAAAATCAGCGTGCTTTCTGACGTGAGAGAGGAGACTGATGAAACGATACGGGTTATGAAGGGTTTGGGAGAGGAAAACTCGCCTACAGTTCCAGTTGAGAACAACTTTGCAAAGAAATTGGCACTTGAACTAATGGATACTGTGCCTGTGGTTTATGGGTTCAGGCAATACAGCGCCATAGCCCATCGAATGAAGACCCAATTCAACGAAAACAGCAAGGTTGTCAGTGCGTATGATGTTTTTCCAGAACTCAACCACAACGAGGTTGTTGGATGGGAAGCCCCGGAAGCCCTAACCAAACATTTTTCTGTTATAACCATTCGAGACCCTAACGAGCCTCCTGAGATAAGACGAAGAATTGAGGCGACGAAGTCACTGGCTTTAAAGGGAGCTAAGAAAGTTCTTGAAATCTATGCGAGTGGATTTGGAAAACTTGCCAAAATGTTCTCTGTGCTCCATATGGGAGATTTTGTGAGCGTCTACTTGGCAATTCTCCAAAACAAAGACCCAACACCCGTGAAAACAATCAGCGCGATAAAGAAGGAAATGAAGAAAAAAATCAGTATGCTAGACAAAGTGGAAGGTGAAATCCACAAAATCACTGCATAGGAATATGATATTTGAGTTCATATTCTTAGCAGAAAGCTTAAGAAAGACTGTCCCTTCTAATTCAGTGACGTAAGAGGGAAAGAAGATGCGGAGGTTTCACCAAACCCAAAGGTGATTCAGAAACCCATCGCCAACACCGACTACCTAGTCCTACTTCCCGACAACAGTCTCGTTTTGCCCGAAAACTACGCTGGAGACAGCAAAGACTTTCAAGCACTCCTAGAACGAGAAGTCTTCCACAGACCCATAGACGTCAGCGAAGCCCCACCACACCTAAAAATCATGAAGCAACTAGAACTGGTTGACCACGAAGACCTGAGCGATCACGGACATCTTCGGCTGTATCCCAAAGGCGCCCTAATAATGGACCTCTTATCCGATTACCTTCTTGAAGCGGTCTTAGAAGAGGGAGCCTATCCCGTCAAAAACTCTTGCATGTATGACCTCTCCGTTGAACCCATAAGACGACACGTACAACTCTTCGGGGACAGAGTATATCTCCTAAAGACTGACGACCGAGAGTTCATCCTTCGATACGCCGCGTGTTTCGGACAATTCTCCATCTTGAAAAACGCGCTGATCAGTTATCGCAACCTATCACTCAAATTGTTTGAACTCGCAGACAGCTACAGACTTGAACAGAGCGGAGAAGTCGGCGGACTCTTCAGACAAAGAAGATTCCACATGGGCGACCTTCATGTTTTGTGCAGAGACTTACAATCAGCGAAGCAAGAGTTCCTACAACTCTACGTAAAGGCTCACCAGTTGGCTCACGAATTTGGATGGGATTATGTAGCAATGGTTAACATGTGCAGAAGTTTCTACGAGAAAAACAAGGGCTTCATATCTAGTTTGCTACAAGCCTACGCAAAGCCCATGCTTCTCTATCTCGGAGTCCCAGAAGACAAGTATTACTGGGTGATAAACATCGACTTAGACTACATCGACAACCTACGTCGACCAGTAGAAACGGTTGGAATGCAGATCGATGTAGGAAACGCCGAACACTTTGGCATCCAATTCGTCAACGAAAACGGAAAGAAAAAGCATCCTGTTATAATTCACGCAGCGCTTATGGGCTCTTTGGAACGTTGGCTAAACAACATCCTCGAAAACGCCGCCAAACAGCGAAAACATGGAAAGCTACCATCACTACCAGTTTGGCTTTCACCAATACAGATAAGGATTCTGCCTATAGCTGACCGTCACATATCCAAGGCTCTAGAAATCGCCAACAAACTAAAAGATTCAAAGGTGAGAATCGATGTAGATGACCGCCCAATTTCCTTACAACGAAAAATACAAGATGAAAGAAAGGAGTGGATTCCAATATATGGCGTTATTGGAGATCGGGAAGTTCAAAGCGACATGCTATCGGTGAGTGTTAGAGGAGATAAAGAATACAGCAATAAGCAGATTTCATTAGAAGAGTTAATCCAGTTTGTTCAATCTAAGTGCTGTAATAAACCCTTCAGAAAGTCCTATGTTTCCATGATGCTTTCAAAAAGACCAAAATTCACTTGAACATTGATACTTTTTACTGCATAAAGATACATTGCATCCCCTAATGAAATTTTAACCAATACCCACCCCTATCCCTCTAGGTTTTCTCGCTGCATCTCTTCTTTCAGGACCGCCAGATGCCAATCCATATTCACTTCTAGCGCTTTTCAGAATTTAAGCATAAAACATACGTAGTTACGGAAAGAGATTAAAAATGGGGAGTTTAGGGAGATATCTCCACTGTTCATTGATTTAAAATATAAACCCATACACGAGCGACAGCATGAATGAAGAAACATTCGATTCTATTTTCACTTTTTTCACTATCTAATAACGATTTTTTGCTTTTATTGTCAATTCTTATTCAGAGAGGTTGTTTTAGCTGGAGGCGCTCAAGCACACCTTTATAAGGGGCACACTAGAGTTATGTTTGGAGAAATTTTTCCTTATCCTGTAGGCTTGTCCTGCTGAGTAATGGAATCTTTTCTAGGTACCAAAAGGTGAAAATGAATTGTGTGTATTAAGAGCGGTCATAGTAGAATTGCAGAAAATGCAAATCATCTGTACGAACTCACTGCACGCTAAAGAAGAAGACGAGAAAGAAAACGTATACAGACAATAAGAAGAAGACTGGCGTCCCCAATAGATAGCACGAAAAGATGGAGAGAATAGAAATGAAGAAGACTAATGCTTCCACCCCTGCCTTGCTGAAAACGAAGAAGCAGATATTGAAACGCATGCATGAGAAAAAGATAGAACAGATAAGACTGAAGAGGTGGATGAAGAAGACACGCACACGCGATGCTTCAATTGAGGTAGAAAAAGTTGGGTAAAAGAAAAGTTATCAGCGAAGGAGAGATCGGCGACATGAAACTGCCAGTTGCTAATGACGTACTAGGCATAGCTGTCAAATTGCTCGGTTACGACAGAATTATGGTAAAGTGTCAAGATGGCCATGAACGACTCTGCAGAATTCGAGGGAAGCTAAAGAGAAGAGTCTGGATTCGCATTGGAGACATTGTCCTAGTTTCTCCATGGGACTTTCAGTCCGACACACGAGGCGACATTTTCTGGCGGTACAGAAAGACACAAGCTGAATGGCTGAGAAGTAATGGGTATCTGACAATCTGATAACAAAAACATACATTAAGAATTAAAGAAAAAAATTGAGTGGATAAGAGGAATAGAATATGCCTAAGATCGGTGACCACATTAAATGCCCAGAATGCGGTGGGGAAAGCCGTGTTGTTTGGGTTTCACAAGACGAGAAACTAGTAGCAATAAAATGCACAAGATATCACAGCCAAATAAGCCCCCCTCCTACGAAGTTCACTTTAAATGCAGAAACTAAAACTCGGAAGGGCATGGTATTTCTCATAAATGTAACCTAGAGAATGAGACCTTTATTTTTTCAACATCAAGTTAATATACCTCTATCATCAAAAGTAGTTGCAAAAGTTGAGAATTCTTGAGAAGAAGTAGAGTTAAGCAATGTAAGCTTTTCACTTTTCTCTCGACAATTCTAACTGAATATAAGAATTAAGAAGTTGAGCAAAAAGAAATTGACAATGTCTTACAATCGAAACGAGGCAAAAATTAAGTCATAAATGGAATGGATTTAATGCAACATAGAACATGGTCAATGCGAGGACGGCATCGAGGTAATTCTCATTCGCCTGTTGACACTAGACTTCTTGAATATCTTGCAGAAATTTCTATAAAACACATGATTGATTCAAACGAATTCTTCGACAAGATTGTGTACGCATGGGAAAATCGAAGATCTAAATGTAAGGAACTAACCATCGAATGCCGTGCAAAAACAAAAGGTGGTGCCGTTTTTCTCATAACCGCAGACTACGATGTAGTTGCACAATTTCCTATACCAGAACATCTTCTCAAAGAAGCAACTCCACTCAAAGAATTCGCGTACATAATTGAACGTGAAAAACTTGCTTTAGCGAAGAAAAGGAACGAGAATGAAGCAAGGCATTTTAAGATTAAAGATTTGAAGGCAGGAATGAAGCGGATTAACTTGAAAGCTCGTGTTCTCGCAATTTCAAAGCCACAGTTAGCTTTGACAAGATATAACGATTACGTTATGTTCGCAAACGCTACTTTGACAGACGAAACTGGCACTATAAAGCTAACTTTATGGAATGGCAGAATAAGCATGCTTTCCATTAACAACATTGTTGAAATCGAAAATGCCAATGTCGCAGCATATCGAGGCGAACTTCAACTGAGAATGAGAAGAAACAGCAAACTAGAAGTTATCAGAAATTGTGACCTAGCATTATCACAGACTCCCAGAAATAATTTAAATAATTGAATGGTTAAGTCATTATTCCACTTTTTCAATTCTGGTCTTTGTCAGAGATTGTATCCTTTCAAGTTCCGATAGTTCGCCATATGCAACGAATGTTATCGCTGTTCCACCTCTTCCCACTCTTGCCGTTCGACCTATCCTATGAAAATACATAATGGCATCGAATGGAATATCATAGTTTAGTATATGTGTGATGCCTTCAATGTCCAAGCCTCTTGCTGCAATGTCTGTGGCTACCAATAATTGTATGCGGTGGCATCTGAAGGCTTCGATGATTGCCTCTCGTTGTGGTTGGCTCAAATCTGCGTGTAAAGCTTCTGCCTCATAACCATGATTTCTGAGCATATCTGCTAGTTTAGCTGCGCCAATGCGTGTTCTGCAGAAAACGATGGCTCGTCTTATGTTTTCTTCTTCTATTAGCACGCGCAGAACTTCAAATTTGTCGAAAGGGTTCACTACAGTGTAAAACTGATTTATCTGCGGCAAGGCAATTTCGTCTTTGCTCACTAGAATCTTTTTTGGGTTGTTCATGTATCGTCGCGAGATTTTCAGCACACAAGAATCAATTGTGGCGGAGAAAAGACTGAGTTGACGGCTTGAAGGCACTCTGGCGAGTATGAAATCGATGTCGTCTCTGAACCCCATGTCAAGCATTCTGTCTGCTTCGTCTAAAACAACAAATTTTACCGTGTTCAGTTGAAGTGTTCCTCTTTTTAGGTGGTCTATTACCCTACCTGGTGTGCCTACAACAATCTGCACGCCTCTCTGCAATGCAAATATCTGCTTCTGAATTGATTCGCCTCCATAGATAGGTAAAGCTCTCAATGGAGTATACTTGCTTAAGTGATTAAGGTGATCTGCGACCTGTATGGCAAGTTCACGAGTGGGAACTAGAACCAAGCCTTGAACATGCTTATTGCCGTATTGCAATCGCTCAAGCATAGGGATACCAAAGGCAGCAGTTTTTCCTGTTCCCGTCTGTGCTTGCCCAATTACGTCTTTTCCTTCCAGAAGCGGAACTATAGCTTCTGCTTGAATTGGAAAAAGTTCTTCAAACCTCAATTCTTGAATTCCCCTCAAAATTTCTGGACTAAGGGGTAAATCCTCAAAGTATTGTATCATATGCATTTTTCCTCCTTCATCACAAAATTAACATGACCAAAAGAAGTTCTTTCAAAAACCTCTCTAGCTAGCATGAATCTCGTGATAAACACTACGATAGCAGCAACACTGTATAAAAAGGTTTCTCAAGCACAAGGATTCTCTTTTGGATCAAGAGCACACGCAAGAGGCAATAACTAAGAGCCAAAAAAGACGGATTTTGTGGGGGATATCTCCATCTCATCAAAATTCGCTTGAACTTCTCCTTTTTATCTTTTACAACCCTCAAGCTACAGAAACCATAGCTTCTATGATTTTCCTTACCTCATCTCTCTTTTCTTTAGTGATTATAACGGCAACAACTCCTTCATGAGGTTGACCATACACTACTAAAGAATTCTCAGGTGCGTGAGCGACTGCCGCCAATGTTAAGAGGTCCTCTTCTCCATCCACCATCACCTTTATGCGATGCTCTCTGTTTAATGCTCTTTGAACACCTTCTATGGCTTCCTCTGTAAGTGTTCCCGCAGGGTTTTTTACACATATGGTTTCGTTGGCGTTTATCTGAATTGGTGTGATGGGTTCTCTCATAACCCTGTTATCTACTATGAATACTTGGGAGCAAATTCCATATTTCATCAAGTTACCCGCAATTACATCTCCAACGGCAATAATTTTTGGAGGCTTCTCTTTTTCAATTGTTTTCTTCAGTTCTTTCATAGTTTCTTCGAAGGAGCCCTTGATCAGCAGTCCTAACGGCGCCTTCAGTTTCTTGCGCAACCGTGGCGTAAGTCTAAGGATCTCGATCACCGTACACGAAGAGCGTAGCGTCCTTTCCTCTTTATCTTCATTGCCTGAGCTATAGCGGATTCTTCTGGATTAAGAATGATAACCAAGCCTGTGAAGTCGTCGCTTAGGCTTGTGGCTTTACAGTTGGGGCAAACAGACCCTACGAATAATAAGTGGCAGTCTGGACAAGCCTTCTCACTCATGCCTCGGACTCCCTGTGGCGGCTTCAGGCGTTTTCGCCTTTTCAGCTTCAGCGCCTTTCAATTTTTCCAACTCTTTCTTGATCCATTCTATCTTTCCCAAAAAGGGTTGCCGCGCCGTTACGCCGATTTTTCCGGAGCCCCCTCCTCCCCGACCCAGAGAGACGGCGGTTATGCGAACTCGAACTTGGTCTCCGGTTGCGAGTTTTCTTTTTGTTTCTTTGCCCATGAGTATCCCTTGCTTCTCGTCATAGGAGATGAAGTCGTCCAAGAGTTGGGATACGTGAAGCAACGCGTCTATTGGTCCAACACGCACGAAGGCTCCGAAATCGGCGATTTCGACAACCTCCCCTTCGACTATCTCCTGAACCTTTGGTAGAAACGTGAGGAGAGAGAACTCAACCTTGTGGTAGGTGGCTCCGTCTCCTGGAATGATCTTTCCGATGGGGTTGACTTTGATGTCTGTGACCGCTATGACGTAACCCAACTCCTCATCGATCATACCTTCGTATTTTATTCCAAGTTGCTCGTGACCGACCGTTTCGATGGATTTGCCAAATTTCTCTGGAGGTATGCGAATAGTGTCCTCTAAAGTCACAAGTTTAAACATACGCTTACCTACAACCACCGATTTTTATGAACCCAACCGTTTGGAGGATTATTAATGTCCTTCGCCCTCCATTTCCAACCGAGACTTTTGCCTCAGATAGATAACTGGCACGCTTATATTCCTTAACCTTTTTCTAAGCGCTTTGTCGTTGGTGGCAACAGGGCATTTCCACTCCGATGCCACTCGAACAATCACATCATCAGAAGTTTCATTAACACCTTGTTCCACGTCAACCAAGTGACATTTTTCAGCAAGTTCAAGTGCTAAAGAGGCTCTTTTGCGCACCTTAGGAGAACCCCTTTCCGCCTTCTTCTGAAGCTCCATACGAGTTGGAGAAAGAATTATGGGGTCGAACCTTCGATTCAGTAGTTTTGCCAACTCTTCGAAAATTTCAACTTGGAATTGAGTGGGAATGAATAGGAAGTTGGAATCTAAAATCACTTTCATGTCCTAACTTTTCCAGAAGTTGTGAATGAGCACCTTTATCCCTTTATGGTTCCGTAGTCTGAGAGAATGTTGTTTCCACATAAACTTTCTGGATAGTTAGCTCGACGATCTACACTATGGTTAGTTGGCAGGCTGGACACAAAACATACACGACACGCTTTTAACCTTAGTAGCCTTCTCATCAGGAGTAAACGCAATAGCAACTGGAGCCCCAATAGACATTCCAATTTTTCACCTCTCTTTAATCTTGTGTCATATCATCTCAGCGTGACTTTCTCTCCTGTTACGAGGTAAATAATTGCCTCGCCAATGTAGGTTGCGTGATCAGCTATTCTTTCGAGATATCTAACAACAAGCACACTTGAGATGGTGCATCTGTTTGTAGCTGGAGCTTTTTCAACCAACTTATCAAGATATCTAAAATACAAATTATCGACTTGCTTTTCTATCTCGGACAGGCTCTTTGCCAATTCGATGTCGTGTTTTTTGAGGGAATTGACACTAATAGTGACCATGTCCAACACTTTTTTGCTCAACTCCATAACGGACTCTTTTATCCAGATTTCACATTCTTTTAAGCCATCGACTCTTTCATGAATTTGTGACACATCTAAGGCATATCTTCCGTATCTGGTAAAGTCATATACTATTTTCATGTATGATTTTAGGATTCTGAGATCAGTGGCAACTGGCTGAAATCGAGCGATCAGCTCGAAGGCTTTGTCTTCAGCCTCTTCTGCCATCAGAACTAGTGTGTCTGACAGGTCTTGAACTTGTGAGTGAGCGCTTGTACTTTCAATATAGCTGTTGAGAGATAAGGAAACTGTGTTGATGGCCATTTCTCCCATACGAAATACCATGCTTGCTAACTGCTCCAAACCAGCGTCGATTAGTCTGCTCATTCGTTTTTCACCTAGCCAAACTCTCCTGTTATGTATTTCTCGGTCATTTCACTCTTCGGGTTCTCAAAAATATCCTTAGTCCGTCCATATTCTATAAGTTCTCCAAGATAAAGAAAAGCTGTAAAATCTGAAACTCTAGCTGCTTGTTGCATGTTGTGTGTTACAATTATGACCGTATAATCCTTGGAAAGCATTCTTATTAGCATCTCTATTTTTGCGGTTGCTGTCGGGTCAAGAGCGGAGCATGGTTCGTCCATCAACACAACTTCGGGCTCTACCGCCAAAGCTCTGGCTATGCAAAGTCTTTGCTGTTGTCCTCCTGAAAGGCTTGCTCCCGACTTGTTCAAGTCGTCTTTGACTTCATCAAATAGTTCAGCCATTTTCAGGCTTTTCTCCACTATTTCATCGAGCTTTCGTTTGTCTTTCATTCCGTTTAACTTTAGTCCTGCAGCCACATTATCGTATATTGACATCATGGGAAACGGATTTGGCTTTTGGAAGATCATTCCTATTTTCCTTCTGATCGTAACTGGGTCAACGTTACGACCGTAAATATCTTCTTTATCAACCAGCACCTTGCCAGAAACTCGTGCTCCAAGAACAGTTTCATGCATTCTGTTAAGACAGCGTATAAGAGTGGTTTTGCCACAACCAGAAGGACCTATAACAGCTGTGACAACGTTTTCTTGTATTTTCATACTGATGTCTTTTAAGACGTGCTTTTTTCCAAACCACGCATTCAAGCCTTCAATTTCAATCTTGTAGCTCATTTGCTTAACTATCCATATTTTTCCCGTGTGAAATACCGCACGATTACGTTGATCCCAAGGATCATAAGTATCAAAATCATGGAAGCACCCCAAGCTCTAGGCCAGTCAATAGCAGCGTATGGGGACTGCGAAAAATTGAAAATTGTCAATGGCAAGGCAGCTGTGGGTTCAGTTACGCCACCAAACCAGAATCTACTACCAAGTATAGTTAAGAGAAGTGGTGCAGTTTCACCAGAGATTCTTGCAACCGCAAGCAGAATTCCGGTCGCGATGCCTTTCTTAGCACTGCTTAAAACAACAGTTATTGTGGTTTTCCATTGTGGTATTCCCAAGGCAATCGCGGCTTCCCTTATGGTTGTGGGAACAAGTTTCATAGACTCTTCTGTTGTTCTGGTGACTACGGGAATCATCATTATAGCCAAGGCGACAGCTCCTGCAATCACAGACCAGCCTATCGCGGTTACTAATAGAGCCCAACAGAAAATGCCTATAACTATCGAAGGCATGTTGGACGAAACGTCATGTAGAAATCTGGCTAACAACGCAAGTTTGGTTTCTCGAAATTCTGCCAAGTATATTCCAGAAACTACCCCTATTGGAACACCAATTAACGAGGCTATTCCAACAACAATTACTGTACCCTGAATTGCCGGACCTATTCCGCCGCCTGCTTGACCTAGAGGGGGTATTTCTTCAAAAAGAAAACTAAAATTTATTGCTGGCAAACCTCTTGACACAACTTCTATTATGATGCTTACGAGTGGAACAAGAGCAATTATCAGCGCTAAGTAAGAAAGCGATATCATGAGGCGGTTTTTGATTTTTCTATAAATGTAGTTGTTCATCTTAGGTCATCTCCGCGCCTCTGACTATCTTTAGCGAGCGCCAAATTATCAGTCTAGCTAAAACGTTTATGACGATGGCAAAAACGAGCAGCACGAGACCTATTTCCATTAGTGCTGAAATATAGACTGGAGGAGAACTGGCTTCTGTAAACTCATTTGCTATTATCGATGCCATGGTGTAGCCAGGGTCAAAAAGTGAGGTAAACATGTTAAATTGATTTCCAATAACCATCGTAATAGCCATCGTTTCTCCGACAGCTCTGCCTAATCCAAGAATTATCGCACCCATTACTCCAGAACGCCCATAACTTACCACGACCTTCGCGCGCTCCCATCTTGTAGCACCTAAAGCAACAATCGCCTCTCTTTGGTTGTTTGGAACTGCAGCAAAAACATCTCTTGAAATGGCGGATACTGTTGGAATTATCATTATCGCAAGGACGATACCGCCTGTTAGAACAGATGGACCACGTATAGTGCCCTGAAACATTGGAAGGAAACCAAGTGTTGCTTGTAGGAAAGGATAAACACTATTCTGGAGAAACGGGATCAAGATAAAAATTCCCCAGAGCCCATAAATGACACTTGGAATAGCCGCCAGCAACTCTACAAGAAACGAAACAGCATAGGTGAAGCGCTTTGGAGCGAACTCGGATAAGGCTAACCCTATCCCCAAACTAATCGGTACGCCTAGAAGAAGCGCTATTGCAGAAGTAACGAGAGTGCCCCAAATAACTGGAAGCGCTCCAAACACTGGCGACCTACTTGGATCAGGTGGAAATGGTTGCCAAGTTGTGCCCAAAAGAAAGCCCAAACCATATGTTTGGAGTGACAGCGCAGATTTCTCGATAATCTTGTAAACCATAAAACCCAATATTATAAAAACATTGAATGCCACAGCGGCGGTGATCACTTTAAAAAAATAGTCTCCAGAGAGCCGAATCCGTAAAGTTGCAGTTTTCTTTCCAGAAATTATCCTAGTTTTTGAAATTAAATTGGAAAGAAACTCAGGGAATCTCTTACGCATTTTACTGTTTTTCCTCTTTTAGGTCCAGTTATTTACCTGTTGACCATTGAAAGTTATCATTCTAAGCGTTGCTTCATTATGTGCTACAACTGCCTCTGGCAGCGAAACATAGGAAAGCCCTAGGGCATAATGTTGTCCATCATGGGTTATCCACCATAGGAACCATGTCAAAGCCTTAGCTTTCTCCAGAGTCATTCCAGAGATGACGTTTAATTCCTTGTAAACTATGATGTACGAGAAGCTAGTTATTGGATAGCTTTCGCCTGGGTTTGCCACCGTGTGTAGGTTAAAATAGCTGCCGACAGAAGCCCAACTCTGATCTCCTGCTGGAAGAGTCAAAGACACAGCGGCTGCTGCCGTTGCCAAGGATTCCACTTTCGGTTCAATAAAGATTCCAGCTGCGTTCTTTATCTTTCCGTAGGGGATGTTGTTTGAAAGGGCATAGGATAATTCGACATAACCTATTGAATATTGGTTCTGCGATACAAGTGTAGCTACACCTGGGTTTCCTTTTCCTCCTAACGAATCTTGAGGCCAGCTTATGACATTGGCTGCTCCATAGTTGTTTTTCCATACTGTATTCTCATCTGAAAGGAAGCTGGTGAACACTTTTGTTGTTCCACTTGAATCAGACCTATGGCAGACAATTATTCCAGCGTCAGGTAATGCTGCATTTGGATTTTGTACTCTAATTCTTATGTCATTCCATCTTGTTATGTTGCGTCTAAAAATGTCGGCAACGATTTCTCCAGTGAAGTTAAGTTTCACCGATATTCCCGGTAAGTTGTATATGACCACTACGCCGCCAATTGTTACAGGTATGTGCAAGGTTCCAGGAGCAGCAGTAAACTCTTCGTCTTTCATTGGAGGGTCGGTTGCTCCAAAGTCAACTGTTTTTTCTGTGTGCTGTTTTACTCCGCCTCCGCTACCTATTCCTTCGTAGTTTACTTGTACACCTGTTAGATCATTGAAAACTTGACTCCATTTTTGAATAAGTGGTGCTGGAAAAGTTGCTCCTGCCCCACTCAATTTAACTGACTGTTTAGTGAAATACATTGTATAAACTGCAAAGCCAGCAATGACAGCGATTAGAATGATTGCCTCCATAATGGCTATAGTCTTGTAGTTCATCTTTTTCACCTTCTCCTCTACATGAAAGTAGAAAACTCTATATACATTGTCCAAATAGAAAATATAGAAGTAGATTGACTATATAGAAGATGATAGATCTTATGACAGAACAAGCGCCAGATGAAGAAGGAGAAGAAACGAGAAGGATTCAATTGACCGGCAAGTCTACATATATCGTGTCTTTGCCTAAGAAATGGGTGACAAGCATGAACCTTAAGGCAGGAAGTCAACTTGTTCTCTCCAAGCAAAGCGATGCGTCACTTCTTATAACACCGAAAGAGTTCGCTAAACCATCGAAACTTGGAGAAGCCACTATACTGGTATCCCAGAAAGATGAATCAAACACGATTATGCGGAAGATTGTTGCTCTCTATCTTGTCGGCTACAATCTAATCAAAATCAAGACGAAAGACGAGCGCATAACTTCTTTGCAGAGAAGCTCCATCAAAGACTTAACCAGGAAAAAGCTTGTCGGTACCGAAATTATTTCGGATTCTTCTAATGAAATGAGGTTGCAAGTCTTGCTTAGCTATCCTGAACTGTCTGTTGAAAGTGTCCTTAGACGAATGTGTTTCATTGCTGCTTCAATGCACGAGGACGCAATGCAAGCATTAAAGAATCTGGATAAAAAACTTGCTCTAGATGTAATCGCATTAGACGATGAAGTAGATCGCTTCAGTCTCTACATAATCCGCCAGTTGAAGGCTGCAGTGCAAAGCGAAAGAATTCTCAAAGACATTGGGCTTTCAAACCCAAGAGACTGTTTAGGTTACCGGGTAATCGCAAAGTCTGTGGAGAGGATAGCTGACCATGCTACAAAAATTGCAGAAAACGTCCTACTATTGGAAGAGAAGATTGATGATACCGTCTTTGAGAAAATATCTCAAATGAATTCCTTCGCACGATCCGTATTTGATGATTCCATAAAGTCTTTGTATAAGAAAGACTACTTGCTGGCTGATGATGTGGTCACGAAGGCAAAAACAATAGTGTCAATTGAGAATGAAGCAATAAAGGTCATCGCCAAAAAACTAGAAGCCATAGAATTATCAAGTGTGAGAATGATAATGGAGAGCATACGCAGGACTGCAGAATACGCTAGCGACATCGCCGAGATTGTTCTGAACCTAAATGTAAATCAAATTATAGCAATATGACATGTGAACGTCTCCCGAGCACCTTTGTCTTCCTCAGTTGTTGGTTTTCTAGGCATAATCGCCTATAAATAGAGTTCTTTTGGAATTACGAGTTTGTTGAGAACACATTTTTCACCTGCTAACAAGGCTGGGTTAAAGCCTAGATTCGAGAGCCCTCTAACACATATTTAGAGCCTAATTGGCTCATATAGAAAACCTAGGCTAGACCCTCTGCGTGTGTGAGAGCCCCCTCCTCCTACCTTATGGTTCCATAACCTATGAGACGCCATCTTCCCGCAATCTTTCTGCTTATCGCTGCGCTGAAACCTTGTTCGGCACATACTGGGCGTCCCAGTTGAAGGGTGAGTGAATCTTTTCCTATAGAAGCAACGCTTCCCGTTGTTATGGCGGTTCCAACATCCAGAAGGAGAACCTCACCTTTCTGCGTTTTGTCAACTTCAATCAACTCTTTGGTTCCCACCACACGCTCAAAAAAATGAGTTTCTAAGGTTAATTCCGATAGAGTCTCAGGAAGCATATTTGGTTTGCCCACCAAATTTCCGATAAGTCCATCTGCTTTCGTTAAAGAGGGGTCGAGAAATGTTCCAACGCCAACCAGTCCCCCACACTGAACCTCTTGAACTTTTTTTCCACCCGTGTGAAGGCTGGCGATTCCTGTGAAAAGTGGTTCGTAAAGAGGCTTCCCGTGTTTCTCAACCCGGATCCCAGGTCGGATTTCTATGTCATCCCGTGAGTTGAATTTTCCTTGGAAGATTGTTCCACCTATCACTCCACCAACCAATTTCTCTACTGGAGTTCCTGGTTTGTTGACGTCGAAGGAGCGAACAACATACATTCTCGGGGGCTTTTCTGGGTCTCGATGAGGAGTTGGAATGTGTTCTTCTACTGCCCGAAGAAGAACATCGATGTTAATGGAGTGTTGAGCAGAGATGGGGATGATAGGAGCTTTTTCAGCTATGGTGCCTTCAACAAACTTTACGATTTCCTTGTAACTCTCCAATGCACGCTTTTCATCAACTATATCAATTTTGTTCTGAGCAATCACGAGGTTTTTTATTCCCACAATCTCAATGGCTGCTAGATGCTCTCGTGTCTGCGGCTGAGGGCATGTCTCATCGGCTGCAATGACGAGTATAGCTCCATCCATAACGGCTGCCCCAGAAAGCATGGTTGCCATAAGCGCCTCATGACCTGGTGCATCCACAAAACTCACGGCTCTAACAAATTCACAAGAAGAGCCACAGTTGGGACAGGTAGGTTCTGTTGAGCAGTACTGAGGAGAGTCGCATTTAGGACATTTGTAGATGGGTGCGTCAGCGTAGCCTAGCTTAATCGTTATGCCTCGTCTCAGTTCCTCACTGTGTCTGGATGCCCAAACACCTGTTATGGCTTCTACGAGCGTGGTCTTTCCATGGTCTACGTGACCGATGGTTCCAATGTTACACTCTGGTTGACGGGGTAAAGTCACAGTTTTTTTCCTCTACGTCATGTTCATTTTCAGAAGTAGATGTGTTCAAACATTCTTAAGGTTTGTCTTTGCGCTTCCAATATGCTGTTTTGGGTTTTTAGGTGGAGAGATTATTGGTGTTGATGAGAGATACTACCATAAACCTTAGCAATTCGATTATCGAGCCTATCCAAGATTTCTAGAGCTCCTAACTTCAGTTTCACGGTCTTATAATGCTACAGCATTTTCGAGAGCAGCAAGTTCTTTTTCAAGGCTTCAAAAACGTCCTTGCGAGATTTTGTTTCCTTTCTGAAGAACCACCAGTTCATTTAGTCCTTTTAGATTCGATGAATATTGAGTTCACGATAGTTAAGTTGGAGAACGTGTCTAGATTGGCAGTTTCATATAGAAGATAATTCCGTAAATCTTAAATCTTGAAAGGAGGCAACTGCTGAGCATCTAAAAGGGAAAGAAGAGGTTAACTTTGATGGGAAAGTTAAGTAAGTATGGAGTTTTAGTTGTCGCAATGTTTCTCTTGAGCACGATGGTGTTTCCGATTATGGCTGGTGTTCCAACCGAGCCGAAGCCAGATGCCGACGCAATGTGGATAGAGCCCGGATACATCAAGTTCTTTACCAACACAACTGAGCCTTGCCACAAGTTCAACATCACCGTCTGGCTAAAAATCACCTCAGCCAACTTCTACATATACCAAGTGAAGCTCCTCTACGACTCCTCGTGGCTGAACGCAACCAGAGCAGGATTCACAGCGCCCCCAACGAGCCAGTTCTGCGCCGGACACACAACAGTAGCAACCGGACCCGACATTAGCGTTGCTGGCGAGGTCTTCTTCGGTGAAACCTTGTTGGGCGCAGATGTCATAGCGCCGCCACGGGTCGGAAGCCTCGTCTGGATCGAATTCCACATCCTCGAGGCTCCACCGAAGGGTGAGTGTCTCGACAGCACCTTCGACATCACCACAACCTATCCAGCCGACACGTGGGTCTGGGACCCAGACGCAAATCTTATCCCCACAACCCAATACAACGGGCTTGTCGAGTACAACTGGGTGTCGCCTCCAAAGCCGTACCTTGCAGTGCAGCCAGAATACGTGGAATTTCCTGAATTCGTAGAGGCAGTTTGTCAATATTTTAGCATCAGTGTTTACATCATGAACTTAAGTGCAGCTTGGTATCTGACAAATGCTTCGATCTGTTTGTGCTACAATACTACGCTGATCGAAACTGAGACAGCAAACGTGACTATAGATCCGCTGTGGGCTACTAGCACCGTAGACGTATACGACAATCTTCCGTTAATGGACAACGTAACAATATTTGTTGGTGACCCAACAGCAACGCCAAGCGGAGACGTGTTAGTTGCCAACATCACATTCCACGTCAAGTATCAGGGAACCTATCCAGAAGTAAATGAGAGCCCCCTCGAGCTATGCGAATACACGCTCATGGACCATGAAATAGAGATTCCCACCTTAGCACCTGTACACGGACGAGTTGTAATAAAGGGATATCGAGCGCTAATCACTGACTTGAATGGAGACGGCAAAGTGAATATGGAGGACTTGTACATAGCAGCTAGAGCGTTTGGAAGCTATGGTCCTGATTATCTCTATCCAGGTTCTCCGCCGCATCCACGATGGAATCCTGACGCGGACATAACCAGAGACAACAAAGTAGACATGCGAGACATAGTCCTCATCGCTAGAGACTTTGGAAAAGGCGCCTGACACCTACAACAAATCTCTTTTCTTTTTTCTAAATTAACTCTTGATTAGGTACTTAGAGAAATGGTTTCATCAAAGGGTGCTTATTGAGCAAAACATCATTTCTAAGTTTAACAAGAACAACACTAAGTGGCCTCAAACGGATTCTTTGCTGTCACGTTGACGGGTAACCACTTCTTGTATGCGGATGTATTGAGGCAGATTTGTTATAGTCTTTCTCCGAAGTGTGATGTGATTATGAATGCGTCTTTCATGTCGATTTTGCCGTCTCCGTTGATGTCGCAGTTGGCTATGTAGCGGGGGCTTCCGTTTTGACATCCAAAGTGGAGGATTAGAAGATAGAGGTCTTGCATGTTGACTTTGAAGTCACCGTTGACATCACCGGGAATTGTAACGGTAACTGTGACGTTTTCTAAGAGTTCATCTTCAAGTGCAGGATAGTCAAAGTATACCCAAACGTATATGTAGTGAACTCCGTAGGGAACCCCGGCAGTGTTCCAAATGAACTTGAACGATTCGCTTTCTCCGACTTCAAGGATAATATCATCGACTTTGCCAATGATATTGCAGACTTCACCATGATCATCATAATAGACTAGAAGATCAAACATGACCGGTTCCATCGCATACACGTTTGTAACATGTACGTTTACATCAGCCGTGTATCCTTGACCGATCACGGTTTTGGAGGTGCATGAACAGATTGTAAGGTTGATGCTTGTTTCCGGGCAGTACGGTGGGCAAAGGGGTAGTCCTTCAATGACCTGAAGAGCATTGATATATGCCACAGCCTCACCATCGATCGCCCAACTTGGAATGCTGATTGGAATATAAACTGTTTGAGTCATTTCGGGAGGAATGGCAACCTTCTCGTCATTGTAGCCGATAGGTTGATCTATACGATCATAAAGGGTGACGGTAATTTTCGCGTCTTTCGAAACAGAAGCTCTGTTTATAGCCATTACCTTAAAAGATATAGTTTCTCCTTTTCGGAAATATTGATTCGGCATCCATGCACCAGATTTTATTACTCCTGTCTCCACTGAAATAACTTCTACGATCCATTCATCGGCAAAGCAAGGATAAAAAGCACCCAGACAGAGTACACTCAGTGTAATTAAAGACAGCAATGCCAACGAAACAATTTTCTTCACTCAATAATTCTCTCCTTCTCTCATCAGATAAAACCTTGTTATGTGCTTTGTATCGACTTAAAACTTTCGGTCTCAGCGAACCCCTCGAATGGCTGATTTGACTCTTGAATGGAAAATTTCGGAAAATGTATTTTACTTATAGAAAAAGATTACTGAAAAATAAATATACGCTTATAATATATTATAACATGCTGTAGAGAAGGGACTGTCGCTGTTGATCAAAAAATCTTCACTTGTCCAGACCGTCCTCCTACTAGTTGTGATGGCTGGAATCACGATTGATTGCATGGTCTATGCGAGTCCTGTTGAAGACACCTATCTTTCAGTGGTTCCACCATTGTACGTGGCTGAGGGGTTTGGTGAGATTTTTACGATTAATATAAACATCTCGAACGTCCAAAATCTGCAGGTTTTTGAGTTCAAGCTGGGATATAACACCACGCTTTTGGACGCTGTGGAAGCAGTCCAAGGGCCCTTCTTCCCTCCTCCGCCAAAAACAGCTACTGAGAGACTTGAGATAAACGAAACAATGGGTTTAGTTTGGGTGCGTATCTCTCTTTTAGGTTCCGAACCTACCGTAAATGGCTCTGGGACATTGGCGACGATCACCTTTAATGTCACTTTTGCACCTGTACCACCTGAGAAAGCCTGTTGTGTGCTAGACTTGCACGATACTCTACTCTACGATGATTCAATGACAACAATTATTCACGATTCTATGGATGGTCTTTACTTCTGGAAATCGGTACAAGATGATCCTCCAGTAGATGGTCGATTGCTCGATCTCACCACTCAGAAGGGCGGAATAAGTCAAGGCACTTCCGGCGGCACGTTCACACTGGGAGAAATGGTAGAACTTAACGCCAACTTAACCTACAATGAAAATCCAGTGCAAGACAAACTAGTTTCTTTTGCGGCTAGGAACCCCAAAAATGAACTGGTTCTGGTACAGGTTGCTATGACTGACAAGGAAGGGTTGGCTGCAACAGACTTTAGAATACCTTCGATATCGGAGAGTCTTGGAACATGGACTGCTGTCGCTTCCGCAGATGTCGCAGAGAAGTTTGTTTGGGATTTCCTCACTTTCGAGGTAACATACGCGGTACTACCTCATGGTCCAGAAGCAAATTTCACAGAAAATCCAGAGAGACCGCGCGTGAATGAAACAGTAAAATTTGATGCTTCAAACTCGTTGCCCGGTTGGAATGGCACTCACAACATGCCCATCATGGAATATCGGTGGGATTTCGGGGACGGTAACAAAACAACAGCATCTGTTCCAATCATATACCACACGTACAAATCAGCTGGGGTCTACATTGTCACATTAACGGTGTATGCGCCTGGTGCCAGTCCAGAAACAGACACAGTCACGCACGGCAAGATAGTAACCGAAATTCCTTACGTAGGAGGACGTATGATCCTTGTACCTGCAAGTTTGAAGACTGGTTTACCAACCTTCCAGACAGGTCTTTTTGCCTCTCTTATAGCAACTGCCGTAACGTTGGGTGCTGTCTCTTGTTATAAGACAATAAAATCGACAACATTCCGCTTTTCGTCAGTTTCTTCATGCAGAATAGCAAGTAGCCCCAAAAGAAAAACCAAGAAAAAACAAGCGTAAAGCAACTTAACATCTTCACTTTTTAGAAGAGGTCCGTAACCGTTTGGACCTGACACAACCAACCATGTTCTCCCTGTTCATATCTTCCTTTACCCGACTCTCACTCCCTTGAGAAGAACATGTGCATTAAGATACTTTTTCAGTGATTTCGCCTTCCTTTTCCGCTGAAGTTTTCTCAGGCTTCTTTGCTTTTTCTTCTTTGGGTTTTTCTGTTTTCTTTGGTTTTTCGATAATCTTCATGTTTATTTGAACAATTTCCTCTGTAATGACGTTTCCTCTAAGGGTTTTTCTCCTTCTGTCTCCTCTTCGAGGAGAATGAAACCCCACTCCTTCACTTAGTATTACACTTGCTCTGACCCCTCCATGAATGTTAGGTCTCATGGGGAAACCGTCTTTGTCAGATCCGCCGGTAATTTGTATCTTATGACCTCCCATTCCTACCACGGAACCGTCAACCACTTCCCCAAGTTTTCTTCCAACTAATGGAACAGCACGGGCACCCTCCACTTCCAAAGACTGGGATTTGCCCGTTTCGGGGTCTCCAATGATTATCTTAAACTTGGCCATGTTTCAATTTTTTCTCCTTCAGAGTTGGTTATTGCAACGTTGACTTGAAGTAGGTATTCATCACTTGATTTAAAGGCTTCTCGTGAAGTTGTGCACATAGGCATTTTAAGGTTTCTCTTTGCATATTTTGAGGACTGTTATCACCTTGTAACGCACGCGAATGCCGTTGTACTCTCAAGTAAACGTCCAAGGCAATGTTTATCAGAAAAATATTACGCCAGCGTTCGAGCTGAAACCCCATCCGTAACCCAACATGATGGCGTAGTCACCTTCGCGTAATCTTCCTTTACGCATTGTCTCATCCAGTATGAACGGCAGGCTTACTCCAGCTAGATTCCCATAGTTGGCTAGAACCTCATAGGATTCCTTGATTTTCTCGTATGTTATGTCGTGAGAGGTTGCAACTTGGTCTAGTATTCTTTTACTGCCGGTGTGGATAATCCACTTCTTTGCTTGCACTTTGAAGTCGGGAGTTCTTTCGTGAAGCAACCTCTCTAGAACAATTGAAGTGTATTTCACGCCGAGTTCAGCCAAATGTTTTTCTAAATGGGAGTAGAACCCAAACTTAAAAGGTCCATTCGAAGGCGTGAGCTTGGCATAGCCAGCCAGATAATCCGATCGCCCAATGTTTGTGACACTGACTATGTCTCTTATTTGAGGGCCATCTCCTTGATCAGATACGATGGCGCAGGCAGAGCCGTCTCCGAAGAGGAAAAATTCTATGAGGGCGATCCACTTTCTAAGTTCTCTAGACTTCAACCCCTCATCTTTCAAAGCTCTAATCTCATGGACACCCTTAACATCTTTCAAGCCTCTGACTTGATTGTAGAACCAGTATGAGTTCACCCCTGACAGGCTTATCATCACACAACTTCGAGGAAACTTGGTGAGGTGGTCTTCGGCTAGTTGAAGGGATCTTGCAAATGATGAACAAGCCATTCCTTGGATACTAACGTGTTTGATAGTGGTTTTCAAACCGACTTTGCTTAGCAAAATATTGCTCACTCCAGGGCATAGGAAGGCGCTGCTGTCATAGGTTGCTATCAAATAATCGATATCGCTTGGTTGAAGACTTGAATTCTCAAGGGCCTGTTTGCAAGTCAAGGCGCTTTCGTTAACCACTGGGTCCAAATCCTTCGGCGCATCCATAATGTTGGAGGAAAAGTCTATGGGTTGAGCGAAGTATCTTGTGGAGACTCCTAAGTTTATAATGTTCTGTTGAACCTCGTCTGGAAGTTCTTGGGGAAAGAGTTCAATCATTTCCTCGGTTGAATATTTATGCTCTGGAACTGACGTGGACAACTGTAACAAACGCATGGGTAGTCCTCATTTACATTATCTCAACCGTCAATCTCTCTTAACGTTTATCGCACAGTTTTTTAACCCATTCGCTAACATTAGACTCAGCCTTATTGGAGGAGCAAGATGTCCATGGTCTCTTCATCTCGTCTTCTCTTAGCAATCACTGTAGCAGCTTCGGTTGTCCTTGGGTTTTTGGGAGTTTTGTATCTCCTGGCATCTGCGATGGAGCCGATGCGTCTGTGGGTGGGCATCATTTTGATTGGAATCGCCCTTGTGCTTGTTGCCTTTGTATCGAAGAGTTTGGTTAAACCCCCACCCATAACGGTTCATTGGTCTCCTTCTGGTGCAGTGAAACTTGAAGAGTTGAAGTGCCCTAGCTGTAGTGCTCCATTGAGGATAGAGAATCCAAGCGTTACAAGGGTTGTCTGTCAATACTGTGGTCGAACCATAGAAATCGTGGAGGAGCCCAAGTGGTGAGACTTTCAACTCCATTCATGCTTCTGATAGTAGTTTCTGCGTTATTCTTCGGCTTTTCCTTCATTCCCCACGTATATGGGCCAGGAACATATCACATCGAGAAGCAATGGATTAAGATTTGGATAAACAAGAATGGTACAATTGACTTATTCTACAATTTGACCTTTGCTTGTGACACTGGCACTTTTAGTTGGATTAGAATCGGTCAGCCAAACAGAGATTTTGTGATATGGAGTTGTGTGGATCAATATAATTATAGTCTTACAACTACAAAAATTGTTGACGATTGGACTGGGGTAAAAATAGACTTTAAAGATGTTTTACAAGCTGGTCAAGAAATCACGGTTTTTCTTCTTACGCATGTTGATAGAATGATTTGGGAGGACGAATTGAACCTTGGCAACGTTAGCATGTTGTTTACTGCTTGTTGGTGGGAAGTCAGTGTCGTTAATCTAAGAATCGCTGTTGTATTACCTGAGAATGTCAAAGAAGACGAAATTCTGAGCGGAGAAATACTTTGGAACAACTTGTCTCCAGAGGATGGAAGGTGGGTGGCTTATTGGGAACGAAGCAATCTTTCTCCCAATGAACAGTTTCAAATAGGAGTTAGTTTTCCACAGGAGTACGTTGATAAATGGTATACTAAGGGTCCTTACGCCGACTTCACTTGGTCGCCATCTTCTCTTCACTTAAATGAAACTGTAACTTTTGATGCTTCAGCGTCAACGCCCAATGGTGGTATCATTGTTGATTTTGTGTGGGATTTCGGCGATGGAAATATAACAACCGTTGTTGATTTCATCGTGTGTCACACTTATGTGTCGGAAGGAAAGTATACAGTCATTTTGAATGTGACAGACAATCGAGGTCTATGGTCTGCCCACTCAAAAATTATAGACATTCTGCCACCGCCTGGCCCATGGGATTGGCTTGGTGGAGTTTTTGCTTCTTTGGTGGTGCCAGTTTTTGCCCTGTCTATTATCGCCGTAGCTGCTGTGGTTGTGTTTAAGAGTTTAAGACGATTTCCATATTCTTCGCCGAGTTTTGCGATGGAAGCGTTGGGTGTTCGGAAGGGTCTTATGGCAGTGGAAGCGGCAACTCTGTTAGATGTTGACCCCCGAAGGATTCTGACCATGATTCTTTTTGGCTTGATGAGGAAAGGGGCTGTCAATATCGTTGAAACCAAGCCGAAACTTCGTCTGCAAGTAGTGGGTACCGCTGGTTTACGCTACTATGAGGATTGGTTCATTGATGCTATTGCTTTTGAAAGCCGTGTAGGAACGTTAAGCGATAAGAGATTGGCGAGCCTGATTTTGAAACTTCGTAGAGAGGTAAACAACAAAGTCAGGTTTTACTGTCGAGCCGACACCATAAAATATTATGAGAAGGTTGTGGAGAAAGCGTGGAACCAGGTGCGGGAGGCTGGGACTCCAGAGGTCAAGGCAGGAGTTTTTAACGAAGAGCTTGAATGGTTGATGATGGCTCCCAGATTTAGAAGTAGAGTTGAGAGGGTGTTTGGTCGTGGAGAGGAGGTTCCTGTGGGGTCTTCTTGGTGGCTTCCCTACTGGGCCACTCATTATGCCCCTTCAAGATTGCAAGGTGTTGAAGGAAAGCCTGTGACCGCACAATCGCTTCCTGGGGTCCAGTTTGCAAACGCTGCAGTAACCACTATAGAGTCCACTGTGGGCAGAATTGTCGCTAACGTGGAAGCTTTTTCAAAGATTCTGACTTTTGCAACACCTTCTGTTGAAGCTAGGGCTTCTTCGTCTCCTGTTAGTCGGGGCGGGTGCGTCTGTGCCTGCGCCAGTTGCGCTTGTGCCTGTGCGTGTGCCTCTTGCGCGTGTGCTTGTGCGTCTGGTGGAGCGGGATGACAAATGTTTCTTAGGAGAAGGATGAAACCGGGCTTTTACTACTACAGAGGTAAGGGTGACTGGGCTGGCTTGAAGTTTCATCTTCGGGTGCTAGAGGACGGAACTGGAGTTCTAGTGTTGAATGCTTCTAAGGTTGTTTATTTAAATGACACGGCGGCGACTTATCTTAAATTGATGATGGAGGGAAAGGAGGCGGATGAGGCTGCCGGGGAGATACGTCATGTTTTTAGGGTGTCAAAGGAGAAGGCGCTTGAGGATTATAGGCGGGTTTTGTACGCGATTAACACTCTTGCTTCATCTGATGAGGTGTGTCCCTTCAGTTATGTTGGGGTGGAGCGGGTGGAACCTTTTTCTAAGGAGTTGCCGGCGCCACTCCGCCTTGATTTAGCCCTCACATACCGGTGCAACAACAGTTGTGTTCATTGCTATAGTGGGAAAGCAACGGTTTCCAGAGAGTTGTCAACCGAAGAGTGGAAGAGGGTTGTTGACAGAGCCTTTGATTTGGGGGTTCCTCAGATTTTGTTCACTGGAGGTGAGCCAACTCTCCGTGAAGATTTGATAGATATTCTTGCCCACGCTGAGGCTGTTGGTCTTGTTACGGGTTTGGTGACGAATGGTCGTCGACTGAAAGATTCTGCTTATGTTCATAGACTGGCTGAGGCGGGACTGGACTATGCTCAGGTTACTTTAGAGTCGCATAGGTCTGAGATACATGATGCTATTACCGGGATTTCGGGAAGTTGGATTGAATCTGTCGATGGGATAAAAAATCTTCTTAAGACTTCCATTTACACCAGTATCAACATGACTTTGAACCGACAAAACCTCAAGTATGCGGTGGATACAGCTGACTTCCTTCACGAGTTGGGGTTGCGGCGTTTTTCGTGTAATGGATTGATTTATGCGGGGAAGGGGGTGGATGCGGCTTCCACATTTGCGGTTGACGAAAAAGAACTCTCTCCGATTCTGGAGGGGATTCGTGACAGGGCGTTAGAGTATGGGATGGAGTTTACTTGGTACACGCCCACCCATTATTGTGTGCTGAATCCTGTGGCTTTGGGGTTGGGAATAAAATGCTGTAGTGCTTGTAGGGTTACGCTTTGTGTGGAGCCAGACGGAGACGTGATTCCGTGTCAGTCCTTCTTTGAAGCAATAGGAAACATCCTAACCAGCAAGTGGAGTGACATCTGGAACCATCCCATCTGCAACGGTTTGAGGAAGAGGGAGTATGCCCCAGAAAAGTGTAAAGACTGTCTAGAACTTGACATTTGTGGAGCTGGTTGTCCCTTGGAATTGAAGGCAAAGCGGATTCTCTGTGGCGAGTGCTACGAATCTTAAGTGCATGCATAGAGGATTCTTTCCTAAATCTTTAGTACAACTAAATTCTATTACCGTTGTAACTGGAGAAAGGAGGTGATACGATAGATGTTGAAAAGAAAATATGTGGGGTTCATTTCGTCGTTGGCGATAGTCTCTGTTCTTGCTGGAAGCCTGTTGTATTATAGCATGGTGCGGGCGCAGGGAGTGGGGGAATATAGTCCTTGGGCTGACATAAACGACGATGGAAGGATAGACATGAGAGACGTATACGTGGTAGCAAGAAAGTTTGGCACTTCTGGAACGCCGTTTGTGACCAAGGCAGGCTTGACATACGACAGTGGATGGGTTGACATCACCGACAAGGCTGGACAATACTTCAACATAGCCCACAACCTGAACAGCACAGACGTAATCGTGGACATAACTGGAAAAACAACAGTAGACGGCGGAGCCCACCAGAAACACTACGGATTAACAGGCTACACACCAGGATGGAACAGGGCGTACGGAGGAACAGAGTCCGAAGAAGCATCGTGCGTTATTAGGACAGCAGACGGTGGTTACGCACTGACAGGGGGAACACTATCTTTCGTCCCTGGTCACAGCGTCACTTGGCTGGTCAAAACGGACGCGGACGGAGACATGCTTTGGAACAAGACATACATGGAAACATTGGATAATGGAGCTGCATCTATGGTTCAGACTTCAGACGGGGGATACGCCCTAACAGGAGCATGGGCCCCTAGCTACTTTGACAGGGAAATCATTTTGATCAGGACGGATGCTAATGGGAACCTGCTGTGGAACAAGACCTATGGAGGAAACGAAGCTTATGTGGCTAATTCCGTCGTTCAGACTGGCGATGGAGGATACGCACTCGGAGGATACGTATGTTGGGTTCCGTTGGGCACTAACCTGTACGAGGGTTTCTTAATGAAGACTGATGCAGATGGAAATCAGCTTTGGAACAAGACCTATGTCGTTGAAGCAGGCTATACTGTGGCTTTTTCTGTAGTTCAGACAGGCGATGGAGGCTACACCCTAGCAGGTTGTACAGGTCCTGCAATAGGTCCAGGTCCCGCCCAAAATCTGGACGGTTTTCTAATCAGGACGGATTCGGACGGAAACCAGCTTTGGGACGAAATCTACGGAGGAGCAGGCGATGATAGGGAGTTTAGAATGGTTCAGACTGCTGATGGCGGGTATGCACTGGCGGGAAAGACAAACTCGTTTGGCGCAGGTGGCTATGATGCCTACTTGATTAAGACTGATTCGAACGGTGACATGCAGTGGAATAGAACCTACGGAGGAACAAACGACGATTATTCACATTTTGTGGTTCAGACCAGCGATGACGGCTATGCACTAGCAGGTGCCACGCTCTCTTTTGGAGCTGGAGGCTGGGATTTCTGGCTCGTAAAGACTGACTCGAAAGGAAATCAGCAATGGAACAAGAGCTACGGAGGATCAAATGATGACCAAGCTCAGTCTTTAACTCAAGCGGACGACGGAGGATACGCAGTGGCGGGCTACACATTGTCCTTTGGAGCAGGGAATAGGGATTTCTGGCTGGTAAAGACTTGTGTTGAGTCTGGTTTGGCTTGGACGGACTCCACCCCTAACACCATCACCCTTTACAGAGGTGCAACCGACCCCTACTGGAACTACGTCCGCGTCCGCATCTGGAAAATCAAAGAAACCCCATAACCCCTATTCTTCTATATTAACCAAATCCCCTCTTTTTCTATAATATCACGTCAATTCTCAAACAAAGAACCAATCCAATGCGTGTAGAGTCAGTTAGAACGATGACGTAGGCTTTTCCTTCAGGAAGAGAATCAATAGTTGTCGGGGCAGAAACTGTTTAAGCAAATTAAGTCGCTATTCTTTCAATCGTTAAGGCAGAGCTTGAAAGTAACCACCTTCGAACTTAACGGAATATTTATATTGATATGCATATATAGCAATAATTGGTGTTAAACATGGCTAGAACCATAGCCGTTTCCGATGACGTTTACGATCTGCTCGTAAAATCCAAACTTCCTAACGAGAGCTTCAGCGATGTCATACGCAGGTCTTTAAAAAAGGGAATGAGACTAAGCGACATTGCAGGCTCACGCACTATCAACAAAGAAGATTGGAAAAAAGTCGTAAAGGCATTTGAGTCCCAAAAGAGGATAGATGAGGAAAGGAGAAGGCGGTTGCTAGGCTAGCCTGGTGCTAAATTTGAAGATTTTTGACACATCCTTTTTGATAGACTTGGTCAACGGTGACACAGATGCTCTCAGAAAGGCTGAAGAAGTGGACGCAGAAGCCCTGTTCAAAGCCATCTCAATAGTCACTGCGCACGAATATCTGCGAGGAGTGTATTACCTTTACATGCATGATAAGGAGTTGTTGAAGTCGAAGCTCGAAAGAGCTGAGGCAGAGCTGGCTAGATTTGAGATTCTGCCCTACACATACGAGATAGCCAAATCCGCTGCAGAAATAGATGCTGCCCTAGCCTTAGAGGGTAAGAGCATCAGTCTCTCCGACGTTATCATAGCAGCAACTACACGGCAGTATAAACTGACACTCGTAACTCGAAACATCGAACACTTCAAAAGGATACCAAAACTAAACATTGAAACCTACTAATCATAGTCATACTAACACACATCAAACAAAAAATCTGTTGTGGGTTCTTCATTGGTTAAGCCAAGTTTGCCTATCTCTTTGGCAGAGAATGCCTTTACACACACGTCTTTTTAACCCTTCGACGATGGCGACGTTAACGCTTTCGTCAGTGTAGATTTTGAGCCGTCCTGATATCACGGACCCATCCCTAAGGTCTTGGAAAGTCTCTCAATGAAACTGTCTGTCGCTCTTTATCTTTTCATCTAGTTCCTTTCTGTTCTCATAGTAATAAGATAGGGCATCATGAACCTGCTCCAGTTTCAAATGGGGATGGGCACTAATTATCTCGTCAGGCGTACAGTTGAGGTATTCGTACTCAACCGCTATATCTACAACCCTCGTTCTGGTTCCCTTTATCACAGGAGAACCGCCACATATCTTCTCGTTAGCTCCAATGTAGGGATGAGCCACTTTAGCCTTCTGCATTATTCAAGCCTTCTTTCACCCTTTTTCACTGAAACTTATCCGTTTTGCGATTCTTAACCTTTCCTCTTCTGTTCTGGCGACTGGAACCAGTTGTTCCAGCATGTGCGAGTTAAAGCCATAAGCTTAGTACCGTAACCACCAAGATGCCTCCCGCTCTTCAACATTCGCCTGCCTAAAATCCCCTTCATAAAGTCCTTAGATTGAGTGCAGTGATGCCAAGGTTTGTTTGTTGTTCGTTTATGTAGCGGTCGCTTGTTATCATTGGCAATTCGTTGAGTCTGGCTGTTGCCACGTGAAAGGCGTCAAAGTAGTGGAGTTTTCTTGGACCTCCGTGCCGCATGTAAGTAGTCAAGGCGCTTATGATGACTGATGGAGTTATTGGGAGGGGGGTGTGGGGTATAGATGCGATGGCTGTGAGAACTTCAATTATGGCGCCGAGTTCCATGGTCTTTGATCGTAAGCCTGAGATTACGTCATCGTATAGCATGGATGATACGTAGGCTTTTAGTACACCATCTAATAAGGGTTTGACAACCTTTTCTGATTGGTCTGCGAGTTCGTTGCCTTTGATGTAGGATATGAAGACGTCGGAGTCTAGAAGGAATTTACCCTTCAACCCTTTTGAATACAAACTCTTCGCCAGCCTCCTCGAGTTCTTCTATGCTCCAGGGAATCTTGATGGAACCCTTCAGTTTTAGCGGGTCTGTGAGCGGAATCAATCTGATGGAGTTGCCCTCTAATACAACCAAGAATTTTGTGGCTTTAACCTTTGACCTTACCTCTGCTGGAAGTGTCAATCTTCCCCTTGAACTCAATGTTGCGACACTCATATTCCCACAAAGAGGTAATTGTACCCACATTTTATAAATATTGCCCTCAAAAAAGAAGAATTGGGGCATTATTTTCTAAACAAAGAACCAACTAAATGTATGCAGAGTCCGTTGGAACAATAGTGCATCTAGTAGAATGAACTATTTTTTCACTGGTTTCCCTTTAACGAGGCTTAAAAGAACTCCCCGAATCCGATTTCGTATTTCAGCTCACTGAAGAGACGCTTTACATTGGGGCACCGAGTCACTAGATCTTGAGCCAACCAATGAAAATGCTAGCGTCCACGAACCTTGGTGGACCTTGCAAGCTTCTCTTCAACCTCCTTAAGCACCGCCTGCTCAGGCAAGATTTCAACCCCTGCCGCGAGTCCCAACATCTCTATCGTAGGCGATGCTGGAATATGTTCAGCCCTAAGCACAACTTCTCGCCCCCGCAACTCACACTTCAACACATCACCCCTCTCTATCCGCAGCTTTCTTCTGACCTCCTTCGGCAAAATCACTCGATAGCCCTGTAAAACCTTAATCTCAACCAAACACATCACCAAAATACAAATACAAAATGCAAATACATAAAGCTGTACTCAACAATATACTGACGCCGAAGCTATCTTTCCCCTCAAAATGAACGTACCAAGATATTCAAAAAAGCGGATATTCAAAAGCCCAGAACCACTGCACTTGCGCATTGGTGAATGTGATGTTTTAGCAACTCAGAGAGAAGAAGATAAAGAATCCAAAAATCCTCATTTCCCTCCCCCCTCTATAGAGGTAGTCACTCACACACGCACACAAACTTTATCCACCCACAAACTCATCCAAACGCTTCCTCAAAACCTCACTAACCAATCTAGCCTCCGCACGCCCCCTAACCCTCTCCATAACCATACCCATCAAAGCACCAAAAGCCCCTTTCCCCCTCTCCTTAACCAAACTCCTATGCTCCTTCAACAAGTCCTGAACGATCAACTCCAACTCTTCCCTCGAAATCGTTCTCAACCCCAAACCATCGATCGCATCCCTCACAGAGGCACCATCATGCTTAGACAACCAACCAACAATGTCAGGAATCGCCTCCTTGACGGTCTCACCAGAACCCACAAGACGAAACACCTCCCTAATCTGGTCATCCGTAACCCTCTCAACATCGATGCCATCACGCCTCAAAGACTTCAAGGTCTCTGTCAACGTAGCCGCCACCACAGTAGCCGAAACTCCGGTCTTCTGAACTATCACCTCAAACAAGGCGCCGTACTCGGAATCCAAAACCTGCCTCGCAAGCTTTTCGTTGATACCGTGCTCTTTCATTAGGCGCTTCAACTTTTGCTCGGGCAACTCTGGGAGACGAGCCCGCAACCTCTCAAGATACTCCTCACTCAACTGAATCGGCGGAACGTCGGTCTCAGGATACATTCGAGCGGCGCCAGGTCTCGGTCGCATGTAATGAGTGGTTCCGTCAGGGTTTGCGCCACGAGTCTCCTCGGGAACTCCTTTCAAGGCGTCTCTGGCTCTCTGGGTCACTCCTTTCAAGGCGTCGGTTGCGTTTTTTAAGGTATCTGCAACAAAAACCACAACATCTTGTGGTTCAGCCTTCACAAGCCTCTTAAGCCTATCTATTTCCTCCTCGGTGATCCCGTAAGCTGGCATCTCGTCGCTGTGAAAGATGCCTCCAACTCGTCCCCAGAAGTGGGCAATGTCAGCCATTTCTGTCCCGAGTCTCATGCCTGGAGCGAGTTCTCTTCTAAGAAGACCGCCGAATCTGGGCAACTTTACGGTTAACACTTTCTTGTTCTCCTTAACAGCCTTTTGAATGACCTTGCACTTGGTTTGTTGGAACACGGAAGTCCCGTCAGCGAACTCGTCTGTAACATCCTTTTCCTTGACTCCACGCTTTCTCAGCTCCTCTCTTATTTGGAGAAGGTTGAGTTGGCGCTGAACTTCGTTTTCAACAACCTTTGAAACCAACTCGAGTTCCTGAACACCCTTTATTTCGATGAGTGCCCCTTCTCGAATGGAGATGTTTAAGTCTTGACGGATGGTTCCTAATCCACGCATGACCTTTCCTGTGGCTCTTAGGATTCTCCCAATTGCCAGAGCAGCATCTTGTGCCTCTTGAGGGGTGTAGAGAACGGGGGCGGTTGCAACTTCGATGAGGGGGATTCCGAGGCGATCGATGCGGTAGCGGATTATGGAGCCTTCTTCTCCGGTTTTTCTGGCTGCGTCTTCTTCAAGGCTGATGTGTTGTATAGGAATCTCTTTCTTATCGATGGTTACTGATCCGCCGAGAGCGATGACACACGTTCTTTGAAACCCAGTCGTGTTTGACCCGTCTATGACTGTTTTCCGCATGACATGAACTTCATCTACGGGTGTTGCTCCTATCATGAGCGCAACCATCAAGGCGATTTCGACTGCCTCTCGGTTGAGGTCATGTGGAGGCTCCTCGTCCATCTCCACAAGGCACGATGTTTCCCTTGTCGCCTCGTAAAGTATCTTGACACTCTTCTGAAATTCAAAGAGAGCGGCGGGATCGATCTGACCGAGTTCGCTTTGGGTGGGTCTCAGTCTTCTTATGAACGTGATTTCCGGCTCTTCTTTGAAGAGTCTGGGCTTGCAAGAGCAGAAGAGCTTCGTCGCCGTGTCCAGTTGTTGGTGGATTTCGAGACCGACTTTCAAACCGATTTCCGAGTAGTTCACGCTCATGTGATTGTCTCCGTTACTCGTTCTCTTTGAGGAGGGTTCTTGGGGAGAATTCGTTTGCTATGTTTTGGGTGAGGAGTCGTTTGGCTTCTTCTGTGTCCTTTGTCTGTCCGAAGATCCACATGAGTTTTACAAGGGCTGTTTCGGGCAGCATGTCTTCGAGTGGGATCACTCCCATGGCTAAGAGGTCTCGTCCTTGGTCATAGACGTTCATGTCTGTGCGTCCCCAGATGCACTGAGAGGTCATGGCGACGATTAATCCGTTTTCTGTGGCTTTTTTGATGGCTTGGAAGCAGTAGTTGCCTACGTGGCCTAAGCCTGTTCCTTCGAGAACAATGCCCTTATACCCCTTTTCAATGTATAATTCGATGGTTTCAGGGTTTAGACCAGGATAAAACTTAACGAGCGCAACTCTTTCGTCAAAGTTGGGTTTTAAGACCAGCCTTCTGGATGGATCTCTTTTTTGGTAATCCTCTGTTAGCATAGTAATTTTTTCGTCTTCCATCTTGGCGATTGGCGTTGCGTTTATAGACCTAAAAGTGTCCCGACGGCTTGTGTGGCACTTTCTAACTTTGGTTCCTCGGTGGAAGACTGTGGTTTTGTCGGAGATGGTTTCGTGCATGGCGATGACGACTTCGGCGAAGGGAGCGTTAGCGGCTGCTTTAACCGCTCCTATGAAGTTTGTGGCTGCGTCTGAGCTGGGGCGGTCGGCGGATCTTTGGGAACCAACCAGTATGACGGGTGCGGGTAGTTCTTGTAGTGCGAAACTTAACGCTGCTGAGGTGTACGCCATTGTGTCGGTTCCGTGGGCAACAACAACTCCCGCAACCCCATCTTCGATGTGTTTGGTGACGGTTTCGGCTGTTTGTGACCAGTGTTTTGGGGTGATGTTTTCGCTGAAGAGACTGAAGAGAATCTCAGCATCTATGGTGGCGATTTGTGAGAGTTCTGGGACGACGCTGTAGAGGTCGTTTGCGGATAGGGCGGGACGGACTGCGCCTGTTCGGTAGTCAACTCGGCTGGCGATGGTGCCGCCTGTGCTTATGATGGCTACTTTGGGTAGGTTTGGTTTTTGTTTTGGGAGTGGTGGTGGGGTGAAGGTGGGTTTGGTTCCTTTGCCGATTTTTTTGATTTGTGTTGTGGGGGTTATCTTTATTCCGGTGTTGTAGCCGCTTTTTAGTTTGATTACGATGTGTTTGTCGTCGCCGTACTCTGATCTGGGGATGAGGACGCCTTCATAGACTTCGCCATTTTTTGTGATGCGGATTATGTCGCCGATTTCGGCTTGTGCCTTCTTTAGAACTTGTAGTGCTTTGCCTCTGTAGCCTGGGAACTCTTTGCTCAAATTCTATCTCTCCAACATTTATGAATTATAATGTGACTGTTATCCTAATAATCTCTGTCTAAGATGTTAGATATATAAGATTCAATTTTTCCCATCCAGCTCTATGTCGTTTCTGTAGTTTCAGTTGGAAATAGAGAAAAAAGGAGATTGTTGTGTTTAGGGTTTTTTCTTTGGTTTTCTTACTGCAAAGTAAACTGTTGTTGCCATGAGAATTGTTGTTAGTGCTATAAAGACATACATTAGATTTCGGATATTGGTGAGTTCGCCTATCATTGATTCTTGTCCTCTTTGAAAAGTAGAGTTCAAGGAATCTATTTGTCCTTGCAAATTTGTTATGTTGCCTAGTAGTCTTTGATAGGTTTGGTTGAGTAAGTTATACCAGGACAGAAGTTCATAGAATTTCTTCAGTAGATCGTAATATAGAACTCTTATTTGGGCTGGTGGAATGTAGGGAGCCATTAATGGATAGTTGTCTCTATTGTTTTGATCTATAATGTATGGAGTGTCGCCAATACCATCCTCATTAGTATCTGTTCCCTTGTAGTCACTCCAATAGTTCCCACCTGAAGGATAACAATCATCCCAAACGTTGATTGATGGAGGGACGACTTCGGGGGGATTATACCAAGACAGGTCATGCACTTGATGTATGGTGTTGTCGATAACGTTATGCAAGAATCCGTTATTGCTAGAAGAGTCCAATACGATTCCATACTGGTTGTGCGAGATATCGTTACAAGAAATGGTGTTATTGGCTGAATCAACAATCCACAATCCATAGTCATTGTATAGGTAGACATTGCCAGAAAGGAGATTGCTATTGCTTCGATACATACTGATTCCGAATTCATTCATTAGAGCAAGAATTGACTGTGACGTCATTTCTATTGCTAGAATAAAGATATATCCCATCTTTGTGATTGTTTGAGCAACTATTATTCATAAGCGTGTTCTTGTTGGAACTTTGGACTATGATCCCATCCCAGTTGCTTAAGATGTTGTTACCAGTAATGATGTTACCATTCGAATAATTGAGTCGGATTCCATATCCATTACTTGCTATGATGTTATGGCTTATGTTGGTTCCACATGCATGATCTATGTAGATACCTTCGTACCATATAATCGTGGGTTCAGGTTCAATTCTGATGCCATATCCACTTTTTTGTATGGTGAACCCACCAATATTGACATTATTGGCAACTACCCTAATCACGGTTCCAGTTCTGTTGCCGTCAATGATTGTTGTGTTTCTGTTTTCTCCAATTAGCGAGACTGTTGTGTTTACAACCACATTCTCATAGTACGTCCCATTTCTGACAAAGACTGTATCTCTTTGATTTGCATTGTTTATAGCTTCTTGTATTGTGGGGTAATCATCTGGAACATAAATAACATTTGAACTTGCCTTTACAGAGATTTTGTATCTTGTCAGAAACACTGTGGATAACAAACACAAAATTGTGAAGGAAGTCAAAACAGTTTTACTCATTCTACATCAATATTCTGTAAAGATTGTTTACATCTATTTAATTCTATATTTTAGAACGGTGAGGATAAGTGAAAAGTAGGCTGACGTAAAAACCCTATCCCCATGATTTTCCCCTTCTCATCGAGTTCGAGATGAACATCAGGGTCTGCTTCAATCACTTCGTAACTTGGTCCCTCTTTGAAGAGCATGTACAATATGTCCACTGCTCTGTCATATCATGCTCTCCCTTTACTCTCTTCCATGCGCCTCTCACCGTTTTTGATCTTACGAGCCTGTCAAGTTTAGTGGTGTAATAGACGGTAAATAACCTTTAACTGTTTCAGCTTCTCTCAAAATAAAGAAAAAACATATTCACTGACCCTCCCCCTCTATACTAGACCTAGACAGACACACACAACCACAACTATCCCAACACCTTAGAAACATAAGATCCATCATAACCATAACCAAGCCGCCTATAATACCGCTTAGTCCCAAGCGCACTAATAACAACAACCTTCTCACAATCATAATCTTCCCGAGACATCCGTTCAGCCTCCGACAAAAGAATCTCCCCATAACCCTTGTGCTGCCACGCCTCAGCCAATCTTCTACCAACAGGAACCAAAGGACCATAAATATGCAACTCACGAACAATAGACACTGCATCACAGGAAATTTCGGGTCTATGCGCCCTCTCCGAAGGAATACGCAACCTAAGAAAACCTACAAGAACATCATTGACGGAATCTTCAACTGATAGGAAAATCTCTTCTCCCTCAGAAGCCTTCTCTTTTATCGTCTGGGTTTGGATGTTATCTGGATCAGGTTTCACTTTGTCCTTTAGCCATCTATGCCCAACTTCTCTGCACCGTATACATCGACAACGTATCCCTTCCTCCTTAAGTTTCTGCAAAACCAGCTGTCGAAGGTTGCTCTGGTTCACTCCCGCCTCAATAAGAAAAGCAGGAATGTCCCGTTGAACCCGCATTATCCTAACCCACGACGGAACCATCTTCTTCACTTCCAAAACGAGTTGAGCCGCCTCATCCGTGGTGTAAGGTTGATACTCTCCCCTCTTCCACCACTCATAAGCCTCGGTTCCCTTAAGAACTAGACAAGGATAAATCTTAATCATATCGGGTTTGAAATCGGGGTCATTGAAGATTCTTTGGAAGCCTTGTAAGTCACGGTTGAAATTTGAGCCTGGCAACCCAGGCATCATGTGATAGACAACCTTTAACCCAGCGTCCTTGAGTATGCGAGTGGCTTCAACAACGTCTTGAACCGTGTGTCCCCGATCAACTCGCCTATAAACATCATCATATACGTTCTGGACACCCAACTCTACCCGTGTCACTCCCATAGCCAACATATGATCCACATGACTCTCTTTAGCCCAGTCAGGGCGTGTCTCCACCGTGATTCCAGCGATGCGGATTCGACTCGTCTCTGCGAGCTTTTTTACCTGATCCAAAGACTTAGACCTCTTCCTTGTGACCGCATCTATACACCTTTGGACAAAATATTCTTGGTAGTCCATAGGCATGCTCGGAAACGTTCCACCCATTACAATGATTTCCACTTTATCAACGGTATGTCCAATTGCTTTTAGTTGTGCGATTCGGTTTTCCACCTGCTTATATGGGTCAAACTGATTTTCCAAGCCCCTCATTGTGGCTGGCTCGTAACCCGTGTAGCTCTGAGGAACCCCATAAGGCGGCCCGCCAGGACAGTATGCGCATGGATTTTCCTTCGGACAAGGCCAAGGCTTCGTCATGACAGCGACGACTGTGACTCCGGAGACTGTGCGGATAACCTTTCTTCTTAGGATTGGGAGTAGTTTACTTCTCTCTTTGGGATTAAGGTGGCGTATCAACTCGGAATTAGAGGGAATTAACTCTAAACCACATCTTCCCGCAACTTTCGTCTTGATCAGATTAACATCATCTCTCGTAGGATTTGCAGTGCTCATCAAGCGTTCAATGATTTCCCTGCAAACTCTCTCATACATTGTTCTCATCCACAAACATGATAGAACGCTTCAAGATAAATCTCAGCGTTGTCATCCGTGATGATGATGATGAAGAAAAAATAATTTTACTTCTCTCCCCCCTCTATACTAGAGGTCTCACACACGCACACACGAACACATCATAGTTCACTATAAACTATCTTGCCACCAACAACAGTCATTTTCACTTCTATGGTCCCAATTTTATCCGACTCCACACTCAATGGATTCTCCGACAAAACCACTAAATCGGCGAGTTTTCCCACCTCAATTGAACCCTTAACGTCATCTTCAAAAGACGCATAGGCGCCATTAATAGTATAAACACGCAAAGCCTCATCCACAGAAATACCTTCTTCAGGAAACATTTCCCTCGCAACCGCCGCTTGAATGCCGAGTAGAGGGTTGATGGGTTCAACTGGGGAGTCTGAGCCCCCAGTAACCGTCACACCTTTCTTTATGAGACTCCCAAAAGGATAGACCCATCTGGCTCTTTCCGGTCCCACGCGTTCGGTTACCCAGAAATCAGAAACAATAAAATGAGGCTGAACCGAAGCTATCAAGTTTAGTTCACTCATCTGCTGAACTGCTTTTTCGTTCAGAACGGAGGCGTGTTCTATTCGATGGCGATGGTTCCTTCTCGAAACCCTTGATAACGCCTCTTCAATAGCGTTTAACACGATTTCTACGGCGTGGTCACCGATGGCGTGGATGGCCAGTTGGAAACCTACTCTATGGGCTTTGCTCACCAGCCTATTCAGTTCTTCTGAAGTGTACAACATCATTCCCTTTGTCAGGGTTTGGTCACTGTAAGGCTTTTTTAGGGCGGCTGTGCGAGCGCCTAAGGAGCCGTCCACAAGAATCTTGGCAGAACCAATCTTAACCGTGTTGTCTCCGAAACCCGTGTGCAAGCCCAGTTTGACAAAATCGTCTAAAAACTCGACTGGGATCAAAATGTAAACTCTGAGTGGTAATTTGTTTTGTTCCCTAAGTTTTTGAATCACACAAATCTCTGTTGGAGAGTCGATTATCCAGTGTATGCTTGTTAGCCCAGCTTCCACAGCCTCTTGACACGCTGAAACGCATGTTTCCGTTAGTTCTTTTTCGTCTGGTTTTGGTACCATCCTCTGTATTAGGTCCATTGCGTTTTCGAGTAGGATTCCTGTGGGCTCTCCAGTTTTGGGGTTTTTATTGATTTTCCCTCTGGGTGGAGACTTGGTTTCTTTTGTTATGTTGGCTAATTCCAAGGCTTTGGTGTTCACGACACATGTGTGGCCGCATACTCTTCTGAGAATGACCGGATTGTTTGGTGAAGTGTCGTCAAGGTCCCATCTTGTTGGGTAGCGTTTTTCTTTGAGGCGTTCTTGGTCCCATCCGTGACCGAAAATCCATTTGTCTTTAGGCGTTTTCTGAGCTTGCTCTTTTAGTTTCTGCTTTATGTCTTTTATGGAGTTGGCTTCTCTCAGGTTTATTGTTGTTAGGGTTCTTCCGAATCCTGTCATGTGTACGTGGGTGTCTATGAAGCCTGGTGTGACTGTTTTTTCCTTCAAGTCTATTGTCTTTGTGTTTTTGTTTATCCATGGCTTGACTTCTTTGTCTGTGCCGACTTCGACTATTTTATCGTATTTTATGGCTATGGCTTGGGCATGAGGTTGTTTTGGGTTCATGGTTATGATGTTGCCGTTTAACAGAACCAAATTTGCAGACTTCATTGTGGGCACTTGATCGCTATTATAATCTTCTCGTATAAATAAGAGGGCTGTCTAGAATCGTGGCTTGGTTGTGCCCCAGTTTTGTCCGCTCTTTCTCTGGAGGATTATTCTTTTCTCGTAGTTTCGTCGACAGTGTACTCTTGGGAATCGGTTTTTTTTGGGTGTTGGTTCGATTTTGGGTGTTTGGGAGCGGACTTTTCCTGCTTTTGCTAGTGATCCGTGTGTTGGCATTTTGTTTGTTCCTCTTGTTTATTGGTTGGTTGTGGTTCTTTTAAGTGTTTTGTTGCTTATGTTTGTGTATGCGTGTGTCTGTCTGTGTCTAGGTCTAGTATAGAGGGGAGGGTTCGAGGCGTGGAGAGACAGACGGGTATAGATGGGTGTAGAGGGGTAGAAGAGTTCGTGGAGAATTTTGGTTTTCGTTATCAACTGTCGAGAAGAGTAATGGTTCTAGCCGTCTGATTTTGGAAGAGACGCCGCCAAGGGTTCTGTTGGGTTTCAGCCTTAGGATGTCAGGTGAGAACCTGTTTTTCAAGACAGAAGTAGGGTAAATTCTAAATGTTGTTGCGAGTAGTATTTGGTTTGTCAAAAGAGGGGTTGAGTTTGGCGAGGATTAGTGTGCGTGTTAAGGCTGGTTTCGGTGAGGTTGTCTTGGAAGGCGACTCGCCTCAGGAGGTTCTGGATTTGTTGAGGCAGATGCCAAAGGACTTTGTAAGCGAAGTGGGGAGTTTGGTTTCTGCTCGTTTGGTGGCGCCGGGGAGGATGCGGTTGGAGGGGATTGTTGAGTTGACGACTGGGGGACCCATTATCACTACTCGGGAGAAGTTGACGCATTATGAAGCTATTGGGTTGACTCTGTATGCTTCTGAGGGGAAGATGAGCACGGCTACGCAGATTGAGCAGTTGCTTGCTTCGTGTGGGGTTAAGGCTATGGTGCCTGCGAGGCTGAACGAGATGGCGAAGAGAGGATTGGTGTTTAAGCCTGATTCGGCGAAGCCTGATTGGAGGTTGACCACGCAGGGTGAGAGGTGGGTTGAAGAAGAGGTTTTGGCGAAGTTGAGGGGTGCTGGTGGTTAGGGGGAACAGGTACACGCACACACGCAGAGGGTCTAGCCTAGGTTTGCTATATGATGCAAATATGGTTTGAATAGAAAGATTTGAGGGGGTGTGGTAGTTTGGGTGGTGTTAAGCGGGATAGGGTTACGGTGCATGTCAAGTTTGGGGATGTAGAACAGACTTTTTCTGGCAGTGTGGATGATGTTTGGGTTAGCGTGAATCGGTTCTTTAGCGAGTTGATTCCAGCGTTTGACGTTGCTTGCAAGGTGACTTTGACTGTTGACCTAGCCAAACTGGTTGAGGACTTTAAGGATGTAGTCGCTGTTGCGCCTGAGGGACCCGAACTCCTCATACCGAAGGAGAAGTTGACGGACAGCGAAACCCTACAACTCTACTTGCTAGCAGCCTACATTGGCTATAGACTGGGAAAACTAACAAGGGAAACCATGACAAAAGAAGAACTACAAACCAAATTGGGAAAGAGCATGAAGATAACAACCACAAGACTAGGCGAACTAACAAAACAAGGAATGGTAACCAAAACAGAAGAAGGAAACTACAAAATAAGCACAATTGGAATAAAGAGGCTTCAAGACGAGACTTTGCCTAAATTCAGAGCAAAGTTGAAAAACCTTTTTGGAACAGTTCCTTCAATGAAGGAAATTGCTCAAGATATCTCTGAAGGGCGACAAGAGGAAATTCTTCATGAAAAGTCGGAATAAACTCTTCTAGATTCATAGGCTTTAAATCTTGGTATAGAAATAAATAAAGGCACGATTAATGTTTCATTATTAAATGTGAGAGATGGTAGAGGATGGCAACGATAAACATTCCAGCATCTCCAAAAAGATATTTCATATTTTCTTCTAGAGACGATACCATGCCTCTATCAGAGAAATTGCCTGGGGTGTTGACTGCACAGATTAACCCTAGTGGGTATTTTAGTGAAAACATTGCTGATTCCTTTTACAATGAGAGACTGGAATTAGGCGAAGTATTTTATTTTAAAATGCCTGCTCCTATGCTAAGATGGCACCAAGCAAAGAAAGGCACTGCTTCGAAATTTCAGGGTTGTTTAAGCAAGATTTTTCCAGAACTTGAGAAAATAAGTGACAAAGCCCTAGATAGATTGATAAACGACATGAGAAGCAGAGAGGAATAAATTGGCCCATCCACCAGTTCCTCCTGTTCCCCCACCAAAAGCTTACATTGACACCATGGTCTTCATATATCATTTTAAGAAACATGGCTTAACATCCAAAGCTGATAGGTTCTTCAAGGACATAGAAAAAGGCGCATATGCAGGGGTGACAACTTCTTTTACCATCACTGAATATTTAGGTGTCATGAGAAAAGCATTGACTGAAGCGAGAAATAGACCTCTCGCATCAAATGATGTTTCTAGGCTGAGGAGAGAAATTGAGAAATTCATCAGTGACATGGGAATAATATACTTTGATGCCGATACACTGATATCTCCTATTTATAAGCTATTTTCTTCAACTGAAAATATTGTTGAAAATGCTCAACCGTTTAGGAGTCCTAGAACCAATAGATGGTATCTCGTTAATGGTGCCGATGCACTACATGTAGTCTTGGCAACAAGGGCAGGAGCAGATCTATTTGCCACTTTTGACGATGATTTCAAGGGAGTTAGTAGCTGGATAAAACCTCTTATGCTTTTTGAGGTGTACTAGATGTCAAAACCTATGTTTGCCGCGTACGAAGAAGTAAATTTTGAGATAGAGAGAGAAGTATGGAACATCTATGAGCTAGATGATAGATCCACAATAAAAATGAGATGCATTTTAGTAAAGCTACTAAAGTCTTTGACTCCAACCCCAATTTCACCTCCACCAGGTATACCTCAGGGGGCTAAGGCTATGGAATTTCAAAGTGTTTTCCAAAATATAGTTACTGTTATTAAAACTCCGTCAGAACTGATGGGAACACCAACGCTTCCACTATCTCCACAAGAACTTGAAAAAATAAACAAAATTGAAGTAGGCTACACCCCATACCTTGAGGATTGGAATATTTATGGACTGCCGGATGGAAGCAAACTAAAAGTCAAACTAGTTGTATCCGCTATTTATAGGATACCCAAACATTATGACCAGTTTGGTTATCCAGTTTATTTTGTTAATTCCACAAACGCTATAGTTCCAGTACCGAAAGTTAAACTTTGATCTACCATGTGGATCACTAGAACAACAGAAGCTTGCAACTCGCTTAGCGGAAACGCGCTATGCTACGCTAGAAGAATTTTTCCCTCGATTATTTCTATCAAGTTAGATGGTAGTTAAGCAACGTAAATGTAGAGATTGTAGATTCATTGATTATTTCCTATCCGAAAACAAGTATTGGCGTCACATCCGTAGAGTGCCCTTTCTTAGCTCTTTGAAATCAGTTTAGGGGTTTCTTATATTTTTTTATATTCTGAAATGATAACTTCAGGTTACTTGATAGTTGGCGGTCTTTTCTGTGCATACCTATATCTTCTCGGTCTGCCGTCTCTAGTAAGTATATTGTCCTTAACGAGGTCTATTAGTGCATGTGCCACTGCCGTTCGATCATAATGAAAACCTCTTCTAGCCATCTCACTATGAACCTCTCCTAACCCGTGTGAAGTTGAGAACCAGCCTTCTTCCCACAACCTTTGAATAATCACTTTGCAGGTTTCAGCCCTCAGCGGTGCGGTTTCTCGTTCTGAAATAAGCGGTGTCTCTTTGAGTTTTTCCGTGACTGTTGCTAAGAATTTGCCTACTGCCTCGTTGCATTGATCGACTGTGCCCTCTATCTCGAATTCTACGTTGCCCACTTTCATTTTTACGTGTATCGTCTTCTGTTCTGCTGGCTCTGTCATTCAGATTCCTTATTGTTTATTGTATTGTGCATTTTGTTCATGCACAACACTTAAATACTCACCAACATGCTATATTAATTCCTATTGGTGAATTCAACTTGATTCAACAACCACAATATACACCAACAACACCCAAATATAACTTTCCACTCCCCCCACAAACCCTCCAAATACCACAAAAATTCATCGAACTAAGCCTCAAAACAATCAAAACACCACAACAAACCCTACAACTACTCCAAGAAACAGAAAGCCATGAAGAAGAAGGAGAAGAAGAACAAAATTATTTCTTCCCCAACCACAACCACTACACCACACAGCCCATTCCACTAAAACCCATCAAACAAGAAACAACAATAATCGCCACAGACGTCTCAAGCATAAAAATAGGCGAAACAAACCAAGGAATAATCTGCGCCATAAGAGGAACAATAGTCTGGAAACAACACAACAGATACAGATACCTACGCATCGGACCATTCCCACTCCACATAACAGAAGAAAACAAAAAAGAAATCCACTATCTTCTCAGACATCATTCACTAGAAACGCCAACAGAACCATTCTATCACTCTAACTTAATCAACACGCCAATAAGACTAGGCAACCTACTCGAACACTGGATAAAAACCGAAATCTCACGCGCCTCACAAAGCAGCATAATCCTGTGGGACGGCTCCCTAACAGCAGGAACCCCCAGCAACCCCCTAAGGACCGTCTCTCAAGCCTTGGAAATGGCAAGAAACCACCTCAACACAATCCTGGCATTCTCCAAAAACACCCACCTAAGATTCCTAAACCATCAATTAACAGTCCAAGAAAATCTTCACTCCCCATATCTTCTAGAGATTAATGGTTTTCCAACCAAGACTGGACCCTTCTCTCTCCTCGGAAAAGTCTACATGACAAAACTCACCCAAAACGGCTGCTCCTTCCGCCTAGACATAGACAAAGAAACCCCAAACGAACTAAGAATCGAAGCAGTCGAAAAACTCCTCGGAAACGACACACTCTACCAGAGTTACCCCGAAACCCTACGCTTAGCCCACATATACTCAACCTTCACCGCCACAGAAGTAATAGCCCTACAACGCTTCTTAACCAAATACAGTGGACTAAAAATCCTCAACCGCCCAAACATGCACCGCCTCCTCTTCGGACCATTCGGCCATGGACCAGAGGCCTAACAATGCGCCTCTACAAAAAAGAAGGCAACACCATCCAAATCCTCAGTTTCCCAGACGAAAAAATCGAAAAGGGCGACTACCTCCTCATAGAAGACCCCTCAACCCAAAAAGGCTTGATCGTTCAAGTCGTTGACGTTCAGTTCGCCAACGCCCCTGGCATCCTAGAAGAGTTGCTAAGAGACTCCACAACAGACCAGCACCTAAACGGAGAAGACTTCGACCCCTTCCAAGTCGTTTCCCACATGACCTACATCCAAGACTCTAACATGCTTCTTTGCAAAATTCGTGGAACCATAGAAAACGAAAAATTGACACCAAACATTTCTTGGCTTCCCTCACGCACCCAATCAAAAATAAAAAAAATCCCAACAGATTCACTTCTAAAACTGACAAGGATCGATGACCGTCTTCCCATAGTTCTCGGAGAAACAAAAGACTCATCCCAACTAACCATCGACGCTCACGCTTTAGACGGAAGACTCAACATCATAACAGGCAAAAAGGAAACAGGAAAATCCCACCTCTCAAAAACAATAATCCTAAACCTCATCAATTACGGAGCCACAACCATAATCCTCGATCTAAACGGCGAATACACCAAACTAGACCATTCTTTAGACGGCAAGAGAAACGAATACCATGGAAAAATTCACGTGCTCACTCCTGGAGCAAATTTTAAGGTGTCATTGGCTCAGATCGGTCTCAGAGTCATGCTCAACATCCTTTTCCATGCGTTAAACATTCCAGGCACTTCCGCCAGAGAGTTTAGACAGATATGGAGGGCTATGGAAAAGCGGGGCACTCCGACTCTGCAGGAACTAGGCGAAGTCATCAGAAACTGGCAGTGCAACCACCACGTTCGAGACGCCTTGTTCTCTCGTTACTACACTCTCCTCAACTCAGGCTTCTTCACAGACAACCCGTCAGAGGCGACAACACTAGAAGAGAGTCTCAGCCACTTGGAAAACGGCGGAGCATTAACAATCAATCTGCGTGACATCTCAACCGTGGACAGACAAATCGTTGTAGAATACGTGTTAGGGAAGATTGTTGAACTCCTCACCAACTGGAAGATGCACGCCGTTTTCCTTTTCGCAGAAGAAGCCCATCTCTATTTGCGTGAAACATACTGGGACGACATCGTCACGAGAATGAGGCACTTCGGCATCTTCACGACCTTCATAACAAACCAGCCCGATACGATTAGGCAGAACATCTATCGCCAAGCGGACAACATCTTCCTCTTCAACTTCACAAACGAAAACGACCTAGAAACAGTATCAAGAGCCGCCAAAGTGGACGCAGACACAGTTAAACTTATTGCCAGGGATCTGCCACCGCACCACTGTTTGGTCTTGGGGAGGGTGGTTAAAGATTTCCCAATGGTCGCCAAAGTCAAAAGCCTAAACATTCAAACTATGGGGCAAACAAGACTTTTCTTCACAAACCACGACTAAACTCTTTCAATTCATCCTTGTGTTTCGTAAAGAATTTGCGAAATGGTTTGGTTAAATCGTATTTTTCCACTTCTCCCAGTGAAACCCATTTTGCATCTAACACGTCGCTGGAGGGTTTCAAAGTTCCGCCTTTTGGTCGAGCCAAAAACTGCAACAAGACGTAGTGATATCGAAGAACGCCCTTTTCGTCTATATCAACATTGTCAAAGGCGTCTAATGGTCTATCCACAACGATTTCCACGTCTAGGCCTGTTTCTTCCTTTGCTTCCCTAATTGTAGCGTCTCTGACAGTCTCTCCAAGTTCAACCGCGCCGCCAGGGATACTCCACTTACCCTTCCCAGGCTCCACACCCCTCCGTACAATAAGAAGCCGACCGTCTTGCACAATGACTGCTCCAACACCAACGATCGGCAACGACGGATACTCACGCCTCAAACCTTAATCCTCCACAACAGTATTGCATTCTCTTGCATTATGAAGTTTGTTGCGCATCTACTGTTCTAAGAATGCTTGGTGGAAGGAAACATTGATTATGAAGTAGATTTAGTTCTTGTAGTTTTAGGAAGTAGAAAACGTGAGCCGAGAAATCATGGTGAGAATCTATCACACTGAAGACTTAGAAGGCATAAAGGAGATTCTGTCAGAATACCCCAGCCCAACTGGCAGAGTTTGGAGCGAGAATATGGTTGAGGAGATGATGTCTGATGCCCTGAGGGAGCAGTCGGATGGAGTTTTTGTAGCCGAGATGAACGGTAGAGTTGTGGGTTTTGCCATTATGATGTACAGAAACTGGTTGAACATCTCATATCTCGACTACATACAGGTGAAAACAGACTGGATGAACAAGGGTGTCGGTCATAGGCTCATGGAGAAGTGTGTTGATTGGGCTAGAGAAAAAGGTGCAAGGATAATCTACACTGAAACAGGGAAAAACAACGAAAGAGCCATAAAATTCTATCAAAGACACGGCTTCAAGATTACTGGTTACATCCCAGACTATTATCAGAAAGGATTAGACGCCGTGATTCTATGCAATAACTTGTGATAGGGTATTTGTGACAAGAAGCCCTAGTCTCCCTTAAAATCATGAAGTAAGGAAACTTTCTTTATCTTCCCGTTATGCCCAGCGCTCCACTTCTGCAATGCCAAGTACAAGGAAGCCTAGTGAGGAGGCTAATAATATGACAGCGCGCCAGAATAGACGGTTCGAGGAGTCTATGTACATAAATGTGGACGCAACCAAGACAACTACTCCGCTTAAAATTATTAGAGTGATGGGGAAGGAGTAGAAAGATATCACCAGCACAATGTATACTAGCTTTGGACTCGAAACGTATATGAACGTTTTTGGTGAAAATATCTTAAGAGAGTTTGTCTAGTTATCTATGGGTGAGTTTAGGGTTTGAGTTGGAAAATATGGAAGCGTCCTTTGGAGAGAGCCGAGGAAGAATTTGGAAATGGATATCGAAAGGGACTGAATCTTTCAAACTGGAACTCTGCCTTCTCTTCTTTCAACTCAGCCTATGAGCTGTACAAAGAAGCAGGAGATATAGGAAAAGCACAAGTTGCGTTGGCACTAGCTGTGTTCTCAAAGGCACTATCTGAGCCACAAAAGATCGAAAACTGGGATGCCGCCTCGAATAGTCTTAAGGTTTTGGGAAATATCGAAATCAACGTTACTGAACCCATTTTGGCCGAAATGCTGTCTCAAGAGTGCGAGTTAAGGGCTTTTGAGTTGAAAGCACGGAGAATAGAAAACATCACACAGAGATCAGAGCAACTAGAAGAAGCTGCGAAAAAATATATATCAATTGGCAAGCATAGTCTTCTTGTTTCACTTTTATTGGAGAAAGAACACATTTCAGGTCAGATAAGGGCTCATAGAATTATTGCTGAGGCTGCAAAACTCAGGGGGGACGAGATAATTGATCTCAATCCTAAAAGCGCTTCGGAGCTCTACAGAATGGCAGCGATCCACATGAAGGCTGCAGGTGATCTTGAGTCTTTCCAACATTTGTCGACAAGGGCTGACGATTTTTCAGTCACAGCCCAATGCTATTTCTGTGGAAGGGAGGTTCAGGGAAAAGAAATCAATTTTGTCCACATGAAGGCGAATCTGACGAGATACCTAGGAAAGCAAACTGAAAGCCAAGTTTTGCCGTCCACATTATCCAAGGATAGTGTAGTGGCGTGCCAAGGATGCTATTCGGCAATAACTTTTGCGGCAGACGAGATTGCTAAAAAATACTTCGACATTTTGGAGAGTAAGTTGGCCGAATTTCGTGCCTTTGTTGAAGGGGAAATTCGCGACTTGAAGAGCAAAATTGGATATCTGGAGTCGAGGGTGCGGATGCGTGGCTGAGGTAGATAAACTTCTTGGACTGAGATGTCCTCACTGTGGTGGGCCTCTCCCAGAAACGAAAGAAGAACTTGTGAAGTGCAAGTATTGCGGAACAGTAGTTCGAATAGAGGAAGCAAGCAAATACTTAGAACATCTAAAGGGCTTTGTTGTCGAATGGATCAGGACAGCGCTACCCTTGGGAGTGAGTGCTCTGTACTCGCCGTCAGTGGATCCCCTTGCTAGACACAATATACTTGTGCAGAACATCTTGCCAAGTCTAAACGCAGAGTTTAGCAAAGTTCAATATGATGCGTTTGAGTGCTTTTCCACCCCTCTAATTGCTCCTCCATTCGTCAAGTCCTCGTTTTTGAAGAGGCCAATAGATACAAAATCACTTTTTTCTTATGATGCCAAGGTAACTTCGGTTCAGCCGCTTGCAGTAACCGATGATGACACGAAAATTGTCCAAAAGATAGGCGGATTAGCAAGAGCGCTTGCACATGTTCTGATTGCACTAGATTTGATGGATAAGACTGATGTTAGACCATACAAAACTATTGCTGAAAACTTCACTGTAGCAGCAGAAGCATTAGGTCCTGCCTTCGAAAATCAAAGCAACAGGTTGGTCGCCCTCTCTGACATTTATCTTTCGATAGACGCTTTCCTCTCAAGAAAGGTAGAAGATTCTCGCAAGAGAGCAAACCAAGCTAGGGACGTTCTCGAGAAAACTATATCCAAGTCAATGTTTGATATCAACCTCTCAGTCTGTGTTCCTGCCATGGAACAAGAACTTGAGATCGCAAAGACTGTCTTACTTATAATTAATTTAGTTGAATCCAACCTAGAAGTTGAACCTTTGGAAATAGTTAGCAAAGTTGAAAATCTGTTTAGAACCATCTCAATGGCAACTTCAAAAATCACTGCCCAAAATTGGAAACATAAGCTAGAAAATCCAGGAAGATATCGTGAGATAATGGGATGGCTGTGCTTGATATTTGATGCGAAAAAAGGAAGAACCCAAATTAGGATAACTCCTGGATCGGGACGGGTTCTTTTTCCCTTCTGGGCGGCGGAGATCAACTATACATTCAGCACTGGTGCCTTCTTGATGCGGAAGGGAAAATACGTAAAAGATACTGCCTTGGTTGCCGCTACTTTTCCGTTACATTCAGACTTCACACATTCCACGTGCGAGGTTGTTACAGACATCTTTGAAAGAAGACCAGATGGAGCATTGTTGAAATCAATAATGGGAAGCGAAAATAGCATTTCTATAGGTGGGCATATTACTAAGTTAACTAGTATGGCAAGTCTAAAAACTGCACCAAACTATTGGATAGTCCCTCCGTTGACTACAGTCTCTGAGGCTAAGCAACTTATACACGAATATCTTCAACAAACGTCAAATAAGCTAGGAGGAAAACTGCAAGTTGCTTCCAGTGAAATTTCCGATATCATTTTTGTCCCAGCGGAACTAACTCCTGGTTCGATCAACTTTGGCGAAACACTTGGCTGGAGTTCACCAAAAAGAGTAGGCGACCTGCAACTAATTAATTCTGTCATCATATAGTTGCACATAATATATTCTCGCTTTTTCAGAACGAATCTTTCTAAAATTCACTCCGTGTTCTTGATGTCTTAATAGAGTGTAAAGGATCAAACAGTGAAGCAATATAAAAAAGGGGATTTGCGGGGATGTCGCCATCATCGTATCATTAAGAATTTTTAATACTTTTAAAAGGTAGCCCCAACTACTAATAAACTTCAAATCTTACAGTGTCGAAAAAAGGTGGGCGAAAGTTGAAGCCTTTCAGTTTTGTTCACGTGGCGGATTTACATCTCGGCTACGCACAGTACAATCTGGACGTTCGCCGTGAAGACTTCGACAAAACCTTCCAAGAAGTTGTGGAAAAAACCATTCAGTTGAAACCCGACTTCATGATTATCGCCGGAGACCTGTTTCAGCAAGCCCGCCCCTCAAACATCACCTTAGAAAACGCCATAACCAATTTTAGGCGACTCAGAGACGCCAGAATCCCAGTTCTCACAGTCGACGGCTCTCACGATGCGGCGCCAAACGTAATCACAGGCACTATTCTCAATCCTCTGGACAGCGCAAGCTTAATCCATTATTTACCTCGCAGAGAAGGCGCCTTTTGGCGCAACGAAAACTGCTATGTTTACGGCATCCCAAACTTCAGGACCAGAACAAGAACCGAGGAGCAGTTACCCGTTTTTCTTGAGGAAAACAAGCCCACTCCAGACCCTTCTCTCTTCAACATCTTCGTGTTTCATATGGCTTTGGATATTCCCAGCCTTAAGTCGCCTCAGATGGAAGCCGAAGCCACCCCACAACTTCTTCCCGAAGACTTCAACTATTATGCAGGTGGGCACGTTCACAGTCATTGTAAAATGCCCTTTAAGAGTGGTATCCTCGCCTATAGCGGCTGCACAGAAACAGTGAGTTATGAGGATGCCTCCATCGAAAAGGGTTTCTTTCACGTGAAAGTAGATGGAAAGAAAGTTCCAAAACTTCATCACATCAGACTTGAGACTCCCCGCCACTTTATCATTATGGACCATGACTACTCGGGTTCAACTCCCGCAAAGATAACTGAGATGGCGGTTAAATCGGTCAAAGAAGCAGATGAAGAAGGCGCCGTAATCATCCCCATACTCAAGGGAGTGCTCCCAACCTCAGCGACTCGCGGAGAAGTTGATCTCACAAAAATCCGAAATGCAGCTGAAAAGGCGCTTTTGGTGCGTCCACTTGTGAGGTTGAGGGAAACAGAGGTTTCGGAGGAGGTTATTCGGTCTATATTTGAGGGCGAGTTGAAAGACCTTAAAACAAAAGCCTTTGAGTACTTTTTTGAAGTCTTCTGCGAACGTTACGGTCGAGAGGAGGCTGAAAAGATGTCCAAACTCGCAGTCAACATCATGGAGCCATTGGTTAAGAAGGACGAAGCCAAGGTAAAGAAGGAGTTGGAGGGTTTTATCCATGAGAGTTAAGGAAGTGAAACTGGAGAACATCCGTTCTCATGTCAAGTCCAACGTGCCTTTTGCTGAGGGCTTCAACTGTTTGGTTGGAGGACTGGGTTGTGGAAAATCCAGCGTCCTATACGCCATCGATTTCGCCCTTTTCGGTGACCCATTAGGCAGGAGCTACGACTACCTTCTTAGAGAAGGAGAAGACTTTGGGAAGATGAGCGTAGAGTTCGTTCACGGAGGAGACACCTACACGATTCATAGAGGCTTGAAAAGAAGAGGAAAAGGCATCGCTCAAGATGTGGAACAACTCAAACTATTCAAAGGTGGCAAGGTAATCGCAAGCGCAAAAGGCGAAGCAGTCGAAGAGCAATTGAAGGCAGTCATCGGCATTGACAGAGACCTCTTCCGCGAGGTTGTCTGGATACGCCAAGAACACCTAAAGGAGTTGCTGGACATGACCCCCCGCGACCGCCAAAAGAAATTCGACCAACTCTTTGGTCTTTCCGACTACGAAGTCGCATGGAGCAACTTAGCCACGTTTCACAGAGACTACGGAATTGAAAAAGGAACGTACGAACGAGACTATGACGTGGTCGGAGTCGACAAACTGCAAGCAGACTACAACAAGGCAGTTGAAGAGTTCTCTTCAATCGAGATGGAACTCCAAGACCTGAAAACAAACGTTCTCCAAGCGGAAGCAACTCTGAAAGAAGCGACTTCCCGCCTACAAAGCCTAGAAGCACTGAGAAAACAGACTGAGGAGATGCGAAGAAAAGAGGCTCAGTTGCAGGCTGATGTTGCCAACATGGAAGACACCTGTGCACGACTGTACGAAGAAATCGAACTGAAAAAGTCCTCCGTTAGTGAGTTGGAGGGGCGTCTGGAATCCATGGAGAGGCAAGAAAAGTCCTATCGCCATGAACTCCAAGAGAAAGCGGGACTTCAACCCAACCAAACAGTTGAGGAAGTCAGAAAGCATCTTGAGGCAGTTGAGTATCAGACGAGTAGCATCTGGGGCGAGCAAGAAGCCACGAAAAAGGAGATACTAAGTTCTCAAAATCGCCTCTCAACCTTAACAACACAAAGCAAGTGTCCGTTGTGCCTCCAAAACCTTCCAGATGAATACAAAAAGCAGCTTCTTGAACGGCTCCAAAAAGAAAATGCTGAACGCGAGAAGAGACTCACCGAACTCCAGAGAGACCTCGACGAACTAGAAAAACTGAGAAGCATCATCAACCCCATTCTCTCGGGCTTGCAGTCTCTTACCCCACGGATGGAAGAGCTCAGAAACCAGCACTCGAAGGAACACAAATCCCTGAACAGGCTTCAAACTGAATTCGAAGAGAAACAGAAGCAGGAGAAACTGCTTCGGGAACAACTCGACCTTACAAGGAAGGAAATCACCAAGTTTGACGTTACCGAACTCGAGACTGTGCGAAAACTCCGTGACACTGCTTTGGAGCGATACTCTGCCCTTAAATCCAAGTTGGAGTCGATGGAGAGTCGGAAGAAGGACGTTACGCTGAGAATGGATAATATTAGAGAACGGTTAGACCATGCACAGCAAAAGATCGAGAGAATGAAAGAAATCGAGAGGATTCTTGGAGTCATTGAGGGAATACGTGGAGTTTACAGGAGCATCCAGCCGAAGTTACGGAGTGAGTTCGTTACTTACCTGCAGAGAACGGTTCAACAGATATTGGATGGACTCGTGGGGGCAGAGGGACCCATGCTGTCTGTCAACATTGACGAGACGTACACGCCGTTCATCAAGAGCGAGGAAGGCTACGAACGAAACGTACTCAACCTGTCTGGGGGAGAGCGAACCCTCCTTGCGTTCGCATACCGCATAGGTTTGGGACAGTTGATCATGCAGTCAAGAACTGGGCATGGGCTATACATGCTCCTCTTGGACGAGCCCACAGAAAGCCTCGGAAGAGAAGACGGGTCTATTGATCGGTTGGCTGAAGCCATTTCTCGCCTAAAAGCCATCGAACAAATAATCGCGGTTACGCATAATGAGGCTTTTGCCGAAAAAGCCGAGCATGTGATACGCTTCGAGAAAGAAGCCGGAGTAAGCAAAGTCTCTGTTGAGAGATAAACAATAAGTTAACTTTTATGGGAATGTACATGTGCACCCGTTTACTCACCTAGATTACTTAGTCTTTTGTTTGTTTCTTTAAATGTTTCAATAATGAAACCCGTTATTTTTGCTAATGAGTTAACCTTAGAAAGCAAACTAACTGGTTTTCCTTTTATCAGCAGAACGCCCTTTTCATTAACTGTATAATTGTGATGAGCAATGTCATTCCTAAAAGTTGAGTCATATTCCTTGGTCAGCGCACCGAATCCATGATGTTTAAGGAATTGAATCTTTGTTGACATTTCAACTTTTCTTATTTCTTCAATATCATCTTTCACATATCTGCGCCTTGTTAGGCTATAGAGATCGTGGTCGGTAGTCACAAGTAGATATGAAATAAGGTTCAAGAAATTACATATCTGACCTTCTGCAATTAAGAGATAGGAGAAAACTGTGATTAAAGTGAGCTCCTTTGGGTTTGAACTTCTGATTTAAGCAAACGCTTCCAAAGATCAAGTATACACTGATGATCGTCACCCGCTGCGCTAGTTACTTCATGATTGTGTTCAAAGTTTTTAATGAAGCGGTGAAGACCATCTTTATCATGCATTCGCCAAAAAGTTTCTGCTTTATCACGAAACATTTTGGCGATCCTATTCTTCAGGTTCTGCATTTCCTCGGTCATTCGGAAACCAACCCTATAAAGATTTACTCAATTACACTGAAAAAACACTTTCTGTATTGCATTGCATACACACGTGGTAATATGGCTATTTTAGTCTTTATAAACAACTAAGGTTGCTTGTTAGGTGGATAGTGTGTGTTTCTGGTATTTGCAGTATCGTCCAGGAAACAGATAGTGAGGCGCCCACTTAACAGCATAAAACAGAGATTTAGTTATGTCAAAACCACTGCTGATTCTGCTGAGTGTTCTTACAAAGATGCCAGCTCTTTCCTCATAAGAAACCTTTCCAAACATCCCCAACATTCTTGACAATTTGTAGTCTTCTCCTATTGCGAGTTCAGGGTCGTAGGGTCCAGTTTCCTTTGACGTTAATTCCAGAGCAATTTCCCGTAATACGGCTATGCTGCATCCTGGAACACTTGCACCCAAGACCATACTATCTTGAACACTTACTGGCGGAAGTTTCAACGAAATGCGGGTTAAGGTATTCAATCCCATGGCGGCAAACCGCCTGCTGATTTTCTTGCTGTCACGTGGTCTCAATGACGAGGTCGCCGCCACGATGTTCTTTCTCTTGAACGCCTGATACATCGCTTTGAACCAGTTCTCATACCTATCCAGTTCAGTGACGTATTCATGATCTATGTCCGTGCCTGTGGAGAAGAGGGAGTCTATGTCCTGAAAAACGACTATCCAGCCCTTGGCGTATCTGAAACCCAAGTTTCTTCCTATGGAAGGGGAGTCCCACCACTCGTGCTTGATGATTTTGGAGCGGTGAAGTTCCCTTCTATATTTCGCATACTCTTCAGAAGGCACGATCCTCGTCGAGTCTATTGAGGGCAACTCAGTGTTTCCACCCGCATCCACCACAACGAACTCAACACGGTTGTCAAACGGCTGCGTTGCTTGTTGCCAGTTCTCAAAAGTCTCTTTTAGCACCTCCTTACTCTTCTCATTCTTTGCAGTTGTTACGACCGTGAAGACAGGTTTTGACATGGGTCATCGCGTTCGTTCTAGTAGTTTGTGTGGCGAAAGAAAAAACTAACGGAACGCTCAGGTGTAAGAAATTGTTAAAAGAGGAGAAGGCTTGGTATATTCGCTATAACGTGAGGTTGATCTTTAAAGGCGTTAGGGACTGAGAATGGCGCTGGAAGAAAAGATAACGAGGGCTGTTCAGACAGCGCAGGAACACCTCGAAAACTCAAAGAAATCCATCACCGAGAACAATGAAAATGCGCTAGTGAGTCATGTTTGGAAAGCCTCTGCGGAACTAGAGTACGCACTCTTTCTCTTCTCCATTCTTCGACGAAGCGAAAATCAAAGTCACCCATGGAAAATTGACTTGGAATCGAAACAGCTCGAAGTCGCACCCGTAATCACTTCTACCCAAGAATTGCTTAGAGAAGCCAAAACCAGTTTCGAGAACGGCGATCTCCTCGAAGCCCACAAGAAAACATGGATAGCACGTGGTTATCTTCTTAAGGTTCAGGAGTTTTTTGATAAAAAGCGTAAATAATTGATTATTCTTCTTCTGCGACTCCTCGCCTCTCCTTTACAATGAAAGCTTTCTCTCTGCCACCAATCACACGAAACCATTCCTTCAGTTCTTCTCTGTGCAAGAATTTTCGAAGAAGCACCCTTAGATAGGCTTTAGACGGAGCCTCCTTAGACTCCTCATAATCCAGAATGATGTCGTCGCTTGTGACATCTATCTTGGCTTTTATCTTGTCCTTAAGAAACTCTGCGAGGGCTTCTACCGTTTCGTCGCCGTCTCTTCCCCGAAGTTCAGATACATCGATTTCGATTTTTGACATGACTAAACGTTTCTCCTATCCACGATTTCCCATGTGTCAGGTCCGGTTCCAATCAACGTCACTGGCACCTTTATCTCTTTCTCAACCTTCTTGATGAAAGCCTTCGCCTGCTGTGACAGTTCCTCATAGGACTTGATCCCTCTGCACTCTGGAAACAATACATCTATCTTTGTTACCGCAGCCTGAGTGGCTCCATTCAACATAACCGCCCTCCTCGCCAAATCATAGTTGAAAGGTGCCGCTCTTCGCTTTCGTCCAGTCACCGTGGCGACTTCTGCCCATCCTCTTTTCTCTGCTTCCTCCCAAGAGAGTTCGTTTGGAAGGGGTCCTCCTCCAACGCGGGTCGTGTAAGCCTTGAAGACGAGAAGGACATCGTCAACTTTTGTGGGTCCAACTCCCACATCCGAACAGGCGGCTGAGGCGGTTACGTCTTTTGAGGTGCAGTATGGGTAGGTTCCATGATACAGAGAGAGGTATGTTCCCTGAGTTCCCTCAATCAACACGTTTTTCCCGCGGTCAAGTGCCTCATTCACTTCAAGAGGCACATCACTTAGGTAACCCTTTAGTTCGGGTATGTCACGTGCGAGTTTGACGGTTCGTAGCGCTCTCTCAGCGTTGCACGGTCCAGTCCCAGTTCCAGTCGTCTTTATCTTTTCAGCGAGTTCCCCTTTTCTGTCAGCTTCAATATGTTTGGGTTCTATAATTGCACACTGAGGGTCAACGCCAACCCTGTTTTGAGATTTTGTTAACTCAATTTCCTGAATCAAGATTTGAGGATTGACGAGAACACCTGGTCCCATCAAGAGGCGACATTTCTCATAGACGAAGGCACTAGGGACCATTCGCAACTTATACTCCTTTCCTTCATAAACCACGGTATGACCTGCGTTTGGACCGACACCGCCCCTTGCGGTGACAGCGATTTTATCCTTTAGAGAGAGATACGAGATGATTTTTCCCTTGCCTGTGTCTCCAAAGAAACCACAAACGATCACAGTACATGACATTTCTTATCCCTCCATCATTTATGAGCATAATCATTTAAATTCCAAAGAAATAAATAAGGTTTTTTGCCTCTTCTGTGTCAATAGGATGTCAGATCGCCCGTCGAGAGTTTCCTATCACAGCCCTACAGCTCTGCTGACTCTCTTACTCATCATCCAACTAGAAGAAGCTGTAGCCTTGGCTTAAGACCTTTTTGCTAGAAACTCGATTCTTTCGACACCCTTGCCTTTAGAGCCTCTCTTCAAAATCTTAATTGAGCCTATCTCTCCAGTATTTCTAAGATGGGTGCCCCCACAGGCGCAGGCGTGTAAACCCTCTATCTCCACAACTCGAACTTCCTGCACTTGAGGAGGCAGAGTTTTCAGGCTCTCATGAAACCTTTCCACGTATCTCTGAGCTTCTTCTCTCGGCATTGTTTTTGAAACTACTAGCCTATTTTCCTTAGCTATGTCGTTGGCGATTTTTTCGATTTCTGGCAATAGTGGTCCTAAGGAGCCTTCGTAGGCTAAATCTAACCGAACTTTGTCAACGTCAATTCCAGAGCCAACAACTTCTATAGAAAGGCCTGTCGCTTTTCGTAGGGCTTCAGCCATCAAATGAGCGGCTGTGTGATTAAGCATCAATGCGTATCTGCGTTCCCAGTCAATGATCCCTTTTACGTGATCCCCCTTCTTGATTTCTCCTGTTATTTCTTTGCTAATGTGGATTACTCGACCACTAACCATCTTGGCATCTGAAACCTTGATTTCTCCTGTTTCACCCTTGATGACGCCCGTGTCTGCAGGTTGGCCTCCTCCCAATGGATAGAAGGCGGTTTGATCTAACAATATCTGGTACTCTTCGTTTGGTTTTTGGATTTTCAAGACTTTAGCCTCAAATTCTCTTATGTAAGCGTCTTTTTGGTAGAGGAGCTGGGTAGGTGGAGTCTCTTCAAACATGCGAATCCTCCAATGTCTCTAGTTTGCTAGTGTGTTTGAAATATAAAATTATATTACGAAACAGCCATATGTAATATTTAAGTTGGAAAAAACATGAAACTCAAGAAGACTTGGATAGAAGGCCTGGACGAAGTATTGGGCGGCGGTCTACCAGACAAAAGTGTCATACTAGTGGAGGGGGAGCCAGGTTCTGGACATGACCTTCTCGCTCAACAAATCCTATGCAGGTGTGCACTTAAAGAAGAAAACGTTGCTTATTTCACGACATCTGTGATACCTGAAATCCTAAGAGAAGACCTCGAGACTTTCGGTTGGAACGTTCAATCTTTAGAGAAAACTGGTCAATGGAAATTCATTCATGACCATTCCGCAAAGGTGCTTCAGACCCTTAGAAACGAGATAACTTCAAGAGTTGGCAAAACCGAATGGATGGTTGTTGACTCTCTGTCATACCTCTTATTAACGCAGGGGTACAAATCAGTCCTCGAATTAGTAGAGCTGTTGCTAGATGAAACGCACAAACATGGAGGAGTTAACTTTTTGCTTCTTACTCAAGGGATGCATGACTCCCAAACAGAAATCAGCCTCCAACACCTTGCGGATGGAGTAATAGAGGTCACCGCCCAAGAGGTTGCCGGGGGAGTTGATAGGCGAATACGCATGAAGAAAATGAGAAGGGTCGTTTATCGACAGAGACTGATTCCATTCAATATAACCGAGCGTGGGATAGTCATTGAAACCGCGGTTCGAATAGCCTAACAAAAAAAGATGGAGAGAAGGGCTTTGGATGTCTTCGAGGCAATAAGAAGGAGAAGAAGCGTCAGAGCCTTCACCCGCGAAGACGTTTCAAAAGAAGAGGTTGAGAAACTATTAGACGCTGCCAGACATGCTCCTTCAGCCGGGAACATACAACCATGGGAATTCATCGTCATTAGAGATTCTAGGATAAAGCGAAAACTGACGATGGCTGCTTTGGACCAGACATTCATCGAAGAGGCTCCAGTAGTGATCGTTGTCTGCGCTAACGAATTGCGCTCGGGTCAAGGATATGGAAGCCGAGGCGCAACCCTATACTGTTTACAAGACACTGCAGCGGCTGTCCAAAACATGCTGCTGACTGCCTGCGCTTTAGGTTTAGGAACGTGTTGGGTAGGCGCATTCAACGAAGAGACTGTTAGAGAAATACTGAATGTTCCCAGGGGTGTGAGACCCATCGCCATGATCCCTGTTGGACATCCAGCAGAGAAGCCAGAAACTCGATTCAAAAGAGCGCTAAGTGAAATCGTTCATTATGAAACATACAGCAAGTAACGACTCCAAAGCCGAGGTAAGAATTTACTAGAACAGACAAAAATCAGTATAGTCACTGCAACTTTTTATACATCTCCAATCTTCTGTTAGGATATAGTGGTCGAGTTGAGGTATTCTCTCCTCGCTGATTCCTACGAAAAAATTGAAGCCACAACGAAAAGGCTTGAGATGACCGACTACCTAGTCGAACTCCTCAGAAAAACTCCTAAAGACATCCTAGACAAAGTCGTATACCTAACACAGGGCAGATTGTACCCAGAGTTCGTTGACATAGAAATTGGCATTGCAGAAAAACTAGCCGTCCACGCAGTCTCCAAAGCCACGGGTCGAAGCGAGAAAGAAATCAAAGAAGACCTCAGGACAACAGGAGATTTAGGTGAAACCGCCCAAAAATTCCTGGAGAAAAAAATTCAGACAACATTCTTTCAACAACTCCTCACCGTTCAAAGCGTCTACGAAAGCCTCGACAAGATGGCAAAGGCTACAGGTCCAGGCTCCATGGATCAGAAGATAAATCTTCTAGCAGGGCTTCTCACCAACGCCACTCCAAAAGAAGCCAAATACATCATTCGAACGGTCACAGGAAACCTACGTTTAGGAATAGCCGACATGACCGTTCTGGATGCGTTAGCCATCGCATACGGTGGCGGAAAAGAAACAAGGGAAGACCTTGAGCGAGCATACAATCTCTCATCAGATTTGGGCAGGGTATCCAAAACAGTCGCAGAAAAAGGAATAAAAAGCATAAAGAAATTCCAAGCCGTAATCGGCGAACCCATCAGACCCATGCTGGCAGAACGTTTGGGCTCAGCCCAAGAAATCTTGGAAAAACTGGGAGGAAAATGCATGGCAGAGTACAAATATGATGGAGAGAGAATACAAGCCCACAAAGAAGGCGATCACGTTACCCTATTCTCTCGACGACTAGAAGACATCACAGATCAGTATCCAGACGGAAGCGAACTGGTTAAAGAACATGTAAAGGCTAAAGAAGCAATCGTAGAAGCAGAGTGTGTTGCTATTGATCCAGACACGGGCGAGATGAAACCATTCCAAGAACTCATGCACAGAAGACGCAAATACGGCATCAAAAAAGCCATGGAAGAATACCCAATCTCCCTCTTCATGTTTGACGCCCTTTACATTAATGGAAAAGACCTAACCCAAGAACCCTATCCAGTTAGGCACGACTATCTCGAAAAAATAACCGAAAAGAGTGATCGAGTAAGGTTAGCAGAATACATAATCACCGATAACCTAAACGAACTCGAACGATTCTTCGAAAAAGCTGTGGAAGATGGTTGTGAAGGGCTTATGTGTAAGTCAATTAACGAGGACGCAGTCTATCAAGCAGGAGCAAGAGGATGGCTCTGGATAAAGTACAAGCGCGATTACAAGAGCGAGATGACTGACACAGTGGACTTGGTAATAGTGGGCGCCTTCCACGGAAGAGGAAAAAGAGCGGGAACATACGGAGCCTTACTTTTAGCAGCTTATAATCCCGAGACAGATGTCTTCGAGACGGTAACAAAATGCGGGACAGGTTTCACTGATGAGGATTTAGCAAAGATTCCTAAAATGATGCAGAAGCACAAGAGCACTCATAAGCATGCAAGGGTGCAATCAATAATTGAGGCAGACGTTTGGTTTGAGCCAACTGTGGTGATCGAGGTTCTCGGCGCTGAGATAACATTGAGCCCTGTTCATGTATGTGCAATGGATGTTGTGCGCAAAGGAAGCGGCTTAGCGATTAGGTTCCCACGCTTCACAGGGAACTTTAGGCTTGACAAGGCGGCCGAAGATGCAACTACAGTAAAGGAAATCGTTGAAATGTACAAGAGCCAACTTAAAATTGCAGAATAGCGAAGCAACATTGATATTTTGACAGATACTCATTCAATATTCTGGAAGAAGTTGCAGTAACTTACGATGAAAGTGAATTAAAAGTTTTAGACATAAGGTCTGGAATTTCTCTATGCTTATCTACCCCTTCGAGATATCTACTCTGACCTTAGAAGTTGTTAAGAAAAGCCAAAAACACACTAGTTAACCTTAAATTTTGGTTGGGAGCAATTAATTCATGTTGACACTACTATGAAATTTCAGTCATTAGATCAGACTCCTAAAAGGGGATAAGATGGTCAATGAAATGAAAAGTAGATTGCAAGAGTGGATGGCAGCTGATATTCGGGGTGACTTAAAAAGGCTGGGCAGATGGGTCAGAAGACGGAGAACTGCGATTCTAGTGGTCATTTTTTGGAGTGTTGCAATAGGGCTTATTTTGATTAAGGCATACTGGCTTCTTTATGCAACTACGCCGATTCTTTGGGATCCCGGATACAGGTTGGCTTACGCTCCTACGTACAGCCGTTGGATTCCTCGCCTATCCGAAACAGATTACTTGATTATCCTCTCCACAAGCCTCGTAGCAGGATTTATAATATCCGATATTAAAACTACCCTCTTTGGCTTTCTTGCTTCGGTTTTATTGTCATCATCAATTGGTATTGCTTACTCTGCACTTTTCATTTGGTACATTTTGGATTTTGGCTCAGTTTTTGGCTCATCCTTTATCTCGCTTGTAGTTCTTGCAGCTTTCCTGAATATTTTCAGAATGATTTTTCCAGTATCAATACTCGCTACTTTTTTTGGTGGTATTTTTGGATCTGTTATTAGAGGTTTAATTCAACCATCAGCACAAGATTAATCTATTAACCTTAATTATGCTGGTTTGTCTTTAATTTGCGTTCTAATCATATGTGTGAATCTTCCAGCATTTTTACCTCTCTGATTTCTTAATTTGAAATTGCTTGGGTTCCATCGTTAATTAGGTTCTGTAAGTTGGCATTTGTTCTTGCAGTGGAAACAAGAAAGAAAACTAACTTACATGAACTTACTTAGATCTACTTTTTTTGACTTCTACGTGAAATTCGATGTTTTCCGGTTATCACTCCGAAAAACGATACGTATCCTCCAAGCCCTATTATTGCTATCCCTGTGGGAAGAAGATAAGAATTTGGGTATATGGTTGTCATCTCCATGTGGTAAAATCCAAGAAAGCTTGGTGGTTGGTCTTCTCTATCAGGAGCTACAGTGACATATGCCGTATATGTGCCGCTGAAGGGTATTGTTCCGCCCACTGCCGTAAGTCTCCCTTTATCGTCAAGCATTGAATTCGTATCGATGCTGCCTTTTTCCAAAACATTCATGTTCCAATTAAACAATCGCTGTTGCCCATATACGTCCAGAATAGCAAGGTCAACTTCGAAAGTTGTTATGTTTCCGTTTGGATCGATGAAGTCTATGAACATATACATGACCGCTGTAACTCCATCTTCAGCTATATCAAAGGGTCCCTCTATCCAAAGTGCGTTTTCTCTCACAATTACTGTTACATTGTCTCCCTCTTCGAGATAGGAAGAAATGCTCCACACATTTGTATCGTAGTGGATTGCTTTATTTTGAGTTGTCGTCTGGTTTTCGCTATGGTATGGTATAATTCCAATTCCAATCAACGCAATAACTAATCCAGCGACAAGTAGAGGTGTCTTCAAAGTTCATCTATAAGTTCGTTCCCACACCTTCTTTTAAATATTTTCCCAATCTTCGGGGGGTTGAATGGAGAAAAATTATAGTAATTTCCATCAGACTTATATTTGTTCTGACACAATTCAGTAGTGATTTCGTGGTGTCTCCTTGACTTGGGTTCTGAAAGAAAAATGGCTTTGGATCACGATAATAGCTGTCACATGCGTGGTTCTTATACCACTTATAGTTATTATGCTAATCTTGAATTTGCCCTCTGAACTCAGGCTTGTTGCCACGATTGCGATTTTCATCTCTTGGGGAGTTGTAGCCGCATACAAAGATTGGGTCAAAAGCAAACGTGAAGAGGAAGAAAAAATTGAAAAACCAAAACCTAGTTAATATTTTGACCGTTTCTTTAGGGGGAAGCACTTGTCGTCTTGCGTGCACGCATTGAGAAAACACCTAATACCAGCGCGAGCAGTACGGCAACCGACAAAACCACTTCAAGAATTTCGACTTGTTGAGTTATGAATCGAATACCTTGTGTCGGAAATCTTGGTTCTATGAAAGCATAATTTATTAGATAATATGTTGCGCCAGCTAAGATTGTGCTTCCGAAGGCTCTGGCGAGACTAAGATCTGATATTTTTTTAACTGCAGATATTAAGGCTATTCCCATCCAAAGATTACTTAGTAAAAAGAATGTCAATGGCCATGTCTCTGTAAGGAAGGGTTGATTAAAAAGCACAAATGGCATAAAGAGCTGTATGGCAATTGGTGAGTAAGCAAAGGCTACACAGTGAGCCATACTTTCAAATTCAATTTTTGCGCCTGCTATTCGTGTTACAAAGTAAATTATGAGTGAGAGAAGTAGCCATTTTATGACCGCGAGCCCCACATAGGTTGCTGTTATTCCTAAAACTGATAAGTCAAAGAGTATCTCTCCTTTCAATAGAATATTAGCTCCCCTTTCGGGAAACATCGGGTCTACATTCAATATGCTGTTAGTGTGTAGAAGGTACAAACCATTTCCTAATCCAGTTAGAATATTAAGGAAAATAATGATGAGAGCCGCATTTCTTAAGCTTTCAGGATTTTTTTTAAGGTTTTCATAGAGAGTCGTGTCCAGTCTTGCAGCCCGGAACATTTTACCCAAGAAGGTTTCTTTGAAAGGCTTGTTTTCCATTGCAGAAAGACTTCCAACGATTGTTAAGATCATTCCTATGAAGAACCCTCCACCAATTGAAAAGCTTACTAGTGACAGCAATAGTATAGAGAGTCCATAGTAGAACTGGCTTTTCGGCCTGAAATAAAGCATTAGAACTAACAGCAAATTCACCGTCGCCAATGAAAGCCACAGAAAAACTGTTGTACCAGAAACCAGACTTGGTATCCCAAATGATATTCGTCCCCATGTGCCTTTAAGCTCGCTTATTGCTGCAACCGGATATGATGAGATAATTATTGCTTTTCCTTCAAGGGCGATCCAAATTCCATTGATTAAAATCAAGATTGCTCCGATGATGAGCGGAATGAATCGCATGTTCTTCATCTTTATCAAACTAGTTGTCACCTGTCATTTATCTTGTCTTAACGCTAACTTATGATAATGTAGCATTGCGGTCACTTCTACTACTCGAATGTAAGTGGCATGCCACGTAATGATTTTTGTCTACCTCAATCAAAGGTGGCTCCGTCGTGCGGCATATATCTCCAATGTAGGATGGGCATCTAGGATGGAATCTGCATCCTGAAGGAGGATTAACAGGACTTGGAATTTCTCCCTTTACCTTAACTTCAATTCTGGTGGATTCGGGATCAGGTGTGGGAACAGCTGCAATTAGGGCTTGTGTATATGGATGCAATGATTCAAACATGAGGCTTTCTACCTGTCCTTGCTCCACTATTTTGCCAAGGTACATTATTGCTACTTTATCGCAAGTGTGTCGAGCTAAAGCGAGGTCATGGGTAATGTATAAAAACGACACTTGCAGTCTTTCCTTCAAATCAACCAGCAGATTAAGAACTTCTGCTCTGATTGAAACATCCAGCATGGAGACTGGTTCATCGGCCACTATGAATTCGGGTTCAAGCGTCAATGCCCTTGCAACTCCTACTCTCTGTCTTTGCCCCCCGCTTAATTCGTGAGGAAATCTAGTGATGAACTCTTCAGGAGGGATGAGCTCCACATCTTCAAGGGATTTGTAAACTTTGTCATCTATTTCAGAGGGACTTAGACCTCCTTGAATGTGTAGCGGTTCCGCTACGATATCATGAATGGTCATTCGGGGGTTCAGAGATTCGTATGGATCTTGGAACACCATCTGGATTTTGCGTCGAAAAGGTTTAAGTTGTCTTTCAGGAATTTTTGTTATGTCTTTATCTTTGAAGTATATATTTCCGCCTGTAGGTTCGATGAGTCTGAGGATGAGTCTTCCAGTTGTTGTTTTTCCACTGCCGCTTTCTCCAGCGAGACCGTATATCTCACCTTTTTCCACTTCAAAACTTATCCCATCGACTGCGCGAACAAATAGCTGTCTTCTTGATATTAAACTTTGGAAAAATCCCATTCTCACAGGGAACCATTTCTTAAGATTTTTGACGGTTATTGTTTTTTCTGTCATTTGATCCCCTATTTCCAAATGTTAATGGTACAAATGGCAAGATACGTAATGTTTCTTACCTATCTCTACTGTTTTGGGTTCTTCTTTCTTGCAAATATCCATTGCATATGAGCATCTTGGATGAAATCTGCATGCAGATGGCGGGAATAAAAGGTCAGGTGGTGAGCCAGGGATCGATATCATTCGGCTTTTTTTGGCTTTTATGCTCGGAAAGGCTCCCATCAAACCTTGGGTATAAGGATGTAGTGGTTCTCCAAAAATATTGTTCACATCAGCATATTCCGCGATTTTTCCTCCATACATTATTGCCGTTTTCTGACAAGTCTCTGCAATGATCGAAAGATCATGGGAAATCATAATCATCGACAAGTTCAGATTTCGTCTCAATTCTGTCATTAGCTTTAGCACTTGAGCTGCTACTATTACATCCAATGCTGTGCCTGGCTCATCTGCTATCAGTAATGCCGGGTTACACGACAAGGCCATAGCAATCATTGCGCGTTGCCTCATTCCTCCGCTAAATTCGTGAGGGTAATTGACGCTTCGGCTCGATTCAACTCCAACAAGTTCAAAAAGTTTTCCAACTCTTTCGTATGCCTCTTCTTTGGTGACATCAGGTTCATGGAGCATAATGGCTTCAACTATTTGGTCTCCAATTTTGTACACTGGGTTCAAAGCATTCATAGCGCCTTGAAATACTATCGATATTCCTTTCCATCTAATGTTCTCTCTCATTTCATCCTCAGTAAGTTTGACCAGGTCAAAGCCTTTGAACAAAATTTGTCCTCCAAGAATCATTCCGTTTGTTGGCAAGATTCTCAGTATAGAGAGGGCAGCTGTGGTCTTGCCGCATCCGGATTCTCCTGCAAGTCCTAATGCCTCGCCTTTTTCCACTTCGAAGGAAACGTCGTCCACGGCCTTTACTGATCCTCTTTTGATTTTGAAGTAAGTCTTTAGGTTTCGAACTTCTAGAAGAGGCATAATTTTTTTTCTCCTTCTTAGATCTATGTTTATCCATGTTTTTGTTTATGTTAGTATAGATTAGTAGAAATGTAAAACTATATTTAAGGTTGTTTGTTCAATAGAGTTATGAGTTCGTTCTAATCCTCTATAAGGGGTGCGAGGAAATGCAATGTCGGTGGGTTGGAAAAAAAGTTGATCTACACTCGCTTAGCAAACGTATTGGAGAGTTCTACGAGCATAGAGGGTTTAAAACGACTATTGAGCATTCTAAGGACACCTACAAAGTGATCGGAGTTTCTCGGATTGATGGCAAATTAAGAATGTCTTCGGTGAATATTCGTGGGAACCCAGATGATTTCACGGTGGAATTTTCGGGTAGTGAAGGTGGAAGGTTTTCTATTCTGCTAGGACCTCTTGTAACACTGTTTGGGGGAGGTGTTTTTGTGTTGGAGAGGTTGAAATCACAAGAGTTTTACGAAGGGTTGGAAAAAGATTTTTGGATTTCTGTTGAGCAGGCTGTTGAGCAATTGACTGTTTCATAGATGGATATTTTAGCTAGGGTGGAAGCGTTTAGCCAGAACGTAAGTGTTCTCAGAGGGGGACGTAAACAAGCTTAAATATTCGCTTCAAGACACATAAAAAGGGTGAATGTGAATGGGTCTTAGGGCTTTCCTTGTTAAACGTATCACTATCTCGTTTGTTATGTTGGCTGTGGTGTTGGCTCTTAACTATATGATATTTATGGTTATGCCTGGTGATCCTGTCTCTCTTTTTGTAAATCCTATGAAAGGTTCTCAGGAGGGCAAGGCGGAGTTGATAGCAAAGTTAAAAGCGCAGTGGGGTCTCGACAAGCCGATAGAGCAACGTGTGTTGATATACATCGTAAATATGCTAACTTGGAATTTTGGTCGGTCAATAATAAGCGGTAGTCCTATTTATGAGGAGCTTGGTATTCGCATCTGGTGGACCTTGGAGTTGATGGGTGGTTCAACAATGTTTGCAATTTTGTTTGGTGTTTTGCTTGGAGCGTTGGTTGCCCATAAGCGAGGGGGTAAGCTTGATAGTGTCTTAGTGACGAGTTCTCTTGTTACTTATTCTCTTCCGGTTTTTTGGATAGGGTTGGTGTTTATTATGATTTTCGCGTTTGGTCTCCGTTTGTTTCCACATGCTAACGCTTTTCCGTATGATTGGGGATTGCCGGGACGAATGCCTATTGCATTTACTATTGGCTCTTCTACATCGCCTCTATGGAACGGAAACATAGTTTTTCTCTTAGATCCCTCAGGAGCCCTGAATCTTATAAAAGGATATCTCAGTCATTTGATTTTGCCCCTTTCTACGCTTACGTTGTTTCAGTACGGGGGTTATCTTTTGCTTACGAGAGCTACCATGATTGAAGCACTTACTGAAGACTACGTTGTAACCGCAAAAGCGAAGGGTGTCAACGAAAGAAATATAATTCTTCGACACGCATTGAAGAATGCTTCACTACCCCTCATAACAAGTGCGGCCTTGGCTTTTGGATTCATGTTCTCTGGAGCAATAATCACTGAGGGGGTGTTTTCATGGCCTGGATTGGGAAGGTGGATTTTTGCTGCAATCGGTCAAAATGATTATAATGTTTTGCAGGCCGCCTTCTATATAATTGCGGTCGGCGTAATTTTAGCCAATATTATAGCGGATCTCCTATATGGAATTATCGATCCTCGTATCAAATATGCGGGTGCATAACTGGATGACGAGCTATAGGGGCATAAGTAAGGCCTTACAGTATAGATTGAAGAGAATACTAAATTTTATGGGGGTCTTCGCCAGAAGCCTTAGAGGAGTTTTGGGATTATTAATAATCGCGATTTTTGTGTTTGTTGCTTTTTTTCCAACAGTTTTTACACAATACGACCCCGTAAATAGTATTCATTTATCAGGCTTTTTTGCGGCTCCAGAGTGGCTTAGACATATTCCTCCCGAACTTGGTGGCATGCCAAGCTTAAGTGAGAACCAGAATCCCATCTTGAATTCTGCGTTCCAAAATTCAACTTTGACTCCTTGGAATTTTACCATGAGTCCACACTGTAGCGCGCAGTATGAAGAGAATGTGGAGGATCACTCCGGGATACTTCATTTAAGCCTTAGACGAGAAGAGGTGGGGGGTCCTTATGGAAATGTTACGGTGCGTGTTTTTCAGGATTTCTATTATCCATATTCAGGGGCTCCATGGAGTTTTCGTGGGCGAATTTTATTTCTTTTGAATGGATCCACAACCATTACGACACGTACGGAATCATACTGGAACATAAGCAATCCACTTCAGTGGCCGCTTCCTACACGCAATGTTACGGTTGAGACCCTTGATGTGCCCATGAAAATCACAGTTTTTTTTGAAACTGTTGCAATAAACCAAACTCTTCCTATTTGGCCTCTGAGGCAGTACTATACTTATACTCCATGGGGTATGGAAGGTATGGAAAAGGATGGAACCTACGTGAACGTCACCAAAGGATGGATTGATTCTAGCGCTACCTATCAACCAATAGATTCTTTTGGCAGTGTAATAGGTTCCATGATTGCTGACCGCTATGGCCCATCCGAAATTGCAAGACCTATATTTTTCCCTGAAGAAGCATGCCCTGGCACTTATCGATTTGGCATCGACGTGACGTTCGTTGACACAAACGGAACGAAACCAGTTAATGCAGATATCTTTCTTGACACCTTGGATTGTTGGATTTTGGGATCAAGTTGGGGCTTGATGGGGGCAGACCAGGAAGGAAGGGATTTATTTAGTCAACTTGTGCATGGGGTGCGTATTTCCTTGTATGTTGGAGTCTTGTCCTCACTGTTGGCGGTGGTTCTGGGCCTAATAGTGGGCTTGATGGCAGGTTATTTAGGAAGGGTTGTAGACGAATTCCTTATGAGAGTCTGCGACGTTCTTCTTGTATTACCTGGTTTGCCGCTTCTAATAGTTTTGGTTGCCGTTTTAGGGGCAACTATAGACAACTTAATAATATTGCTTGGGGCTCTAGGATGGATGGGTTTCGCCAGGGTGGTACGGTCTCAAGTGATTTCTCTTAGAGAAAGGCCTTTCATTGAAGCGGCTAAAGCTGTTGGGGCAGGCAAAGTTCACATAATGTTTAAGCATATTCTTCCCAATGTCATGTCTCTCGTATACGTTACTCTAGCGACAACCGTTCCCGGCAACATTGTGGCAGAAGCGTCTTTGGGATTTCTTGGCTTCAGTGATCCGACTAGAATGTCGTGGGGTCAAATGCTGAATGAAATGCAGGCGAATGGAGCTTACCGTTGTTGGTGGTGGGTCATCCCACCTGGTCTTTGTATTGCGTTAGTAGCTATAGCCTTTATACTGTTAGGTTTCGCTTTGGATGAAGTTTTGAATCCGAGACTTCGCCTCAGAAAGTGACATTCATCTTCCCTTTACTTATGGAGCAATTTTCCATAAACCTTTTATAAGTCATTTACACTAAGACATTTCGCTGAAAAGTGAAAGAGAAGGAGAAAAAATGCGAGATAAACTATTATACATTATAGTGTTTCTGATACCAATCCTATTGCTTTCAGCGCTTCCTGTTGTTCCAGTGAATGCCTTCATTTACCCAGATTGCACAGTGGACACGAGATATGAATTCTATGGACCGCACGCCGATCAGATGATATTTCAAATGTACGCTACAGACGAGTCTATGTGGGATGCACTGGCATTGGGTCAGATAGACTTAACCGACTGGCCATTGACGACTGCTAGGCGGACTCAGCCTCCGCCTGCAGGGTTCCTAGGAGATCCAAACGTGAAAATTGTGAGCGCAGGCGGTGAAGCCGGCTACTATACTATCGACTTCAACTACAACCCCAACCCAAGGATGGGTAATCCGCCTGGAGCCCCAATGCCTGGATTCCCAAATGGTCGTCCAAACCCAGTGTACATAAATACGACTGTACCTGGTATTCCGCCCATATCTAATGACCCAAACTTCAGGCTAGGATGCGGCAACCTGTTCGACAGAGCAACATTCAATGCATTCGTGGGTGCTGCTGGCATTGGAATCTTGACCCCTATTCCAAGTTACATGTCGGGTTGGATGTGGCCAGGCTTAACCGGCTATCCATACGACCGCACTCTTGCTGAGGCGCAGTTTGCCGCCGGCAACATAAAGCAAGACAAGACCACCACTCCGTGGACAAGGTACTGGGACATAAGACCAACCAACGACCTTGTTGATCCTGGAGAAAAGGAAGCCTGTGTCCTAAAGATGACTTGGAGGATGGACGCTTACAGAAAGAAGGCTGGCACGATGCTTTATGCAGAATTGCAGGCGATGAACTTCACCTTCGATGCTGCGGACAGTGGAATAAGAACTGGTGGAGCGAACTATCAGCAGGTCATGCTGGACAAGAGATACCACATAACTACCTTGGGCTGGATCTTTGTCGGTCCTGACCCAGACCATGTATACGACTTGTATCACATAAGCGGCTATTGGGACGACCCGACGAGCAGCGCTCCTAACACCGCCGCCCTCAACGACACCGTACTAAACACCGAATCAGAGGGGGTCAAATTTGCTAAGGACTCAGCTGAGGCTCTGGGTCACATATATTTGTGGCAACAGAGATTCGAAGCAATATGCGCCCAAATACCCCTGTTCAGCAACAACGCCTTCAAGGCAAGCAGAAAATGGTACAGTGGTGGCAACGCCGAAACTCCAAAGATCCCTGACGATGGAGAAAACGCTTACAGGGGAAAGCCATGGAAAGGCCTCTGCAACCAAATGGGTTTCGGAAGCAACAGTTTCTGGAGCTTGTTGAACATGTATCCCGAATGCCACTTGTACGGCACAGGAGCCATGACAATCAGGTACGGTTGGAAAGAGCAACAGTATCCACAGCACATCAACCCATTCTATTCGGAATGGTACTGGGACGCCATAGTCTTAGGCTCAACATACGACAGCCTAGGATACCGTGATCCCTACAACCTAGCAAAGTGGCAACCATACCTGATCAAGAGTTGGTCAGTCGGAACATGGTTTGATTCCAAAGCAAACGCGACAAAATCTAAATGCACGATCACCCTGAGATCAGACGTTAAGTTCCACGACGGCACCCCAGTGACAATAGCAGACGTGATCTTCAGCCTAGTTGAGGCAGGACCAATGCTGCTCGCGAAGGGATACCAACCTCCGTGGTGGTGGCCAACCGGCGAACTGGTTAAGTCACTGTCCATAGTTGACCCGTGCACTGTTGAAATCCTCTACGACGTGTACAGCTTTCTGGTTGAGAGCTGGACGCTCGGCGGCTTCTACATAGTGCCGAAGCACATCTGGAAACCGATAATCGAGGATAGCGACCCTAACCCGCCAACCGTGTTCTGCCCAGACCCCAACGTCATCGGTACCGGCCCCTACAGATACCTCAAATTCACTAAGCTCAGCAGCCTAGTGATGGTAGCCAACAAGCCAGGCAGCGTGGTGAAGACCGACCAGCCAGGCGCCAGACCAGTCACGTCACCAGGATACTTCCACTACTACCCAATCCATGCCGACGTACACACGTTGCACGAGTGGCATAACAAAGTCCCAATCGAATACAGATATCCTGAAGAATGGTACTGCACGCAGTGGAACTACACGAAGGGCGAACATGGGTACATAGGCACACAATGGCACCTGATGTGGTTCCCATTCAATGTAACCTATGACACCAACTTGAACGGCATCCTCGACCAGTGTGACTACATCAACATGACACTCAAAAAAGACGAGATACCTGTTGGTCCATGGAGAATGTACCATGTCTACAAAGTTGAAAAGACAGGTCCAGGACCCATATGGCCTCCATGCAACGTGACCATATGGACAGACTGGTACAGCCAGAAGATCTATCCATGCGACGAAGCAGCCTTCGGAATAGAGTTAGAAAACGTGTGGGTGAACCCGATACCGAACACGGCTTACGCCCCAGCCACCGGCGAACTCTTGGTTGAGAAGATCGTCAAGCTCTCTGTGGAACAGATAATCCCATACGAGTCAGGAACAATATTCTCGGCAGATCAATACCTACACTTCCAATGGAACACAACGATCCACCTACAGACAAACACCACCATCCACTTCATAAACGGTGGAATAGTCTTGGTCAAGTTGCCCGGCGAAACAGTGTATACACCGCGAACCGTGACGCCCTCTACAGTCATGTGGTTTGGAAACTCCACGCATCTCATATTCCCACCAAGCATGGAAATCGAGTTCCTCGAGGAAACAGGCGTCCACTGGCTAGGTCCAACACTCCAAGTAATTGAGGCATCCACCCAGAAAACTGTCCAATACAGCACACGTCTCCTCTTCAAAGAAAACTTAACCTACATTCACTTCAAAAACTTCTCAAGAATCGAGTGGAAGAATGCGACAGAGAAAGTCTGGAACTCTCTGGAGGTGCCAGCCTCCACGGTAATGCCGTTCAACGCAACCGACGAACTCCACTTCCTCGGTGGGGCAACACCTACTTGTATGGTGGAGATTCACTTCCTTGATACAACGCGTGTAGACCTGCTAGCCCCCATCACTGAAGTTCAGATAAAGGAAACAGAGGAAATATGGCTCCGCCACGGCGAACCGCACAAGGAGATCTTCAACCTACACTTCAAGAAGTGCCACTACGACATCAAAGTAATAGTCCACATAATAGGCCCACCATTGATTGTATGTGACCCCATTGTAGTGCCTAACCCATGGCTCAGCCGCAAAGTTGTCTACCGATTCGACTTCTGGTCCACCATTCCACCGGACATCGGTGGAAAAACCTTCATAAGTGACCAGCTCCCAGCGCCAGACTGCAAGGTCGACATGAAAGACGTCTACGCGGCAGCCAAGGGCTTCGGCTCTTATCCAGGCCACATAAGATGGAGTGTCATAGCCGACCTCAACAAAGACTACAAGATCGACATGAAAGATATCTACGCCATCGCCAGAAACTTCGGTTGGAAATGCTAAACGGAACACGCAAAATCTCCAAACCCCTCCTTTTTTTATATCCTAAACGCATTAGCAGCCGATCCTAGGTTTCTTTAAACTATGTTTCTGTGGTGCCTAGGCGGGTTAATAGAACATAATTCCGGAATCTTTAAATTTGGAAGGCTTCACAGTATAGGATGCCGAAAATAAAGAGAAGGGAGAATAGAGACATGAAAGGAAAGTTACGTGAGATCCCGACAATCCTAGTAATAACGATGCTTCTGCTGGGCATGATAGCGTTTCCAGTGATGGCTGGTGTTCCAACCGAGCCGAAGCCAGATGCCGACGCAATGTGGATAGAGCCTGGATACCAAAAGTTCAATACCAGCACGACTGATATCGGCGACACGTTCCAGATCACCGTCTGGCTAAAAATCACCTCATCCCAATTCTACATATACCAAGTGAAGCTCCTCTACGACTCCTCGTGGCTAACCGCAACAGCAGCAGGCTTCACAGAGCCCCCAACGAGCCAGTTCTGCGCCGGACACACATCAGTAGCAACCGGACCAGACCTCAGCACTGCTGGCGAGGTCTTCTTCGGTGAAACCCTACTGGGAGCAGATGCCATAAATCCACCACGGGTCGGAAGCCTAGTCTGGATCAATTTCACCATCACCGCTGCCCCAAATAAGGGTGAGTGCCTCGACAGCGACTTCGACATCACCACAACCTATCCAGCCGACACTTGGGTCTGGGACCCAGCTGGAACTCTTATTCCCACGGTCCAATACAACGGCCTCGTCGAATACAACTGGGCAGCGCCTCCAAACCCAAACCTGGAGGTTGACCCAACACTAGTGACCTACACTCACTACGAGAACGCCGTCGGCAAAACATTCAACATCAAAATCTACATAGACGATCTATCGGCGGCTTGGTACCTGACAAACGCCTCCTTCATCCTGTGCTACAACACAACCCTCATCAACTTCACAAGCGTAGTGATAGACCCATTCTGGTTCTCGGACGACAACTCTGGAACCTGGTACTACGATGAAGGTCCATGTCCTCCTCACACAGGCACCTGGGACAGACTACACTTCTTCGTCACAACCATGTGTACACCTCCGTACCCGAGCGGACGAGTCTTAGTCGCCACCATAACGTTCAAGGTCAAGTATCAAGACGAGATTCCGCCAAGACCCCCATGCAGCCACGACGACTCCCCACTGTTCTTCTGCAACGTCACACTCTTCGACCACTCGATAGAGATACCCACCGATCCACCCGTAGAAGGCCTAGTCGTAATTAACGCCTTACAGACACTACCGCTGCCATGGCTTGAGGTCTCACCCCCAAGCGTGACGATGGGACCCGACCCATCAATCGGAAAAGAATTCGACATCGACATCCAAGTCCACAACCTACACTGGGCCTGGTACATGGTCGCCTTCCAGTTCAGACTATCCTACTGTCCCACACTGCTAGAAGGGATAGATATCACTGAGGGGCCGTTCCTGCAAGATCCGAAATGGAACAAGTACGGAACATTCTTCATCTCCTCGTGGGAAGCCAACGGACTCGGACCACACGCGCTGGTTGGAGGCATACTCCTACCTAACATGGACACAGGCTTGTACGACCAGTTCAACGCCTCAGACCCCTACGGCACGATCCCACACACCCTAGAAGATGATGTAGACACCCCGGCAACCGTGACCACGATAACGTTCAAGGTCATAAAGCAAGACGTTACATGCGAACCCTCACCCTACACATGCGCACTAAACCTCAGCGGGCTGTCATACTTCTTCGTTGACCAGAACGGCGAGTACATACCCCACGATCTGCAAAAAAATGGCACCTACGAGATACTCGCCAGCCCAAGCGTAGGCCGAATAATCGACCTGACCCTTGGCGGAACCGACACATGGGACATACCATACGGTGACCCGTGGGACCCACCATACGGCGGACAAGGATGGTACATGCCAAGCGACATGATCTGGCCACAAAAGATAGTGTACCTCTACACCGAGGTGACATACAACTGCTGGCCAGTCCAAGACAAGATAGTGAGCTTCGAGATAGAAGGACCATTCGACCAAGAGGCATGGCCAGAAGAGGTCAAGTTGCCTAGGTACAAGGTGTGGGCAAAGCTAACAGCCGTAACAGACAAAAAGGGCATAGCATGGATCAAGTTCCAGATGCCGTGGACCGGCTGCTCGAATCCAGAAGAGCTGTTCGGAAAATGGAAGGTCACAGCCACCGTAGACATCTGTGAAGTAGTCGTCATCGACACGCTCGCGTTCGACTACCGCTACCTCATAGAGTGGGTCGACGTTAGCGTAGAGCCACTCTACCCATGCCACAGCAACGATACTACGATCACCATTAAGTGGAAGTCTAAGGCACAGCAAAAGCGTCCAGTCCTCATCTCCGCGGTCATCATAGACGAACTAGAAGTTCCAATAGGCATCGGCTACATCGAGACTACGGTTGGCGGAGCAAAACCATGCCACTACGTATACTACGAGGATGAGATCATCATACACATTCCTAAATGGGCCTTCGCCGGCTACGCCACCATACACGTCAACGCGTTCGACAAAGACCCCACCGAAGGCGGATCCGCTTGGTGCCCACAATACCATGACGTCGTGAAATATCCAAACCCATGGGCTCTGCCAGGTCATCCATGGCTTGTCGGAAAACCGTGGATCTACATACTGCCCTGTCCACTGGACCCATAAACACGTAAAAAATCCCCTAAACTCCCCCTTTTTTTAAATTCCTAACCACTCCAACCACTCAGTTTCATCAGCCAAAACATATACAAGACAGGAACAATACTCATAAGCATCCGAATCTTAACAAACACGTAAGCTCATAACTGTGGTCTCCATAAAGCTTATTGCCACAAATCCCTATATGTAAAAATTGGAGAAAGAGATCAAAATGAAAGCCAAAACAATCCACCCCATCTACATCCTAACCCTCTTAACAGCAACACTAATAATGGCACTAACACCACCACAAGCGATTTCCACAGAGACAACAACAGTTTACATCGACCCTAAAAATGGCCATTCACCCTTCGGGGAATCCTACACAATCAATGTAAGCGTAACAAACGTCACGAACCTCAACAAATGGCAACTAAGGCTTTCCTTTAATCCATCAATCCTAAACTGCACACAAGTCTCGGTTCCCCCAGACAACATATTTGGAAGCTTGAGCGAGCTTTTCCCACCCATAATCGACAATGTTATGGGCGATATACGTGCCTTCTGTGCGTTGAAGGGAACTCATGGAGTAAACGGCTCTGGCATTCTCTGCCAAATAGACTTCATCTCCAAAACCCCAGCCATCACAAGCCTCAGTCTTGTCAAAAAAGGAACGGAATGTTGGGGGTGCACATATCTCCAAGACCCAAATAGCAGTTTCATTCCATTCGAAGCCACTGATGGAACCGTTACAGTTGAAAGCCCAGGCTTCTCAGAAAACAGATTTGATGTAACACAAAACGGAGAAACGTACCCAGTCACAGTTTTCAGCAACTCAACGGTGACAGACCTCAACTTTAACCAGACATTAAAAGTGATGAGCTTCATGGTTGAAGGTCCAACAGACACAAGGGGCGCCTCAAGTGTAGTGTTTTCAAAGGAACTCCTTAATGGAACCCTCGCCGTGAAAGTAGACAGCACTGCGGTCTACTACACCATATCCGAAAACGCGACCCACAACTTCCTCCACTTCACCTACCAACACAGCACAAAGAATGTTAAGATCCTGCTAACCCTAAAAGGAGACATCAACGGAGACCGAAAAATCGATATGCGAGACATCTACACTGTGGCGAAAGCCTTCGGAACCCACCCCGGCGATCCAAGGTGGAACCCCCTAGCCGACCTAACAGGCCCAGATGGAATCCCAGATGGAGAAGTTGACATGCGCGACATCTACGAGGTAGCCAAAAAATTTGGAAAAGTATGGAGTCCGTAACCTACCAGGCTGACATAGCGGCACCTCTCTTTTTACTTGCATGCCTAAAATCTCCTTATTTCGTTAATAAACAGGGCTATTTCATTAAAGGAAATCTCTCGTTTAGGCTGCGCATTTTTCTCTGAAGTACATATCATCACATATCTGGCAACTGATCGAGTTCATGGCTGACCTAACCAGCATCTTCTCGGAAGACTGCTTCCTCATTAGGGCTTACTGAACCCTTAACGCTTAGCCAACATGAACAACATGGAAGTGGACGTAACTGAAAAGAACTATCCCATAAACTCACATCATACACAATTGCTTAAGAGTAATACTAACGGTAGATTAATTAATGATATAAAGGAAGGAAAATCAGAGGGATTTGAAGGAGAATAAAAATTTGAGGGTAAGGGCTGACAAAATATTGATACTGTCTCTAATAAGCATGTTAACTATCGCCTTTGACATGAACGTGGTGTTGGCACCTTCTAGCGACACACTCGTTGCCAAATATGGTTCAACCCCAACGATAGACGGCTTTATTGAGGCTAGTGAATGGTGTGATGCATGCGCCGTTACCTTTTCAGTCACTGAAGGCGCTAACTGCACGGTTTATGCGAAACAGGATGGTTTCAACCTCTACGTTGGATTCAACATACCGGATGCCACATGTAACTATAGTGATTCCTGCGCGATCCTCCTCGACATGGATCACGACAAGAACATTTCACTGCAAATGGATGATATCTGGCTAGCTATTTCTCGCAAAGGCAGTCAAGGAGAAAAGAATGTGACTTTTGGCGGATGGTATCCAACTTCGGTTTCTGGTTGGACCGCTAAGGCTAGTTCCACAGCGAGTGGGTGGCAGTCGGAATACAATATTACTCATTCAAAGTTGGATATCACAGCTGGTACCGATAAAACACTTGGAGTAGATTTCTTGGTTATTGATAATGATGTAGAAAAAGGATGGTATACTTGGCCTTCCCGTTGGATTTCACAACCAGCAACATGGGGTGATATGATTGTGGACACTACGCCTCCCACCCTTTCCATTGCTTGTCCAGAAAATAAGACGTATTCTGTAACCGATGTTCCCTTGACCTTTACTTTGAGTGAATCAACTTCTTGGATTGGCTATAGCCTAGACGGTCAAATGAACGAAACTATTAATGGTAACACTACCCTAGTCAGCTTGTCTGAAGGGGTTCACACCATAGCAGTCTATGCAAATGACACAGCTGGAAACATGGGTGCCTCTGGCACAGTTTACTTCACCGTGGATACCATGCCTCCTAGCATTGAGATTCTCTCGCCTGAAAACAGGACATATACAACAAGTTCCGTTTCTTTGGACTTTACCGTTGACGAAGCAACTCCTTGGATTTGCTATAGCCTTGATGGGCAAGCCAACGTAACCATTACTGGAAACACAGTTCTAATCGATCTATCTGACGGAGCACACTGCGTACAAGTCTGCGTTAACGACACAGCCGGAAACACAGGGTCAGACACGGTCTGTTTCAATGTAGACGCGACACCTCCTGAAGCTTCTTTCTCATATTCGCCAGAAACGCCCATAGTTAATAAAACCTTGTTTTTCAATGCCTCAGCAAGTCATGATCCAGAAGGAATGGTCGTCAGCTTTGAATGGGATTTCGGGGACGGAACCACTGGAACTGAAGTTACCACCTACCACACCTATACGGAACCAGGAAACTACAGTGTAGTTCTCACCATAAAGGACAAGGCAGGCAACACTGACACCAAAACGATTGCCATTATCGTTCAAGAACAACCATCCATCTTCTCAACATGGATCATAGCCACAATATTGATAATCGCGGGAGTCGGAACAGCCTTTCTGGTCTATTTCAGAGGCAAGAAAACAACTATAAAAATCAAAAGATGAAGACAGTGCCCAAGATGCGGCACTCTTAATCTGCCGATGCACGATCTTTGCGACAAATGTGGCTCTTCACTGAGATAGGAAAAAACGAGAACTTAATGAGAATGTATATTCTTGTTGCTTTTTCAAACTACCTGAAACATTGCTTCACTAAAACCAGATGCTTTTCTACCGTTCTATTTTGACTTTTCGTTGTAAAAGGTTACAACTATTTTCGTGTGCGTCGAGGATATTTCATTAGGGGTTATATTTCCTCTATAAGAATATGCGTTTAAAGTCTACTTCATTTAAAACTGTATGTAGAAAATAGCCAAACTGAACGGTTAAATAAGTCGATTAAGAAAGATATTAACGCAAAAAGAGAAGGGAGAAGAGAAGTTTGCATAAGAAAGAGAAGGCTCTCATTTTGCTTTTTCTGGTAGGACTACTCGTTTTAGTCTGCATAGTAGCGGGGCCTTCCTTGACTTATGCTAGTTCTGGGGAGGAGTACGATTATGTTGATAACAATGTAAGCGACGTGGACTCAAGCCCAGATAAAGGAACACATTCAAACTTTACGGCTCAACAATTCGGTCCAGATGACACCTATGATACGTTAACTGAAAGTGGTTCGACTGCAGACTTCAAGGTTAAACAGGGAACATTCATAAAATCCACCACTACTGGAACACAAACAGTTTCCGGTGTAGGATTTCAGCCCAAGGCAGTAATCTTTTGGTGGACAAGGCAAACATCATACGGAGAGTTAGCTGCAGTTCGTATAGGTTATGGAACGGCAACTTATTATGGTGGAACTTATCAAAATCGTGGAGTTGCATTTGCTTCGGATGATGCTGCAGGGACATCAAATGCTGGAAAAAGAAGGTCTGAAACATACTGTATCATCATTCTATCTAATGGTGCTCCAACATTAGCAGCACAAGCAAGTGTAACTGAGTTTAATTCTGACGGTTTTGTGTTGAACTGGGAAACAAACGAGGTTAGATCAGATATAATACATTTTATTGCTTTGGGCGGAAGCGACTTAACTAATGCCAAAGCGGGAACATTTAGCCTGACGACTGCAACTGGAACGCAAGATATAACTGACGTAGGATTTCAACCAGATTTCTTGATGTTCCTATGGACATATACCGAAACTGTTGACACAAACACAGCGCATGCAGAAATTGGCATGGGTTTCGCCATGTCATCGACAAAGAGAGGGGCATTAGTTGTCAACTCTGAGGATGGTAGAGCAACAATGGATACGTGGCGACAACAGAGGACTGATGCTTGTATTCTAACCCTAGTTCCTTCATCTGGTGGTCAAGATGCCATTATTGATTTTTCTCAATTTCTGTCTAATGGATTTCAAATCACTAAAAGTGATGCTCCCGGTGTCGCTACGCCCATATTCTATTTGGCATTGGATGGTGGACAATATGATGTAGGAAATTTCGATTCACCGACTACTACCGGAGACCAAGACATAACGGGCATTCTGTTTCAGCCAAAACTAGTAATGCTGGCAACTCAAGGGCGTTCAGCAGGAACTGCTATAGGTTCACATGCTGAATTGGCTTTTGGTGCAGCAACGTCTTCGACACAGAGAGGTTGCACATGGTTTGAAGACCCAGACGGCTTGGCTGATTCGGATAATGAGCAGGAAACATTAAACACAAAAGTTATTCAGTGGCGGGACAGGACGGCTACTAACACATTTACACTTCGAGGTTCAGCAGATTTCAATTCATTTCTATCTAATGGTTTTAGGTTGAGTTGGAGCAATATATCCGAAACTGCTGGAAGGCAAGTCATCTATGCCGCGTTTGGTGGAAGTGTTAATTATGAGCTTGACCTAGAAGTCCAGTGGACAAACGCAACCTACACAAGAACAAACGAAGAATTATGTATCAAGGCTGGAACAACTAGTGCAGAAGACATTAAAGTTTATGTGTGGAATGATACAGGTTCATCATGGCACCTAGTTTTCAGTAATTTGGCAGCGAATAGTTGGAACAACATTTCGGTGACATCCTATCTTACTTCAGGTACTTTTACAGTAAGATTTTTGGGAGGAACAGAAACAGTCGACACTATCCAAGACGCTTGGCAAATAGATTGTACTCTCTTACACACATGGGGAGTACCTCCAATAGCCAATTTTTCATTCTCACCTGAACATCCATATCAAGGCGACACCGTAACCTTCAATGCTTCAACCAGCTACGATCCAGACGGCGTGATTGTCAGTTACTTCTGGGACTTTGGAGACGGAACAAACGCTACTGGTGAAATTGCCACCCACATCTATGCTGACGACGGAATCTACACGGTTACACTCACCGTAACTGATAACGACGAGTTATCCGACATCACTTCTATGGGCATCACTGTTCTTAATAGACCTCCAGTGGCATCGTTCGTCGAGTCTGCCGAAACCGTCTACACCGGAGAAGCTATCACATTCAACGCCAGTGACAGTTATGACCCAGATGGTACGATTGTTAGTTATTTCTGGGACTTCGGTGACGGAACCAACGCTACAGGTGTGATTGTAGATCATTCATACGCTGATGATGGAACCTATACGGTGATCTTGACAGTCACAGACGATGACGGAGCAACTGCCTCAGCGTCGGCCATAAAGACCATTTTGAATAGGTCTCCAGTAGCCACTTTCACCGAGTCCGCAACGATTGTGCTTACTGGTGAGGTCATCTACTTTGATGCCTCTGATAGCTTCGACCCAGATGGTACAATCGTTGGTTATTTCTGGGATTTTGGCGATGGAACAAACGCCACCGGCGTTGTTGTTGATCATGCTTACGCTGATGATGGTAATTACACGGTCACTCTAACTGTGACAGATGATGATGGGGCAACGAATAGCTCCACTGCAACTAAAACAGTCTTAAATCGCTCTCCTGTTGCATCGTTCACCGAATCCGCTGAAACCGTTTACATTGGTGACACGATTTATTTTAACGCCTCGGATAGCTATGACCCCGACGGTTCTATTGTAAGTTACTTTTGGGATTTTGGTGATGGAACAAACGCTACGGGTGTAACAACTGAGCATTCCTACGTTTTTGAGGGAAATTATACAGTAACCCTCACGGTCACTGACGATGAAGGTGCAACCAGCTTCACCAGTGCCACTAAGACCGTTCTTAACAGACCACCCATGGCTGTGTTCACCGAATCCGCAGAAACAGTATATACCAATGAGATCATCCACTTCAATGCATCGTCCAGTTATGATCTGGATGGTACCATTGTCAGTTACTTCTGGAACTTTGGTGACGGAACTAATGCCACTGGAATCACTGTCGACCACGCATACATTGACGATGGCAATTACACAGTTACCCTTACTGTGACGGATGATGATGGTGCCACCGATAGCACTACGGCGTCTAAGACCGTGTTAAACCGTCCACCTGTGGCTTCCTTCACCGAATCAGCTGAGACCGTTCTCACCAACGAGACAATCACGTTTGACGCCACAGATAGTTCTGACCCCGATGGTTTCATTGTCAGTTACTTCTGGGATTTCGGCGACGAAACCAACGCTACTGGCATGGTTGTTGATCACGCCTATGCTGATGACGGAAACTACACGGTAACTCTAACTGTAACGGATGATGATGGAGCAACCGATACTGCCACAGCGACTAAGACAGTTTTAAACAGGCCCCCAATTGCATCATTCACTGAATCTGCAGAGATCGTGTACACCGGTGAAACCATTTATCTTGATGCTTCTGCAAGCTCCGATCCAGACGGCTACATTGTTAGTTATTTCTGGGATTTCGGTGATGGAGCAAACGCCACCGGAGTCATCCAGGAACACGCTTACGCAGATGACGGTTTCTATAACGTAACACTAACGGTGACTGATGACGACGGTGCAACAGCGTCGACATCTTCTTCCAAGACGGTCTTGAATAGGCCACCGGTAGCATCGTTTATCGAATCCGCAGAAACCGTGCTCACAAGTGAAGTAATCACATTTAACGCCTCAGATAGCTACGATCCGGATGGTTCCATTGTTGGTTATTGGTGGGACTTTGGTGATGGAACCAACGCTACTGGTGTAACGGCTGAGCACTCGTACGCAGATGATGGAAACTACACGGTCACACTGACTGTAACGGATGATGACGACGCTTTAGCTTCTTCGTCTGCCACGAAGATAGTTTTGAATCGCCCTCCAGTAGCCACTTTCACCGAGTCTGCAGAAAGTGTACTTGTTGATGAGGTCATTTATTTCAATGCTTCTGCAAGCTTTGATCCAGACGGCTACATTGTTAGTTATTTCTGGGATTTTGGAGACGGAACAAATGCTACAGGTGTCACCACTGAGCATGCATACACAGATAATGGCATATACACGGTCACCTTAACGGTTACTGATGACGATGGCGCTACCGCATCAACAAGCGCTACAAAGACAGTCGAAATCACTCCGCCAGTAGCCATATTCACTGAGACTGCGGAGATCGTCTACACTGGCGAGGCAATCACATTTAATGCGTCTGACAGCTATGACCCTGACGGATTCATTGTTAGTTATTTCTGGGACTTCGGTGACGGCAGCAACACTACTGGCGCTATCGTGGAACACTCGTATGCTGATGATGGAAATTACACAGTAACTCTGACAGTCACTGATGACGACGGGGCAACTGACACCGCTGGCGCAATCAAGACTGTTTTGAACAGGTCACCTGTAGCATCGTTCGCTGAATCGGCAGAAACTGTCTATACTAGTGAGCCTATCACATTTAACGCCTCCGGAAGTTACGACTCAGACGGTAATATCGTCACCTATTTTTGGGACTTTGGGGATGGAACAAACGCCTCAGGCGTTGTGGTAAATCATGCGTATGCCGATGATGGAAGCTACACGGTCACATTAACAGTCACGGATGATGATGGGGCGTCAGCCTCGACATCCGCCACTAAAACCGTCTTAAACCGGGCTCCCGTGGCATCCTTCACTGAGTCTGCAACTACAGTGTTTACAGGTGAGGTTATCCACTTTAATGCTAGCGACAGCTATGATCCTGATGGCACGATAGTCAGTTATTTCTGGGACTTTGGTGACGGAACTAACTCAAGTAGTGTCATTGTGGATCACTCATATGCTGATGATGGAAGCTACACGGTCACTCTAACCGTAATGGATGACGATGGCGCAACTAGCACCGCCACCTCAATCAAAATCGTCCTAAACAGATTACCTGTGGCATCCTTCACCGAATCAGCAGAAACAGTCTACACTGGAGACATCATCACCTTCAACGCCAGTGGCAGTAACGACCCAGACGGCACAATAGTTAACTATTTCTGGGACTTCGGAGATGGCACTAACGCTACTGGAGTCACCGTTGATCATTCTTATACAGATGATGGAAATTACACGGTCACTCTCACAGTTACGGATGATGATGGGGCTACAGACTCAGCATCCGCTACTAAGACCGTTTTGAATCGTCCTCCTGTGGCATCATTTACCGAATCCGCAGAAACCGTTTACACCGGAGAAACAATTCGCTTTAATGCTTCTCAAAGTTATGATCCAGATGGCACAATTGTTAGTTATTTCTGGGACTTTGGCGATGGGACCAACGCTAGTGGTGTTACCGTAGATCATGCTTATGCAGACGATGGTAACTATGCAGTAACTTTGACGATTACTGACGATGATGGAGCAACCGATACTGCCACAGCAACCAAAACCGTGTTAAACCGATCCCCAGTTGCGGCGTTTACCGAATCTGCGGAAACCGTGTTTACAGGCGAGACGATATATTTCGACGCTTCGGGTAGCTCAGATCCTGATGGCACCATTATCAGTTACTTCTGGAACTTTGGTGACGGAACTAATGCCACTGGGGTCATTGTTGACCATGCCTACATAGATAATGGTAGTTACACGGTAACATTAACCGTGACGGATGATGATGGAGCTACTGATAGCGCCACAGCAACCAAAACTGTGCTAAATCGGCCACCTGTAGCCGTGTTCACAGAATCAGCGGAAAGCGTCTACACCAATGAGACCATCTATTTTAACGCCTCAAATAGCTACGATCCGGATGGTTCCATTGTTGGTTATTGGTGGGACTTCGGTGATGGCACCAATGCCACCGGCGTGACAACTGAGCATTCCTACTCTCAGGAGGGAAACTACACAGTAACATTGACGCTTACCGACGATGACGGGGCGACTAACTCGACCAGTGCCAGTAAGACCGTTCTAAACAGACCACCAGTTGCTGTGTTCACAGAGTCTGCCGAGACTGTCTACACAGGAGATGCTATCACATTTGACGCTAGTGACAGCTATGATCCTGATGGCGCAATAGTTAGTTATTTCTGGGATTTCGGCGACGGAACCAACGCTACTGGAGTCACTGTTGACCATTCGTACATTGACGATGGCAACTACACGGTAACCATGACTGTGACGGATGACGATGGAGCTACTGATAGCGCTACGGCGTCCAAGACCGTGTTAAACCGCCTACCTGTTGCCTCTTTCACCGAATCCGCAGAGACCGTATTAACCGACGAGGTCATCACATTCAACGCCACTGATAGCTATGATCCCGACGGGACTATTGTCAACTATTTCTGGGATTTCGGTGATGGAACAAACTCCACTGGTGTTGTTGTTGACCATGCTTATGCTGATGATGGAAACTACATAGTGAATTTGACGGTTACCGATGACGATGGGGCCACAGACACCGCTACAGCAACTAAAACGGTATTGAATAGATCACCCACCGCCTCGTTCACAGAATCTGCAGAAACCGTGCTCACTGGAGAGGTTATCTACTTCAACGCTTCAGCAAGCTACGACCCAGACGGTTCGATAGTCAGTTATTTCTGGGACTTTGGCGATGGAGCAAATGCGACTGGTGTGATTGTTGAACACGCATTTGTAGATGATGGTGTATACATAGTATCTTTAACGGTTACTGACGATGATGGAGCAACTGATGTCGCCACTTCTACAAAGACTGTTCTGAACCGACCTCCCGTGGCATCGTTTACGGAATCTGCGGAAACTGTGTATACTGGTGAGACCGTCACATTCAACGCGTCGGATAGTTATGATCCCGACGGGACTATTGTCAACTATTTCTGGGATTTCGGTGATGGAACAAACGCCACAGAAGTTGTTGTTGATCACTCTTACTCGGATAACGGCAATTATTCTGTAACCCTAACCGTCACCGATGATGATGGTGCCACGAATACTACATCTGCTGTTAAGACTGTTTTGAATCGTTCTCCTGTGGCATCATTTACCGAATCCGCGGAAACTGTCTACACTGGGGAAGCCATCCACTTTAATGCCTCTCAAAGTTATGACCAGGACGGTTCGATTGTCAGTTACTTCTGGAATTTCGGAGATGGCACTAACGCTACTGGTGTTACTGTTGATCATGCTTATGCTGATGATGGAAATTACACGGTAGCGCTAACGGTTACAGATAATGATGGGGATTTAGGTTCAACAACCGCCATTAAGACTGTTTTGAATCGTTCTCCTGTGGCTTCCTTCGCTGAGTCTGCAGAAACAGTATATACAGGAGAGACCATAACGTTCAATGCCAGTGAGAGTTATGACCTTGATGGTAGCATTATTAGTTACTTCTGGGATTTTGGAGACGGAACCAACGCAACTGGCGTTGTGATAAGTCATGCATATGCTGATGATGGAAACTATGTAGTAACACTAACGGTAACAGACGATGACGGTGCAACTGGCACCGCCACTTCAACCAAGACTGTCTTAAATAGATCTCCTGTAGCTGAATTCACCGAGTCTGCAACGACAGTTTTTACTGGTGAAGTTATTAACTTTGATGCATCGGATAGCTATGATCCTGACGGCTCTATTGTTGGTTACTTCTGGGATTTTGGAGACGGAGCAAACGCTACTGGCGTTGTTGTTGACCATGCTTATGCTGATGATGGAAACTACACAGTGACTTTGACGGTTACCGATGATGACGGAGCCACAGATGTTGCTACCTCAACCAAGACTGTGCTGAATAGGCCTCCTGTTGCGTCGTTCACCGAGTCCTCAGAAACAGTTTATACAAGCGAGGTTATCACGTTTAATGCTTCTGCCAGTTATGATCCCGACGGCTCTATTATAAGTTACTTGTGGGACTTTGGTGACGGAACCAACGCAACAAGTGTCATCATAGATCACGCTTATGCAGACGATGGAAACTACACAGTTACTCTAACGGTGACTGATGACGACGGTGCATCGGCATCGACAAGCGCTGTCAAAACTGTTTTAAACAGACCCCCAGTAGCCATATTCACTGAAACCTTGGAAACAGTATACACTGGAGAGCCCATCACATTTAACGCATCAAGTAGCTACGACCCAGACGGCACGATAGTTGGTTACTTCTGGGATTTCGGAGATGGAATTAACGCCACGGGAGTTGTCGTGGATCACTCGTACGCAGATGACGGAAACTACACGGTAACCCTTACAGTGACGGATGATGACGGTGCTACTAACAGCACTACCGCGTCCAAGACCGTGTTAAACCGTCCACCTATTGCCTCCTTCACCGAATCAGCTGAGACCGTCTACACCAATGAGATCATCACGTTTAACGCCTCTGATAGTTATGACTCTGATGGAGTCATTGTTAGCTACTTCTGGGACTTTGGCGACGGAACCAACGCCACTGGCATGGTGGTGAGTCACGCATATGCTGATAACGGCAACTACACGGTTGCCTTGTCAGTTAGTGATGATGACGGTGCAACTGGTACTACCACAGCGACTAAGAGGGTGTTAAACCAGTCACCGCTGGCGTCGTTTACTGAATCTGCAGAAACAGTTTACACTAATGAAACCATTTATTTCGACGCTTCTAGTAGCTCAGATTCAGATGGCTACATTGTTAGTTATTTCTGGGATTTCGGTGACGGCACTAACGCTAGTGGTGGTGTCATTGTAGATCATTCATACGCTGACAATGGCACTTACACAGTGACCTTGAAAGTCACCGATAATGATGGTGCATCCGCATCCGCCACTGCACCCAAGACTGTTTTGAACAGGCCTCCAGTTGCCTCCTTCACAGAATCAGCTACCACGGTGTATAGGGGAGAAGTCATCCGCTTTAATGCCTCCGCCAGCTATGACCCTGACGGCACAATAATCAATTACTTCTGGGATTTCGGTGATGGCATAAATGCAACTGGAATGGTTGTTGACCACGCCTATACCAGTCTTGGCACGTACACGGTGACCTTAACCGTCAAAGACAACGACGGCGCAACAGGAACGGCAACCGCAACCAAAACTGTTGTAAACAGACCTCCTGTCGCGTCTTTCACTGAATCTGCGACTAAAGTATATACTGGCACGGTTATTTACTTTGACGCTTCAGGCAGTTACGATTTAGACGGCACAATACTAAAGTACTTCTGGGACTTTGGCGATGGGACGAACGCCACGGGAGTCACCTTGGGTCACTCCTATGCTGACGATGGAAACTACACGGTCACTTTGACGGTCACCGACAATGATGGTGCAACTGGTGTCGCCACAGCGACAAAAACCATCTTAAACCGATCTCCAGTAGCCACATTCACCGAGTCCGCAACCAAAGTGTATACTGGCACAGTTATCTACTTCGACGCCTCGGCCAGTTATGACTCAGACGGCTTCATTGTTGGTTATCTATGGGATTTTGGAGATGGAACCAACGCCACTGGAGTCACAACTGAACATGCATATACAGACAACGGAAGTTATGTCGTAACGCTAAGAGTAACCGATGACGACGGGGCAACTGGCGCCACCACAGCAACCAAGATAGTTTTGAACAGGCCTCCAGTCGCGTCCTTTACCGAGTCTGCAAAAACAGTTTACACCAGCGAGATTATTACATTTAATGCTTCTTCAAGCTATGACCCCGATGGCTCTATTGTTAGTTACTTCTGGGATTTTGGTGATGGTTCTAACACTACCGGAATAATTGTAGGTCACGGGTATTCTGAAGATGGGAACTACACTGTTACTTTAACGGTTACTGATAATGATGGTGCGACAGCCTCATCTAGCGCAACTAAGACGGTTTTGAATAGACCTCCCGTAGCCTTATTCACAGAGTCTGCAGAAACAGTGGTTATCGGTGAAACCATCTACTTTAACGCCTCGAACAGTTATGATCCTGATGGTTCTATTGTTAGTTACTTCTGGGACTTTGGCGATGGGACCAACGCCACGAGTGTTATCGTTGAGCACTCATATGCAGATGATGGGAACTACAACGTAACCCTAACCGTGACAGATGATGACGGTGCAACCTCTACATCATCTGCTACCAAAACTGTTTTGAATCGGTCTCCCGTAGCGTCCTTTACCGAATCTGCAACAACGGTATACACAGGCGAGATCATTTACTTTGATGCATCTTCAAGCAACGACTCCGATGGTGCTATCGTCAGTTATTTCTGGGACTTTGGTGATGGGATTAACGCTACTGGAGTTATGGTGGATCATGCCTACATGGACGACGGAAACTACACAGTAACCCTAACTGTGACTGATGACGATGGCGCATCAGCCTCTTCATCCGATACCAAAACTGTTCTGAATCGACCTCCAGTAGCATCATTCATCTACTCTCCTGATTCTCCAGCTGCCAATGAAACGATCACTTTCAACGCCTCTAACAGCTATGACCCAGACGGCTATATCATCACTTACACATGGGATTTCGGCGACGGCAACATAACCACTGTAGATACTCCAACAATAACACATGTCTATACAACAAAAGGAGACTATACAGTTACCCTAACTGTAACAGACGACGATAACGCAACAGACATTACCACAGATATGGTGACAGTTGGCAAATGGCCGCCCGTAGCAGTTTTCAACTACTCGCCTGATTATCCGATAGCTGGCGAAACCGTAACCTTCAACGCCAGTGACAGCTACGACCCGGACGGAAACATTGTTAGTTACGTGTGGGATTTCGGCGACGACAACACCACGACTGTGAATAACCCCATCATAACTCACGTATATATGAAGGAAGGGAATTACACAGTAATTCTTACAGTAACTGATAACGATGGCTCCACTGATACCATGAGCGATATAGTGCCGGTTGAACAAGCGCCACCAGTAGCAGTTTTCACCTATTCACCCGACATCCCTTTCATCAACGAAACCGTCACCTTCAACGCCTCTGCCAGTTATGATCCTAATGGCTATATCGTTAGCTATACATGGAACTTCGGCGATGGTTCCCCACAAGTGAACGAGACTGACCCTATTATAACCCACGTATATGTAACAGCTGGAGACTACAATGTAACTCTAACAGTGACAGACAGTGAGGGATTAACCGACACAACCACCCAAATAATTACGGTAAGTCAAGCCCCGGTTGCAGTCTTCACTTTCTCTCCTAGTTTTCCGATTGCCGGTGAGACGGTGTTCTTCAATGCTTCTGGTAGCTACGACCCCGACGGCTACATAGTTAGCTATGTATGGAATTTTGGCGATGGCAACATAACCACGGTCAAAGTGCCTTTAGTAACCCACAGCTACATTATAGAAGGAAACTACACCGTAAAATTGATCGTCGTCGATAATGAAGGTTTCACTGACACTACTCCAGACATGGTAAGAATAAGGAATTATCCCACTGCCACCTTCACATACTCTCCTGAACAACCAATCGCCGGTGAATACTCCACCTTTAATGCTTCTTCTTCTAGAGCTAATGGTGGAGTGATCGTCAACTATACTTGGGATTTCGGCGACGGCAACATAACAACCGTGTCAGACGCCATAATCCATCACACATATTCCGTCTATGGAAACTACACCGTGACTTTGAACGTCACAGATAGTGAAGGCTTAAGCGACATCTATTCAAGGACAGTGAATGTCAGGGGCTATCCGATCGCTTCCTTCACTTATACGCCAGCTGAACCTTCTGTAGGTGACACTGTTACTTTTAACGCTTCCTCCTCAACTCCCAATGGCGGAGAAATTGTTAGTTACTGGTGGGACTTCGGCGATGGTTCTTCTCCCGCCAACGAAACCGATCCCATTACAATCCACTTATATTCAGCGGCTGGAAACTACGCCGTAACGCTAATCGTAACAGACAACGAACAACTATCAGGCAATACAACAAAGATCCTAACATACGGACGATCCCCTGAAGCCATCTTCACTTTCTCTCCTAGTTTTCCGATTGCCGGTGAGACGGTGGTCTTCAACGCCTCAGGGAGTTACGATCTGGACGGAAACATAACAGATTATACTTGGGATTTCGGCGACGGCAACGTAACCACCATAAACGCATCAATTATAACCCACATCTACATGACAGAAGCAAACTATACTGTAACGTTAACTGTAATTGATAATGATGGATTCGATGATACTGCCTATGACATAGTTCGAGTTAGAAACTATCCGACAGCTTCATTCACTTACGCACCTAAACCTGCGGTTGTCAACAAAACAGTGACGTTCGATGCTTCTTCTTCTAGAGCTAATGGTGGAGTGATCGTCAACTATACTTGGGATTTCGGCGACGGCAACACAACAACCGTATCTACAACGATAGTAACTCATATTTATCCGTACGAAGGAAACTACACTGTAACGCTCACAGTCATAGACAGCGAGGAACTAACCAATTCTCAATCTCAAACAGTGAATGTTTGTCAACCTCCCACAGCATCCTTCACCTACACTCCCGGAAAACCCATCGCAGGCGACGTGGTAACCTTTAACGCCTCTGCAAGCTACGACCCCAACGGGTATATCGTATATTATACTTGGGATTTCGGCGACGGCAACGTTACAACGGTGGATACTCCGGTGGTGACTCATATCTACAAGGTGGAAGGATACTATACCGCCAACCTGACGGTAACAGATAACGATGGGTACAAGGGCATAATGGCAAAAACTGTGTGGATTAGAAACTACCCAATCGCCATCTTCACCTTAGATCCAGACTACCCGATCGCAGGAGAAGGCATAACTTTCGACGCGTCTTCTTCAACCCCGAGGGGTGGATCCATCGTCAGATATCAATGGGACTTCGGCGATGGATCGCCCTCAGTCAACACAACCAACCCAACAATTACCCACGTCTACACGACAATCGGAAACTACACAGTTACACTAACAGTCACAGACAGTGAAGAACTCTCAGATACAACATCCACAATTGTGTCAGTTCGAGATTACCCCACAGCCGCTTTTACATACTCTCCCAAGCCTCCAACAGCTGGCTTACCCGTCAACTTCAACGGATCGTTATCATCGCCAGGTCAAGGAGGAACCATCACGAGCTATGAATGGGATTTTGGTGACGGCAACATAACCACCACGACAATGTCCACTATAATACACGTATATGCAAAAGCGGGAAACTACACCGTAACCTTGACGGTCACCGACAGTGAAGCTCTTTCCGACTCAGATGTTAAGCTAATAGCAGTTGAAAAAGCTCCCCCTGTGGCATCCTTTGTCTACTCTCCAGACCCTGCAGTAAAAGGTGGAACAGTCACTTTCAACGCCTCTGGAAGCTATGACCCTGACGGTAAAATACGGGTCTATTATTGGAAGTTTGGGGACGGTGAGACCATTATCGAATGGGACCCCGTTGCAACTCATGTTTATACCGCCGCTGGACAGTACAATGTAACTCTAACCGTGGAAGACCTTGATAGGAACACTGACACAACGTCGAAAACAATAACGGTTATAGCGGGACCTTATGTAGATTTCACTTGGGAGCCAGAATATCCTGAGGTAGGTGAAGTTGTCACCTTCGACGCCTCTGCGAGCTACGACCCCGACGGATATACCGTCAATTATAGCTGGGATTTTGGTGACGGGAACATCACCATGGTGTCCGAGCCAATTATAACCCATCAATATATTGCGCCAACAGACTACACTGTAACTTTGAATGTCACCAACGATCGAGGGGTTTGGAATATCCGCGAAAAATTGGTATCAGTGATTGCTACAGGTCCTTATGTGGAGTTTGCCTGGACGCCTTGCAATCCTTATGTGAACGAAACTATTACGTTCGACGCGACAAACTCAACAGCAATTGTAGGAGAAATCGTTAGCTATACATGGCATTTCGGCGATGGTGAAGTTATGACTGTAGTGGACCCAATAATCTACCACACGTATCTGTATGAAGGAAACTACACCGTAACTCTCAACGTAACAGACAGTCGAAGATTATGGTCCGTCACATCAAAAATGATAAACATTCTTCCACTAGGCGGTCCAACTGCGAGCTTCACTTGGCACCCGTCTTTTCCAAAGCCGAACGAGACTGTTACCTTCAATGCGTCAGGCTCAACACTTGGTTGGAACGGCACTCATCATCCTCCAATTGTCAGCTACACTTGGGACTTCGGCGACGGTAACGTAACCACTGTGACCTATCCCGTTGTTAACCACACTTACGAGACATTGGGAAAGTATAATGTTACTCTAACGGTAATGGACAGCGCAGGGCTAGAAAACAAATTAACACGGACGATCAATGTCTTAATACTTTTAGGCGATATAAACGGGGATGGAAAAGTTGACATGCGAGACATATTTATTGTGGCACGAGCCTTCGGATCCGAGCCGGGACATCCAAGATGGGATCCTCGTGCTGATATAAACGGGGATGGAAGGGTTGACATGCGCGACGTATACATAGTAGCCAAAAACTTCGGAAAAACAGTATAGTGAAAACTGGCTTGGAAAACTATTTGTGCTCTAACCCTTGCAGAGTTTTCCTTAGTCAAGAGTAGAGCGATTCATAATATGAACGTAGGAATTTTAGTGGATAACTGTTAAATATTTGTGTGAGACCAATACCCTTCGCCGAGTAATTAATGGAGAAAGGAGAATGAAAAGAAAAGCGATAGCGGCAATTATGCTAACACTACTCCTTGCAAACGTGTTAAGCCTAACTTTTGTTGTAACACCAGCAATAGCAGACAATAATCCAAATGAAGTGTTAAACGTAGAGGAAATCACTCAACCCAATTCCATAAAATCTTCTGAAAGCTTATTGAACAGTATTTCTAAGGACACCCTTCCACTTCAAGAAAAACTGAGGGAAGAAAATTCAAGTTACCCACCTTCTAAAGACAAGTGCAACCTTAATGAAACAAACTACTGGAAAGACTTCGCTTACATCGACGGCAACAAGACTAGGTTAGTTGTTCGCCTCAAGAACTCAAAAGCAACCACCTATGCCGATTTAGAAAGTCTTGTCATCAAAAAGGGTGGTGAAATTGTTAACACAGTCTCGATGAATGGAGAAATCATAGCAGTTGTCATTGAAATTCCTTTAAATGCGATGTCTTCTTTCGAAACAGATGTGCGTACTGCCGGGTTGGCAAGTTACGTAGAGCCCAACATGAAGTTTCAAATAAATCTCGTTCCAGATGATCCATACTGGAGTTGGCAGTGGGGACCACAGAAGATAGAGGCTGATTGGGCTTGGAACACCACAATAGGAGATCCATCCGTTCTTGTAGCCGTCGTGGACACTGGAATCGACTGGGACCACCCCGACCTAGCTGCCAACTATGTTCCATTAGGTTACGACTGGGTCAATAACGATCCAAATCCGATGGACGACCACGGTCACGGAACGCATTGTGCAGGGATCATAGCTGCGGTGATCAACAATGGCATCGGCATCGCGGGACTGGCTCAAGTTCAAATCATGGCTGAGAAGGGCTTAAGCGCCGGTGGTTATGGATATGAAGATTGGCTTGCAAACGCAATTATCCACGCCGTCGATCAAGGTGCAGACATCATAAGCATGAGTTGGGGAGGCTACTTCCACAGCGAATTAATTTACGAAGCGATCAGGTATGCTTACGATGCAGGGGTCTTGTTGGTTGCAGCAGCTGGTAACGAAGCCACAAACGTGAAATCCTTCCCCGCTGGCTACGATGAAGTTATCGCTGTTGTGGCAACCGACAGCTATGATGGCCGACCATATTGGACCAATTATGGGGACTGGGTGGAGCTGGCAGCGCCAGGCGTTAATATCTATTCAACCGTTTGGGACGATGGCTACATGTACGCCAGCGGCACCTCTATGGCTTGTCCACACGTTGCCGGTGTTGCCGCTTTAGTTTGGAGCAAGTTTACAGGTAAAGCACGGGATTGGGTTAGACTATGGCTAAGATACACCACGGATGATTTAGGCGATCTGGGCTTCGACATCTATTATGGGTATGGAAGAATCAATGCCAGAAAGGCTGTTGAGCAAGTTCCACCAGACCATGAACTCATCATCTCGGGTTGGGAAACTCCGCCATACGTAAAACCAGAGGGCTTTGGAATCATAAATGCAACTATACTCAATTTCGGAGAAAACGATGAAACCAATGTAACGGTGCAACTTCTAGCAAATGGCACAGTTGTCAACTCTACGTCTATAGGTTTTCTTGCAAGTGGCACGTCAGCAACTATCAGTCATTCATGGAGTCCAATCGTCGAAGGGTTATACAACGTCACCTTATATGTAACGCCGGTCCTAGGCGAAACAATGGTAGAAAATAATGTTGTCTGGAAGTATATCTATGTTGGATTTCCGGTGAAAGCGGTCGTTTTAGATTCGGCTGGCACAGACGTCGGGGATGTTATCGCTACTTGGCAGGCGCTAAACATTAATTGGCATCTTTTCGGGGGCACAATGATTTATATTGACTACACAACGTTGAACAAGGAAAACATCTCGTATGAGGATATTGTGGCAAGTGAAGCAGACGTTCTAATAATTTCTTGTGCGTCTGATCCAGGGATGGGTTGGCAGTTCACCGACTCTGAGATCGAAGCAATAAAACGATACGTTCAGGAAGGTCACGGGCTCATCGCAACAGCAGGAACCCTCTACTCCTATGTTCCGAACAACAACAAGTTGGCGCCGCTCTTCGGACTTAACGAATCCATAACTTGGTACGCAACTCAGACAGACCTACTGCACATAGAGGAGCCAAATCATCCGCTTTTTGTTAAAGTTCCAAATCCATTCATCTTCTCACGCGTGGGAACCAACATTCCTTCTGATGGCAGATGGGATGCAAACGAGTTGGTGGACGGCAAATACATGGCATTGGGACATTTCGGAGAAAGCGCAATCGTTGTGCGCCGGGGTCTAGTGTACATTTCTCCACTGCTCGAAATTATACCAGCCTACTATCACCATCACCTACAACTATTCTATAATGCGATTACTTGGTCACGCTACCAAAAACCAGAACACGAACTTCTAGTATCTCTTGAGGCTCCAACACGCCTCAAACCTGGAGAATCCACGTTGTTAAATGCAACGGTTTCTAATCTGGGACGAAGCAACGAAACCGATGTCGAGTTGCAACTGCTAATTAATGGTGCCCTTGTCAGTTCCATAACGATACCAGAATTGCTAGTGGGCTCTTCTTACACGATGAGTTATCAGTGGACCCCAGCAGTTCAAGGAATATCCAATATCACCGCCTATGCACCGCCCGTGCCTGACGAGGAGCTTATAGGAAACAATGTTGCCACAAAAATGGTTATGGTATTATTAATAGTGGCTGAAAAAGTTTTGGTCTACACAGACGATTATTACATGGAGCCGTCTTCAAGGTACGCTATTGTTGCTTTGGACAACTTAGGAGTAAACTACACCCACTACGCTGACGATCCTTCAGGATTTGGATATGCGCTGACACGTCAGCCTTGGGACTTGGTGATTGTAGATCACGACAACTGGTATGCATTAGGGAACTGGTGGACAGAATTGGAAGCATACGTGCGTGGCGGAGGTCTTCTTATCTTAAGTACATTCGATATAGATGGTTCTAGCTCAGAGCCAACAACTCTCTGGGATACTTTGGGAGTGCAATATGTTTCAGACATGCCTTACCCCGAGCCAGTGTACCGATGGATCCCCGCGCATCCAATGTTTACATTCCCAAACAACGTTAGTGACCTCACATCATACATAGAAGGATATGGGGACGATGGAGACCATGTAAGAACCACTACAGGCACAGCAGTTGCAGGCTTTACAACATCACCCACTGAAGGTTACGCAGGCATCGTAGTAGGCAATGAATATCAAACCGTGCTTTTCAGCTTTCTTTTATGTGAGTTTCGTTATGATCAAGATGCTGATGGAAAGCTCGACGCTGTTGAACTATGGGAAAACGCTATAGTCTATGTGACTATGCCTCTCCAACATGACATCGCTGTAACCTTAGATGCTCCAAAAGCCCTTAAACCCGGCCAATCTTCGCTTCTGAATGCAACAGTTTCTAATAAGGGATTAAGCAACGAGACAGATGTCGTGCTACGAATATTAATTGATGGTCTAATTGTTGAGTCTGCCACAATTCCCGAGTTGCTGGTAGGAGACTCCTATACACTGAGCCATCTATGGACTCCCAAAGTTGAGGGCATGTACAACGTGACAGCCTATGCGCCACCCGTACCCGACGAGGACAATATGCGGAACAATATGAAATCAGCAAAAGTCTTTGTTTCGCTTCTCACTGTAGCTTTGTTCCAGAATTGGTGCTCTTGGGATTATCCATCAAATGAGGAAGCCCTTAACCGTTATAGCGTTCCCTATGTCGTGTTTCGTTCAAGTGATTTTGGCAGTGTTGATTTAAGCGGGTTTACGAAAGTAGTCATCGCTTCAGACCAAGATCAAGCCTTCTACAATGGTATGGATGCTTATCGATGGTGGTTTGAGGATTACGTGAATAATGGTGGCATATTGGAGATTCATGCGGCAGACTATGGTTGGCATGGTGGCGGATGGGTAGGTCCACTTCCAGGAGGGCTGCAGTGGGCCAGTTACTATGGGCAATATGTTACTGTAGTAGATCCATTACATCCCGTGTTGAATACGCCTAACACGATCACCGAAGCGGAACTTGACAACTGGAATTGGGCAGTTCACGGATACTTCAGCATCTATCCAGCGGATGCTCATATTATAATAATTGAAGACTCTACAAGAATGCCAGCATACTTGGAATTTGGATACGGATCAGGCTTCATCATCGCCTCGTCACAAACGCTTGAGTGGGCATACAAGCGCCGATTCAGCCTAATACTAGAAAACAGTTTGCTCTACACGCCTATAAAATACGGACATGACATCGCCGTGACCTTGAAGGCTCCAGCCCTTCTTGAGCCTACTGATTCAGTTCTTTTAAATGCAACTGTGCATAACCGTGGGTTAAACAACGAGACCGGTGTGGAGTTACAATTACTAATTAACGGCACTGTTGCTGACTTTGTCGTCATTCCAGAGTTGTTGACTGGAGCATCCTATACGTTAAGCTATCTTTGGACCCCAACTGTTGAAGGAATATATAACGTAACAGGCTATGCCCCTCCAATAGCTGATGAAGAGTTCACAGCAAACAACATCGCAACTAAGATTGTACTTGCCCGATACGCACCAAAGCTATTAGTGGTCGATACTCCACAAGCCGAGGATACAGGCGCTCTTGATAAATTAGGGTATGAATACACACTAGTGTCACCAACAGAGTTCGCCACGGTGAACCTATATGAGTTCAATGTCTTATTCGTTGGCTGGGTACCAGGAGATGCCGTAGTCAATGCATTGCTTGCTCGCGCATCAGAGGTTGCGGACTGGGTTGCTGCTGGCAACGGAATTGTTGCTCTGTCTGAACCCTATGAAAGCAATAGGTGGGCGTGGCTTCCGTTATGGGTTAACTCTGACACGTACGGTGGAGAAAACGTTCGAATCATCGACCCAACCCATCCTGTGATGTTTAATCTGACTGACGCTGAGCTCAGCTATTGGTGGTCATCATATCATGGATGCTTCTACAGCTATCATACAGATTGGGCTGCGTTGGCTCAGGGGATAGAAGCTGGCTACCCAATCACGTTGGCGGCAACTTATGGCAATGGACGAATAGTTATAACCCATCAAGACCCAGACTACCACTTTTATTATAACAATGTACTTGGAGCCGGGAAGCTTCTAAGGAACATGATCGAATGGGCTACACCATACAGATATCAGCACGACCTTGCCGTGTCTTTAGATGCTCCAGCTTGTCTTGAGCTAAGTCACTCAGTGTTACTCAATGTAACTGTTCGAAACAGAGGATTAAACAACGAAACCGATGTAGATCTGTATCTGCTGATCAACGGCACCATAGTTAGCTCTACAACCATTCCTGAACTTCTTGTAGGCAAATCCCACACCATCAATCATACATGGACACCAACCGAAACAGGAAACTACAATGTAACGGCTTACTCTCCGCCTGTCATTGGAGAAGAATACTTACCTAATAATATCCAAACTAAGAGAGCAAAAGTCTGGTCTTACTGGCGGCTCTATCTTCCAATCGAATGGGTTGGCGACGGAGTTCCGATGGGTTGGCACGCAGACGACAATTGCTGGCAGTACACTTTACCATTTGACTTTCCATTCTACTGCAACTCTTATAGGACAATATACATTTCAAGCAACGGTCTCCTAACCTTCATTGATCCCGACACAAGCTTTGACAATAGCATATCAGCATTAGCCAACAAGCTAGCAATTGCTCCTGCATGGGACGACTGGGACACACACGCCCCACGTGACATTTACATATGGCAGAATTCAACCCACATTAGCATTCGATGGTACGTCGCCGCCCACTACAACATGAGCACTGTTGCTAACTTTGAAGCCATACTAGCGGCGAATGGCGTGATTCAGTTCAACTACGGCTACAATAATGGACCTATTTCAGCAACAATAGGCATCTCAAATGGCGCAGGCCATATCCTCGCGGAGGACGTATCAAACGTCAACTATATTCGCACAATAGTTTTCGCACCTTACCCGCTAAAAAACGACGTTGCTATCGTAAGTGTTGAGCCATCCGCTCATGAAGTACTAGTTGGAGACACTGTTGACGTCACCGTGGTTACTGAGAATCGAGGAAACGCAACCGAAAGTTTCACAGTGACCGCTTATGCATCCCCCTCAAATTCCACCAAACTTTTGGTGTTACCTCCCTACGTAGTCAATGAGTCTTTAGCACCGGGGATGACTTTCGCTATCAACGCAAGCGTCGCCAACGTCGTCAATCTGGGCATGTGGCAAATTTCGCTCTACTTTGATCCAGCGGTCTTAAACTGCACAGGTGCATCGTACCCTTCAGACCACGTATTCGCCGGTAAGTCCTACCTACCTGTGGATCCAGTGATAGATAACGTCGGCGGCTCCGTGATGTATGGCTGCTGCATTTTGGGCATGGACACCTTCAGTGGAAACGGCACACTGTGCCAAATAGAATTCAAGGTTATGAGCCGAGGGTACAGTACCCTAGTATTCTCAAGGCCCTACGGATTAGACACGCTTATGGAAAGCCCCGAAGGCCTCATTGAACCTGTCACTCTGCAGGATGGCTACTTTGACAACAGAGAGGCTCCTCCACCACTTCCACCTGAAGTTTATAAAATCGGAACAATAACAGTGACAAATCTACCCCTTGGCGCAAGAATAACATTAACCTTCACTTGGAACACCACTGGTGTGATACCTAAAGATTACAGAATATGGGCATATGCAAGTCCAGTTCAAGGCGAAACAGACATCGATGACAACACTTACATTGATGGTATCGTAAGAGTAGAGAAGCCTCCGTTTGCCAGTTTCACTTATTCGCCGCCATTCCCAAAGGCTGGTGAAATAGTAACTTTTAACGCTACTGACTCAACCCCCGACGGAGGAATAATCGTCAGTTACGGTTGGAACTTCGGTGACGGAAACACCACAACCACAGAAGACCCAATCATAACCCATGTATACACATTCAGCGGTATATACAACGTAACATTAACAATAACCGACAGTGCAGGCTTAACAGATTCAACAAGGAAAACGATATACGTCATGACACGTGACATCGCCATGGTTGAGGTTACACCATCCACAGACCGAACCTACGTTGGACGCACCATCACCATCAATGTCACCGTCACGAACAAAGGAGAGATAAACGAAACCTTTGATGTGATCCTCTACTACAACATAACATTAGGCGACACCATAGGAACACAAACCGTCAGGAACCTGATTCCTGGAGAACACAGAACCCTAACATTCCTCTGGAACACAACAAACATAAAGCCTTGTCACGATTACGAAATAACTGCTTATGTGGTTCCAGTACACGGAGAAACAAACATCGTCGATAACAAACTATCCAGCCCAATACTCGTAAAGATCAAAATGTTAGGCGACGTAAATGGCGACGGAAAAGTTGACATGAAAGACATATACGTCGTGGCGAAAGCATTCGGATCATACGGCGGCCATCCATCTTGGAATTCCAACGCAGACTTGAACAGTGACGGGAAAATCGACATGAAAGACATATACGCTGTCGCCATACGCTTCGGAGAATGCTTGTAGCTGTCTACATAAATTCCCCCTTCCTTTTTATGCTTTCCTAAACAAACGGTGCAAGGTCTATCCAGCTAAGCCTTCAGCTTGAAGCCTCTTAAATTCTGTAAACCAGTTGGTAGACCGATCGTCTCTGCCTTTTATTACATCATTCACAGAAGGCACACGAGCATCTGTAAGAACCCTATAAATTGAAAAAGTTAAGACCTAGCGATTGCTTTCCAGCTATGCTTTATGATCAACTGGAACTTAATTCCAGAAAATTTAATAGTTTACAATCGAAGCTTAATGTAGAGAAGGGACGCGATATGCATGAAACCTCACGGAAAATCACGTTGAGCTTCATAGTCCTTCTTATGCTATCCTTTACACAGATCGTCCATGCAGGAAATCTCGTACTCATCATAGAAACCGAAGAACACTACAATCTGGGACAGGAAATAATCATAAATGGAAACTTAACGCAAAACGGTTCGCCCGTTTCGGATGGTCTAGTGTCGATCCAGGTGAGCGATCCGAAGGGCAACACTCTTGTCATAAGAACGGTACCAACAGGAACAGGCCCCCCGGACTCGACGGTAGAAATTCTTGAGGCGTTTCCGTGTGACGCCAACGGCGACCCAATCTCCAGCATTTCGCTAGGTGGCGATGTCGGCTTCAAATTTACTGTAAGAAACAACGGCGCTTCTTCACAACACGTGCTGTTAACGTTAAACATACACTACTTAAACAAAGTTCCATTCAAACTGCTTGTCTTGTTTAATGAGTCAATTGATGGGGGGGATCAAATAACCAAGATGTCCTATCCGCGATTCCGAATACCATATAACGCCCCCCTCGGTCCAGCGTCAACTTATACCAGTGCCCTAAAAACGTGGCCGAACAGCAGCGGATTCGCCTATGGCCCCGAAAAGTCCGCGACTTTTACAATAACAGCCGGAGGAGCCTATAGTGTAGCAATCCGTGCAAATTCGGAGACTCACGTAGCGTCCGCAGAAGGAACATTTAACACGAGCTTCAGAACATCCAGCCAAGGCGGGGTTCTGGGCAACTATACAGTTTATGCTACTTCAATGTATGAGCTTTCGTTTGCTGGTGATCAGGAGACATTTCGGGTGGTGTTAATCAGTGACTTAACTGGTCCAGGAGGAGTTCCGGATGGAAAAGTTGATATGCGCGATATATATCTCGTGGCAAGGGCTTTCGGATCCGTACCGGGAGACCCAAGATGGGATCCAAGAGCAGACTTAACTGGTCCAGAAAATGTTCCGGATGGAAAAGTCGATATGCGCGATATCTACTTAGTCGCTAGAGACTTCGGAAAACAGGGTGAAGACCCATAACTCCCCTTTTCTCTAAATTGGAGTCAAAATCATGTCACGCATCCTCAGTTTTTACAGAGTAAAAAATTAGAAGACAATTGGTTTGCTTTTGGTCCAGAAAAGCCATAGAATTTCTAAAATAAATGTGGTATTCCCCCGCTGCGTTCGGGTTTTTCATATAGGTTATTTTTCGTGTAGGTTATATAGATGACGACCAAAACCCTAGTGTTCCCAATTCCCTGCACGCAAATTTGTAGAGAATAATTCCAGAAAATTTATATCACTTATGCTTCATCATTTGATTATGTGTAGAAAGGACGGAGAGAACTTATATGAAGAAAGAATTGGGACTACTCTCGATCGCAATAATTTTAGCTGCAGCAACAACCGTTATAATACCGTCTTCTTTCGCCGACTCAACCATCATGATGGTAAAGCCACCTAGCATAATTGACACCGCTTTAGGACCCGGCACCGATGTCACTATCAACGCAAGCGTCGCCAACGTCGTCAATCTGGGTATGTGGCAAATTTTGCTTTACTTTAATCCAGCGGTCTTAAACTGCACAAGTGCGTCGTATCCGGCAGATCACGTATTCGCCGGTAAGTCCTACATACCTGTGGATCCGGTGATAGATAACGTCGGCGGCTCTGTGAGTTTTGGCTGCTGCCTTATGGGCATTGACACCTTCAGCGGAAGCGGCACACTGTGCCAAATAAAATTCAAGGTTATGAGCCGAGGGGACAGTACCTTAGTATTCTCAAGGCCCTATGGATTAGACACGCTTATGGAAAGCCCCGAAGGCCTCATTGAACCTGTCACTCTGCAGGATGGCTACTTTGACAACAGAGAAGCTGTTCCAACATATACGCTGACAATAACTTCAACAGCTGGCGGAACAACAAACCCCGCACCAAGCGCCTACTCCTACGCCGAAGGAACACTTGTCGAAGTCACTGCAATCCCAAACGCTGGCTACAACCTCGACCACTGGAAACTTGATGGCGCAAATGTTGGAGCCCCCAACCCAATAGAAGTAACGATGAACACTAACCACACGCTACACGCGGTCTTCGTAGCAGCCCCGATAGTAGGAACCATACTTTATGTAGACCCTCCAGCAATAATTGATCCAACAATGGGTCCATGCTCAACCTTCGCGATCAACGTGACAATCGATGATGTCGCAAACTTACGCATTTGCGAATTCAACCTCACATATAAAACCGATATCCTGTCCTGGGTGACTATTGAGGTATTTAAAGTTCAAAATCAAACTCCATCATCCAAGGTTATCTCGGACGATGAAGCAGGATACGTTTGGGTCAGACTTACATATCCAACTCCGATTACAACAGAGTCTCCGGTTGCTTTGGTGAGAATAACATTCCACGTTGAGGCAATGGGAGCAACACCCCTCGACTTGACAAACACCGTGCTCACAGACCACGCGGGCCAACCAATACCCCACACCGCAATAGACGGATTCTTCGCAACACTCATCCAAGACCTAGCGATAACAAATGTAGTTCGCTCTCATGACTGGGTCTACCAAGGACAGTTAGTAGACATAAACGTAACAGCTAAAAACTTGGGAAACCAAGCGGAGTCTTTCGACGTGAAAGCATACTACAACGCTAACCTGATTGAAACTCAGCATGTCGCGAACCTTCCTCCTGACACAGAAGTTACTAAAACCTTCAAATGGAACACCTCAACAGTTGAAACGTGTATAAATTATACAATAAAAGCAGAAGCTACCATACTACCATACGAGACGAATACAGCCGACAACACATACATAGATGGCACAGTAAAAGTTTTTTCAACAGATCTGACCGTTACAAATGTTGTTGCATCTCGTGAATGGGTGTACCAAGGCCAAACAGTTAACATTAGCGTGACTGTCAAGAATTTGGGACTCCGAAAAGAATCTTTCGACGTGAAAGCATACTATGACACCGAGCTAATTGGAACCCAACATGTGACAGACCTGCCTTCTGAAACAGAGGTCACCAAAATCTTTACATGGAACACCTCCCTAGTTACGTCATGTCACAATTATACGATGACTGGAGAAGCCACCATAATCCCGTGTGAAGCGAACACAACCAATAACAAACAGGTTAATGGCACCATAAAAGTCAGGATTTTTGGAGACATTAATAATGATGACAAAGTTGACATGGCAGACGTGTTCGAGGTGGCAAGAGCCTTCGGATCCTATCCAGGCCATTCAAGGTGGAACCCCCTAGCCGACCTGAACCGGGACAACATAGTTGACATGCGCGACATCTACATGGTTGCTAGGAACTTCGGAAAGAGCTGTTCCTAACAACCCCCCACCTACATTTTTTCTGAGGAAAAATTTAAAAACAATAATTACATATGAACTGAAGATGAAAGTTGTTGAAGAAAAAGAAATTATCTGTCGTCGGGGTAACTATTCTCTACATGACATTGATTTTGACTATGGCGGTTGCTCTAACTCCGAAACCTGCAAAGTCAGAACCAGATCCAAGTACAAGTATTAATGCAATTCCACTGCAAAGTACCATCGACATAAATCAAACCGTTACGGTGAACATCACCATTGCCGAGGTAACAGACTTGGGTAGTTGGCAGATTACGTTGTACTTTGACCCAACGATCCTAAACTGCACAGGCGCTGAGTACCCAGCTGACCACGTCTTTGCCGGCAAAACTTTCATACCAGTTGACCTAGTAGTGGAGCGGGTGGATGCTACGCATTCCTATGTGCAATGGGCTTGCTGCCTCCTGGCCGAAGACACCTTCAGTGGAAACGGCACACTATGCCAAATAAGATTCAAGGGCATCGAATTAGGCACGTCTTGTCTGAACTTCTCGAGACCCTACGGAGGAGACACGTTTCTCGAGACCCCTGAAGGGCCTATTCCTGACGTAGAACTACAGGATGGTATCTCTTTTGGTGTCTCTGTTACTGTGGTACCGGAGTTTTCTTCCCTCCTAATACTGCCAATACTCTTGACCTTGACACTCATTGCTGTTGCTGCAACTAAGAAAGCCTTTGGAAAATCCAAGGCTTATGGTACAAAACCAAACAATTAACTCCCCCTCTTTTTATTTTAAAATCGAAATCGCATGCTCAATACGCCAGTAACTGCAACTAATCCAATCATGACAGACATTTTAACATCTTGATAGAATAATTAGAATAGAAATGGACTTTCAATCTCTAATACGCTACTCTCGGTGATCTTTGCGTGTAAAAGACTAATTTACTAATCTCTTTTTCCTTTTTACCTAATCTATAGCCACGTTCTTCAGAAATACCTTAAACGGGTTTATCTCAAGATCTTGAAACCCATTCTATAGCCATGTTTCCCAAATTGGAATATTTGCATGGTCATGTATATTTTTACTATAGAATTTTCTTTCAGAAGTTAGCTGAAGCGGATTTTTGTCAGTAAGAGAAAGGAGAAAAGCACGAAAATGGTTAAAAGGGACAAAATAGTTTTCTCATTGGACTGTTGCTCTTGGCCGTTTACGCAATGTTGCCCGCATCGTATGCAAAGCGCCAAACAGTGGCAAGTCTCGTACCAAAATTTCCATTATTCGCTTCAAAAGGGTGGAAGATAGTTCCGTAAGGCTTATTAGTGAATATTGTTAATTAATATTTAATTACTGCTGAAAAGAGAAGGGAGAAGGGAATCTGAAACTGTTACGTCTGCCTAGACGTTTTACATTTATTTTTATAGTGGTTTTAGTAGTCACCTTTCCCTTTTTTGTAACATACGTTGAGAGCGGTACTTCAACCAATACATTGTATGCCCATGCAGAAACGACAACAATAGGCGGTGTGAATTATTACTTACACAAATTATCATCTTCGGATGGACCTGCAACTACGTTGTCAGCTTCGGCTACATCAACTGGCAGGAAACTGATGGGCAGATGGGTATACTCCTTAAGTGGAATTGTTTCGATTCCAGCTTCGATATGGTCTGTCACGTATAGGGCTATGAGAAGTGCATCCGCAACATCTGTCGTGGCTCATGGCGACGTTGATATACTGATTAGGAAAAGCGATAATACGATCAGGACAACGATAGCTACAAACGTTGCAAACTCGCCTTCTTTAACGCTAGTTAATGCTTGGGAAACATTATCAGGAACGTATGGTTGGTCTGATTATACCGTTGTTGACCAGACAGACTATTTGGAAGTGGCATATTACATTGAGGTCACAACTCCGCAGAGCTCAAAATATGTCCGCTTAAGGGTTGATGATAGTGCGTTACCTTTGGCAGATCAAACCAAAATAGAGAATGTGATGTTTACCTATCAGGCGACGATTTGGACAGATAAGGCAGACTATGAGTACTATGAAACTGTGACTATATTCGGCTGCAGATTCGAAGCCTTGGCGAATGTTACTGTTACCATAGTAAGGCCAGATGGGCTGAGTGATACGGTTTATGCTGTGACTGATGATGTTGGCAACTTTACCTGCACGTATCAGTTGAACGGCATAGAAGGAACATACACGGTAACTGCGACAGACGGAACCAACACAGCAACAACAACATTTAGAGAAGGAGCCATTACCCCGAAATTATATGGCTATACCCTTGAACCGTCCCCAGGGTGGACGCATGGCGATGTCAAAGGCTATTACGAGTGTGAGTGGGTTCCCTACAAGGTTCAGATCACGAACACCAAGAAAGATTCGTATAATTTGACTGTAGTTGTTCACCACGACTACAACGATTCGACTTGGCTTGGACTTGACGATGTCAGGAACTGGACGATGTGGAGAAACGGTGTCCCAGTGACCCTCCCAAATATTTCTGGGCTAGTGAAGGACGGTTGGGAGTCTGGAATACAGCAGCTTCAATGGAGTTGGAATTTCACTATCAATGAGGACGACAACTGCACCTTGTGGTTTGAGGTTCACGTGGCGATTGGCGCTCACAACTACCCAGGGTCCAAAGTCCACACTCACATTCACGATATCACATCGGTGCCGGACACTCCAATATCTAGTGGACACAGGGACGTTCCAATAGTTGTCGAAGGGCCTCTACTATGCTCTGTTACTTTCTACACTGAGCCTTCAACGGTTGGAAACATTTCTTTTGAGGGTGGAACCTACACGAACGGTCAGGTTGAGAATTTCACGTATGGCACTTCTGGACAGGCAACGGCAAATGCTCCAGCGGGCTGGGAATTTGATCACTGGGAAGCCATGGGCAACGTTCAGGTCTCAAGCCCAACAGATAATCCTACAACGTTCACAATCACGTGTGGCGGCAATCTAACTGCAGTTTTCGAGCAGATCCAATGCTTGGTTGAGTTCTATACAGATCCTTCTAACATCGGCAACATCACATTCATGAGTGTAACATACACTAACGGTCAGTCTGGCACTTTCACCTATGGCACTTCTGGCTCTGCTACTGCTAATGCTCCAGTAGGCTGGGTTTTTGATCATTGGGAGGTCTCTGGTAACGTCCAGGTTTCAAGCACAACAGCCAACCCGACAACCGTAACAATTACCTGTGGTGGAACCCTTAAAGCATTCTTCAGGCAGGTCACCTGCACAGTCACATTCTACACCGAACCCTCAACTGTTGGAAACATCTCCTTCGGAGGCAAAACATACACCAACGGACAGTCTGACACCTTCACCTATGGCACCTCTGGACCTGCTACAGCGAATGCTCCCATTGGCTGGGAGTTCGATCACTGGGAGGCAACGGGCAACGTTCAGGTCTCAAGCCCAACAGATAATCCCACAACCTTCACAATCAAATGTGGTGGAAACCTAACCGCGGTTTTCAGACAGACTCAATGCCTAGTCAAGTTCTTCACTGACCCTTCAACCGTTGGTAACATCACTTTTAACGGTGCAACCTATACGCATGGCCAATCTAACACATTCCCATACGGCACCTCCGGCTTGGCTACCGCTAATGCTCCTGCAGGCTGGGTTTTTGACCACTGGATAACCATGGGCAACGTTCAGGTCTCAAGCCCAACAGATAATCCTACAACGTTCACAATCACGTGTGGCGGCAATCTAACTGCAGTTTTCGAGCAGATCCAATGCTTGGTTGAGTTCTGCACCGATCCTTCTGACATTGGCTACATCACGTTCATGGGTGTAACCTACACCCATGGTCAGTCTGACACTTTTGCGTACGGAACTTCAGGCTCGGCTACTGCTAATGCCCCTGTGGGTTGGGTCTTTGATCACTGGGAAACCGTTGGCAATGTCCAAGTCTCAAACACTACAGCCAACCCCACAACCGTAACCGTTACATGCGGTGGGACCCTCAAGGCGGTCTTCAAACAGATCATGTGTACTGTCACCTTCTACACTGATCCCTCCACTGTTGGCAGTATATCCTTTGAAGGTGAAACCTACACTAACGGACTGTCTGACAGTTTCGCTTATGGCACTTCTGGCTCTGCTACTGCTAATGCTCCCATCGGCTGGGTTTTTGATCATTGGGAGGTCTCTGGTAACGTCCAGGTTTCAAGCACAACTGCCAATCCGACCACCGTAACCATCACGTGCGGTGGGACCCTCAAGGCGTCCTTCAAAAGGGTCACCTGCACTGTCACATTCTACACTGATCCCTCAACCGTTGGCAGTATCTCCTTCGGAGGTAAAACCTACACGAATGGTCAGGTTGACACGTTCCCGTATGGTACTTCTGGTCCAGCCACCGCAAACGTTCCTGCTGGTTGGGTTTTTGATCGCTGGGAAGCAACGGGAAACGTCCAGGTCTCAAGCACAACCACAAACCCGACAACCGTGACAATCACCTGTGGTGGCACCCTCAAGGCGTTCTTCAAACGAGTCACCTGTACAGTGACGTTCTATACTGATCCCTCTACTGTTGGCAGCATCTCTTTCCATGGGGGAACCTACACCAACGGTCAATCTGGTACATTCACTTATGGCACTTCCGGACCAGCCACCGCCAACGCTCCAGTAGGCTGGGTTTTTGATCACTGGGAAACCGTTGGCAACGTCCAGGTCTCAAGCACAACTGCTAATCCCACAACCGTAACCATCACGTGCGGTGGCACCCTGAAAGCAGTTTTTAGAAAGGCTCCTTCACCTCCCGCTGTTGGAGGTGAAATGATCTTGTTTAAGGTGGACAAACCTTCCATACAAGGCCAAAGCCAAGTGGGGCTGATGGCTCTCCTTCTGGCTGCCACAACCGCATCCGTTATTTTGATTAGGCGCAAGAAGAGAAGACAATAAAAGAAACACCAATGGTTCTATAGCTAGGCAGAATCTATGCAAAGACGTAAGCCCCTAAGAGAAAAACGTAAAAAAGGCAAATTAAGAAACAAAATGATATGTGGAATCGTTGCCATAGGTCTTGTTTTCATATGCTTTCTCGCTTATTCTTTACTTCACTCCGAAACCCCACTTCCTGATGGTAACACAAGCCCCCCAAAAGCCACGCTAGTGGACCACTTAAGCCTGAACCCCCAAACAAAAAACGAAACTTTTAAAGAGGATTGTAGAACAATTCTAGAGGATGCCGGTTTCAACTTCACTTATTATAAAGGTGAACAAGTTACAGTCGACTTTTATAGAGATCTTCCACTTCAAGATTATAAATTAATAGTTCTGAGAGTACATTCTGCAACAATACAAAATGAAACATCGGAAGGACCTTTCCTAGGACTTTTCACTTCTGAAATCTATAATCAAACCAGCGAAGCAAAATACCGTAACGATCTAGAGACCTATCGACTTGCAATCGCCTTTTTTACCCAAGGAGGCGACCGTTACCTTGGAATAACGGAATGGTTTGTCAGAGATAGGATGATAGGTACTTTTAAGAATACTACAATCATCATGATGGGCTGCGAAGGACTAAACCATACAACCATGGCTAAGGAATTTCATCAAAAGGGCGCCAAAGTCTACATTAGCTGGACTGGCCCTGTTGCAATAAACCACACTGACGATTCGACGATTCGTGTACTCCAGAGTCTTCTTCAACAAAACCAAACGATAAAAACCGCAGTGGAAGGGATAAGTTCTGACTCAACATGGATGTGGAGCAAACTTGACTATTATCCTAAAGAAGTTGGAAACAATTTCCTTCAAGATTTCATAAGTGATCTGATTCTTAGAGTCACTCAGATGGGCGTGATCTGTTACAAAGCTTGTCTCTTCAGTTCTTCAAATCGTTTTAAGGCGATGAAGCAAAGTTGGTCTCGTAAGGTGTTTCCCACAGGCTTTAGTAATTGCAAGTTTCTGATTTTTTCAGCTAGTTCCTTATCTTCTAGGGTTTCGTCTGCCCATTTTTGGAAGTCTCCTCGATAAAGATGAAATTCCAATGATTTAGTGTTTATCTCTTTGATTCTTTCGATGAATTCCTCAAGAGATTCCGCACTCACTCCAGTATAATTGCCGATGGATGTGAAGAAGTAGAATGCGTTTTCTCTTGGGAGTTTTCTGAGGATTCGAGAACTAGAGGAAAAAGACTTCACATCAATTCCCCCACTTCAGGAATGGTGTAGTAATTGGCTATAAATAACCTTCTACGCTTAGGGTCTTTCATTTGGGGTTTGACCTCCTTTGATGGAGAACATCTCCTCCTTGTATTTTTTAGTAACTATTGAAGTTCGAATTCTGAGTACTCCGGGAAGAGGGGCTACTGAATGTGCAATGAATGAATGCAGTTTCTCTTGATCTTCTGCAGTTACCTTCGCGATTATCAGTAATTCTTCCGAAAGGGATGTGAAGACTTCCAAAACCTCTTCAAACTTTGATAGCCTCTCTGCTACATTCCCGCTTTCTTTTGGGTCCGTAAACACTGTCATAATTGCCGTGATGTGTTTTGCTCCAGCCTTCTCAAGGTTCACGATTGCTGTGTATTTCTCGATGATTCCTTGCTCTTCCATTTTTTTGATCCGTTCGTGAACCGTTGAGTGTGCCACTTTAAGGCGGCGACCAGTTTCCACGTATGTTTGCTTTGCGTCCTCTCGCAAAACTTGAAGAATGCGCCAATCTAAATCGTCTAGAACGTTTCCCCGATTTTTAATCTTCATATCTTCGAGTCCTCGAGTCATTTGGACTTAACATCGATCCCACAATTTTCTTGCAGAAACCTTTCGAACTCTTGGAAAACCATACTATCAGTTTTGTTTAACTTCCAGCAGGAAAGCTTACCAGCATGCAGGGAGCTTAAGTCATAAATTGCAGTTCCTCTCAAAAGTTCCTCGTTATCCATTATTGTTTTCATTAACGTCTTTGGAGGTTTTTCTGGAAACAGCCAAGCCGTGTACTCAGTTTTCACAACATAGTAGGAAACACCTTCACGAATTGCGCACTTGTGATTCATTGCGACTTTTCGAAAGGTAGACGGATAGATTTTTCGAGCCCACAAGAAGTTGTGATACTTTTTGTCAGCCTTAACCCAATCTTCATGCTTTGAGGTTTTCCACCCCTTTGATTGGCAAAAGTCTTTGAAACGATTGAGAATCTCCCAGACCCTTGGGACATTTAATGCTACAGTCATGACAAAGGTTTCCTTATGTGTCTTACTTCGAGAACCTTTTTCCCTACTAAAATTTAAACTTATTTAACAGAAACTCCGCAAAACCGCCAAAAGAGTGTGAGTTTTTTGGAAAAATGTTGGAAAACCGCATCATAATCCTTAAATTTTCCGACAAATTTCAGGCTTCTTTCGATATTCAGGTTAATAAATCCTGCCAATCCTTCTTTCGTCTTTTCATTATCAATTGGTGTTCTAACAATGGTCGATTAAAGGTTTTGATATAGAAAATATCTCTTTTGGCCCTAATAGAGATATTCCAGCGTACTTGCCGATTATGTCGATGCGCAGGATCTTGTCGGGATTTTCTAGGTCAACCTTTTCGTCGATGATTTCGGCTATTTCTTTTATGATGTCCATTTTGTGATGTTGGGTGTAGCGGCGTTTTTCCACGGTCATACGCCACTTTTCACCTTTCTTGATTCTATCTTTGAGTTGTATGGCTCCTGCCTTCATAGACTCTGTGTCTGAGGGTGTCCAGAGATCAACCGGGACCCATTTGAAAGTGTGTTGAATGACGAGTGGGTCTTGGTTAAAAATTTCCCGTAAACCCCGAATGACTTCTCTGGAATTTAGGCATGTTCTTACTCCAATGATTCCCCTTGCAATTGTGTGTCTGACGTATGGATTTTTGTCGCCAAGCCTTCCTAAAAGGTGGATTATCTCGCCTTTTGCTTTTCCGTAGTTGTCCCAAGAACAAGAGACGAGGAGATTGAAATCGTACATCCTAAGTCTACATTGATTTGATTGTTTATAAGCTTATAACTGAATGAGGAAGCCTTGATAAGCAACCTCTCTAATGGTTTGATGGGAATTGGATGACTGAAAGGAAGGAAGAGGAGAAACTAAAGAGGATTGCCGAGCTTCGAAGCCTGTTGGAAAAGAGGATAAAAGAGACGGAGACGGAATTGGAGGGATTGCGAACTGTGCTCGAGTTTGTTGATGCACAGCTGTTGCAGAAGGGATTTAAAAGGGCTGAAGTGGGAAAGCCTATCCCTACGCCTTTGGCTGCTGTAGAGCCTGCTGTTGCGTCGCCTGAAATCGAGTTTGAAGAAGTGGTTCCCCTAAAGACTGTGGCTGGCGACCTCTTGGCAACTCTGTACGTTGCAGAGGAGTCTATACGAGTTGTTCCAGCCGATGATAAGACGTTTGATGTTAACACTCCGCCCTTTATGCCTTTTCTGGTGGAGCGTGTGCTGGCGAAGATGCAGGAGAGAGATCAAGAAGCATCGAGGACGGGTGAAATCACGCCCGACCAGATACTCTCTTACAGCATTGTTCGTGACGGGGACGTGATTCGGGAGATCGCCGTTAAGAATGTTGGTTCGGAGAGGTTGAGGGAGTTGAAGTCCACTATCAGGTGGACTCTTGAGAAGATGTACGAGAAGGTGCAGAGTGGTTAGATGTGTTTGGCTAGTCTGAGAAGGTGTTTGATTCGTCTTTCTTCTCTGTTGTTTTTCGTGAAGATGATTTGTAGGTTTCTTATCCATCTTCTCTCTCTTCTGTTGTGCATCGTCTCCTTTAGTATTTCGTAAGTTCCGTGGTTGATGTGGACATAGGTTTTGTTCAGAATTTTATCCGTAGAAGTGAATGTTGGGGAGTGGTGAAAACGTCTGTTTCTTAACACCACTAGATGAATGGAGTTGTCTTTGGGGTTTGCGTGATATAGCACTGAGTTCACGCTTTTCTTTTCTGAAAGCCTTAGCGCCTCTTTACGAGCCAAATCTTTGAGGTTCTGCTCATCCCTTCTTTCTGTGACCACTTTTTCGCCTAGGAATTTCTTGATCTGGATGGGTTGCAGTTTAATGCTGTCGACGAATGGGAATTCGTCTTTGACGACGTTTATGAAAGAGGTGTCTTTGTTGGTTAAGATGATGCCTGAAACTGTTTTTCGGTTTTCTGAGAGCCAGACAAATGCGACTCTCCAGTTGTGTTGGAGGTAGTCAGTTAGTTCCTTGGTGTGTGTCTCGTTGGCGTCTTTGAGTGTGATTTTGAATTCCTTGGTTAACTTGACTCTGGGGGTTATGTTCCAGAACACGTAGTCTTGGATGATGCCTTCGCTTTCGAGTTTTCTTCTCCTTTCAGATACGACTTGCTTAGAAACGCCCAATGTCTTCGCTATTCTTGTGTTTGTTAGTTTAGGGTTTTCGATGAGTAGTTGTATGAGTTGTCTGTCCTTTTCTGTTATGGACTCGTTGTGTTCGGTTTTTGCCGTTTCTTTTTCCCCAGATAAGTTTGGTGTTTGTCAATATATTTGTGAAGGTTGACGTAGTCAGCCCCAACGGATAATAACATTTTAACGGTCATGGAGTGTGGGGGTGAGAAAGTGAAAATAAGAAAACTAGACCTCTCAGAGTTGGATAATATCGTTAAGCTGCTGGCTGAAAAATGCCCAGAGATAGATGTTGAAGAGGAAAAGGAGCACACGGAGTGGCATCTCAAGGGTTTCCCTGAGTTCTGTCTCGCCGCCGAAGAAAATGGCGAAATCGTGGGGTTCATAATTTCGCATCTGCACGAGAACAACTTGGAGATAGAGGAGCTTTACGCTAAAAGGGAACATGAGAATACTTGGAAGCCTCTGTTAAAAGAGGTGTTGAAGAAGATTCCAAAGGTTGACACCGTATCGGTGTGGGTAGACGACTTTCAAGAACTCATCAAACAACTAAAATAGAATGTGTTTCGCAACTGTTCTTTTAGAACCCCTTCTGAAAATCGTTAGACTGAAACTCCACTCAGTCGTTACGAAGACTTAACCATGTTCCAATCCTCTCAATTTTAATGTCCGATAAGGAATTCAGAAAAGTAGAGTTTTTCTTAAGCTTTATATGTTTAGACTGTATATCGTAGAATAAAGAAAGGAGAATATGAATATGAAAATCGTTTTGTTAACTTTTCTCTCAGTCTTACTTCTATCATGCATAAGTACTGGTACACAGTTCATGAAACATGTTAGGGCGTGCACTTGGACTCTGGATGATGGACCAGCAGACTTCCACACAATACAAGAAGACACTGACCGAGCTTCGATTAAACATTGGTCTATGCGAGCGATTAAGTCTCATCTTAAACATGGGTTGGGTACTCGATCGATGGATATCTTTCAGCTGCCCTTTGAGGCTAGTGGTAGGCGGGGCTTTGAGAATGAAGTAGAGTGGGGTGATTTTGCTTATGTTGGCGATGATTCTGCGGAGCTGGTGATTGGGCTCAGCGATATGCGACCAGACAGTTACTCTGAACTTGTGGATCTTGTTATGAGTTATGGAGGCGAGGCTGTTAACACTGTTTCAATGGATGACAAGATTAGCGCTGTTGTCGCTGACATACCTCATGAGTTTATATCTACTTTTGCATCTGAGATTGAGATTGCAGGATTGTCAAGATATATCGAGCCCAACATAAGGTTTGAGATAGATTTCATCCCAAACGATCCAGACTGGCCAAAACAATGGGGACCACAGAAGATTGAGGCAGATTGGGCTTGGAATACGACTATGGGCGACTCTTCAGTTCTTGTGGCAGTCGTTGACACTGGGATAGACTGGAATCATCCTGACCTTGCTGATAATTATGTCCCGCTTGGCTATGATTGGGCGAATAACGACTCCGATCCTATGGACGATCATGGTCATGGAACGCATTGTGCCGGAGTTATCGCAGCCGTTATTAACAACAACATAGGCATAGCCGGGCTTGCTCAGGTTCGAGTCATGGCTGAAAAGGGTCTAGGACCTGAAGGAGGATGGGCAGATGATCTTGCTAAGGCGATCGTTCACGCTGTAGATCAGGGAGCTGATATTATAAGCTGCAGTTGGGGCAGCTACGTGAGAAGCACACTTTTGCATGAAGCCGTAAGATACGCTTATGACCATGGTGTGCTAGTAGTTGCAGCAGCTGGAAATCGCCGTACTGACATTAAGCATTATCCCGCTGCTTACGATGAGGTTATTGCTGTAACAGCAACTGATCAAGATGATGATCCCGCTAGTTTTACAAATTTCGGGAATTGGGTTGAGGTAGCGGCACCCGGTGTTAAGATTTATTCAACGGTTTGGGATGACTCTTACGCAAATATGAGCGGAACTTCGATGTCAGCCCCTCATGTTTCTGGTGTTGCTGCCCTAATTTGGAGTCAGTTCCCCAGCATGACGCGAGATCAAGTGTGGGCCCAGTTGCAGTATACTGCGGAAGACCTAGGTGATCCAGGGTTTGATGTTTACTATGGATTTGGAAGAATCAATGCGAGAAGGGCTGTTGAGCAGGCTCCTGCAGAACATGATGTCCTCATTTTGAACTGGAAAACACCCTCATATATAAGACTTGGAAGCATTACGACCATTAATACTACCATACTTAACATGGGGGCAAGTGATGAAAGTGACGTAACTATACAACTATTGGTTAAGGGCAGTGTTGTGGATTCTGTGACAGTTGGCTTTTTAGCAAGTGGTTTATCGACTTCTGTAAGCTGCTCGTGGAGCCCAATAATTGAAGGAATATATAATGTTACATCTTATGTTGTGCCTATAATTGGCGAAACTATTATCAACAACAATGCTCTTTCCACGCATATAAGAGTCAGAGCTCCACAAGTTATCAAGGTTCCTGATGATTATGATAAAATACAAAAGGCGATAGATGCTGCGTTTGAAGGGGATACCGTTTTCGTGGCTTCTGGAACGTACTATGAAAAGGTATGGATAAACAAGGAAGATTTGACTCTTGTGGGAGAAGATCAAAAGAACACAATAATTGACGGTCAAAGAAGGGCAGATGTTGTGCTGGTAACTGTAGATGGGATTAAAATCAGCGGGTTCACGCTTCGGAATAGTTCCCGGGAGATAACGTATGCAGGCATTTGTGTGTGGATGTCAGAAGATGTCACAATAATTAACACAACGACAGTGAGCAACTATCACGGGATCTTTCTATACTCCTCTGTCGGCGTCACGCTTAGAAACAATAATATGACCCGCAATACGTATAACTTTGGAGTCAATGGCGATGGTCTTGGAGACTTCATCCATGATATAGACGCTTCAAACACGGTAGATGGTAAGCCATTGTATTATTGGATTAACGAGCATAACAGACATGTTCCTTTTGATGCTGGTTACGTGGCTGTAGTGAACTCGACAAACATTGTTGTCAAAGACCTAAACTTAACGAAAAACTTTGAAGGAGTATTATTCGCCTATGCCGTTAATTCTTCCATTGAAAACGTGAATGCTTCAGATAATTACTATGGCATATACCTTGCATATTCCAATAACAATACGGCTCACAGCAACGCTCCAATAAATAACTATGCTGGCATTCATCTCCACGAATCCGAGAACAACAACGTAAACGACAACATGCCTATAAACAATACAAATGGTCTTTCCCTCTACTATTCCAAGGACAACACAATCGACTTCAACAAATTACTTGACAATGATTTCGGTCTCTTTCTAGCAAAATCTAATAACAATACGGTCGCCAGCAATAAAGCATTAAAGAACACGTATGGTATCTACGTAACAAGGTCTTGTTATAACGCTTTTAAAGATAATAACATGACTGCGAACGAATATAACTTTGGCGTTGTAGGCAATCATCTTTCACATTTCATTCAAGAGATAGACATTTCTAATACGGTGGATGGCAAGCCTGTTTACTACTGGATTAATCAAAAAGATAGAGAGATTCCAGCCGATGCAGGGTATGTAGCTGTTATAAACTCGACAAACGTTGTCGTCAGAGATTTAAACTTAACAAATAATGTTCATGGAGTGCTTTTTGCATTTACGGCTGAATCCCTCATAGAAAATGTGAAGACCACAAACAACACCTATGGCATCTACTTGTACGGTTCCAGTAACAACACTATGGTCTATAACACAGTAACCTCAAAAGGCAAACGCGGGATCCAACTGATTAATTCTAGTAATAATGCCATCGGCAACAACATGATCACAAACAATTATATCGGTATTGGTCTGTGGTTATTCGCTGAGAATAATACGATTAGCAGGAACGCAGTATTAAATGGTACGAGTGGAGGTGTAGGGCTGTATCTAGAATCCTCTTGCAGGAATGCCATCGGCGACAACGCCATAATAAACAATTATGATGGCATTTACTTAAGGAGCTCCGATAGCAACACCATGAGTAACAATAATATAGTAAACAATTTCTGGGGTGGCATCCACCTAAGGGATTCTGATGGCAACACAATACAGAGCAACACGGCAATGAACAATGTCATGGATGGCATCTGGCTACTTGGATCACAGAACAATATTGTTACCTACAATACATTGTTGAAAAATGGCTTTGGCATTTCACTGGAGTATGGCTCTGACGATAACATTATTCGGGGCAATAAGGCGACAGACGGGGCTGTTGGCATACACCTATCGGAATCGAGAGGCAACATTATCAGCGAAAACACCGCATCAAACAATAAGGTTTTTTTTGGTCTTGGAATATGCTTAGAATGGTCTTCTGAAAACAACACCATTGTAGGCAACACGATAATAGACAACTACTACGGCATCATGCTATCCTTTTGGACCTATTTTTACGGATTACCGGAGCAAAACAATAACAACACCATATACCATAACAATTTCATCACAAACACGAAGCAAGTGCTCAGTCTCAAATCAATTAACACTTGGGATAACGGCTATCCTTCTGGCGGAAACTATTGGAGCGACTATGCTGACAGAGATTTGTACGATGGTCCTTATCAAAACGAGACAGGCTATGACGGAATATGGGATCACCCCTATGTAATCGACGGTGACAACCAAGACAACTATCCACTAGTAACTAACTTCTGGTACTGGAGCAACCCCCTTCTAGGCGACCTAAACTTTGACAGAAAAGTTGACATGCAAGACATCTACATGGTGGCAAGACACTTCGGGTCATATCCAGGACACCCAAGATGGAACCCTGGCGCAGACCTCAACACCGACAGCAAAGTCGACATGAAAGACATTTGGACAGTGGCCAAGAACTTCGGCAAAAAATGGGAATAACCATAACAAGCATCCACTATACCTGTATCAGTTTCTATGCTAAACACGGAAAAAAAACAACAAAACTAAACTTCCCTATTTTTCCTCACATAGATTCTTACTTACAATTCTTTTTCACAATATAATAATCTGAAAGAGATCCAACAATCACTTTCCTATCCATTTGCATTTGCCTTCTCAGTTTCTTTTTTCTTCCAGTCTAGGTACACTTTGGCGTATACAGCCATCGGTCCATAGTGGTGATTACACGGAAAACTCTCGCACTCACCACACGTCCGCAACCCCTTCGCGACCACACACTTATAATACGGACATTTCGCTTCTTCCACCGTCGGATAAATGTTTGAGCAGCCCTCACACTTCTTCAAGGCATAAAGTCTGCAAGCGCCACAGTAGATGCCACATCTCCCAAGAAGACTATCCTTAAGCCTCAATCCCTTTCACCTCTGACTGGAAGAGAAATAACAAATTGATAAACTTGATAATAAATGATAAAGCTTTATCAAACCTAACAGAGCCTAAAGCAACCCCCATTCCAAAATCAGACAGCCAAAACCAAAATTTCTCAGCATCTTATCCCGAAGAGAGATAAAGTCACACACATAAAACCTCTCCTAGACCTAGCTATACCCGTCTCTGTCTCTCCCCCCTCTATAGAGAGTCTCTCACACACGCACACACAAAAATCTAAAAAGCCCTCAACTCAAGCAATTACAGCCTGAAAGACCCTTTTCATGATTTCCAAAACCACATCCAACTGTCCCGTGTACAAGCCGATGGCAAGGGCTGTAAGACCCGACAAGAGTAAAAGGGACCCTATGATCCTTTTTTCTGAGGATTCCATAACAATTTCTCCTTTCTACTTACATAGCCCCGTTACTTAAAGACATTTTCCTCATCTGGTTCACGCCTTCAAGTTGAGAAGAGTTTCACCTATTTTTTGAATACAGACAATGCCTTCCGAGGCACTAAAATATTTCAGGGGTGTCTCTCCTGTCATGTCCGCTTTCATTATGGTTTTGTCATATGGGATTAAGCCCAGTAACGAAATTTTATGCCTTACAGCAAATCTTTCGATCAATCTGCTTTCACGGGCGCCCTCAACTTTGTTCCCGATGAGAAAAACCTTCTGGATGCCCATCTCGGTTGCCAGTTCATAGATTCTTTTAGCCGTCTCTAAAGACTTGAAACTTGAGTCACTTACTATGAGCATCGTATCCACATGTTTTGCGGTGCCTCTGCCCAAGTGCTCCACTCCCGCCTCCATGTCCATCACAACAAATTCGTCGCGCTCTAGAAGCAAGTGACGAAGCAACGCTCTAACGACAGAGTTGGCGGGGCATGTGCACCCGCTTTCAGCCGACCTGACGGTTCCCATGACAAGCAAGTTGACGCCATAAGGGGATTTTACTGAAAAATCTTTCATGATGTCATCGACGGAGAAAGAGAGTTTGTAGACTTCTTCAAACTCGGTCTTTGTTTTTGACTCTATTAACTTCGTGTTTTCAGAAACTGGAATGATCATTCTAGCTTGGTCTATGGGTATTCCAAGGGTTAACGCCAAGTTGGGTGAGGGGTCAGCGTCAATGGCCAATACCTTGAGGTTTTTCTTCGCAAAGAAGGCGGCTAGGACTCCAGCAACTAGAGTTTTGCCAACTCCCCCTTTGCCTGAAACCGCAACCTTCATTGAAACCCCTTTTCTTCGTGTTCATGTATTGAATGTTTCGTAAACAAAAATCGCACGGGTGTTCTGCTACATCTACCTTATTGTTTAGATGGAGGACAAGACTAGGCGTTCTGAGTTCACGTTTACCTCCGCAATTTTACAGTTTTCGAACGTTTTGGAATTGCCAATAACATCTCTGACAGTTACCTTACCATTGTCTGCTTTTGCGTAAATTGCGTCCTCAAACACGGTCTTTCCTTTGAGCAAAACTTTGAACTCACACATTTGTTTCACTCAGCCTTGTTCATGATAAGTCGTTTGAATTTAAGGATTGTTATGTTTAGACAGTTGTTTTCTCGACATACCCGTTCTTGCCATGAAAAGTGAGGCAGTAAGGACAGAAAGTGTGAACTCCTAGAAACGTTCTTCCACACTTCGCACATTTTTTATAGCCTACTAAATCTACCTTCCTAATTGGAGTTATCGGGGTCACAGGAGCAACTGGCGCCTCCACTCTCTTCTGAAATCTAACCGACCCCAAAAAAATCAGTCCTAAGATTATTAGGCTGAATGCAACGCCGGTTGCAACAAATGTTAAGAGAACTAGGGAGACAGGCGAAGGTTTTTGAGGAATTTGTGGTTGCCCACCCTCGACTTGTTCGGTGGATTTAATCTTGAAAGTCACCTCTCTCATTACAGATTGGCCATTCCATTGAGCTGAGGAGGACACTGTGTAGTTTCCTAGCTCAGTTTCGGGGGGCAGAGTAAAAGTCGTAGCGAAGTCGCCAGCTTCGTTAGTTTCAGAGGTTGCGTGAAGAAGAAAGGTCCCATTTGGAAAGTTTATGGATACGGCTACTGGCCAATTAGGAATGGGATTGATTCCCACACTCAAATTTCCACTGACCTCTACTCTTTCTCCCTGAAAATATACTGACTTATGAGTGGCAACGGTGAGGTTCAAATGAGAGACGTCACCTGCAACGAGGGACGTGTTCAGAAATATCGAGTAGAGTAACAGAAGAAAAAATAGTGAACCAGTAGTCTTCAAAGCACTTGTCTCCTCCAAATAATTTATAAGGAGTTCGTATCTTTTAGGGTTGCGTTTCTCAACTCTAAGATATGTATGTCAAAGCAACTACCCGTCCACAATCCTATCAGCCACTGGGGAGCCGGTTAGTTTCTCTGTCGACAAGTTCGATGGCTTCAAGAAAACCCTTAACGCCATGAGATTTGGCTTCGAAAATAACCTTCCCATTTTTGACTACAAGCGAGAGTTTCTTTGCCTTGAGTCTCAGCCTTGCAAGTTCAAGGTCATGCATTGTAATCTGAGCATAAGAACCAAAGTTTGGAAAAACGTTACTCCTTTCTTATCACAAACAAGTCTTCTTCATGGATAGATGCGATGAGTTGGGCGAGTTCTTGTATTTCATGATTAGAAACCTTTTCTAATAACAGTTTCTTCTTCAATTTGTCAAAGGTGGTTTGATTGACCGAAACCGTCACTTGTTTTTTGTTTGGCAGTTGAAATTCGGCTGTGATGCCTGGAGAATTCTTTAGAGTCAATTTCTGGTTTCCAAAAGTGCATCCAGTGGTCACTTGAAGCCCATCTAACATACATGAGAAGGGGATACTGTTAAGTTATTTGTGATGACTTCTTAGGGAGATGGTCGTGTAGCATCCCAAGCTTTTCCAAGGGCTTCTAAGATGAGTGCTAGTTCTGGAATACTCTCATAATGGATTGTCCCTCTTGATATATATGCTTCTTTTTCCCTTTCTTTTCGGTAGAGATGCACCTCACCTCTACTTCCATCTTCGGCTAGTGCATGTATGAAAAACTGCGGGAATTCTCTGTCATCTTTCCTTATTGCCCTATAATTCTCAACTATCTGCCTACAACGTCTTTTTACTTCTCTAAATTTCACTTTCATAATTAATAGTATAGAGTGTTTAGATTTTAAAATTGTCTATCATACAGCTATTGCCTTTGTCTAGTTGACCTTCATTTTTTCTTTGATTCGCTTTTCATATTCCTCTTGTGTTATGATACCTTTTTCCTCTAGTAACTCGACTAGGCTAGAGAGCATTGTGTCTAAAAGGTCTATTTCTTCACTAGTTTCTCTTTTAACTTTGACTTTTTTCAACTTTCCCACCCTTCGCAAGATAACCCTGCTCTGATAACCAGTTCATAATTATCGTACGGAGAGTATCACTATAACCTTCTCCAAGTTTACCTACGACTTCTTTATCCAAGATTTCAACAAGCCCTTCAGGTAATGCTACTAATATTTTTTTCATTTACTAATCACCTTCAATTCTTGTTCTTTTTCCGTCTTTGTATTGAGAGCATTTATCAATAATGTTGCTTCGTGTTTTATCGCTTGCTCTATCAAGCCTTTCCAATTATTCGGAACATTCATTCTTGCTGCTTGAGCTGGAGTTTTGTCACCTAAACTTTGATGTGGTCTAACACAATTATAATGAACCGCATAGCCTTCAAGTAGCAGTCTTGTAGATTCAAAGGATTTTAATCCCCTCATTGTCTTTGTTCTATCTTTTAATGTGCCATGTAGTCTTTCTACCATGTTGTTTGTTTCTCTAGCTCGTATGCCTACTCTTTGAACGAGTTCTGGTCTTGTGTCTTTTCTCATAGTCCAGAAGACTTTGTTAAATGCTGTACTGTAAACATGGCTTCCATCTACAAAAACTGCCTTAGGTCGCACTTTGCTTTGCTCAAAACCTTTCTTGAACATGGCTATTGTATCCTCTAGACTTCTTGTCCCTGAAATGTGAGATGCTACCATGAACCTTGTATCTTCATCTATCATTTGCCAGAACCAAACACTACGACCTTCACATTGAATCATAGTTTCATCCTCATGCCACAAACCTGAAAGCTGAGGAACAATAGTAACCATGTACTCTTTCACAAGCCTTGAATATTTCTTAATCCAATTAAGAATCGTAACTTGAGACACTTTTTCTCCAAAAATCTGCTCCAAGTTCCTCTGTGCCTTTCGAAGAGACAAACCATCATAATAGAAATTCAAGGCTGCAACTACTATATTTTTATCATTTCTCATTTTTGAAAAGTTGCCATTCAGATAAAAGCGGTGTTTGCACTCTTTACACTTATAGACTTGCTCGCCTTTGACTTTGCCATCCTTCACGATCTTTTCAGAATCACAATATTTGCAGTTCATTGCTATTCCCTTAGATATACTATAAGATACCTTTAAGTATTTATATCTTGTGGTATACCTGCAAGATACCGACAGCTTTATAAAACGAACATATAGTACATACTGTACATACTGAACATATTGAGAACCGGTGGATAGTTTGACCAGAAAAAACCTCGACTTAACTCTCAGGCAATCTCAAGTTTTAGTGTTTACAGCACGAAAATTTCATAATTATGGCTTTGTAAAATTTTCCGACCTGTTAGCCGACACCGGTGTTGCTCATGCAACTTTAGCGGATCATTTAGCAGCTCTTCAACAGGATGGCTATATACAAACTCCTAGAGACAAAGATGGAAATCAGAGACCACCTAGAAACCTCTCTGCTACGGATAAAATCGATATAACCGAAGAAGGAAAAAAAGTTGCTTTACGAATTGTAAACTCACTCAATGCATCCTACAATGAAGGTGCGGCTTCTATTTTTGCAAAACTAAAAAAGGAATATGAGCCTAAATGGATTCAACAAAATCTTTTTGGAAATAAGATTACTTCCTTTGCAAAGGCTTTTGAAGAGTTGGTTGAAAGAAATCCATTGGAGCCTGTTTTAACCACAATCTCCATGTATAACGAGTTAGATAGTCAACTTAGCCTCATCCGACGCAAGGACTTAAATGAATACATTCAATTATCAAGAGCAAAACTAAACCTTGAAATCAGAAACGGTCGGCTTGCTTCCATTGTGATTCCGGTTGCGATAAGAAACAGAACTAAACTTACATCTATAAAGAAAATGCTAAACGATTCTTGGAGTTGGGCAGGCACAGTTAGCTCCGTGTCAACCCGAAGATATTGGGCGGAAGCAACAAGCTTAGGATTAGTGCAAGTGGTTGGGAACTCGGTTGAAAGTCTAAAATCCAACACAATTGACACGATAACATGGTTAGCCAAAAAAACTCACTTTACATTCATCAATACGATACCGACAGCTCCAAAATGCTCTCTGGTTCTTTTCAGAGAATCTTTTAGGCTCCCAACAGAAGCTGACTTGCTAAACCCAAACGAATCGGACAAACACCTTGAATGGCTCCAATTCATATATGATAACATGGGCGACAAAAGTGACTATATCGATGCTGTTGCGGAAGCATTGTATATTATTAAAGACAGAACCAATCTTGTTCAGGAATACAATGGAAGCATTGTTCCCACAACCCTTATTCGGTTAATTAATAGTGAGCCAGAACTAAAGACAGTTTTTGACAAAATGCTTAAAGATAAAGATACAGTTACAGCACAACTTCTCAAAGCAATATCTGCAAAGCCTTCTATTTCATTAGCTGAACTTAAGGCAGACATAAACAAAGAAAGAATGCATAGTAAAGAGGACATAGATGAAACTATCTCCGAATTAGCTTCAAAAAATCTCATATACACAGCAAATTCACGGTCAGCATCAAAGGATACTACAAAACTGTTTTCATTTATACATGTGCCATATCTCTACTCAAAAAGAACCCATGAAGCTAAAGAAGCAAACGCACTATTAAGAGGAATGAATCCGTATTTGCTTCAGCAAGTAAAAGAGCTATTTTCAAATGAGCGTGATAGTGAGGCAATAGTAACAACCTTACGAAAATTAACAATGAAAGAGGAGATTTGCTTTGACGATTTAGGTAGAGAATATGACAAGACCTTTGAGCGAAAAATATTCCGATTTGCCCTTGACTTGGAACCCTTTGTGCAATTCAGAAAAGACCAATCCGGATTCGCACTAAACGAAGACAAGGCAGGTTTAAACGATATAATTATCAATTCATTAATTTACTCAACTATTGCAAGGAATGACGCATTAGACGTATATGCTAACGCTATCGCTGGCTTGGTAGAAAGAGATACACCTTGGTACAATGAAGCCATCGATGAAACCAAAGATTTAACCGCAGAATTGATTAGTAAAAACCAAAAAGTTTTGACTCCTGATATAATGTAAAGCAAAGTTGGGCATGGATAGCTTAGTACGGATTGAGCACCCGCCTACTAAGCGGAAGATTAGGGGTTCAAATCCCCTTCCATGCACCACATAGTGTATCTTAGTCTAGATTCTTAAAGTTTACGACCCTTTGTTGGGAGCGGAACAACTTTCTTAGCCATCACAAATAACTTAACAGTATCTGAGAAGGGAACAGAATACTCCAGTAATGCCGTAACATGTGGTGTTTCAGTGCTTTTTTTCAATCCGAGTTCTCTCAGTCCGATGAGTCCTATCCTCACGCCTATCACGAGGAAAGGTCCTAAGTGGCCGTGAAAATCAACTGCTTTCTCTATAATATTATTCAATGCAGTGTCAATATTGGACTGAAGTATCACTATGTTCACGCTCCTATTAGATGGTCATTTCAAGCCTTTCGGAGTAACTATCCTAGTCTTTAGGGCTTCAATTAATATAAGTCCGATTATGCCACCGATGAAACCGCCAACAGCGTGTAGTCCAGCAAGAGCATATATTCCACCAAACATAGTTGTCAGAAATTCTGGGTTCATGAATAAACTTCCTATTACTAAACCTGCTAGGCCTGCGCACATTGTTGAGAATGAGACTAATCCTATGACTGTGGGCAAAGGCTTGTCCAGCGAGTTTCTATAACCCACCGTTCTCGTTAGAATGTCGAAAGCGATGCTTGCCACCGCAAAACCAATCATTTGAGTTGCTCCTGGACGGAATGCTAAACTTAACCCGGTAACGAGTAATCCAGTTAGAGAGGCTGCGCCGAATTTTCTTGTCCACCAAGTAACCAGTATAAGTGAGACGAATGCTAGAAAGTCGCATAGAAAGGGCAAGCGAGTTGCCGCAAAGAAAACCGGGGCAATGGTACTGTTTAAAGCAGTCCATAACGCGGCGCATATCACAATTGCAACAATGTCTCTAGTACTAAAATAGGGCATGGTAACACCTTTTTTCAAGAAAGTGTTACTCAAACATAAAAGCTTTAGGGTTTCAACACACAATTATTATGTAAAGTGAAGTATATGACCAGAATTGTTCGTGTCGGCGTTACCTTTCCACCCGACCTGCTAAGAGAGTTTGACGAAACAATAGATGGAATGGGTTATGATAGTAGGTCTAAGGCTATTCAGGATTCTGTGAGAGCGTTTGTCAATGAATCCAGATGGCTTCGTGAGCAGGAGGGAACAAAGATCGGTGTGTTGGTGATGGTTTATGACCATGAAGCCAAAGGTTTAGAAGATGCTCTGATTGATATTCAACATAAACACCGCAACGTGATCTCTTCTTCTATGCACGTTCATCTTAGCGAAAGAGACTGCTTAGAAACCATCGCTCTCAAAGGAGACGCCAACGAAATCAAAGAACTAACTCAAGAAATAACAACAAGAAAGGGTGTAAAGCAAGCTAAATTGACTATAGTTTCCTAATCGTGAAAGTTCAGCATTTTTTCCAAGGCTTTTCTAGCTTTCTTTGCGAGTCGATTTGGAACCGTCACTGGGTGTGTTTCTTCTTTGAGAGAGGCGTAAATTCGTTCCAAAGTGTTCAACTTCATGTTAGGACAGACAGCCCCTTCATAGGCTGGAATAAACTCCTTTCCCGGATTATCCTTTTTTAGTCGATGAATGATTCCAATCTCTGTGCCAACAATGAATTTTTTCCCAGACACTTCTTTTACGTATCTGCAGATTTGGGATGTGCTCCCAACAAAGTCGGCCATCGACTGGACATCCGGCGTGCACTCTGGATGCACCGCAACCAAAGCGTCTGAACCCTGCTTCTTCGTTAGATAAATGTCTTCTTTGAGAAAGAGTAAGTGAGTTGGACAGAAGCCCTTTCTCGGAATAGGAACAATGGTTTTCCCGGTTTTCTGTTGAACGTGCCATGCGAGATTGTGGTCTGGACCAAACAGCACAGTGTCTGCGTCTAAGGCTCCTATAACTTTCACAGCGTTTGCGGAAGTGCAGCACACGTCCGCCTGAGCCTTTGCTTCAGCCAACGTGTTAACATAGAGCACGACTGGTGCCTTGGGATAGCGTCTCTTCCATAGCTTAACTTCTTCTGCCGGAAGCATTTGAGCCATTGGACATCTTGCGCCAACACTCGGTAATAGCACTCGTTTCTCGGGGTTTAAAATTGCTGCTGACTCTGCCATGAAGTCGACTGCGGAAAAGACTATGATTTCAGCGTCGTTCTCTTCCGTTGCCTTTCTGGACAACTCGATGCTGTCTCCAACGTAATCGGCTATGTCCTGAACCTCCGCTCTCTGATAGGTGTGGGCGAGTATAATCGCCTTCTTCTGCTTCTTCAACCGACGAATGTCATCAATTAGCGTCATATTGATCATCACTAGTTTTTAGATTGCAGTCCATGTCAGTTATAAGAAGGGTCTTTAACTACATTGAAGGATATATCTTTACCGTTAGCAGCACGAGGTGCAGAATTGATTAAGAAAGTGAAGTTGACGGTTTTAGTTGAAGATTCTGTAGCTGAAAGTGAAAGCAGCCTTGTGGCTAAGCATGGATTGTCCTTTTTCGTGGAAGCCGTTACCAGTGATGGAGAAGTTTCAATCTTAATGGATACTGGTCCTTCACCTGAAGTTTTGCTGCATAACGTAGACGTGATGGGTACAGATCTGCGCAAAACCGAGGCTATAGTGCTTAGTCATGGGCATTATGACCATGTGAGTGGCTTGATAAGAGCCTTAAAGTGTATCGGAAAACGAGTGCCAATCATTGTGCATCCTAAAATCTTTAATCCGAAATTTAAGGTGAAGCCGTTTCTCATGTTTAGAGGGGCACCTTTCACCCTTTCTGACGTAGAAATGGCTGGTGGAGTTTTGCTCCGTTCTGAAAATCCCGTGACTATAGCCCATGGAATCACAACCACTGGTGAGGTTGAGCGAACTTTCCCCTTAGAGAGTGTGGAAGGATTCTGGACTGTTGATAATGGAAGATTTGTCAAAGACGTTATACTTGATGATCAAGCGCTTCTCATTGATGTCGAGAGTAAGGGGTTGGTTGTGGTGACTGGGTGCGCACACTCTGGAGTTGTCAATACCATAATACATGCAAAGAAGACAACAAAAACAAACAAGATCTACGCAGTTTTAGGAGGCTTTCACCTCGCGAGCGTCAGCAACAATAAGATTGAAACAACGCTGAAGGAACTTGAAAGGCTAAGTCCGAAATTCATTGGACCGTGCCACTGCACCGGAACCAAAGCCATCAAAAGACTCGAGGAGGCTTTTGGCAATCGTTGTAATCCCCTTCAAACCGGAGATGTCGTCGAACTGTGAGCCAAACCGGGGATAATTTACATATGAGTAAAAAGTCTCAAGTGAATTTTATTGGGGTTGTAGAAAGTTCAGATGATTTGTCTAGAGTGTTGATTTTTCCTCAGTTTTGTGTGGGACTGGAGGGTCTTACCAATTTCTCGCACATCATCATTCTCTATTGGTTTCACTTGAGGGATAACGAAAAGGAGAGGAGCACTCTTCAGGTTGTTCCAAGAAGACATCCACGTGCCCCCAAAGTCGGTGTCTTCGCCTCGAGGAGTCCGAGTCGGCCAAATCCAATCGGACTATGCGTCGTAGAACTCACGAAAATAGAAGGTTGCACCTTGTTTGTGAAGGGACTCGACGCGGTCGAAGGCTCTTCAATAATTGATGTTAAGCCATATATCTCGAGAGCGAACTCCATTCCCGATGCCACAGTTCCCAAGTGGGCATCTCATGGACCTCCAACTTGAGTAATGCTTTTTGGAGACTGAACCATCTTACTTTGGCTTGAGATGTTTCTTTAAGGCTTCTTCTAATGGTTCCCGTCCAACGGCGCCAACAATTCTTTCGACTGGTTTACCGTCCTTGAATATTATGAAGTGGGGTATACCCATTATATTGTAGCGTTGCGAGATCTCTGGGTTTTCGTCCACGTTAACCTTGGCGAATGTTGCTCTTCCAGCGTAGTCACGGGCTAGTTCTTCTATTACAGGAGCCATGACTCTGCACGGCATGCACCATTCAGCCCAAAAATCAACGACGACTGGCATGTTAGCGCTCTCTATAGCTTTGTCAAAACTTGAAGATTCCAGAGCGACCACACCCTTTGCCTTCGTTTTCTCACTTTCTTCCATTAATTTCTTTAACTTCCTTGACCGTATCCTTTGAAGTTCTTCTTCTTGTTTGTTTGCCACGGGAGCGCCTCTTTTTGGTGTTCTTTTTTTTGAGGGTGTGTCTCTAACTTCATTGAGAGATATATGTCTTTACTGTTCGTTGATTCTTAAAGTGTCATAGAGTTTGGTTTCCGTGTAAGGGAAGGATCTTCGTATTTGATATTTGAAAAATAAAGGGGGAGAGGTCGGCTGTTAATTTCCTGCAAACTATTCTACTAGTGATGGTGGGGCGGGCATAGTTTTCGGTCGACGTCCACGAATAACAAAGACAAGAACTACTACGACTGCACTAACTGCGACAACGCCTATTAGCGCCCACATCCAAGGCTCTACAGTCATTCCAAGAGGCACATCTTCGCCCCTCGCAACCGCGGCTTGAGCCTCAGTAACATAATGTTGGGCGTCTGGGTGTCCTGGGAATAGGTTCAGAGCTTCCTGAAACTTTTGGATGGATGCAGAATAATGGTGGTCCCAGAAAAGCGTCAGTCCATCCTTGAACGCTTTATCTGTGGCTCCTTGCTCATTTTCCACGCCGTTTGCGTTGAGAAGACTTTGAACAAGGGTACTTGGTCTGAGAAAGTTGAAGCCTGGAGCATCATAACCTTCTTCTGTCAATGATCCGAAGGTTGCGACACCAACTACTTTACCTTGCAAATCAATTGCCATGCCCCCACTGTTGCCATGAGTTATAGCTGCATCTGTTTGGATAGCTGGCGAACCATCTGTTGTTTGCCGAAATGCGCTGATGACCCCAGAAGTGACTGAAGGCTCCATGATCTGCTCCTCATTAAGGAAGTTATGAAAGAGAACCACGCCAGGATAGCCTATTGCGTAAATCGCTTGCCCTACTGTGAGTTGGCTTGAATCTCCGAGCAGTACCGTCGGCATATTTGATTGTGTAACCTTTAGAAGCGCTAAATCCCAACTCTCCGCTGGTTTCGTGTCAACTATTTGGGCACTATACAACTTGCCCAGATTCCCTAAGCCTGAAACTACGCTGCCTACGCCAACGTATGCTTTGACCTCATAGTTGGTGACTGTGACCTGATAGTCCGAGGTGGGCTTTGTGTAATCCTCTATCAACCAAGCGAGCCATTGGTTGAAATCGAAGTTCCAAGGATAACCAGCTTGTGCGTTGGCTTGCATCAGTGTGTACAGATACGCGAGAAAGAGTCCATAGTATCTAGTCAGTTCGCTTTGCCATGCGTTTACCACATGACCATTTGTTATCATGTACCCGTTAGAGTTCACGGTGAAGCCAGAGCCAAAACTGCTGGTCCATATCAGAAGAGGTGAGGGGCCCAGTCCTACTTGATACAGATAATCGTCAATAAAAGTCCAGGAGATGTAGGCGGACACAACTGAAATCACTATTACGGCTGCGGGTTTTGTGATTGCGACAGCCTCTTGTCCAGGTTCCACTGCATGCACTGCTGGGATGGGTAATTTCTGAATCGTCACTAAACCTGTAGTGATGATTATATAGAAGAACGCTAGACTCAATAATTTTTTAGTCAATTAACCAATCCTCTAAAGGTTCATAAAAATACTCATCTGATAAAATTTATGAATTGAAAATAAATTCTGATAAGTTTTATTCAAATCATGCAGAAATCGAATTTAGAATCAGAATACTAATAAGATCATGTGGTCACCCTGATTCTTATGCATTCGCTTGTTTTTCTTTAATCGGAGACTTGAGAGTGTTGTAAGCGACAGCAACCTGAAATTTGAAAGAGTTGGCGCAATGCCTAGAACAGAAAACAGTCACTTTCCCATCAATCTTCTCTATTTATATGTTTCCAGAATTCAATAAATATTGGACGAATTTGCGTTGACCAGCAAGTCTAAAGAGCGCAAGAGAATCTCTCTCAACATTGTTGGGATGAGTTGCGTTAGCTGTGTTCAGGCAGTAGAAAAAGCCTTGAAAGAGCATGTAGGAGTGGAACAGGCAAACGTCAACTTCGCCTCAGAAAAGGCATACATAACATATGATCCAAAAGTAACCAACAAAGAAGAACTTATAGAAACGGTAAGAGCCACTGGTTACGACGCTCGTGTGGACACAAAAAAGACTATTATGAAAATCGGTGGAATGACGTGTGCATCCTGCGCCCAAACTATAGAGAACGCTCTGAAAAAAACCGAGGGAATCGTAGAAGCAAGCGTGAATCTTGCGTCCGAAAAAGCTGTGGTTGCCTATGATGCGCAGGAAATTGATTACGAAGGCATAAAAGAGGTAATAGAGAACACTGGCTACCAAGTGCTCGGCAGAGAGGAAGGCGCAGCTAAGTACGAGAAGGAAATAGAAGAGGAGCAACAGAAGTTTCACGAAGCAAAGATGAGAATGAGGGTTGCGTGGGCTTTCACCATCCCCATAATAGTTTGGATGATCTTGGAGATGATCTTGGGACAAGCCTTGCCCAATCCAACCATATATGTGCGCGTGCACGTATATGATATTGGGATGATCCTTCTAGCAACTCCTGTGCTCTTTTGGGCGGGCAAAGAAACAATTCTCTCTGCGATAAGAGCTGTATCCCATGGCAACGCCAACATGGACGTTTTAATAGTCTTAGGCACATCTTCAGCCTTCATCACGGGTCCAGCGATGTTCTTTAGTCTCATCATGAACTACACTGGAGTTGCTGGAATGATCATGTCCTTTCATCTAACGGGAAGATATATAGAGACAAAAGCAAAGGGAAGGGCTTCACAAGCGATCAGAAAACTACTGGAGTTGGAAGCCAAGACCGCACGCATCCTAGTGGACGGTGAAGAAAAGGAGGTGCCCATCGACGAAGTTGAAGTCGGCGATGTGATGATTGTCAGGCCTGGAGAAAAGATTCCTACAGACAGCGTCGTGGTTGAAGGTCAAAGTGCGGTGGACGAGTCCATGGCAACTGGAGAATCGATGCCTGTGATGAAAAAGGTTGGAGACGAGGTCATAGGCGCGACCGTAAACCAGCGAGGAATGTTGAAGGTAAGAGCCACCAAAGTAGGAGAGGACACCTTTCTGTCCCAAGTCATAAAACTGGTGGAAGAGTGTCAAGGTTCTAAGGTTCCGATCCAAGAGTTCGCCGATAAGGTAACAAGCTACTTTGTGCCAGCGGTTCTCGGTCTGGCGATTGTTGCCTTAATTCTGTGGTTAGTCGTGCCTGACACCATCAAAGTGGTGAGTCTTTGGGCTCAACCGTTTTTGCCATGGGTTGATCCGAACTTAGGGGTTGTTACTCTTGCGGTTTTCGCGTTGGTTGCGACCCTAGTCATCGCGTGTCCGTGCGCCCTTGGATTAGCCACTCCCACGGCGCTTATGGTTGGAAGTGGCATGGGAGCTGAAAACGGGGTGCTGATACGCCACGGAGAAGCCATACAAAACCTCAGAAGCGTAGACACGATTGTCTTTGACAAAACGGGAACCATCACTAAAGGAAGACCAGAAGTCACTGATGTAGTCTCACTAAAAGACCACGCAAAAGAGGAGGTTCTTCGCTTAGCTGCAAGCGTCGAAGTTGGGTCAGAGCATCCACTTGGCGAAGCCATTCTGAGAAAGGCGAAGGAAGAAAACTTGGAACTGTATAAGGCAGAGAATTTTGAAGCTGTGACTGGGAAGGGTGTGAAAGCCAGAATCGGTCATTCTCCTCAAAGACTTGCTCTTGTTGGAAACAGAAAGCTGATAGAAGAAGAGGGAGTGGATTACAAATCCTTGGAGGATGATTTGAAGCGTCTCGAAGAAGAAGCCAAGACAGTGATGCTTGTGGCTGTAAACGGAAAGATCACCGGAGCCGTGGCTGTTGCCGACACTCTGAAAGAAGACTCGGTGGAAGCCATAAGGGAACTTGAGATGATGGGACTGAAGACCACAATGCTCACGGGAGACAACAGACTCACCGCAGGAGCTATAGCCAAAAAAGTCGGCATATCAAGAGTCTTAGCAGAAGTCTTGCCAGACCAAAAAGTGAAGGAAATCCAAAGGTTGCAGGAAAACGGCGAAACAGTCGCCATGGTCGGCGACGGCATTAATGACGCTCCAGCTCTAACAGCAGCTAATGTTGGAATCGCTATAGGAACTGGAACAGACATAGCCATCGAATCCGCCGACATCACGTTGGTGAGAGGAGACCTATCCGGCGTAGTCACAGCTATAAAGCTTTCTCGAAAAACCTTTAGTAAAATCAAGCAAAACTTGTTTTGGGCTTTCTTTTACAATGTTGTGGCGCTTCCTGTAGCTATGTTGGGTTTGGCTCACCCAGTGATAGCGGAGATAGCTATGGCTACGAGTTCTGTGACCGTGGTGACTAACGCAAATCTCCTGAGAAGGGCTAGTATTCGTCCAGATTATCAAAAGAAGGAAAAGTTAGTCACGACTACTCGCTCCTAACATCAACTTCTATTAACGCATGGGCTTCATAAAAATTTGCATGCTGCAGCAGATCAAATGGGTTCTTAGGCATTTAAGCCACTAAGCATTGATGCTCACTTAACCTTATATTCAAAAACAAGATTGACAACTATGGAACCTCGAAATGATTGAGAGCTGGTTTTGTTGAAGAAAGTCTTATTCGTCTGTGTCGAAAACGCTTGCAGAAGCCAAATGGCTGAAGCATTTTTTAACAAGTTTGCCTCGAGAAAAGCGTTAGCGATCAGTGCAGGCACCAAACCTTCGAGTCAAGTGAACCCCAAGGCAGTTCAGGTGATGAAGGAAATAGGAATCGATATGAGTAAGCAAAAGCCCAAACCCTTAACTTCAGAGGTGATGAAGGGAGTAGACAGAATAGTCTTAATGGGTTGTGGAGCCGACGTGTGCCCAGCACCCTACATAAAGGCAGAAGAGTGGAGCATCGAAGACCCCTCTGGAAAACCCCTTGACAAGTACAGAGAGGTTAGAGACATTATTAAGGGTAAAGTTGAAGAACTAATCAAAAGAGATTAGTCGTTAGTTTGGGATGAAAATGGTTCATATCAGTTCTTTTGATCCCTCCGAGTTCTACAGCAGACAAACTGTGCTTCTCGAACTCGGTCAGAAAGGTCAGGAAAAGTTGTGGCGTTCAAAGGTTGCTATAGTGGGGTTAGGCGGACTCGGCAGTGCCTCCGCCCTCTATCTCGCCCTAGCAGGGGTTGGTCACCTCCACATAGTGGATCAGGACACGGTTGAGCTCAACAACCTGCATCGACAAATACTATACAGCATGAAGGATTTGCGGTATCCCAAGGTTGAGGCAGCCGCCCAAAAGATTAGGCAAATGAACCCCGAGGTGAAAGTGGAAGCGATTCCAGAGACTGTCACAGAAGGCAATGTGGACGAGATAGTTGAGGACGCAGATTGTGTGGTTGATGGGTTAGACAACATGCGAACCCGATACATCTTGAACCGAGCCTGCGCCAAGAAACGGGTTCCCTACATTTTTGGGGGCGCCATAGGAATCGAGGGAAACCTCTCGGTTTTTGCTCCTCCAGAGACTCCGTGTCTCGAGTGCGTCTTACCAAACCTTGACGACACTCTTTTGCCCACTTGTGAAGTAAGAGGCGTATTGGGCGCAACAGCTGGAATCATCGGAACAATGCAAGCCATGGAAACCATAAAGCTGCTGACTGGCATAGGCGAACCCTTGAAAGGAAAGTTAATGGTCTGCGACTTCAGAGACATGTACTTCGCTACAATCGACATCTTCAAGAGACCAGACTGCCCAGTTTGCACAGGCGAAGTAATCAAGCCACCAGAGAAGAAGGAAACTCTCGTGTGGTTGTGTGGACGCAACACAGTCAACGTGAATCCTCCAAAACCTATCGAAATGAAACTTAGTGAGGCATACGAGACACTGAAACAACATTTTAAAATGCTGGTAAGGTCTTCGCTCGTGATAGTTTTCAAATATAACGGTGGAGTTGAAGTAAGTCTCTTCAATCACGGAAGAATGCTAATAAAAAACGTAAAAGACGAAAAGTCTGCGTTGACAGTTTATAACAGAATCGTCAGAGAGCTTGGTTTGAAACTCTAGACTTCTGGATGTGTGACTTATGCCCTTTACGCCGTTTCACGTTGGACCTGCCTTACTAATCTTTGGAATCTTCGCTTTTCTTGATCCCATAGCGTTGATTTATGGTTCGGTTCTAGTTGATCTTGAGCCAATATTCGTGTTGTTTTTTCTGCGTGTGGGCGCACTTCACGGACCAGTGCACTCAATCGTCGGGGTGATTCTTCTTTTACCACTTGTCTTTGTGGTCACTCTGATTACGAGACGACTTCTCCCTATAGTAGACTCTCTTTTTGTTTCCGAGAGCAAGAAGTTCACCTATCAAACAACTGCTCTGAGCGTCTTAATCGGTGTTTACAGCCACTTGATATTGGATTCTTTTCTTTATCCAGAACTTAATCTTTTGTGGCCTCTGTCCTACTTGAATCCAATGCTGTATAGGATATCTGGTGTTTTAGTTTACGATTTCTGTATAATCGCATCTGTCGTTGGTCTTCTGTTGGTTCTTCTTAGAAGACTGAAAAAATGAAGGGCGTTTGGGGCTCTGTCAAGTTTTCGTCGGATTTAAACGGAGAAATCAGAGACAGAGAGAAAGTCATGAGAGGGCTAAAGAAAGACGATACACCAATACTCAAGGGTTATCAAATCTTTCACAACTACATCAGAGAACACGAAGGATTGAAAGGCAAAACACCAGCAGAAGCTTGCGGAATAACAGTTGAAGGAAAGAATAAGTGGAAAACTTTAATCCAAAATGCAAGTAGATAAGAAAAAGAAAAAGGTGCTATTCCATATCAATTTCTTGATATGTTTTTTGATATTCTGGAAACTCTCGATGCACTTTCTTCATAACAGTTTTGGGGTCTAGTGGAAATATTTGTTCTTTAGTATGCAAAGCTTCTATCATGAAAACTTTGTCGATTGATTGGCATAATTTCTCTGCGATTTTAAATCCTGTCTTGGTCAGTTTTGTTGTCAATGAAGCATGCATGGAATCTTTTCCCCACTTGTGTAAGCTTGTTTCGATTACTCCTTTGTTCTCCAACCTTTCTAGGTCAGCTCTTAGATTTCTTGGAACTGGTCCTCTCGGTTTTGCTTCGAATTCATCATGTGGAAATGCTTCTCCTAGATATTGCTTGTCCAAGTTCTTCCATAGATAGAAGAGCATTTTGTTGAGATGGTATTTGTAATGTATTTCTCCTTCTTTGAATGGACTAGGTTTAGCGAAAAGCAATAGTAACAACGGAACATCTCTGTCAACTAACGCAAATGATTCAGCTAGCATCCTAATTTCTGCTTTTGACACCTCTGAAGGATAAACACAGATTTTGTTAGTCTTTGTATTTTTGATTGCTGGCACATTTTTCAAGTGCAGAGGATTTCCTTTACAGTCGATAGTATCTATATCAGTTACTGTTTTCGTCCATACATTTTCCAATTTTTATCACCTTACCTAACTCTAACTCTTCGTTTTTTGACATAGCGCATGTTTGTTATCACTGTTTTTCCGAATGATTCGTGACACATCACGAGGAACCGTTCTCCATTCATATTCACTGTTTGGGTCCATTTTTTCTTAGCACCTGGGCATTTTATGTTTGGGTCGTTTTGCATTATCCCAGCCACTTTTGCGATGACTGCATTAGGGATTTTTGATTTTTTGTAAGTCTCTGGGTCAATGACAATATCCATTGCAGACCAACTCTCACAGAGAGAATATTGCAATAGATTGGTTTTTATGCTTTAGCTCCATTAAACAACCTAATTCAATCATCGAAAAATAGCTGGGAGCTTATTGCATACTTTTCTTTCACCACGCTGACAATGGTTTTTCTTGCATTTAAGTTTTTTCATTCTAAAGCTTTCTAGCTATTTCAGATTTATTAATTGTTAATCTGTTTTTAGAAACCAGAAATACATATGTCAAAATATACTAACAGTCTCTCTATCAACCGATTTTTGACAGTTTAAACATCAACCGAAAAGTAACACTCTCACGGAACAACTCAAACAACCGTAGAAGTAACAGTGCCTGTCATATTGGTAGATCACTATAAACTACTGAAGGCTTTGGACTGAAAACATCTATCCGACGAATTTTTACAACTTTATAATCAGACGACAACTTTACAGAGCCCGGGTTTGGGTAGGTTTATAAGATATAACGATGTTATACTCTTGGGTATGATAAATGCGACCACCATGCGAACTCGTCGTTCGATACGTTTTGCCCGCATTCAGGTCCTTGGTAGCAAAAGAACTCGTGAGCAGGTATCATTTTTCCCAAAAGTCCGCTGCTGAGAAACTCGGGACCACGCAGGCTAGTGTGAGTTATTACCTCTATTCTAAGCGTGGCAACAAGAGGATGAAGGAACTCGAGTCTGTGGCTTCCATCAAATCTGTGGTAGGCGAAGTGGCTAATGGTATAGCGACCGAAAAACTCGCTCCCATGGATTCCCTGCTGATGTTTTGTCAACTCTGCACGGCTCTGCGGAATCGAGATGTCATCTGCGATTTGCACAGAGACGCCACTGTTCTTCCAGAAAGCTGTGACGTTTGTGGACGTGTGACTGAAACCTAACAAAACCTAAGTTTGTATCCTAAGTGAGCATCCGAAAGAGAAAAGAAGAGTTTATAACTTTTATATTGTTATGTGATTGGTTGCCGGGGTGGCTGAGAGGTTTAGGCGGCGGGCTGCAGACTCGCTGCACATGGGTTCAAATCCCATCCCCGGCTCCAACCTTAACATTTTAGCCGAGAAATCTGCACAATTCCAGGTGGTTATCACTTTCTTTCTAGTGCGCTAAAAGAGAGGGTTAAATAAGAGAATCCCAAAGTTTCTACCCCCACTTTATCGGTGTTGAGAGTGTTTGGAAATGAAAGCGCAAAGTTTCACCAAAGAGGATGTTGTCAAACTGATTCGGGAGAAAGACATAAAAATTGTAAACCTCTGTCATATTCCTGAAGATTGTCGTCTCAAGACCCTGAGTTTTACGGTTGAGAGTAGGGAGAGGCTTGATGAGATTTTGGAGTTTGGTGAAAGGGTTGACGGTTCAAGTTTGTTTTCTTACGTTGATCCCAACAAGAGTGACATTTACATAATGCCTAAAATAGAGTCTGCGTTTGTTAATCCATTCGGTTCAATACCAACGCTAAACGTTTTGTGCAAGTACCTTGATGAGGATGGGAAATCGCTGGATATTGCACCCGAAAACATATTGTTCAGGGCGGAAGAGAAGTTACGCTCTTCCACGGGAGTTGTTCTAAAGGCTTTGGCTGAACTGGAATTCTACATAGTCTATAGGCGGGAAGAAACCGCTTTTTCAGCGGGGGTTTCGGAGAGAAATTATCACGAGTCTGCGCCTTTTGCAAAATTTGAAGATTTGAGGAATGAGGTTTTAGTCACTCTTGAGGATGTAGGTATAGCCACGAAGTATGGGCACGCAGAGGTTGGCAGATTCCACTCTAAGGACGGGTATGTGATGGAACAACACGAAATAGAGTTTCTGCCACAAAATCTTAGAAAGACGGCGGAAGCCATAACCGTGGCAAAATGGGTTATAAGGAATATTTGTGCCAGACATGGGTTCTCAGTCTCTTTTTCTCCTAAGCCTTCTTTAAACCACGCTGGAAACGGAATGCACATTCACTTTTGCGGATTAAAAAACGATAGGAACGTAATCGCAGATTATAAGGGAGATTTGACAACTGAAGCGGAGCAGATGATTGGTGGAATACTGAGGTTTGCTCCGAGCCTGACCGCCTTCGGAAACACTGTGCCCGTTTCGTTTCTGCGGTTTATTTATCGCCAAGAGTCGCCCATGTACGTTTGTTGGGGAGCGAAGAATCGTTTGGCTTTGGTTCGTATACCCTTGTGGTGGACTTTTAGAGAGGATTTCAGAGAGGCTGATGGTTGTAAGCGAACTCTGGAGTTTAGGGCTCCAGACTCGTCGGCGAACCCCTACCTGTTGTTTGCTGGGATTGCGTTAGCTGTTGAGTACGGGTTGAAGAATCCTGGAGAGGCGATGGAGATTGCTGACGGTTTGAGAGCTGAAAGCCTAGTTGAAAGAAACAAGAAGTATAGGGTTCTACCATTGTCTTGTGTTGAAGCTGCAAAAAACCTTGAGAAAGACAGAAAATACTACGAGGCTGACGGTGTCTTTCCGAAGCGAGTGATAGACGGCGTGATTAGCAGGTTGGAGTCTTACAAGGATCGGGGGCTGTGGAAGAACTTGGCTGATGAACCTGAGAAAGTTGAGGAGTTGTTGCGGGAGTATCTGGATTGTGGATAACTGCTTTATAGTAAGTTGGTGGTCTCCCTTCTCTTTCTGCGGTCTTCCACTCTCAATTATTATTTGTGGTTTGGGAATGCTTAAACCTTCTTGTCGGAATAGATGAAGGTGGTTGTGGAGTTTGGTGCAGGATTCCAGCGAGACTGTGGGTTTTGATTCTGTTGTCGTGAGGTTTAGTGGCGAGATCTGGATCAAGGGCGCCTGGACCAGAAGGTTTTATGTTGGGCGACTGCTACGAAACATCAAGAGGGTTTTGAAGTTTTATGGTTTAGAGGTTAAAGGGGTTAGCAGGATTGATGGAAGGTTGTTTTTCAAGACTGACAAGGCTGAGGAAGTGGTGCATAGGTTAAGCAGGGTTTTTGGGGTTTCCTCTGTTTCGCCAGTGTTAGAGACAACTTCTAGGCTGGAAGATATCGTGGATAAGATGGTTTTTCTGGCTGGCAAACGCTTGTGCAAAGGTAGTAGTTTTGCTGTCAAGTGCAGGCGTGTCGGCGTTCATCCTTATGGGAGTAAGAATGTCTGTGAGGTTGTGGGTCAGCGGATTCTGGACAAGTTTGGTGATAAACTGAGTGTGAGGGTTGACTTGAAGACACCAGATGTGCGTTTTGGGGTTGAAGTTCGTGATGAACGAGCCTTTGTTTATTCGGATGTAGTGGCGGGTGTGGGAGGTATGCCCTTGGGAACCCAGCCTCGTCTGGTTGGTTTGCTGAGCGGAGGCTTTGATTCGGCTGTGGCTTGTTGGTTGGTCATGAAGCGTGGAGCCCCAGTAGTGACCGTTTATTTTGATAATTGTCCTTTTACGGATGAGAGGGCGACTGAACGGGCGACTGAAGTGGCTAAAACATTGTTTGGTTGGGCGATTGGCTTTCCGAGACGAATGTTTATCGTGTCCTTTGGAGAGACTTTAAAGGCTTTCGTGGAGGAGGCGCCTCGTCGACTGACTTGTGTCTTGTGTAAGCGTATGATGTACCGTGTGGCTGAGCGCATAGCTGAGCAGATTGGGGTTGAGGGAATCGTGACTGGAGAAGCCATCGGGGAGCAGGCGAGTCAGACACTACACAATCTGCGGGTGTTAGATGAGGCTGTACAAAAATATCCTGTGTATAGACCATTGTTAGGCTTTGACAAAGCAGAGACTGAGGCTTTAGCGAGAAAGATAGGAACGTACGAGATTTCGGGGTGGAAGGCGAAGGGATGCACAGCAGCACCCCAAAAACCAACAACAAAGGCGAGGCTGGAAGAAGTTAAAGAAGCTGAAGAAAGACTGAAAGTAGAGGAAATCATAGAAGACTTGGTAAACTCTCTTAAAGTCGTGCGTCTGTAACAGGGTTGATTATTTTGGAAATTCTGTTATTTGTTATTTTTTAGATGCTTGATTAGTTTTGCTATAAGTTCTGTTCCATGTTGTAAAATGCCTAATTCTCCCCTTTTGCATTCTTTTTCCGAGAATTTCTTAACCTTATCCGCTTGGATTTTGTTGCCTGATATGAGAAGGGGCACTGGATCATCGCTGTGAGCCTTCAGTTTACAAGGTGTTGAATGATCCGCTGTAACACAGATAACACAATCTTCTAAGTTAATCTTCTGCAGCATTCTTCCAACAAAGTGTTTGTCAACAGTGGTAATCAGTCGAGTCTTAAGGTTGAAGTCTCCGTCATGACCTGGCTCATCCGGACCCTTAATGTGTATATAAAAACAATCATAGAAGGGCAAGATTTGCAACAGTTTTTCCACTCTCAGTTTGCAGTCTCTTTCAAGGTTTTTTGACGGAGAGGGCAACTCTACCATGTGCATGCCCGCCATCTTGGATATTCCTCTCTCAACGGGCATGTCCGCAAGGCAAACAAAGCTGAAACCATACTGCTGGTCAAGGCGAGGAAACCTTGGCAGACGAACACCCGCATCCCTGACAAGAATAACATTCGCCTTCAGCTTTCCCTCTTTGACACGGTTCTTATTTACCCCATGTTTCTCCAGAATCGCCATGCTTTTCTTAGTAAATTCGTTGACAAGGTCTGCCGAAACCTTGGCTTGTTCAGTCTTGTCTAAGGGTTCACATTTTTTAAGGATCATCTTGGCTTGGGCTTCTGCTACTCCAATGCCTTTGACTCTTTTATAGGCCGGGTCAGTGTTGGTGATGTTCCCTGAAAATTTCTTCCTTTTACTTCTTATGACTAAAGCCCCTCTGTGATTTAGAGTGTTCTTAAATTGGAAACTGGCTGGATAAGACTCCAATCGTATCTGCTCGTTTACGGCTCTGGCAAGTTCTGTGGCTTCCTCCGTTGTTAGGTTTCTACCCACCCTCCTATCCACAATCCTGTTTCCAGAACCCAAAGTGGCAAAATTACATCTCAAAGCCAAATCACCGTCTCTAAAAGGTAAATCTGCACCTACGGCTTCGAGAACTCCTCTGCCCACCTCATACTTGAAGGGATCGTACCCTAAAATCGAAACAACAGCCACATCACTCTCAGGGGCAATGCCCTTCTCAACCGCATACATCAACCCTGTCTTTCCAGTTTTGGCGAGAAAATCCATGTTAGGAGTATCAGCAACCTCAAGAGGAGTCCTATTTCCCAACTCTTCAATTGGCAGATCACCCATGCCATCAATGACCACGTAGATCAACTTCAAAGATAACGCTCTCCAGTGTCAATTGTAAATAACAACTCCCATTTAAATCAAAAACCAAAGTCAGATGGTTAAGATTGTAGTCTCTTTCAGCAGCGATGATGAAGTACAATGCTTCCTCTTCCTCCTCTATAGATAGGTCCTTACACACGCACACAAAAACTCCTTAAACCCCCACAACTTCATCTATTCTTGTCCACCATGTCGTCAGTTGACATCGCCCTTAAAATCTTCCGCCAACTCCAACCAGAAGACATCCAAATACTCCACGCTATCGAAACCCAAACAAAACAATACCAATACGTTCCAGAGGAACAAATCCCACCAAAAGCCAAACTCCCACCTCCAAAAGTCCAACACCACCTCACAAAACTAACCAAAAGCCAACTCCTACAACAACAAACCCACCCATATATGGGCTATCGCCTAACAACCGCAGGCTACGACTGCTTAGCACTCCACGCCCATGTCAAAGCCAACGCCCTTGAAGCCATAGGCAAACCGTTAGGCGTCGGAAAAGAAGCAGATGTCCACGACGCCCTCACACCAACCAAACAACAAGTCGCCATAAAATTCCACCGCCTCGGCAGAACCAGTTTCAAACAAACCAAACGCAAACGCGCCTACACACAACAATATACATACACGCCCAATTGGCACCAACAATCAACAATCGCAGCCAAAAAAGAGTACAAAGCCCTAAAACTCCTCCAACCCCACAAAATAGCAGCCCCAAAACCCATACGCCAAAACCGCCACACACTCATCATGACCCTAATCAACGGCGCATCCTTAAACCTCTACCCAGAAATCCCGCGTCCACAGAAAGTCCTAAAAGAAATCTTAAACAACATCAAAAAAGCCTACCAAAAGGCAGGAATAATCCACGCGGACCTCAGCCCCTACAACATCCTCATCCAACCAAACCTTCACGTCCTCATCATAGACTGGCCACAGTACGTTCCCACAAGTCACCCAAACGCTCAACAACTCCTAAAACGCGACCTAGACAACGTACTAAAATTCTTCAAACAGAAAGAGAAAATAGAGATAACCCTGAAACAGGCGCTCAACTACGTAAAAGAAGAATAGGCGCTGTTATTTGCCACGACCAACATCCAAACCAATAAACAAAATGTTATTCCCACGAACCAAAACGGTTCCATAACTCGCCAAGGGCTTATCCTTAAAGAACTCAGAGGCTCCATCCAACATAATGTTCATATGCCCGTCACAGCGAATCATGCGACCCTTGTACTCGACACCATTCTTCAAAACAATCAAAATGTTACTATTCAACTGCTTAGTCAAAACGTTCAAGGGCTTCATACTTGGCTGCAATTTACTACTAGTGGGTTCCATGGCAAACTCCCAACAGATACCACAACATCAACCTCTAAATATAAAAATCTTATGAATAAGTCTTACACCACAATGGTTTAGCTTAAGCCTATTAGCTCCAAGACCAAAAACTTCCCTCCTTATCCCTCGTGAATTCTTCTGAGCCTCCTTTCGCACAGAGAACAGCTCGAACTCACCTAGGAAAAAAGGTATCTTCTAGGCGACTTGTACAGTACCAAATCAATGCTTTCCGGTTTTATTCTAAGATGACTGGTCGGTAATCCAAGAATAGATGCCATTTTGGCCCTAGCCGCCTAAAGTCATCGTAAAACTCTGCGATAAACATCATACCATTTTCTTGACTCATTTTTGATATCACCTCATGAACGCTATCTGGGTTTTTGTCAATGGAGTTCTTTAGATTGTCAAGAATCTTGTCCAAGAACTCATCATCAATTGTTGTGATAATCTCAGAAAGAATCTTCTTCTTTTCATCTGGTAACTGTATATTGCTAGCAGCCTTTGCTACGATTTCTTTGCTAATAATTGAGGGCTTATGAATTGGCAATACTTTCCCCAAAGCTCGTCTAGGATTGACTAATATATATCGATAATCACCCGATTCTGGCGATTCTCCAGAAGTAAATAGGCTATGGAGTGCAGATCTTTTTCTTTTTCTCCAAATCGTAATTGCACCCCAGATTTTTCCTTCATGAAGTATCGGCAGCAAATATCCAAAGTACTCTGTCGAAATTGGCTTCGAGGAGATCGTAAGAGCAACGTAGCGAAAAACTAGAGCAGCAGAAGTAATTGAGAATGCAATATCTAATATTTTTGGATCAACTCTCATGGCGCTCAACCAAATCCTCGCAAATCCATAGAAATAACTTAGAAAAATCATAACCGATTTTGTTTGTTCCTTTTTGCTTGAGATCATGTAAGGTTTAACTATAGTAGCTTCCACAGCTTTCCTAAGCTCTAGAGGCAAAGAGGGCTGCATCGCTAGTTTTTCTTCAATCTCTCTCAAATGCTTATATCGTGTTATTATCTCGTTGTTGAGAATGTCACGTTCTTTCTCCATCATCCGTATTTCCATAAAGCGCGGCTGGGCTTCCAAGGATGATATAACAGCTGTTTTTTTCTCTTCTAGTTTCCTAACTTCTGCCTTCTTCCGTCTAAGCGATCTCAACAGCGTTCGCTTACTCTCTTCAAGTTGTTCCAGTTTCCCCTTTTCTTCAATCTGTTTTTTGGCGTATTCGTAAACTATTCTTTCTTGCTCTTCTTTCTTTCTTCCTGAAAAAAATTCATAAATTTTAATAATGCTCGTCACAAATCCAATAATTGCAAAGAAGAAACTAGCCAAGACAATGACAGGGTTTTCCTTGATGAAAGTCATAAGATCTTCTAGTAGCCCCATAATAAAACTACCTATCATTTATACTGCAATGGCGTGTCACGTACTTTAATGCGTACTTGGCTTTTATGACTTTTGTAAGAACCTTCGAATAAATCGTCTAGATTCGTATCTTTTGGAAATTTCTATTATAATATACATTAGAAAAAAATCAAAAGATAACTTTCTGGTAAGTTGTGAATATGGTTACAAAGAACAAACTAGTTCAGATAACTGAATCAGCAATAGACAATCTAATCAAAACAATGCATGCAAGTAATCTCCTCGAAACCCAGTTTCCCCTTAACCCCTTCCCCCACCTACAATAGATGCTTTGTATACAAGCGAAAAGTCAGTATGCGCGCGCATTATTCAATCAACCAAAAAACTAATTTGATATAGAGATCTCCAACTGTTGGAGAGAACCTAATGAACTTGGAAATCTACTTTAGAGGTTTCTATGTGCACCTATTCAAGAAATATTCAGAATATCTCCCTCGAAAACGACAGATTATTCCAAACACGAAGCAATACTATTTACAGAACCTAATGCTGGAAAGAAATAACACTGTCATTGTGGTTGGCATAGAAGGTCCTAAAAGACTCCAGCTTGGATCGCAACAGTACACCAAACTTTCCAAAGGTCAAGTTATTTTGATATTCAAGAAAACTGCGCGAAACCAAATGGTAATTCGTGTTGGGGATTTTATTGAATTAGAAGACATAATGTACCAACTACAACCTAAGCATGTTTTGAATATACCTGAGTATTTTTCCATAAAAGGCGATGATTATGAGGCTTTTTTCCTTGACAAAGGGATCGATGAAATGGCTCCCCAATTTCTAGCTGAGAAAATATTTGAAAGCCAAGTGAAACTGGCAGAATTGTCAGAAATCGACTACCAAGAAAAAAGAAGCCAAGATCTTAAGAAAATAGGGTTTTCGGAATCTGAGACAATAGAGTTCAAACAACAATTTCCAGAGACAGCCATGGAGGTAGCAAAGGAGTTAATCGCTTTTGCAAATACTGAGGGTGGAAAAATTTTCTTTGGGGTTGATGATGATGGATTTGTAGTTGGTGTGGAAAATTTAGAGGATCTACGTTTAAGAGTATGTGGTGTTGCTAGAGGCAATTGTGAACCCGCTCTGCACCCTAAGTTTGATGTAGAAAAACACAACCAAAAAGAAGTTCTCATCGCGGAAGTTGATAAAAGCAAGTATGTTCACAGAAGAAACGATGGAAAATTTTACACACGAGTCGGAACAAGTTCCATTGAAATGTCCATTGACGAGTTAGAAGATTTAATTGTTCAGCGAAGAAAAGCAAGATTACATTAGCAAGAAATAGTGCGTACACGTCATCTTCTTCACTGGAACGTTGTCTAAGTTAGAGCTTTGTGTAGTTTGTCTATTGTTTTTTGGTTGATGTTTCCTTTGTGTGGTTTGAATCCGCCTGAGAATCCTTTTGGTATGTGCAATAACTCGTGGATGAGGACTTTTTCTTTTTCTTCTTGGCTTAGCCTGTCGTAGCGTTCGCTGATCACTTCTATTAGGTAGCCCATCTGTGTTTTTAGGGCGATTTGCCATAATTTGCCTAGGCTGTGTATGCGGGCTATTGTGCGTCTGCTTTTTGAGCCTCTGCTTCTGTAGCAGTATAGTCTGTTGGGCTCTATGTGCGGAAAGCCTAGTTGGGCTACTATTTTATCGACTTGTGCCTTGATGTCTGGTGCCTCGTAGTAGCGGATTGGCATAGTTTCTTTTTCTCCTCACGTCGCAGTTTTTTAATTTCTCTTTCTCTGCGCATGGCTTCTCTCCTTGTGCTAAACTCTCTTGCATAGACTAGTTTCTTGGGTTTGTGAGTCCTTGTGTATCTTGCGCCTTTTCTTTGTTCATGCATCGCGAGTCTGGTATTCAGGTTTTTAGTGTAGCCAGTATAGAACGTTCCATCTTGGCACAAGAGGACATAGACGTAGTAGGGCATTATTCGAGCCTTTTTATGATATGGTAGCCAAACTTTGTCTTAACAATAGGCGAAATTTGCCCCTTTTGCAAAGCAAAAGCTGCAGTTTCAAATTCTTTGACCATCTTTCCTCTACCGAAAGTGCCTAAATCACCGCCGCGTTTACCCGATGGACATAATGATACCTGTTGAGCGATGTTAGCAAACTTCTCTCCCTTACTTAAACGCTCCAAAATGGTCTTTGCCTCTTGCTCTGTCTTCACGAGAATATGTGCACAATGAATTTGGTCTGGCATAAACGAGAAAATAACGCTTAGTGCTTATAATTTTTCCCTTGGGAAGGTATGCTAACTCTTGGAGAGATTATAGGTTGCTTCTTACCAAAAAACTTGGTAAGATTATGGAAAAGATAGGGGAGTTTAGAGACTTACAGTTCTCCCTCATCTGAAGTTCGCAAGTTCGCCATCCAGCCATGGATAGAGTTTCTTGAGTTCCTTCATGGATTCGTCTACTTTCTCTTTAGGATATTCGTAGGGAGGCAGTTTGCCCCTGTTGTAGTCGTCGTAGGCTTGCATGTCAAAGTAACCGTGTCCGCACAGTAGGAATAAGATGGTTCTCTCCTCGCCGGTTTCCTTGCATTTGCGAGCCTCGTCAATTACTGCCTTTATGGCGTGGGCGGGTTCAGGAGCTGGCAATATGCCTTCCGTGTTAGCGAACAAGGTTGCTGCTTCAAAGACTTGCACCTGATTGTAAGCTCTTGTTTTCACTATTCCTTCTCTACTCAGCAAGCAGAGTGTTGGAGCCTTTCCGTGATAGCGCAATCCGCCGGCATGGATGGGTGGAGGTATAAACATGTGACCAAGCGTATACATTTTGACCAAGGGGATTATTCGGGCTGTGTCTCCGTGGTCGTAGGTGTAGTAGCCTTTCGTTATGGACGGGCATGCTGTGGGTTCCACGGCTACAAACTCGGGGTCGTTATGGGCTTTGTCAGAAACATTATCGTAGTAGAAGGGCCAGTACAAGCCTGAGTAGCTGCTTCCTCCACCTATGCATCCGATGATTGTGTCTGGGTAGTCGTCCACCAGTTCCAGTTGTTTCTGAGTCTCTAAGCCGATGACAGTTTGGTGGAGGAGAACGTGGTTGATAACACTTCCAATACTGTATCTGGTGTCTTCCTGGTGCGTGAGGGCGTCTTCCACGGCTTCGCTTATGGCTATTCCGAGGCTTCCTGGATTGTTAGGGTCGTCTTCCAAAAACTTCTTGCCGCATTTTGTTCTTTCGCTTGGGCTTGCGTAGACTTCGCCTCCCCAAGTTTCCATCATGACTCTTCTGTAGGGCTTCTGGTTGTAACTCGCTTTTACCATGTAAACTGTTGATTTCAGTCCAAACAACATGCAACCGAACACTAGTGCAGAGCCCCATTGACCCGCGCCTGTCTCTGTCGCCAGCCTTTTCATGCCGTCTTTTTTGGCGTAGTAGGCTTGGGCGACTGCGGTGTTGGGTTTGTGGCTTCCCGGGGGGCTTACGCCTTCGTATTTGTAGTAGATTTTGGCTGGGGTTTTTAGTGCTTTCTCGAGGTTGGTTGCTCTGTAGAGTGGTGTTGGTCTCCATAATCGATACACATCTCGCACTTCTTCGGGTATGTCTATCCAACGTTCTTGGCTGTACTCCTGTTTCAGGCATTCGCTTGGGAACAGGATTGGGGGTAGTTTTACGGGCTCCTTTGTTTGCGGGTGTATCATGGGTGGTAATGGTTTTGGTAGGTCTGGTTGGATGTTGTACCATTGCTTAGGTATGTCTCCTTCTTCTAGCGTTATTTTTTTGGGTGCCATGTTTTTTCACGTCGTTTTCTTCAAACGTAATATATTATACCTTAAGGCTCATATATATACTTTATCGAACAATATTCTAATATATTCTATCCAACAATATTCTAAACTCAGGAAGAGGTAAAAAAATGTGGAGTCAAATCGAAAGATACTTCAAAGATTTACCCGCACAACTGACGGTTGCAAGACTCCTCTTTGAAAGGGGCTTCCAAGTGAGAGAGGATGGGAAGGTAGTGAGCGACGGAATAGAGATACCCCACACCCAAATAGCGAGGGAGGCGGGAGTTGAGCGCAGAGCAGTCGACAGCACTATTCAGACGATTCTCTCAAAACCTGAGCTAAAAAGAATCTACTTGAATCTTAAACAAGTCTGCTCGTTGCAGGAGGTTGCTCGAGAGTTCAACTTGGGAGTAATCGTTTTTGTTCCTGAGGATGCTCGTCAACCGGGTATCATAGCGAATGTTACGAGAAAGGTTTCTGAGAAGGGGCTTAGTATTAGGCAGGCTTTGGCAGAGGACCCTGGTATAAGTGGTCAGCCGAAGCTTACCTTGATCATTGAGGGTGAGATTCCTCCAGAACTGATTGGTGAGATAAGGAAACTGCCGGGAACCCGAAGCGTCACAGTGTACTAAAGGAAAAGTGTGGTAATTATTTTATCCATGTGTCTAGTCGTTTGGATGGTTCGATTGGTTTTATTCGCTCTTTCTTAGGTTTCTTTGAAGGCTTCCATTTCTCAGCAGTCTCAACGAGGACCTCAACCTCTTTCCTCTGAAGCCTCATTCTTCTAAGCGATTCCAAGCCTTCATACACTTGTTCACGCTCACTTTCCTTTAGTTTGAGAACATCAAAAACCACATTGTCTAGTTTTATCCTAGCACCCTTCTCAGATTTTGCATCATTTTTTCTTTGAGCTTCTTCGAGTTTCGATAACGTATCTGTGAGTTCTTTTCTTTCCCTTTCACTTATCTTTTTAGGGTCAATAACAGGAAAGCCCTTCAGTTCATAGGCTTCGACTTTAAGCACTCCTCCTCCATACGACCTCCCTATAAGTTCCAGAAGAAAAGCCGTTAATGTGGAGTTAAGAACGCCTAGCAAGAATGGAACATCTTTTGGGTTTTTTGGATAAATAAAATGAAGCGTATTTGGTGCTAAAGCTCCTGCTAGATTGTGAGCAAAAATAACTCTATCCCACATTAGATATGGTGCAATTATGGATGGCGGTTCAAATTCACCCAAATCATACCAGATGTTTCTTTGACTACAAGTTTTGAGATTGTGAACTCCTTTAACTTTAGCTCTTGCTATTCTTGTTCCAAGTTTTGTTGATATTTCCATCTGTTCGCCATGTTCTAGATATTTCAAGACTTTCTTGTCTTTCAGACTGTCTTTGGGCTCATGTACCATAAGCACTTGTCGGGTAATTTCGTCTTTGGTTAACTCAATTTTCTTAATGTCTCGAATTGACGTTACTATCGGTTTAAGATACTTTCCTTCGATACCCCATAACTTGATTTTATCTTTATCCAGAATGAAAAAATCATTACATCCTGTTACAAAGCCTCTTTTCAACTTAGCTATTTCATCTAGCTTTACTACCTTTGTATGAGAAATCAATCTGAAATAGATGGGAGGTGCTCGTATGTATTTTCCCCATCTCTCTTTTGGTTGAAGCGTTTCTTGATTTTTAACCACTACTCGAATCTGTGCATCTTCGTAGTCTTTATTCAGTGACTCAATTGTGTCAACTACTTTTTCGATGTCCATCGCTTTCTTTAGTCTCACAAACTTTGCGATGTTTTTCTTTCTTTGCTTAGCTTCTTCTTCCTTTTCTAAAATGGATACGCACGTGTTGACTAATGCAGTTCCAAATACTGCGGAGTCAAATTCCACAATGGCTTGTATTTTGAAATGGTCAAGGAAGAACTGTTTTAAACCTTCTCCAAAAGCAACATCTAACCATGTGTTTGAGGTAATGTAGCCCATTCTTCCTTTGTTCTTCAAGAACTTGGCACAGTGTGTAAAGAAGTAAGCATATATCCCAGCTTGAGCACTGATGTCTATTTTTGAGCCATCCGAATAAGTGAGGGCTTCTTCTCTGATTTGGTCTTTGTATTCCATTTCTTCTTGTCTTGTGTAAGGTGGATTAGTTACAACAACATCAAACTCTTTAGGAAGGATGCCAGTTGAAGGCTTAACCTTGAAGAAATCGCTAACAATTAGATTTATATTTCTACTTGCAACTTTGAGATTTCTAACAGCTAGGTTAATTGAAGAAAGTTGAGCAGGAAACTGGTTTATGTCTATACCAAACAACTGATTCAGGATTTCTTCATGTAGTTTTGGGTCTTCCGCAAAAGGATTTTCTTTTTTCTTCAAGTCTTTTAGCTTATGGTAGGCTTTAACTAGAAAGCTACCACTTCCACAGGCAGGGTCTAGAACTTTGTCTTTTGGTGATTTGATGCACATCTCAGTAATTAGCTCCACAATGGGTGGAGGTGTATAATATTGTCCTAATCCATGCCTTTCAACATCTGGAATTAGCTCTTCATAAACTCTACCAATAATATCGCTTCGTATCTTTGAAAGATTATAAGTTCCAAGTTCTTCAATGAAGTCATTCAGAGCATAAATTAACTTCTTCGGCAATAGAATGTTGTCAAGAACAGTATGCGGTTCAAAAATAGCCTCATAATCAGCTTCCTTACAAACCCTGTCAAAAACCTCTCTAAGCCTTTCTGAAAATACTTTAGTATCTTCAGTCTCAATTTTTGTTAACTTAGATAAAGTTGGAATCTGCGTTTCTAAAGTCTTGTGGAAGGTTAACCTATTCATAAGCATATAGGCAAGTTGCTCAGCAATCCTCTCATTCCTTTCTGGTGAATACTCGAAAAGTTGTGATTTAAGCCATCTTACATATTCCTCTCTGAACTTCGCATCTTCCTTAAGTCTTTGATTAAGAGATTGAAGAATAAACGGTGTTATGAAAGTGTGAAACGTTCTCAGTCTCTGTAGAAAAACATCATCCAGCTCAAGCCATTTCCCAACACCAATTCTAAACCTACAGACTTCCTCCAGAATTATTTTAGCAAAAGCCTCCTCAAAATAGACCCTGTAGTGTTTCAGTCTCCTCTGGGGTAGAGGAACTCCAGCAGTAAAAGTATCAAAGAGAACAAGAACATCACCATTGCAAGTGGCAAAATAAGGAGCCCCCAACTCAACCGCATAACCAGAAGCCTGTCTAATCACATCCTTGCTATAAGGGTCGAACTTACGGTCAATAAACGGAACCTTACGTTTAGTCTCAATCACCAAGAGTGAAATCTTCTTGCCCTTGTCGATTGCCTCAACAACCAAGTCAGGTCTACCATCAATCGTGGGCTCAAACCTAACGTCTATAAACTCTATATCGTTAGAAGAAAACTTCTGCCTGATGACGTTTTGTAGGATTCTATATAATTCAACCTGAATATTCCTTTCAACAACCGAACTCAACGTATCTCACCTGTACTGTAAACGTCGGATTGTAATATGCTTTACCATACAAATTGATAAAATTGATAACAAGTGATAAACTCTTCATCACAGCAACAAAACCCAAAAAGAAGTCTGTTCCAAAATCACAAACACAAAATACGGTTTCTTTCCGCAGTTGATAATGAAAACAAAAAATTCCACAGCGTTATCACCAAGAGAAGATGATGAAGAAAAAAAATAATTTTATCCCCTCTCCCCCCTCTATAGAGTAGGTCTCTCACACGCACACAAAACACCCTTAAATCCCCACAACCTCATCCTACTACTGTTAACCCCACAACAAACAAAAGGCAGACAACATGGAAATAAAAGGCTTCATCGACATCAGCCTAATCGACTGGGACCAAAAAATCACCTCAGTCATCTTCCTACCAAACTGCAACCTACGATGCCCATACTGCTACAACACCCCACTAGTTCTCCACCCAGAAAAACTACCAACCATCCCATTCCAAGACATAGAAACCTACCTACAGAAAAACAGAGACTGGATAGACGGCGTCGTCATCACGGGTGGAGAACCGACACTCCACAGTGACCTGTCAAACTTCTGCCAAAAACTGAAAAAACTGGACCTTTTAGTCAAAATAGACACTAACGGGACGAGTCCCAAGATTGTAACAGAACTCCTTAACAAAGAACTGATTGACTATGTGGCTATGGATGTCAAGGCTCCGTTAACCGAACTAAAATATCTTAAGGCGTCCGGCATCCCCACAAAACAACTGATAGAGAGAGTCAGAGAAACAATGCATCTCCTTCTAAAATCGACAATTAAACACGAGTTCAGAACAACGATAGTCCCAACGATCCATTACCTGAAAGACATTCGGCAAATATGCCACCAAATAAAGGGCTGCAAAAAATACGTCTTACAAAACTTCAAAACAAACGTAGAAACCTTGAATCCAAACTTTAAAAACCTAAAACCTTTCTCCGAAAAGAAGATGAAGATGTTTCTTCAAACTGCGAAAAAGATAATCCCTCACACAATAATAAGGGGCTAATCAGAAGAGATAAGACAAGGTCTCCTCGACAAGCCGTGGATCGAGCTTTTCGTATGCTTCGGTGCTGCCAACGTCATACCAAAACGCATCCGACAAACAACCATAAACTGGTCTTCCAACCTTTATAAGATACGGAATAACATCTTTCATCAAGTCTAATCTGCGCCTATTCTCTGCCAACTTCTTCATGTCCTCAAGAACCTCTCCATCGAGAATCAGTATTCCTATGCTCACAGGCTTTTCTAGCGTGGGTTTCTCTACAAATCCTTGAATTCTTCCTTCTTCATCGAGATCGGCTAACCCCACTCTGACCGTGAAGCCTGATGCTAAGGCCACTGTAGTTGAAGATTGTTTGTTTTTGTGATAACGTTGTAGGGCTCCCAGATCCATGTTTGTGAGAATGTCTCCATAATAGACAAGAACAGTGTCGTTTGTATCTATCTTACCTTTTCTGAAAGCAGTCAGCACTGAACCTGCTGTTCCCTTTAACGATTCTTCATCATGGATATAAGAAATGTTTACGTTAAACCTTGAGCCGTCGTCAAAATAATTAAGGATCTGCTCCGCCTTATAATTAACGAGAAAAGCTAAGTCTGTGATTCTATGGAATCTGAGGAGGCGTACCACGTATTCTAGCAGTGGCTTTTGCTTCTGTCCTATAGGAATCATTGTTTTCTGGAAGTAGTAGGTGATGGGTCTCAGTCTTATACCAGGTCCACCACAGAGAACTAATCCCTTAATGTCATTCATGTCCAGCCCAGTGGATAAGAAGGAGGCAGAAAAAAGAAAAAATTTTCGATATTTGGACTACTCTTTCTTCTTTTTCTCAGCTTTCTCTTCCTTCTCTTCTTCCGCTGCTTTCTCTTCGGCTTCAATTTCTTCTAATGGTTTTGGTGGTGGAGTTGTTGCCATAGTCCATCCGATCCAAGCTCCGATAAACAGCACGACAAGGAAAGCTATGAGTACTGGTACTGCGACAAGCCAGAGTTGAAAATCTACGGGGGGTAGGGCATTGAACAATGAAAACAGTTGAGTTGGCAAGAAGAGGGCCATCACGTATCCGATCGCAACAATCACGCAGACAATAAAGATTAGTCCGCCTATGGCTTGATCTTTGCTCACCATACGATTTTCACCACAGTGTAGCCATGTTGTCTATAACCCTATTATAAATTTTATCATTGTGCTTGAACTTTAGATGGTTCCGGCTTCCCATGTGGCGATGTATTTTTTCTGCTCTTCTGTGAGCTTGTCGATTTCTACGCCTATAGCCTTTAACTTTAGGCTTGCTACAAGGTTGTCGATTCCTTTTGGGACTTTGTAGACTTTTGGCTTCATTTTGCCTTTTTGCACTATGTATTTGACGCACAAGGCTTGGTTTGCGAAGGACATATCCATAACTTCTGACGGGTGTCCCTCTGCTGCTGCAAGGTTTACGAGTCTTCCTTCCGCCAACAAGTAGAGTTTCTTTCCATTTTGAAGGAGGTATTCTTCTAAGTTTGGTCTGATGTTTCTTTTGGAAGATGTTACACTTTCTAGGTCGGGGATGTTGATTTCAACATTGAAGTGACCGCTGTTGGCTAGAATTGCGTTGCTTTTCATTTTTAGCATGTGTTCTTTTCGGATGACGTTTATGTCTCCGGTGGTGGTGACAAATATGTCACCTATTGAAGAAGCATTGTCAATGGAGGTTACGCGGAAGCCATCCATGACCGCTTCCAGCGCTTTTACAGGGTCTACCTCTGTAACGATCACGTTTGCGCCCATTCCTCGCGCTCTTAGGGCGATTCCTCTGCCACACCATCCGTAACCGCACACCACGAAGTTTTTTCCAGCCATCAGTAGGTTTGTGGTGCGGATTATTCCGTCTATGGTGCTTTGTCCTGTTCCGTAGCGGTTGTCAAAGAGATATTTTGTGTAGGCGTCATTTACCGCTATTATTGGATATTTTAGGGCGCCTGCTTTCTCCATTGCCCGCAAGCGCACAACTCCAGTGGTTGTCTCTTCTGTGCCACCCTTAATCCTGTCTAAAGCTTCTTTTCTTTTCACATGAACGGTGCTTACTAGGTCGGCTCCGTCGTCTAATGTGATTACGGGTCTGTGATCGAGGACCTTGTTGATGCACCAGTAGTATTCTTCGGTGGTTTCGTTTCGCCAAGCATAAACTTTGATTCCTTGTTCTGCGAGTGCTGCTGCGACTTCGTCTTGAGTTGATAGGGGGTTGCACCCGCAGAGAGCAACATCGGCTCCACCAACAATGAAAGTGTTCATGAGCACTGCTGTTTCTTTTGTAACGTGTATGCACGCCCCTATCATGAAGCCTTCAAGGGGTTTTTCTTTTTCAAATTGATGTTTGATTTGGTTGAGGACTGGCATGTGGATTGATGCCCATTCTATGAGGAGTTTTCCTTTTGGGGCTAAGTCGGGGTCTTTAATTTTAAAGTCTGCCATCATCACCACTTTTTATGGTTTGACTATTGCTTTTCTGCTAAACGTTCTAATAGGCTTTCCTTTGTTTTCTCAGCCATTTCCAAGACTTGGTGGACATTTATTGTTTTTATTTCTCGGTTTTCCATGATAACTTTGCCTTTTATCAGAACTGTCTCCACGTCTGCCGCTCTGGCTGAGTACACGAGGTGGCTGACTTCGTTGTGAAGAGGACATAAATGAGGCTTCTTGAAGTCAAGTATCGCCAAGTCTGCGTCCTTACCGATTTCGATTGACCCTACTTCGTGGTCCCACAGCAATGCCTTTGCGCCTTCTATAGTTGCCATCCTCAAAACTTGCTCGGCTGGTAGTAAAGTTGGGTCTTGGTTCACGCCTTTGTGCAGAAGGGCTGTAGTCTTCATGACTTCGAACATGTCCGAGTTGTTGTTTGAGCAGGGACTGTCTGTTCCCAAGGCAATAGTCACTCCAGCCTTCATTAACTTTGGCACTGGGCTGATGCCTGAAGCGAGTTTGAGGTTTGAGATGGGATTGTGGGAAACCTTGACTTCTCTTTCCTTCAGAATCTTGATGTCTTTTGGAGTCAGGGCTACACAGTGAGAGGCGATCAAGTCTTTCCGTAATACATCTAGGGAGTCTAAGTATTCTATTACTCCGCCTTCAAAAGAAACGTTAAAGGTTTGTTTGATTTTTTCTGTTTCGTCTGAGGTCTCCGCAACATGCATGTGCCAAATGATTGGCGTGTTGGATGAACCGTGTTTTTCGTTGAGTTCCCCCGTGAGTTCTCGTAGTTCCTTCATGTATTCTGGGTCGACTGTGTAAGGGGCGTGTGGGTCAACGCTTGTTCGGATAAGACCGTTTGCCTTGTTGTGCCATTTTCCAGTTAGAGCTCTCAATGCCCTTATATCTTCCTTTTTTCTCCATGAGAAGCATACGTGTCCGATTATGCCTCTTAGTCCTGTTTCTGCGAAGGCTTTTGCTTCGTTATACTCGTCCATGTAGTGGTACATTGTGTTGACGGTTGTTGTTCCACCAATTATGGATTCTACTGCTGTGAGAAGTGCCCCCACGTAGATGTCGTGTCCCGTCATGTGTTTTTCTAGGGGCCAAATCCAGTTTTCCAACCATTCTTTAAGTGGGTAGTCGTCTGCGTAGCCTCGTAAGAGACTCATGGCTGCGTGTTGGTGAGTGTTTACGAGGCCTGGAATTACAACCTTTCCTTTGGCATTGATTCTTTCGTAGCGAGGGTATTTCTGTTTGAGTTCGTGGCTTTTTCCAACGTCAATAATACGTCCGTTTTCGATGACTATTGCGCCGTCTCTTAAAATTCCTCTCGGGCTTATTGTGACTATAGTTCCATTATCTATGATTAATTCCATGAAGGATCGACTCCATGCTTTTGTTTATTATTCGGAGAGGGACTTGGAGGTTTTTAGTTATCTTCGGTTGAAATAAGAGTTTATGACGAGTATTAGCCCTGCTGTTATGAATATGGCTTCGAAGAATTCGTGGTGGAATATGTCTTGGGGGTCGAAGGTTCTCCCGCCTGTTACGTAAACGTGATGTACGATTATGAGTAATCCTATCAAGGTGAGTATGATGCCAAGTTTCTGGGTTTTCAGCATGTTATCCTTCGTGTCCTTGTAGTATTTCGATTCAGTATTTGGGATTACTCTTAAGTATGTTTTCTTATGATTTGGTTTTGGGATGGTTTAATAGTGTTGAGGTTGAAGTTGGATAAGCTGAGAGATTATCTTTCCACTGTTTATAAAACTGATGTGAAAATTCTCTGGGCTGGCGAGCTGGGCAAGAAACTGCGTAAACCCGAGAAGGAGTTGAAGGGATTTGGTTACGGTGTCCCTTATCTGGTTGAGTTTATCGTTAAAGGCGAAACGAAAAAGGTGGTTCTCGAGACTATGAGACCAGAGGGTTTCGGTCATGATTTCTTCTCTGATAGGGCTGGAATATTGTTGTGGCAACATTCCACTTTTGGCAGGTTGCCCAAGCATGTGCGTTCGGTTGATGTAGGAGCCTTCACCAAAAATGGATCGCTGAAATCCGTAGGGGATTGCACCGAGTTCTTTATTGTCACCGACTGCATAGAGGGCGATTTGTACCATTCAGATTTGGATAGAATAAAGGAGACAGAACAACTCGAAGAGTTAGACAAAGACCGCTGTAAGGGTCTCTCAGACTATCTTGTTCGAATTCATGGTCTAAAGAAGGATGCACCCCGCTTTTACGTTAGACGAATTCGAGATCTACTCGGGCACGGAGAAGGGATTATGGGATTGATAGATAGTTATCCATCTGGGTTGGACTTTGTCGACGATAAAACGCTCTGTGAGATTGAGAAGGAGTGTGTGGAGTGGAGGTGGAAACTGAAACCCATGAGTCATCGGTGCTCACAGGTTCATGGAGATTTCCATCCATGGAACATCATATTTCGAAAAGGCGTTGACTTCACCGTTCTTGATCGCAGTCGTGGCGAGTGGGGTGAGCCTGCGGACGATTTGAGCGCCATGAGTATCAACTATTTGTTTTATGGGCTACAGAGGTATGGTGAGTTGAGTGGACCCTTTGCGACGTTGTGGAATCTTTTCTGGATGAACTATTCGGAGAAAACGGGTGATGAGGAGGTGTTGAGGGTGATACAGCCTTATTTTGCGTGGAGGGGGCTGGTTATTGCCTCTCCTCTTTGGTATCCTAACTTGACGTTGGATGTCCGGACAAAGTTAATCAACTTTATCAGAAATGTGCTCACAATAGAGTGTTTTGACTTGGGGGATGTCAACTCTTATTTGAAGAGTTAGAAAGGAGGCTGATGAATGAACATCAAGTATCTGAACCAGTATCTGCAGCGTCTGAAGCAATTGCTGAAGCAGTATCTGATACGAAAAGAAATCGTGACATTGATAATTATTGCTGTGGTTGTTGTTGCCGCAGCCTTTCTCATTTCTCAGATTTGGCTACGACCACCAGAGGAAGTTTCGCCCCTGAAAATAATTCAGTACAAGATAGAACCTACGGAGTTTAAGGTGACAGAAAACGCAACTTTGTTCTTAGGGGTTGGAAATAGAATGAATTCAACTGTGAGATGTGATTATTATTTTGAAACACACGACAATGTTGAATTGTATTTGGGAATTGTCCCTCTACAGAAATTAGGCGGTAATTACACACACAGCAAGTTGTTGAATGCAACAGAGAAAAGTTATTTGGAGTTTACTGTGGTTGCTTCATTGGAGGTTGGTGATAACTCCAGAAGCTATTACCTTAAGGTGTATGTTTATGCGGATGACGTTTTTGTGGGCGTGGGGGATGTAGATTTCTGGGTCAAGAGACGCTAAATCTCTTCTCGAGTTGTTTCATTTTTGTTAAGTATTCTTTTTCTAGGTCCATGTCTACTGCCATACAGGCTTGCATGAGATAGACAAATAAGTCCACAAGTTCGTGTTTCAAAGCCTTTACATCAAAAACTTGGTTGTCTCGTTCAGTTTCTTTTCTGATTCTGCAGATTTCTCCAAGTTCCTCCACTGTGACCATTATGTAGTGTTTCATGAAGTCTAGGATTTCTTCTGGTGTCTTGCATTTCTCGTATCTGTTCCATCCCATTTTTCGGTCAAAGGTTTTCTGAATCTTTGAGCTTTGTGCCTAGACTAGCGTTTGTGTGGTTTATGGTTGTTTGAGTTTGTTGAAAAAAGAAAGGGGGATGTTTGTGGGTTACGGGTCCTTTTTCCCGAAGTTTCTGGCTACCACATAGATGTCGCGCATGTCGATTTTTCCGTCGTTGTTTATGTCTGCATTTGGGGTGTGTGGGCACGAGCCGCACGGCGTCGTGTGCCAGTACTGGCAGTGTCTGGGGTCGTTGGGGTCTGTGATGTGAAGGGCTCCGAAGCCTTTTGCCACAAGGTAGACATCTCTCATGTCACACTTTCCGTCTGGATAGCCTGCTGGGCCTGTTAGGTCTCCTACCATTGCCACTGTGAAGTTGCCTTCGATTCGAATGTTGTCGCATGGATTGGGATCGCAGAAGCATGGGGGAATTAGGGCGAAGAGCCTGTAGTTTCCTTTGCGCAGTTTGGTTGTGTTTATGGTGTTGTTTACGGTTATCTCAGCTCCAGGAGCGAGTGTCAGGTTTCTTATGAAGCCGCAGGTTGAGAACAGTGTGAAGTTTACTGTGTAGTCTCCTCGGTTTATAATGGTTATGTTGGCTGTGAGGTTGTAGCCTTGTCCTACTACGGTTTTGAAAGATATGATTTTAGTGATGGCTATGTCACAGCACGGTTTAGTGACCTCAATGGTCCCGTCAACTGGTGTATGACCAATCGGTTGATGCCAACTGTTGGCTAGTTGGGTATCGAATAGGTCTAGCGCTGTGTTTCCTCCCGCCGTGGCATTGAAGGTAATCGTGGCTAACGTTCCGCTACCATTTACGCCGTTTGGCGGCACACTCATTAGAGCAGAGCTTATCGAAATTATGCCTCCCGGTTCGTTTATCACAATCGGGTACCAAGTCGTTGGCCGCGTGGGCGGCGAACCTTTTAGGAATGAGCCCTCAATGACTTGTAAGCAGTCCAGAACTGTGGTGTTGTAGGATACTTTGAACTCGTGGCCGTAAAGGTCGCTGACCATCGCGATGTCTATATTGACTGTGAAACTGCTGCCTATTCCTACGGTTTGGGTGGCTGGGTTCACAAGGAGCTGGACTGGACCAGGTTTTGGTGGTGGTGGTCCGCCCCAGCCTAATTTTTTGGCGATTCCGTATATGTCTTTTATGTCGATTTTGTAGTCGCTGTTGATGTCGGCGCGTACATCCCATCTAGCATGGCCTGGGTAGCTTCCGAAGGCTCTTGAGGCCTCTACTACGTCAAGTATGTTGACGTAACAGTCGGGAACTGAGTACTGGCAACGTCCAGGTTTGAATGGCAATCCCATAACGTTGGTGAATTCTCCGGTGATGGGCCATGTGTCGCCGCATATGTCTTCCTTGATGGTCACCCAGAAGTCGTAGGTTTGATTTATCCACTGGCAAACCCACGGATTGGGTATTATAATCGTTCCGCCTTCTTTCGTGACCTCAATTACAGGCGGACCTTTTATGTGCACTGCCACTTTGATCTGGTGGTGACACGGTTCAAAGTGTTTAGTAATGTTTTCATAGTGATGTTGGCAAGCAGGCAATTCTACGAATTCATCGTAGACGATGGGTTCTTCTGTTCCATTTGGATACACGATCCAGACGTATTTGTTAACCCATAACAAACCAGTGTTAGGGCTTCCTGCTGTGTTCGGTATTGGATTGAGCCACTGGTTGTGTATATCTATCTGGAAAGTAACGTTCGTGCAGTTTGGGAATTTCTGTAGATATGTGTATTCTGGTGGGTTGACTATGTGTACGTTGATATGGACTGGGCGCCAGTCTCGGTATCCACGGGGGTTGTGGACTGTTCCGATGGTCAGACTTGGCTTGTTTGCATAGAGTAAGACGCTGACGGCTGGGACATATTGAACGAATCTCCACGGTCCGTTGCCGATGAGGTAGGGGTCTGGGCTGAATCCGGTTGGGTCTGGCGTGCCGGTTGCCATGTAGGATTCGATGAGGGGTAGCCATATGTGTTTGGGTAGGATGATGTTCAGTCCTATCCATTCGGCTGCCCAAACGCTGTTTATGTCCAGTAGTACTTCTATGTTGCATGGGTCTATGAGACGGAATCCTTTGACGTGTCGTACGTTGTCGATCCACCATGGTGGCGGTAGTCCAGCCTGGCTTAGGAGTTTCGGCAACTCATATAGGGTGAACCTGACGTCGGCGGAGCTGAAGGGTACGCCGTCGTGCCAGCAGTCGTCTGTTCTCAGGGTGAAGTTGACTCTGCTCTTTGTCATTCCGTCCACGGGGTCTCTCCATGTTCCAACCTCGAACGCCTTTGCTTTGCTGGGTATAAGTTCATACGTGTAAGGGTCTCGTGTCAATAGGCTTTCGTAGATTAAGTGTAGGACGTTCCAGTCGTGGGGGCTGTGGGCATACAACGGGTTTAGCATTTTCAGATCGGTCTTGAATCCCCATCGTATGGTCATGTGCTCGCAGTCGCCCATCAGGTGGTCCTCAGGATACATGTTGAGGAACGAGTACTCGTTGTCTATGCCGAAGCCCGGCTTGTTAACCACATCCTTCCAATCTTGGCATCTGTACTGGTTTTCTCCGTCGTCTGGACTGACTGGGACGCCTCCGGTGCCTCCGGAGTAGCATCTCTTGTAAGCCTTATAGACTACGGCGCACTTGACAGGTATTTTTCCTATGCAACACGGTGTGGCAAACGCTTCTTGAGCCATGTAGGCTGCGTATTGGGCGTCGGACATTGAGTTGGCGCAAATGAGTTGGTCAACCCAGTAATTGTAGTTTGAGCAGTTGACGGCGTTGTAGTTGGGGCAGTCGCCCGGCCACCAGTACTTGTCGATGTGGAAGAGTGTGTGTAGGTGGTAGGGGTTTGAGAGAAGCAGGTAGGGGTCCATTGGCATGCGCCAATATCCCGTGTAGAGGTGGAAGTTATGATTCTGCATCACCTCTATCGAGCACACAGGCTGGGTTCTGAGCCTTTCATCCACTCGAACTTGCAGACACGTCTCTATCTGGTTAGCGTACCATAAACCGAGGTTTCTTTCAAATATTTGGTCGCTTCTGATGTAGAATATCAATTGCAGGAATTCGTCTGGTTGTTCCACACCGTCCCCGTTGCGATCCCAGAACCTCCATCCAGTAGCGCCGTTTATTGGAAAGTCTGGCTTGCCGTCTGCTGGTGCCTCGTCGCACTCGTCAAGTATCCTCTTTGCCTCGGTGCAGTTGAATAGGTGGCAGAGTTCCTCGAGGACGCCACCTGGAACTATGTCTGGATGCACGAAGGCGCCGCATGACGGCGGAACCATGGTATACATAGGAATGCCTGTGTACCCTTCGAGTACATATACGGCGTAGTCTCTGTCCATGAGGTGTGCTAGGGCGTGTCTAAAGCAGCAAACACCGCAGGGATTTGGATAGACTGGGTTTGGCGCTCCATGCCACACTCCGTTAGAGTCGTAGCCTGGCGGATTTCCTAACAACGCGTTTGGATTGTTGTTGATGTCAATCACGTACATTCCATATTCTGGGCCAGCATACACAATTTTGATAGATGGGTCTGTACTCCACCTGTCTATGTATTCCCTAGGCAGATGCCAGTCTACCATGTCAATTTCGCAACGCTCGAAAGCCTCGAATTCCGCTACATCGTTGGCATAGAGTTTGATTAGTAGTCTGTCTGCCCTGGGACCAAACTTCTCGTACCTAGTGTCCTGAGTGCAGTCGGGGTAAGTCCATGAGTTCGTTGGGATTGGAATCAGAGACAACAACACAATGACCGCTAGGGCAGCAAATACCATTTTTCTGCGCATCTTCGTCACTACTTTCTGTTTCGTATTCATGCTACTTTATCCTCCTGAAACTCACGTAGATGTTGGGTGTTTCTGTTGGTTGAAAGTGGGTGGTCGGTTGGTTTGCTGTGTTGATTATGGAATTGGCCCTGTGATGATCTGTGGTTCGATGTACTCGACGTCTATGCTGGCTCCAACGCCTTCGCCGACATCAACATCGATTATTTCTATCCAAAGCGCCGCAACTATTTGTTCTGCCAATCCAATTGGAACGCCCCCATCTCTCAGGCTACTCTCTAGTAGATCGTCTATGTCTGGTTCGAACGGCACTGGAGTTGCATGCGCACCGAGGTCGTCTGTTGTCCAGTTGATAGGCGGCTTCCACAATATTTCAAGTGTTCTGCACGGCCAAATCCAGTCTGGCCACACAAAGCCTGGTGGACGCTCTGAGGGAGGCCACAGCTGGTCTAAGTATTTTGTCCACAATGTTTCTGTCGCTTTCAGTTTGAAGACAATTATTTCTTTGGCAACGCATTCTAAAAAGTCGAAGTAGACTTTGGTTTCCACTATCTCTACATCTATGTCCTCTGGCTCGAATGGAATAACGAATCCTAGTTCCCTTTTCACAAGTTCTGGAAGTGTTATGTTTTCGGGCTCGAATGGAATAACAAATGCCAGCTCGTAGGGTTCGTAAAGTTTGATTCTTCCTATGAGCGTGTCTATGTAGCCCCAGCATATAGGCCATACTTTGAATGTTATCTTGTTAACTATGTCCGCGCTCTTCTTGTTGTAGACAGCCACCACCTCAAGCGGATAACCCAAGCTCTCAATGACCACAAATCCTTTCAGATCGCAAGGCCAAGGCGGCAAAGGCGGTTGGCTTGTATCGACAGGCCAATTACTAACGTCATCGCAGTCTATTTCAAAACCCTTGTTCGGCGGAATGACAAACGTGTGATTCTTCAGGGTGTGACCACCTATCAGAATGGGCGGTATCGGCTCTGGCTCACTAAGGCACTGCACGAAGTACTTAAACCCTTTAACCGGTACTCTGTGATCTGGGTTGTACACGTTTATGTGTGTTGTAATAAGGGTCTCCACAGGAATCCTCTGACTCGGCACAGTTGGATCGCACGGTCCGACAACCTCTATCTCCCATCTACACTCAAACTTCACTTTATACCTGTAAATCACTTCTTGTTGAACAACAACGCCCGGCTCAACAGAGCGAGGAATTGGATTCCCACTCGAATCCAGAAGGAATGTGTCCGGGTAGTCCATGTTTAAAGTGCTCTCTCCTGCTGCTTTGCAATGAAAGGTGACGTATGCCAGTACGCAACCTCCACTAGCACCTGGTGGTACCAAAAGCGTGCAAGCCGCTAGAATCGATCCAGCAATGTTATCTATGACAGCGCCTGGAAACATGGTTGGTCCTACGTTTCTGAGGAACTCGCCTTCAGTAACGCTCAGACATTGCATTAGTGTGGGGTCAAAGGTCATCTTGAACTGCCACGCATAGAGATCGGTAACGTCACGAATGCGTACCCTAACCGTGAAATTGGTGCAAGGGGTCACATGCAAGGATGCGGGTTCCACATAAATCGTCTGATGTGAACCTTCTACTTTATGCTCTGCACTCGTAGAAAGTCGCAACGCCACGAAAGACGCTGAAACAACGCAAACTATCAACAGTATCGATATCAACACTTTCTTGCTTCTTATATTGATTTTTTCATTCCTCCTTTTTTTGGAAGATTTATTTCATCACGCCACACACTCGGCGCTCAGAACGGGCGAAAATCAAACGAAACCCTAGAAATTCATCCAATGAAATCACTGCATAATGTCAATTGAAGTCTCCCCGTTCTCTTTCTTCTTAATTGTGGTTCCGTCCTTATATGTTTTATGAAAAAATGTTCTAAGAGTTCAAAATGATTCATATATCCCCTGGTCAAGTTTTATCAATAGATTCATGCAGTTTCGCTTCAATACATTAACCACCCGATCACTGTGTTAGTCTACTTAAAATATGTTCACATATTCATACAGAAGGATATTTTCGCGTGGTTTGGAAGGGTTCATTTAAAAACGTAGCAAGTTATTTCAGCGAAGCATTTGATTCTAGCAAACTGCAGTTTCTTCATTGCTTAAAGAGAAATAATTGAGCGCAGTGTTTACGCTAAACTGTTAACCAAGTGTCCTCAGCCATAGACGCTGGAATATTGAACTCCATGGACAACGGCGCGGTTTTCTCAAGCCTGATCTCTACAACTATGTTAGCCCTTACAGCGGCGCAATACTCTGTGTCCAAGGTTACTATTAAGTAACCTTTCTCGTCTGCATTCAAAGACTCGTCTCCATTACTGTTTCCTATTGCAAGAACGGCTACAGTGCTCAGCCCTGACAGACTGTAACTTCCGTTTACGTACTTTCCACCACTTAGGCTAACGCCTACAAATTCATCGAACTTCTTGCCACTCGGGTTATAAGTGCTACTTAAATCACCTGAATCGTACAGCACCCCACCGTATACATTCCCCCATGCGTGTTGGTCGACTTTCAGCGTGACTACCGTCTCGTTTTTCCACATGGGCACGTAGTTTATTCCGAAAGCTCTCAACGGGATAACTATTACGCTCACGTTTGTGCCGCTTGCGGTTGTTCTGACGAAGATTGTTCCGTCCATAGATAGTGGCGTACTCGCTTGTTGGAGACCTGCCTGAACCACAGATTTACCTCTTTCAGTTGCGAACAATCCTTGGTTCACAATCATGAAGGAAAAGGCGGCGGCAATGATAACGAAGGCTATGAGCACTATTGCAGCCTCGAGACCGACAATTCCCCGTTTCTGCCGAAGTAATTTCTTCAACAAATCTTTCATTTTCTCAATCCTTTTCTTGTGTTCAGATTCTGAAGTATAATAAGCATTATGAAGTGCTAATCAATACTGCTAATCCAACCGATTACTAGTTTTATGAGTAAGTAACACTAGTTTATTGGGGGAGCAGATAATCCATGAAGAAGGATGCGTGGTGTGTCTGGGTTACTGGCTTGCCAGGTAGTGGCAAATCTGTCATCGTAGAGGCTTTAATGAAGAGACTGGAAAAGCAGAATATTCATGCACAAGTTGTCTCTGTTGACATGCTGAGGCGTGTGATGACTCCTAAGCCTACGTATAGTGGGGCTGAAAGGGACATAGTCTACACCACCATAGCCTTTGTCGCTAAACTGTTAACCCAGAACGGTGTGAATGTAGTTATTGATGCGACTGGGAATCGCCGGCGTTATCGCGACAACGCCAGAAAGATGATTCCGAGGTTTATAGAGGCTTATGTTCGCTGTCCGCTTCAAATCTGTATCGAACGTGAGACTAAGCGAGGAAGAACCTTCATGGCTCCCAAGGATATCTACAAAAGAGGGCTGTCTGGTAAAGCGCCAACTGTTCCAGGACTAGGCGCGCCTTACGAAGAACCGTCAAACCCAGAAGTAACTGTAGACTCAGACCGCATGAGTCCGGAAGAATGTGCCCAAAAAATCCAAGATGCCATAACTTCACATGGTTAGAACAATTATGATTGCGATAAGTGATGAATGTATAATTTGTTCGCTATCTTTTGTGCCTTGCTTCTCTCGCGTTTCTCGCTTCCCTTTTTCTCCAATCTTTCTTTCTTTGAGTTTCTATGTACATTCTAGAGCGCGCAAGTTCTGGACTGATGAGCGTTCTGTACTGGCTTATCCTCTCATAGAAATTCTGGTAGTCGATTTCGTTTTTAGCGAGTGATTCTATGATTTCGTTTAACTTGCTTCTAACCTCTTGAGATGCTGACTTGTCCCATGATTCAGAATAAGCGAGATAGGCTGCGTGAAACCTGAAATCTGACGGTCTGTCGATAAGCAACTTTTGTGCAACTACATCGTTCTTGTTCTTCGTCTCGGGTTCTTGGCTCATGATTACCGGGGCTCAGTTACCTGATGCTATGGAGAATACTCATTATAAACCTTTTTTCTCTTGAAAACCTTTCTGGTTTGACGTAACCTCCTTAACCTTCATATATTCCATGTTTCTACCCAGTCTCTATGGAAGGGCACATTTCATGACCAATCAACCATCTACCTCGTCTAACAGATGGGCATACATCTCCATATTCATCCTTGCTGTTCTGTTGGTTAACACGGGAATCTTCGTTATGACATATCTCAACATTCAAAACCAACTCTCTACGCTTCGAGAGAGCCTAAACGATCAGAGACAGCAACTTCAGGACCTACAGCAACAGTTTAACATTCTTAGTTACATCAACCAAACCGGCTTCTTGCCATGGCCAGAGATTTACGATCAGATCAAACATTCAGTGGTTCTTATTCAAACCGAGGCTGGTTTGGGATCGGGCTTCGTCTATGATTGTGAAGGTCGCATCGTAACCAACTATCACGTGATAGAGGATGCCGTCACTATTCAGGTTACGTTTTTGGATGGGAACACAACTGGTGCCAATGTGGTTGGCGTAGACCCGTACAGTGACTTAGCCGTCGTCAAAGTTGATTCTAGTGTTACAACACTGTCTCCCGTGGTGCTTGGAAACTCTTCTGGGCTCGTTGTGGGAGAACCAGTGGCAGCCATCGGAAATCCGTTCGGACTTAGTGACACGATAACCACTGGCGTTGTGTCAGCTCTGGGTAGAGAACTGCAGGCTCCCGGAGGCTACTTGATTGTGGACATTGTTCAGGTGGATGCAGCTATAAACCCAGGGAACTCCGGTGGGCCTCTTGTCAATCTCTGGGGTCAGGTGGTTGGGGTGAACACGGCTATAATTTCGGGTTCTGGAACCTTTGCTGGTGTGGGGTTTGCTGTTCCCTCTGACACGGTTAAGAGAGAACTCCTTGATTTGATTGCGACTGGTGGTTATGTTCATCCTTGGGTGGGTATCGCTGGGGTTGATGTCAACTTAGCCATTGCCCAGCATATGGATCTGGGGAAACCAGAAGGAGTTCTCATAACTGATGTGGTTCCCGGCAGCCCAGCGGACTCAGCCGGGCTTCGGGGTGGAAACACTTCTGTGGTTATTGGTGGGCGTGAGATTCGGGTTGGTGGGGATGTGATAGTGGGGGTGGATGGGGTTCCCGTGAGGAAGCTTAACGATCTTGTTGTTTATACGGAGAGGAATAGGCGTCCTGGGGATCATGTAACTCTGACCATAATTAGGGGTGGTCAGCAACTCGGTGTGGATTTGACTCTGGGGGAGAGACCTCCGCCTTCCTAAACCGAAAGTTGCAGAGCATAAACAATGATAGACAGATGTTCTTTCTAGTATAATCTTCCACAACGCTTTTTTCTGTCAACCGTCAAGTAGAGGAGTGGGTGCGAGAACAGACTTATTCCTCTTCCTGAAATCGGTTTCTCACAAACAGAGACTCGCACCCGCCCTCCCCTCTACGTGGGGCTAACTAGCCGGCTAGAAGAAAGGATGGCTTACTATATGGGGAGAAGAAATGTGATTGCTGGGCTGTCGCGTTTTGGTTTTATGGGTCGGTTTTTCCGAAGTTTCTTGCTACCACGAATATATCGCGCATGTCGACTTTCTCGTCTGGAACTCCTTGTGGACCGGTTATGTCTGCGTTTGGGTTCCATCTCGGATGGCCTGGCCAGGTGCCGAAGGCTCTGGCAACCACGTAGACGTCTCTCATGTCGCATTTTCCGTCAGGAACGCCTTCTGGTCCTGTTAGGTCTCCTACCATGGCTACTATTATCCAGCCATCAACGTATGTGTTGTCTGTTGTGTCTGTTTCGCCTAACACTGGCTCTGCGTAGGCTGTTATGGTGTAGTTGCCCTTAGCCACACCCGTGGTGTTCAAAGTGAATGCAACGGTTGTGGAGTCTCTGCTTGACAGGGTGACTATTTTTGTTTCAATTTCTCGCGTTTCGATTTCCTTTCCATAATACTGCATGTTTGCTATGATTTCTTCTTCGGTTAAAGATCTATTGTATATTCTAACCTCGTCGATTGTGCCGTTGAAACGAGGACCAATCTTTAGGTTATAGCCACTCACTCCATATACAGCCCAGCCATCCCTTACTGTATCCTGTACACCATTGATATAGAATATCAAATTGTTGGTACTGTTAACAGTAACAGCTATATGATTCCACTCGTTCAAATTTATGACGCCGTTACTCCAAGTTAAGTAACTGGTCGTTTCGTCGACTTGAAGTTCAAATTGGACGTGATTAAGCATGGAGGCTGACCCCAACGCAAAGTAATAGGCATCACTCTTTGACACGACCCACCCGGTATGAGTGTATTCTTTGGGTTTTATCCAAGCCTCAATGGTAATCTCACCGGTAATATCTAAACTATCAGAATCTGCAACCTCCACATAGTCATCAAACCCATCAAAGTTCAAGGCCTTTCCAGATTTCCCATCAACCCAAGCGGGACCATTGTACAAAGCCCCATGATTGTCGTTTCCGGAGCTGTCATGGGCTGCTGCACCTGAACCCTCATCAAAGCTCCAACAACCAACTAAGCCAGCTTGTTTAGCGGTCACGGTGGTGCGAGTGTAGGCGGTTACGTTGAAGGTTTCTGTAAACTCGCCTTGGTTTGTGACTGTTACGTTTATCTTTACGGAATATCCTTGTCCAACAACAGTTTTAAGAGGGGTCATGTTGGTCGTGGCTATGTCGTAGGCTTCTGTGATGGCCCTGTTTGTTATGTAGGTAAACACTGGTAGCCAACGTTGGATTACAGTTTCGATGTTATTGGAGTCTGGGTTGAAGAATTGGGAGACCCCTTTTATCCATAACGTGTCTGGGTCTGGTCCGGGTTCGGGTTGCCAAGCGCTGTTGTTTGTGTAGATTTCGCATGTTAAAGCGAATGTGCCTCTGTTGCCGTACATCCAGTCGTCCCATGACCCTGACGTGGTGTACATATATTTGCCGATTTGTCCGCAAGGCGCTCCAACAAGTGCAGAGAGATTTCCTGCGACTTCCCCAAAAGTTGCATCGTGTGGTGTTGGTGTGTTTGTGTATCCCCATGGGTATCCTATTACTTCAGTGCCAGAATGGAAGCTTATGGCGTATTTGAAATCGTGGCTTAGTGCTAGGTCTCTTATGGCTTGTGTTTCTGGTTCTGAGAATGGGGCTGGTCCTCGGTAGTCTTCTGCCCATGGGTATGGGCTGCCGCTGTAGCATGTGGCGTTCCATTGATAATCGTAGTTTCTGTTTAGGTCGACGCCTCCGACCCAGTCTTCGTTCAGCCAGCCGTCCGTGTCGTTGTCTATGCCTTCCCACCTGATGAAGGTTTCATTCGAGAACATTAGTTGTTCTATGTAGCCGTCGCCGTCTTCGTCGTCTGGTGGGTCTTCGTCAAATAAGGTGTCTCCGTCCTCGTCGTATGGGTGGACGTTTTTGCGGTGCCACTCGTTTGCTTTGACGGCGTCGAAGCCGTCTGGGTTCAGTGCTGGGACTATATAGATTTCGCTGTAGTTTAGCATGTGGGTTATGGTTTCGTTTGTGCCGAAGGTGTTTGCTGCTTCTACTGCGAAGTATAGTGGTAGTTCTGCGCTGATAAGCTCGCGGGCATGGTGATATCCAACGAAGAACAGTTTGGGTTTGGGATGGGTATTGGTCTCGTTCGTTAGCCTAATGCAGTAGATGTCTTTGTTTTGCCAGCTTTTGCCAATCGAAAAGACATTTGCGATATTTGGGTAAGTTTCATTCAAATAGATTAGTGTCCTAGCGATTTCAGTGTAGTTGTGGTAATGGCTCCAATCGCCCCAAGGTTGAGCCCAAGGTTTCATGAGCGGGTAATAGTCAATGTTATCGCCGTCTATAACGTATGACGTGTCGCCTATTCCGTCTTCATTTGCATCGGCGTCTAGATAGTCGCTCCAATAGTTTCCACCAGAAGGATAGCCGTTATCCCAACTATTGCCGACTGAAAAATAGGAAAGAAACGCTTGCTGTGTATTGTTAAGGAAGCTGTTATGGTAAATTTTGTTCGAGACCGAATGGAACATATAGATTCCATAACGACTATCAGCAATTATGTTGTTGATGACTAGCCCGTAAGGGCTATTGTCTAGGTATATACCGACATCTGAACTATTTGATATTGTGTTATTAACGACGGTGGTAAGATATGAATTCGCCCATAGGCAAATACCAACAGAGGTATTCGATATCGAGTTACTAATGACCCTATTATGATAAGGGCCATCAAAAGAGACACCTTGATCAGCATTTGATATCGTATTGCTACTAACGCTGTTGTTCCCGCCAAGCCATGAAGTGATGCCATACCAAACGTTCGTGGCTATGTTGTTGTAGATGTTACAGAATGTTGAATTGGCAATGGTGATGCCACTGGCTTCATAGTAGTACCATCCCGAGCCACTATTTCGCACCGTGAAACCCGTCACAACAACATTATCTTTTTCTACCGCAACTACAGCCCATGTACCGCCGCCGTCAACTATCGTGTTTTCTTTACTTTCTCCAATAAGCGATATAGTCTTGTTTACAACTACGTTTTCATAGTACGTTCCATTTCTTACGTATACCGTATCCCCAAAGTTTGCTGCGTTTATGGCTTCTTGAATTGTTGGATAATTATCTGGAACTATTATTGTTGTAGGTTCTGCCTTACTTGGTTGGATGTCGAATGCCGACGTTAACACCCAGATTAACATGAGTACAAGTATTATTCCAGAAACTGCTTTTCTATTCATTTTCTCCCTTCTCTATTCTCAAATATACAATCAGTCAAGCACTTAACCCTTCTGGAAACTTGTTCTATATCATATGCACTCATCCACTACGCAAAACAGCCATTAGCAAGACAATCATGCCGATCCATCTCGTACCCCTAAAACAACTTGAAAGCTTTCACTATCAGAGACAAGCAAAACCGTTAACTCCACTTGAAGAAGGAGAAGAAGAACTAAAAACAATTTTAACCTCATCTCCACTTTGACAACGGGCTTTTCATGATTTCTTGCAATTTCTCCTTCCTCTAATCACCCTATAACAAGAAAGAAAACAACCCATCAACACCTTATCTTGCATACGCTTACCTCTCCTAACAACAATCTTGAAACCCACTCATCAACTGATATCATAGTACTGAAACCCAGCAGAGCCTGAAATAGGGTCTGTTAAAAAATCAGACCACTAAAACCAAAGTTCCTCCGTGCAGTTGATAATGAAAACCAAAATCTTCCCTCCACGTTATCACCCAAGACAGAAACAACTCCAAACCAGAACAACAGAGCCTCTCCTAGACCTAGCTATACCCGTCTCTGTCTCCCCCCTCTAGAGAGGTAGTCTCACACACACGCACACACTCACATGCAATTCAAGGAGCCTTCCTAAACCTAATCGCCTTCCCAACCAACTCCAACTCATACGTCTGATTAACATCAAAATCAATCCCCAAACCCTCATACTCCCCCTCAGTCAAAAACAAAACCATCTTAGGAAAAGAAAACTGATCTTGTCGAGGCATCATAGGCAACTGCTGCTGCAAAACCTGAACCATATCCCGAACCATCTTAGCCTCCTCCGAAGAAGGCTGAATCACAAACCTCGGCACAACACGCTCCTCAATCAACTCAATCCTCTTCCCCAAATTCCCATCAGGATCACGTATAGACTCAATTCTCTGAACCCTAACCCGCACCATCACCTCTCACCACCACAACCATAATACAAACACACCAGTTTATACATTTCCCAAAAATCATCACTCAAACTCGATGGTGGCAGGAGGCTTAGGAGTGACATCATAAAAAACACCAGAAACCCTTGGACACGATTCAAGAACCCTATGCGCGACTCTCTCCAAACTCTTCCAGGAAACATCGGCGACCGAGGCTGTCAAGAAGTCAACCGTTTCAACCGCCCTCACAACGATACAGTAGGTTTGCTTCTTCTCAGTCTCATTGATCGCATACAACACTCGAGCAAACGAAGGATTCTCCCCAACAATCTTAGCCTGAAGACCGACTAAACTTTCAATAGGGGGCTTCAGAATGTGCCCATTCTCATCTTCAACCTTCACAGCAAGAATATCACCATATAATCGCTGTCCCTCCTTCACTCCAGTTGCTCTATCACGAAAAACCTTAACAGAAACATAATCAGGCGAAACATCAAGAAATCCTCCTATCATTTCTGAAAACCCCACAAGTTTAGGATACAAGGGTCTTTCCACATTTTCAACAACAACAGCAAAGAACTGACTCGGCGAATCTTTGGCCAACTCCTCCTCGACTATGGCAGTAGCCCTTTTCAGCACCCTCAACTTGTCAGCCATGATTTCCCCAACAACCCGCACAGAAAGTCCAGGTCCAGGAAAGGGTTGACGTTCAGATATTTCCGAGGGAACGCCTAAGTATCTAGCCACTTTTCTAACATCCTCCTTGTAAAGAGACGCCAACGGCTCAACAACCCGAAAACCAAAGCGTTCAACTGGATTAATTCCCATTTGCGCCAAAACATTGTGCTGAGTCTTTACGCCTCCAGTAGTTTCAACAATGTCCGCAGCAATTGTTCCTTGCACCAAAAACTCGCAACCTTCCTCTTCCGCAGTCTCCCTCAAAACATTGTAAAAAGTTTCGCGAAACACTTTCCTCTTCTCTTCTGCATCCCACAACCCCTTCAAGGCTTTTAGGAAACGCTCTTGAACATTCAGTATCTTTATTGGCAACCGTAATGGCGGCTGAGAGATCAATTGAGCAACCCTTTCTGGTTCGCGCTCCCTCATAAAGGCGTCATCCAACATCACACACAGAAGGTTCTCTCCAACAGCGCGGTAAGTCAACGCAGCACACGTAGTGCTATCAACCCCTCCTGAAACCGCCACAAGAGCTCGTTCATCCCCAAGCACTTCTCTAATTTCTTTTGTTTGCTTTTCTACAAATTTTTGTGGATTAAACTTCATGCAAACAACACCTTTAGATCAACTTGTGTGTCAATTCTTTGTTGATATATCTGCCGCTTCTGGGCATTCTATTAATCCCTGTAACCCGATAAATGACACTTGCCGAAATGGGTGTATCTAGCGCACGAAGATTCTTTAATCTAATAAACGTCACCTTTGTTCGTCCTTGCAAAAAATCCAAGTACTCCGTGAAAGATTTCAAGCAAGTTTCTTGGCCATAGTCCTTCCAAAGGTTTCCAGCGCTTCCGGTAACCCGCTCTACAAACTCGCCAAAACCTCTAATCTCCTTAAATGGGTACGTTACGTAAAAAAGAATCAACTCCGTTTTTTTGGGACCCACATTTCCTTTACGAACAAACGCTTGGAATGATTTTCCAGCCCTCTTTTGACTGCAAAGTCGATTCCACCATTTTTCATTAGATAACAAAATGTATCCATATCGTCCTGACATTCTAACACCAAATCATATCCATAACTTCACATTACCTCTGTTACCATTATAAAAACACTCTTCAGTAAATTCTATTAAGGATATAATTAGATATTAACCACTTAGCATGCTGATTATGAGGTGAAATGCTAATGAAACTTGTAACGGTTCTTCTTCCTGAAGCTTATTTAGAGGGACTTGACGAACTTGTAAGAGCAGGAATGTATCCGAGTCGAAGCGCCGCTATTCGAGCATCGGTGAGAGACCTGCTGAAAAGAGAACTGTGGGTAAGGCGAGAATAGAAAATTATAATCCTCAAAACTATTTCTTGGCGCATCGATTAATAGTCTCTCTAAGTAATTTTGCGACATTTGTAGTCTCTTCAGCAAGCGTTATTTTCCTTCCTACAATTAGATAACGCGCCCCAGCCGCAACAGCTGCTTCAATATCACCGCCTTGAACACCAACACCAGGCGAATATATAGGAACACGCTCTTTTAAGACGGCATAAACTTCTTCAATCTTCTCAGGAAAAGTGGCACCAACTACTACACCATCAGCATTCCAAGACAACGCTTTTTCAGCAAAGACAAGGTATTGAGAGGTCATCTTTCCAGTCTTTGGGTCAATTATTTTCTGTCCATATCCTTCTAAGGCGCCTTTATGACTCATATAAACCAGAAGAATAACCCCTTTACGCTTTCTTTTAGCAACTTCAAAAACAGGTTGAAGCCCTTCATCCCATCCCACGAAAGGATTAGCGATTATAGCATCGAATCCAGCATCATAGTAATATTCGGCTGTCACACGATTGGTATCCCCTATATCATTAATTTTGCAATCCATGATTGTTGGCAATCCCAAATCATGAGCAAGACCAACTATTCTTTGGAACGCGTTAAACAATCCAAGAGGCAAAACCAAGTGATGATTAACTTTGACAGCACAAATGTAAGGATGAACTTCTTCTAGTAAGTTGAGGCTTCGAGATAGAAGATGATGAGACTCAAGTGGTGGAAGGTCTAAAGCCAAAATTAGGTTAGAGCCTCTTTCCTTTGCGGAGCGATCCATTTCAAGTCTAAACGACAAGTTTAAACCCTTCTAGAAGTAGTGGAGAAAAGGAATATTACTCTTTTCTTGAATCTTCAGAGAGCTAAACTAAAACAAAACATTAGTTTTTGATTTTTCTATGTAATTTTAGCAAACTGGTCCTTGTGGTCTTTTGCCGTGTGCATTCTAATATCCGATCAACAGAAATTTCTTTGTTTTAATCGTTATGGTAGGACATCAACATGTAACAAAATAGACGGGTCTGGAGGGGGTTTTTTCTTTCTTCTGGACATAAGAAGCACAATGATTATCATTGCAATGGCTGCTGCAACTATCAACGCCATGATGGTGAGCCCTCTTGGAACTGCATAAACTGGCATCGACCTCACCGCCACTGCGCCATTAATGTAAGTGTTGTCGTTGGTATCGATCTCTCCAGGTAAGACGCTTGCAACGGCACTTATTATATAAGTATCATCAGGGAGAGCGGATGTGTTCCAAGCAAAAATTAGGTTTCTTTGGACATTTGGGGACAAGGATGCAACAGGTAGTGTTCCAATCAAAATCGAGTTGTAGTAAGCACTGACTTCGAAAGTCTCGGTGTCGCTTCCTTCATTTTTGACAACGACAGATAGATTGACTATTTGACCAGCAACAACACTTGTGGCTGAAGGAATAACGCTGACTATGGCCACATCGCGCGCTATTATTAGGAATGTTGTTGAAGCTTCGGGGCAATAAGGTACGCCTCCGATATCTAAGGGAGCAGTGTAAGCTGAAGCGTTTACCGTAGCCGTGCCAAAAGCAACCCATTCTGGAATTTCTAATTTACAATAAATGTAGATATAGCTTTTACCGGGCTCTACTTCAAAGTCGTCTATCATGATTTTACCAAAAGGTGCCCCCACGCTGTCATAGGCTACAACTGCTAGCATTGCCCCTTTGGAGACCATAGCAATATTCCTTAAGACAAGTTTCACTCCGACACAAGTTCCCTTCCCAAATATAGTTTGAGGTCGAAGATTTTCATCTATTGTGGTTATCGAAAGAATTTCAACAATCCAGCCTACCTCAAAAGTTAAGGTGTCTTCAACTCGTACTTCAGCGATATCTGCACTTGCATAGGCTTTCCAAGTTCCGAAGATTATGATTTCAGCATTTTCTGTTGGCCAAGGTATACGAAAGTTAATCATTGCGATGCCACTTGCGTTTGTTCGAGCAGTTTGAATTACGGTGATATTACTTAGAGGATTACTAGGTCCATGGATTTGGAAGGCAACATCTTTATTTGGCACTGCAGCGTCGCGGTAAGTTAGGTTAGCGTAAAAGATAACTTCTTCTTGGGGAGCGAAGGCATCACTGGATTGGTTCAAGCCTTTTCCACCGTATGGTTTCTTCTGAGTAAAAAGGTCAATCATCATATATTCAGAAGCATACGTAACTTTAAGTTGGGAGCCTAAAATAAGTGAATATACAAGAGAGAATAATAATAAAAGGACTAGAATATTTTTTCCGTTCATTCTTTTTCGACCTACATATCAAAATTTACAAGTGTACCTCCCTCATTCATTCTCCTCATTACTTTCGCCATTCTCACGAGGTGCCTTAAATGTTCTGTAACCTTTTTCTATTCTTTTCTTCTAAAACAGAACTTAAAACACATATTCCCATACAAGAAATATACCGTGGATGAACAGAAAAGGTGATAACGTGTGATTAAGGTCGGTTGTTGCGGCTATCCCACCTCTATGAAGAGATATTATGAGAATTTTTGTGTTGTGGAGTTAAACAAAACATTCTATGAGTATCCGAGGGTATCGACCGTTCTCGGGTGGAGAAAGAAGGCTCCGAAAGATTTTGAGTTTACAGTGAAGGCCCATCAGGACGTTAGTCACAAGTTCAAGTTGAAGGTGGAAGACAGCGTTGAGGCATTTAGCAAGATGAAAGAGGTATGCAAGATACTAGAGGCTCGAGTGCTGTTAATTCAGACACCGGGTTCATTTAAAACAGATAAAATAGGAGACGTGCATGAATTCTTTCGCAGAGTTGATCGTGAAAATTTGGTTTTGGTTTGGGAGACTCGTGGGGTGTCTTGGGAAGAAACAGCAACGCGTGAAAGGCTGTCTGAGTTGTTGCGTGAGGTGGATGTGACCCATGTTACGGATCCCTTTAGATTAATGCCTGCGTATGTTGGGGATGTGGCTTATTTTCGTTTGCATGGACTTGGTGAGCGCATGTACTACTACCAGTATGCTGATGCGGAGTTGGTTGAGTTGCATAAATTAATCGAGCCCTTCGAGTCTAAAGGAAAAGAGGTTTATGTGTTTTTTAACAACTTGTCCATGTTTGAGGACGGTTTGAGGTTTATTACTTATCTGAAGAAGGGTGAGTTTCCAAGCTTAACTGGAGCAGTTGGGTTAGACTCTGTGAGAAAGGTGATTGAAAGAACTCGTTTTCCAATGGTTAAAAGTGAACTTTTGAAGCGTTTAGGTTGGAAGATTGTTGAGTTGGAGGTTAGTCGCCAAGTTAGGCTGGAGGGTTTGTTAAGGGATATACCTTCTAAAAAATATGCAAGTATGGAAGAGGTTTTGCGAGAAATAAAGTTGTGACTCATGTTTATTTTATTTTCATTTGAGTTTCTCTAATTCACTTTTTAATAGTTGAAAGTCTCTTTCAAGTTCGTCTTTGTATCCCACGTTGTAGAGGGCGGCTGCTGGATGATACATGGGAATCAAGGAGGTTTGAAAGCCGAAAAGTTTGATTTCATGAACTTCTCCGCGAAGTTCTGTGATGCCCTCTGTTTTCAATCCTACCTTAGAAAAAATGTAGGATGTTGAGTGTCTGCCAAGGGTGACAATGATTTTGGGTTCGATAATCCTTATTTGTCGGTCGAGATAAGGGGTGCAAGTTTTAACCTCCTTCTCTAGCGGGTCACGGTTTTCCGGTGGTCTACACTTCAGAATGTTTCCAATGAAAACTTCTCTTCGAGAAAGCCCAACGTCTAATAATAGATTATCAAGAAGTTTGCCAGCGGCGCCCACAAAGGGCTGACCCTTAACATCTTCATAATAACCTGGTGCTTCGCCGATGAACATTACTAAAGCGTCAGGACTGCCATCGCCGGGCACGGTATTTCGCCGCCGCTTCCACAAGTCGCACTTGCGGCAACCTCTGATTTCAGTCGCAATTTCTATGACAAGAGTTCCTTTCGGCAAAGTTTCATGTTGTTTCCTCAATTTTATCTCCGCGTGGCATATATTCTGTCATTTAGCTAGAGTTTTGCTTATCTCTCTTAAAGCAGATACAAATTTGTCGATTTCCTCTTCTGTGTTGTAAAGGTAAGTGGACGCCCTCACGGTTCCAGGTTCATGAAGTAGACTTTTTGTGAGTGGTAGGGCACAGTGATGCCCAGAGCGCACCATAATGTTGGCGGAAACATCCAATGCCAACGCTACGTCATGTGGGTTCAAGTCTTCCACATTAAAGGCTGTAATTCCAATCTTGTTTTCAGGGTCAGGACCATAAACCTCAACGCTAGGAAGTGTCGTTATCTCCTCATACACTCGCTTTGTAAGTTTCCTCTCATAGTGCTCGATGTTTTTCATTCCAATTTTCTGTAGGTAGTCGATTGCAGCTCCCAGCCCAATTGCTTCTGCGATGGCTGGTGTTCCAGCTTCAAATCTTCTTGGACTTTTGTCTAGTTTGTAATAATCGACCCCCACGTCCGCTATGGTTCCACCACCGATGTATAATGGTTCAACCTTTTCTGTTAACTCTTCTCGAATGTAGAGGGAGCCAGAACCAGTTGGGGCACACATTTTATGTCCACTGAAGGCGAGGAAGTCGCATCCTATTTTTTGCACATCCACCTTGATATGTGGAACTGATTGAGCACCGTCTACTAAGACATATGCTCCATGCTCGTGGGCAATCTTGGTAATCTGCTCAATTGGTGTAATCGCTCCTAAGACGTTTGAAACATGCGTTAGAGCTACGAGCTTCGTTTTGTCGTCAATAATTTTCTCAAAGTCAGCGATGTCTAGCAGTCCTTTTTCAACTGGTTCCTTTGGCTTGACAACCTCTAATTCTATGCCATAATTATTCTTTACTCTGAGCCAAACAATGAAGTTCGAGTGATGTTCAATTAGTGATGTAACGATTTTCTCTCCTCTTTTCCATTTTAAGCCCATTGCGATGAGATTTATTCCCTCAGTGGTGTTTTTGGTCATGATGATCTCGTTTTCAGATTTTGCGTTAATGAACTCGGCGACTTTTGTTCTGACTCGTTCGTATTCTTCGCTTGCCTTTTGAGAGAGGCGGTGGATGCCTCGTTCTACGTTTGCTCTGTAATGACGATAAAACTCTGACACTTTTTGAAGAACTGGCTCTGGAGTGAGGCTGCTTGCGGCGCTGTCTAGGTAAATTATGCCCGTCTCTAAAATTGGGAAATCCTTCCTCACTTCTTTTACGTTAAGCATGTGCATTCCTTCTAACATGTTCTGAGCTGTTGAATTCTGATTTGCTAGGTTACTTCGCTAATCTATAACATTGTTATAGTTTCCACAATTATAGGTTTCTATTCATAACATGGAGATGCATTTCCAATCGTCCACATGCTTGTTTTAAGTTTGTCTTCTAAACACAAGAAAACCTTATCTGATATTGAAAATAAGCCTTGGTTGAGGACTATCCGTATGGTTGATCTGAAACAAGTCTACAAAGGTGTTGATATGATCGTTCTAACTGGAGACATTACAAAGTTGAAGGTGGATGCTATTGTAAACCCAGCGAACAGCTTGATGATTATGGGCGGTGGTGTCGCAGGCGCCATTAAAAGGGCTGGAGGGAAAGAAATCGAAGTCGAAGCAATGAGACACGCCCCAGTTGCGGTTGGAAGAGCAATAGCGACTGGAGCAGGACAACTGGAGACAAAATATGTGATTCATGCACCCACTATGAAGATGCCCGCAATGAGTATTGACAAAGGAAATGTTCAATCCGCTGTGCGAGGTGCCTTAGATTGTGCTGAGCAACTTGGAATCGAAACCATAGCTTTTCCTGGAATGGGCACAGGTGTAGGAGGTCTAAGCCTTGAAGACGCTGCTCGAACTATGGTAAGCGAGATAAGAAAGCATATCGACACGGGTACATCCTTAAAGCAAATAGTTCTAGTTGGGTTTACTAGGGATTTGACTTGTGAATTTGAAAAAGCAATTAGTGAAATAATCCCTTAGATAATGGAAGCTTCTGGTTTGTGTTTTGGGGAATTTTTTTGTTTTGTTGTGGTTTTTGGTTGTTTGTTTTTTGGGTTTTGTTTTTGTGTTGGTTGTTGGTTTGGGTTGTGTTTGGTGTGGGTTTAGGGTGATTTGTTATACACTTGTTGGTCACTTATTGTAGATTTGTTGGTGACTTGTGGAGAGTTTTAAGGTTCGTGGGTATTTGTGTGTTTTTTCAAAAATTAGTTAACTTTCTTTTTATGCTTTTTAGTTTGTTTCTGAGGGCGGTTGTTTGTTCTGTTGTTATTTCTTCAATTGACTTTTGGATCTCAAGGACGAATTTGCGTGCTGATTCAATGTTTTTTATGATTTCTTCTTGTTTGATTTCTTTTGTTATGTAGTATTGGGTGTCTATTCTTGTTTGTTTGGCTTGTGTTATATCGGCTACAAGGTTTTGGGTTAGGATTTTGTTTTTGGCGAGTAGTCTTGCGATTGCGATGCTGCAGTCGTGTATTTCTGATTTTATGCCTATCTTCATTAGGAGGGCGTAGAGAGCGAAGTATCTGGCGTAGTAGGCGGTAGTGAGAATCCAGTCGGTTTCCTTGATCTGCAAGGCTGCGCTCATGGTGTTTAAGGCGCTTATGGCTTTTCGAAGATATTCTTTCGTTAGGTTCGGGTTTGGTTCTATAATTCTGATGCCTTTTCGCTGCTTCATGCACCAAACTAGGCTGTTATTTTCCAGCGTATTGCCTCCAACATAGGTTGACGAATGGCTCTGGATTCTGGACAGCTATGTGATCTTTAACTATCTCTTTTATCAGTGCGTCTCCACCTTTGAACCCGTCGATTAAGTTGTCGGTCGTGGCGGTTTTGACGTTTATTTCTCTGCCATAAGTTTTGCCGATTTTTCTCATTTCTTGTTTTTGAGCGTCAGTTAATTCGCCGAGATATAGTATGTCGATGTCACTTACTTCGGTGTCGTAATTCTTGGCGTAGCTTCCGAAGAGTATGAGTGAACCTGTGAGGTTTAAAGTTAAAAGTTGTTCTGAAATTTTTTTGATCAGGAAATTCTTTTTAAGGTACTTTATAGTTGCAAGTTTTTCGACGATTATGAGGTGGTCTTTCGTTATGATATTGTCTGGATTGAGCAAGTATTCTTTGTTTTTTCCAACTTTTCTGGATATTAGTACTTTGTTTTTTTCTAGCCGTCTCAAATGGGGTAAGAGTGTGACATGGCTGGTTTTGAGTAGTTTCGCAATTGCTCGGGCGTGAAAACTGCTGTTGTAGTTGCCTCTGTAGAGGTCTAGGATGGCGAACTCGTAACTGGTAATTTTTTCTACCACGTGGTATAAATTGTTACCAAAAACATTTAAGACTTGCCCTAACGTTCGCTACAGTATATAAATGTTCGCTAATAGCGAACAACCCACCAACAACCACCGATTTAGATACACACTCAAGGCATAAGAAACGTGGAAGGAATAAAAATCACGGTTCAAACCAAGGAAGAACTGCTTTCAAGCCTGAAAATCGCCATGGAACAATACCGTTTAGCAATACCCTATCATAGGCAACTGTGCGAACAGATAAACGAGCAACAATACAGCTACAGCAAAAGCGGACACTTACAGTTTAGTCATCCAGAAAACAGTCACGACGATATGCTGTGGGCTCTAGCCTTAGCTGTTTATGCAACAAGAGGACCACCACAAAGGGAACCAGCCTTCACGTTCGGCTAACATTGTTAGTCAGCTAATAACGGAAAAATCCAATCTGTTAGAATTTGGAACTTTGCTAATTTTCTCCTGACCTACGTGCATTTGATAAAAACGTCAGTCATCTTGTCTTGTGAGATATTATCGGTTTCAAGGAGGAATAAAAAAGAAGGAGTTTTAGTAGGGGTTATGGTCCGTACCATGCTTCTAAGCCATTGATGTCGCCCAATCCTAATGTTCGTTTGTAGGTTTCTCCATAGTCTGCGTAGCCGTACATTGTTAGCCAATAGTCGACATCATCGTATAAGTCCGCCAAAGCAGCCCAGTGGCCAAACTCGTGTGTCATTATGTTTTGGACATCCATCTTGCCTGCTTCGCCTGTAAGGCTCCACTTATAGAAGGTGTTCATCTTTGTGTCAGTTTCAAGAATCTGTGAGCCACTGTACCAAATATATGTGACAGCTATTGCACCAACTCGATAACCACCCCATGCTACAACATTGTAGTAGTCTCGTTTTCCAGCGCCCAGGGTTGTTGTGCCTTGATATGAAAATACAGCTGCTTCAGTTTCTATATCCCATGTGTCTGCTGACGTTGTGATAGTTGTGACTACTGTTTCAACAGAGAAACCATACTTGTTCTTTGGGTTTATCCAATAGTTTGCTGTAGTGTACCAGTGGAAAGGTAAGAGCTTGTAGTCGGGGTTAGTTAAGGAGTCATCTTCTGGCGGTATAGCATAGACTATTACTTTTTGAGGTCCCTCCCACTCCACAATCATCAGATAAACGGGTTCTTCTCTGGCCCATGCAAGCAAAGGCAACATTGAAACGAACGCCATTAGTAGTATAGCCAACAATGCTACACTCTGGATTCTTCTCATTCTTATCTTCTCCTCAAATAGGTATAACTAATCTCTCCCTTAAGAGTTTCTATGAATTCGCAATAAAGAGATGAAAATTGTAGGTGATGTATCCACAGCATGCGGAAAAAATCCAATCTGTTAAACCGGATTCGGTTTTGTGAACATTATGTTCAGGCGCAACATAGCTACCATGAAGATAAAACTCTTTGCCTTTTGGATGATCTGTATATGGATAGCGTAAAAATCTTTAGTAAACACTTACACTCCATAAAAGTGTTGTTCAATTTAGGTTTGCTTTTTCCTTTTCTACTGAGCTCTAGGAGTTTTACTGTTCTCTTGAACTATCAAGATCACAATTTTTTCTCTTCCTTTTTTCTGCCTCCTTATTGATCCTTTCTTCTCCATATCCGATAGAGTTTCACTGACCTTAGATCTCGACAAGCCAAGTTTCTCGGCTATTGCCGATTGACGTAAATATCCTCCACTGGCTTGAAGTAATTTGATTATTTTATCCTCTTCGCTCTCACCTTCCAGAATTGCTAATGGAACGTGTTTCAATTCCTCCTTTCTTTTCTTCTGGATTCTAAACCTATAAAAAAAAGCGAAGGAACTCGCACCAAGCGCAACTAGACCGATTACCAGAGCGTATGTTCGTAAATCACCAAAAACACTAGTAGTTTCCAAGATCAGCCTAATAGCTGGTGTTCCTGTGGCAAAGACTTTGGAACCTGTCCATATGAGCATCCGATCTTGATTTCTGATATGATCGGGGTCAGGCTCAACGTCTGCGACACTATAACCCTCTGGGTAACGAATGTTTAGCTCGTCTTTTTCTAGAAGAACCAAACCCACTTCGAATACATCGCCTACGTAGATCTCTCCTTTGTCAATAAAGGCAAAGCCTGTCCAGAAGAATTCGTATTCTATTATCCCTCGGGCGCCTGTTATTGTTTGAAGCATATAAGCGGAAACATTAAAGTTTGTTGCGTCCATGCTCCTATTAGTAATGCTGCTTGCTCTGTTCACCATGAAGTGTGTTCCGTTGGAAAATCTTTCCAGAAGCTCTTCTTTTATATCTTCGAAACCAGAAAGATATTGTTCAAACACTGTCTCATCATCATTTGTCACCAAGATAAATATTCGCCTAAAGATGTACGTTGCTGAGCCGTTGGTGTAGACTTGAATTGAGAACAAACGGGACTCTTCAAGTTCAAACTGACCAGAAACCATTGCAGGTCTGAAAACAAAAAGGATGCTGAGCGCAAACAAAAATAGCACTGCTGTCGACTCGTTTTTCATTTTTCTTCTTTTGAAATAATGAAATAGTTTCTATTTAAGTACTCTGAAAAAAGAATACTTACTAGAAAAACACAAGATGCCCTCTTAAAACTTATTCGCTATCTTTTTTCAAAAAAAAGACAGTCGTTTTATGCTTTATTTACAAAACCGAACTATTAGGAATGTTCAAGAACAGATAAGAACGTTAAGGAAGTTTTTTTATGAAAAAGAGGCTCAGAAATGCTTTTATTATAGGAAAACAAGTTATTTTACGGAGGAAAGAACATGAAAAGACCTTTGCTAAGCTCCGTATTGTTGGGGTTCTTGGCAGTCATAATGCTTACAGCTCCTGTAGCGGCAACAACATATGAAGTGACACTGCGGCTACTAACACCCTCTGGTCAAGAATTATACACGGCGACTTATCCAGAAAAGGTGGATAATATGACATTAACTGTTCCAAAGCCATTATATCTAATGATAGTTGCAAGATATGGAACAAATGAATTTACAGCTCCCTTCAACCTAACGTTTTTCGCGGCTCCTGCTTGCATCTTGGAGGTAACAAGCGAACCACCAGGATTCACTGTGATCTTTGAGCCTATGACTATACCTGACTTCAACGGCGACGGTGAGGTTGACATTTTCGATATGGTAAAAGTTGCGCGATCAATCGAAATCGAAGTTGGACCCCCAGAAAACTACGACATGTTCGTGGACTTGAACTTCGACTTAACAGTTGACGTCTTTGATGTGGTTCAAGTTGCCAAACACATCGGAGTGGTCGTTAGTCCGCCTTAAAGCTGAAAATCGCCCATAAGCCGAGAGGCCCAACAATCTCCCTTCTCTTTTTTAGCATATTTACCGTCATGAAACAAAGTAAATAAACACTCGGTAAGGAGAGACAACATAGCTAGAGCAGAACGCCCGTGAGGTTAGAGACAAATGTACTGGGGAAAAAATCTCAAAGAATCCGTTATGATGCTATCATTAATAATTCTAGTATTCATGGTCGCTAAGAGCGAAACACAACAAACACCAGCGTCTTTTCAAACTATTACGTTGGAGAGCACTTCTTTGGAAGCAACAGTATATGTTGATCCCTCAACAACCACGGCGGAAGTATCCCAAGAATTCTCGGTGAATATAAGCATCTCTAATGTTACTGATCTCTATGGGTGGGAATTTAGGTTAAGATGGAATTCCACACTACTAGATGCTCTCAACGTTACCGAAGGCGACTTTCTCAAAGCGTACAACGACACGCTTTTTGTGATAAACATGAACAACACTGCAGGATACGTAAGAGCGGCTTGCACACTAATAGGCAGTATACCTGGAGTAAACGGTAGCGGAACATTAGCGACCGTCAAATTTTATGTCGAGACATTGGGAGAATGCGTTTTAGACCTTTACGATACAAAATTGGTTAGTTCAACTGAACAGCCAATTGAACATCTGTCAATCGACGGTTACTTTAGTTCCATTGTACATGATGTTGCGATTACGAGCGTTAACATGTCACCTATCATTGTGCTTCCTGGAGAAATTGTAAACGTTAGCGTTAGTGTTCTGAATGAAGGCAAATTTGTGGAGGTTTTTAATGTTACTACCTATGCTAATTCGCAAGTCATTGGAGTGCAGTCTGTTTCCTTGGACAGCGGTTCCTCAGCAACTATTACATTCATGTGGGATACAACTGGTTTTAATAAGGGGGACTATACGGTTTCAGCCTCAGCAAGCATTGTTTCGGGCGAAGCAGATACTGCGGATAATAGTAAAGCTGCGGATGGCACTGTGACAATACTTTACTCGGGCCATGATGTGGCTGTAATTAGTGTTGAACCGCATAAAACTGTTGTTGGGCAAAGCTTCAGTATGAATATAGCTGTTACCTTGAAGAATTATGGAATCTTCAATGAAACCTTTGAGACTGAAATCTATGTTAACACAACAGCAATTAAGACGCAAACCGTAACTTTAGCTAGTGGAAACAGTACCAAGTTCACTATCATATGGAACACTACAGACTTTGCTAAGAGCAACTACGTCATAAGCGCTTATGCATGGCCTGTTCCAAGCGAAACAGACACAACAGACAATACCCTTACTGATGGCTGGATAATCGTTGCTATGGTAGGTGATATTACTGGTCCAGACGGCTATCCAGACGGCAAATGCGATATGAGAGACGTGTATCTGGTTGCCAGAAGGTTCGGAATCACCCCGAGCCATCCCCTCTGGAACCCCAACTGCGACTTCAACGACGACGACAAGATAGACATGCGCGACATATATGTGGTAGCAAAAAACTTCGGAAAAACAGACCCATGACCCCCTTTTCGTCTATCCCTTGTGTGCGCTATTGCTTGAAATGGGTCAAGCAAAACAGACATAGAAGACAATATACAAGTAGCCTACATTTACATTGGATCAGTGGTAGTAGAGGCGAGTGCCTACGTCAAAAACTTATTAACGTCACATTGAACACTATGTAAAACATCTTTAGGAGACTGTGTTTCCATTGAAATTGAGAAGTCTGTTATCGACTTTGTTTGTGTTACTTGTGTTTTGTAACGGGACAACTTCTGTAAATGCCCAAGAAACAATAGTTTACATAGACCCCCCATCTCTCTTAATACCACGGGTTGGTGAAACTTTCAGCATAAACATCTCAATAAGTGGTGTAACAAATCTGTTTGGCTATGACTTCATACTGTGGTATAATACCACTATGATGGACGCTCTAAGCGTTGAATGGTCTGCAGGTCACTTTCTAACGCCCATTTTAAAGCCCACTAATATCTTTAAGGTCAAAACCATAGAAGATAATTTCAATGAAACAACTGGAGCTGTAAGAGTTGTTGCCACACTTATTGGTGACGAACCACCAAAAAACGGCAGCGGAGTCCTGGTTACAATAACTTTTAACACTACAACGACAGACGGACCTTCGCCTCTGAAGCTGTATTGGCCAGGGTTCGTCTATCCAGTTAAGTTAAGCGATCCTAATGGTAATCCAATTCCAAGCAATGCAACTGATGGCGAGGTTACAGTAATCCCGGAGTTCTCCTCACTCTCCCTAATATTCCTACTTATCATCGCAACATTAACAATCGTTTTATTAAAAAGGAGACAGCGCGACGTTTTTCCTCAGCCGACAACAAAACCAACATATTCCTAACTGCTCTTGAGATTGGTTGCAATCTTTTTGGCTTCTGAAATGTGCTCTGCCATTTGGCGTCCAGCTGGCGAAAGCTTGCTCAGTCGTCTAGGCGCGTGAAACTCGCTCATTATCAAGCCTTCTTCAGCTAAGAACCGTATTATCCTACAGCAATGCTCTTGCGTAATTCCGGCACGTCTAGCAATCTGATTATTCTGCAAAGGCTCCTGCTCAAGCAGTGCCTCTAGTCTTTTGACATAATGAGTGAATGAGTCAACTGTGAAGTTTCTCATGGTTATCCAGTTTCTGTGCAGAAACTCTTAAATTCGCCCTTGTTGTTATAGCGGGAAGTTTCAAAAGGGACCCATATATGCTCAATATCAGAAGGTTTGTGCGAGATAAGGACGAAGAGACTTGGCTTAGAATATGGAATGAATCCTTCAAGGAGTACGAAGACGAAAGAGCCATGACCATGGAAGACATGAGAATATGGGAGAACAGCCCAAGATTCGACCAGGAAGGAATGTTCATCGCAGAATGGAACGCCAAGCCTATTGGAGTGGTTTATGCTAAAGTCGACAAGAAAAGAGAAGAAAAGAAGGGCTTTATCAATCTAATCGGAGTGGTTCCTGAATTCCGAAGAAGAGGCGTTGGAAGAAAACTTGTAGAAAAAGCCATTGACAACCTAAAAGAACGCGGCATGGAAACCGTGGAGTCTTGGACAAGAGAGGACTACATGGGTTATAGGAAGTTGTTGGAATCTGTGGGGTTCAGTTTAGTCCGGGTCTTTAGTACAATGAAGAAGGATTTGGACGATATTCCATCTAGTGTAGGAGAAAACAGAGAGGTGAGACTTCGGACTATGAACAAAACCATAGAAGACATAAAACTGCTCAACTGGTTAGGCAACGAAACTTTCAAAGAACACTATAATTTTAGACCAAGCACCGTTGAAGAGACAAAGTATTCGATTGAGAATGAACCCGACATTGATATAAACGGTTGGTTCTTCGCATATCTAAAGGATAAACCAGTGGGATACGTCGGAACTGGAATCGACAAAAAGTTCATTGCAGAAAAGGGAATAAATCGTGGTTGGATCTGGGTTATAGGGGTTCTAAAACCGCATAGAAGGAAAGGGATAGGTGCAAGATTGATGTTAGCATCTATGGAATTTCTGAAGAGTAAGGGAATGAGTGAGGCTATGTTGGGAGTCGACGACATAAACCCCACTAAAGCGATTGAACTCTACAAGAAAGTAGGGTTTACAGTGTATAAAAAAGAACCAGCCTATTGCAAAGAAATCAAATGACCATAGTCTTTCCTCTACTCGGTGATCGGTTTTAAACTAAAACTGTCGTAATTGTCGTTTTCTTTTTTCTGAGATAGAAGATTCTTCCGACATGTTTTAATACTACATACGCATATTTTCTTTTAGAGTGAGGAAAAGTGTCGGATTTCAACGGAAAAAAACCAGAAAACAGAGAAGAATTCGTCAAATTACTTACAATTGCAAAGCAAAAGGAAGTCGAGATCAAAAAGGCAAGGGGAAATAGATCGACAAAACCGACAGTCTCAGGCACAGCACAAATAATGAAGGTGCATCGTGACACGCTCTACAAATGGATGACTGAGTTTGGCGTCAATTTCGAAGAAGTTGGTGAGAGAGAAGCGCCCTTGCCAATGGTAGGAAAGGAGGCTGAACCCTACACATACCTTATTGGCGAGGCTTTAACTGGAGAAGGAACCGAAGTGGCTCATATAGATCTGATAATTGGCGACAAAACAGGTCCCGTAGGAGAAGCCTTCGCTAATGGTTTGTCCAACTTGTCGGCGGGACATACGCCTCTCCTAGCAGTTATCAGACCTAATCTTCCTCCTAAACCCCACACGCTTCTAGTTCCAAAGGTCACTGTAAAAAATCTTGAAGAGGCAGGTAAGATTTTTGGTCCTGCTCAGGCGGCTGTGGCTAAGGCTGTGGCTGACTCTGTGGAAGAGGGCCTTATACCCGAGGATAAACTCGATGATTGGGTAATAATATGCAGTGTCTTTGTTCATCCTGATGCAAAAGATTACCGAAGAATATACTCCTACAATTACGGAGCAACAAAACTCGCCCTACAAAGAGCGTTAGCCAAGTATCCGCCACTACAGAAAATAATATTCGACAAGGATCGAGCGAAACATCCTATTATGGGGTTCAAGGTGCCTAGATTGTGGAGACCACCATACCTCCAAATTGCATTCGACATTCCAAGCCTAGAGAGAACAAAGAAGATTATAGAGGAGACACCCCAAAGCGACAGAATCATCTTTGAAGTTGGCACACCACTGCTGAAAAAGTATGGAACAAGAGCAATTGGGGAACTTAGAGAACTAGCCAAAGACACATTCATTGTGGCTGATCTAAAAACGCTTGACGTTGGAAAAGTAGAAGTTGACTTAGCCTTTGACGAAACTGCAGACGCTGTGGTCGCCTCCGGATTAGCTGTCGAAGAAACCGTTGATAGATTCATTTATGAAGCACACAGACTTGGAATCTATGCGTACGTAGATATGATGAACGTCGCTAATCCACTTGAAAAACTTAAAGCACTCAAACGTTTTCCAGACGTCATAATTCTACATCGTGGTATCGACGAGGAACTAACGGGAAAACCTCATTGGGAACTCATCAAAGAGATGCGACAAGTCTTTAGTGACAAGAAATTCTTGGTGGCTGTTGCCGGTGGAATAACTCCTGAAACTGCGCCAGAAGCCCTCGCAAAAGGAGCAGATATAATCATTGTCGGAAGGTATATAACTCAATCAAGAGATGTCGAGCGTTCAGTTAGGGAATTCTTAGAAGTCACCAGCGAAATGAGGACCGACATAGACTTACTCAGGGAACACGTAGAGTAACATCATTCCTTTGCAAGACTACTGGAAAAGATAACTCAAAGTCGCATAAGGAGTAGGAGACTCGCTGTCGGTGATGAAGATGAAGAAGAAGAAACAAAATAATTTTATCTCTCCCACGGACCGAGACAGACTCCAACTCATTGTAAAGTTTTATGTGCAAAGGTTCAATTAGTCCCAACCAAAATAAGCTAATGAAACTAGAGGGCTAATGTGTAAGAAGAAACTTTCTAAAATCCTTGTGTAAGAGATGGAAACTTGAAAAGACTGAAAGATGTCTTTATTCTTGTCTTACTACTCGTAACAATAGAATTTCAAGATTTTTGCCAGGTGAAAGGCGAGATAGGAGATGTGAACTTTGTTGTTCGGATGAATGTGACATACTCAAACAAGGGAACAACAAACAATGGAACAGCAATCTGGAATTTCACCAAGGATGACCAATCGGTCAGTTTGTTCATGAACAACACATGGCAGAGCGTCCAGTTGGTAAACCACTCGTATCCACTTGAATCCCTAGAGAATGATACTGACGGAAACCCAATCGCGGTTTTGCAATTTCCAAAGTCTGAGCTTTACGCTGGAGAAAACTTGAGCTACACTGTAACTTATCACGTTCTCTCTAAACCACGAACTCTCCCAAGCATATCTGAAGAAGAATCTCAAACTCTCAACGAAATCCCCAACCATTTAAAAGAAAAGTATACTAAGGCGGAGGGACCTTGGCTGACTAACCAAACAGAGCTTCAGAATTTAGCTCACAACATATCAGGAAATGAGGCCAACGTTCTTACGATTGTGAAGAATTTTGCTGCTTGGATTGCCAACGAGAGTAACATTCAGTACGAGACACACGATGGCCCTCTATACCCCAACGAAACATTAAAACTAAAGGAAGGCGACTGTGACGACAAAGCGATTCTACTCGTTACATTATGTCGCATCTACGGAATCCCATCCTACCTTCAAATAGGCTGCATATACGACCCCATAACTCCGTTTTTAAACGAAACCTATTGGCAAGGCTACGTGACAGTTATTTCAAAACGAATCTCATGGCATGGATGGGCAATCGTATACATTCCTCCATGGGGCTGGTTGCCAGTCGACCTCACATACGTTTTAGGCGACACCTCAGATCCACTTAATAGAATAAAGAGGGCGGCTGTAACCTGGCAGTGGGTGATTCAATACATGAACTTCACAACAAGCGATTACGTGGCTTCATCTCGAGGAACAAGAGATTTTCTTCAACAAAATGACTTCTACGTCTACGAGGAAGATGAGATGACATTGAATCAACATTTAGACATTCTATGGCAACAGATTATAGAGATGCTAAAGTGGTTCTTCATTGTGGGCATAGTGGCTGGAGCAGCCACATGTGTGTCGATAGCCATTTTTGTCCATATCAGAAAAACAAGAAAGAAAGGATTGAAAGAGGTAAGTTAGTATAGGAAGAACTCCTAGAAGAGACAAGTATAATCTTGGTGCCCACGGGAGGATATCCGACTGAGTGCAAGAAGCCATAACGTATGAAGAGTTTTGGAAAGCAATGGTTAAACTCGGCTTCTACTCAGATGTCAATTGTTTGCGAATGCAATAGACTAAACTTGCGCGGTTTTCTTCCGCCTTATATAAATGGTTTTGCACTTGTTACAGTCAACTTGGAAGCAAGTCTTGCAGGTCTCATTGTCTTGATTGAACACAGCTTTTTCCAGATGAACCTCACAGTCCAACGACTTGTAGAGTTCTACAGCTTCGCTTAGGCGAGGTTCATCTGTTGTAAACTGTTTGACCCAACCCTTTCTTTTTAACTCACCTTCTGTTTTATCTCTGGTGCGATGCGTCTTCAAGTAACCATTACCTGTTCAACTTCATTCCTCGACGACGAACAAAATAAGATACCACCAGCAAAACATGTAATGGTACCCCTATAAATATCACATAAATTAGTGGCCAAGGACTTTCTTGTGTTGCAGCCCACGAAGCTGCTAAGTAGAATCCAATAATAAGAATAACTGTTGCTACAAGATATGGTATAGAAAGAGATTCATCCTTTGATTCGCATTTTCCTTTTGTCATTCAATCACTTAATTAGAACTATATCATTAAACAACCATTGCTACGGTGGTTGATATACTTGTTGCGCATCAACATTTACATTCTAGTAGAGGTCTTCTTCTATTCCGAGATTCTGTTCCGGTAGCTTTCCGTATTTTTTGAGGAATTGTTGAAGGAGTTCACTCTCTCTCATGGTGAACATCTTTGCCTCTTCATAAATGAAGTATTTGGCTTTCTGATTCGAGGCCAACTGTTCTTTCAGTTCTTCTCGCATGTTAATGGCTCCCTTTATGTAGATTACCATTTTGTTTTCATCGAGTAGTTGGTAGACCCCTTCTGTTTCTGGAACTGTGGCTGTGGTTGTGGTTTCGAGTTTGAGCCACTTCTCTGGTGGCAGAGTTGGTTGAGAAATTTGCAGTCTCAAGTCGCATCTTAAACAGCGCTTTGCTTCTTCAACCGCCATTTTCTCGTCAAAGCCGAGTTCAACCTCAGCGAAGTTTCCATGTCGTTTTTCAACTGGGAGACTAGGCATCTTAACACGATTTTTCTCCAAGAAGTCTTCCTCTCGCCCAAGCCATGGGTCTGGTATCTCAGGTGTAATCAGTTCTTCTTCTAGATTTCCGCTTCCGCCCAAGCGTTTGTCTATTGCTGCAGCAGCCTTCCTTCCAGAAGCCACAGCCTCAACAATTGATGTTGGTCCATTAATGATATCTCCACACGCAAATACATTCGGGATGTTGGTCTCCATCGTTGCTTTGTCAACTTTTGTAGTGCCCAAATCAGAAATTTGTAGGGGGCTTTCATCGCTAAAAGCCGAGATATCTGACGCTTGTCCTATTGCAAAAATCACCATGTCAGCCTCCACAGTTTTCGTCTTCGACTCATCAAAGGAGGGGTTAAACCTGCCCTCTGAGTCAAACACGGATACGCAGTGAACTAATTCTGCACCAGCAACTCGACCGTTCTTGCCTACAACTTTCTTGATTCCGTAAGAATTGTCGATGGGAATTCCTTCCTCTAAGACCTGCTGAATCTCCCAAGGAAAGGCGGGCATCTCTTTGCGTGTCTCTAGGCAGGCGACTCTGACTCGTTTTGCACCAAGTCTCAGGGCTGTTAATGCCACATCCATAGCAACATTGCCGCCGCCAATCACAAGAACGTTATCTTCCACCTTCACATTCTTTCCAAGTCTAACGTCTCTTAGAAAGTCCAGTCCTCCTAAAACTCCATGGAAGTCGATGCCTTCAACCCTCAATTTTCTACTCAATGGCAAACCAGTAGCAACGAGTATAGCGTCAAAACCTTTGTCCTTAAGCTGTTTAAGGGTGAAATCCTTTCCAATCAAGGTATTTGTCTTGACTTCTAAGTCCAGATTCATGATGTCTTCTAAATCCTTTTCAAATACAGCCTCTGGCAAACGATATTCCTGCACTCCATATCGCATCATTCCACCGAGTTCAGGCATGCCTTCAAATATCGTTACAGAGTGTCCAAGCTTTGCTAAGTAATAGGCGGCTGTGAGCCCAGCGGGACCCGAACCAACGATTGCTATGTGCTTTCCAGTTCGAGGGGCAATCTTAACCCTTCCCTTCCACATCTTCGTGTCGTGATCAACCACGAAACGTTTTAGGGCGCATATTGAAACTGTTTCATCAATTTGTCCACGTCGACACTCGCTTTCACAGGGATGGGCGCAGGCGTGACCGAGAACCGACGGAAAAGGCACTTTTTCTCTGATGACTGCTGCGGCTTCGGCGTACCGACCTTGAGCTATAAGATGAGTATATCTGGGAACGTCTATTTCAGCTGGGCACGAGAACTTGCATGGGATTAAGCTGACTTCACGTTCGCCTGCTTTTAGTTTTTTGTCCGTTAAAGCACCGGTGGGACAGACCTCTATACAAGCGCCACAAAACTTGCAACTGGACTCTTTAAGGGTGGGAGCAACGGTTCCTACAAAAACTTCGCCATCCTTATAGACAAAGCCTAACGCCTTTACGCCTCGAAGGTCTTGGCAGACTCTCACACATCGAGTGCAACCGACGCATATGTTATAGTCACGAGTGAATAAGGGGTCATCTTTTATTACTGGAAGGTTTTGAGGCACATAACGTGGGGTGTCTTCTCTGATCCCTATATACTCTGCAACTTTCTCTAGTTCGCAGTTTCCGAGTTTTGGGCAACAACGCTCTGCCACTGGAACGTTGGTTGGGCAGGGTTCCCTTGTGCAACCCTCTTTTTGGGCGCATATCAGGCAGGCGTGAGGGTGCTTCGCAAGGATGAGCATCAGCTTTTCTCGTCTAGCTTCTCGAACTCGTTCCGTGTCTGTACAAACTTTCATACCATCTGTTATGACGGTGTCGCAGGCTGGAACCAGTTCTGGCTGCCCTTCCACCTCCACCAAGCACAGGTTGCAACCATCGAACTCTTTCTCTGGTATATCCCCAACCATCTGCTCATCACCACGGCAAATTATGTTAATGGCTTTCACCTTACGTGGAGATGTTAAGTCTGGGTGGTAGCAAAGAGATGGAATATAGATGTCATTCTTCCTCGCCGCCTCTAGTATAGAGGAGCCCTTAACAGCTTGAATTTTGGTGTCGTTGATAAAGAGGGTTACCGCGTCCATCAGTTTCCGCTTCTATACTCAAAAATTATTCAGGCTATTACCAGGAGTGACCTATTGCCTTCGGTTTACAAACTATAACGCATGGTAACTTTCTCTCTCCGCTTATCGGCTTACACGGAGCGCAACTGTACTTGATTTTTTTGCGTTGTTCTTCTTTTACCGCTGCCATGTCGCCGCCTTCTATGTCGTATTCGTTTGGGATGATTTCGAGAACGTTGTATGGGCAAGCCTTGACACAGTCTCCGCAACCGTTGCACTTGTCGGTGTCTATTGTTACAAAGTAGTCGCCTGAGCCGTCTTTGTAGCCGTAATGCGCCAACATCTCAACTCTTCCATCCTCTAGCGTAAACCAACTTCTTTTTCGTAGAGTGCTTTAGCGAATAGGGCTGCTCCCAAAGCCCCAGCCAGAATAGGGTCGATATTGGGTTTCAAGGGTTTGATGCCCAACAATCTTTCGACTCTCTCGATGATACCAGCGTTTTTCGCGACGCCCCCAGTTGTGACGAGGTCTTTCTCAACGCCAACACGTGTTAGCAAGTCTACTATTCTGTCAGCCATAGCGGCATGGTAGGCGGCTGCGACCTTTTCTTTTGGCCATCCCTGTCGCAACAGTGCCAAAGACTCTGCTTTGGCGAAGATGACGCATGTGTTGCTGACTGGTGGTGGTTCTTCTTCAACGCTTAGAGAAACCTTTCCTAGGTCCTGAATAGGAACACCTACTAAGTCGGCGAAGACTTCTAGACCTCTGCCAGTTCCTGCTGCGCACTTGTCGTTCATTAGGAAGGATAGAACTTTTCCCTTTTCATCACATCGGATGGCTTTGCAGTCTTGTCCCCCGATGTCGAGGACGGTTCTCACTGTTGGACCGTATATGTAGTGGGCTCCTCTGGCGTGGCACGCTATTTCTGTTATGGTTTTCTTGGCGAAGGGAACGTTCACTCTTCCGTAACCAGTTCCCACAACATATTGTAAGTTGTCAAGTTTTAGTCCAGTTTCTTCTAAAGCCCAGTTCATCACCTTAACCGCTGTTGCCTCACTGACCCCTCCAGTTCTCATCACGGAATAGGCGTAGAGTTCACCGTCGAGCACCACTACCGCCTTACTGCCCACAGACCCTACATCAACGCCTGCGGTTATGATTTTTGCGTTGCGCCAGTCCTTATCGGATACTGTGTGACGGTACTCTGGCCATCTCCAATACTCTTGAGATTTCATTTCAAACATTTCCTATCACCCCTTAGGCTCTGAGGCTATTATTGCTGCGCCTAAGGCGCCTACATACTCCGGATACTCAGGAACTATTATGTCAGAGTTTAACTCCCTCTTTAGGGGTGGTAGAAAACCCGGATTCAACGCCACTCCACCTATCAAGACAACATCTTTTTCCACGCCGACTCTGAGAATCATTGAACCTATTCTGCTGGCGATGGCGTCGTGGATGGCTCTGGATACATCTTCTTTCGACACCTTGGAGTGGATGAGAGTTACAACCTCTGACTCGGCAAAGACACAGCACTGGGCGTTCATAGGTATCATCTGCGTAGATTTGAGGGCTAAAGGACCCATGTCCTCAACTTTGACTTCAAGTGCCCTCGCCATCGCTTCAACGAAGGTTCCGGCACCAGCAGCACACCTCTCGTTTATCACAAAGTCTTTTACTGTTCCGTTTGGACCAACCTTAACTCCTCTTCCTTCCTCCGCCCCGACATCTATGACCGTCTTAACCGTAGGGACTAAGCGAAAAGCTCCTTTTGCATCAGCCACCACTTCCGAAACCACTTCTTCAGCATTTACTGAAGGCTTACCATGAACAGCTTCTCTCCCCATTCCAGTAGCAACAACCCTTTTGATATCATTTCGTGAAAGCCCAGTTTTCTTTAGAGTGCTTTCAAAGAGGTCACTCGCTGATTTCAAGACGTCAAATCCGACGAGAGCCTTCGCTCTTTCTAAGACCTCTTCGTCTTTTAGGATGACAACTTTTACGAACTTGGCTCCTACATCTATACCAGCCGTTATCATACAATCACCTCATACTCACTCCGTTATCTTCTTTAATCCCATGCTCTCGAAAAAGGCGGTGAGACGTGCCATAGTTCCAGCGAAGTCGAACTCTCTCTCGTCGCCCATGTTACCTTCGAAGGGAAAGACTGGAACGCCAGCCTCAAGCAAGCCGAGACGGTTTTCCGCTATGTGCACGCTTAACCCTTCGCAGCCTCGATTATAATGAAGTAGCACGGCGTCAACCTTCCATTGATCAGTGATGCTTTTTATCATTTGGGTTTTTAGTTCTGGCTTATAGAAATGAGCCCACTCGGGTTTGTGTAGAGTCCATTCCACTATCGCTCTTAAGGCTTCCTCTCTGGTTTGTGGCTTCTTTTTAGGCAGGTTTTTTGGAGTCCATGTGCCATCTTTTTTGAATTCCCACATTCCGATTAGGCCGAAGGTGTAGAGGGAGCCCAGAGAAACCACTCCATATTTTTCCATTTCCCTAAAGATTTTTAGAAAGCCCCACGGGGGTTGGGTGTCTGTTATCACTCTGAATCTTTCGTAGGGTGTGGCTGCGATTCCTCTCTTGACTCTGTCTCTGACTTCGTCTCTCAGCGTCTCGTAGAAGGCGACGCATTCGGGTCTGTGCTTCATTAGGGTACCCATTACGTACAGAGAGTACATTGATTTCTCATCTAGAGGTGCTGGAACGGCTTTGTTGAGACTGCAGATTTCAGCCCACAATGATGTAGCCCTAATCTCGTTCCAAACAGCGTCGCAAAGGAGTTTGTCGTCGTATTCTCTACCTGTCACCTTCTCTAGCCAGTCAATGCCGTCGTTCAATTGTTGGATGATATAATTTACCTTGTAGTCTTCTACTTTTTCATTAGGACCCGGATAGCCTACTGAAACGTCCACGCAATACATGGGAACCTCTTTCCCCTTCTTCTTCTCAAGCCACTTCACCACCTGATACCACTTGCCATGACTACAACAAATGTGGTCTTGCCAAATGAAGTCTGGAATCGGGGCTCCTTCAACAACCGTTCCATCACTCAGTACAAACTTGTCCAGTAGAAGTGAACCCCAATAGTTCCTCATGTAAGCGCACAAGGTTCGTGGAAAACCCGCAGCCTCCACCGCATCGTGGCACTGGGCGGCAAAGTCCTTGAAGAAGGCTATCGTTGCTCCATAGGGCTCACCTGTTATGCAATAGACGTCTTCACCGAGACCTGCGGGTATTGAACTGAAAGCCCATGCTCCGCCTGCCCATCTTATTCCACCTTTCTCATGAGCCCTCAGATAATCCTCGTAGTAACTTTTTCTCAGATTTTTTGCTTCGTTCCAGCATTTCAAGAGTTCAGTTGGATATTCTTTAATTTGTGTCATTTTTTCACCTTAAAATAGTTCTTCAAGTCCAGTGAGGGTCTCTAGAAAGGCTTCAACTCGGGTTCTGAATTGACCCCACGGCACTGTTACATCAAATTCTAAGGGGTATGTGGGCACTCCAACATCTTTTAGGGCTTCTCTGAGAGGCGGTATCTCGATTCCGTGGGGGTCGCAGAACTTGTTTTGTATGACGAGGGCTCCTTGGGCTTTAAATTGTTTTGCCAGATTAACGGCATGCTGGATTCTGGTGAACTCGGGCCAGTCTTTGCTTGGACAGGGCACTCTTTGAACGTAGCGTGTCGCAATCGCCAACAATCTATCTCCATTGGGATCAATGTCATTCCAGAAGTATCTGCTTCCCGTACAGTGTTCATCAATTACGAAGGTTGCCCCCAAATCTTCTACGTTTTTCATGAAAACTCTGTCGTCGTCTTCGCTGCCAATTATCATCAACCGAATTCCTGGATTGCGGTTAAGTCTTCGATTTGGGAGTTCCTGTAATAGTTGTTCGAGAAGTTTGCTGTGTTCTTCCTTGTCGGTCATCTGGCTTGAGAGGACCATTTCCATGACTTCGAGACCTGTTATTTTCGGGTTGTCGGGCTTCCTGTACTCGTAGACTCTTCGCATTAGTTCCCTGTTTCTGTTGAGAACTTTTATTCCTCTGTCCAAGTCTTTATTCGTGATTTTTTTGCCTGTCCACTTTTCTAGGGATTTTTTGAATTTGGCTAATTCTTGGGTTAGAAATGGAACCGCGTGTGGTGTTTGGATGCCATGAGGCACGTGTATCCAATGTGTGTAGTTGATGGGTATGTGTAGTCGCCAAGCATTGAACGCTTGTCTCAGGTGTAGGCAAGATTGACCCTCGACTATTCCGTCTAAATAATCAAACTTTCCCTTCAGACCTTGGGCTAAACAGTCACGGCAAAGGTGGCAGAACATGGCGAAGATGTAGGGTTCAGTTACGGTTGGTGGTTCGTGGCTACCGAGAATTCGGACTGGCAGTACATTGGCAGCGTAAAGAATTTCTTCGGGCACGTAAGTGCAGAAGTAACCTACAACCTTGTTACCTGTTCTTTCCTTCCAAGCCTTGGCATACTCGTGACGATCGTCTATCCATTCCTTGAACCTTTCGAATATTTCTTCAGACAAGCGGAAACTTCCTAATATTGCGTATATAAATCCTTGAGGATAAATATAAAAAATTTTCGATTTATATACCCGCTCAAACTAACTCCTCCCAAATAGTCGAAACAAACGCATATTAACGTTAACGAAACAAAATATGGTTCCAGACAGGAGGAGGTTTAAGACTTGAACCCAAAATTCAAGAACATCATATATGAAACTTCAGATGGAGTCGCAAGGATCACCATAAACAGACCTCCCCTAAACGTTTTGAACACAGAAACCACAGAAGATATGATAAGAGCACTTGAAGACGCAAGCAAAGACGACACCGTAATGGTGATCATAATAACCGGCTCTGGTGACCGAGCCTTCTGCGCAGGGGTAGACATCAAGGATCATCTGCCAGAAAAAGTCGACAAGACACTTGAACTGTTTCATAAGATGTTTCATGTGCTGGTTGACTTGCAGAAACTAACCGTGGCTGTGGTTGACGGCTTTGCGTTAGGAGGAGGTTGCGAACTGGCAATGGCATGTGACATGGTTGTTGCCTCTGAAAAGGCTCAGTTTGGACAGCCCGAAATCAAGGTTGGAGCAATACCAACAGTGGCAGCAGCTTTACTGCCCAAACTAATTGGGAGAAAAAACGCCTTCGAACTGATATTTACAGGCGACTCCATAAGTGCAAAAGAGGCACAGCAAATAGGCTTAATAACCAAAGTAGTTCCACCCGACAAATTAGTTGAAGCAACCAATGAATTAGTGAATAAACTGAAGGAAAAGAGCCCGGTCGTGCTAAAACTCGTGAGACAAGCAGTCTATCAGGGACTCCACTTAGATTTTAAGAAAGCATTAGACGGGGTCACTGACATTTACTTGAATCAACTCATACGCACAGAAGACGCCGTAGAAGGATTGAAGGCGTTTCTAGAGAAAAGAAAACCAGTATGGAAAGGAAAATAGAAGCACACTTGAAAAAGTGAGGGTTCTCAGCTACCATCACTCGAGTTTTGCACCACAACTCAAACAGTGTTTAGAATCTGCTGGTAGATATTCTGCACCGCACTTGGCGCACTTGCGCAGGTACGGTCCGTAGGGAACCCTCGGGTCTCCACCTTTGGCGATGAAAGCGCGGATTTTCTCCATTTCCGCCTTTCTCTTCTGTTTGAAAGCCCACAAGCCTTCGCTGGGCTCCATCGATCCGAGGTTGAGGGCGAACCAAGCCTTTCCGTGCTCCCACGTGAGACGCCAGATGAGTTCTCTCCACCAGTTGAGATGAACCTTATAATACCAGAGGCTTGACGGAGACAGACTCTTCATTTTATCGATGTACTCTTTCACCTTGTCGTCCAGTTTGGCTAGAGGTACTACCTCGTTCACTACACCGTACTTGAGAGCCTCTTCCGCGTTTATCTGCGAACTCAGGAGAACCATCTCCGCCGACTTCTTAATGCTCATGTGTAAGGGAAGCCACTGAGACAGCCCGCCAATAGAGGTCATGCCGACTCTCGGACCTGGCGATATGAATCTTGCGTGATCCGCTGCAATTGCAAGGTCACAACACGCAACAAATTCCCAGCCACCGCCGGCAACAGCACCGTTTACTCGGGCGATAACTGGCTTTCCACAGTGCATTATCATGTCGAAGATTCTGGCGTAGTATTCTCCCCACTCCCAGAACTTCCAAGGTTTTCTATTGTATATCTCTGCGTACTCATGCACGCTTCCGCCTGTGCAGAAGGCTCTGTCGCCTACGCCAGTCATGACTATGAATTGGACGGAGTCGTCTCCCATGGCCTTCTCGTAACCAGCAACTATTTCTTTGAGGGTTCCTAGAATGTACGAATTCATTTCTTCAGGGTTGTTTATGGCAATGCACGCAGTGTGATCGTACCATTTAGGATCGTACTTGACAGTCCGCCAGTCTTTAGGGTTTTCTGCTGGATACCAGTCGTATTCTCTTTTAGCCATATCTCTCACGTCAACGCTGATTCTTTCCAAAGTATATTTAAGATTTGCTGGAGATGGAATTAGCTGAGTTTTTTGAAGTAAAAGACTATTCCTCCGTTGGGTCCCCAAACGTCTAGCACAACAAATTTCTGAGATGGTCTCAGAATTTTCTCATAAAATTTCTGAGCATTTTTGTTTGCTTCGTCGGTTTCTGTTCGAAGCATAACAATGTTTAGACCTTGTTTCTGCCAATAGGCTTTAACTAATCTAAAAGAGTGTTCTATCAACCTTTTTCCGACTCCTTTCCTTTGGAAATCTCTCTTAACAGCCAGCAAGGATATCTTCAAAGTTATGTCCTTGTCCCATCTGTCCCCGAAAGACCAGCCAATAAAGCCAACGATTCCGCCGTTCTCTTCTGCGATGAAATGTTGCAGATAGGGATGCTCTCCACTTTTCTTCAGCATATCTTCCATCTCCTCTAAGGACAGTTCACCGAAGACTTCATCTCTGGCGATTTTGGCAATTTCCTCGATTTCTGCATCTTTCATCTCTCTCATTTTAGTCAACTCTATTCTTCCTTCAAGTTTCACTATTGCAATTTGTCAACATGCATACAGATAAAACTAGAACAGAAAGAAAAAGTCTGCGCGTGCATTTTATAAGAGAACAAACACAATCATAACTAATTCAATAGCGTGAGCGTGAGAAAACATGACCAAGATACCAGAAAAAATACAGACTTGGCAAATGATACGACCTTGGAGCAAAGAACCTGCCACTGGCAAGATCATCGAAGGCGAGTTAAGAAAAACCGAGATTTCTGTGCCTCCTCTTCAACCAGGCGAAGCCTTAGTAGAGGTTGCGGGCTGTGGTGTTTGCCACACAGACCTCGGCTACTTTTACGACGGCGTTCCAACAGTCACTAAACCCCCTCTAACGTTGGGGCATGAGATAAGCGGGGTTGTTGTGGCTGGCGAAAAAAAATTAGTAGGCAAAGAGGTCGTCGTACCAGCCGTTATGCCATGCAACAACTGCCCAATCTGTGATGCTGAACGTGGCAATCGATGCCTCAGTCAAAAGATGCCTGGCAACAGCTTAGGCATCTACGGAGGCTTCTCAAGTCACATCCCAGTTCCCGCTCACGACCTTTGCGTGGTAAAAGACCGTGGCGACTTCAAACTAGCTGAACTAGCGGTTATTGCGGATGCCGTTACAACCCCTTATCAAGCGTGTATGAGGGCTGGGCTCAAGAAAGGAGACAACGTAGTCGTTGTCGGCGTTACAGGAGGCGTTGGCAACTACGTAGCCCAGATGGCTAAAGCCTTCGGAGCCAAGACAGTAGTCGGTATTGCTCGTGACCCAGAGAAACTCCAAAAAGCCCTCGAATATGGCGCTGACTTCGTAATCAACTCCGCTGGTAAGGATGCAGAAGCTGTTCGTAACGAATTTAAAGGACTATGCAAGGCTAACGGTCTTCCTGACAATTATGGCTGGATAATCTTCGAGGTAACTGGAACCCTTCCTGGCCAAGAAATAGCCCTCAGACTCCTATCTTTCATCGGCAAGTTAATTTGGATAGGCTTTGGCACACAGAAAAACGAGTACAGCCTCTCGAGGCTTATGGCCTTTGACGCCGAGATCATAGGCACTTGGGGATGTCTGCCAAAATACTATCCAAAGGTGCTGGAGCTGGTCCTAAATGAAACCATAAAGATCAGGCCCTTCACTGAAGTTCGCCCAATGAGCAAGATTAGAGAGGTTTTTGAAGAGGGTCATTCCAGAAAACTGATGAAGAGAGTTGTTTTAACGCCTGACTTCTAAAGCGACAATTGTGCGCGCGCATTTAGACCGTTGCTGAAGTGAAACATAGTTTTCAAGATTTTGAGGTTTCTCGCTTGAGATGTAGAAAATCTTCTGTTTCATAAAAAGAGTATCAAACTCTGTTGCGTTACCCATAATATGCGTGCGCATGGCGACTTGTTCTCTTCACGGCGACTATGTGAAGATGACTTCCTATGCCTGCAATGTAAGGTTCTTCATAGATTTTGTGCAGTATCTTAGCTAACTTCTCCTTCTCTGTTGTGTCTTCGAAAATGCTTTGTCGCTTCTCTGCGGGAAGTGCTGAAACAAACACGCAGTCGGTTATGTCTGGACCAAAGCCTATGGGCTTTCCCACAATTTTAACGGTCTCCAAACCGTACTTTTTTAGTAGTAGAATGAGTTCCGATGGAGTGAAAGATTTTGATTCAAAGAGTGCATCATCTACAGCTGGCGCTCTTCCAGTTTGCAGAAACTCGATGATATAATTAAGAGACTTTCCTTGCGACAGAGCTTTAAAGACACGGTAAAGGGTGTTGTCCACTCCGGCAACAAGATAGCTATTCAACTTGAGCACTCTTGAAAGTTCACTAACAGCCATTCCTGGGTCACCGCAGATGCATATAGGGTCCGCTTCACACAGCACGAAATCAAAACTCATTTCAGGAAACGGAATAGCCCGAATGTCACCATCCAACACCTCAATGCGTCCAGTTAACATCTCATACTTAATTTTTCTCTTAGCCGTCGTCAAAAGCTCTGGAGTTACATCGAGGAGTACAACGAGGTTTTTCTTCCTTTCAGCCATTTTTATCGACCAGACACCTGCACCACCGCCAGCATCAAGAATCCATCCCTGCTCGGGAAGGAAAGGTTCTATGTTGGTCCATGTTATTTCGTCATAAACAGGGTCCTCGCCACCTTTTCTATAATACTCGTCTCCAGCTTCTCTTTTATGATATTCAATAATCCTGCGGATATGTTCCTCTATGGGCATTGCTTAAACACTCAAATCACAAGTAGCAGTGTTTCATTTAAAGTGCATGCCCATATTTAACCAGCTACTGGTGTTAACACCCTATTCATTGCATCATCGGCTATTGCCACTGCGTATCCAGCGATTCTCCTGAGATCGCGGGCGATCATGCCCAAAACCACTGCGGTGTCCACATCCTTTATTTTCTCCATAACCTTTGTTAGGAGAACTTTCTCTTTTTCTCGGATTTTTTCCATCTTGCCCATGGCGAGAACAGCTAGCTTAACGTCTTTTTTGAGGAAGGCTTGTGCTGACATTTTCTGCATTTCATAGGCAACTGTCGACATCCCCAATATGATGTCTAAAATGTCCTTATCGATTTTCTTCTCTTGTTGTTTTAGAGCAACCACATGTTCTGCAATTGACGAAGAGTGATAGACAACTCGGTTTAGGTCTCGCGCAACCAAGGCAAACGTGATACACTCTCGGCAACTTTTGACTCCAACCTTCTTTGCGATGGACTTGCTTAGGCTGGCGAGAGCCACCTGTCTTATCGTCATCCGATAATGCCTCATAGCCTCTAAACTCCTTTCCAAGACTTCGGCAGCGAGTTGAAAATCGTATTCAAGTAGCGACTTCACGGCGTCCTCTTGCAAATGAAGCGAAAAGGATGAAGTCTTCTCCACGAGGGATTCTAGAGAGAATATTGAAGGGTCAACCAAAACCTGAAAGCCCAGCGTGTTTGCTTCTTCTTGGGCTACTTCCATGCCTGGCAGCTCCATACGGAGGAGCTTAAGCCTTTTCTTGTGTTCTGCTGGAATGGTTTCTTTGGAAATTATGGTGATTTTGTTGCTTCCTTGTATATAATAGGTGCCGACACTGTATTCTAATGCTCGTAGTGTAGGGTAGTCCTCTAATTTCAAAGTGACTTCAAGGGGTTTTTCGAGGGGCATCTCTACGGGAAATATCCTAATGGACCCGTCTTCCTCCTCCGAAACAGTCATCTGCTCTCCACTCTTCAATTTCCTTTTCTCAACCCAGTTTTTAGGAAGAGAAAGAGTGAAACTGCCGCCTTTGATCTTCTGTAATCTTCTGATCTCCATCACTTGTCCTCCAACCTGATTTAATACTGATTAGGATTCTTATATAAGTTATATAAATCCGATAACCATAGTCACGCTGCTCTAATCCAAATGTTTACTTAGAGTTCTCCTACCTTTTAACATCGAGGGAATTAAGGTTGGACATCTTCGAAGCTATTCAAAAGAGGAGATCAGTTAGGTCGTATGAGCCTACGCCAGTTCCCATCGAAAAGCTTAGGAAACTTTTGGAGGCGGCTAGGCTAGCTCCTTCTGCTGGAAACATTCAGCCATGGCGCTTTGTCGCGGTCGTAGACCCAGATAAGAGAAGAAAGATCGCCAAGGGATGCAGGTACGGTCATTTCTTAACAGAATCGCCTGTGGTTATTGTGGGATGCGGTGATCAGAGGGCTTCTCCTCGCTGGTACGCAATTGATACATCCATTGCCATGGAGAACCTTGTGCTTGCCGCCACTGGCGAGGGCCTTGGAACATGCTGGATAGGCGTCTTTAACGAAAAGGGGATCAGAGAAATGCTGAAAATACCCAGTCATGTGAAGATTGTCGCGCTTTTAGCTTTAGGCTATCCGGCAGGGAAACCGGACATATGGGCTAAGGTGGCTCATTTAATAAGACCTAAAAGGAAACTAGAGAAAATAGCCTATCTCGAAGAATATGGCAAGAAGTTTCCAGTTTCTTCATGAAATATTGGCAGACACCCATGATTCTTAATGTGATAGGTGTAACGCTGTCGTAGAGTCCTACGGTTGTTGTTCAAGAAGAAACCTTTCTGCCTTGTAGTTCACGTGTGGTGACCTTGACTTTTGCGGCGAATATGAGAGTTCCCATCAAGCTGATTATTGAGGCAACTTGAAACGTAGTGACAAAGGCAGTGGCTTTTGTTGCTCCTGTGCCAATTAGAGAGTCAGCGATCGGTCCTCCTACTAAGGTTCCAGCTATCCCAAAGGATACGGAAGTTGCGGCGTTGTATTGCCCGAAAAGTCGCCCTCTTAACTCTACTGGGATAAGGTCTGCCGCCAGCAAGTATCCGCAAGTGTTCATAAGCGCCATAGAAACTCCGCTTAAGCTATTGATGGCTATCATTTGAGGAACATTCTGCGCAAACATGTATAGAAGTGGAGTTGCGGTCCCTAATGCCAAGCCCAAGCCAAGAGCAAGTTTTCTACCTACACGATCTGCGAGTGGTCCTGCTAACAAACTGAAAACTATAGTGGCGATAGATGCCGAATTGCTGATCATGGAAATTTCAATAGCAGTGGCTCCGATTGGATAGTCAAGTTCAAGGTAGAGAGAGAATATCTGAAGAATCGAATACACACCTATGCCGACGATGAAGATAGAGGCAATAAACCAATAGAATGCCTTTTTGAGGTCAAGAGTGCTCCAAGACGGAACGTTCTTTTCGGTGCTGATTTTACTGGTTGATCTTTCCTTAAACTCCTGCGTAGAGTGACGAGTGGTAAACCAAATCAAAACAGCACTTACAACCATTATGCTTGCAGCAAACAAAAACAGCGTACCGTTTTTGAACCCCGCGGCTTCTCCTCCCAAATCGTACAGCACACCTCCCACCGATGCGCCCGCAACACGTCCGATGCCGCCGATGCTTGAAATGCCACCTACAAGTCTTCCTCTCTCCTCAATCGTAGTAACGTCTGAAACAAGTGCGCTCCATCCAAGATTACTCATCGACCAGAAAAACTCCAGCACCGAAAGCCCGATGATAATGCTATACGCAGCGGTAGCGGCTCCTTGGGTACTAAGAAGATGAATGTGAAGAAAGTATATGAGCATGTAACCGACTGCTGCAGTAGTCTCCCCTATAACAATTAGACTTGTTCTTGCTTGATATTTGTCGGAGATTTTTCCCCACACGAACGTTTGTGACACGCTGTTGGCGATCATGGTGAGGCTTGCAAGAAGTGTTGTTGCAGTAACTGAGAGTCCTAACACATCGCCTAGATAAATGGTTAGAAAAGTGTAGAATAGGCCACGACGAGCCATGGCCATAAACTGGAAAGTCGAAAGCCCCACAAACGTCTTCGTATCCAAATCAACCAACAACCAAGGAAATCTTCAGTTCCTATTGAAATCTTTTCTTATAGAATTTCGCTTCAAACTAGTATTATTATTGCGTAAATCAAGCCTAGGGCAATTGTTAAAACCATGTCATATACAAACATTTGCTTCAGTCCTTTCGGATAGAGATTCAAGTCGACCTCCTTGTTCGAGAAGGGGTATAATGGTCGGCAAGGCCTCGTAAGAAAGTCAACGACAAAATGGCTCAGCCCACAGCTGAATACCAGTAAGAACAGATGAGAATAGACGACCTTTACGACTAGAGAGGCGGATAAGACGAAGATAAGCCCCATGAACTCGTTCAGTGGTGAACGCGATTCTACCCCAAACCTTCCAGTTTTAAACGCTTTTTTTAGATATAGAACGTGATCGAAATCGGGAAAAACTGAAAACAAAACGCCAATCAAAATGTCTGGTATAAAATTAATTCCCAAAAGCTTGGCTGCCAGCATGCCTAACAGGGCGTGAAAGATTATATTCATCGTTCACCTCATGTCGAAACGTCGTTTCCTGTTTTTATATCCTTTGGTAGTCTTGATCGCATAGAGTACTCAGATTCTGCTAGGCTAAGAGTATATTCAGAATGTCTGATGTGCGCAGTGGTTGGTCAGGCTTTACCTCATAGCGAGAGTTAGCAACCAGAATAGGAACCCGCATTTCAGATGAGTGAAGACCGCCATGAGTCCCTCTGTGTGGCGGCGTCTCTGGCATAAGGTCCCAACCCATCCGAGAGTTGATGATCAAGTCTCCTGAACGCTCGCTCTCAAAGATTTGTGAAACCTGGACTGGTGCGTCTGGGAACTCGGCTTCGCAGGTGGCTGAGAGCCACTCCCTGTCATTTAACCACTCTCCGTATGCTATTTTTCCATCTTCAACAATAGAAGCGTAACCCAGAGGGTCTATCCCTTTGATAACGTCGTAAGAGTACTCATTTTGTCCCCTTTTCCTTATGATCCCATGTCCGTCACTGGAGTACGCATGGAAGGTGGACTTGTTCTCAGCAACAAAAACGTGTTGCACTGGGAGCAAGCGGCGTAGCAAGTCTATAGTATTTACATGTCCCTTTCGAATCTTATAGTTTTCAAGGTCTTCTAGGCTCGGTTTTTGCCGCCAATCATGCTTTATGTATTGGAGTGGAAAGGCTTTGTCTTCTGCTCCCTCTGCCGCCAAGTAGACGTGAGCCATTCCGTTACCGCTCACGGCGACTGTGGCGTCAAACTCGCCGAGACCCTGAAGGAAAGTCACTGGAAAGCGACGAACGTCTAAACCAACTGTGGTGAGGAATTGTCCAAGATCAAAATGGAGGTCTGTAGAACGAAGTCCATGATCCGAACCGATCACAATTGCGGTTTCATCGTAGAGATTCAGATCGATGAGAGTCTTAGCTATATGCCCGATCTGATTGTCTACGTTTTGAATGGCGTGCCGTACCTCTTTGGAGAGAGGACCGTGTTCGTGGCTGACTTCATCAACGCCTGGCATGTACACGGCTGAGAAAGCAGGTGGTTCAGACGGTAGTTTCATCCACTTCATCATAGATGAGCACCTGTAAACGATTTCGAAGGTGCGCGCCGCAAGCGTGTCTGTGTGCTCCCAAGTGAAAACCCTAAGCGGACCGAAGACTTTGGCCATAACATTAGCCAGAGGAGGATAAACAAATTTTGCTCCACGAGTGATGGGCTCAAAGATGGCGGCTGTGGTGAAGCCTTTTAGCCTTTCAAAGATGGTCTTGATCTTGCCGCTCATGTCGGTGTTCATGGCGAAGGCTTGTGGGCTCACGTAGTCTCGCTCAAATTGAAGCCATGCCAGAGGACCGTAGTCTTGATAACTGTTCTTTGTTCTGTCAAACCATCGGATGCCAGGTATGTTTAGTTGTCCTGGCAATGCGCCAGTTAGAAAAGGGGCGTGAGCTGGTCCAGTTGTTGAAGGAAAAACGGTGACAGCGTTTTTTACGACTACTCCCCGGTCTACAATGTGTTTCTTGATGTTTGGCAGAAATCCTTGACTTAACATCTCATAGAAAATGTCGGATCTACAACCGTCAACTAGAATGAAAACGGAACGCAATCACTTCTACCGTTTACTAATAACTAATGATATAACCTTTAACCTTTCTGTGCCACATGAAGGATTAAACGGCAATACACCTTCTGAAGCATGCGGAATAAAAATTCAGGGAAAAAACAAATGGAAAACATTAATCGAGAATGCAAGTCTTAGAGATGATCAAAAATTGTCTTTTCTAGAAACTCAATAGCAGAATTACACAGTCCAGTTATTTCTTTTATTTTTTCATCTGCAAGTTCATCTTCTTTCCATAACTCTGATTCGTGAGCAACAGCACTTCTTTCATCCCACAAATTCTTCAATGTTTTTGGATTAATTGGAATTAGCCCTAATTTGTCACAAAGGCTTACCATTTTCTTAAAACCATAAAGTGAATCAACTATGTTTGAGGTTTCCTCCCACTTTTCTTCTGTTGGAGATAGACGATTAGTGAGTAATGTCCTAAGGCGAGTATTTACATATATTGAAGCTAAAAGTAATGCTGAAAAATACTCCTTGTCTTTTAAAAATTGGTTTATTTTTTTCTTCGCATAATTTGTGGTTTCCTGTCTTTCTTTTATCTTCATACAATTTCCCTTAAGGAATATTTTACCAATGACGTATATGAGTTTAACCTTATGAGACTGTTCGTATAACTTGTGACTCTTAATGAGCTATCACCAATAGTTAACACGTTATTTCATCACCATAAGACTTAACAGAGCCCAATATCATAACCCTTATATTTTTATAACAGCCTCAAACTTCTGAGACCTAATGGACTGGGAGAGTATCGTTCCAGTTAGGAGGTTAAGATACGTCACAGCCATGAGTGGAGATGAATGAGTGAAGTTAGATGCCTAAACTGTCTGAAAAGATTTCGAGTAGAACAAAACTCTGAAGTCGCTACTTGTCCCCAATGTGGAATAAAATATCGCATTTCATGGCTAAGTCCCGACCAACCAAAAATTCGAGGACAAGCATAGATGCACTAAAGGGGGCGAAGAAGATGGTTTGGAACAGAAAAATAGTTTACATAAATCTTTCAACAGGAAAGGTTGTTCAAAAGCCTATTCCAAAAGAAATGCGGTCTCTGTATCTGGGTGGGCGTGGCATCAACATGTATCTTCTGTACAACCATGTAAATCCTGGAATTGACCCTTTGGGTCCAGAAAACGTCCTCTTCGTAGGTGTAGGATTAATTGGGGGGATTCCTTGCTTGGGTTCGGGGAGATGCGACATCGCTGCAAGATCGCCTTTGACTGGGGCTGTCGGCGACTCTAACATCGGTGGTTTCTTTGCGCCAGAACTAAGGTTCGCGGGCTTCGACCATTTAGTAATTGTAGGAACTGCGAAGAAGCCTGTCTACCTCTGGATAAGTGACGGTGAGATTGAGGTTCGAGACGCATCCAGTCTCTGGGGAAAAGACTCCTTTGAAACTCAAACCGTCATAAGAAATGACCTTGGAGATGAGGAAGTCAAGTGTTTGGTCATAGGTGAAGCGGGTGAGAACCTCGTAAGGTTTGCTAACGTAAGGACGGGGATTAAGAATTCAGCTGGAAGGACTGGTATGGGATGCGTGATGGGTTCCAAGAAACTCAAAGCCATCGCCGTCAGAGGAACCAAGAATCTGGAATTCGCATATCCAGACGAACTTCTCGACTACTGCAAAGAGATGAACGACATGATAATGAAGACTAGGTGGGCGAAGGCTCAATCAAGGTGGGGAACCATGGTGATCTTCAGCAACACCAACACGACTGGACTGATAAGAACCCGAAACTTCCAGCTAAACCGTTCAGCCGAGGGCAGAGACCTCGAACCCGAGAGCATGGACAGGTACTCGATTGGCATGTCTGGATGTTACGGTTGTGTGGTTCACTGCCGACACCGCTACGTGCTAAGAGAAGGCTCATATGCTCCATTCTATGCTGAGGGACCCGAATACACCTCTTTGGGCGCCTTTGGGACAATGGTTGACTGCAGAAAAATGGAAACCGTGCTCGTCGCAAACCACCTCGTGAACAAGTATGGATTAGACACCCTAGAGACCGGCGGATTGATCGCTTGGGCAATGGAACTCTACGAAAAAGGGATTATCAATGAGAAGATGACTGATGGATTAAAGTTGGAGTGGGGCAACGAAGAAGCCTTGTTCGAAATGATACGTAAAATTGCTGTTCGGGATGGATTTGGAGGTGTGCTTGCCGACGGTTTCAAAAGTGCAATAGCAAAAATTGGGAAGGACTCGGAATATTACGCCATACAAATCAAGGGCATGAGCAGTCTGCATTCTGATGAACGCCCTACACCAGGTCTTGCGTTGGGAATCGCAACCGCAACAAGAGGCGCTGATCATCTTAGAAGTCGTCCAGCCGTAGACCTCTACGGTTTGCCAGAAGACCTTTTAGAAAAAGTTTACGAAGGACCAGTTTCGTCGGATTACACATCTTATGAAGGCAAGAGCAGAATGGTTTGGTGGCAAGAACTCCTATACGCTGTTACTGACTCGCTGGGCACGTGCAAGTTCCAAACAGTGTTCTGTGCACTGCACGCCCCCAAGTGGAAGGAGTTCTCAAAACTCATCCGTTTAGTGTCTGGAATGGAAATCTCCAAGGCTCAACTAATGGAAATAGGAGAAAGAATCTGCACCATAGAAAGAATGTTCAATTTGAGAGAGGGCTTTTCAAGAAAAGATGATAACCTGCCAGAGCGTTTCTTCAAAGAGCCAACTCCCATCGGTTTGCCCATAGCAAAGAACAAGAAAATAGACAAAGGAAAGTTCAACAAAATGTTAGATGAATACTATGCTCTTCATGAGTGGGACAACAACGGAGTGCCAAAGAAAGAAACACTGAAGAAACTAAGTCTTGGCAAAGAACCTTCACATCTACTATGAGGAAAGGAGATGATACAATGCGGAAGATTTTGTTTGTAGACCCAGAAAAGTGTACGGGATGCAGGCTTTGCGAGACCGCATGTGTCCTTCACCACGAAAAGACATGCAACCCAATTAGAGCAAGGGTTCACGTTGCGAAGTGGGAAACCGCTGGTCTGTACATACCAATCCTTTGCCTGCAGTGCGAGACTCCAATTTGCGAGACTGTGTGTCCCTTGCGGGCTATAAAACGGGACCCAAACACGGGAGCCATGTTAGTAGACTACGATTTGTGTGTTGGATGTAGACTCTGTGTGCAATTCTGTCCGTTCGGCGGAGTTGAAATAGACACAAACACTAGGAAGGTTCGGAAGTGTGATCTCTGCGGTGGAGAGCCTGTCTGTGTAAAGTTTTGCGAACCAGGAGCACTGCAGTATGTTGACGAAACCACTACTAACAGAATTAAGAGAAGGGCAGCTGCCGAACGATATTCGGAATTGATGAAGAAGTTGCTAGCGACGGTGTGATGGGTTAACTGAGCACGGACCTTTCAACAACTTCCATGACGTCGCAGATTTTCACTGGGATTGATCTTTTGATTGCTGTGTAGCGAAGGTTCATGTAGCATGCTGGACAACATGTTGTCATAAAATCAACATCCAGAGGAACCACATCGTTCACAAGCCTTGTAAAAGCCGAATCCATACTAACCTCAGTGTTGTATGACCAGAGTCCTCCGCCAGCCCCACAGCATCGAGCACGACTTCGATTTAACGGCATCTCCACGAGTTCGAGTTTGGGTATGGCTTTCAACACGTTTCGAGGCGACTCATAGACATCGCAGTGGCGACCCAACGAGCATGGGTCGTGATACGTGACCTTAACGTTCGATCCTTTTGGCTCAATCATTCCTTCCTTTATTAATCGTTCCACAAATTGTGAGGTGTGAAGAACTTCGAGGGGCATTCGAACATCAAGTGTCTGAGGATAAAGTTCAGTGTATGTGTAGTAGCAGCCAGCACAAGGCGTAACAAGAATCTCGGCGTCAGTTGCGTTTATCCTCTCTAGGAGCATTAAGGCGTTGTTTTTCGCTTCGTCCCATAACCCAGTCTTCAACAAAAGGTACCCGCAGCATCCTTCTTTTTCACCCAGCGTTGTGAAGTTGACTTTGGCGTGATTCAAGATGTTTGCGACAGCTTTGGCTGCGTTAGGGCTTCGTGTAGCCGTTGTGCATCCAACCCAATACAGAACTTCAGCAGTTTTCGGAAGTGCCAAGTTTGGAATCTGGTTTATCCATGAGAGGCGGCGTTTGGGAGGTGTTCCGCTGGGGTCTCCAGTTTCAAAGATGTTTTTGGCTGTTAGACTGAATATCTGTGGGGTTAATCCCTTTTCGGCTATTTGACGTCGAGCAGTGGTTATGACTTCATGGACGTGCAAGTCTTGGGCGCATTGGGCGAAGCAGAGTCCACAGGTGGTGCACGTATAAATGATGTCGACTAATTTTTTTGAGGGCGCTAAATCTCCATTGTTTAATCCTTTTATCAGCAGAGTTCTCCCTTTAGATGACCACGTTTCTATGTCATTAAAGGAAGGCGATATGGTACAGTAGCCACCACATGTTTTGCATTCTTGGCACCGTGGAGTTAGTCCCTCTGAGAATAGAGTTTTAAGGGCTAGAGCAAAATTTCTGAAAGTTCCGTGACCAGCTCGGTGGATTTCTTCTATGTTTTCGGTTACTTCCTTTGGTGTTATTTTTTCTTGAGGTTTTAGGTCCAGGGGTTTAAGGTCGTCTATGATTACGGCTTCTGAATTGCTTCTTTTCTTGTTTCCTTCACTTCTCAGAATAACGGTGAAGTTTTCTTTGTTTGCGAGCTGTGTTATCTTCTTTATTTCGTTGTTTGATTGTGTCTTTACTACTGCTTTTACTGTGGGGTATTGTTGTTTTCGGAAGATGTGCTCAAAAGAGTAAACGTACAGGTCTTCAACATCAGTTAGGACATTGTCTAATCCAACGGTTTTTTGTAGAGACTTAACAACATCGGTGTCAACAGTCATAGTTTTCTAGCCTTGCAGGCTCAGAAGAGTAAACATAGTTCAGGAGAATGCTATTTACTTTTTGCAAATTGGGCAAGATAACTACCTCTCTTTACTGAACTAAATAGAAAAAATCTTTTTTGTTCTTCTCCTTCAACCTCAATTGCGATTTAAGTAGAGGCTAAATCTGCCCCATATTAGGGACAAAGAAATTAAAGTCTGCCTCTATTGTATCATTAGTGATTTCAATTGACTGAGATTTCGCTTCTAAACTTCTATCTAACTAAGAGCATACCACAAAATCTGCTCTTAACTGAGAATGACTTTGAGAGGTACGCGGAAAATCGAGGGTTAAATATTAGACAAGAATATCTGGAGTTTCTGGAAAACCAGAGATTGCTATTTCCTCTATGTAGAGTGAAACTGCCTGTTGAAGAGGAATATTGTGAAGATGGAGGAAAAAGGAGGAAGTATGCACCACTTATTGACATATCGCATAATTTGTTAAAGTGGCATAATGATGGATTGTGTGAAGATCCAGTCAAAGTGGAATTTCGCCCATGGAGAGAATATAGGGATGACCATTTCGAGACTGCTCGAGCTCTGTATCACCCTTTGCAATTCAAGAATCTTAGAACGATTGTCCTCTCAGTGGGATATGAAGCCTTGTTTCGTGGGTGCATCCAGAAGGAGCGGAAAGATTCTATAGCAAAGATTGTTACAAGAGACCTGAAGTTCTTCCCTTTATTAATCTCAATTGAAGATGTCTATCTGCCGATTGTTCGCTCTAACTTCATAGGAGACTGGAGACAACCCAATATCGGATTTGATGTTTGGCAATCGCTTAGGTCAAAATTTGACCCAAATCAAGCATTAAAGAAGTCAGGCTTAATTGTTGATGAGATTCAAAAATGGAGAGAACTAATTGCGGCTCAAACAAGTTTTTTTGACCCGCTTGCAAATTGGTATCTCCTTGTTCGACATGCCACTTATCATAAAAGAGGAAAATTGAAGGGCGAAGCTCTCTTTGCACAAGATTGCTATGAGATCATTGAAATGCTGGGATTATTTCTAAAAGACCTCACTGGAGAACACCAATATGGTCCTGATGATTTGCTCGATGGAAGATGTGGCAAATGGAAAAAAGAATGGTATGGAGCTGAAGTAGATTTTGCAAACAGAGATGTTCTGAGGAAAATAGCTTACGAATATGGCTTGGATTATGACTATAAGCTACTTCTTTTTGTTGAAGGCGACGCAGAGTTTCACGCTATTCCCATAATAGCTGAGGCAATGGGTATATACTTCGCAAAACTAGGAATTAGACTTGAAAAACTTGGTGGATACTCTGAAATCGTACCTAAGAGAATTGAGATGCTTTTGCGGTATGCAAAAAAGGAGAACATAACCGCTTATATTGTAATTGATAATCATGAAAACTCTAAGAAATATGTTGATGAACTGGTTGCCAGAAAAGATTTGCCTGTGGAAAAAAAGGCAGTTCTAATATGGGATATAGACTTTGAAGAGGATAATTTTTCAGTTGATGAACTCATTGAGGCAGCAAGACGCATAGCTACAAGAAGCAATGTGCAGATAGACATTAAACCTAAAATGATTGAGGAAACTCGCAAGCACGCACATACGAAGGGAATAGCGAACATACTTGTTGCTCTATGTGAGGAACGAAATTTCAACTTGTCCAAAGCCGACTTGGGGAGAGAGTTAGGTCTGATGGTTGCTGAAAGGATTAAAAATGGTAAATTGAAGACTACAAAAATCGAAAACGAACTCATCAAAATTGTCGAGAGCACGCGAGGAAGACTATAGTGAAAATACTCTCACTGTTTCTTTAGTTCGTATATTATTCTGTCTCCTATTAGTTTAGTTACTTCTAGTTTTAGCGGCATCCCTATTTTGATTTCTTCCTGCTTAATCTCCTTGCTTAACGGTGCAAATACCCTTAGTCCTTCTTCAAACTGCGCCAAAGCAAGCAGGTAGGGGCAGTCGTATCTGAAGCGCGGGGGAGCAAAATGCACACTAGTGTAGGTAATGAGCTTGCACTTGTCCCTTAACGTAACCCACTCCATCTCATCAGACAGGCAACTCTCACAGTCCGCCCTAGGCGGAAAATGCAACTTTTTACACTTCTTACATCTTGTCGCAGCAATCTTGCCGTTTTCCAGAAACCTTATGAAATCGTGGATTTTTGCTTCCTTGACGAAGTTGACTTTTCCGAATTTTTCTAGACTCATGGTTCGTCACCAGATCAGACTTTGAGTATAGTTACGCTGCAGTACATGCCTATGCCGCCTAAGTTATGGGCGAGTCCTACCTTTGCTCCCGAAACTTGAGTTTCTCCAGTCTCACCTCTGAGTTGTTGCACGATGGTTCTGATCTGTGAGGCTCCAGTCGCTCCAACTGGATGTCCTTTCGCTAATAGGCCACCGTCAATGTTTACTGGAATCTTTCCGCCGATGTGGGTTTGTTCCTCTTCTATCAGTTTTCCTCCCTCTCCCTTTCCGCAGAAACCCAAGTCTTCGTAGTTTATGATTTCGGTTATCGTGAAGCAGTCATGGACTTCCGCGACATCTATGTCTTTTGGCTTCACATTCGCCATTTTGTAGGCTTGCTTGGCTGCTTCAACGGCACAACTAAACGATGTGAGAGGAAGTTCTCTGTTCGTCAGTGTCATGGAACTGGAACCAAGACCTAAGCCCGCAACCCAAACCGGCGTATCCGTTATTTTCTTAGCCTTTTCTTCACTCGCCAGTATCAGGCATGCAGCACCATCTGAGTTGGCGCAACAGTCGTATCGTTTCAAGGGACTCGCTATCATCCCCGACGTTAGGGCTTCTTGGAGCGTGATGGGTTTCTGGAACATCGCCTTGGGATTTTTCGCACCGTAGAAATGGTTTTTTATGGCAACTTTTGCCAGCTGTTCTTCTGTGGTTCCGTATTTGTTCATGTGGGCGTTCGCGTACATGGCAAAGTAGGCGGGCATGGTTGTTCCGAAGGGGCACTCCCACATGACATCTCCAGATCGGCCCATCACTTCTTGGATTTCGTTTGATTTCAGTTCGGTCATTTTTTGGAAACCAACAACCGCAACTACTTCGTGGAGTCCAGAACTTATCAATGCCCAAGCGGTTCTTAAACCGACTCCGCTTGATGCGCAGATTGCCTCCACTGTGAAGGTGGGTTTTGGATTCAAGCCCAAATACTCGGCTATGACGCCGGCTGGGGAGCGTTGTTTGTCGTAGTGAGTGGCGGAACAGACGACTGAGGCATCAATCTCTTTGGAGGTGATTTCTGCGTCTTCTATGGCTTCCTTGAAGGCTTCAAAGGCGATTTCACGAATAGAGGCGTCCGACCTTATGCCAAACTTCGTTTGTCCCACACCGACAATGGCGACTTTTCTCATTTTGATTCTCCTATTTCTTCTTCATACTATTTTGAAAGTCTTTAATTTTTTCCGAACTATTTTACCCTTTTGAAAAAAAAGGAGCGCTCGCCATAATCTGAGACAGTTTCAATCAATACATCAAACGTTAATCCCTATACTTTGTCTTTATCCAAATCCATCCTATTACTGCGATTGCTGTGGCCATGACAGGGAACAATAGTTCATTTCCAATGAACCATTTAATAATTAGGTCAATAATACCCATCATTACGAATATTGGGACTAGTACTATGACTAAAACTGCGAATCTTTTCCAACCAATCCAACCTCCGCCCCACCTTTTTTTCTTCCTCATTCTTTCCAGATCAATCAATAGGTATAGACCGATCCCCATTGAGACTAGGACGACAAGAAGATAATACAAATCCATGTTCTTTTATCCTCATGATCCTATATATCTCTCTTATATTAAAATGAAATCTTGTCGCGCATATAAGAATGGAAAAATAGAGAATTACAGCAGCTATTTGGTTGATTTCTGTTAAATCTAAAGACACAGATATTGTATAATAGATTTTAATGCATCTTTTTGAAATAAGCTATGACTTTCTCTGCGAAGAGGCTGCAGGTTTCCTCCATCATTTTTGGTGAGACGAAGAAGGGTGTTATAAAATGGCGAACTCCCGCTTCTATGTACTTTTCGATTTTCTCAATAACGTCATCGGGTGCTCCAAAAACTATGGGCGATTTGTCAACTACCTCGTCGGGTATCTCCTTCGCTTTTTCCAGAAGTTTGTTGGCTGCTTCTTCGTTGAAGACCAGACTGGATGTCATGTCAAACTCTTTGGTCGGAACCGAATAGCCCAGTTTTTCAATGATTCTTGGTCTCGATAGAATGTAGATTTTTGCTGGTAACAGGACGAGTTGCCTAGCAGTATCGTAGTCTTTGGCTATGACCACGTAGATGAAGAGGGCGGGTTCTATTTCTGGGGGGTTGTCCCATCCCATTCCATCCCAAAACCTTCCAACCTTAGAAGCCTCTTCCAAAACATACTTGAGGTTTTCCTTGTACTCTTCAGGTTGCATAGAGGCAGGGACCCAGCCGTCACCATACAACGCAACCATCCTCATGGTTCTCGGCGAGTTGCCAGCAATAAAAAGCGGCACATGTGGCTCTTGAATCGGCTTTGGCTGTAGAAAAGCCTTGGTTAGCTTGTAGTATGTTCCCTCGTAATCGACTGTGTCTTCGGTCCAGAGTTTCTTCATGATTTGAAGGGCTTCGATGGTTCTTGAGACTGGGCGGTCCCAAGTTATTCCATAGGGGTTTAGGTTCATCGCTTCTCCTATTCCTATTCCGAGGATTGCTCGACCGTTCGAGATTACGTCACAGGTGGTTGCCATCTGAGCCAGCACGGCTGGATGATGCCTGTAAGTGTCGCTCACACAGGTGCCTAACTTTATGCGTTTTGTTTTGAGGGCGATGGCTGAGAGCACGGTCCAGGCTTCTAGGGCGTCCCATGTGCGTATGCCAAAACCAACTGTGTGGTCGGGCATCCAGAAAGAGTCGAAGCCTTCCCGTTCAACGTAAACTGCAAGTTCGCTCACAGTCTCCCATGGATAAGGAGCACACTCATATCCAAACTTAACTTCATTGGAAACTCTTTTTATCATTGCCATCCCAAATTTTGGAAGGTTCAAAATTAAAGAAGGGTGGTTATTAGAAGAGTTTTTGCTTTTTTATCCATTCTGGGAACCATTTATAGTGCTCTGGGGGATTTGCATCCTTCAGTCCCTTGTAGGCTGCTTTTGCCAAGAGGATGGTGCTACGACGGTCTCTATACAGATGAGCTAAACCCTTTGCCTCTAATGACACCAGCATTTTGTCCAGTTGCTCGTCGGTCGCGCCTATCAGAATCTCTTTCATATCAGTACGGCTCATGTACAGACCTGGATTAACTCTATAATCTTCCGCCAGCATCTCAAGCGCAGTCTTCTCATTAATTTCTGGGATGGCTCGAGCTTTAGTCGTTGAAATCGGTATTCCGAGTTTTTCGTGTATGCGTCTGTGTGGCATCTTTAGGTCCTCTGTCATGGCTCGGATTCCCCGTCTGTAAAGAACCATCCTCATGACTTCACTGGTTCCAGCGCCCATTTCGTTGACTTTTGCGTCTCTGAAGAAGCATTCGACTGGGTAGAATCTTGTCCAGCCGTCTCCGCCCATCACTTGGATGGCGTCAGACATCAACTCTCTGTAGGCTTCTGAGGTGAAGAGTTTGGCTAGTGTCGCGTCCATAACCGCTTCAGCATTCATGTCCATTAAGTGGGCTGCGTGGTAAACTAGCAGTCGCGAAGTTCGCAGTTTTGCAATCATGTCAGCGATTTTGAATTGGTTGACTTGAGATTCGATGGTTGGCTGACCAAACTGAATGCGCCTTTGTGCGTGACTCACCGCGTATTTTATGGCTTCTCTCATCGGACCCAGCATCCCCGCTGCGAAGAGATTTCTCTCAAAATTTAGTCCATCAACCAGGACTTTCCAGCCGTCGCCTTCCTCTCCTAACCGATTCGCCACTGGAACCCTTGCATCGTTGAAGTCTAGGTAGCCGTTTGGGAGACCTACCCACCCGCCTAATTCGTTGATCTTTTCCACCGAGAATCCTGGAGTTTCTTTCTCTATGATAAAGGCGCTGAGATGACTGTATTTGGCTTTGTCTTCTGGGCGGTCGCTGGTCTTGGCGTATAGGCAGTATATACCTGCTACTCCAGCATTGGTTATGAACCTCTTTTTGCCATCGAGAACGTACTCGTCGCCTTTTCTTGTGGCTGCGGTCTCTATGCTTGCGGCGTCTGAACCCACGCCCGGTTCTGTGATGCAGATTCCTCCGAGCATGCCTTTTGCGATTTTGGGCAGCCACCTCTTCTTCTGGGCTTCGTTGCCAAACTTTATGAGTTGTTCTACGCCGCCGAACATTGTCACGCTGTAGGCTCCTGTCAGAGCAGAGCATACACGGCTGAGTTCTTCGGCTACTATGGAGCAGCCGCTTACTCCTAGGTTGATGCCTCCGTATTCTTTAGGAATTGGAGCTCCAAACCAGCCTTTGGCAGCGACTTTCTTTAAGAGGTCTGATGGGAACTCTCTAGTCCATGCTATTTCCTCTCCTCGTGGTAAGTTTTCATCGGCGAATTTTTTGGTTTCTTCGGCGAGTTTTTTCTGTTCTTCGTTCCACCATGGGTATGTTTCCATCATTTTTAGCACCATTTTGAGTATGATAGAGATTTACGAAGGCACTTAAAACTTGCTGGAGGGTTTTCTTTTTATATTCTCCTTGATGAATTCTATTTCTGAAGTGTTTAGGTGAGAGGATGATAACGGGTTTAGAACACATAGGCATTGCTGTCAGTAATCTTGATGAAGCCATAGAGGTCTATGAGAAGATTTTAGGCTTAAAGGTTAAGAAGATAAGGGTTATTGAGGAGCAGAAGGTTAAGGCTGCCCTCCTTTTAGCTGGAGAAATCAAAATCGAGTTGACAGAGCCAACGGATAAGGAAGGCCCAGTTGCGAGATTCATCCAAAAGAAAGGTGAGGGCATACACCACATAGCCTTCACAGTCACCAATCTCGAAGACTTTCTAAAGAAAGTTAAGGAGAAGGGCATAGCCTTGGTGGACGAGAAGCCGAGAATCGGGGTTGAAGGTTACAAGATGGCTTTCCTACACCCCAAAAGCACAAAGAATGTGTTACTAGAGCTCTGTGAGAAATAATTGATGGAACCCGAGAAAGTAAAGGAGCAGTTGAAAACCGATTTCGTAGGCAAGGAAATCAAGTATGTTACTGAAACCACTTCTACCAACGACGTAGCCAAAGAATTGGCGTCAAGAGGCGCTGAAGAAGGAACAGTGGTTCTCGCCGAGACTCAAACCCGGGGGAAAGGAAGACTTGGTAGAAGATGGTTGTCGCCAAAAGGGGGAGTCTGGTTCTCCGTCATTTTAAGACCCGACATTTCTGCAAGAGACTCTTACCAGTTGACGTTTGTGACTGCTGTGGCGGTCGCCAAAACAATTCGGAAATTGTTTAAATTGAATGCTGAGATCAAGTGGCCCAACGACGTGTTAGTTAACGAAAGAAAGGTCTGTGGTATTTTAACTGAGACAAGCACCAGAGGCGATGTAGTGGGCTTTGTAGTCGTTGGCGTTGGAGTGAACGCAAACGTCGATTTAGCATCCTTCCCTAACGATTTGAGGACCTCTATAACGTCCTTGGAAGCTGAGATGAAGGGCGGAGTTGACAGAGAGAGATTTCTATGCTCCTTGCTGGAGGAACTAGAGAATTACTATAAGATGCTTCGAGAGAAGAAGTTCGAGCTTGTCTTGGAGGAGTGGAAGAGCCTAACAACGCTTTTTGGGGCAGAGGTGGAGGTCACGAGTTTTGAGGAGAAAATCAAGGGCGTGGCGGTTGATGTGAATCGGAATGGAGCGTTGAGGGTTCTGCTCAAGAACGGAACCACACGGAAGATAGTTTCTGGTGATGTGGTCAAGCAAAAACGACGGCGGAGAACCCTAAAATAATTTATTAACTTTCCTTGAACTGAATACTTCAGTAAGCGTATCTTCATGATGGATGGTTAGAGGAGGAGCGAGTAGAGTTGCGGAAAGAACCAACGGTGAAGGAGAAGATAAAGAAACTCGAAGAACTTAAGGAGAAGTCGAAACTTGGCGGTGGAAAGGAAAGGATTGAAGCCCAGCACGAGAAGGGGAAGTTGACCGCCCGTGAGAGACTGGACATCCTCTTGGACCCAGACAGTTTCGTGGAACTCGACCCCTTCGTGGTTCATCAGTGCGTCGATTTTGACATGGACAAGAGAAAGATACTGGGGGACGGTGTCGTGACTGGCTACGGAACGATCGACGGACAACTTGTCTACGTGTTTTCCCAAGACTTCACTGTTTTTGGTGGGTCGCTGGGTGAGATGTTCGCGAAGAAGGTGTGTAAGGTTATGGATCTCGCCATGAAGACAGGTGCCCCAATAATTGGCTTAAACGATTCTGGGGGTGCGAGAATTCAGGAAGGCGTGGTAAGTCTGGGTGGGTATGGTGACATCTTCTTTAGGAACGTTTTGGCTTCTGGTGTCATTCCGCAGATATCTGCTATCATGGGTCCATGTGCGGGCGGAGCCGTTTACTCGCCAGCCATCACTGACTTCATCTTCATGGTGAGGGACACAAGCCACATGTTCATTACGGGTCCTGAGGTGATCAAGACGGTGTTGGGTCAGGAGGTTTCTTTTGAGGAGTTGGGGGGCGCCTTGGTTCACAGCCAAACCAGTGGGGTTGCACACTTCATTACCAATAAAGAAGAAGAGTGCTTGGCGATGATTAGGCGGCTTCTGGGTTATTTGCCGTCTAACAACATGGAAGACCCGCCTGTGGTTGAGACTGGTGATGATCCAAACCGCACAGACGAGCACTTAGAAGAGATTCTTCCAGATGACCCTGACAAACCGTATGACATGAAGGAGGTCATTTTGAGCGTGGTTGACAACAACGACTTCTTGGAGGTTCACCCGTTGTGGGCACCAAATATCGTAGTGGGATTCGCAAGACTGAACGGACGCACAGTGGGCGTTGTGGCGAATCAGCCGAAGTTCTTGGCTGGCACCCTCGACATTAAGTCTTCTATTAAGGCTGCGAGGTTTGTTCGTTTCTGTGACGCCTTCAACATTCCGATTATTATGTTTGTGGATGTTCCAGGGTTTCTGCCTGGGATAGATCAGGAGCATGGTGGGATTATTGTGCATGGGTCGAAGTTGCTGTACGCTTATTGTGAGGCGGTGGTTCCTAAGATTACGGTTATTGTTCGGAAGGCGTATGGTGGAGCGTATGATGTTATGGGTAGTAAGCATCATGGAGCGGACGTAAACTTTGCGTGGCCGACTGCGGAGATTGCGGTGATGGGCCCTCAAGGGGCGATTAACATTATTTTTAGGAAGGAGATTGCAGAAGCGAAGGATTCTGAGCAGAAGAGGAGGGAGTTGGTGGCTCAGTACAGGGCTAAGTTCGCTAATCCTTACGTGGCGGCGGAGAAGGGATATATTGATGACGTGATTAAGCCTGCGGAGACTCGTCCGAAGTTGATTACTGCGTTGGAGATGCTTGTGGATAAGAGGGAGTCGAGACCGCCGAGAAAGCACGGAAACATGCCTCTGTAGAGGTGACTGTAGCAACACATGGGCGCAGAGAGGTAGAGACAGACAGACCTAGAGAGGGTAGGTCTATTAGGATGGTAGAGGGTTAGTTATTGGTGGCTGTAGCAACCGAAAAAGCATCGAACATACCCCTTTAAAAGTTCGTTATCGCCTATGACGGAAAACGATTGGAAAATTTCCATAAAGGTTAAATTTTTCCAAAAACATTCTATCTATGGTGAATAAAATTGTCTCTGGTAAAGGTTGACTCGCAAAGGAGAATATACATTCCTAAAGAGATACCGTTTAAAGCCGATAAAGCCATCATTATGCCTTATGGCACATCATTTTTGCTTATTCCAATCCCAGAAAAAGTCATCGAAATAGACGTTAAGGCTTCCGTAAGGGAATTGAAGAAGAGGGCTGAGCAAAAGGCTAGGGAAGAAGTTGCGATGAAAATGGAGAGACATAGGCAAGGTTAGGTGAGACCCTTGCTTCTGGAATCTGACGTATTTTTTGCCTATATGAAGAAGGAGGACTGGTTGAAAAAGGCGGCTACTGCAATAATAGAGGCTATCGAGAAGGGTAAGTTAAGCCCTGTCCAGGCGTCTACAGAAGTCTTTCACGAATTGTACTACGTTTTTTCCGACTATGTGCCGCTTCAAACGATCATAGCCAATGAAGCCAGAATAGCAACGATTAGTAACTTGAATTTTATCGCTCCAGAGTATGCTACGTACCTGACAGCGTTGAGCGTCATGGACACCTATGGAATAACATCCATCTTTGATGCCATATACGTTGCCACAGCCTTAAGTGCCAGGGTGCCAGACCACACCATAATATCAACCGACAAGAAATACGATGCCATCAAAGGGCTAAAACGAGTTGACCCACAAAAACTTAAGATTTAGAGCCGAAACCATGGGTAAAAGACTAACACGGGGGAGAATGTTTAAATTTGTATTCTCTGTATTACTTGTATAGAGTTGATTGGTATGCAGAAGGTTGTTGAAAGAGGACTGATAGTTCCTGTCCGTTTCTCAAAAAGGGAAATTGAAAAGATCGATAAGGCGGTGCAGAGGCTTGGAGCAAAGTCTAGAAGCGCATTCATTAGGGAAGCCACTGAAAGGTACGTTCAAGAGGTCGGCGGTATGAAGGTGATTGACATACGAACTAATGTGAGTTTGCAGGATGCTAGGGCTGAGGTTCTCGATTATTTGAGAAGGCACAAGGAGGCTGAGACTTTTGACATTGCCAACGACCTTAGACTCGATTTGGATCTTACTGTTAGGGTGTTGAAGGAGTTGTGGGAGGAGGGGAAAGTGAGTTGATAGGAAAGGAGGTCGGAGACAAACTCGTAGCGGAACAGATCATCTGTGAATGTCGTAGGTTGAAGGGTCCAGTCCTTATACACAAAGGCGTTCACAGAGCTCAGAGATATGTCTTGTATGGTTTTCCAGCCATCGCTATAGTTTCAAAAAGGTGGCGACTTGCCGAGTGACACACAGTCGTATTCTTGGTAATTTTTTTGGTGTGCTGCGTCTTTTCTTGTTGTTTTGAATCCTACTTTTCGTATGATTTGATTAAGCTGTCGTAAACCTGTCTAAAACTGATTACTGTGTTGGAGATGCTTGTGGACAATAGGGAGTTGAGACCACCGAGAAAACACGAAAACCACACCTCTAAAAGCCTCTTGTCCACTGGAATATGGTGAACCTGTTTCAGCATGGTTTACTTTCACCTGCGAAAGAAAACTAAGCCGTCAAGATTATATCACTTTATAGGGCGAGGGAAAGGCGCCACAGGTGAAGGAGTGGTTATTTCCATGCTTCCTAAGACTCTGACAGTGTGTCTTTTAGGAGCGTGCGGAGCTTAAACACTCAAATGAGTTTAATAAGTTGGAAGATTCTGGCTTTCTAGATAGTCTTGGAATAGCCAATCGACGCCATCTTCTATGGCCTTAGATACATTCTTTAGATTTTCAAGGTAGTAATGAATTTGTGAATACTCAGTATCACGTCTTGGTGGGGGGACCACCCATGCATCTATTGTTTTGATTACTTCCTTTTCGTTACGAATTTCACGTTTCACTCTGCCCATTCCTATCCAATTGCTCCTCCCTAAGACCACATTAACGTATTCAGAAAAGAGGCCCGGATTGTTCTTCTTTATTTTTAAAACAAGATTCACTAAGTCTTTAGAACTAAGTTCAGCAATTAACTTAAAAGAGAAGAGTATACTCTCAAATATTCTTTTAAATTCATTCACATCATGTCTGTCAATTGTGAAAATATGATCTTTCCAAAAACTTTCTAGATACTGCAAGCTTGCATGTATCTTCACAGTTCTATCTTTAAATGTCCACCAATCGTTAAGATATAATGACTCTAGTTTTCGTGGACCGACTTCACAACAAGAAAATATGTCGTGTAAGACTTTCGTAATGTTCTTGACCATGTGAGAACTCAAAAACAAGAATCTAAGATAAAGAAGACTTCGGTATGTAATTAAGAAATCATGAAGGTGTCTGAAATTCCAAAATTCAACAGTGTGTTCCAAACTTTCCATTTCCTTCTTAAAACTAATTGAAGGATTCCGAATATAAACGTAGATTCTTCTATTAGCAGCATAACAAGACAATTTTCTTAGCTGTTTTATATCATTCTTAATTGGTTTGACTTTGGCTTGTAAAACCGTTGTTTCCCCGAATTTTTGGCATTCTATATCTATTCCTTCTTCGTGTGGCTTGTCATATTTGTGCCTATTGTATACAGAATCGTAACCTACGTTGAGACAAGCCTCTTCAAGGCAGTCTAAAACATCGTTTTCGTCTCTATCTTCCCAGACAGTAGCACTGCACATAGTTATTACTATCGAGTTTATCTTTATATATATACGAGTGCATTGTTTAGACGACAAAGATGAAGCCAGAAGAAGTTCTTGTATTGTACACCATCGGCACTGGGGCATCTAATGTCAAAGAAATATTTTTCAAATCGTCACTGGGAAGCAAACAGTTACATAGAGTTTTAGAAGGACTATTGCGTGGACGTTTTGTGACTAAAAGTCCTTCTGGTGTTTCCTTATCCAATATAGGGCTCTTAGAACTCTCAAGGTTTTTCTATCGAAAACAATGTAGGAAAACTGAATATTCATGTTCATTTCGTGGCCAATCACCTTATTTAGTTTATAAGAACGATTTCAAAAAGGATATCATTTTTCACCCTCAACTATATTTTGACCCTGCATGTCCTTTCGACGATTGGAATAAAGAGTTAGTTTACGAGATTACTTTCGAAGAGTACAAGTTTGACTTAAACATACTTGAAGTAATGCATAATCTGCTCTATGAGTATGAGTCATTTCACCCGACAGGGTTTTGGATACTGAAATGCGTAGAAAAATCAATGTGCGGATATGGAATTGAGTCTCTTAGGCAAACCTTAAGTCTGGCAGGAAACACTATCGCCTTGTGTTTTGTACTAGCTTTCCAAAATTTCATTGTTTTGGCCAAATCCGTTGACCAAAGAGTTGCAGATAATCTCAGGGTCAAAATCTACTTAACCAGAGATACAGATCCATATATCGACACTTTGGATTCTTTACATGATACACTAAAAGTGCTCTGGTCTTTCCTCGGAATTAGTGGCATCCCTAAAGGTCGTGAAATTGAACTTGAACCTAAAATCCCTGAACGTTTACCAATAAAGCCAATACAGTTTGTGCCACAGATATGCGGAAAAATAATCTGGAAAGATAAAACCAACATACCACATGAAATAGACCCATTCATAATTGCATTCGATCCTAGCAACATAAATACTTCTCTTAGTAAGGTTAGTCCTTGGTTAGCCACTTGCAGCGGAGGTTTCATTGAAGAAGATTTCACCGAAAAAAGAGAATTCGGTATTCTCAATTTCAATGTCTTAAACTTGCCTGACATTGATATCGTTGGAATTATACTTTCGGCTGGTCATTTCTCGCCTGACTTACACAGAAAGCAAGCGTGAAAAAAAGAACCCATAACAAACAAACAACTAAGCTTTGGCTTTAACCTTACCCGTCACTTATGGCATTCTCTTGCTGGCGTTAATTTCGCTAGCTAACTTATTTAAGCGTGACAGAGAAATCTGTTTTTGAGGCTCAACAGAAGTGACTTCACAGCGACTCACAAAAATCAGCAAGAGCGTTCATGAAGCTCTCAGCGGAATAGAAGACATCATAGTCGCCTATGTCTTCGGATCAACAGCACAAGAAAAAGAACACGCATTCAGTGACATAGACGTAGCCATACTGCTCAAAGAACCCACAATCGACAAAACAATGAGAATCCACAGCCTCCTAACAAAATCCCTCGGAGACAAAGTGGACACACTGCTCCTGAACTTCGCACCCCCATACCTAAAATACCAAGTCATCAAAAACGGAATCAGAGCACTAACCAAAGACGAAAAAGCCAGAGTCACATTCGAAGCAAAGGCGCTAAGCGAAGGACTGGACGAAGGCTTCCTAATCACAAAGACCAAGGAAGCCATTACAAGGAGGCTCCAAGGTTGAGTGAAGAAGCCGTAAGAGACGCCATAAACAAACTGAAAGAAATATCCAAAGTAGACAGAGCAGAGTTCCTATCCAACTGGAGACTTCACAACTCAGCTCTATGGCTACTCTACACAGCAATTCAAGGTTGCATCGACATAGCCATGCACGTGATATCAACTAAAACGTTGCGCACACCAGAAAGTTACTAAGACACCTTCTACGTTCTCGCCGAGGCGGGAATCTTAACCTCAAAGGAAGCCGAAGAATTCGCAGACATGGCAAAATTCAGAAACGTCCTCGCCCACACATACGCCAGAGTAAATCTAGAAATCACATACACAATCCTGCAACAGAAACTCAACAACATCGAAAAACTCTACAAGAAACTAATCAAAGAACTCCACAGCACACCCTGAAAACCCTTCCCTCTCCCCCTCTATAGAGGTAGTCTCACACACACGCACACAAACTAAAAATAAGCTATTCTCAAATCAACTATTAGCGAAAAGCAAATGCAACAAAAACTCTTCGGCACCTCAGGAATAAGAGCCATAATAAACAAACAACTCACACCAGAACACATAGTAAAGATAGGCTTAGCAATAGCCACAACCACAAACAAGGGCACAATCACCATAGCCCACGACACACGCACAACAAGCCCAATGATAGAATCATCTCTAATAGCAGGACTGAACGCAGCAGGCTCAACCGTCTCCAGACTAGGACTACTTCCAACACCAGCACTCGCCTACTTAACCCACGAACTCAAAGCAGACACAGGCATAATGATAACCGCCAGCCACAACCCACCCCAATACAACGGCATCAAACTCTACAACCAAGACACCACAGCATACGACGAAAAACAACAGAACCAAATCGAGAAAACCATAGAAAAAGGCGCCTTCAAAAGGTCTTCTTGGCAGAATGTGGGATCAGCGAAATCCCTAGACGAATCCAATCGCTACCTAAACATGATACAAAAGTCCATAAAACTCAAAAAAGACTGGAAAATTATAGTGGACCCAGGTTGCGGAGCCACAAGCCAAATCGCACCACTCCTACTCCGAACCCTCGGATGCAAGGTAACAGCCATAAACGCCCAACCAGACGGCTTCTTCCCAGCAAGAAGCCCAGAACCAACACCCAAATCCCTACAACCCCTATGCCAAACAGTAAAGCATCTGGGAGCTGATCTTGGAGTTGCTTACGACGGAGACGGAGACAGAATGGTCCTAATCGACGAAAAGGGCGTGCTCGTTCCACTTGACCAGATTCTGGCGGCATACGCCTCTTACATGGTGCGAAAACAGAAGGGTCGAATCATAGTAACAAACATAGAAGCCTCCATGTGCATCGAAAAAATGACAGAATCACACGGTGGAAAGGTTGTAAGAACAAGAGTCGGCGACGTATACGTCGCAGCAACCGTAAAAAAGCACAAAGCAATCTTTGGAGGCGAACCCTGCGGCGCTTGGATACACCCCAACTTTCATTACTGTCCAGACGGCATCCTCTCCTCAGCCCTCATCCTTAAGGCGCTAGAAGAAGAAAACAAAAGCCTCTCCTCATTTGTGTCTGAAGCGCCACTCTACCCAACTCTAAGAAGAAACCTAGCGTGCCCAGAGAACGCTAAATCCGTTGTGATGAAGAAACTAAAGAAAACCCTCTCCTCAGCCTTCCCCAAACTCAAAGAAAAGGTAACCATTGATGGGATACGCTTAACCCTTGAAAACGGCTGGATACTAGTCAGGTCTTCAGGAACAGAACCGTTAATACGCATCACCGTAGAAGCAGATTCTGAAGAAAGAGCGAAAACAATCCTACAAAAAGGCGTAAAAACAGTCGAAAAAACGATTGAGAGGATGGCGAAATGAAAGCTGTTATATTGTCGGCTGGTGAAGGCGCTCGCCTTCGCCCACTCACACTCACCCGACCAAAACACCTAATTCCAGTCGGCGGAAAACCACTCTTAGAACATCTCCTCACTTCCGTGAAGACCGCCGGACTAAAAGAAGTCTTGATTGTAACCCATTACATGAGTGAAAAAATACAAGGTTTTTTTGGCGACTGTTCAAAACTCGGGCTACAAATCAAGTACGTGTTTCAGAAGGAGATGGGTGGCACCGCAGACGCAATAGGCGCCGTCGAAACACTCGTGGAGGACGACTTCTTACTGGTTTACGGAGACCTCCTAATCTCCCCAAACCCTATAAAACAAGTTCTGCGTTCACACGAGAAAGAGAAACCCTCTGTAACCATGGCAGTGGTTCCAGTCAAACAACCCGAAAACTACGGCATCGTAAAACTCGACGGCTCCCATGTCACAGAGATTCTTGAAAAGCCAAGCGAAAGAGTGCCCACCAACCTAGCAAACGCCGGCATCTACGTCTTCCCCACCGAAATCTTTCAGAAGATAAAACAAACGAGCCTTTCATCAAGGGGCGAACTAGAAATAACCGACTCGCTTCGGCTTCTTTTGAATGAAAAACGGTCGGTGCTTGCTGTTCGGGCTTCTGGTGAAGAGTGGCTTGATGTGGGAAGACCATGGGATTTGCTTGACGCAAATGAGCGCGTGCTAAACCAAACGGAACCTGTGGTAGACGGCGAAATAGAAGATGGAGCACACCTCATAGGTGAGGTTTCAGTTGCTCGGGGTGCGCGAATTCGCTCAGGAGCATACGTTAGAGGCCCAGTCTTCATCGACGAGAACAGCGATATAGGACCCAACTGTTACATCCGCCCTCACACAAGCATCGGTAAGCACGTGAGAATCGGAAACGCCTGCGAAATAAAAAACAGCATAATCTTAGATGAGGCACGAATTGGTCATTTATCGTATATTGGAGACAGCGTCTTAGGGGAAGAGTGCAACTTCGGCGCAGGAACCATAGTAGCAAACTATCGCCTCGACGGAAAAACGGTCAAAATGATGGTGAAGGACGAGGTTGTCGACAGCGGAAGAACAAAACTCGGAGTCATCCTCGGAGACAGTGTCAAAACAGGAATAAACTCCATGTTCATGCCCGGAGTGAAAGTTGGTCCCGACAGTTGGATAGGACCAAACGTTGTAGTCCATCGAGACGTTCCATCAAACACTCGCGTTCTCTTAAAGCAAGAAATCGAACAAAAAGAAATTGAAGATTGATTTCTCTTAGTGCCAAGATAATCCAGAAAGGAAAACTTCGCCTTTTAACTCTTGAAAAAATGCATCACGATTCTTCGTAATTCTTTATAGGATGCAAGCGTCATTACATCTAACTCGTTTAGCTAGGTGTCAATGTTGTCTGACAGTTTGAAACTAAGGAAAATAAAAGAACAGAAACAAGTTTGGGAAAAAAACATCTTGCCCAAGAGTTTAGCTGGGATGCCTGAAAGGGAAGAAAGATTCTTTACGAGCTCCAACATCCCAGTCCACCGAGTATACACGCCACTTGACATTCAAGACACCGACTACACAAGTGATTTGGGTTTTCCAGGCGAATATCCATATACCCGTGGCGTCTACCCAACCATGTATCGTGCCCGTTTTTGGACTATGCGCCAATACGCAGGGTTTGGCACAGCCGAAGAAACCAACCAACGCTTTAAGTACCTGCTTCAACAGGGGCAGACAGGCTTAAGCGCAGCCTTCGACTTTCCCACGCAACTGGGTTATGACTGTGATCATCCGATGGCTTTGGGCGAAGTGGGGAGAGCAGGCGTCAGCGTAAGCACGTTACAGGACATGAAGATTCTGTTTGGTGGTATCCCCTTGGACAAAGTCACAACATCAATGACCATCAACGCTCCAGCAACAATACTGTTGGCTATGTACGCCGCAGTAGCTGAGAAACAAGGTGTTCCAATGGCTATGCTGGGCGGAACAGTTCAAAACGACATTCTAAAAGAGTATGCAGCCAGAGGCATGTACATCTACCCACCTAAGCGGTCGATGCGTCTCGTAACAGACGTCTTCGAATACTGTGCCAGAAACATGCCACGATGGAACACAATCAGCATAAGTGGCTACCACATCAGGGAGGCTGGCGCCACCGCCGTACAAGAGGTAGCGTTCACTTTGGCTAACGGAATCGCCTATGTAAAGGCGGCGGTGGAAAGAGGCTTAAACTTAGACGAGTTCGCCTCTCGCCTATCCTTCTTTTTCGCCAGTCACAACAACTTTCTCGAAGAAATCGCCAAATTCAGGGCTGCGAGAAGACTGTGGGCGAGGATAATGCGTGAGAGGTTTAAAGCCAAAAACCCGAATTCTTGGTTGCTGCGGTTCCACACCCAAACTTCAGGTGTCGCTTTAACGGCGCAACAGCCACGAAACAACATCGTTAGAGTGGCACTTCAGGCATTAGCGTCGGTTTTGGGCGGCACCCAGTCTTTGCACACTAACTCCTTTGATGAGGCTTATGCACTGCCAAGCGAAGAGGCTGTGCGAATTGCTTTGAGAACACAGCAGATAGTCGCCTATGAGAGTGGTGTAGCCGACACTGTTGACCCGCTGGCAGGCTCATACTACATCGAATACTTAACCGATCAAATCGAAGAAGAGGCAACAAAATATATCGAAAAAATAGATTCGATGGGCGGCGCCGTAACAGCCATCGAAAAAGGATACATACAGCGGGAGATCGTGGAAAGCGCCTACAAACACCAGAAAGAAGTAGAAAACAAAAACAAGGTTATAGTGGGTGTCAACGAATTCACTATCGAGGAAGAGGTGCCGATAAAAATTTTGAGAATCGACCCAGCAGTAGAGAAGAAACAAGTTGAAAGGCTAAAGGCGGTGAAAACGAGACGAAATAACAAGAAGGTAAAGGACGTCCTCGGCGATTTGCAGCATGTCGCAGAATCCGACAAAAATTTGATTCCTATAATTTTTCAAGCCGCTAAAGAATACGCTTCACTCGGTGAAATCTGTGATGCCTTACGGGAGGTTTTCGGAGAGTATAAGGCACCTGCAATATTTTGACAATCAGTTTACTGTACTTTCATTAGCCTCCATTCTCTGTAGTCTGTCACAACTCTTATGTAGCCTCTGAGCAAGTTGTCGGTTTCCGAATCTCCAGTGTCAACCCTTAAGACGCCTTCTTCGATGCTCTGTATCTTATTCTTGGTGGCAGCCACAATGATTCTTTTTTTCCCAACCCTTCTGATTATTTCAGGAGTTATCTGCTGGTTTCCACGCCCAAAAAGCATGCCTTGACGCCCAATAGGCGAAACTATGATCCATATATTTTGGAAGTCTCCTATCTCCTGCATTATTTTCTTCTCATTCACATCCTTTATCACGGTTTTATTATGATAAATGTCGACTCCAAGCAACGTCTTCTCAACTCCCAGCAAGTCTGCAACGCATTTGATAGTGGTGCCTGGACCGAGAATGTATGCGCCGTTTGGATCCATGGTTTCCACTATGAACCTGGCGACTGCCATTTGATTTTCGTGTTCGTCTAACGTTTCTGGACTCACCTGTTTGCTGCCTTGCAACCGCATCGGCACAAACGGACCCTTAAGGAAGCCGTACAACTTTACAGAGAAACGGTCTCTTCGGATAGCATTCTCGTCGGCGTCCATTATTTCAAAATCCATAAGTTCGGATATCCCTTCACTAAACGCCTTGACGACTTCAGCTGCCTCCGAAGGGTTGATGGCGAATATGCCACTGTGCATTTTTACTCCCGACGGAACACCAAGAACAGGCACAATTTTTAAGTCCCGCATTGCGTCAAGAATGTCCTTTGCGGTGCCGTCTCCTCCAACAAAAACTATCAGATCCACCTTCTCTTCAATCATTTCCTTGACCGCGAGTTTGGTGTCTTCTGCTGTTGTTTTAGATTTTCGAGGCATCGGCAGGGTAGTTGCTGAGACTGTAGTGGTTTTGGTTTCGTCTTCTCCCATTATTCCAGGGCATGTTATCATAACGATTGATTTCATTTCTAGCGTCTTCAGTTTGCGGAGAAACTCTACTGCTCTAAAGGGGGCGACTGGTCTGGTTCCCAATTGAATGGCCGTCTCTAGGACGTCGTCGGTTCCTTTCAGTCCGACTCTGCCACCCATACCCGCAATCGGGTTCACGATGAACCCCATTTTCAAAGTCTGTCGTGCTCCTACAGTCAAATCAGCTTGTATACCATTGTATCAGAGGTTGAAAGAGAATTCTTATACTTTTAGGAAAGTGTCCGTCTTTGTATTGCTAGCTGGGAAAGTCTGAGACCATCCTGGTTTAAAGTACATCCTGTTTACAGTACTTTTTGGCATAACCTATTACTAAAAGGGAAAATCGAATCTAAAGGAAAGAATTTGTTGACGGACTCGTTGTTCCGTATCCTAACACTCTTCTTGTTCTCTTAAAATCCACCAATGCTAACGTCAAACTGGCCAAGCCTAGTAATGCAACGGCTACTACTACAAGGAGTGGAGGCGGTGCTAAATCAGGTGGGTTTCCCGTAATAATCTCTGTTCCAATAATCTCAACCGTGTGGTTTCCTTTACTATGGTTGAAGTGTAATGAAGTGTAAGTGGCGTTTTCAGTCGCTATGTAGGATATGGGAGCTCCGTCCACTTTAATCGTCCACTCGGATAGAGCGTTGCATCTTAGAAGTTCTTTGGGAATACTCACCTGGCAGAACCAGTCCTCCATAGTTAGAGCATCAAAACTTATCTTCTTGTCGTGCACGCTGAAAGCTGTGTCAAACACTCCTGAGAGGGGCGGGTCTGTGGGATTACTTACTCCTTTTAGGTTGTTTGCAATCTCGACTCCATAATCTATTCCGTACACAGGAACAGTGAAGCTCTCTGCAACCTCAAACTCGATGTCTTCTAACTCCGTATTTAAGAGTAACACGTCGGTTAGGTGGAAATCGGAAACACCTATTCCTACCGCCCTAAAGGTTACGTAAGCCAGCTGTCCACTTCCGTTAACTCCTGGTACAGCCCCGAGAAGGCAGCAACCTCTGAAGTAGACTGTCCCTAAAGTGTTGTTCATGTCCTTAAAATGCTTCACGAAAATGGTTGTTTCGCCCGACCGCCTTAGAAACTCACCTTCATAGAAGCCTGTACATTCTAAGACCCCTGGATTGAATGCAATACCCGTCTGCCATGCATAAAGATCAACTACGTTGGATATGTTTATGTTCACAGTGAAGTTTTGACCGATGTCTGCCGATTGCACCCCTGAGGGGTCAGTGAATATTCTTGTAGTTTGTGACTCTTCCCCAGTGACTCTGTCAAGAAGGATCACTGAAGAGCCCGTCAGAAACACGCATAACATGAAACCCAATAATCTTTTCAGTTTCATTCTCCTTCTTGTCGACGAAATCACCACAACGTATCCTGACGCATCTTTCATTTTTTCCACCATATTTTAAATCGTTTTTGAGAAACTTTAATCTATGCATTCGAACGATTTTCCGAAACTGTCGAACGCTCCTTTTTGAAGGAGGGCAAACTCGACCACAGTTTAGCAGCGTCATACCAGAGAATTCCAGAAGCCACAAGTCCGGGAAGCAACGCGAGGATAACGGTCAACGTGAGGGAATCCCAAAAGATTAACACGAAGAATAGGCACATTATGGTGGTTGCAGTAGCGTAGATGAGTTGCTTAGGAAACACGAAACCCTGAATGAAAAAGAAACGGTTGATCAGTCCAACCTTTGCGTTCTCGTTGATTTTGTAGTTTCCATAAAAATCCTTAGTCAGAATACCCCTATAGGCTAATTTTTCGAGATGGTAGTGGGCGCTACTGGAGCTCGAAAAACCTAATGCCCTCTGAATTTCTCTAACGCCACAACTTCGTCTCTTCCTCAGAAGATAGAAATATACAAGTAAGGTGTTCCCCGAAATTTCTACGCACTCTTTCTTACCATTCGAAGGCAAGAATACACATCCCTTTTGGCTAACTTTCCGTCAAAATGTTGTTATTGTATCAGTATAATTAAAGCCATACCTTCGAACACTAGTTCGAAAATTTCGAACGCAGCAACATTATTTTGAAGTGAAAATTTAATACCGATATCTTTAACCAAATAGACTGAGTAGAAATCCAAAATCCTCCTTAATTCAACTATCAGGAGTCAAAGGGTATGAAGGCGATAGTTAAGAAGAAACCAGAACCAGGAGCAGAAGTTGCAACTGTTGATGAGCCAAAGTTTCACAAGAATGAAGTTCTTATCAAGGTGAAGGCAGCTTCAATCTGTGGAACCGACATTCACATCTGGGAATGGAATGAATGGGCGCGCAACCGAATAAGGAAGATTCCGCTGATATTCGGACACGAGTTCGCTGGAGAAGTTGTCGGGGTTGGCAAAGACGTGACAAATGTTCATGAGGGCGACATGGTCTCAGCAGAAACACACATTGTAGACGGGACTTGCTACCAGTGCAGAACAGATCGCATGCACATTTGCCAAAACATAGAAATACTTGGAGTCGACAGAGACGGGGTCTTCGCAGAATACGTTGTGTTGCCAGAAAGAAACGCTTGGAAGAACAATCCCAACCTAGACCCCGCTATTGCTTCCATTCAAGAACCCTTGGGAAACGCTGTTCAGTCCGTCCTTCCCAAAGATCACATCGAGGACATTACAGGAAAAAATGTCGCTGTCTTGGGTTGCGGTCCCATCGGCTTGATGGCAATCGCTGTACTAAAAACAATGGGTGCTGCTAGAATCTTTGCAACCGCTGGTGGCTTAAACAAAACACGAATGGAACTTGCAGAAAGGATGGGTGCAGACTTAGTTCTCAGTGCAAGAGAGGAAGGGGAAGATTTAGTAAAAACTATTCGAGACGCGACAGACGGCAATGGAGTTGATGTTGTGCTGGAAATGTCGGGGGCGCCTTCGGCTGTGAGACAGGCTTTCGAGATGCTTACGCCGGGTGGCAGGGTTTCCCTTCTTGGACTGCTTGACAAGCCTATGGAACTTGACCTAAATAATGCGCTGATCTTTAAGGCTGCGACGGTCTATGGAATTTCTGGGCGAAGGATGTTCCAGACGTGGTATCAGGTGAAGGGTTTGTTGGCTAAACCTGACTTTAGAGATAAGATAGCGTCTATAATCACGCACAGAATACCCATACGAGATTTCAAAAAAGGCATAGAACTGATTAACTCTAAGAGAGCTGGAAAGGTCGTTCTCGAACCAAAATGGTGAAAAAGTTAAGAGTATCACAGTCTTAAATGAGAGATGGTGAAAAACAATGCGAAACCCCACGGCATTCTTAAAGGAAGAGTATGAGGCGTTGGTGCAAAACGAACTGGATTGGAAACTGAGAGTTCTTGAAGGTCCGAGCACTCCATGGTGCAAGGTAGACGGCAAAAAAGTGCTTATGTTTTGCTCCAACAACTACTTGGGCTTGAGTAATCATCCCCGCTTGAAGGAAGCCGCGTTGAAGGCGATAAAAACTCATGGAGTGGGCTCAGGCTCAGTCCGCCCAATCGCAGGAAACATGGACCTACATATAGACCTAGAGAAAAGATTAGCCAAATTCAAGCGTGCAGAAGCATCGTTGGTCTATCAGACTGGGTTTGCCGCAAACGCTGGGCTAATCCCCCAGTTAACTGGAAAAGAGGACTTAATCATCAGCGACGAACTAAACCACGGTAGCATCATCGACGGTGTCAGGCTTACACACGCAGAAAGAGGGATTTATAAGCACACTGACATGGCAGATCTGGAGCGAGTCTTAAACGAAGCCGAGAAACACACTCCGCCTTACAGAAGAATTCTGATACTCACCGACGGAGTTTTCTCTATGGACGGAGATATAACGCCTCTGGATCAGATCGCTAAGCTTGGTGAAGAACACGGCGCGATGGTGTTTGTAGATGATGCACATGGAGAGGGAGTTTTAGGCGAGGGTGGAAGAGGCATAGTTTCACACTTCAAACTCGACAGACGAAGGGTGCATGTGGAGATGGGCACTTTCTCTAAGGCTTTTGGAGTGGTTGGCGGTCACGTCACGGGTACCAGAGATTTGGTTAATTTTGCTTATAATAGGTCAAGAACTTGGCTACTTAGCGGTTCTCATCCGCCTCCAGTTGCAGCTGCGTGCATCGCTGCAATCGATGTCTTGGAAAGTGAACCACAGCATGTTAAAACATTGTGGGAGCATACACGATACTTTAAGAAAACCATGAAAAACTTGGGCTTTGACATCGGGAACAGTCAGACGCCTATTACACCAGTAATTGTAGGCGAAAGCGGTGTAGCTAAGAAGCTTAGTGCAAGACTTTTCGAAGAAAGTGTATTTGCTTTGCCTATTGTGTATCCGATGGTTGCACGTGACAAAGCCAGAACCAGAACAATAATGAATGCACAGCTGACAAAAGATGACCTGAACTTTGCAATGGCAGCCTTCGAAAAAATTGGAAAAGAACTACACATCATATAATCTTGTTTGTGATTAGAAAGTGCGCGCGAGTATGCGAACTAACCTGTGATAGCAAGTTTTATTACACTAGTGCAAGAAATAAGCAAGTTTGGCGTAACGAATGAAAGAGTTAACTAGATTCAAACGCTGGGCCAATAGTCACCGCTCAGGTCGTGGTTTGTTGTGTCACTTCTACACCATTGAGGGAAAAAAGCAAAAACAATACTACACTAAGCCAAACTATGCCTATTTCAACATATTCTCGAATTCGCCTGATTGGATAATCAAAGGGACAACGGGACATGGCATATCCAGCGAAAGGGGAAAAGTCTCAAGTGTTCCTTGTCTCAATTGTTATAAAGTCGACGATACCTTTTATGAAGGCTTGGAAACCCTCGTTGAAGAGGGCAATCAAAAATATGAGCTAGGCTTAATTCTCGACAAATCAGCACTTAAGAGAGTCTTTGAAGTTGTTGATGTACTTCCTTGGGATCACAAGGATTCGAGGCCTCCACCATCTGAATGCTGGAAGTATGACATACCTACGAAAAAGCCTGCTCTATACCCCTTCAATTACTGTGATGTTGTACGAATCAGAATTCCTTATTCCAATTTATATGGTATGCCTATTGCAGAGATCCCAGGCGACACGATCATGGAAGATTTAGGAGATTTTCAACCTTTTCCACTGCTTTTGACAACGCGCGTTCCATAATGTGCCCGTGAAAAGCGTCGAGCTCTCATCTGCGTAGCGAATGATAATGAAGTCTATGCACGCTGGGTGCGTGCGCACTACGAATGATGATGAAACAGTTAATGATATTCTAATGCGGTTTTGATGTCTTCTGCTATCATCTTTCTTTTCGATTTTTCAATCAGATAGCTTTTCCCAGTCTGCAAGTATGAGGGGAACACTCTAAACTGCTTATAGAAATACTCGCCTTTTCTAATCTTATATGTAGAACCACTCGGAATTATGCCTTTACCCAAATTTCTCTTGGCAATACAATTCATAGCCTTTATAGCAGTGTCTCCCATAAGCAAAATCGCTTTGACTTTTGGGAAAAGACAGATTTCATTTTCCAGTATGCGAAGACCACAATTTTCTATGGTTTTAAGAGATATGGAATAGTCAGTTTTTGCGCACTTTATAGCTGTCGTAACATACACTCCCAAGTTCAGTACATCTTTCATGCAGGCAACATTAAAGCCTGCATCATTGAATGCTTGTACAGTTGTTTGTACGTAGAAAGGATTCTCAGGGGCATAAAAGTAATCACCTAAATCTCCAGGAGGTGCCTCTGAAATCATTAACGTCTTAATCTTGCTAGCGTCAATCTCTATATTCGGAACTATGTAACATTTCTTATTCACATCTTGACACGGAAAGTCTGTACATTTTACAGACTCGTTTGGGCGCATTCTACCTCCCCGCCTTTCAACATTGAGTTTGACTGTTATTTATTTTATTATTAGAAGTATGTCTCCTTCGCTGACACCCATACCTTCCGAAATGTTAACGCTTTGAACTGTCCCAGTCTTTGGCGCTGTGATTTCGTTTTCCATCTTCATAGCCTCCAGAACACAAAGGACTTCGCCGAGTTTCACAGAATCTCCTTCCTTCACCTTTACAGAAACAATTTTTCCTGCCATGGGAGCTGTGACATCCCCTTCCTCAACAGCCTTCCTTCCAGTTTCTTTAACAACAACGGAAACAGAGGGCTCCGAGACTTTTGAAGGAACCTTTCTTGTAGGCGTTTCCAATTCTACATTAAAGGGTATGCTGTTAACCTTGATAGGGAAAGGGACTTTTCTATCGATTTTCTTTAACTCAACCTCGTAGACTCTTTCACGCATTTTGACTGAGAAAGGAGCTTTATAATCTATGTTTTCAATTTTGACTTCGCATGGTTTGTCGTTAACTTTGACTGAGAAAGGAGCTCCAGCGTGTTTAGTTAATTCAATCACGTATGGCTTGCCGTCAATGATTATCTTGTACTCCTTCAGAGTGTGCACCTCGTTTAACCGCTCAAACCTATCAGTTCTCGTCTCCCAGCCATCGCCCAATCAGAAACCTTCTTAGTTCTTCTTGTAGGAATTACCACCTTTACTTCACCTACAGTTTCTAAGTATGTGGCTATGGCAGTCGACACAGCTGCGACCTCTTCTAATTCTTGTCTTTCAGTTTCACTGACGCTTATTGTTTCTTCCTTTCGTTTCTGTGCTCTCTTTTTGAAGAATTCTAAGGCTGCTTGAGGAAACAAAGCATAAGTCAAGGCGTCTTCTTCCTTTTCAAAGAGTTGCTTCACTTCTTCTGGGATAGCGCTTAATTGTGGTTTGAGTAAGTCGGCGGGACGGCGAGTTATGACCTCTTCGTCTCCTATAATTTTCTTTTTGACTGCTTTATCTATGGGTGCTGGAGGCTTGCCATACAACCCTTTCACATAGTCTTTCACTTCTTTCGGCACTATCTTGTATCTCTCGCTTGCAAGCACATTGAAGACTGCTTGCGTGCCTACGAGCTGACTGGTCGGAGTAACAAGAGGTGGATAACCCAAATCTTTCCTGACCTTCGGCACCTCTTCTAAAACTTCTCTAAGCCTATCAATTGCATTCTGCTCCTTCAATTGAGAGATGAGGTTTGAGAACATCCCACCAGGTATTTGGTGAACAAGAATTGATGTGTCAAGTTTTTCTGACATTGAGTCGATTAAGCGAAGTGGATCATAATATTTTTCGCGTAGTCCTTTGAAGTATTCGGCTATTTCAACGAGTAGGTTCATGTCGAGTTTTGGGTCATAAGAAGTGTTTCTTAATGCGGCGACGATGGTTTCGACGGGTGGCTGAGATGTGCCCCACGCTAGAGGCGAGAAAGCCGTGTCTATGATGTCTGCGCCTGCGTCGCAAGCCCGTAAATAAGTCATTGGCGCCATTCCGCTTGTGGAGTGACAATGCAGATGCACGGGTAAGCCTACTTCCTTTTTGAGTGCTGAGACTAGGTTGTACGCTTCTTGTGGTGCTAGCATTCCCGCCATGTCTTTTATGCATATTGAGTCGCAGTCGAGTTCTGCTAAGTGTTTGGCGAATTTCACATAGTGGGTTGTTGTGTGGACTGGGCTGATTGTGTAGCAGATTGTGCCTTGAGCGTGTTTGTCAACTCGTTTGACTGTTTTGATTGAGGTTTCTAGGTTTCGTACGTCGTTTAGGGCGTCGAAAATGCGGAAGACGTCTATGCCGACTTCTGCGGCTTTTTCTACGAATTTTGTGACTACATCATCTGGGTAATTGCGGTAGCCGACTATGTTTTGTCCTCTTAACAGCATTTGTAGGGGTGTTTTGCGTACGTGTTTTTTCAGTTGGCGTACTCTGTCCCACGGGTCTTCGCCAAGGTAGCGTATGCAGACATCGAATGTAGCTCCACCCCAAACCTCGAGTGACCAGAAGCCCACTTGATCTATTTTTTCAGCTATTGGAAGCATGGAGTCGGTGCGCATGCGAGTAGCCATAAGCGACTGGTGTGCGTCTCGGAAAGTGGTGTCCGTAATTTTGATCGGTTTTGGCAACGATAGTTCATCTCTGTTTCACAGAGAGAGAACAAGAATCATATTAGTAGCGGTTATTTTAATCTACTCTTTCTAAAGCATTTTAGCTAGGTGCTTCGTTTCTGTAGAGCCTTTTTTTGTCTTTGCTTTCGGATGAAGTTTTCGAGTTGTGATATGTTTGGGTGTTTGGCGCGTTGGTTGCTTATGTAATAGGCGGCTACTGTGTTAGCAAAACCCAACCTAAACGTGTCCGGGAACTCGTTTGCATCCGCATACAGATTGGCTGCGTTCCATGCGTCTCCTGCGCCCGTTATTCGTCTAACAGAGACCTCTAACGCTGGAACTATTGTTTCCTTATTCTTTGTGAATGTGCCCGCGTAGGTGGTGGCGTGAAAGTCTATGCGGGCTGACAGGTTCTGGGCTAACATTCTGACACACTCCTTAGCAAGCTCGTCTAATCTCATGTTTTTTTGAAGTTTTTCTACCTTTTGAGGACTTATTTGGGAAGCGTATTGGACGGCTTCGTTCTCGTTTAGGCTCAGTACATCAACAAGGTTCGTGGAAAGAACCTCCTTCATCAACATTGAGATTTTGCCTCTGTTAGGCGTTGGGTCAGCGGTATCATAGTAGGTTTTCCCCTTTCCCTTCCTTTTGACGTGGCTAAACACCTTTCGGGCGAGTTCTGTTCCATACAGTCGAGTACCAGCCCAATTGAAAACACACACATAGTTGACTTCTTCTAAGAGTCGGTAATCTCTAGGAGTGAGGTCGGACGAACTGAATCTTGCCAAGGAGCCCAAATCTCGCAACATCACGTTGACCCTCTCTTTTCTGTGGACGAGTTCGATGGCTGTTGTGATGGATGTTTCGCCTTTCGCCTTCACGTGTGAAAGGTCTACGCTATAGGGTTGAAGGTAATGTTTGAGCAGAGTGAGTCCCAAGGAACTTGTATGAATGATAGGATAAACCTGAACGCCCAAAACGGCTAAGGCAGCCGCAGTGTTCGCTGCGTTTCCACCCCTAAAATCCATCTGCTTAACGCCATCTATGCTTCCGCCCTTACGACCCGCAATTTCAGCAAGGACCCTACAGAAATCTCTGATATCTCCTTCATAGGATATGAAGCGGTCTATGAAGAAATCTGGCATAACAACAACACTAAAACTTCTCCTCTCTTGAGAATGTTCTAAGAAGCGAAGCAATTCTTCAACAAACATAGAAGACAACAGTTTGCCTCCAGCTCGCTACAATAGTTGACGACTGCTCTTAATTTCTTTCCTTCATACTGAAACCTAAAGTAATCCCACAGACACCAGAAAATGGAAACCTATTAAACAGAGTAACGCTTAGAATTCAGAATGTAACGAAGAGGGCCGGTAGTCTAGTTTGGTAGGACATCTGCTTGACGTGCAGAAGGTCGCCGGTTCAAGTCCGGCCCGGCCCACCAAACAGGGTTCTTGTCAGTTGAATTGAAGTTGTTTCTTGTTGAGGCTGGAGAATTGCGTGATTAGGTGTTTTAAGTGTTTTTCGAACATTTTAGACAAGTTGAAGCCCAATTCTTTCGTTTTTGAGACAAATTCCTTATCAAGATATAACACAACGTTGCTTTTGTTTGACATATGCATATGCATTTGCATCGGGGCAATTGCGAGGGGAGCCGTTTGTTATAAGTTTGGTGCTGTCATGACAAAGCTACTTAATTGCAGCTGAATGGCGCGGCCAGTAGATGTTGCGAATGTTTGAGAAATCATAAAGAAGCGCGCATTATATTCACTTAGCAAGTTTTAAATCACCGAAGTTCATGCATTGTTAAGCAGGAGGAGAGCATTGTGTCTTGGGAGAGTTCAATCCTACTTGAAAAGGGCGAAAAGATAGTGACCTCTTGGCGAGGGAACCGAGAAATGACCGAAAAGGTTGTAGTAAGAGGTTCATATGGACGGAAGAGAATAGAGGACGCAAAAGAACGTAAGAATGGGTTTCTTGTTCTGACAAATCAGAGACTGTTGTTTCTTGAGGAACATGGAGTCTTTGGTAAATCATACCACCAGGTGCTTGCAATCCCATTGATGAAAGTTGGCGGAATATCTATGGGCGGCACGCTTTCTCCTTTTGTATCTATAGCAGATGATGTCGAAACCCACATGTTCCATTTGTCTGGCATTGGAAAAAGTCAATTTGAGCCTTTCAGGCAGCTGATTACAGATGAATGTCGAAAAAGAAGGGAAGAGATTGAGGCAGAGAAGAGAAAAGAGAGGGTTCAAGTAGTTCTAGACTTTTCAGCGCTTAAAGACTACATGGAAAAAGGTGGTCTAGTTCTTCAGAAAACGAAATGCCCAGAATGTGGAGCACCAATGGCGTTGCCAACTACAGGAAATCAAACAAAGTGTGAGCACTGCGGAAGCACAGTGTACGCGCAAGACATCTTCGAGAAGGTAAAATCGCTAATTGGGTGATCAAGTTATTGGTCAACCTCAGGGTTCTTAGAGACCTTCGTGAATTTGTAATCACCAAAAAATCCTTCTTGTAGTAATGAAACAACCCGCAACTTTGACACAATACGATTTTTGTTGACTTTTTCTTGTCAATTTCAAACAATTCCAGAGAACCGCTACGATCATAACGTTCGCCAGCCGGTCCACCAAAACTCTTCATTTGTCTCTAATTTTGGTTCTTGATGGGGTTAAGGATTTTGACTCCGTATTCTTCAAGTTTTTTGAAGTGGTCTTCATCAATGGTGTAGATTAGGTCGGCTTGTTCCACCATGTTTGCACCTACCATGGCATCGTTCACTGGAACACGCTTTTCTCTCGCCCATCGAAGCGAATTTTGGGAAGCCTCCCTTGAAATGGACAAGAACGCAATGCGCTTCGAGCGCAAAAGCGAACTGATCCTAAACTCTGCCTCATTCCAGTTTAAAAGTCTCCTAAGAGCGGAAAAAGCTTCAACGGCAACTATCGGATTTATACCTAGGATGTAATCTAACTCTCCTTTAAGCCCCTTCTCCAACAAAATACGGCATCTTCTGTGATACAATTTGCTAGGGTAGTCTGTAATCATTGAATAAACTATCACATTTGAGTCTAATATGGCGAGAGGCTTGGCTTCCGCTTTGCCTATTCCCGCCAAACTTCGTCCTCCATGATTTCCTCAAGTTTCTTAGGCGAAACGTATTTTTTAACCTTAACTGGAGTATGAAGCGCCTTCCAAGCGGGGTCCTCATCGAGTTTTTCAGAGTTAAAGCTCATCACAGTAACCCTGAAACTGTGGTCGCTCAACGGTTCAAGTACCACAACGTCTCCAGCCTTGATATTCGTCTTACTTCTGATACGCTTATTCACTACAATTCTATGTCTTTGGTCGACTTTCGTCACAGACATATTTTTCCCACAGAAATATCCCACAAAACATCTAATAAGGTTTGCGTCTCCTCAAAATTGTGGCTTTTTCTATTTGCCTAGTTTCAAACTTGGTGCTTTGAGATGTCTGGTTTTCTTTCGTAGACTATGACAACTAGTAGTGTTGCCATCATGAACAGTAGCATGATTATAGATAATGGAAACTCTTGGATTTCATAGGTGGTCTTCCTACGGAGCGCGTACATTCTTCTATTCTTTCCAGCTGAGTCCGCTTTTCTCGCAGCACTAGAACTCTTAAGAGTGGAATTGCTATTGTAAAAGCATTATCACTAATGAGGTGGCACATCTTGAGTGAGAAAAGAATAGTGTACATTCAAAGTAGTGGTGTGGACACTCCAGAACGCACCTATGCCCCTTTTATCTTGGCAATCACAGCTGTAGCCATGGGAATAGATGCAACCATATATTTTATGATGAAAGGGTGCACAATAATCAAATGTGGAGAAGCCGAGAAAATCAAGCTGAGAGGAATGCCCTCCTTGAAGGAGGTAATGCAAAAAGCAGTCAAATCTGGAGTGAAGCTGAAAATCTGTGAACAAAGCTGTATGCTCCTAGGATTGAAAAAGGAAGATTTCATAGAACCTAGTGAAATTGTGGGTGCAGCCACTCTTAACGATCACATCTTAGACGCTGACGCTGTGTTATGTTTCTAAACTACTTCCACTGCGCGCACGAAGTGCGCATGTCTACCTCTTTCTAATCTACTATTTCTCTTCAGCCTCTCTGTTAGAAGGTTCAGATGCAAGGCAAGGTAAACCGGTAAAGTGCAATGTCTTACTTCCCCCGTACGCATGCATGCACATTAATTTATAATTATATTAAGCAACCAAAAAAGTCAGTTTTCGTAAGAGGTTTAAATAAGCGTAAACCATTAAGTAATACGATGACAAGCGATAAGGCAACGAATGAATGGTTAAACAGCCAAAAGAAAAGCACACGCTACACCTATATGACATACTGGAAATATTTTCTTGAATTCACAAGCATGACAGGCGATCAAATCTTACAGTCTCGCAAAGCGGACAAAGAATATGCTTGGGAAAAGAAGGTCTTAGAGTTCAGGCGATGGTTAACCGAAAGTAAGGGTCAAGCGGAAAAATCGGCTTCAACGGCATGTGCGGTTGTTAGAGGATTTTTCGCACATTACCGATTAACCCTGCAATTTAGAAGAAGCGAAAGCATACAATTACATGAAGCCAAAACCAAATATGAGGACTATAGATTTTCAAGGGAAGACCTTAAGAAAATGTTTGATATAGGCGACTTGAGTGAAAGATATGTCTTGACTGCAGGTAAATCCTTTGGCTTACGAGCAGGTGATTTTCTTGCATTGACAAGAGGCGACTTGGAGCCATATCTTGATAGACCCGTACCGATAAGCATAGGTGAATATGTCACGCAGAAAGAGAAAGTTAAAGCCTACCCATTCATAGATGCTGACGCTTTGCCGATAATCAAACTAATCATTGAACGAATAGACAGGGAAAATCGAATACAACCTACTGAACGCATTTTAACGTATAGCCACGAAATTCAGTTAAGTCGCACATTACAGAGATTAGCAGACAAGGCTGGCATAAAATACGGCAATAAACGAATACGCTTTCACTGTCTCAGAAAATTCCTCATTGACAGACTATCCAGTGTGATGAGCGAAAGCAAATGGAAGCAAATAGTCGGCAAAAAGATAAGCGAAGGAGCATACGTTTCGCCCGACAGCCTAAGAGAAGACTATGCTAGGGTTACGAGTGAGACTTGCTTTACTAAACCGACTTTAGAAGGAGATATTCAAAAGGAAATTCAAAAACAAGCCCTTCTCGCAATGGCTAAGTCAATGGGCATAACCGAAGAGCAGATAGTCAATATGTTCAGTAGCGGAATGAAAAGGGGTTTGAGAAGAACGCCATTAACGATAGACGAGGAGTTAAAAATCTTGGAAAATGCTATCGAGGAACGACGCAGAAGAGACTCCGATTGTCCCGATGGCGAACATTGCGAGTTTGAGCAGATAGCCGAAACAGAATTGCTAAGTCGGCTAAAAGACGGATGGCAAATAGTCCACAACCTACATAATGGGAACGTCATAGTCAAAAAGGGCTAGGCGTTCTCAGGTTTTTTCTCGTCAATCGTTATCGTATATCGTAATACGTCACGTGACGTGATGACTTGTTTACTCTTTGAAATATTGAAATATCGTATGAGAAAAAAGAGGGATAGAATGGATAATCCGTTAAAGTCGGATTATCCGCTTGCCGTTTCGTATGCGTTCACGGTTAAAGTCGGCGTGTACGTTCCAAAGGGACAAAGGGGGTCGATGATGAATTTGAAATACCAGACTGCATATTGTTTCGCCGTATCGTTTGTGTTGAGGTGCGTCATGATGGGAAAATCGTAGATCACACCCTGCATAAGTTGTGTAAAGCCTGCCTGATCTCCTCTTTTGATCCAAAACATCCACGAGTAATTCTCCGAGTATGGCGGAAGGTCAGTCCAAACGAAACTTACGTAGAAATCCATTTCATCCGTGTTGTTTATGAAGTAGGGAATTTCGGGTTGTCCGATGGGATAGTATTTTTCCATGCCTCGTTGAAATTGACCTAACGCTATGCTATTCAATTCCGTTTGTCCATCAATGTCCAAGACGCCCATCGACACAACGGGTTTAACGATTAGGCTCGTGTTGATCGTGTGGCTAAGCAAAAGGCTTGCAACGGCGTAACCTGATGTGAAGACTATTGTTGAAAGCAAAGCGATTGTGAACGCCATTTTCTTTGTGTTCAATCCTTCTTTCTCCTTTTTGGCTTTAAGGCGGTTTTTCGCCTCGTTTATCTTTATTCGTAACCGACTTAAGTATTTTTCGTAATTGAAGCGGATTTTATCGTCAAAATTGAAAAAGAGAGTCAATTCAAGGTATTTTTTGAAATCGTGAAATCGTGAGTGGGTTGTGCAATTTCGCTAAAGTCGCTTTGCGTATCCAGCCAAATACATAACTCTTATCAATTTACTTGGCTAAAGAACTAATTTTATCAAGTCGGCACCTTTGCTTTCTATGGTCAAAACGTGAAGTTTGATACGAAAAGTATATAAAAAGGCGATATAACGATTATTATCGTTAAAGGCTAAAAGGACGACAGGATTAACTGGTCTGAAAAGCCTCTAAGCCTTAATTGTTTGAGTTCCGTAAAATAGTGAAAAGTAGTCAAACAGTAAAAATAGAAATTTTCGGAGATTAGAAAGATTTGAGCATAAAGCATTTAGTCTGTCCCCTTTGTGGGCATGAATGGGTGCCACGGGTCGCAAACCCCCTACGTTGCCCCGTGTGTAAAAAACTTTTACGGGAGGTGAGATAACAATGTCAGAAGAGTGGAACGAAGAAAGCGCCATCGAAAAAATCACCAAATTGGAAAAGTGGAAGGAGCGATTTGAACGAAGTATGCGCTTCCAACAACCCGATCTATCGCTGATGACGGCAGAAGAAGTCGCTGAGTATAAGGCGGACTTAGACGCTGGCAGGCGTAAAGATTTGATTAACGATCTTGTGTCGTTGGCTTACGATGTGCTCGTCCGTGTCGGTTGTTCTAGTGGCGGAATAGTTTTGCCAGTTCCGATCCTAGCGGAACATAAAGAATTGAGTAAAACTATCGATGCCTCACAATTGCAGACTCAAGAGGAATTAAGAGAGGTAAAAATCTCATTAATCGATGACGGAACAAAAATCTATGAGAGAGACTGCAAACTTAACGAACCGACACCTGACTACGAAAGCGGTAAGTATCCCGTAACCTTCCACATCGGACCAGCATGGAATAAAAGGATTGAAGTCGCAAAAAACCCACAGCAATATAACGAAATTGTCAGAGACGCTCGTGAAAGTTTAGTTATCCTCTCGGAGTACAAAAAATTCCAAACGGCAGTCTTGCAAGTTTATCAAAAAGAGATAGAAAACCGAAAAAACCAAAGCACGATACCCGACTTGATGGAAAAGGCAAAGTCCGTTGCAAAAGAGGCTGAAAAGGTCATAAAGAATATTGCCAACTCCAACGAAAAATTCGTTAAATCCAGATTGTCTGGTGCGGGTGACGTAGAATCGGCACACGCTTTTATGGAAAACTTGGACAAATACCACAACCTATCCGCTCAATTTCGGAATATCTGTCATGAGTTGACTTACTTCGGTGAGACACGCTTTCCACACTTTCCAGACCTGACTACTGACATAACGAAGTCCAAGGGAGAGATTGAGCATGTAGTTGCAAGAGAGATGGGACAAAAAGCAAGTCAAAACTATCAACGAGAAATACGGCTACTTCATAAAAGAGATGGTCAAAATGCCCCGGCAAGTTAGCCCCCGAAAACAGAGGCTTAAGCATGGAAAGCACCACCCGAGCGAAAATGCACGGAAGCAGTGGTATCGCTTCCTTTCGGGCATCACTAATGCACATTTTGATGCAAGTTCTTTACTTTTGCGGGGGTCTTGGAAGGTTCTCTCCTGCAAAAGGTTTTCACCTTTCTTGCATCGGCGGTGAAAATGCCTGAGAGGTGATATAATGAAAAAGAAATTTTGCGAATACCCAAAAGTAATTCAAGACGCCGTTCACAAAGTTCTCATAAAGGGTGGGTCGATAGAGGACGCCAATAAAATAATCAACGCCCATAACAAAATGGTCAACGACTTTAATAAATTCGAGGCGCTACATACAGCAATCGAAAGCAAACTCCCACCGAGCAACATCGTGTGTTTATGGACGCCGGGGTCACGAAGATTCGTCAGTGAGATACGAAAAGTTCTGGATGAATCGGAGAAGTAACTTATGCACTCGCCTATAGTCCAAAATAACAACGCCGTGGTTACCAGCGCACGCAAAAGGGTTGTCTGCTTCGATTTCTTCACAGACATCCAATCTCCTCTTATGGTGAGATGACAAACCCGATGGCTGGTTTCAATGGCTTGGACGGGTTGAGGGTGCATGTTCAACTATGCCCCTAAAACCGCAGAGCCTTATGAAGGGTCTTTTCTCCATTATTCCATCATGGATACCTTATTACACTTCCGTATCCAACGGGTTTTGGTCTTTGCGGTAGGGACAGCATGGGAGAGATGAATAATGGACAAGATTAGCGATTTGGAAAACAGGTTAAAAAATCTGCACAAGGAAAGGCGGAAATACGTAAGCAAAAATAAACATCGGTGGAAGACCGTCAATTGCAATGGGAATTCATATATTGAATACGACACCGAAGCCGATCTACCGAACACTCCAAAACCTCTGCCTAACGGATTTGGACGGTTTGGCGCTAAAGTCCTTAAACAATTCGACACCGCAATAAACTCCATACAGCAGAAAATTAATGAAGTCAAAAATGGGGAGGTAAGTTATGATGGTAAATAAAACATTTGTTGAGTGTCCCAAATGTGGTACTTCAATAGTAATAGAAGTTACAGTCAGTGCTAAAAAAATAAGGATTAATGTAGAAAACGAAGCGGTTGTTAAATGCCCCATGTGTAATACGCCAATAGCAATAGAAGTCAACGCCAAAAAAATAGAAGTTAATGAAGAAAATAAAGAAGAAAGCCGAGTAATGATTGATACATTATCAGATCTAGTCGGCGAAACAGACCAAGACCAATGGGTTGCATTGAAGGACATTGCCGGAAACTATAGGATGCGAAGAGGATTAGAAGTTTTTTCCAGTCAAAAAGCCTCTAATATACTAAAAAGGTTAGGATTTACGGAAATAGATAGAAAAATGCATGGCTCGTTCATGCATGTATTCATAAAGGTGAACACGCTTAAGAGGCTTAAATCTCGCTATGAGGGTACTTTGGATGTCTAAAATTAAAGAGCCTCCGATTATTACGATAATGCGCTTCAGAAAAAGATTGCTGGAAGTCTTAATGGAGTTAGGTGTCGGAAAATATGGTTTTACGATGTTAAAACCTCAGACCATAGCGGACTGTTTAAGCGAAAGAATTGGTAAAAAGGTGTCGGCTAAAAAGGTTACTTCCACAATTCGCCTTATGTTTGGCGACTATGTAATTGAAGAACGTCAAAACCGATATTTCGTCACTATCCACATCGACTCGCTGGAAAAGGTTACTCGTGAGTATAACAAATGGGATTTAGAGAAGTGAAAATTATAGGATAACTTCACACGAGAATGTCATGAGAAGGTGGTACTTAAGGTGATAAAATTTGGAATCATCAGGTAAATTTCAAAAGTTCAAACCCGTCTTAGAATGGTCAAGCAAGAAGCGTGCCGAAGATAACCCTAACGCCAACTTTTATTGGACGAAAGTTGCTAAACAATTACTATTCAAACTTGAAAACGAGGATAGTCTATACGTCGGATTAGTCGGATTAAGCGGCATAGGCAAATCTCACACGATATACGCTCTTGAGAAAGCGGTCAAACTAAATAAGACGAACTATTATCTCGTTCGCTTCAAATGGGAAAACCGACCCTTATGGGATTTACTTCAACGACCAGAATTAGACGACCTTTACAAAGAGGGGGTTTTTGAGGCTTACTTCAACACTGAACGAGGGGAAAAGCACCTTAAAGAACATCACGGAATGAGAGGTAACATTGAACGCTTTTCGGAATTCACTCAAATTGAAAATAAAGTCCCCGCTAAGATCAGGCAGGAAATTAAGGAAAAAATAACCTTTGACATTTTATCTTCCGCCACAATTATCTTCATCGACTTTCCCGACTATGGCAGATCAGACGTAAGGCTCCTCAATAGGGATTTAACTCAAATTGGTAATTTGTGGAGTAGGCTTAGAGCGGATAATAGCGATTGCAATATCGTTGTGTCTATTCAAAAGGAATTACTCGATAAAAGCGGTGGACATTATACCGTTCGCAAAATGGACATTTTAACTATTGAGCCTCTTAAACCCGAAGAATTAGTGGCGTTCTATAAAGAGCAATTCCGAAATGCCGAACCCTTTACAGAGGATGCTTTGCTACTCATCGCAAATCTAAGCCGTGGTATCTATCGGCGTTTTAAGAAGTATATTCAAACATGCATTGAAGTTATTGCGGAAGAAAGGCTCATAACTATTGAAGATGTCAAAGTCGCAATTACTGAAGACGAATTGGCTAAGGACATGGAGTTAGAATTGTCAAACATTTTTCCCCAAACATCGCAATGTACACAAGCGGTTAGAGTGATCAATTATGTTAGAGCGCAAGGCGAATGTAACCAAAAGGACGTTGCAGAATATCTTAATGTAAGTGAAGCCACTGCGGGAAAATTGGTTAACAAGTTGGTTGAATACAAGTATCTTCATCGTAAACGAGGGGAAGGCAATACTTGGATTATTATGGTGGTTAAGAGTTGAAATTTTGAAATTTACCTGATGATTAATTTTTCAATTAGGTTAAGTAGCCTCTTTTCGTGACATTCTCGTGTGAACGTATCCCACGAAATCAATCACTTTACCATTGTAACCCTTAATGTCCTCATTGAGTATAACCTTTGAAAAATCATTGGCGACCTGAATGCTATTACTGTAAAGTTTTTGTCAAGATTATTCCGAGTTTGACCCGTATCGTAAAACTTACGAAATAAGTATCCCACAAACCGAAAACCAACGACCTGAATGCTATTACACTCAGTCGTACTCAATACGATACTGTCGTAACTCATACGATAACCCGATAAGTATTGTAAACTTGCCGTCCGCTACCGACTTAACCCGACTTGGCGGAAGTACAAAAAAAATAATGTGGGTTTTTGGGTTACCTAACCCGTTTTACGCCTCCTTTTCAGAACGCTCTGAACTTCTCGGCGATTTTCATTAAATCTGAAGAATTCATACGTTGAAAATAAATAGACCATCAATCTACGTCTATTTCGTCTAAAACGCCAAACGCAAACGGGTCAAAGAGCGACTTACCCGAACGCTTACGGAGTAGCGTAACGCCAAACATAAGCGTCCAACGGCGTAAGTCAGTAACTTCACCATCCCGTAAAAAGCAAAGTCGTCAATGACGCAAAGGCGAATCGGACGACGCATAAGCGCCTTCGGAAATTCGCCAGAGCGTAAATGCAGAGCGTATCCAACGGCGAAACGTCCCAAGCGGCGTAGGTCCGAGGACGAAAGCGTTACAGCCTACGCAAAAAGGACGCCTAACCGAATACGTTTAAACGGGCAAACGTAAAATCGGGTTGAGCCGATACGTTTGAGTCGTTCTAACCGACGCATAGGTTGAATTGGGGTTAGCCCTTACTGCCTACGGATTCGGTAGGCTTCACATGTTTTCTTTCAATGGTTAAGCCTGAATGACTTAACCGAAAGATTCGGAGGTGAAAAAAAAGACAATGAGAAGTAAATACATCGGAAAAATCGAAACAATCTGTCTACTCCTAATAGCAGGCGTTGACCCCAAAAAGTTGCGAATAGAGTATCCCGACATGACTGATGCAGACATTCAAAGGGCTAAAGAAAAACTCGAAAGGTTAGGTTTGACCAACCTTGAATGAAGTATTCAACGTCTTTGGAGTCGAAATAAGGATAGAAAACGACTTCTACAGTGTAAGGTTCGCTAACACCTCAAAAGGCTCCTATGTAATTACGGAAGGGAAGAGGAAGGCAACCATTAAGACGTTAGAAAAGTTGATTAAAAAATTAGAGGGAGGTGGTAAACGTGGCGAATGAGAGGTCGGAACGAGCGGATAAAAAATTACATGCGAAAGATGCTCAGGAGCCAAAGAAGAAGACCCGAGCAAAATCTAAAGTCGCCTTTCCAGTCAAAGCATTCGTTAATCCGTGGGGCTTTATTCACCTAAGCAAAGAAGTTATTGAAGCATTCGGCGTAAACATAAGCAAAGATGAAAAGAAATCTGCGCCAATAACCATTGACATGAACGAAGGCTCATTGATAATCCGAAAGAGCGGTTAAATCCGCTCAACTTTTTCTATGCTAAAGCCATAATCGACTTTAGCGAAAAAGTAAGGGAGGTAAAAAAAGAAAATGACTTTAAACCAACAGGCAAAAACCAATGAAAACCCTCAGAAAAATTATATTTAAGCTTCTATTGGTGATTAACGGAGGCATAATATGGATTTCAGCCTCACACCTGAACAGGAAATAATGAGAAATAGTATCCGAACGTTTGCAGAAAAAGAACTGATGCCAAAGGCTT